>HLSNC_1000070_pt1 | contig 152613 bp, 164 predicted proteins | sample HotLakmetagenome_2_FD_14041 | JGI IMG/M metagenome (IMG submission 14041)
CCATACGTCGCTCGGTGCCAGTGACGGCCCATGAAATCTATGGATGACTCTTCAAGGAAAGAAGGAAAAAAGGAATGAGCAAGAAAGTTGTGCTGCTGGTTCGGCAACGGTGCTGATCAATGGCATTCCTGCAGCAGTAACTGGCAGTGCAATTTCCTGCGGTGGCGTCACTATTGGTAGCGTTGTGATTGGTGATACCCACTCACCGGCACCGTTTTCTGGTATTTCACCGGCGTCAGCAAAGTCCGCTCCACAGGCGGAATCGTCTTATGCCCGCCGTTCTGGTAGCACCAACTCGGACCCCTCAAGCGCCAACGGCCCAGCGAACAGTGCGAGTAGCGCAACGGCAAGTTGGCCGGCGGCATCCAGTTCGTCTGGGCAAACCCCAATGACCAGTAAGCAGAAGACCACCGTGGAACCGGGCTTCCACGTGGTTCCGCGTCCAATGAGCAAGGCGGAACTGTTGGTCGCCTTATACGGAGACGCTTCGGCAAAGCCGAACCACTTTGACCGGTTGAATCCAGGTCTTGGCGGGCAGGCGCCGTGATGGTGTCGAAGCAGATTGGCAGTATTGAGTCGACTTTGAAGAACATCGAGCGGCTTCATCAGGACAGTTACCGGAGGCATGGGCACCTCAACCACCCGGGGTTTTTCGAGAAGTGGCGGGCGCTTTTCAAAGAGCTGGATTTTGCTCTGGGAAGCGTGGCGCGCAAGGGGATGTCATTGGGTGATGATGCGAACTTGAAGCGGGCACTGGGATTGTCGTCGAAGAGCATTGTGCATAGTTGGAAGGCTGCCGGGTTCGGTGGCATACCTGGGTACGCCACCCATTACGATCGGGTGGCGACGGGTGCCAGATATGCCCGGAACGTGGGCTATCTTGGGATAACGCTGGATGTGTCCTTGTCTGCGATAAAAATTAGTGAGGCATGTACCGCGGGTGATGAGGAAGAGTGTCAGGTCGTTTCGTATCAGGAGGGCGGTAAGCTCTTGGGCTCGATGGGTGGCGGTGCTATCGGGGCGGGCGCCTCGTATGGTTGCTTGGCCTTTGGAGTTACCTCTGCAGGTATTGGCGGTGTCGCCTGCGCGGTGATTGTCGGCGGTATTGGTGCAGCATTTGGGGGACACGTTGGCGGGGGGAGCGGTGAGGCTGCAGGCGAAATCCTGAGAAGGGCTATTCATGAGTGATGAAAAATTGATGTTATTGGCTGAGATCACGATAGTGGCCTCTCTGGGCGTTGGTATCGTTCTGCTTTTGTTGATGGTTACGCTGTTTTTCCGAAAAACAGTGGAAGTGGAACGACGTATTGCAACTTCAGGCAAGCAGCTGGATGAAATTCGCAGTATCTGGGGAAATGGGCCAATCGGTCGCTGGATGAGGGTGATGCACGTATATGCTTTCGTGGTTTTCCGACACATTCCACGAATAGGACCCCGCATTGAATCCAGAATGGGGGGCGAGACTGAACCTTTGCCTCTTCCGTTGAAGCTCTGGGTAATCGTGCCATTTACGGCCTATGCGATTCTTATGTTCCTGTTTTTCTTTTCAGGTTGGTATCTGGGGGCAATTGGTTAGTTGGTGCCAAACGATGAATGACTCTTTCCAGATCATTGCTGCTTTAGTAGGCGCTGGGGCTCTTGGTCTGGGGCTGGTATCGCTATTTGTAATCCTCACCTTGGCTTTTTCTCGTGTGTCCATAATCGAGGAGAAAATTTCACGTCCCGGCACTTCTGCTCTGGAACACAGAAGAATCTGGGGTAATGATCCCCTTGGCCGATTAATGAGAAGCGGCTACGTGTTTACGTTTCTCATGCTTCGATCGGTCCCCTCAAGCCGGCTCAATCGATCAGCGGCGAAAATTGGTGATATATCAACGCAATTGCCTGTTCGACTGACTTTATGGGCGGTGCTGCCTCCGGTGTTTTTGTACGTTTGCTTTACGGTATTGTTAATAGTGGGCCTGATTTTGTGAGGAGTACTTGGCGGCTTTATTGATGATATTGGGGAATGGTCGGGGAATGCATGGGCGAAATCTTGAGAGAGGCTATTCATGATTGAGGAGCAGTTGTCCGATTTAGCGTTGATCGTGATCGGGTCTGTACTCACAGAATGGATTCTGTGGTCTAAAAAATGGGATCGCCCGTTGCTTTGACGGCATAGAACAGGCAATCGCTCTTCGCAATCACCGGGTTGGTGGTGATCATGAAGGTCTTGATGGCCTGGGCAGGGTAGATTCGCCCTTCCTTGATTTGAAGCACCTGTTCCATGTTCTCGGCCCGGTTGTGGCTGATTGCCGTGAGCACGTTAAGGCCTTTCTGCCCAACCCATCCGATAGGCTCATCCGGCGACACAATCCCGAAATTGCGGTGTTCGATGTCGGGCGGAAACGTGAGGTCGGCCTGCCCACTGGGCGTTAATCGGTACTCGATCGTCGCATCGGGGGCCAATTCCACCCGAATCGGATTGCGCATTACAGCGACGTTCCAGTCCGCCTTTTCCAGGGATAGCACGTCTGGCTGTGAGGCATACCGAACAAGCCCTTCGTACGCCAGTTGGTGCGCGTGATCATCCTGAGCACCGCCACACTCGATGGTGACGGTGGGCACCTCCTGCTCGGAATATTCCATCAGTGCACCCAGGCGAAGATCCGTCATGATCAGCCGGTCGGTAAAGAGCGACGCCAGCGCTTGATGGGCAGCGTCGTTGGTGATGGTCACAGCGAAGGCAGGGCCGGTGCCTGAGGTGTTGTGCACGTCTAGCAGGCACTCGGGGTTGGCTGTCTGAAGCTCGGCCAGCATGGCCTGGGCAATGTCGCCTTCCACTCCTTCAAACGGTTCTTTGAAGCACCGGTTCAGATCACGTCCGCCTGGTACTTGGCGCAGCGACAATACCGGTGGGATTTTCGCGGGACGGACGCCGCCCAGGAGGAACAGCAGGTTGACCTCCGGGGTGTGCTGTTCCAGTAGCCATCGGTGAATCGCGAACAGCCCTGAAGGTTCGTTGCCGTGAAGCAGGGTTGCCATGGCCCGGGTCCTGGAAGGATCGCGGCCAGCAACGCGAACCACCGTGGGCCGTTGCAGCCGGTCCAGCCACTCCAGAGGTGAGCGGCCCAGGGTCTGGGGTGACGGGTTGTTGAGGTAATCCAGGGTGTTCGAGCGGCTCATGGTGACAAGGTCCATTCGTGCAGCGGTGTGTTTGTCTTCTGATTGGCCATGTAAAGCGACAGCATACTCCTGAACGCCTCGTCGGTAGTCTGGGACCGGAAAAAAGACTCGGTGACCTGTCGCTGCCATCGGGCGCCCGTCATCCTGGTTTGTATGCGGCCTTCGATGATGCCGAGCAGGCGGTGGATCTCCGCCTCGTCCACAGCGGTTCGTTGCAAGGCTTCCCGGGCGCGCGGCAGCAGGTCACGGGCAACGTTCAACAGGGGGGTATCCTGTAACTGTACCTGGTCTTTGTGCGGCCAGATAATGTCTGCACCGATGCCGTATTTGGCGGCACGATAGAAATTGTGTTCGGTGTAATGAAAGGGAAGTATCGATGTGAGGTGACGGATATCCTCGAGTACCGCCAACGCCGCCCCGATCACGAACAGCCCGTTCGCGCACATGTCCACGGCGGTTGGCCCGGCCGGCATGGAGCGAATCTCGATGCGCAGATGGCCGCCGTCTGTGTGATCAAAAATGGCCCGGTTCCAGGGCCACGTAGTGCCATGGTGCAGTCGCAGTTCGGCCAGTTCCGGCACGCCTCCACGATCAATAACCGCCATCGGATCTTCTTCGGACATCAATGGCAGGATGGGGGGATACAAGGAGGCCGAGGCTGCAAACAGCTCCCAGGCGCTGCGTGCCCAGCCGTTGCCGTAGTAGACCCTTGGCGGGTGTTTCCAGGTTCTGTGGTTGGGCGACCGGCTGTCGACGGATTGTTTGAACAGGGCGATACGGGTTTCGTCCCAGAGGTGGTGGCCGAACAGGCTGGGCGAATTGCTGGCCAGCGCCAGCGCAATGGGCGTCACCAGCTGCACGGCGTTGAAATAGTCGGCAAAGCGGTGGGCAGGAACGCGCCAGTGCAGTTGAAACGAGGTGGTCGCCCCTTCCATGGTGACGTCGTCTGCTTCCAGGTCGATGACGTCGTTGCCACCGATATGGATGCTGAAGGGCTCGCCCCGTTGCTGGATCAATGCGTTGGCTAGCGCATGGTAGCGGGGTTCGTCTGTCATCACCTTGGCGCCCATATCGGACTGGCGCAAGGTGGGTAGAATGCCGATGGGGACCAGTTCGCCATTCAATGGCGCAGCGTGCCGGTTGATTCGCTGCATGGCCCTGAGCAGTTCCTGCTCGGTTCTGGCGAAGGGGGCTCCCTTGAAGGCCTGGGGGCTGAGATTGTATTCAAGGTTGAAGCGGTTGAGCTCAACCGTCAGTTGTGGGTCCTGAACGCTGGCGGCTATTTCGGTGTTGATCGGCTGAACACGCAGGTCCGGATTGACGATGTAGAACTCGACCTCGGCTCCAATGGAAGGTTCTCCCTCACCAAAGCCGGGCCGGTCCAGAAGGCGGGTGAGTGCGGTAAGATCCGTTCGCACCTTGGCCGCAAAACGGTCAAACTCTTCCGCTGTAAATTCCGATTGATCTATCGACAGTCCCATAGCGGTTGTGTCTCTAACCCCGAGTTACCTTGATAGTAGCGGAAATGAGGTGTGGAAACCGGGACAGATTTATTTTGTGCACACTGTTTTTTGGCGTTATCAGTCCATGTCGAAAAATATCTATCAACTAAGAGCTATCAAACAGACATGACGAGAAAGACATTAGGTTTAACCCGAACGCGAAATAAAGACCCTAAACCAGTGGCTGAGGAAGCCGAAGCTATGGTTGAGGATGAGAGTGAGGCCGATCCACAGAAACGGTTTTTAAACGGTGTGGCGATCAATCCAGCGCCGGCGATTCGCTTAGAGTTAGGTTCAGAAAAGCTCACGGTGCGTGCGATGGATTTGATCACGCCGATTGGCATGGGGCAGCGAGGCTTGATTGTTGCACCGCCGGGGTCTGGAAAATCGACGATTTTGAAAGATATTTGTCAGGCGGTGGGAAAGGCGTATCCCGAGATTAAACTATACGCGTTATTGATCGATGAGCGACCCGAAGAGGTTACTGATTTCAAGCGTAGCGTCCCGGCTGAGGTACACGCTTCTTCTTCGGATGAGAGCTATGCTCATCACGTTCGCGTTGCCGATGAGCTTCTTGATATGGCCCGCCAACAAGCTGGCGAGGGTCACAACGTGATGATTGTGATTGATTCTCTTACCAGGCTTTCCCGTGTGCACAATGCGGAGCGAAAGGGCAGCGGCCGCACCATGTCGGGCGGGATGGATGCGCGAGCGATGGAGATCCCGCGGAGGTTGTTTGGCGCTGCACGAAACATTGAGAATGGTGGCTCGCTGACCATTTTGGCCACCGTTCTAGTGGATACCGGCAGCCGTATGGACCAGGTTATCTTTGAGGAATTTAAAGGCACAGGGAACATGGAGCTGGTTTTATCAAGAGACGTTGCGAGCCAGCGAATCTTCCCCGCGCTGGACATTTCGAAAAGCAGTACACGCCGTGAGGAGCTGCTGCTAGATCCGAAATATTTAGACAAAATAAGAGCGTTGCGCCGGGCGCTTGGCGGTCTCAAACCGCTAGAGGGCACGAGAAAGCTGGTTGAGCTGCTTGAGAAGTACCCCACAAATGCCGAGCTTCTGAACGGCATCTCCGGAACGCACACTGATTGAATGTGCGGAAAACCGGGGAGACCGGGACACATCTATTTTCGATATTTATTTTCGCGGGATATTGTGGTGGGTTATCGACATTGGTGGCAACAATCTACGGCTGATTGCCTTCATTGAATTTCGTGATAACCGTATGTACGTAAAACACATCTGCAGTCACGCCGAATACGACCGGCTGACTGACAAATACCGTCGTAGTAAGGAGTGAGGCCCATGTTATCGCCTGCTTTTGTTGAGATAAGAGATGCGCTGGCTCAGGTACCTTTCGTGGCCCACATTGAGGCTCAGGATGACTATGAGCAAGCGTTGGAACTGATGGATCAGTTGGTGGACGACTACGACGCCAATCGGCTGTTAATTGAGATTCTGGCTGTCAGCATTGAGCGCTGGGAGGATCAGTCTGCTGAGTTTTCCGACTTTAATGCCACTGTTGCTGAAACGGACAGGAGGATTGCTGTACTGAAAACCCTGATGGCTCAACACGGTCTTGGGGTGGCTGATCTGCCGGAGTTGGGTTCAAAGGGCAATGTGAGCAAAATTCTCAACGGTGCTGAAGGGAAAAAGCTGACCCGCAAACATATGGAAGCGTTGGGTAAGCGGTTCGGGGTGCCTCCGGTACTGTTTTTCTGAAAACGACGGACCGAAGGAGAAAAGCAATATGAGCACCGCTTCAGCGGCCTATCCAATCGGTACGCCCGGCACTCCGTGGGGTGATGCGGAACGTGCTCAGTGGCTGTCACGGCAGATCCGTCAACGCAGTTACGAGTCCGATGTGTTGAACGTGATCGAGCGGCTGCGTTCGAGCTTTGATGTGCATGAGTATGGCTGTCTGGAATATGGCCCGGACGTTTATCCGCTGATGGCGATCCGCAGCCGCAACTGGCGTGCCGATCGGCCGGTGGTACTGATTACGGGCGGAGTGCATGGCTATGAAACAAGCGGTGTCCATGGCGCGCTGCAGTTCGTTGAACAACATGCACTGGATTACGCGGGCCGTGTAAACCTGCTGGTCGCGCCTTGTGTCAGCGCCTGGGCTTACGAACGCATCCATCGCTGGAACGCGAACGCGATTGATCCCAACCGGTCATTTCGTGATGACGGCCAGGCCGGGGAGTCAGCGGCGCTCATGCACCTGGTCGCTTCGCTCGATGAGCCAATACTGGTGCACGTCGACCTGCATGAGACGACCGATACCGACGAAACCGAGTTCCGCCCGGCGCTTGCGGCCCGCGATGGTAAATCGTTTGAGCCGGGTGACATTCCGGACGGCTTCTACCTGGTGGATGACACCGAGAGCCCGCAGCCAGATTTCCAGCAGGCGGTGATCGAGGCGGTGGAAAAGATCACCCATATCGCGCCGGCGGATGACAAGGGCGAGATCATCGGCTCACCGGCGACCGCTCGGGGCGTTATTCAGTATCCGCTGGCGCAGCTTGGTTTGTGCACCAGCATGACCAATGCCCGCTACAGGACCACCACCGAGGTATACCCAGACAGCGACCGAGTAACCCCCGAGCAATGCAATGCCGCGCAGGTTGCTGCGGTGCGTGCGGCGATCGACTATGCGCTGTCAGTAGGCCCGATCAATAATCTCACATAACGCGTCCAACCCATCCGTCAGCGCCGCCGGCCCCGGCTGAAGAATCAGCGGTGACTTGATCTCATACAGGTGGTTGTTGGCCACGGCCGGTATATCGGCCCAGCCGGGGCGCTCGGCCACTTGCTCTGGGCGGAATTTCCGACCGCACCAGGAACCGATGATGATGTCCGGTTTGCGGGTGATAACGTCGTCGGGGTTTTCGATGATGCGTTCCCTGGCCCCCGGCTCGGTGGCCCTTTCCGGGAATATATCCTCGCCACCGGCAATACCAATCAGTTCAGATACCCAGCCAATGCCGGTGATCATCGGGTCGCCCCATTCTTCGAAGTAGACTCGTGGGCGGTCTGATCTTGCTCTTTCCGCTCTGATTAGTTCAACCCTGTCAGACAGCGCCTGAGCATAGGGATCAGTCTGCTCGGCCAGGCCTAACATGCCGCCGAGGGTTCGGATCATAGACAGGATTCCCGCCACGGTGCGCTGGTTAAAGACATGCACGGCCACGCCGCTGCGCACGAGTTCGGCGGCGATGTCCGCCTGCATGTCGGAGAACCCGACGACCAGATCCGGCTTCAGCTCCAGGATTCGCTCGATCTTGGCGGAGGTGAACGCGGAGACTTTCGGCTTTTCCTTCCTTGCTCTCTCGGGTCGTACGGTGAACCCGGATATGCCGACGATGCGATCCTCGGCGCCGATGGCGTAGAGAGTCTCTGTGGTTTCTTCGGTCAGGCAGATGATGCGTTGTGGATAATTCATGGGAGTACTATACCTTGGATGTGAGGGGTTTGGCTCGCCGCTTGATTTCCGGCCATTTGGCCCGATTGTTTCCACTATCTGACACATCAGAGGCGACCAATCATGACTGACATCCGACACCTCGTATGCCCCCATTGCCACAAAACCAATCGCGTACCGGCCGAGAAGCTTTCGGCCGGGGGCAACTGTGGCGCGTGCAAGCAACCGCTCTGGCCGGACCAGCTGCTGGATCTTACGGAGCAGACGTTTGCGGCACACACCGGGCGCAGCGATGTGCCGGTGCTGGTAGATTTCTGGGCCAGCTGGTGTGGGCCTTGTAAGGCGATGGCGCCGCAGTTCGAGCAGGCGGCGAACGCCTGGCGCGGTAAAGTGCGTTTTGCCAAGTTGAACACCGAGCAATCACCGGGGCCGGCCGGGCAGTTTGGCATTCGCAGCATTCCCACAATGATCCTGTTCCAGAATGGCCGGGAAGTGGCCCGTCAGAGCGGTGCCATGAATCAGGCGCAGATCAGCCAGTGGCTGCAATCGAAGGGTATTCGGTAGCTCTGGGAAACCGGGGCAGATCTACTTTCTGGTGAATTTAACGGCATAGCCTGGGCGAATAGTATTTAATGGGTGTTCATATGACACCCAGATAACAAACGCAGAGACAGGCCCGACTATGCATGTGGATAAAGCAAAAAAGCGTATTGCCAAGCAGGTTAAGAAGGGCTTCCATGGCTATCCGTTAGTGTCGCTGGAGTACTTTGGAAAAACGCCGGGTTCGGCCACCGAGGTCGTTATTTCATTTATTGAGGAAGAGGGTGCAGATCCGCAGAAGCAGACCGTTGTGAGTGGCGGTGACGCCCGGGAAGATGAAACGATTCAATCCACTCTGCTAAAAATTATTGAGCGGGTGGGTGCCAAAACGGTGACTGAGGTCGACGGCATTTCCACTCTCGATAAAAACTGACCCGGAACCCGAGATGTTCAAGCCCAGTTGTTACAGCTGCCGGAAAAAGTTTGAGCCATCTGCGCTGAGGGTTTCTTACTCGAAGAATTACTGCGAAAGCTGCGGTGTTGGGTTGTTTGGTGAGGATTACTTCAACTTCCCGCCAAAGCCTGCGCCAACAACCCGGAAGAACCTGGTGGTTCATGGTGCAGTGCTTATTTTCGGCGCTGTTTTTTTCGCGTTATGGCTGTCGATTAGCGGGTTTTGAGGGCGAAGGCCCGATAAAGCCGGTTGCCCCAACTGCCCGGCAGAACCTGTCGTGCATTGTGCTGTGATTCTTTTTGGTTTCCCGCGTTCTTTATCCGCCTTTCTTGAATTTTGCTTTGCAGTTGCCGCTCATGCACATTGTGCAGTAGTGCTCACGGTCTTCGTGTTTGGTGCCCTCTGCGAGCGTGATGCCGCAGCCGTTGCAGAGCAGGATGGCAAGTTCGCCCTCAATTTTCACAATTGCGTTCTGGTAATTCATAAGCAGATCTCGAGAAAACCCATTTCTTGAAAGGGGCGTATGGGTATTTTGTCTGTCAGTACTGATGATAAGGAGTAGCTATGTTTCGCATTCACGTTGAGAGGCTTCTCAACACTGACATAAATACGGTCTTTGAGGCCATCGCAGATCATGCCCGTTCGCTGTTCAGCATACGAGGGGCGAGATCGTTTTAAAGGCTGAGGGTCAACAGACCCGCGTGGTCTGGATCTCCGAAGGGCATGTGCGAGTGCCACTGCTCGGCCGGTTGATGGATCGGGCAGCTGAGCGCAGTTTCTCTAAAGCCTTCAATTCGTTGCTCAAGGCCATTGAGCGGCTTTGAGGTCTGTCTGGTGAGGGCACGCTCAATTATCGGCGAGCGCACGCACGCAGCGGTTAAATATCTCCGCCGAGAAAAACCGGTGTTCGCCTGGCTGCCGCGCTACGAACAGGTGGCCACCGGATGCGCGGATTCCGCCTTCGATCATCAGGTTATCGCTCATCTCGAAGTCTTCAATGGTGTGGCCCAGTTCATCTAGGGCGGTTGCGCCAGCCCGTTCCCGGTAGTGCCGGTTGTCCAGGGTGAACCCGAAGGCGGGCTTGCCTTGGCCGACCATGTAACCGACCTCGAACACGGTGCCCGGATCAGCGCTGATGCCCCGGAACGGGGTGAGGTTGGCAATGATGGCGTCACAACTATTCATCAGTTCGCGATTGGCCTGGTAAATCCGGTGGCCGCGCTCGGGTTTTGCCTCGTCGTCTGAAAACGCCAGCGCCGTGTCCAGCGGGTCGACACCCTCGAATCCGGCGTCTTGGAGCAGACGTTTTTTCTCAGCCACGATGGCCGTGTGGTCCTCCGCCGGGAAGAAGACTTCCGGGCCGGCGAGGTAGATGCGTTTTGGTTTTGCCATGTTGATGTTGTCTCTTACTTCGGCGTTGGCTCTGGACCTGCGCATTGTTGCGGTAGGTTGGGTCACGGTATCGCTGCGGAAGTCGATTACGAGGACTGCGTCCTGCGAATGTTGTGGAAATCTTGAGCCTGAAGGTAATCTGATTCAAGCTTAATCAGCTCTGTGCCGCACTCGGCCGTAGTGAATCTTATGTTCATCACTCAAATTTCTTATCCAGGAGTTGCGTTATGGGTCTGGCTATCGCACTGCATGTTCTCTCTGCCGTTATCTGGGTTGGCGGTATGTTTTTCGCCTACATGGCTATGCGCCCGGCGGTGGTTGAGGTGATTGATGCCTCCCAGCGTGGCGCGCTCTGGTGTGCCACCTTGTCACGGTTTTTCCAGTGGGTATGGGCGGCGGTGATTCTGTTGCTGGTGACCGGGTACTGGATGATTTTCAGTGTGTTCGGCGGCATGGCTGGTGCGGGCTGGCATATCCATGTGATGCAGGCGCTGGGGATTGTGATGATCCTGCTCTACGCCCACGTTTACTTTGTCCCCTTCCGGCGGCTGAAACGGGCGGTTGCCAATCAGGACCCTCAGGATGGCGGGCGTCAGGTGGGGCAGATTCGAAAGCTGGTGGGTACTAACCTGATTCTTGGGCTGATCGTCGTAGCGATTGGGGCTGGCGGGAAGTATCTGTAAACCCGGGACCCGTATTTTCCGAAATACAGGCTCTGCCGCGCCTGTAGTAACCCCTTAATACCCGCCCCGATACCACCGTTGCTACTGTTTCCTGACCTGGCAATACAAGCACAAGGAGACAGCCATGAGCGGGAAAAAGATTCTGATGATTACCGGTGATTTCACTGAGGACTACGAAACCATGGTGCCGTTCCAGGCACTGCAGGCCGTTGGTCATACGGTTCACGCCGTCTGCCCGGATAAAAAAGCAGGCGATACTGTCGCCACGGCGATCCACGATTTTGAGGGCGACCAGACTTACAGCGAAAAGCCGGGCCACCGGTTTGCCTTGAATGCAGATTTTGACGGACTGGATCCAGCAGAGTACGACGCGCTGGTGGTGCCCGGCGGCCGTGCGCCGGAGTACCTGCGGCTCAACAAGGAAGTGCGGAGCTTGGTTCGTCATTTCTTTGAAACCAACAAGCCGGTGGCGGCGATCTGTCACGGTGCTCAGTTGCTGGCAGCGGCAGGGGTTCTGGAGGGCCGTAAATGCTCGGCCTATCCGGCCTGCCAGCCGGAAGTGGAACTGGCCGGCGGCACCTTCGCCGCTATCGAGGTTGATCAGGCGGTCACCGATGCTAATCTGGTAACAGCGCCTGCGTGGCCAGCTCATCCGGCCTGGCTTGCGCAGTTCTTCAAGTTGCTGGATCAGTAACCGCTGAGGGGCCAGCCTGCTGGCCCCTCAGCGTCCTCAGGCACGCCCAGGGAGGCCGTTATGTGCAAGCTCTTTATCAATGCCGACTCGGAGCTTTGGATCAGCCGGACTCACTCTCTGCGCATCGACGGCATGGTCACCAGCGTGCGGATGGAAAACGCCTTTTGGCAGGTGCTTTCAGAGCTGGCTGAGCGGGATGGTATGAACCTACCGCAGATGATAACCCGGCTTTACCACGAGTCGATTGATGCCGGCCATGATCTCGGCAATTTCACATCCTTCCTTCGGGTCTGTGCGCTGCGCTATCTTGAGCTGCAACTGAGTGGAGACGTTCCGAGGGATGCCCTGGTGCCGATTGCCTCACTGGATGCAGACCGTATTCTCGCGGGCAAATCCAGTGAGCCGGCAACACCGGAAGTCGTGAGCAAGGCAAGGCACTGACGGCGAGACGATCGGCTAGGCAGCGCCGGGTTCCTTGTTCGCGGATACCGCCCTCGATCATTAGGCTATCGGTCTTGTCCTGTGCTAACTCCCTCGAGTAAACACCAACATCTCGTTGTTAGCCGGCATTGCATAATCTTCCCGCAGCACTAAACCCACAGACTCGGCCAACACCGACAAGTCGTCGATATCGCGAATGCCCATGTGGAGCGCATTGGATTTCAGCGACAGGTCAAACGCCCGATTGCTTTCGCTGGTGAATTTGCCTTGGTGCATGAACGGCCCATACAGGCAAAACGCGCCGTCTTCGGGCAGGCTTGCCCCGATGCCTTGGAACATCTGTTCTACTTCTGTCCACGCCATGATGTGGGCGGTGTTGGCGGAGAATGCCCATCTAAATTCTGGGGTAAGCCAAGGAGTGTTTCCCACATCCAGCTGACACATGGGGAGCATGTTTGGTAGTGCGGCTTGTTCCAGCCGGTCAATCGCCAGGTGCGCGGCTCTGGGGTGGTCCGTAGGTTGCCACTGCAGATGAGGTATGGCTGCTGCGAAATGCTCGGCGTGCTGACCGGTGCCAGTGCCTATCTCCAGCACGGTCCCCGGTGCGTTGAAGATATCGCGCAGTCTTTCCAGGATGGAGGCTTTGTTGTTTTCGCAGGCTTGGGAGAAGGGCAGGGGTGTGGTCATAAATGGGGCGCGCTCGGTCACAGAGGCGAAACAGCTCCGCCTTTCTTGGCTCAATACGGTATCAAATAATTGAAGAAAACCCATTTCTTTGATCTGTGTCTACTCAATGGCCTTGCGCTCTGGCTCCTTAAAGATAACAATAGTTATCGTTTGCGGTTGAATCAAATTATCATCAAGGAGTTGCTATGAATCGGTTGAACAAAGCTGTTTCTGTCTTGGTTCTCAGTGCCTGCGCTACGGCGGCCACGGCCACTGAAAAGCCGGATCATTTCAAAGGAAAAGAGTCCAGGACCCTCCAGGAAGCTGTCGTCAACTTTGCTGAATATAACGCAAAGCTTGCCTATATTGTTGCTAAGGACGAACTCAGCGGAGCTGATATGGCAGAGGTGCATGAGCTGACTTACACCATCGAAAACGCACTGGCGAAGATCAATGAGGCGACTGAAACGATGGCTGTGGATCTGGAAGAAGTTCACCTGGCCTCGGAATCCGCCGATGTGGAAACGGTGAAAAGCCGCGGGAAGAAATTTCTGGAAAGCGCAAAGATTCTGATCGACTGACTCCGGTTTATTGGCGCGTCCATTGGGCCGGCAGGGGCATCATCGAACTGCCGTTTCAGGGTCAACGGGTAAGTGGACGTAGCGATTGATGATGGCGGCAAAGCTGCCGTCATCCTTCATCGATTGGAGCGCTCGATCAAAATCGGCTACAAATGCAGAATTTACCGAGGCTTTGGAGAAAACAAAGTGTGCGGGTTTATTGGACACGATGAGTGGGCTGGGAGTAATGGTATCGGACAGGCCCAACTCCTGAATCTCGTGGAGCCCGGTTAGCCGGTTAGCTTGCTTGCAATCACGCCACCGATTCGATCGCGAGCAAGCATTTTCCAGAGGGACTCCCGGCGTGATAAAAACTCAATGTTTTTTTCGAATTCAGGATTCTGCAATAGCGCGCTGTATTCCTCGCTATAAGACACGTTGATTTGGGCCCCGAGTTTAAAACCGGAATCCAACAGTTCGGTCAGGCTTGTGGCATTAAAGGAGTTCTGCTCATCCTGCCGAATGAACAGAATGTTGGGAGACACCAGGCCAACCACGCTGGAATAACGAGCATATTGTTCCCGTTCGGCGGTTCGATAGGCACCAGACAACATATCCACCCGTCCCTCACGCAGCTCGCGGAGAGCTCTGGCCCATGGCAGTTTTTTGAAGACAAGATTGCAGCCCAGGCGCTCCATTGCTTCAAGACCCAGGTCAGCATCAATGCCAACCACTTGATCATTCCGGCCCATGAAATAGGGCGGGTCATTATCCCAGCGCATAGTGATGTTGCAGTCGGCAAAGCTTGGCGTTGAAAAGTACAGAACAGACAGGAGAATCCATGCAGACTTGCGCAAAGCCGGTCCAGAGTAGCACTGGGCAATGGAGGCCCAGTTACTGCTTGTTGCCTGCATATTATGGTGCCGCCGTGAGAGGGAACGTAAATTAACATAGACCAAACCAGTTCCGTGAACAAAACCATCTGTCAGGGTTTTCGATGCAGTTTGGTGTAGTGGTCAAGCTTGCGGCGCAAGCATTCACGTTGAGCGGCTTTAGGGTGTGCCGGGCGCCTTAAAAGCGACTACGCTTTGGTCAGTGTGTGGAGCAGACGCGTTCCGGAGGAAGCCTGTTTAGAAGGAGAACAAAAGGGCATGATCGGCGATCGCAGCGTAAAGGTGTTTTATGACGAAGTGATGCTCGGGCACCATCCGGAGGTGGATCTGCCTTTTATGCCCAGCCGGGTGGAAAAACGCGTGAGGTTTATTCTTCAGGGGCTGGATTTCAAATGGAGTTATCCGGAACACCCGGGGCGGCTGTCTGCCATCAAGGCGTACCTTGATGAGCATCCAATAACCGGCGTTCAGTTATGCGGCGGTGCGGCCCCGGCGACTTATGAGCAGTTAGCAAAAGTGCACACTTCCTCTTACCTCGACCATCTTTTTTCAATGGCGGGTAAGCGCGCCTGGCTCGACAAAGACACCACGGCGGTGTCGCCGGAGAGCATCAATGCGGCCACCGCAGCGGCCGGTAACGCCATTGCTGCAGTGGAGAGTGTTGTTAAGGGTGATTGCCAAAGCGCATTCGCACTTGTGCGACCGCCTGGCCATCACGCCGAGCCGGTGCGGGCTCGGGGGTTTTGCCTGTTAAACAACGTGGCGATCGCTGCAGCCCACGCCCAAGCCAAACTGGGTTGTGAACGGATACTGATTATCGACTGGGACGCCCATCACGGTAACGGTACTCAGGATATCTTTTGGGCCGATCCGGATGTGCTTTTTTTCGACACCCACTGCGCAGCACCTTTTTACCCTGGGTCTGGTCATCTTGAGGAGGTGGGAGACGGTATGGGTGAGGGTTACACCATCAATGTGCCACTGCCCGAGGCCGCAGGCGACGTGGCCTTCGAGAAGGTGTTTCGCGAGATTCTGGTGCCGGCGGCGGATTATTTTGAGCCAAACCTTATTCTGGTTTCGGCCGGGTTTGATCCACACCGTAATGATATGGCTCTGAATCTGACCTACGATGGCTTCAGGGCGATCACGCGCATTGTTCAAAATATCGCCGACAAGCATTGTGACGGCCGGCTGGCCATGGTTCTGGAGGGTGGCTATAACCTGACATCGCTGTCCAAAGGCGTGCACGCAGTGCTTGAAACCCTGGCGGGCGGTGACGTTCCGGAGATCCGGGAGGTGGGCGTTAAAGAGGTAGAAGAGGCCGAGGAGTTTCATCGCTCGGCCTTCCGCGATCTTGAGGAGTAACCGCCGACACCGGTTATAATGGCTGACTTCCACACGTCACAGAGAACCTTATGCCAATCGAAAAAAATCAGGTCGTCTTGTTTCATTACAGTGTCAAGGATGAACAAGGTAACGTAGTTGAGAACTCCCATGGGGGCGAGCCCAATGCTTACCTGCACGGCCACGGCGGCATTATCCGAGGCCTGGAGGAAGCCCTGGAAGGTCGAGAGGCCGGCGAGAGCTTCAGCGTTACCGTCACGCCGGAAAAAGCCTACGGTCCGCGCAAACCTGACGCAGTGCAGCGCGTGCCGATCAAACATTTGATGGGCGCCAAACGCTGGAAGGCTGGCATGGTGGCTCAGGTGAAAACGGAGCAGGGCCCACGGCATGTGGTTGTGGTTAAGGTTGGCCATAAGTTTGCGGATGTCGACACCAATCATCCGATGGCTGGCAGAACCCTGACCTTCGATATTGAAATCATCGAAGTACGCCCCGCCGACCCGGAAGAACTAGCGCATGGCCACGCTCATGGGCCGGGTGGGCATCATTGACCGATTAAGCCCGGTAACATGAATGCTCCTTTCAAGCTCCGCCCCTATCAGCAGGAAGCTGTCGACGCCACGCTGAGCCATTTCCGAAAATCCGATGACTCTGCCGTCATCGTGTTGCCAACCGGTGCCGGTAAAAGCCTGGTCATCGCCGAGTTGGCCCGTCTTGCCCGGCGCAAGATTCTGGTGCTGACTCATGTCAAAGAGCTGGTTGAGCAGAATCACGCCAAGTACCAGAGTTATGGGTTAGTGGGCGGAGTCTTCTCTGCTGGGCTGAAGCGCAAGGAAAATCGGCATCAGGTGACCTTTGCCAGTGTGCAGTCGGTATCGGCGAATCTGGATCAGTTCCGGGATGAGTACTCGTTGGTCATCATCGATGAGTGCCATCGGGTCAGTGGGGAGGAGACGAGTCAGTATCAGCGGATCATCGAGCTGCTCCGGCACCAGAATGATTCCCTGAAAGTGCTCGGTTTGACCGCCACCCCCTATCGCCTGGCCATGGGGTGGATCTACCGCTATCACTACCGGGGTTTTGTTCGCGGTTCCAGTGACGAACAAGACAAGCCATTTGTGCACTGCATCTATGAGTTGCCGCTGAGTTACATGATCAACCGCGGTTATCTCACAAAGCCTGAGTTGGTCAATGCGGCCTTGGCGCAATATGATTTCTCGGCGTTGACTCAGGACCGCTTTGGCGAATACGCCGAGAAAGACGTCAATCAGCTGCTGAGTAGGCATAAGCGTGTGACCCGCGCCATCATCGAGCAAGTGATGGCGCTTGCAGCCGAGCGCCAGGGCGTCATGATCTTTGCGGCTACCGTGGAGCACGCGCGGGAGATCACTGGCTATTTGCCGGAGCACGAAACCGCCCTGGTGACCGGCGCGACCGATCTCAAAGAGCGGGACCTGCTGATCCAGCGCTTCAAGCAGCGGCAGTTGAAGTATCTGGTGAACGTGTCTGTGCTCACCACGGGTTTTGATGCGCCCCACGTGGATTTCATTGCCATTCTTCGCCCTACCCAGTCAGTCAGCCTCTATCAGCAGATGGTAGGCCGTGGGCTTCGCCTGGACGATGGCAAGCAGGATTGTCTGGTGATGGATTACGCGGGCAACCATGTGAACCTGCACCACCCGGAGGTAGGAGAGCCAAAACCAAATCCCGACAGCGAGCCGGTGCAGGTGTTCTGCCCGAGCTGTGGTTTCGCCAACATCTTCTGGGGCAAAACCGACAGTGAAGGGCGAGTGATCGAACATTACGGCCGCCGGTGCCAGGGATTGATCGGTGCCGTGGAGGGGGATGAACCAGCTGGGCTAGGCCAACGCCCCGAACAGTGCGATTACCGTTTTCGGTTCAAGGCGTGTCCCCATTGCGGTGCCGAGAATGACATTGCCGCCCGTAACTGCAATCAATGCCATACAGCCATCATCGATCCTGATGATCAGCTTAGAGACGCCCTGAAACTCAAAGATGCCATGGTGATGCGTTGTGCCGGCATCACGTTACGTGTCGATGCCAACAAACTGAAAATCACCTATCACGGGGAAGATGGCGAAGAACTCGGCGAGTCATTTGACTTCAGTAAACCGGCACAGCGCACCGTATTTAACAGATTGTTTGGACGTCGCTTCGCGAACAGCCAGTCTCCAAAAGCCTTCAGCAGTGCGAACGAGGTGCTGGAGATGCAGAGCCTGTTGCCAGCACCGGACTTTGTGATTGCGCGTAAGCAGAAGCATTATTGGCAGGTGCAGGAAAGGGTTTTTGATTATCGGGGACAGTTTCGGAAGGCGAATGAAGCATGAGGCCGTTTATAGACCATCCCGTATGAATTTTCGTTTAGCAATAAAAAAGGCAGCCTGAACAGGCTGCCTTTTTGAGTCACGTATTGGCTGTTATTTACAGGCCAATAACGTTCTCTGCCTGTGGGCCTTTTTGGCCTTCGGTCACGCTGAATTCAACTTCCTGGCCTTCGGCCAAGGTCTTGAATCCGCCGCCCTGAATAGAACTGTAATGAACAAAAACGTCTGCACCGCCTTCACGAGTAATAAAGCCGAAACCTTTTGCTTCATTGAAGAACTTAACGTTGCCTTTAATTGTAGACATAATAATTATCCTGATTTTGATCAATAATGTGCTGTCAAAAATCGTTGTGATGTTTGCTCAGCGATATGCGGGAAATAAAAAACGTGCAGGGTCAAAAACAGGACGAGAAGTATGTCAACTCAAAAGGTCTTATTCGTGAAATGCTTTGCTAAATCTTTCCAACGACGATCACACTACGCTAATTAACAGGCTGTGCATAGCATAGTATTAAATTGTTTTTGGGTTGCCCGGGCGGAGGGGGTCCACAGCGCTTAAATTTCACTCCGAACAATTTTTTCCTGTTTCGGATATAATGCGCGGTTCAGATTGGCGACCAAGCCAACTGTTGACCTGGAGAGCACCATGAGTAAGAAACCCGTAAAAGCGACATTGACAACTGCCATGATCGAAGAGCAAACAGCTGCTTTTTTGAAGTCTGGTGGGGTTGTCGAGCATGTGGTTAAAGGTAAGAGTGGGCAATTTGCGTCTCCAGGGACGAAGCAGATTAACCTGAAATCCAGCTAAAAACCGGTCTCGCGGCGGTGCTTCACGATCGAACTCAGGTGATATCCTGAAAGGTAACCTACCATTAGGGAGTGGTTCACTCACTTGAAGGAGTAGGTTATGAACACGATCAACAACACACAGCGTTTTGCCTTTGGTTTGATCTTCGCTGCATCGATGGTTGCCGGTGCTCATGCCGCGACACCGGCGCCTGATGGAGCAGCAGTGTATTTTGTCACGCCATTGCATGGGCAGACGGTGAGTTCTCCGGTTACCGTACGGTTTGGCCTGGAAGGCTTGGGCGTTGCACCGGCCGGCGTGGAGCGAGAAAACCGGACACCATCACTTGCTGGTTAATGTAGACGACTTGCCGGCACTGGACACACCAATCCCAGCGGATGAGCGCCACATTCATTTTGGCGGCGGGCAAACCCAGACCACTTTGGAGCTGCCTCCGGGTGAGCACACCCTGCAACTCCTGGTGGGCGATCACCTTCATATTCCCCATCAGCCTCCCGTTATGTCTGAGAAGATCACCATTACGGTGGAGTAGTAGTCCGCAGTGGCACTCCCGGATGGGTGTATGGATGCTGGATGATCGGAGTGGATTGGTTTCGCTTTGAATAGATTTACCCCGATTCTCGCCGCTTTTGGTGCGTCGAATTAATTTACATCCTCATTTTCCTGTTGATTCAATTTATTGATTTTATGGCAGCAGATCCAGGCTTTGCATTTAGACCGGCGTTACCCGGAGTGGTCCGGGCACAGACGGTACAGGTCTCTGAACCTGCAACCATCCTGATGACTGGTCTCAGTCATCAAGCTTAGTCACTCAAGTTTAACCCCATATCCCAGAAGTCAATTTCCAGCCGGGTAGCGTCCCGGAATATCCGGGTGAGTTGTATGAACCGGGCCGGCGTGACGTCCGCCAGGCGTTCGTCCAGCCAGCGGATCTCTCCCTGCATGGCGCTCTGGAACTCGTCGCTTTCGTACATGGCGATCCAGGCGTCGTAGGGGTTTGCGTCACCCCGAAGGGTGTCTGCCCGCTGGTTAAGCCAGTTGGCGATTTCTCCGTAGCCAACCATGCAGGGCGATAATGCCACGTGTAGATCCAGCAGGTCGCCGCGGTTGCCGGTGTCCAGTACGTACCGGGTGTAGGCCAGGGTGGCGCGGGCTTCGGGCAGGTTGTTGAGTTCCTGCTCCGAAATTCCCCATTCCTTGCAATAGCTGATGTGTAAGCCCAGTTCGGTATCCAGAATGGCCAGTAGCCCATCCTTGGCTTGCAGGAGGTCTGCCAGGGTTGGGCTTTTGTAAGCGGCCAGGGCATAGGCCCGGGCAAACTGGATCAGGAACAGATAGTCCTGCTTCAGGTAGTGCTGGAAGGCTTCCGGCGCCAGCGAACCATCGCCAAGCTGCGTTACAAAGCTGTGCTCGATGTAGTCCCGCCACTCGTCAGGGCAGGCGTTTTTGAGGTCTTCGAACCGGTAGGACATTAAAACTCCATCAAGGCTTTGTTGGTCGCTCTGAACCATGCCTTCTTCAGGCAAAATCGTATTCGCCACCTTTTTCAAGCGCGGTCTGGTATGCCGGTCTTGAGTGCACGCGTTCTACCCAGGCTGTGATGTGTGGGCGATGGCTGCCAACGATTCCCCGGGCTACGGATGCTTCCAGCGGGAAGCTCATCTGAATATCCGCCGCGCTGAGATTGTCTCCCAAAAACCAGGTGTTCTTCGCCAGGTGGGCTTCCACAAAATCAAGATGCGTTTTGATCATGGGGCCGATGAAAATCTGGTTCGTTTTATCGGCAATGCCTTTTGCAACGGGCTTGATAAAAAACGGCATCGGGCTGGTTTTTACTTTCTCGAACACCAGTCGCATCACCAGCGGCGGCATCAAAGAGCCTTCGGCATAATGCATCCAGTACGTGTAATCCAGCCAGGCCTGACCACCGCCTTCGGGCAGCATGGTGTCTTTGCCGTAGGTGTGGGCAAGATATTCGATAATGGCGCCGGACTCTGCCACCACCAGATCACCATCGGTAATCACCGGTGATTTGCCCAGAGGATGTACCTTCTTGAGACTTGCCGGTGCCAACATGGTTTCGGCATCGCGCTCGTAATACTTGATTTCGTAGGGTACACCCAGCTCCTCCAGCATCCAGAGAACGCGTTGTGAGCGGGAATTATTGAGGTGGTGGATTGTGATCATGTAGCAACTCCGTTCGCTGTGAAAATTCAGAAGGTGTAATTAATAGGGCGAAAATGGCTGTTTGGTTCACCATGCCCAGTCGGATCGGTTTAATTTGAGCGCTTACGATCTTTGATTATTTCAGGCACTTTAAAAGGCAGGAGGGCGCCCGCGGCTTTCGAGACGCTGATAACTGCATGCATCCGCTTGTACCAAAACACTTGGCGAATCTTTTTCTTCATGGGTTGGTAGCCTTCCATATAAAGCTCATCTACACAATCAGAGTTGTCGGTAAGGCTGTAGCGGCTTAAGTCCAGCAGCACCGCGATGTCTGCTTTCTTCAATTGCTTGCGGGTATTGAAATCGATGCCGATGTTAATGGCGTTGCTGATCACATCAAATGTATCTTTTGGCTTTGGATACCGGCTAACGTGGCTCAGATCAATGGCCACAGTGATGCCAGCGCCCATTTTCGCCAGCGGCGATATCGGGACGTTTTCAACCAATCCACCGTCGACCAGAATTCTGCCATCGACTTCTACGGGCACAAACAGGCCAGGCACGGCCATAGATGCGCAGACGGCATCCGCAAGGTTTCCGCTTTTGAAAATCAGCTGCTCACCGGTTTCGATATCCGTTGCGCAGATGGCCAGGGGGATGTCGGCATCTTCGATCCGGACATCGCCCAGATCTCTGTGGATCATCTCTCGAATGGTTTTGGTGTTGAACAGGCCGCCACGCTCGAAGGTAAAATTGATGATCTTCGACAGGTTTAGTGTTGAACAAATGGAAAGAATGGACTCCGCCGGGCGTCCGAAGGCGTGATAACTTGCAATCAACGCCCCCGCGCTGGTGCCCGAAATGCAATGGATCGGGATTTGCTCTTCCTCAAAGGCTTTGAGAACACCGATGTGAGCAACGCCCTTGGCGGCTCCACCGCCCAGAGCCAGGCCGATGCGGGTATTAAATGGGTTGAGTTTCATGCATGAGCGCCCGATGATATTACGTAATGAACGTTTGAAATTAACGATAGAGGTCGAGTATGGCGGAATCATCACTTAAGGAACAACTGGGTAACGCGGTAAAAGATGCAATGCGGAGCAAGGACAAAATCCGGCTGGTCACTCTGCGTATGGCGCAGGCAGCAGTGAAACAGATTGAGATTGATGAGCGCCGAGAGCTGAGTGACGGCGATGTATTGAAGGTGCTGGATAAGATGCTCAAACAACGCCGGGATGCCGCAGGTCAGTATGATGCGGCTGGTCGTGAGGAATTGGGAGAAAAAGAGCGGGCGGAAATGTTGATTATTGAGGAGTTTATGCCAGCTGCGCTGTCTGAAGAAGAACTGGACGACCTGATTCGTGCCGCTATCAGCTCTACTGGCGCCCAGGGCATGCAAGACATGGGTGGTGTGATGAATGAGCTGCGGCCACAGGTGACCGGTCGGGTCGATATGGGACTGTTGAGCAAGAAGGTGCGCGCCGCGTTGGTGGGTTGATCGGTATTGCGGTTTTGGGTGCCCGGGCGGGGCGTAATCAGATGATGTGAAACCAGGGTTTGGTTTCACTTACGGCTTTTTTATTCGGTGGTTGCAGTTATGTCTCTTTTCTCAGCCGAAGGTAGCGAAAATGATCTGTTCGTTTCACGAACGGATCCGGACAACCCCTTTGGCACTCACGCAGCCTTCAGTTTTGAGCTGGAGGGTAAGACGTGGCCCACACTCGAGCATTACTTCCAGGGTATGAAATTTACCGACGAAGCCCAGCAGGAAATGATACGTGCAGCCACGACGCCCGTATTGGCAAGAAAGCTGGGGCGTAAGCGCCATAAAAGTCTGCGGCGTGACTGGAAGCAAGTGCGTGAAACGGTGATGACCCGAGGTGTGTATGTGCGCTTCCGCACATACTCCCACCTGACGGAAGAACTGCTGAAAACTGGCCAGAAGAAGATCCTGGAGAACAGTAACTTCGATTATTTTTGGGGCTGCGGCCGTGATCGTCGCGGGAAAAACCGGTATGGCGAAATCTTGATGAAGGTTCGTGCTAAGTTGCGGGAGGAGTAACCAATCATGGGCACCCTGTTAACCATTCTCGCTGTTCTTTTTCTGGCACTGATCATTATTGTCCCGTTGGTTGAAAAGTATGCCCCCAAGGGCGAGAGCCGTGACTACAGCAAAATATCAAAGTGGCTCATACCCTTAATGGCAGTGGCTCTGGTGCTGCAGTTATTTCGACATTACTTTGCGTGAGATGGGCTTATGTCTGATAAGGAGCTGCGTACCAAGTCTGACAAGCAGGCGATTGATCAGTTTATCAACCAGGTTCGAGCCCTGCCCAAGCAGGGGGGAGCCCGGGGGCGGCTGATCTTTGCGCTGGATGCCACCGCCAGCCGGGAGGCGACCTGGGATCAAGCCTGCCACTTGCAGAGTGAGCTGTTCCTGGCAACTAAAGACCTGGGCGGTCTGGCCATCCAGCTTTGTTACTATCGGGGTTATGGCGAGTTCAAGTCGACGAAGTTTGTCTCGGAAACATCACAGCTGCTGAATTTGATGAACGGGGTGTCCTGCCTGGGTGGCCGTACCCAGATCAGCCGGGTTTTGGCGCATGCCGTGAAGGAGACGCGAGCACAGGCGGTCAAAGCGGTGGTGTTCATCGGTGATTGCTGTGAAGAGCCGGTGGATGAGCTGTGCCATGCCGCTGGCGAACTGGGCATGCTGCGGACCCCTGTGTTCATGTTTCATGAGGGCGGTGATGCGCATGCCAGGGCTGTTTTCCAGCAAGTGAGTAAGCTGTCTGGCGGCGCTTATGCTCCCTTTGATCGCAACAGCCCGCAGGTACTCAAGGATCTTATGGCGGCGGTTGCGGTCTATGCCTCCGGGGGAGCGAAAGCCCTGCAGGATTTTTCCAGCCGCAGCTCTGCGGAGGTAAGGCGCTTGACTCAGCAGATCCGATAGTGCCGGGTTCATTCATTTCAACGTTCGGGGTATTTGAGTGCCGTTAACGCTACTGGTTATCGTGCTGTCAGTTGTAGCCTGGGTTTGGCTGCGAAATCAGCCTGCCAGCCAACGTAAACCCGCCATTATCAAGCTGGTGTTGTTTGCCGGTACAGGTCTGGTTTTACTGATGGCGATCACCGGTCGCCTGCACTTTTTGTTCGCGCTACTGGCATTTCTCTTCCCGCTGCTGCGCCGGATATTGCCCTCTTTGTTGTCGGGGCGGGTAGCGGGGGCTGCGAAAGCAAAGCCGGGCAATAAATCCAATGTTGCCAGTGAGATTCTGGATATGACCCTGGACCACGACTCTGCCGAGATGACGGGTAAGATCCTGAAGGGCCCGATGGCCGACAGGGCGTTGGACGATCTGAGCGAGCAAGAGTTTATTGAGCTGTTAGGCTACTGTAGGCGGCACGATGAGGATTCGGCTCGGCTGTTGGAGACATACCTGGACAGGCGGTTCGGAGACTCCTGGCACGCCGATGATCACGGGAGTGGTGATGAGGAACCTTCTGGTGATCGTGGCCATACCGGAGGGCCGTTAACCAACAGTGAAGCGCTCGATATCCTTGGCCTGAAGCCCGGTGCCAGCCGCGAGGAAATCATTCGGGCTCACAGGAAGATGATGCAGAAGGTGCACCCGGATCGTGGGGGCAGTAACTATCTGGCGGCTCGAATCAATGAGGCTAAAGAGTGCCTGCTGAACTGAAACCCTGTCGGTGATAGCCATCTGGTAATTTGTAATCCCCTTGTGCTTGAGTCTCCGTTAACACGGTTACCACTTCCATACCTGCACTGGCATGATAGAGATCAGGGTTGGGTGCGACTTTTATGGCCATCAGCTCCCGTTTTGCGGCCAGGGCCATTGGGTTGCCGATGACCGGGAAGGGGATCGGTCCTGTGTCAGTATTTTTTGCAATGTCGAAAAGCTCGGCAAGTTCGGAAAAAAAGGCGGCCAACACGGCGCCATTGGCAATGGCATCTGTTCGGGCAAGGCACGCGGTGCCGAGTAGCCGGTCGCCCTTGCGGTGGTGCTCGACCATGTCGTGCCATTGGCATTTAATACCGGCAAACTCGCCCTCGGTGCCCTGGGCGACGAAATCATCCACATGGCCCACGGCTCTTTTGTTCGCCCGTTCAAAAGTTGTTCAAACCGACGTAGGGAAAGATCTCTTTCATCCTCTGGCAGCGAGGCAATGCTGGCTTCAAATTTGGCAACTTCGCTTGCAAGCTTTTCAGCAAACATTTGCACTTCTTTTCGGTTGATGAGTAGAGCTAGCTGACGATCATGATCAAGTACCCAGAGTTCGCCCGTGTTTGAGTCGAAAAGTGAGCTTAATCGATGGGTTTCCGACAACGAGGCCACAAACGAGGTGCCAATGACTGTCTGGGTTCGGGTGCGGTTTTCCCCCGTGGCCTGCTCGACCGTCAATCGGGTTATGGGTGATTCAGCCACGACAGGTAAAGCTGGCAAGATTGCACCCATCGTCAAACAGCGTCCGAGCTTGGTAAATGAAGGCATGTCCGCTACCCGAGCAAGAAGGCTGTGTGCTCATAAACTTGTTGTGAGAGGGGCAGCCAGCAAAGCGCGGGCTGCCGCTCAAAGTTAGCTCCGTGAGGGTCTGGAAACCACCAGATACCTACGTCCCCAGAGCGCGACAATACCCAGTAAGAGCAAGGTCAGGGTCATTGGCTCAGGTACCTTGGCGATCGACTTGCCACTCAGCAAAAGCTGATAGGCCTGGTTGCCCAGATAGCTGTGGGCGGCGGTGGTGGGGTGGATCTCATCCCAGAAAACGAAGTCACCTGGGTTGGCGCAGCTTTGTTCAGATGGGAAAAAACCACCGCTCACAGACCGGCATTCCCCTGTGGTGTTGGAAAACCCGAAAGCAGCCGGGTTGGCGAGCAGGTCGTTGAACAAACCGAACACATCGAAGTAGAAAATGTCAGCGTCTGTGGTTTGGGCCAGCTCGAAGAGTCCCTGCTCCAGCCCTTGATTCCAGGCGGTTGATACTTCAGTGCCTGAGGTGCTGTTGAGGGTGGTGCGAAACTCGGGGATGCTGCCAAGGTCCGGCAGGTTCGGTACCAGCAGGGTGGTTACTCCGCTGTCCAGCAAGCCGCCAAGCATTCCGAACCAGGAGTTCAACTGAGCGTTGATGGCGGCCAGCGGGTCTGCGCTGCCAACCAGATCGCGCATGTCGTTACCGCCCGCCCAGGCGACAAACAACGCGTCAGGGTCGGAAGGCGCGCCAGCCTGCCGGTTGAAATATTGGGTATTTTGCGTGAGCAAACCCGCAGAGACGCCACCGGCGTTGTCCACGCGGGCACCGCCGTAGGCGAAATTATTGCCGCCACTGGTGGAATTTGTCGCGCGCGGCATGGCGAGTGCGTCTGCCAGATACTCATGCCACACTGGACCATTACTGAAGCGGCCATTGGGGCCATATCCGGCTGCCGCCGCTATGGGGCCAAAAGAGCCAAGGGGTACCTGGCTTCGGGTATTGCCGGTATCTGAGAGACTGTCACCGAAAACGTAGATATCGCTGAAGCTGATAGGGCTGGCTCCAACAGAAAAACTGGTTAGAGCCAGAGATGCAGTTACAAAGAGTGAGGCGCCCAGGGTGCTTCGGTTTTTAGTCGTCATTGTTATTTACCTTTTCTGTTTTGTGATTTTTGTTCTATTAAGGTGCTGAGCAATATGTTAGGCAACATGGTGGCCAAAGATGGTATTGCCGCGGGTTTGCAATCACTTGTGTAAATCTTTCGTTACACCTTCGATTTTTTTCAGGCGAATGTGTAAATTTGTTGGACAATAGGGCGAGGCGTGGTGGCGCGCTGGTTCAGGCATTCTGAGGGGCGACGGGAAGACTCGGGAATGGGTTGGTTTTGCGGTTTACATTTATGCCTATATCTCCGTTCCCGTAAGCATGATAAAACGTCTCCGCCCAGCGGCCGCAGGTGATTTTTGCGCCGCCCGGAACTCTTCCGTTCATCAGGATTTCAGCATGTCAGATAAATTTTTCTTTAAAGGCCGGCAAGACGCCCGCCAGCACCACACGGCTTATGGCGGATTCAAGACCAACGCCAGTCAGAAGAGTGGTAGCAAAAAGTTCCCGCTAGCCCTGACCGTGACCAGTGAGGCGCGTAAAAAAGAAATTGAGGCCCAGGTGGCCGAAGCCGAGCTCTACGCGAATATTACAGTGGATACCCGCGAGGGCGCCGTTGAATCCATTGCTGAATTGACCGTTCTGTTGGAAAAGCCCGCCCCGGTCACGACGACGAAGGCGCCGTCGCGCAACGATCCGTGCACCTGTGGCAGTGGTCTGAAGTTCAAGAAGTGTTGCGGCCAGGCGTAAAAGGGGAGTGCGATGATTGTTTGCGGAGTTGAACTGACCGGTAGTGATGCGGTGGTTTGCATGCTGAAGCTGGACCGAGGGCAAATCAGCCTGTTGGAGAGCAAGGTGCGTAAGCTGTCGCTGAGCAAAAACCACACTCGCGGTGACCTGAAAAACTTCCAGGCAGCGTTTTCGGAATTGATGGCGGAGCATGAGGTGACATGCGTCGCCATCAAGGAGCGGATGCCCAAGGGCAAGTTTGCGGGCGGTGCGATCAGCTTCAAGCTGGAGGCGGCACTTCAGCTGATTAACGATACTGAGCTGGAGGTGAAATTGCTCCCACCGGCACTGATCAAATCCACGCTGGCCGCTAACCCTCTGCCAATTCCTTTTGAAGAGACTGGCTTGAAAGTTTTCCAGGAAACCGCTTTCACCGCAGCTTTTGTTGGATTGATGGCCAGATAAGCGGGCATCATCGCACGAAGGGCCCATTGGAGAATGCATGGCGAAGCAACCTATCGAAGCCCAGCAACGGGCTACCTTGCAACGACTGGATACGTTCAGTCGTTTGATGGACAGCAGCATTGGTCTTCCTTTTACTCGTTTCAAGTTTGGGATAGAAGCGATTATCGGTCTGGTACCGGTGGTGGGAGACTTCGTTGGTCTGGTGTTGTCCTGTTATGTTCTGGTTGAGGCGCACCGGGCAGGTGCCAGCACAACGGTGAAGCGCCGAATGCTGCGCAACATGGTGATCGACTTTTTTGGGGGCTTGCTGCCCGTGGTGGGCGATGCGTTTGACGCTATTTTTAAAGCCAACACCCGTAACACCCGACTGTTGCGAACCTACTTGGAGCAGCAGTTGGCTGTTGAGCCACCGCCACCACCGTTCCCCTGGAAGATGTTGATTGGGTTGTCGATTTTCTTTGCTGCTATCGTTGGGTGGATTGCCTTTATTTGGTAACTGGAGACGCTTTCCGGGCCTTACGCCACCCTAGCGGAGAAATTCCCTGTGCTTTCCTGAAAGCATGGGAGAAGCCACTGACATCGCTGTATCCGAGGATTTCGGAGAGCAAGGTGATGTCCATGGTACTGGACTGCAGATGCCAGCAGGCGGATCTCATGCGCAGGCTGTTGACCAACTCTTTGAATGTTACGCCTCGCTGTTTTAGTTGCCTTTGCAGGGTGCGTTTATTCAGCCCGAGTAGTTGGCTTACGTTTTCAATGGACGCTTCCTGAACGCCCAGGGTTTGCTGAATCAACAGGCTCACCTGCTGGACGACATCCAGTTCGTGGTCTTGGATCAATTCTCTGAGGTAGGCCATCGCCGCGGTTTTGACGGCGTCGTTCTGACTCCTGAGCGGCTCATCGAGTAATTGTGTTTCCAGCCAGAGCGCATCATGTTCGTGATTGAACGTAACGTCTGTTTTGAAATACCGGCGATAGGTGCTGAGGGGTGAAAGCGGTGCATGGCTGAATTCAAGCCTGACAAACCGGAAACCGGGCCGGATCAATACCCGGCAAAGTTGATAGCACGCACTCAGGGCCAGCTCCCGGTACTGCCGGGTGTCTGTGATGTCGTAGAAGTTTTCATAGCGCTGAAGGGCGGTGACGGCACCGTGACTGTGGTAATCCCAATATTCGGATTGGTTGTGAAAACACACGAAACTGCGCGCCGAGTGCAACGCCTCCCGGGGCGTTCTGCAATGCCTCAGTACCACACCTAACGGGCCAAGGATGCGAAAGTCCTGACTGGCCCCTAACCGTAATCCGAAATCTGCACAGCCAAGCGTTGTTGCGCTGATCTCCAGCAGTTGAACAAAGTCTCGGATGTTCATGCTTTGCAGGTCGCTTTTCAGCGCCTCCGCAGACAGCCCATAGTCTGCCAGCAGGCGATGGGGGTCTCCGCCTAAATCCTCCACCAGCACGTCGAAGCCTTTCAGGGCGCTGGTTCGAATCTGGTATTCCACCGTTGCTGTCATGTCGCAGGGCTATCCGGGCCGTTTTCGTTCATCTTGAGAGAAGTGTCACTAAATAACAAGAATGAACCCTGAGTCCGTCTTAATCTGGCAAGCATCCATACAACAACAAGCTCTGAAAAGGGAAAACGCGATGGCTCAGTATGACGTTCTTATCGAGGGTGGCCGTTACTTTGACGGCACTGGTGCTCCCTCATCCACCCGCAATCTGGCAATCAAGGACGGCCGTGTTGCCAGGGTCACTGATGACGCCATCGATCATGCTCAGGCAGACCGGGTGATTGATGCCTCTGGCAAGTGGGTGACGCCGGGATTCCTGGATACCCACACCCATTACGATGCTGAGCTGCTGGTTAGCCCGAGCCTGTCGGAATCCGTGCGCCATGGTGTGACCACGGTGCTGGTGGGCAGTTGTTCCCTGAGCATGATTTGCAGCGACTACGAGGATGCCTCTGACATTTTCACCCGGGTGGAGACCGTGCCCCGAGAGCGAGTGTTGCCGATCCTGAAAGCCCACAAAACCTGGTCAACTCCCAGGCAGTGGGTGGAGCATTTAAAGAAGGTGCCTCTGGGCCCTAACGTCATCAGTTTTTTGGGGCACAGCGATTTACGGGTAGGGGTAATGGGCCTGAGTCGAGCCACAGACCTGGCGATTCAGCCGACGGCCGAGGAGATGCAGGCCATGGAGGCGCAGCTCAAGGAAGCTCTGGATGCTGGCTTTCTGGGGCTGTCCACCATGTGCCTGAAGTGGGACAAGATAGACGGCGATCGGGAATGGTCCAAGAGCCTGCCCAGCACTTATGCCAAGTGGAGTGAAATCGCCCGGCTGAACAAGCTGGTTCGCCAGTATGGCCGGGTACATCAGGGCGCCCCGAATGCGGCTACGCCGTTGCAGATCCTCCAGTACGTGCGCGAATGCCTCGGTTGGTTGCGTCGGCCTCTGAAGACCACGCTGATCAGTCAGATGGACCTTAAGGGCAGCGCCTACTTGACCAACCTGACCAAGTTGACCTCCATATTCACCAATGCGTTGCGCGGTGACTTCCGCTGGCAGGTATTGCCCACGCCGTTCACGGTCTATGCCGATGGCATTGACGTGGTGTTCTTCGAGGAGTTCGGCGCCGGTGAAATGGCGCTGGATCTGAAAGACGCAGTGGAGCGTAACGAGCTGCTGAAAGACGAGGCTTACCGCCGTAAGTTCCGAAAGTTCTACGGCGAGAAGCTGAGCCCTCGGGTGTGGCAGCGGGACTTTGGTGACGCCATGATCATCGACTGCCCGGATGAATCCCTGATTGGTAAGAATTTCGAGGAGGTAGCCAGCGCCCGGGGCGTGCACGTGGTCGATCTGTTCCTGGATCTGGTGGTGGAGTTTGGCAAGAAAATTCGCTGGTACACCACCGTGGGTAATCACCGCAAACAGGTGCTCAAACGCATCGTCAAAGACCCGCGCTCCCTGATTACCTTTAGTGACGCCGGCGCCCATATCCGCAACATGGCGTTCTACAACCTGCCGCTACGCATGCTGAAATTGGTGCATGAATCCATTGAGGAAGGCGACCCGATCATGACTATGGAGCAGGCCGTGCACCGGCTAACCGGTGACCAGGCCGACTGGTTTGGCGTTGATGCGGGCAAGATCCGTGAGGGCGACCGCGCAGATGTGGTCGTGCTGGACCCTTCAGGGTTTGATCAGAATCTTGAGCAGGTGCATTGGGGAGACATGGAGAATTTCGACCTGCAGCGCCTGGTTAACCGTAATCCTGGAATCGTCAAAACTGTTCTTATTAACGGCAAGCTGGCGGTGGATGACGAGCAGTTGGCTCCGGCGCTGGGGCGGGAGATGGGTTACGGGAGCTTTATTCCAGCCAGATGACTGTGTTGCGGATTGGTCTTGATCTTGGTCTGATTATTTCAGTGCCTTGCTCGCCTTATCTGCGCCAGTCGCGCTATCCAGTCTCCATCCTGGGCTTTACCACAGGCTTCCTCGCTGTCGAACTGGAGGCATGACGGAGCAAGCTTGGGGTCAATGCCTGTTTCCTCAAACGCGGCCCTGGTCAATGCCCGCATGCGCTGGTCGTCACCATTGACCAGCGCACGGTCAAGGTTCGCCTCCGTGTCGAAAATCCAGGTAACCCGAAGTTCTGCCGGAAATTCCTGGTTTCCATTGTCGTGGGTGAGCCAGCTAAAGCCGGGTATTTCTGCCTTGGCGGTCTCGCAGGCCTCAGTCAAAGTGACTATGAGCTGGCGTTCCATTTGCTGTTTTCTGCGTTTAGTTGTAGCCAAAGTTGGTCGTCTCCTTCAACCGGGGAGAGGGCGTAAAATCTTCATCAACTATACTGAGTGCTGCCTTTTGAACATAGTGTTCGTCGGGTGGAGCAGGTCAAGATGCATCTTTTGTCGAGGACACGGCTGATCACTCCCAAGCCGGAAACGGATCGTTCAGCGATTTCCAGAACGATTTCCCGGCCAACAGTTGCTCCTCATCCAGCAGGCACTCGTCCAGTTGGCGGGTGATGCCGTCCTGGTCGAGATTCTGGCCGATAAACACCAGCTCTTGGCGCATATCGCCGAACGGCTCTACCCAGCTTTCCATAATTGCCTGGCGATACTCCGGGTCTTCGGGCCAGTTCTTTTCCGGTACCGCCTTCCAGAACATTCCGGCAAACCCGTGCCTGGCAATGCCGCCCGCCTGGCTCCAGTTGCCGGCAAACTCCGGGCGGGTGGCGAGCCAGAAATAACCTTTTGAGCGAATCAGTTTTCCACTGGAGACGCCCTGGTGCAGGAAATCATAGAACTTTGCCGGGTGGAACGGGCGGCGGGCCCGGTAGACGAAGCTGGAAATGCCGTATTCCTCGGTTTCCGGAATATGCTCACCGCGCATTTTTTTCAGCCAGCCGGGCGCCTGCTGGGCGCGCTCAAAGCTGAAGCGATTGGTATTAAGCACTTTATCCAGCGGCACGGCGCCTTGTTTGATGGGAAGGATCTCTGCCTCAGAATTCAGGCTGCGCAGCACGCCTGTTAGCCTGGCCAGATCGTCAGGGGAGATCAGATCGGTTTTGCTGATCAGCAGAATGTCGCTGAACTCCACCTGGTCTACCAGCAGGTCGGCCACGCTGCGTTCATCTTCTTCGCCAAGACTTTCTCCGGTTTCCTGTAACGATTGTGCTTCGTCATAGTCTTTCAGAAAATTTACCGCATCCACTACGGTAACCATGGTGTCGAGCCGGGCGATATCCGACAGGCTGACGCCGTCTTCGTCGGCGAAGGTGAACGTCTCGGCCACGGGCAGTGGCTCCGAAATTCCTGTGGACTCGATTACCAGGCAGTCAAAGCGACCTTCCGCGGCCAGCTTGCGCACTTCGATTAAGAGATCTTCACGCAGAGTGCAGCAAATGCAGCCATTACTCATCTCAACCAGCTTCTCTTCCGGGCGGTTCAGCGTGACTTCCTGTTGTACCTGGGCGGCGTCAATGTTGACTTCACTCATGTCGTTGACGATGACCGCCACTCTCTTGCCGTCGCGATTGTTCAGGATGTGGTTCAGTACCGTGGTTTTTCCGGCACCGAGAAAGCCCGATAGAACAGTAACCGGAAGTCGTTTTTCTTTGAGTGGCATTGGTCTTCTCCTGAAAGGGTCGGAGTTTCGGTTCTCGTTAATGTATATGTTATAACATAACATTAACTACGTCGATATTCAGCGCTTCTTTCCCAGGCTTTCCAGATGGTAACCGCCAAAGCCTGTCGTGTCGGCTAACATGTACGGCCTGTTTGTTCGTGTTCAGCCAATGGCGGTGGGTAGGTTCTGGTTATGGCCAAAAGGTCTTTTGTTCGCACATCTTTACGCCTGTTTGCGATGGCGTTCGGCGCCGTTATCGCACTGCTGTTGCTGGCCATTCTGTTGTTTCGCTTTGTGAATCCTCCCACGTCGGCCTTTATGCTGGCGTATCAACTCGATAACCCGCCCCGGCCGTTACGGCATGAGTGGGTGCCGCTGTCGGATATTTCTCCGTGGATGCCACTGGCGGTGGTGGCCAGTGAAGATCAACGGTTCCCCCACCATCGTGGCGTGGATGTGGATGCTATCCGCAAGGCTGTGTCGGAGTACAAGGCGGGGGAGGGGCTGCGGGGCGCTAGCACGATTACCCAGCAAACCGCCAAGAATCTGTTTCTCTGGAACGGGCGCAGCTTTGCTCGCAAGGCCATTGAAGCGGGCCTGGCTGTGACCATTGACGGCCTTTGGCCCAAGCAGAGAGTGCTTGAGGTGTATCTGAATATCGCGGAATTCGGCCCGGGTATCTACGGTGTGGAGGCGGCCAGCCAGGCCTACTTCGGCAAGCCGGCACGCTATCTTTCCCAGGCCCAGGCTGCACGCCTGGCCGCCGTTTTACCAAACCCGAAGGTTTTGAGTGTGAACTCTCCGTCAGCCTATGTGCAGGAACGGGTCGACTGGATTCAACGGCAAATGGCCCAGCTTTCCGGGCTGCGGTATCTTGAGGGGCTGTGATTGGTTGGTGAGCGCATGGAGGCCGAGGCATCCGCTATTTCTTCATGAACGTCAGAAAGGCTCCCGCTGCGGTTGCCGCTGCACCCCCAATCAGATACCACATGGTTTCGTCAGTGAAGCGACCGGTCAGCGCTTCAGTAACCTGATTGCCAACAGCCTGGCTGGACTGGTAGCCAAAATAGAGCAGGACAACGCCTACCACCAGTAACACAACACCGATCAGTTTTGAGCTTCCCATGGCAGTTTCCTCGCTGTGATTCTCTTGAATTGTTCGTAACGACGGAGTGTCGTCTCGACCGCGTGTAGGTTCCTTGCGCCACTAAACCGGTGCGACGCCAAACGCCCATTGATGCACCCAAAGCACCATCACAACATACGCGGCAAGACCACCGACCACGGCTATAGCGTCGTTTGCTTTGGTGGCAGGAAGGGTCGCGATGGGCCGCTGTGTTCTGCGTTTCATGGATATTCGGTCTGCAACGGCCCAGGCAAGGAAAGAGCCGAACAGCAGAACATCATGCAGCATGCCGTTGGCCAGAAGGTGGGCCAGCGCCCAGAGTTTGACCGCAACGAGCATCGGGTGGCCGATCTTCGCCTTGATCCGGCCGGGAAAGTAAGTTGCGAAAAGTAGTGGGAAAACGGGGATCAGGAGCAGCAGCGACACGTGCCTTAGCCAGTTGGGCGGCACGTAAAGGACGCTGGGATCAAGGCGCGCAGCGCCGTAACCCCATATGATTAGCAGCAGGCCGGCGAGAGAAGCGAGGGAGTATAGCCCTTTGAAGGCAGCCTCCCCCAGCGACGCATGCAGTCGGTCCCGGAGGGGCTCGTTCGCGATGGAGAGGGAATGTACACCCAGAAACAGGACCAGCCCCATTATCAACATTGTCATTGGTTTTCTCTCCCTAGCCTTGTGAACCCGTCATCTGCTTCCCCGGAAATTCCGCAATGCCAACGGCCCGGATAGTATAGTCACAATTTTCAATGAACGGATTTGTGACGGCCAGGCCGTTAACGGGTATGTTTGATGTTCATATCGATAAGGGCGTGAAAAACCTCCTGGCCTGAGGTATCTGTGACAGAGACGGGCACTTGTACGGTACCTTCCTTCGACCATTCAATACCTGATCCATCGGCGGTTGCCTTGAGGTCGGTCTTGGCTTTCTTGAGGTATTTGACGGTCATGCCAGAAGGAATCCAGCGAGCCCCCTTGGGAATTGAAGCGTCTGTGAGCAACCCGCCAGCCAGTTCCGCCATGTTGCACATGGCAATTGCATGAACGGTTTTCAGGTGATTGGTGACCTTTCGGCGTTTTTTCATGGTGACCACGCAAAGGCCCGGGGCAAGGGTCTCCACCATTGGTGAAATGCTGGAGAAGTATGGCGCGGTCTGGCAGACCGCGCGGCTGAACAGGGTTTTGCCCATGGGCAGACGGCTAAGCCGGTTATACAAGTTGACGACATCCATCATGGATTCATCCTCGGATGATGGTTTGCAGAAGGGTATTCTAGAGTCCTGTTGTTCTGACAACCTAGACCTATGAGGCCATTCACTGAAACCGGGGCGCCTATGGATGCCAATTGGTTCCAGATCTTCGCAGACTTGTTACTGCTCTTCCATACCTTGCTGGTGGCGTTCGTCATCTTTGGCCTGGTGGCTACACTTGTGGGTTACTTTCGCCAGTGGAATTGGGTTCGAAACCTCTGGTTCCGGCTGAGCCACCTTGTGGTCATTGGCATTGTCGTCCTTCAGGCCTGGCTTGGCGTGCTGTGCCCACTGACGATTTGGGAAATGGAATTGCGGGCGAAGGCCGGGCAGGGTGGTTATGAGGGTTCGTTCGTTCAGCACTGGCTGGAAACCATTCTGTACTACAACGCGCCGGACTGGGTTTTTATTCTGGTCTATACCCTGTTTGGGGCGTTGGTTGTGGCAAGCTGGTTTCTGGTAAAGCCCCGACGCTGAAAGCAGTATCAGGGTTGCAAGGTAAACCGCTCAGCAACGGTATAAACGGAACCTCCCGGCCCCGGTGTGCTCTTATAAAGTACGAAGTCTTGAACCGGCATCAAACCAAACAGGGTGTCTTGGTGGCTTTCAAGCAGCGAGGCCACCGAACCCGCCGGATGTCGAAAACGGCTAAGCGTGATATGCGGTTTGAAGCTCGGGTTTTCGAGTGTGAACCCGTTGTCGGTCAACGCGGTTGCCAGGTTTTTCTGGAGTTCTCTGAGCGCGTTCTCTGGTGATACACCCGCCCAGAGGATCTTGGGCTTTTCCGGAGAACCGAAACACCCCAACCCCTGCACATTAAGCTCAAAGGGCGATTGGGTAATTCCCCTGGCCAGGTCGCAGGCCAGGGCCACCTGCTGCTCTTCTACCTGGCCGAGGAATGCCAGGGTCAGGTGCAGTTGTCCACGATTTTGCCAGCGCGCCTCCGCCACCTGTGTTTTGACTTGCAGGAGATTTGCCTTGATGGGCTCGGGAATCTCGAGCCCGAAAAACAGCCTTGGCATACAACCCTCAGTAACAGGAGTTGGGGGAAGTGTCCGGATTAATCTCGCCGGCCACTTCCTCCGGGTCAATGCCATGGCTGACCAGAACCTCACGCACGAAATTCACTTGCGCCAGAATACGGTCGGCATCGTCGCCGTATTCGTAGCGGTTGATCTCAACCGGCTGGGGCATGAAGGTGAACGCGGTTTTCAGGGCGGTCAGAGTATCCTCGTCAATCATTGGCATTCTCCTCAAAGGGGCAAGTCGGTTTCGTACTTGATGATATCCCTCTTGACCAACAATTTCCCGTCGCGGACAGACGCCAGTACCGGTTGTTGCCCCATCAAAACCTCATAAGGCGTTTGCCCCTGCTGAACAATACACCGTGCAGGCAGTCCTTTGGCGATGCCGTACTCTTTCAGATCCAGGGCGGCGGCACCGTTGTCGGTAATCAGTTCCAGAGATCGCTCGATCTGGCTCATGCCCAGCATGTGGCAGGCGTGCAGGCCGACATCAAGGGTGCGCAGCATGTTGCCGTTGCCGATGGGATACCAAGGGTCGCGGATGGAGTCCTGACCGAAGGCGACTTTCAGGCCGGCGTCCAGCAGTTCGGGTACGCGGGTCAGGCCACGGCGTTTGGGATAGCCATCAAAACGGCCCTGCAGGTGCAGGCTTTCGGTGGGCATGGACAGAAATCTCAGGCCGGATTTTTTCAGCAGGCGGAACAGGCGGCTGCAATAAGCATCGTTATAGGAGCCCATGGCACAGGTGTGGCTGGCGGTCACCCTGGAGCCGTAGTCCAAGCGCAGGGCTTCGGCGGCGAGCACCTCCAGAAACCGGGATTCAGGGTCGTCGATTTCATCGCAGTGCACATCCACCAGTCGGTCGTTTTTGTGAGCCAGCTCCATCAGCCAGCGCACTGACTCGGTGCCGTAATCCCGGGTGAACTCGAAGTGAGGGATGCCACCCACCACATCGGCGCCCAGGCGCACGGCCTCCTCCATCAGTTCGCGACCGTTTTTGAAAGACAGGATGCCCTCCTGAGGAAACGCGACAATTTGCAGGTCGACAAATCCAGCGCTTTGCTCGCGCACTTCTAGCATGGCCTTGAGGGCCGTCAGGCTTGGGTCGGTTACGTCCACATGAGTGCGCACGTACTGGATGCCGTGGGCAGCGAACAACTTGAGCGTTTGGGTGGCTCGGTTGATGACATCCTCATGGGTGAGGGTGGCTTTGCGTTCGGCCCAGCACTCAATACCTTCGAACAGGGTGCCGCTCTGGTTCCAGCGTGGCTCACCAGCGGTCATGGCTGCATCCAGATGGATGTGGGGTTCCACGAAAGCAGGGGTAACCAGATTGCCGGTGGCGTCCAGCTCGTTGTTGCCGGCCGCGGCCAGTTCGGGCAAGGCGATAATGTCTGTGAAGCGGCCATTGGCGATGGTGAGCTTATGCAGTCCGTCTCGGCCCGGTAGGCGAGCATTCACGATGGAGGTCAGTTGTTCAGTCATTTTGTCTCCTGATGACGGCTCACGGGCTGTGTTGGTTTCAACAGCAGGTAAGCCAGAAGCTGTGCTTTAAAGCGGCCTGCCTGGTCGGTTTCGTCGGGCAGTGTGTTGACCAGTTGATTCATTCGATTACGAACGGTATTTCGGTGGCAGCCCAGGGCTTTTGCCATCGCGCTCTGATTACCCTGGCACGCAATCCAGGCGTCGAGCAGATCTGATGAGCCTGCCAACCTGTCAGCATCCAGCGGCTCGCGACCGGCGTGCTCAGCCCAGATGATCGCCCTGCTGATGGCTTCGGTGACTTCTACCATGGGCAGGGAATAGGGCTGTTCAAACAATGGAATGGCCAGGTCGTCGGCCAGATGGCACAAAGTATTCGGTAGCTGGCCAATGTACGCGTCGCCGGTCAGCACGACCAGACCGGAAACTCCGCATTGTTTGCCCTCATACAGGCATTCGGCCAGATTCTGGGGGCTGCGATGCCGGCTGATGCCGGTGACGAACACCAGTTCGCCACCTTTGACCCAGTCCTTGAAGGAGCGGTTTTCGGCGAGGTAGGGCCAGCGCACCGGGTTGTCGGCTGCCGCGCTGCCGCCGCGGAGCCGGATGGCGCCGAGCCCGGGTAGCTTGGGTACATCAAGGCATCGCAAGGTCATTTAAGCGTTCCCCATAACCAGGGCTCGGCGTTCACGTACTGCTTGGCTGACCACCAGGACCACGCTGTAACTAAAGGCTGCGACGAGCACGCCGACAATGGGGGCGATCCACGGGGAAGTATAGGCTGCAGCGGAACCTATGGCATAAGCCGCCAGGCCGGGCACGTTGAACGCCGGCAAAGTTGTCGTGGCGAGGTCCGGGTATTGGCGTTTATAGCCGACAAAATAGCTGGCCATGATCACGCCGCCGATCGGAGGAATGAAGGTGCCCAGCAACACCAGAAACGGAATCAGCCACTGGTACATGCCTGCTACTGCGAGAACAGTTCCGATGGCAGCGCCAACAACGGTGACCATCTTGCGCCGACGGGTGCGGACCAGGTTACAGCCGGCTACAGCAAAGTTATAGACGGTATTATCCTGGGTGGTCCAGAGGTTCAAGAACAGCATTAAGATGCCGAGGGTAGCGAGCCCTTGAGCGACCATAATGTCCACAATATCCGCCTGTTGATACACCAACGCACCAAAGGCGCCGATCAGCGTCATCAGGCCGTTGCCCAGAAAAAAGGCCAGCAGGGTTGCGATCACCGCGGTCTTGCCGGATTTGGCGAAACGGGTCCAGTTGGTGGCCTGGGTACCGCCGCTGACAAAGGTACCGAACACCAGGGTGATGGCGGCGGCGACGGTCATGTCGCTGGTTGGAGTGATGGCGAGTAATCCAGACATGCCGCCGGCGTCAGACGTCGCAATGGTCATGCTAACGGCTACCAGAATGATCATGGCCGGCACAGCAATGCGAGACAGCCACTCCAAACCGCGATAGCCGATAAAGGCGGTAACGCAGAAGGCGAACCCGAACACTACCATCAAGGGCAGGGTCAAGCCTTCCGGCAGACCGGTAAGCTTGACTAGAAGTATTGCCATGGTGGCGGTGCCCCAGGCATACCAGCCAATCTGGGTGAAGCCTAGAATGAGGTCTGAGAGCTTGCTGCCCATCTCGCCAAAGGTGAACCGGCTCATCAGTGCGGTATTGAGGCCGCTTTTGGCGGCGATGTAGCCGAGTATGGCGGCGTAGGTGCCGAGTAGCAGGTTACCGATGGCAAGCACCGTCAGCATGGTCGAAAAATCAAACGCGACACCAATCGTGCCGCCGGCCCACATGGTGGCGGTGAAAAAGGTGAAGCCAAGCAGTACCAGCCCCATGGACCATACGCTTTTGCGTTGGTCCATCGGCACCGGACTAAGGGGGTAGTCCTGTTCTTGCGAACTTGCTTGCGTTGCCATGAGGTTCTCTCCAAGTAGTGTTTCAACACTTTGGGAGTGCGCAACGTTTATGCCATATGTGCTTGCGGCGGGTAAAAGCGAGTGGTGACGAGTTTGTCGTTGTGCAAACTGCACAGAGTGTGGTGTCTTGAAAGGTCTGAACAAGAACGTTTGCGTTGAATTAGTGCGGTTTTTGTTGGTGGAGCTCGATATTGGTGCAACGGGAGCCCGTTGCAGGACTCCCGATGAGCACTTGTGCGAATTACGCCCAGGATTTTATCCACTTTGAAGTTTCAACCCGGAATCGCATCCGGAGATTCCGGCAGTACCTGTCCACCATCAACAATGATTTGCTGCCCGGTGATGTAGCGGGCCTCCTCGGAGGCTAGGAAGCAGGCTGTGTGGCCGATGTCTTCCGGGGTTCCTAGCGTATGGGTGGGAATGGCGGCACGCATCTGGTTGAGGTATTCCTCCCCCTGCGCCTGAAGGCCTTCCGTCAGCACATTACCGGGCATCACCGCGTTGATGGTGATGCCGCTATTGGCCATTTCCAGGGCAGCGCTGCGCATGAACCCCAGTTGGCCTGCCTTGCTGGCGCCGTAATGGCTCCACCCCGGGAAGCCAGTGACCGGACCGGTGATGGATGACGTCAGCACAATACGACCGTAACTCCGCTTCTTCATGGCCGCCATGGCGGCTTGCACTATGAAGAAGGTGCCTTTCAGGTTTACGTTGTGTACCTGATCCCACTGGGCTTCGGTCATCTCATCCAGATTGGCCTGGGGAAAGATGCCGGCGTTTGAACACAGAATATCCAGCTGTCCGAACTGCTTTTCAATCTCAGCAATGGCGGCCTGGCAGTCGCTCTGTCGGGTAACGTCCAGTTTGATAAACAGTCCACCAAGTTCCTTGGCTACTTGCTGGCCGGCCGCTTCATCAATGCCGCCAATCACGATTTTGGCGCCGGCTTTGTGCAGCACTCCGGCAATGCCTTTGCCGATGCCATGCTCACCACCGGTTACTAGCGTGACACGATTTTCCAGGCTGAACATATTCTTCTCCTTGCATTCGGATGACGTGTTGTCTGAATGAAGCATAGTGGAACCGGTCCTGGCCTTCTAGAACAGCCCGATTTGCGGCGTTGAAACATTCACCGGCAGGGGCTCCAGCTCCGGTAGCTTTTCCCGCAGAAGCTCCGTCCAGAGCGAGGCCAGTGCCACCGCATGGCCGTTATCGGGCATGTGCATGAAGACATAGGGCTGAATGCCCCCCGTTACCCAGGTCGCCACCCGCTGCACCCAGGGTGTAAGAAATGCCCGGTTGGCCTCCAGGTCGGGATGCCCTATGTATCGAATCACCGGCGGTGCATCGCTGGGGAGGATGTGCACCGGAACCCGGGGCTTCTTGCGCTGGGCATCGACGGTTGATTCGCAGTCGGGCGTTGCCGAGAACAGCGCCCGGCTATCCAGTACAACCCGGGCGAGCTTGCGAGCCCTTAAGCCCTGATTCAGGGCCCGCTCTTCGTCACCCTTGGCGAAGAATGCCGGGTGCCGTACTTCTACCGTCCAGTCCAGATAGTCCGGCGCCGTATCCAGAAAACGCCAGAGCTGGTCCAGCCGCTCCGGGCCGAAGCCTGCTGGGAGCTGCAGAAACTTGGGGCCGAGCACATCATTTAGCGGCTCAATCAGCGACAGAAAGGCATCCAGTTCATCGCCGACGCCGTTCAGGAAGCGTTCGTGGGTGATCGCCCTTGGTAGTTTGAGCAGGAATCGAAAGTTGTCCGGAACCTGTTGCCGCCATAGCTGGCACTGTTCGCGGGTGGGGCTGGCGTAAAAAGTGGTGTTGCCCTCAACGGCATTGAATACCCGGGCATATCGCGCCAGGGAAGAGCCGCCAGGTGGCAGTTGGCTGTTCCAGTTCGGGTCTTGCCACTGAGGACAGCCGAGAAAGTAGGGCAATGCCATCGGTCTTCCGTTGCTGTGCTGTGGATAAATTGATCACTGGAGGCGTGTGGAAGAACCGGTTGATCAAATAACCTTCGCATTCCACCAGCCACTGTGGTTAAAGGGTTTGCACCGCCTATCCTTTCGTTTCTAACAAAGTTATCCACAGATGTTGTGGGTAAAATACGCCATCAAAGCCGAACTTTTCCCCTGAGCGCCTTGGTTTTGCCCTTTTTCGTTTTGCTGTCCACTCGACGCCGTTGTGAACCCTTAGTGGGCTTGGTTGGGCGCCGGGCCTTTTGTTGTTTTACCGCTTCCTGAATCAGCTCTTTCAGTCGCTCCAGTGCATCCTCCTTGTTCAGTTCAAGAGTGCGGAACGACTGGGCTTTGATCACGATAATGCCGTCTTTGCTGATGCGCTGATCTGATATTGCCATCAGCCGTTCCTTGTAGAAAGGCGGCAGGCTGGAGTTGAGGATATCAAACCGGAGGTGAACGGCGGAGGCGACTTTGTTGACGTTCTGCCCGCCAGCGCCTTGCGCGCGTATCTGGGTGATTTCAATTTCCCAGTCCGCCAGTTCAACGGCGTTGGAGATTTTCAGCATGGGAGTCCGTTAGTTGCCATCACATTGTGGTTAGGATGGTACGACGGGCCCACTATGCGGCGTCAAGGCCCTCGTCACGCATCAGTCGACGGATATGAAGCTCCAGGCGCCTGTAATCATCGGATTGCAGGAAGGCCTCACGGTCATTTTGTGGCAAAGAGCTTTTGAAATCGGTGAAGATGGTTTCTCTGAGCCGCCCCGGGTGACGGGACAGGAAGAACACGACGTCACCCAAGTAGAGTGCTTCTTCGATGTCGTGGGATACAACCATAACAGTGCTGCGTTCTTTGCGAACCACGTTCAGGAGCAGGTCCTGCATTTGCCAGCGTGTTTCCGGATCCAGAGCGCCAAAGGGCTCATCCATCAATAACAGCTCGGGGTAGTTGGCCAACGTGCGGGCGATGGCGACCCTCTGCCGCATACCCCCCGAAAGCTCGTGTGGGTAGATGTCAGCAAATTTCTCCAGGCCGACGGCCCGAATGAAATGATCCACAGTGCCTTCGTTAAGGGCGTCGCGGTCACCATTGATTTTCAAACCATAGGCTACGTTGTCTCGAACGGACAGCCAGGGAAACGAAGAATAGTCCTGAAACACCATGCCTCGGTCTCGGCCGGGGCGGTTTACCGCCCGGCCGTTCAGAGTAATGGTTCCGTCCGAAGGTTTCTCCAGGCCGGCGATCATGCGCAACAGCGTGGACTTACCGCACCCGGAAGGGCCAAGCAGTACACCGACCTTGCCCGCGGGCAAGCCTAGAGAGATATTCTCCAGGGCTTGCACGGCGCGCCCGCCAGATTGAAAGGTTTTACTGACGCCAGTGACGGAGAGACCTCGGTAGACAGACATAAAGTTCGCTCCTGTCACTGATCAGAATCGATGATGGCCGTCAGCGGTGTCATATCGACTCCAGCGCTCATCGGGTGGCGTTCATCCACAAGTTTGAACTTCAGCCACCAATCAGTGACTGTTTCCCAGTTCTCCGTAACTTGTCCGTTAGGTAAGCCCAATGGCAATTCGCCGGGCAGCAGACCCATGTACTTTGCGGCCTGGGTCTTGTCGAAGATCCAGATGCCGCCCTTGTGGATCTCACCGGTAGAGCCGATCACTTTCTCGACGTCTGACACGGGAAACCTGAGTGCTTTGGCGATGATTTCGTTGGCTTCGGCCGGGTTGGCTTTCCAGTAGTCGACGGCATCGAAGTACGCTTGCATCACTTTGGCGGCGGTTTCTGGTTTGTTCTCGAGGAAGGCATCGCTCATGTACATGGCATCCCCAAGAAGGGCTGTTTCGATCCAGCCAGATTCATCTGAGGACGCCGCAACAGTGGCGCCGGGCAAAGCAGCAAGGGCCTGGGATCCAAACGGTTCCCAGAATTCAGCAGCGCTGACATTGCCGCCGACCAATGCGCCTACGGCATCATCCATGATCAGGTTGGTGAAGGTAACATCGTCAATGCTGACGCCATTGGATTCGAGCCAGATGCCCATGAAGATCTGGGTTAACCCGCCTTCGAGTACGGCAACCGATTTACCTTTGAGATCTGCTGCGCTTTCAATGCCGGGGGCAAGGACAATTTTGTCTGTACCGTAAGATGGATTGGTGTACGTCGCCATTTTTATCGGCACGCCTTTATCCGCAGCGATGGGGCCATATTCTGCGGTGCTGGACGTGACATCAAGCATACCGGCGGTCATCAGGCTGAAGCTTTCATAGGGATCTTCGATGATCGTGATTTCAAGGTTCAGATCAGGTGCCAGGTTCTTCTCCTGGGCGATGAACCAGAAGCCATAGCCAGGCCATGAGAACAGCGATAATCGCACGGTTTCTGCTGAGAGTGCGTTGCCTGAAAGCAGCGCAAGCATGAGTACTGAGAGACTGCGTTTTAGCCAGTGCATGGGTGTTACCTCTTGGGGTTTTGAAGCGCGTTGAGATGTGGCGTCAGGAATGTCCTCGGCCAAGGTAGGGAAAGGATTTTCGATAGATCAGTCTGAACACGGTATCCAGGAGCAAGCCAAGCACGCCGATGGTGACAATGCCGGCCATGATGTCGTCAACATGCACGAAACGCCGGGCGCGCATCATCATCGCACCAATGCCATCGGTGGCCGCGACAATTTCAGCAATGACCAGATAGGTCCAGCTGACAGCCAGCATCTGCCGACAGGTATCGACGTAGCCGGGCAGGGAGTGCCTGAATAATACGGTCCAGAGAATGATGCGGCGCCCGCCTCCCAGGGTTTTGGCGGTCTCAATCAGTACCTTTGGCGTTTGCCGGGTTACGTCGGCGAGCATGATGATCAGGAAAAACACGACCCCCATTAACAACAGGGCGATTTTCTGGGTGTCGCCAGTGCCGAGCCACATAAGTAACAGGGGAATGAAGGCGGGTGCCGGAAGGTAGCGCCAAGCCCCCATCAGGGGGTTAAGCACCGCATCCACCCGTGCAAAGGAGCCCATCAGGATACCCAGAGGCAGTGCAATCACCAGCGCAATGGAAAAGCTGACCAGAATCCGGGTAAGGCTGGCCATCACATCACTAAGGAAGCTCTGCTCAATGAATAGCTCCTGGAGCGCGCTAAATACGGCGACAGGACCGGGGTACAGCCTTTCCGGGGCCAGGTCCATCTGAGATGTGATGTGCCACACCAAGACAAATGTAATCCAGCCCGCGGCCCCCAGAATCAGCCTTTGGCCGCCGGGTATCGCCTGATTAAAGTCGAACCAGTACTCGGAGCGCTTATGGTTGGCTGCCTCTTCGCTTCCGGCTGGGACCAGTGTTTGCCCCGTGGCTTTATCAGAAAGTTTTGCGGTCATCTTGATAGCCTCAGAAGGCGGTCAGGAAGCTGAGGCCATACACCGGAACAGCCTTGCCATCACGCAGGGCCTCGGGTACCTCTACCTGGCCGTAGGTTTCTGCATAGATTCCGGCAATGCGGTTACGGTGATAGCTTCTGAGCTGGCCTTTTAAACCGACAGTGCACGTGTAGGCGTCACCAAAGAGTTCGTTGTGCAATGCTGGCAGCTTGTACCAGGGCATAGTGGGTTTTGCATGGTGCGCATTGTGATAACAGAAATTGAGTACCAACAGGTTCAGCACCGGCCAGCGGCGTGAAATCAGGTTGCTGTATGTATTGTTCTGTTCGTAGTCCTTGTTCCCTTTGTGAGGAAACTCTGCGTCTGGGTCTTTCAGGTTCACGACGATTTCATAGTTGTGCTGGTAGGCATCGAAAAAGCGCAGGACGGTGAGCATCAGTAGATACGCAAGCGCATAGAGCAGAACAGCCTTGATGCTCCAGAACGCCAGTGTCACCAGAAGAATCGAACGGGTCAGTAGAACCGCGGCCAGGCGTTTGCGTTGTTTGGCGTCACCAATGCTGGTGAATGGGGCGATCATCAGCAACGCGTGCATCAGAATGTCGACAGCCGGGAAGTAGAACCACTCCAGTGCGAAGACCAGTTTCTCTGTTCTGGGGTGAGCCTTGAGCCACGCACGGTAATCAAATGAGATTGGGTCTGCGTTATCCACATGGTGGCGCATGTGCTTGTAACGCAAATCCTCGTAAGTGCCGTAGCTGCCGCCGGTTATCCAGTTGAGTAGTTTTCCCAGATGGGTATTGTGTTCGGTTTTTTTGAAGATGGCGTTGTGCGCGCAGTCATGCACCAGGTAGGCCGCGATGACCATGCCATGACCACAGGCGATTATGCCTAGCAGCGGTAGTAAGAAGCCCGGCTGGGCCATCAACAGCCAGCCGCCAATGTAAGTGGTAAGAATGTAGGCCAGCACAAGCGTAAGCGGCCAAACACCATCGGAATGCCGAAAATGCTGAGCAATGTATCGCATGATTCTGAGACCTCCTTGGATTATGGCCGACTAGGCGATTCTGGATGTTCGGGTTGCCGAGGATTGCCAGCGCTCAAAGTGCGCCTTTTCCTCCTCGCCGATCCAGCGGTTGAGTGACCAAAGATCTGCAATGGGTGCCTTGGTATAGGGCAAAAGGTGCAGGTAGCCGTCGGTACCGAACTCGGGAGTCATCGAGGTGTAGTTCAGTCCGCGTTGGAGCTGTGATTGCCAGACAGCTTCCCAACAGGCCTGGTGCGAGGCCAGGGCTTCGGCATACTCCGGAGCGGCTGGGTGTGGTACCTGTGGCCCCTGGTCGTAACCAACGCGGGAGTGAATATGTCGTGCCTGCTGCGCTGTGCGCTCAATGCAGTCCCACTCAATGTGAGGCAGGCGTTCGCAGACAACAGCCCAGTGACTGAAGTCGCAGGTGACATCTATCTCAGGTACTTTGTCGAGGATGGCGACGGTATTCCAGGGGCTGAAAAAGCTTCGGCCCCGGTGGGTTTCAAAACTTACGGGAATGCTGAACTTGTCAGCAATGTTCTGTGCCTCTGAAAAAAAACGGACCGAGTCTTCTATAGGCCAGGCATCGCAGCCACCCATCACATTGACAAACTCTGGTTTCAGTCCGGTTATCTTTGCACTGCGCAACTTGGCTTCGAAATCCAGCAGGTGTTCGTCCACGCTGGCATCACGGCGTGGTACATAGCTGCCTGTAGTGCAGATTTCCTGAATCCATAACAGGTTGTTTTCACGAAGAGTTTCTCCGAATAGCGCTGCCTCGGTGTCGCTATCAGGCACGGGGGCCTCAATACCATCAAAACCGGCCTCGTATACTTGCTCGATAGCTTGGCTGAGGGGGCCTTCGTGGCCCCACAGAGTCTTGAAGCGTTTTAAGTGCACGGGCAACTCCTTCATAATCCGGAAAAGTGAAATGACGCTTTCCTGGGTACTGCAACCGTTGTGCCATAAGCCCGAAAAGGCTTTAAATATACAGGCTGGCATGTAAGTTAAGGTTTTAGAGATGTGCTGTGGGCGCAGTTTTGTGTCAGCTCATAGTGCAGCTGCACATTGGGGGTGCATCATGAATGTTCTGGTATTGGGAGCCACCGGCCTGACAGGCCGCCTGGTGGTCGAGCAGCTGTTAACGCGATCTGAGGTAACGTCCGTGGTGGTGCCAGTGCGCCGCTCGCTGGGCCTGACGAGCCCAAAGCTGGCGGAGTACCTGGTCGACTTTGACGCGCTGGAATCCCACTCGAAAATCTTTGAAGTGGATGTTCTGGTTTGTTGCCTTGGGACAACCATCAAGAAAGCTGGGTCCCAGGAAGCGTTCCGAAAGGTGGACTACGAGTATGCGTTGACGGGTGCCCGGCTGGCCCGGCAAGCTGGTGCCAGCACGATGATTCTGATGTCGGCGATCGGTGCCTCGTCTCGCTCGACGGTTTTCTACAGCCGTGTAAAAGGTGAATTGGAGGATGCGGTCCGTGAGCTGGGGTTCGATTACCTGTCTATTTACCACCCGAGCCTGTTGCTGGGAGACAGGAAGGAGCACCGTACGGGTGAAGCGTTGGGGATGGCCGTAATGCCGCTGGCCAACCGCGCATTGATTGGCCCCCTGCAAAAGTATCGGGCCATTCATGCGGAGGTCGTTGCGGCGGCGATGGTGAATGAGCTGATCAAGTCAGCCGGGGCCGAAAGCTCCCGACCCACAATTAAGGTTCGGGAGTACGACGATATACAGAGACTGGCCAAAAAGAGTTAAGCAAGCTGCCCTTGATTCAACCTTTCAAAGCTTTTTGGAAAGAGCTTGCGGCAGGCCTGATTCAAAGGCTTTTCAACGACCTTGGGTAAGCGAATGCCCAGTGGGTTAGATTCGGCCATTGCCTCGTTGGCAATTACCCGGGTGCCCATGATGTAGTCGAACCACGGGCGTGTTACGCACCAGTTAGCATCCTGGTTGGTGTTCATGTGGTGGTCGTAGTGCCAGGGAATCGCTTTTTTACCCCACTCCGGTTCCAGGTGTGAGCGGCGGTGCACGTAAAAATAGCGAGCAGCAGCATAGTAGGTGCCCAGGGTGAAGAACGGCGCCACCGGCATGGCCAGGGAGGTAATGGCCGTGAGCTTGAGCAGGGAGGTGACCTCATCCCGGGTGCGCCAGTTGCTCAGGCCTTCCGCGTAACCATCATCCTGGTAATCGGTGGTGCGCACGATTTTGTGGTGCTGCCAGTGGCTCTTCATGGACTTGGGGATGGGGCTGTAGCGAGGCTGTCCGGGCCTGGGCGTGCCATGCAGGATGTATTTGTGGGCATACCATTCGAAGCCGTTGGCAAAGATCAGGGCGATAGGAAAACCAATCATGGTCTGGCCTCTTTTTGTGATTGTTGTTCTATCCTGTCATAGCTTTGGATGAATCCTTCTATTAATTTGCGCCAGGTTGGCGGCTTCATTGGCGGAATATGACAGTTCGGGCCGGTAGCAAAACAACGATGGTATGCCGGAGATGTCTGCTGGTGTCCGGAATGGTCCTGGCAGGATCTGCGCTCGGGGCTGAATCGCCCGACGAGGCGTGTATTGTCAGTGACGTTCAGCCGGAAATGATCGATCTGGACAAGCCGCGAGATCAGCTGGCGCGCCAGAGTAATCTGGTGATTCCTCCGGGCGCGAAAATTGGCAGTATTCGAGTTATTCAGCGCCCCATTTTCGATACCAGCGATCCGCAGCAGGACAATTTCCTGTACCGCACGCTTAACGCGCTCAACACACCGACCTGGGAATCTGCTTTACGGTCTCAGTTGGTATTCGTTGAGGGTGACCTTTATTCACAGGCGCTCTTGGAAGAATCTGAGCGGGTCTTGCGGCAGCGGGAGTATCTGACCGCTGCCTGGGTGGGGGTTACCCGCCTTTGTGGGGACGAGGTGGAGGTGAGTGTTCTGGCCAGGGATACCTGGACGCTACTGCCCACCTTGGGTGTTACGCGGTCGGGCGGTGACAATACGACTAATGCTGGTATATCCGACCCCAACTTTCTGGGCTCTGGCAAGAGCCTGGGGATTTCCTACACCAAAGATCCGGATCGTTCTGAGACCAGTCTGTTCGTGGACGATCCCAACGTCGCCGGCTCTCACTGGCAGGCGGGATTTTCCTACGATGACCGGAGTGATGGACGGGGCCGGAGCGCTTATCTGGAACGGCCATTTTTCAGCGAGCGCACCAACTGGCGCTTTGGAATGGCGGGAGTGGATGATGTACGGGAAGAGTCCCGTTACGTGGGTGCCGAAGCCATTGCTGATTATCGTCGCAGCCTGGAGTACGTCAGCATCGATGGTGGTTGGCGTCTGGCCGAACGCAACGAGCGGCAACTTCGCCTGCTGGCGGGATACCGTTACGAGGCTTTCGGATTTCAGGCATTACCCAGCCAGCCGGCTCTGGATGTGTTGCCGGATGATCGAACCCTGAGCTATCCGTGGATTGGTTTTGATTACCGCCAGAACCGTTTTCGCGAGATGACCAACCTGACCCGATTGCAACGGGTGGAAGACGTTCGGGACGGCTTTGTATGGCGCACGGAACTGGGTTATTCAGGCTCAGGGTTGGGGGCTACTGAAGACCGGGTGGTCCTGAACATGAGTTTTCAGAATGCGTTGCTGGCCACGGAAACCAACTACGCCAGCTATGGCCTGAGTCAGAGCGGCACCTATCGGCTCGATCAAGACCGTGTGGAGAATCTCCTGGGCACCCTCAACCTGGAGTACTTTCATGGTGGATCCGTTCGCTGGACCGGCTGGTACGCCAGTCTTGCCTTCACCGCTGCTCGCAACCTGACTGCCGACCAACAACTGTTGATTGGAGGAGAAAATGGGCTGCGGGGCTATCCCAGTGAATACCAGCAAGGCGACCGCAGGGTTTTATGGACTCTCGAGCGCCGGTACTTCCCCGACTGGCATCCTTTCAAGTTGTTTCGAATGGGCGGGGTCGTATTCCTCGATGCTGGCCGCGCCTGGTTTTCTGACGGTCAGAGCAACGGGCCGGATAGCGGCGTGTTGAGGGATGTAGGGATTGGCTTGAGGTTGGCATCCAGCAGGGTCGAAGTACAGAGGATGCTGCACTTCGACCTGGCGTTTCCCCTGGATGGTGATGACAGCATTGATGACTTGCAGGTGTTGCTGAGGGGGCGAAGCCGGTTCTGATTTTAATTGACGGGGTCTCTCCCGGTGGCAGATGAGCCACCGGGAGATAGAGGATCAAAAACCGTAAGCGCGGGAGATCGTCTCGATTTCACCTGAGTTGACCAGTGCCTGAAAGCTCTGGTTCAGGGCTTTAATGATGTCAGGGTCCGTGTTCTTGTTCACGGCCAGGTACATCGGGGTTTCCCGGAACACCAGAGCCTGCTCCAGATCTGTCACATCTGAGGCATCTGCGGCAAGGTAGGGGCCAGCCAGGCCATCGGCTACCCACAGGTCAATCTGGTCCTGCTCAAGGCGCCGGGCATTCAGACCATTGGTGCTGATGGCTGACACGTTGAAGCCCTTTTCTTCGAGGTATGTGGTCATTACATCACCTCGGTAACCGCCAATGCGATAGTTCTTGGCGTCGTCCAGTTTATTAAGCTGGATTGTGGTGCCGGCTTTTGCGAACAGTGTCCATTTGATACTGGCCAATGGTCCCACCCAGTCAAATGCAGGCTCCCGGTCAGCAGTTTTGGATACGCAATAGATGCCGTGATTGGGGTGCTGCTCGCTACGGTTAAGTCCGTAACTCAGGTCCCTCAGTTTGATGCTGTATTTCATGCTGCTTTGTTCGAGTACCGCCTTCAGGACGTCAGTACACAGGCCCGTGATATCCCGTTCTGAGTGCGCAAAGGGTTGACCATTTGTGGTCATGTTGTAAGGGGGGTACTGTTCCGTGTAAATCCGCAGTTCTTCGGTGGCCGTTGCGCAACCTGATGCCAGCATAAGGGCAAGAATCAGCCCGATTTTCCCTTTCATGAACACGCTCCGTTTTATGGTGGGATATTTCCGAGCGCGGTAAGGTAGGGCAAGAGGGGAGCGCGGGGCACTGTGGAATCCCCGTCTTTACATTTTCAGTTTGATCCGGACGAGGCTTGATTGGGCGATTCGAAGTAATGGTCATAGCGGCCACTATCACGGAAGGCCTGCAGCCTTTCGTTGAATCGCTCCGCCAGTTGCACGGAATCTGGTCGTGTATTGGGGAACAGAACAAAACTTTCGTTTTCGAGCAGGGGGCGGGGATGGTGTGTAATACGGCGGGCTTCCTGCGTACCTAGCTCACGGCGCAGAATGTGATAACCCACGTTGATCTCCTCGGGGAACGCATCAATTCGGTTGAACAGAAGCCTGCGGAAATTCAGTACGGTGCTGGCGACCCACTCGATATCAAGCAGATCATCCTCGACCGCTTGATCGAAAGCCGGGCCATAACTGTAACCAATGCTGCCCCCCAGTTTAAGCTCGGACAGGTCCTCCACCTTTGACCAGCTGAGTGGCTGGTTTGCCAGGTGGAAAACCACGAACTTTTCTTTGAGGACCGGGTCGCTGAAGGTGAAGTCCTGTTCGCGATCCTCAGCGCGCATCCAGACAGCGGTGGCATCGTGTTTGCCCATTGCGGACTCGTAGTAGGCTCGCTTCCAAGGGAGGAATTGGTAAGAGACAGTAAAGCCTTCCTCGGCAAACACATCCCGCAGTAATTGGGCAACGATCCCCTGATCGGGCGCCTCCTGGTCAAAATAGGGCGGCCAGTCACCAACCGCGATGCTCAGGTGCTGCGTATCATCTGCCGTTGCTGCCTCAATCCATGTAAACAGCGATACCAGCAGGATCGTCAGGTATCGTTTCATATCAAGGCTCCGGGGGCGCTGAGCGTGTAACCATGAGCTCAGAAAAGCGGTGTCTGTTATCAAAAAATAGCAGCCTTTGCGGGGTATTCCCAGTTTTTCCCTCTGTGCTCTGCCGCTTGTTTGTGCCTTCGGGGTGTTTGTTATCAATGTCCGGCAGCCGAGAGCCCTCGTACCAGCCAGGGCCGGGTCTCCTGAGGATCGATGACCGCATCTATCTCCAGATAGCTGGCGACATTGATCGCTTTGCCCTGCTCATAGGCGTTGGCAACCAGAGTATCGAACAATTGCTTGCGGGCGGCGTCATCGGGCTGGGCCGCCAACTCTTTGGCAAAGCCCAAACGCACGGCACCCTCCAGGCCCATGGGGCCGAACTCGCCGCTGGGCCAGGCCGCAGTAAGTAAGGGCGTCAGCAGACTACCGGCAGCCATGGCTTGTGCCCCAAGCCCATAGGCTTTGCGCAGAACGACGGTATAGAAGGGAACCGTGAGCTTGGCTGCAGCGATAAACATGTTGGAGACGCGACGAACGGTGGCCCGTGTTTCCGCTTCTGGCCCCACCATGAACCCCGGTGTGTCACACAGTGACAGCATGGGCAGGTTGTGAGTGTTGCAGAGTTCCATGAAACGGCTTGCCTTATCGCCGGCTGTTGCATCAATCGCGCCGCCCAGATGCATCGGGTTGTTGGCGATAAGGCCCATGGGGCGGCCTTCAATACGGATGAACGCGGTGATCAGCCCGGGCGCAAATTGCCGGCGCAGTTCCAGAACACTGTCGTCATCGGCCAGGGCGTGAATCACCTGCCGGATGTCGTAGACGCGCATGCGGTTTTCCGGAATCAGGTGGCGAAGCCGGCGCTGGTCTTCACATGACCATTCCGTGAAGGAGCCCTGGAAGTAGGACAGGTATTGTTTGGCGACCCGGACGGCTTCGGCTTCGTCTTCAACTACAACGTCAATCACGCCATTAGGGGCCATTACTGAAACCGGTCCGATTTCTTCCGGTGTGAAGCGGCCCAGACCGCCACCTTCGATCATCGCCGGGCCCGCCATGCCGAGATTGGCGTTTCGGGTGGCGATAATGGTGTCGCAGCATCCGAGCAGGGCGGCATTGCCCGCGAAACACCGGCCAGAGACAACGCCTAGAGTGGGCACTTTGCCGGAAAGTCTGGCCATGCTGATAAAGCTTTGGCAGTCGAGGTAGGAAATACCATTGGTGTCGGTATCCGAGGGGCGTCCGCCGCCGCCCTCCGCGAACAGCACCAGTGGGATGTGCCATTGTTCGGCCAGGGCCAGTATCCGGTCCGCTTTGCGGTGGTTAGCCAATCCCTGGGTGCCGGCAAAGACGGTGTAATCATAGGCCATCGTGGCACAGCGGGATGTGGTCGCGCCGAAACGTTCGGCGTTCACGGTGCCGATGGCGGTTATCAGCCCATCAGCGGGGCTTAATTCAATCAATGAATCCACGGAACGGCGGCGCCGCTGGGCAGCCAGGGCCAGGGCGCCGTATTCGTTGTAGCTGTCTGAGTCGAGCAAATCTTCGACGTTTTCCCGGGCCGTTCTCTGGTGGGTTTTCCGCCGCTTTGCGACGGCGTCCGGGCGGCGCTCATCGGTCAATTGCAGATGCCGCTCCAGAGTCTCTGCGAGGTCGGCTCGAATGTGTTCAAGATCGACAGTTTGCTCCGTTTGAAGGTTGTCGGCGCTGACCTTTGCCGGTGCCAGAGCCAGCAAGGCCTCGCCCTCGATCACCGTTGAGCCAGGCGTCGTGAGGACCGCATGAATGATGCCGGACTGGTCGGCTTTTACGATGAATTCCATCTTCATCGCTTCGAGCACCGCAATGGTTTGCCCCTCAGCAATGGCATCGCCTTCAGCCACTTCAAGGGTGACGATGGTGCCTGCGCTGGGCGCGTCGATGCTGACGGTGCCGTCCGGCAATACCGGAGATAAAGAGGTGGCTGCTTGAGCCGTCTCAGTTTGGTCAAAATGAAGACTTGGGTGCTTACCCGCAGTGGTTGAGGGGGCAAGTTCTGCAAGTTGGCTTTCCACAAACTGTGTGGTGACTTGCCATGCTGCCACTGCCGGATGGTGTGCCAGGTTTTGCAGCAGCCCGATGTTGTTGGCCACGCCCGCTAACCGGAATTCACACAGGGCACGATAGAGCCTGCGAAGGGACGAGTGGTAATCCTGGCCGTGGGCGATCAGCTTGGCCAGCAGCGAGTCATAGGCGGGATTGATGGCGTACCCGGTGTAACCCGAGCCATCAATCCGTAAACCAGGCCCCGTCGGCGGCTCATAGGCTGTGAGCGTTCCCGCAGCGGGCACCGTGGTGCCATCGGCGTGCAGCGATTCGGCGTTGATCCGGGCTTGAATGGCAACGCCCCGCACTGGTGGCGCAGTTTCCAGTGCCAGGTCAGCCAGGGTGTTGCCCGACAGAAGTTTTAACTGGACCTGAACCAGGTCAACACCGGTCACCTCTTCGGTCACGGTGTGTTCTACCTGCACCCGCGGATTGGCTTCCATAAAATAGAATTGCCCGGGCTGGTCTTCGTTCACCAGAAACTCAAATGTACCCAGCCCCTGATAGTTGACTGCTTTTGCCATCACAAGCGCGCAGTTAATCATGGCGTCGCGGATTTCCGGATTCAGGTTGGGACTGGGGGCAATTTCGATAAGCTTCTGGTTGCGCCGCTGGAGGCTGCAATCCCGTTCCCACAGGTGGGTGACGGCACCGGTGCCATCGCCGAGAACCTGGATTTCGATGTGACGCGCATGGGTAATTAACTGCTCAACATAGAGATCGCCGTTACCAAAGGCAGCCAGCGCCTCAGACTGGCAGCGGGTGTAGGCTTGCTCAAGCTCGCCTTCGCGGGTTACGGCCCGTATGCCGCGACCACCGCCGCCCGCAACCGCCTTGACCATCAGAGGGCCGTGTTCGGCAAGGAATGATCTCGCTTGCTCCTGCGATACCGGGCTATTGATGCCGTTTACCAACGGTACCTGACAGCGTTCTGCCAGCGCTCGGGCTGACGATTTGTTGCCAAACAGCTCCAGGACTTCCGGTGCAGGGCCGATGAAAACCAATCCAGCTCTTTCGCAGCTGCGGGCAAATTCAGCGTTCTCTGCCAGAAACCCGTAACCCGGATGAATAGCATCACAGCCCCGGGCTTTGGCTACAGCAATCAGTTGCTCCATGTCCAGGTATGCTTTGGCGCCACGGCCTTTCAGTGGCACCGATTCGTCTGCTTGGCGCGTGTGCAGGCAGGTCGCGTCGTCCTCTGCAAATACGGTGATTGCCCTGATATTCAGTTCGTTACAGGCGCGAGCAATTCGAATAGCGATTTCACCGCGGTTGGCGATCAGGACGGAGCAAAAAGTCATGGAGTCTTATCTCAAGGATGCGGTTTTTATTCTGGTTATACGGGTATCGTCATCCTATAAAACGGCTAAAAATGAAGCAAATGAATTATATTGAGGCTTGGTTATGAGCAGGGTTTATGGGATCGCCCTGCTCATCCAACATAGATGTGAGACAAGCGGTTACTGGTTGTCGCCTGCGGCTGCTCTTGAGCGGAGCCTCGCCAGAACCTGCTCGGCACTGCTCACGCCGTTGTCGATTCCGGCCGTTTTCAGCCTTGCATCCAGGTTGTCGTTGTCCTGCTCGGTAAGCGCGGCTTCAATATCCTCCGCCTCTGCCTGTTTCGCCTGAATGCGGGTGACTGACTGGTTCAGGTCTTCCATATGGCTGCTTAACCCCCGTGCATGCCCCCTCAGTTGGCGGGAAACCTGCTCTGCGTGGCGGTTCGCTCGCGCCAGGCGAAGTTCGCTGTGGAAATGTTTGAGTGCCCGGCCAGACTCCCGCAGCTGTTTGCGCAGGCGATTCTCCTGCTGTTGAAGTTTGCTGTGTTGCCGCTGTTGGCGCTCCAGAAGCGGTTCGTCCTCGGCAATCAGGTTGGCCAGTTCCAGTGCCAGGGTTTCTTCGTTTTTCTCCAGAGCCTCGGTGGCCTGCCGTTCCCGTTTGGCGATAGTTTCCTTTAGGTGTTCGTTATCCCTGGCCAGCCGTGTTTTCTCCGCCATCAGGCAAGCGAGTTCACGCTTGGAGCGGGCGATGGCCTGTTCTGCATCGCGAAGTTCCTGTTCGAAGATGCGGATGCCGTTGGCATCCACCAGTTTTGCGACCGGTTCCTGGGCCGATGCCCGGAACAAGGTGTCCAGTTTGCGCCAGATGCTCATGGTGTTACTCCCCGTATTCTTTCAGCAGTTGATGGGTACGTGCTTCGGAGATGCGGTTCACGATGCGGTGATGTTCGTGTTCGTCGCGAATGGTTTTGGAAAGGGTGATGGTGGTGCTCACCAGGAAAAGTGCACTGATGGCCATATAACCTTTGAGTACCAGATCTACGGGGGCCAGCACTACGCCGGCGGCTGCGGCAAAGATGGCAATGGCAAAAGATACTTTCACGAAGAAGACCCAGCCGGCTGAATTGCTCTTGAGTTCGCTTTCCATAATTAACTCCTGTTGACGTTGTTGTCGGGAACGTCGCTACTTTCGATGATCAGCCTGGATGCGGCGAGCATTACTCGAATAGTATTGGGTCCCTGTGCTCTTGGTATTGAATGGTGATACCTTTGGGTGATAATCATCAGGGAGTGGAGCAATGGCTCAAACCAGCACAATTGTCAGTGAACTGAAACGGCAACTTAGAGCCCACGGATTAACCTATCAGGATGTTGCGCAGGCACTCGACCTGTCAGAGGCCAGTGTGAAGCGGTTGTTTTCAGACCGTCAGTTTTCGTTGAAACGTCTGGACCAGATCTGCAGCCTGATGGGAATGGAGATTACCGATCTGGTCCGAAAGCTGGCGCCAGAGCCGAGGGTTGAAAAACTCTCGCTGGAGCAGGAAAAGGAGTTGGTGTCAGATGTTCGACTGTTGCTGGTAGCTGTCTGTGCCATGAACCGTTGGCAATTTGACGAGATACTCCGCAGTTATAAGATGTCGGAAGCAGAATTGATCCGGTTTCTGGCCCGTCTTGATCGTATGGGCGTGGTCGAGTTGTTGCCGGGAAACCGGATTAAGGTGTTGGTCAGTCACGATTTTACCTGGCAGCCCAATGGCCCGATTCAGCGGTTTTTCGAAACCGAAGTGCAGCAGGACTTCCTGAAATGTCGCTTTCGTCAACCGGGTGAATTGCGGCTGTTTGTCAGTGGCATGCTCTCGCCGCAATCCAACGAATCGGTACAGCAAAAGCTGAAACGCCTGGCCCTGGAGTTTCGCCATTGCCACGAGGAAGACCTGGCGCTGCCCCTGGAGCAGCGTTTTGGTGTCAGCCTGCTCATGGCCATGCGGCCCTGGGAGATAGACGCCTTCGCGAGCCTCCGGCGAGCGGAGGCAAGGAAGGCATATCCGGGTGCATGAGCAGTGTCGCTGCAGTTTTGGGTAGCTTGGCGTTGGCTGGCTATGTCTTTATCATCGGTTCTCACACCCCAAAAACGGATAGTGTTAATGAAGTTCCCCATCGTTACGATTGCCATGGTCTCTGTCGCCCTTGTTTATGTGTTCTGGGGCCAGTCCCGGGAACAATCGGATCCCACCGATCCGGCCCGCTTCTCTAACCTGCAGGCCAATCCGGTCAAGAGCAGTGAGGTGGTGGACTGGGCCATTACTCAGATCCCGGAGGTGTGCGGTCAGGCGGTGGGTAAAGATGAGAGCAGCGATGCCTTGGCGGACTGCGTGGATCGGGCGCAGCCCCGCACTTCCACGTGCCGCCGGGCTGTTTACGATCATTTTCCGGATACCGTCAACTCTGAGGCGCTGTTCCGTGATGTTTCGATCTCCATGATGAACTGCCTGGTTCCGCAATCGGGCATCGTCCGGCCGTGAACGGGTGCCGGAGGCTGCTCAGGTCTTTACCTGTTGCCCCGGATCGCCCACAATCTTGGCATTCTGTTGTAAACAAACACTCACTTAAATCTGGCAGTAAATGAGGGCATACAGGTGACTGAACTGGTAACTTACGAATTGAATGACGGCATCGCGACCATCACCCTGAATAACGGTAAAGCCAATGCGTTGGGGCACGATGTTTTTGAGGGGCTGAATGCTGCCCTTGATCGTGCCGAGCAGGACAAGGCCATCGTTATCCTGACTGGCCAGCCGGGCATGTTTTCCGGCGGCTACGACCTGAAAGAAATGCAGAAAGGCCCGAAAGAGGCGATGGCGCTGGTAAAGATCGGCTCAACCCTGACCCGCCGCCTGTCGGCCTTTCCGCTGCCGGTGATCGGTGCTTGCAGTGGTCATGCCATTGCTAAAGGTGCTTTTGTCTTGTTGTCTGTGGATTACCGGATTGGTGTGGAAGGTGGGTTCAAGCTGGGCCTGAATGAAGTGGCCATCGGCATGACGATGCACCACGCGGGTATCGAGATTGCTCGCCATCGCATGCCGGCCCCTTATTTTTATCGCTCGGTGGTAAATGCGGAAATCTTTAACCCGGAAGGCGCCGTTGAGGCCGGTTTCCTGGATGAACTGGTGGCGCCTGAGCAGTTGATGGAACGAGCGGTGGCGGTGGCGACTCAGATGAAGCAGCTGAACCTGAACGCTCACAAGCAGACCAAGTTGAAAGTGAAAGCGGATTACCTGGCGTTGCTGGACCGCTGCATTGAGCAGGATGCTGCCCACTTTGATCTGATGGGTTAACGCTTGGCCGTTATATGATGCTTACCTGATCAAAATCCCTGCATAGCTCGCCAATGCATGATTGGCGGCGCTTGCAGGGAAGTGTCCTCGCCTTGCTAACAAAGTTATCCACAGATTCTGTGGGTAAACATGAAATGGAGTTGAGTGTTATGTCTGAGAAGCCGGGCAAGCCGGTGGCGGCCTCTGCCATCGATAAGCATGTATACAAGGTGTTTCCCAACGACATGAACTCACACAACACCGTGTTCGGTGGCATGATTATGGCCAAATGTGATCGGTTGGCGTTGGTAGTGGCAGAGCGGCATTCGGCACATGTCTGTGTGACCGCAGCGGTAGACTCCATTCACTTTCGGGCCCCCGCCAAGGGTAACGACACACTGCTGTTCAATCTGTCGCTGAATCGCAGTTGGGGCTCCTCGATGGAAATTGGCGCCCGGGTGGAAGCCGAGAACAGTTATACCGGCGAAACCCGCCACATCCTCTCGGCGTTTTTTACCTTTGTGGCACTGGATGAGAATGGCCGGCCAGTGGATGTGCCTTCGGTGATTCCGGAAACCAGGGATCAGGTGCGTCGTTTTGAGAGTGCGGAGATTCGTCGGGAAGGCCGGCTCAGAACCCGAGACGAACTTTCCCGGGCAAATGGCTGAGAGGCTATCGCTTCTTGAATTTAGTCATGGTATATCAGCGCCACAGTAAACCCTTTATTTTCGGAACCAGAAGTTATGCCAAAAGCGAGTGAGATCAAGAAGAACCAGGCGGTTGAATACGATGGACGAGTCTATTTTGTAAGAGACATCGAGCGCTCGGTACCGCAAGGCCGCGCCGGTGGTAGCCTGTACCGCATGCGGATGTACGATGTGGTCACTGACCAGAAGCTGGATGAGACCTTCAAGGACTCAGATATGCTCAACCTTGCTGATCTGGTGCGCCGCTCGGTGACGTTCTCGTATGCCGATGGCGATGAATATGTCTTCATGGACAATGAAGATTTTACCCAGTACATGCTGAATAAAAGCGCGATTGAAGACGAGCTGCTGTTCATCACCGAAGACACTCAGGGCGTGATGGCCATTCTGGTGTCTGATACCCCGGTAGCGCTGGACCTGCCGCCGACGGTCGAATTGTCCATTGAGGAAACGGACCCTTCGGTCAAGGGCGGATCTGCGACAGCCCGCACCAAACCTGCCAGGCTGACCACCGGTCTGGTGGTGCAGGTGCCCGAGCATATCTCCACGGGCGACCGTATCAAGATCAACGTGGAAGAGCGGAAGTTTCTCAGCCGCGCCTGATGCGGATACAGCTCTGTCACCCGATGGAGCTGATTTCGTCTTTGGTCAGGTGGCGATAGCCGCCGATGGGAAGCCCAGGATCCAGTATCAGGCTTCCCATACTTTCCCGATGCAGTGACGTTACCCGGTTGCCCACAGCGTGGAACATGCGTTTGACCTGGTGATAGCGCCCTTCAAAGATCGTCACTCTGGCTTCACGGTCGCTCAGTTGTTCCAGTCGGGCGGGAGAGGTAGTCAGCTGCTCGAATTCAAACCAGATGCCTTCGGCAAAGCGTTCTGAAGTTTGCGGGCTGATGGGCTCAGCAGTTGTCACCCGATAGACTTTCGGAATCTTGATAGCGGGTTCCGTCAACCGTCGTGACCATTGCCCGTCGCTACTGAGAATCAGCAGTCCGGTACTTGCCCGGTCCAGACGTCCGCCAATGTGCAGGTGTGCTCGCAGATCCGGTTCTATCAATTCCACCACCGTCGGATGTTGCTCATCCCGGGTTGCACTCAGATAACCAGCGGGTTTGTGCAGCATCAGGTAGTACGCGGGCTGCGCCTGCTGGACGATGTGTTGATCTATTCGGACTTCCTCGAATCGGGGAACATCCACGCTGCCGTCCCGGCAAACTCTACCATCTACCAACACGCGCCCCGCCGCCAGTAGCTGATTGGCAAGGCGTCGGCTGACTCCGTTCTGGTTGCTGATAATGCGTGAGAGTTTCATTCAGAAGGCAGGGCAGGCGTCAATCGGCTGAGTTTTTTCATCAGTTTGCGCCAGCCTATAGGCAGGCGCTCTTCCAGCGAGTTCAGTCGGGACTTATCCACTGTCCAAGGGTCAAATTCCTGCTTTCGCCCATAGATTACCCAGTTGTTGGTGCGGCTCTTGAACACAAGCAGTACCGGGAACTGGCGCTTGAGTTCCCGGACAAGATTGCCGTCCGGCTCCGGCATCCGGTGGTAGTTCAGGACCAGCCAGCCAGTGTCAGACAGTGCTCGTCCGCAGGCTTTTATAAACTGACGCTGGCTCTGCGCCGGGCTCATCCGGTCTGCGCTGTACAGATCGGTCAGAACCATATCGGTGCCAGCCTCGGGCAGCTGGTCTATGGCCAGGCGGGCGTCGGCAATCTGCACGCTCAACCGGTCGGATTCGGGCAGGGCAAACCATTCCTTTGCGATGTCGGCCACCTTCCGGCGCAGTTCGTAAACCCGGATGGTGCTTTGGGGCAGGATGGTAAACAGCCCGTGGGCCAGCACGCCGCCGCCAAGGCCCAGCACCGTCACCCGGGCAGGGTCACAGAAGGCAATCGGTAACAGCATGGCGCGGTTGTATTCGTGTACCGGCACATGGGGAGCCGCACGCAGAATCTTGCTTTGTTCGAACACCGAGTCAAAGCTCAGAATCCGATGCTTCCGGTCGTCAATGACCAGAATATTGCCGTGGGGATCGCTGGCAACATGAACAATGTCGCCCTTGATTTCCGGGCGCTTGATGATAGTGCCCATCAGTTCGCCGCGTAACGCTGATGCAGAATGCCGACACGCTCAACGTAGGCTTTGGTCTCGGCAAACGGAGGGATGCCATTGTAACGGCCGACCGCACCCGGGCCTGCGTTGTAAGCCGCCGTCGCGAGCCGGGTGTCACCGCCAAAACGCTGCAGCATTTTTGCCAGATAGTTCACGCCGCCTCGAATATTCTCGGTTACCTCCAGGGCATTTTCGACTCCGAGTTCTTTGGCGGTGCCAGGCATCAACTGCATCAGACCCTGGGCTCCGACCGGTGAGATGGCGGCAGGATTAAAGGCGGATTCCGCGTGGATGACGGCACGAACCAGAGCTGGGTCGACGTCAAACTCCCGGGCAGCGGTCAGGATTTCATCCCGATAGGGGCGGACAAACAAGGGTGTTTTGTGCCAGTCCACTTTGGAGCCGGGGTCGCAGGCGTAACAATGGAAACGGATCACGTCGAAGTCGGCATCGCTGGGGCGCTGACTGCTGTAGGCAATCACGCCGTGTTCATCGGTATAGCGATAAACCGTTTCGTTACGGCTGGAAGCTCGGGGCTGAGTTTGGCTGCTCTTGACGTTGGTAAACTCGACCCGGCCATCAGGATGGACGATGCGCTGTATGCTGTTGGCATGGGCAAGGCCTGCCAACAGCAGTGCGCCTGCTATCAGAGTCGCAGTGGTTTTGGTCAGAATGGCGATACAGCGGTGATTCATCAAAGGCCCGGTGTCTTTATCCGATACGTGGTTCTTTGACCATTATCGCGGTAGATGCCCCTTCAAGTGTAGGAGTTTCGTGCGTTGATGATACGGATTGTTGGTAAGGTCACAAACCCTTGTGCGGGGGGAGAAATGTATTCAGATCAATTCATCCGAGATTATTCTCTGGCTCCGGATTATTTGAGCTAGACTGCAATTGAATCAACTGACCCGGAGCTTCTATGCCTTTCTCCCCAAACCATCTTGCCGAACTGAACTTGTTGCTGCAGTTTCCTTCCGTCTCAACCCAGGAGGGCATCAAAGTACACGCTCATAGCGCAGCACCGGAAACGGTAGAGGCGGCTGAGGCGCTTTTTTCCAAGGGCCTGATCAGCCAGAACGATGGCGGCTATCTGACTCCGCTGGGTTGTGAGGCCGTTGAATTCACACAAAAGCTGCAGTCCATGCTGGCCGGTGCCTGATCGCCGCAGTCCGTATACGCCGGTCTGGGCCTGTCAGACCGGCTGATTTCCGTAAACATCGTTGAACCGACACCCCTGAACGCAAGCCGAGTCTGATTGATGCCACGGGTTTTCTACTCTCTTTTTGTTCCTGCGCTGTTTGTCTGGCTTTGGAGCACCGGGTTTATTGGTGCCAAGTACGGGCTGCCGTTTGCTGAGCCGTTCACTCTGCTGTCGATTCGTATGCTGCTGACGTTGTTGCCGCTGGCCGTCCTGGCCTGGTTAATGAAAGCCCGCTGGCCGGGTTGGCGTGGTGCCGGCCACCTGGCGGTGACCGGGCTGCTGGTGCATGGCTGTTACCTTGGCGGGGTGTTCTATGCCATTGACCAGGGCATGTCGTCAGGATTGGTATCATTGATTGTCGGACTGCAGCCGCTGGTCACCGCCTTGGCTGCCGTTGTCTTCCTGAAAGAGGCGGTTACTCGCCGGCAGTGGTGGGGCCTGCTGATGGGGCTTGTCGGTGTCAGCCTGGTGATGATTGAAAAATTTGGGAGGAGCGGCGGCAGTGAGGTCAGTCTCTCAGCGCTGACGTTGTTGTGGGCAGGGTTGGCACTGGTGGGGATTTCCCTGGGCACGGTTTATCAGAAACGCTATGGCACCTCAGTGGATCTGGTGTCTGGAACTATGATTCAGTTTAGCGCCGCTGCGGTGTTGTTCGCCATTGGTGCGTTCGCGTTTGAAAGTCGGGAAGTGCAATGGACTCTTCAGTTCAAGTTTGCACTGGGATGGCTGGTGTTCGGGTTATCGATCAGTGCGGTATTGATTCTGATGTGGCTGATTCGTCGCGGTGCGGCCTCTCAAGTGGCCAGTCTGTTCTATCTGGTGCCTCCGGTTACTGCGTTGGAGGCTTTTATACTGTTTGATGAGCGCCTGGGGCCAATGGCCATGACGGGGGGCGCTATTGCGGTTGCTGGCGTGGCCCTGGTGGTGATCACAGGGCCACGTAAGATAACTACTTAGCTTAGCTCAGTCAGATCTTGGGACCTTTGCCCCTCAACGCGTTCACAAGAAGTGAGACAACGAGCAACACAATAAAAATAAAGAAAAGAATTTTCGCAAAACCCGCAGCGGTTCCGGCGATACCGCCAAAGCCGAGAACACCCGCAATAATAGCAATCACAAGACAGACTACGGCCCAATAGAGCATTTTTGATCCTCCTTTGAATGGCTCGCTAATGAACTTGGCACAGCGTTGGGGAATCCGCAATAAATGAGCTGATCTGTTGATGAATAGTAATGGCGTGTACAGATTCTTGCTCCGCGAAGTCATCTTTCGGGTCAGGTTGTCATATTTTCAGATACGTTTTGTGACTGAATTTTCCGGGTTGAAACAGGACTCCGGTTGCGGGGTGGCATAAACTGTCAAAAGCACTGGCATAAAGTGACAGATCTGCGCGTTCTAGCGTCATACCAACAATCACCGCCCAGAGGAAATCTCATATGCACAACCTGATTGCACCAGCAAGGAAGACCCTGCAACGAACTGCCAAAGTATCGCTTATGATGGTCACGCTTGCGGGTGCCAGTTCCGTGATACAGGCCGCTGAGCGTCTCTACATCTTTACCGAGCATTATCCGCCCTACAATGCGTCAGTCTCAGGTGAGGGGTTTGCGCACAATGAAGATGAGATTACTGGTATCTGCACCGACATGGTGAAAGCGGCGATGGCCCGTGTGGATTATGACGTTGTGATGAAAATGCGTGTGTGGAGCTATGCTTACGACTGGGTACAGGGACGTGATAATCACGGACTGTTCTGCACTGCACGCACGGATGAGCGTGAGGATCTGTTCCAGTGGGTCGGTCCTCTGGCGCCAATTAAGTGGACACTGTTTGCGGCGCCGGACTCCGACATTACCCTGGAAAACCTGGATGACGCCAAGGAATTGCGAATCGCCGGCTATCGGGGTGATGTGATGTCCGATTACCTGGTAGATCAGGGGTTTGATGTGATCATGAATTCGGCCGGCGATGTTAACCCCCGGCGCCTTGCGCTTGGCCAGGCTGACCTTTGGGTCACCGACGGTCTGGTGGGTCCGCTGGTTGCGGAAGAGGAGCACGGTATTGTCGGCTTGAAGCCGGTACTGGTGTTCCGGGAAACGCCCATGTACCTGGCGATGAGTAAAGAGACCTCCCCGGAAGTTATAAGCGACCTGCAACGGGCGATAGACGATGCGCGCGATGCCGGTGAGTTCGATCAGATTATCTCCCGCTATCAATAAGCGGTGGTCAGATCGTTTTTAGTGGGTCTGTGATCCTAGTTTGTTCGCTCTGTGGGGTACACGGAGCGTGACAGGGTAGGTTCGCAGCCAATTACCCTCCGGGCTTTCCGGTGGGCATGCAGGTACCAGCGTTGCCCGCCCTGGGTGAAGGTGTCGGGCCTGATCTGTACATCTACGGATTCCATGGTGGCTGGGATGGGGGTGCCGTCCGCGTGCCGGTAAACGCAACTGGTGCCGATGGTCAGTGCCTGCCGGACGGGCACTTCAATAAATTCATCTTCGCGTACGGTCGGGGCCTGGCCGTTAATGTCGGTGACTTTCAGGCAGGGCCCGAAGTGAATCCGGTCTATATCATCCACAGTTTCTTCCAGGCAGTGATAGGCGCTCAGGAACACGACATTGTCGGCGACACCTTCCTGTCGGTCAGGAAGATTCTGACAGCCGAGCAGGGTGAGGAAGAGTACTGGCGCAGCGATCACTTTCATGGTCATTGTCTCCTGGGTGTGGGCATCAGGTCACCATGGGCGTCCATTCGCAAGGCATCAATCAGCTTTTGGTCTCGCCCGTAAATATCATTTCGGAATTGAATAATTCCGAGACTGTCGACCCAGACGGTCCAGTACTGCAGATGCACGGTCACCGGGGTTCTGAGGACTGCGTTCACCGGTTCCCTCATCTCGATGGCACGGTCGATATTTTGTCTGGACCAGTTGCTGTTGCCTTCCAGCAGCCATTCAGCCAGCTCCATCGGTTTTTCTACCCGGATGCAGCCAGAGCTGAGCGTTCGCTCGGTACGGCCGAACAGTGACTGTCCGGGGGTGTCGTGCAGATAGACATCGTACTGGTTGGGAAACATAAACTTAACCTGGCCCATGGCGTTGTATGGCCCGGGCTCCTGAACCAGCTGGTACGGGAAATTGTCTCTGGATAATGATTGCCAATCGATCGTTGCCGGATCAATTTCCATGCGATCCGCGCCCCAACCTTGATAAACCTTGAAGTTCATTCTGGTCAGATAATCGGGGTCGCGGCGAATCAGCGGCAGTTGATCCTCAATCATCAGCTTGCGCGGAACCGCCCAGGTTGGATTGAACGCCAGGTAGCGGATGCGGTCACTGAAGACCGGCGTTTGTCGGTAAGGTCCACCCACAATGACTTTCTGGCGCTGTACCTCTTCACCATTCCTGACCAGCACCATATCAAAGCCCGCGATGTTGACCAGCACATAGGTTTCTCCCAGGTCTTCGGGCAGCCAGCGCCAACGTTCCAGATTGGCATCCAGCTGGCGAATTCGTTCGACGGGCAGCCGGTTCAGGGCGGTGAAGGTCTGGCGTCCGATAATGCCATCCGGCTCCAGTCCGTGACGGGCCTGGAATGCGGGAACCGCACGGATCAGCTCGTCGGTATAACGTTCACTGGTAAATATGGTGTCAAACTCATCCTGAGCATCGTTATCAGCGGTTGGAACGTCACCCAGTAGCATCAGGCGACGGCGTATCTCTGGCAGGCGCGGGTCGTTGTCTCCGGGGCGAATGGATGGCCTTGATTCCAGAGCTGGCCAGGGCTGACCCAACAGGGTGGTCAGTGTGCGTCGGGCCGAGACCAGTCTCTGGTAGTTTGGCGACGACGGCCTCAGCGTTTGCAAAGCTTGATGGATATCATCCTCGCGCAACGCGGTGTCGAGCACGTTGTGCATGTCACGCTCATACCGATTCGCCGCCCACTCGGCGTCAATGCTTTGCGGGTTTACTTTGCCGTCCTGTAGATGCGATGCCAGTAACAGGAAGGCATCCGACAGCACAAGATCAAGATCAGCTTGCAGCTCTTGTTCGGAAGCGCCCTCCGGCTGAAGTGCCAGGGCTGCGATGGTTTCGTGGTGATAATCCGTTGGGTTAAGGCCCTGGTCAGAAACCTCGCTGATGGCCTGTGCCAGTTGCCGGCGTGCGTTGTAGGAACCCCAGGCCAGGTTGAAGTTTCTGGCCTCATAAAAGTGAGTCAGCGCTTGTTTCGCCATCAAGGGGGAATCAAGAACGGTCACCGAATGGCCCGCCTGCAGGGCCTCAATTCGGTTGATAATGCCGTCGTCGCTGTGCGCAAGTTGTGAGAACAGCAGAGTCAGAACGATCGGTACGGAGAAGAGGAGCCTGAAGCTTCCTGGACGAGCACCTTGCATGGTTCTGCCTCCTTGCGGGCCAGAACTCTGCAAGACGACACGGGTGGCCTGATCCTGGCGCGCCCGTATCTGCAGGATCTGGTTTAATCCTGAGTGTCCTCCCAGTATATCCTGAAGCCGTTGAGTTGGCTTGCCAGGGTTTAGCCGGCGCGCCCGAACATGCGCTCGAGAAATCCCAGTTCCCTGACGCCGGCATCCTGAGTGCGTTCCATAAAGTGATCAACGGAAGTTGACTTGATTTTCTACCTGAGGGGCAGTGCAAGACCCCGTTGTTGTTTTTGTTTTTAGGTTCTCCTGTTTCTGGTTGCGGAGTAACCTGTGGTTAGAAATTGAGCAGCAATAAAGGGTAGCGCTGTTGTAAAAGCGTTATTGCTTTGTAACGACGGGTAAGCAAGGGGGAGCCAGAGATGAACGGTCAGGTTCCGGAGTTCAGTGCGGTACGCCAGCAGATGGTCAGGCAGCAGATTGCCGGGCGGGGCATCGTTGATCAACGGGTGCTTGAGGCCATGGGACGAGTGCCCAGGGAGAGCTTTGTCCCGGAGCACCTGGTGAGTGAAGCCTATGAGGATTACCCCCTGCCCATCGGCTGTGGGCAGACTATTTCACAACCCTACGTTGTCGCGTTGATGGCGCAGTTACTGGCCCTGAAAGGTCGTGAGCGGGTATTGGATATAGGTACCGGTTCCGGTTACGCGGCTGCGGTACTCGCCTCTATCGCACTTGAAGTCTTCAGCATTGAACGGGTTCCGGAGCTGGCGGAACTGGCGCTAGGCAATTTGCAGCGGGCCGGATTCAGTCAAGTACGCATGCGCTGCGGTGACGGCACGCTTGGTTGGCCAGAGGCTGCGCCCTTTGATGGTATCTGTGTGGCAGCCGGGGCACCTGCGGTACCAGAGACACTCAAGCAGCAACTGTCTGTCGGTGGTCGCCTGGTGATTCCCGTGGGTTCCGAACAGGGTGCTCAGCGGCTGGTGTGCATTACCCGACAATCGGATGCCGATTTTGAGCGTCAGGATTTCGGTGATGTGCGGTTTGTCCCCTTGCTGGGCGAGCACGGCTGGTCGTGAGACTGTCACTGCGGCTCGCCCGCATGGGTGCTCTCGAAAATCTTGTCAGCAGACGCCGCCACAAAGCCCGGGTATAGCTGGCCATCCGCGCCAGGGTAACGCCGGGCAAATTCGTAAAAGCAGCTGGGTACGGCGGCCACCTGATCCGAAAACGCCAGATCGATCCGGTCGGCCATGGTGGAGGATTGCTCGAGCAAATCCTCCGGTGATCCTTTCACCTCTCCGCCGGCAGTATTGATCCGAAAACCATGGTTTTTGAGCAGTTGGTTCATCTGGGGCACGCTTTGGATTTGCTCAAGATGGTTGATGCTGACGGTGAAGTGATTGGCGCGATAGCCCCAGGCTGCCGTCCAGGCCGCGTACTCACTTTCTTCCAGTAGTGTCCTGTAGGTGGCGTAGTCCAGAGCCCAGTGTCGCCCGGAATAGAGAAAGTCATCGCCACTGACCGCATTTGATTCAATTTGCGACACCAGCCGGGTTACGGTGGCTTGAAGGGCGGGTGAGCACTGGTCTACCAGCAGCTCGGAAATAAATACTTTGGGCACGTTCTGGTTCGGGTGCTCATAGTGCCGGGCGTAGAGCTTTTTCGCCTCAAAATGATACTCACCGCCCTGGTGGTAACCTAGGCTGGTGAAATGCCGGGCCAGGGCCTCCAGACCGACAGGCGCCAGATTGAAAGTGCGCAGGGCAATGTGATCGTTGACGATGGCTTGACGCTCCTGCGTGGCCAGAATCTGGTGAATGCGCTCAGCGGAGGGCGTGACCTCTTTGTACGACTGCCATAGCCGAGAAAACAGGGTGGTGAGATCAGTGTGCATGGTGAACCTCTTGTCCGGTTGCTGCAGAATTTGGCCGGCGCGCGGACTGGCGAATGATCGGTAACGCGCATGCCTGGCGGGTATCGCTCAGGCCGAGCTGCTGTGCGAGCCCGAGTGGCACAGAGAGCTGAGCCGGTAAGTCATCCCCATGGGGAATGTTGAAAAGAGTAGCCCGGAACTCGGCGCAGTGGGTGTTGGCCAGAATTACAGTGTCGCTTGCCCCATGTGCCGCCACGGATGTCTTCAGTTCTATGTCGCACAGGGCGGTGTTACGAACGCTGTTGATGGCTTTTCTGGGGCATTCGACGGTAGGCCCCGCATCAAGCAGGTCAACAAACCCTTTGTACCTGAAGCCTTCCTGTTCCAGCATCCGCAACGCGGGCCGGGTGTGTTCATGCACTTGCCCAACGGCTGCGCGAGCCCGGTCATCCATCGATGAGCTCAGCAGTGCCCCGGCAGGAATCCGTTGCTCCAGAAAGCAGGCCTGGCTGCCGGTGTTCAACTGGGTGACGGTGGCAAAGTCCAGGTCGGCGACCTTGTGCCTGAGCCAGTGCCAGAAGGGCGAGTGGCCGGATGCATCTGAAATCCCCCGCATCTCGGCAATGACCGTATCGGAGAACCGCTGAGGGTGCAGCGCCATAAACAAAAAACGCACTCTGGACAGGAGCTTTCCTGCATTGGCCTGACGATACTGCGGGCGCAGGTACAGGGAACAAATCTCGGTGCACCCTTTGTAGTGCTCACAGGCTGTCAGAGTTACCTGATGCTGGCGTGCTCCGCTGCCTTTGACGCGAGCGCATCGGAAATGACGCAATGGCCGGTCAAGACCCACAGAAGCCTGAATGCCGGTGGTGCCTATGATGGCGCCGGAGCGTTCATCCTCAAGCACGAAAAGATAGTGTTCGTTTGTGGGAGCAATAACCGCCCGGGCAAAGCTCTGCATGGAATGGGTAATTTTCTGAGCGAGCGCATCCCGGTCAGGCATCAATGAAGTAAAGCCTGGCCCGGATTCAAGAGCAATGTCATACAGGGCGCTGAGGTCAGCTGGTGTCACCGGTCTTATCAACATGGCTGGTACCTGAATATTGTTGGTATTCAGTATGAGATGCTGGCGGGCCAATCTGTAGATTCGAATTGTTCGATTTGATCTATAATTCAGACAAATTGGTAGCAAGGCTTGTCAAAATGATCGCAATGCAGGATCAGAAGTTGTTGAAGCTGCTCAGGCTGAACGCTCGCGCCAGTGTTACGGACCTGGCCAAGGCCATGCACGTGTCCCGGTCAACCATTCAGAACCGGATGGCTCGGCTGGAAAACAGCGGAGTGATTCAGGGTTATACCGTGCAGTTGGGCGGGGAGTTTTCGGCCAGCCAGGTCGAGGCGCATGTGTCGTTGAAGGTCAGCCAAAAGCTGACTGCCAGAACCAATCAGGAACTGGAGCAGATCAGCCAGGTTTGTCAGCTGTGCGCAGTCAGCGGGGAGTACGACTTGATTGCCATTGTTCAGGCCCAGTCATTGGAAGAGTTGAGCCGGATTCTGGACGACATCGCCAATCTTGAAGGCGTAGAAAGAACCAATTCAGCGGTGGTTCTGGAAACCCGGTTCAGGCGCTGAGCAGTTGCTCAGGAGCCCAGCATGCCTGCGTACGCGGTGTACAGAAAGGCGGCAGATCCGACAAGGATAACGGCCCAGGCGGGAAAAATCAGGACAGAGCGTGTTGTTGTTTTCATGGCAAACTCCTGCGGTATTGGTTATTAATACGCGATAGCAATCAATCTAGACCAGACTTGACAGATGTCACGAAAGTTTTTGAGAGCTGAGTCTCAGCTTCGAGCTAAATGGCCAATGCCTGGGATGTTTATTGCTATTGAGAGCCTGCCAAAGTTGGCTAGTATGAAACGAATAACAATAACGCGATTGCAGACAATCTGAAGATAACAACAAAAGGGAGCCACCATGGCCGTAGACCCGAAGAAGCAGACGTCCTTGCATTGCCTGTATTACTGGGCCGAACAAACACCAGACAAAGTGTACCTGACTCAGCCTTACCCCGATGGGCATGTGGAAGATATCACCTGGGCCGAAGCCGCTGACCAGGTGTCGCGGATGGCAGCGCACTTGAATAGCCTTGGTTTGCCGGAGCACAGCAACCTGGGGATATTGGGCAAGAACAGCGCTCACTGGATACTGGCGGATCTTGCCATTTGGGCCGCGGGCCATGTCAGCGTGCCGCTTTATCCCACCCTGAACGGTGAGACCGCCGCCTACGTGCTTGAACACAGCGAAGCTAAGCTGTTGTTCCTCGGCAAAATGGACGGCACCGCCGATGGTTGGAACGACATTAAAAACCACATTCCGGCGGATCTGCCCCTTGTGTCGCTGCCGTTGTCGCCCAGGGACGATACTCCGAAATGGCAGGACATCATCAAAGAGCAGTCTCCGGCGGATCCCAAGCTGCCGGATCCGGATGCGCTGGCCACCATTGTTTATACCTCTGGCAGCACCGGTCGGCCGAAGGGTGTGATGCACAGCTTCCGCACCATGATTTCGGTGGCGGACGGGCTGCAGCAGTTGTTTCCGGTGTCGTCCAGCGAACGCATGCTGTCTTACCTGCCTCTGGCCCACGTCGCCGAGCGGGCCGCGGTCGAAACCCAGTCGTTGTACTACGGCTTTCACCTTTACTTCGCTAACTCACTGGACACTTTCCAGGAAGATTTGCAGCGAGCACGGCCAACGCTGTTCTTCTCCGTGCCCCGTTTGTGGATGAAGTTCTACCTGGGCGTGAACGCCAAATTGCCGCCAAAGAAGCAAAAGATTCTGTTCAAGATCCCGCTTCTGAAATCGCTGGTGAAAAAGAAAGTGCTCAAACAGTTGGGGCTTGATCACTGCCGGGCGGCCCTCACCGGCGCCGCGCCTCTGTCTGGTGAGATTATCGGCTGGTACCGGGGTCTGGGGCTGGAGTTGCTCGAAGTTTACGGCATGTCTGAGAACTTCGGTTATTCCCACTGCAACCGGCCAGGCCAGGCCAGGCTCGGCACCGTGGGCACGACTAACCCGGGCGTGACCCATCGCATCGGAGAGGGCGATGAGGTGCAGGTGAAGAGCCCGGGGCAGATGCTTGGCTATTACAAAAATGAGGAAAAGACCAAGGAAGATATGACTGAGGATGGCTTCCTCAAAACCGGTGATATGGGCGAGATCGATCAGGATGGTTTTTTGCGCATTACCGGGCGAGTGAAGGATCTTTTCAAGACCTCGAAAGGCAAGTACGTGGTGCCGGTGCCCATCGAAAACCGGTTCAATCATCCGAAAGCAGAAGTGGTATGCGTGGCTGGTGCTAACCAGACGCAGCCCTGCCTGATGATTCTGTTGTCAGAGGAAGCAAGAGATGAGCTGGATCGGGGCGCTGATCGTGGCGAGCTGGAACAGGAGCTTGCCAGAGAGTTGGACGCTGTCAACGCAGACAGTGAATCTCACGAAAAAGTCGCTTTCGTGGTCGTGGTGAAAGAGCCCTGGACCATGGAAAACGGCATGCTGACCCCAACCATGAAGATCAAGCGGAATGTGATCGAGGACTTTTACAACCAGAAAATGGACAGCTGGTTTGAGCAGAAGCGAAAAGTGATCTGGGAGTTCTGAGGTAAACCGGTCACCAACAAAAAACGCCGACATGGCAGCATGTCGGCGTTTTTTTGTGCCCTGGCGTTGACCGCCAGGCGGGGGCTTCAGTGACTGCTCTGCACCGGAGAAATCTCATGGGCGACAGCCACGGCATTGCGGTTAAACACACGAATCTTGCGACTGATAAACTGCATCGCCTGCTTGGCAGCAGTGCGAGTATACTGGCGCCTGACCTCAGTACTGTTGTGGAGGATACTGGACGGCAGCGGGTTTACGGTTGCGATATGGTTCTGAGTCATAGCGCCTTCCTCCTTATCTGATGGATTGATTAGTTATCTATCTTTAATTTAAAACTATTTTAGGGGTTCTTATTTGCAGTTTGAATACGTTAAAATCCGTACTCACGTTGCAAATATGCAGTAACTATGGATTGGGATTATCTTCGATATATAAGAGCTTTGGCAATAGGTGGAACGCTCGCGAAAGCCGGTGAAATGCTGGGCGTGCACCAAACCACTGTTTTACGACGACTTGATCAGATGGAAGAGTCGTTGGGTGTGCAATTTTTCGAGCGCAATCGGGAAGGCTTGCAGCTCACCCCGGTGGGCGAAATGGTTTTCCGCGAGGCCCAAAAACTTGCCACCGACGTTGAAAATCTGGAGCGCAAGCTGGTCGGCGACGATGCCGCACCGGTCGGTAAGGTCAGAGTAGCCGCCGAAGACGTGATGATGAATGAGCTGCTCAGCCCAATTCTGGCTGAACTGGTTCATGAGTATCCAGACATCGATCTGGAAGTGTTGACCGATAACGATGTGGCTAACCTCAGTCACCGGGAAGCAGACTTGACTCTACGGCCGGAGAACAAGCCTCAGGCGACCCTTGAGGGGACGCGCATTGCGTCTATTGAGTCCGCTGTTTACGGAGCGTCCCGATACTGCCGACGTAACCGGGGTATGGACGTAGAACATCATCCTGAAGCCTGTACCTGGATTATCCCGGACGAAAGTTTCAGCCATCTGGCCGCCGGCCGCTGGTATCGCAAGCACCTCAAGAACGTGATCTCGGTGATTCGCTGTAACAGCTTGCAGTCCATGGTTGCCCTGGCGAGAGCCGGGGCAGGGCTGGCGGTTTTACCTTGCTATCTTGGTGAGGCCGCGAAAGAGTTGCGTCGGTTGTCAGATCCCCTCGACGGTGAAAGCGTGGATCTTTGGCTGCACGTCAATCAGGACACCCAGCAAATGGCCCGGGTTCGGATTGTGATGGAGTTTCTGGTGGAGCGCCTGAAAGCTTTGGAATCTGTTATCGAAATTAGCAGTCCGCTTTGAGCTTAGTCATCGGATTGGCAGAACGGCCAAAACTGATACCAGCGCCAGCACTGGAACTCGGCTTCGCACTGTTTTAGCTGGTTGTCATAACGGAAGGCGCGGTTCTGAACCCGTTGGGCCAGATTCCTAATGGCCGGCTTTTGCTCGAATGAGCGCCGGGCATAACCGCCCCGTCCTTCGTGATAGGCCAGGTAAAGCTGGCGGGGTGCCGTCAGTGGAATGTCCAGGTGTTGATGGCTGAGGTGGTTGTACCAGCCAACAAAATCCAGCGCGTACTTCATGTCGGTGCGCACGGTGCGCCAGGTGGTTTCGTTAGCGATCAGGTATTCGCCCCATGCGGGGTCAAGCGCTTGCGCGTAACCCAGAGCGGTGGTGGGGCGTGTCCAGGGTATCCGGCCCCAGAGTTTGGTGCGCGGTGGCCGGGCGTGGCTGCGGAATGACGATTCGTAATAGACAAAGGCCAGTTGCGTAGCGATGGGGGTGCCCCATTTTTCCTGGGAGGCACGAGCGTAGTCGTACCAGACCGTGTGCTCCCGGAAGATGTCGCAGATGTTCTCCGGACGGTTTGGTGGTTCAGGTGCCAGAAGGCTGAAACGAAGCGTGGCCCAGACTCCGACGGTCAGCCCCAGTATTGGCAGGCCATACCAGTTCAGACGAGATCGCCAGGCATTAAATCGCTTGTTGTGGATTTTTCTGCGTTTTCCGGTCTTTCTGCGAATCATCCCTACCAAACTGTCATCTCCGAAGGTTCTGGGCCGCTTGCCGGAAAGCCTCCTGCCGTGTCATAACAACGGTGTTCCAGTAACAGGATAATAGTGAAATGAGATTGATCTCCCTAGTTAAACCTCTTTTAGTCACCGGGCTTATGTTGTCGGGCACCGTGCATGCGTCGTCTGGTGCTCAGGAGGTTCTGAAGGCGTCACCGGTTGACGACATCGTCGGTCAGTACCCGGCAATGATGAGTCAGGGCATTCGGGATGGTCTCAAGCAGAGTGGTCCGGTGCCACCTATGGTGGCAGACACCATTGGTTACGTGGTCAGCAGCAGTTACCGGGCAGACGATATTGAGAAGAAGATCGTATCGGGCCTTGAGGCGTCGTTGAGCAGTGCACAGCTTGAGGCGGTGAACGATTGGTATCAGACGCCGGTGGCCCAAAAAATAGCTCAGGCCGAAATTGCTGCCTCTGCACCCGCCATTTGGCCTGAAATCCGCAGCCAGGCACCGGCGTTGAATGAAGCCAACAAGGATTCGGCAAGAGAAAAACTGTTTGATCGCTTTGATCGGGCCTCCCGTGCCACCGAGACCACGTTGGATACCACCATAGCAGTGCAACTGGGGCTTGCCACGGCCATGGCGGCGCTAAGCAGTGATTCTGTGCACTATGAGCAGTTGAGCAAACGTCTGGAAAGTCAGCGGTCCATGCTGCAGGGAATGGTTGGCCAACAGGTTTACGACAGCTATCTGTTTACCTATCGCAACATCAGCCTGCAGGAAATGAATCTGTATCTGGATTTTCTGGAGAGCGATGCGGGCTCAAGCTTTACGCGCGTGGTGACGGACAGCCTTCAGGAGGCTATTACCGCGCCGATTGAAAACATCGGTGTTCAGCTTGCGCGGTTTATGAACTTTGGGGCAGGTGAGTCTCGGTGACTCCGCTTTAATTGCGTCCAGTCAACTTCTTGTATCGAGCGAGAAAATATAATGTCATAGGTTGTGACGCCAGAGTCCGGATGGCTCTGGCGTATTTTTACCTCTCGTACAGGAAGTTCTATGTCTGTCCAAAAGCATTTCCCCCTCTCTATTCCATTAGTGTCGCTTTTCCTGATTGTTCTGTTTGTGTCTGGGTGTGAAAAAGACACGCCAGTGGTCGAGGATGTTGTCAGGCCCGCAAAAATGATGGTTTTGACAGAGGCATCCTCTATCGCTGCCAGGCGATTCAGTGGTCGGGCTGAAGCCGCCGAGCGCTCAGCGTTGGCTTTCCGCGTGCCGGGACGGGTTGACGCTGTGTATTTTGACGTGGGCGATGAGGTTGCCCCCGGCGACCTGTTGGCAGAGCTGGATGCCCGCGATTTCAGGCTTAAAGTTCAGGAGCTGGAGTCTCAATTGGCCTCGGCCAATGCCGCTCTGGAGGAAGCTGAAAGAAACTACCGCCGCGCGGAAGAGCTGGTCGAGCGCGGGGTTATCAGTCAGTCGGAGTTTGATCGGCTTGAGGGCGGTTTTCGCCGGGCCAAAGGGCAGCGGGACGCGGCCCTTGAAGGCCTGGAAACCGCACGGGCGGCTCTGGCTGACACGCGGTTGACGGCACCTTTCACCGGCGTTGTTAATCGTCGGATGGTGGAGCCTTTCGAACAGGTGAGCCCACAACAGCCGCAGTTCGTGATTGATGATATCTCCAGAATTGAAGTGACTGTTGCGGTTCCAGAGAGCCTGATCCGCTTTCGCAATCGGTTGGATCATGTCGATGTGTTCTTTCCCGCCCTGAGTGATTCTGCATTCTCCGCTCGTGTGCGCAGTGTCGGGCTGGATGTGGCGTCTGACAGTCAGGCCTACCCGGTCAGAGTGACTATTGAAAACAGTGATCGGGCGCTGCTGCCCGGCATGACCGCAGAGGTTTCGTTCCAGGCCAGTCTTGCCAATACCGCCTGGGAAGGCAGCTTCCTGGTTCCGTTAACATCCCTCTTTGATCGAGACGGTGAAAGCCGGGTATGGGTATGGGATGCCGATAGCGGGGAGGTTTCATCCAGAATCGTCGAAGTACAGTCTTTGGAGCCCGAGGCGGTTCGGGTGACGGGCGATCTTGAAACTGGAATGAGAGTGATCACCGCTGGCGCTCAGCACCTTCGGGAGGGCCAGAGGGTGCGGAAGCTAGACACCGGTGAAGTGGTGGGATCATGAATCGGGTGATTGCAGAAGCTTCGATTCGAAAGCACCGCGCCCTCGGCTTTACGGTGCTTGTTGTCGCCCTTATCGGTGTTTTTTCATTATTTAAGCTGGGTCAGCTGGAGGATCCGGAGTTTACTATTCGCACAGCCGTGGTCATTACACAGTATCCCGGCGCCGATGCCCATCGGGTCGAACAGGAAGTGACGGAGGTGCTCGAACGGGAGATTCAGCAACTCGGTGAGCTGGATGAGCTGGAGTCTTTCAGTCGGGAAGGCGTGTCTGTCATCTACGTTCATGTTGGTGAGCAATACGGCGGTGAGCAGCTCAGGCAGATATGGGATGAGCTTCGGAAGAAGGTCTTCCGGGCGTCGGCTGAACTGCCGGGTACGGTTCGCGGCCCGCTTGTGAATGACGAGTTCGGTGACGTCTACAGTTCTCTGCTGTCTGTAACCGGAGACGGCTATAGCTATGCCGAACTCAGCGACATTACTGATTTTCTGAGGCAGGAGCTGCTCAGGGTTGATCAGGTCGGTAAAGTTGAAATATTCGGAGACCAGGGTGAGCGTGTGTTTCTCGAAACCAGTCGCGCCAAGATCGCCGAACTAGGATTAACGCCGAATCTTGTGGTTGCCGCTCTGCAGCGGCAAAACGTGGTAGCACCGGGTGGCATGGTGGATTTGGGGCCCCGGCGGCTGGGTATATACGCAACGGGCGTGTTGCAGTCGGTAGAGGAGCTGGCTGAATTGGCGATTCGTAGCCCGAGATCCGGCCAGTTAATTCGGGTGTCTGACTTTGCTGAGGTGCATCGTGGTTACGCAGAGCCGCCCGAAGCCATGTTGCGGTTTAATGGTCAGGCAGCGCTTTCACTGGGGGTTGTCCCTGTTGCCGGCGCCAATATCGTTGACTTGAATGAACGGATTCAGTCGACCCTTGGTCAGCTGGAAGAGCAATTGCCGGTAGGTGTGGAAGTCGGTGCCATAGCACTCCAGGCGAACCAGGTAGAACAGGCTATTGGAGAGTTTGTTACCAGCCTGGTGACTGCTGTGATGATCGTGATCGGGGTTTTGATGCTGTCCCTGGGGTTCCGGACCGGGTTGATTGTCAGTGTCGGTGTGCCTATGACAATCATGGCAACGTTTGTGTGCATGTTCCTGATGAACATCGATCTGCACCGGGTTTCACTGGGCGCGCTGGTGATTGTCCTGGGCATGTTGGTTGATAACGCGATTGTTGTTTCTGAGCTCATTCAGACCCGGATGCGCCAGGGAGTCGACCGGCTCGAGGCTATTACCCAGTCGGTCGCTGAAACCTTTTGGCCCCTGCTGTCGGCAACATTGATCGCAATACTGGCATTTTCTCCGATTGTACTGACACAAACGACGACCGGTGAATTTACCCGGTCACTGTTCTGGGTGGTGGCGGCCAGTTTGTTGATTTCATGGATTCTGGCGATGACGTTTACGCCTCTGCTTGCCCACCGTTACCTAAAGGCCGGCGCAGACTCGGGCGACAGCGACGGTGTCCGGGCGCGTTTCTATGGGTTTTGTGAGCGAGCTTATCACCGGGTTCTGGCTTACAAAGGGGTTACGCTGACGGTTATTGGTGGAGCCTTTCTGGCGGCGATGCTGGCGTTCACTCTGATTCCTCAGATATTTTTCCCGCCGGCCCAGCGAGCGCAGTTTCTGGTTGATTACTGGTTGCCGGAAGGGAGCCGGATAGAGCAAACCGCGAACGACATGTCGGAGATCGAGATCTTTTTGCTCGACCAACCGGGCGTCAGCAACATTACTTCGTTTATTGGTGAAGGCGCTCCTCGGTTCTACCTGCCCATGATTCCCGAACCGGCGAACCCGGCATTTGGACAGATCCTGGTCAACCTGGATTCAGTCGACCGGCTGGAGGACACCATGCAGGCAGTTGCAGTCCAGCTGCGCTCTGCGTTTCCCGACGCTCAGCCACGAGTGCGTGCCATGCAGCTTGGGGAGCCGGTTCGTTTCCCGTTACAACTGAGGGTAACCGGGCCTGATCAGCAGAAGCTTCGAGACCTTGCTTCAGAGTTGGGCGCGATTATGGCTGCGACTCCTGGCGTGGCCGATTTGCGGGACGACTGGCGGCAAGCGCGACCACGGATTACCGTTGAAGTGGATCAGGACCGGGCTCGGCGCAGTGGTGTTTCGTCAACGGCGATCAATGAGGCTTTGAACACGGCGTTCGCTGGGCAAGCGATCGGCCTGTACCACGAGGATGACAAACGTATTCCGATTATCTGGCGATTCCCATTGAGTGAGCGGGCCGACCCCTCCCGCATTGAAACCATGGTTGTCTGGCCAGATGAGGGCAGAACGCCGGTGCCTCTGGCGCAAATGGCGACCGTCAACCTCGAGTGGGGGCCAGGCATGATCTGGCGCCACGATCGTGAGCGGGCCATTACTCTGCAGGCAGACCTGCATCCGGACCAAACCGCAGCGAACGTTCAGGGTCGCATCGACGATGCCATCGCCGGGTTTGAGATGCCGGCGGGTTATCGTACCTATTGGGATGGTGAAGTGGCGCAGGCCGCTGAAGCCAGGGCAGGTGTGCTGGCGCCGGTACCGGTGGTGCTGGGTTTGATGATTCTGGTTCTGATGTTCCAGTTCAACAGCTACCGAAAAACCCTGTTGGTCATGATGACCGTGCCGCTGGGTGTAATTGGAGTAACGGCAGGCTTGCTGTTGTTCAACCAACCCTTCGGTTTTATGGCGCTGTTGGGGACGATGAGCCTGTCCGGGATGATTATCCGGAATGCCGTGGTCATGATCGAGCAGATAGAACTTGAGCAGCAACGGCAGCAGGATTATTACAATGCGCTGGTGGCGGCTGCGGTCAGCAGGGTCCGGCCTATTGTTCTGACCACGCTGACGACGGTACTGGGTCTCTTGCCGCTGGCATTATCCGGACCATTCTGGGCACCCATGGCGATTGCGATCATGGTCGGACTGGGACTTTCTGCGGTGCTTACCCTGGTATTTGTGCCGGTCGGCTATGCCTTTTTGTTCAAGGTCCGGAAGCAGGCAGTGTAACTGCTGGAAGAAAACCCGATTTGAGGGGGATGTGACTGGCAGGGAACGCTCAATGACCGTGCCGTCTGCAGGTTCTGGCCCTGCAGACGGCGGGCTTTCCTCAGCTGCGGGAAGTAACTTCCAGCAGGTGATAACCAAACTGAGTCTTGATCGGACCCATAACGGTGTTCAGTTCACCGCTGAATACCGCCTTGTCGAACTCGGGAACCATCTGGCCCGGTCCAAAAGAGCCCAGGTCGCCGCCGTTACGGCCAGACGGGCAAGAAGAATGCTGCTTGGCCGCTTCTGCGAAATCCTGGCCACCTTCAATGGCCTTTTTCAGTTCTTCACATTTCGCTTCGCTGTCTACCAGAATGTGGCGTGCAGTTGCTTGTGCCATGATCATTGTCCTGTTGCTGGATGGATGGGATTCTCAGAACAGAATGCTGCCCGCACCGCCGGCTGGAGGCAAGCGCTTTTTATCCGTGTTTCTGCGGCCTCACAGTCCCGGGAGTAAACCTGTACAATGCCGGCTTTCTTTTGCCGGCTCTGTGCCGGCCCTCACGCTGATAGGTTCTTTTCTTGATTTCTACCGCCAACATCACCATGCAATTCGGGGCCAAGCCCCTGTTTGAAAACGTGTCTGCCAAGTTCGGCAACGGCAACCGTTACGGCTTGATCGGAGCAAACGGCTGCGGAAAATCCACGCTTATGAAAATCCTGGGCGGCGATCTCGAACCCTCGGCCGGTCAGGTTATGCTTGAGCCGAACGTTCGCCTGGGTAAACTGCGCCAGGACCAGTTCGCATATGAAGATTGCACGGTGATTGATACCGTGATCATGGGTCATGAAGAACTGTCGCGAGTGAAAAAAGAGCGAGACCGCATCTATTCCCTGCCAGAAATGAGCGAAGAAGATGGCATGGCGGTGGCGGACTTGGAAGTGGAATTTGCCGAGATGGACGGCTACACCGCCGAATCCCGTGCCGGCGAACTGCTGCTCGGCCTGGATATTCCACTGGAGCAGCACAACGGCCCGATGAGCGCACTGGCCCCGGGCTGGAAGCTGCGGGTGCTGCTGGCACAAGCTCTGTTTTCAGACCCGGACGTACTGCTGCTGGATGAGCCCACCAACCACCTGGACATCAACACCATCCGTTGGCTGGAAACGATACTGGTTGCCCGTAACAGCACCATGATCATCATCTCTCACGACCGCCACTTCCTGAACAGCGTGTGCACCCACATGGCGGACCTGGATTACGGCGAGCTGCGCCTGTTCCCGGGCAACTACGACGAATACATGACCGCGGCCACCCAGGCCCGCGAGCGCATGCTATCGGACAACGCCAAAAAGAAGGCCCAGATTGCCGAGCTGCAGCAGTTTGTCAGCCGATTCTCCGCCAACGCATCCAAGGCCAAGCAGGCTACTTCCCGGGCCAAGCAGATCGACAAAATACAGCTGGAAGACGTCAAGCCGTCCAGCCGGGTAAGCCCGTTCATCCGTTTTGAGCAGGAAAAGAAACTCCACCGCCAGGCCGTCACCCTGAATGGCCTGACCAAAGGCTTTGAAGACGGCCCGCTGTTCAAGAATCTGAACTTGCAGATTGAGTCCGGCGAACGCGTGGCTATCATTGGCCCCAACGGTATTGGTAAAACCACGTTGCTACAGTGTTTGGCGGGTGCTTACGAGCCGGACAGTGGCGAGGTCAAGTGGACCGACAGCGCGCAGGTCGGTTACTTCGCTCAGGACCACACTGCCGACTTTGCCCGGGACGATACGTTGTCTGAGTGGATGGCGCAGTGGACCAAAGGCGGCGAGCAACTGGTGCGCGGCACCCTGGGGCGGATGTTGTTCTCTGGCGACGATATTGGTAAATCGGTGCGGGTGATTTCCGGTGGTGAGCAGGGGCGGATGCTGTTCGGCAAGCTGATTTTGCAGAAGCCAAACGTGATGCTGATGGATGAGCCCACCAACCACCTGGATATGGAGTCCATCGAGGCGTTGAATCTGGCGCTGGAGAATTATCCGGGTACGCTGATTTTCGTCAGCCATGACCGGGAGTTTGTTTCTTCGCTGGCGACGCGGATCATCGAGTTGAAGTCTGACGGGATTACTGATTTTAGCGGTACTTACGATGATTACCTTCGGAGTCAGGGTTACTTCTGAGCTTTATTTGTGGCTCGATTGTTCGAGTGTGGTGCCGGCGCGGGTGTGGGTTGGGCCTTCCAAAACACGCTCCTTCGGCCCCCCTTCGGGGTCCGGCCCGCAATCACAGATTGCGGTCGCTCAGCTGTCGCATGAAGCTTCGCTTCATAAGCGCTCGGCTAAGCCCATGTGACGCTTGAGCTCCGCCATCCATGGCTGCGCACAGTTTTGGAAGGTCCAACCCACACCCACGCTTCGATTGTGGAGCAGTATTCAGAACGCATTAAAGGCAATTATTGTGACGGACGCTCAGATTGTTAACTCTACCCGTAAATGGGTTGAAGACGTTGTGGTTGGCTACAACCTTTGCCCCTTTGCCAAGCGGGAGCTGGTCAGAGACCGGGTTCGTTTTGTGGTGACTGATGCAGCGAACGAAGGCGATCTACTGAAAGTCCTGCATGCCGAGTTGCAGCGCTTGGAAGACGAGCCGGAGATCGAGACCACGCTGCTGATTCATCCGGGGGTGTTGCAGAACTTTGGTGCCTACAACGAATTCCTGGACACCGCCGATGGCTTGGTGGCGTATCTGGAGCTGGAAGGGATTTATCAGGTCGCCAGTTTTCACCCGGACTACCAGTTCGCCGAGACCGAGCCGGGGGCGGCGGAGAATTACACCAATCGTTCCCCGTACCCTATGCTGCACTTGTTGCGGGAAGCGAGTCTGGAGGCGGCGATTGCTAGTCATCCTGATGTTGATGGGATCCCGGATCGCAATATCGCTTTAATGAACGAGCTTGGTGCCGAGAAGATGAGGAGTATCCTGACCGCTTGCCTCAAGGGCTAGTTTCACGGGCGGACAGTGGAGTAGCGGACAGGAACGGTTGGGGAGGCTCTTTCAAAACTGTGCGGAGCCAGGGATGGCGGAGCCCAAGCGCCCCAGGGATGGGCCGAAGGAGCGTGTTTTGAAAGAGCCTCCCCAACCGTGACCGCATAGACCAGAAGGCTGGATGCGAAGAACTCTAGAGTATCGAAGTTCCCGCAAAGTCGACCAAAAAGACGGGTCATATACATGGGACTGCTTTTCGAACAAATTGACAGCCAGCCCTCGGTGATTGGGGAAATCACGCTGCGCCGCCGCAAGATTCCGGCGCTGGGTGACCGGGACATCTACGAAGTGAAGCTGGGCGAAGAGTTCCTCATGTCCAGCATGTTCGTGGACGCCGAAGTGGCGCTCTCAGACCTCGGGCTGGCGGAAACCGAAGGCGACAACCTGAGCGTTGTCGTGGGCGGTCTGGGCCTCGGTTACACGGCCGTGGCGGCCCTCAAACACCAGCGCGTGGGTGAGCTGCTCGTCGTTGAATACCTGCAGCCCGTCATCGGCTGGCACCAGCAAGAACTCGTGCCGCTGGGTAAAGAACTGAATGCCGACCCCCGCAACCGCTACATCCAGGGCAGTTTCTTTGACCTCGCCGTTGCCGACCCGCAAACCGGCGGCTTTGATCCCGAATCACCCGGCAAGCAATTCGACGCCATCCTGCTCGATATCGACCACTCACCTCGCGCGCTGCTGCATGACTCCAGCGCCAGCTTCTACAGCATCGAAAATATTACCCTGATGGCCCGGCAACTCAAACCTCGTGGCGTGTTTGCCATGTGGTCGAACGAAGGAGAAGACGAAGAGTTCATGACCGTCTTGCGCGACGTGTTCATTGATGTCGCCTGCCACGTTGTTGCCTTCTTTAATCCGTTTCAGAACAAGGAATCGTTCAACACGGTTTACGTCGCCCGCAAGCCCGGCTGATGATTCGAAGATAAAAAACCACCAAAGCGAGACCCTGAAGGCCTCGTTTTGGTGGTCAAAGCAGATCGGGGGGTAGCGGAACGCCTCAGGAAAAGCCGAGTTGCTTGCGCCATTTGTGTAGAAGGAACTCGGTGTCGTGTTGCCAGGGGTGGAAGTCTGGCTTGAAATAATCCAGGTACTCCGGAATGATCGCGGTGAACAGGCCTTTAGGTCCCCACACCCGATTCAGGCCTTTGGCCCAGGAACGCAGGTTGAGTAACTGCTTGTCTTCGCGCATCAATTCCACGATGAAGGAATGAATGGCCACCATGATCAGTGCGGTGATCAGTGCCATGGTGCCCATACGAATGGCATAGTCGACCACGCTCTTGTCATAGAGCGTCTCATAGGTGTCGAAGGCCACCGCTTTATGTTCGTTCTCTTCAACGCAGTGCCAAGCCCACAGGGTGCGCATGGACGGATCGATGGCGTTAACCAGATCCTCACGCTTGAGCAACTGGGCAGACAGGATGCCGGTGAAGTGCTCTAGGGCGACGGTGGCTGCCAAATGTGCCCGTTTGTTGTTGAGCAGTGGCAGATTTTTCGCCGACAGAAAACCGCGAGTCCAGCGTTCCAACTTCTTTATGTCAAAACCCTGATTGATCGCGCCTTCGTTAAAGTTGCCATGCTCTTTGGCGTGCATGGCTTCCTGGCCGATGAACGCGCTGATGTCTTTCTGCAATTGCGGATCGCTGACCTGATCGCGCACTGCGCGCACACTGTCTACGAAAAAACGCTCGCCGTCAGGAAACAAGGCTGACAGGGCGTTGAAGAGATGGGTCATGAACGGGTCACTGTCGACCCAGTGCCGTGGAACCTCTTCAAAACCGAAGTCCTGACGGCGTACGGGGAATGATGCGGTTACTGCTGACATGGTCTGACCTCTTTGATTCATTGTTCTACAAGATCAACTTTACGGCATGGGCTGATGTTTCGGCCGGTTATAAAGGGACAGAGTTCGGTCACGACTGTAAAACCGGGTTAAAAACGTGAACCGAAAGGGGTTGAAAGTGAGTGGGCGGCCAACGGACGCCCACTCCCAGGTGCTTACAGCAGGTTGTAGATAAACACCACGGCGACCGCCACCGGGGTAACGAATCGCACCGTCACGAACCACAGATTGAACATGGCGGGTGACAGCGACAGTTCGTTTTCCATTGCCTGGCGCGACATCACCCAGCCTGCGAACAGGGCAACCAGTAAGCCGCCTAAAGGTAGCAGGATGTTGGCGGTGAAGAAGTCCAGCAGGTCGAAGATGGTCTTGCCCTCGAGCATGGGTATGAAGCCCAGCGGAGCGAAATCAGCCCACAGGTTCAGGGACAGGATCGAGGCAATGCCCAGGGCCCAGCAAACGGCTCCGGCCGCGATGGTGCTGACGGCGCGGTTCATGCCTTTTTGCTCTTCCAGCCACTCCACAATCGGCTCCAGTAGCGAAATTCCTGACGTCCACGCCGCAAAAATAAGTAGTACAAAGAACAATGTGCCAAACAGGGTGCCCATGGGCATCTGGCCAAAGGCCAGTGGCAGCGTCTGGAAGATCAGTCCGGGACCTGCGCCTGGCTCGAGACCATTGGCAAAGACAATCGGGAAGATGGCGAGGCCCGCAAGCAGCGCAACCCCGGTGTCGATGACGGATACGGTGATGGAGGTTTTGGCAATGGAGATGTTTTTGGGCAAGTAGGAACCATAAGCCATCATCACCGCCATGCCGAGGCTCAGAGTGAAGAACGCATGGCCGAGGGCGACCAGAATGCCGGACGTGGTGAGTTTGGAGAAGTCAGGCTGGAACAGGAAGGCTGCGGCCTGGCCAAAGTGCCCGGTGGTCATGGCGTAGCCCACCACAATCAGCAGCAGAACGAACAATGCGGGCATCAGAATACTGACCGCCCGCTCCAGCCCGGAACGCACACCCCTTGCAACCACGACCATCACCAGTGCCATGAACAGGGTGTGCCAGGTTAGCAGAATGGCAGGATCGCTGAGCAGTCCCGAGAATATGGCGCCAACTGCCTCCGCAGACTGGCCGGCGAGTTGGCCGCTGGCGGTGGTACCGACATAGGAAATGGCCCAGCCGCCGATCACCGAATAAAACGAAAGGATCAGGAAGCCGGCCAGAACACCAACCACTCCTACCAGTTTCCAGGCTGGTTTCAGTCGGTCGCGCTCAGTAATCAGACGCAGGCTGTTAACCGGGCTGCGGCCACCGCGGCGGCCGATCATGACCTCTGCCATCATGATGGGAATACCAACGATGGCGATGCAGAGCAGATACACCAGAACAAAGGCTCCGCCGCCGTTCTCGCCGGTAACGTAAGGGAACTTCCAGATATTGCCCAGGCCGACGGCAGAGCCGGTGGCGGCAAGGATAAAGGCAAGGCGTGACGACCAGAGGCCGCGCTTGGCGTTGGAGCCTTCAAGTGCCCCTGAATAGGTGGCTGAATCTGATGACATGACAATCTCCTGCGGTACTTGTTTTTGTCAGGAATGAAAAAGGGGTAGCTGCAAACGTTTGCAGCTACCCAGGAAGGCGCGCCGGGGTCAGGTTACCCGGCGCATGCCAACCGCTCAGGCGCCAGCCCGGCACCTGCGGTGTGCCTTTGAAACCGTTCCTCGGCCAGCTCATTGGCGATGGCTCCGGTCGGGCGGGCCGACCTGTCGGAACGATTGAATATTTCGGTCAGGGTGTCGCCAATGCGTTCAACATGGGCGCGCACTGTTTCAGGCGTCGCCCCGGTGCGCTCGTAGAACACATCGATGATACCCCCGGCGTTGATGGCGAAGTCCGGGGCATAGAGAATGCCGCGCTCCTGCAGCATGGCATCGTGCCTTGGGTGCGCTAACAGGTTGTTGGCTGCTCCGGCGACAATGGTGGCCCTGAGCTGCGCGATGCTGTCATCGTCCAGTACCGCGCCCATGGCGCAGGGGGCGACCACATCGACCGGCAGGTACAGGATGTCCTCAGCGGCGGCCGGTTTCGCGCCCAATTGCTCTATCGCCCGGCGCATGTTGTCTTCGTGAATGTCATAGACCCAGAGCTCCGCTCCGGCGTCTTTGAGATGTTGGGCAAGCCGGAAGCCGACGTTGCCAATGCCCTGAATGGCGACTTTCAGACCGGTGAGATCATTTCTGCCCAGCTTGTGCTGAACCGCAGCTTGCAGGCCAATAAAGGTGCCGTATGCGGTGGCCGGGGAGGGGTCGCCGTTGCTGGGTTTGCCGTCAAAGCCGGGGCGGGCCGCAATGCCGGCTACGTGCCTGGTGTGCTGACCCATCACCTTGAGATCCGGCACGCTGGTGCCGGAGTCCTCGGCGGCGATGTATTGGCCGCCGAGGCTTTCGAGGTGCCGGCCCATGGCTTGCATAAGAGCATTGGTTTTGTCTTTGCGGGGATCGCCGATGATCACCGATTTGCCGCCGCCCAGGTCGAGATTGGCGAGCGCGGATTTGTAGGTCATGCCCCGGGAGAGGCGCAAGACATCGCGCAGTGCTTCTTCGTCGCAGGCATAAGGATACATCCGGCAACCGCCCAGAGCAGGGCCTCGGGACGTGTTGTGGATGGCGGCGATGGCCTTCAGTCCGGTTTCCGGATCACAGAAAAACGACAGGTGTTCGTGGTTGTCGAACTCGGGATGGCTGAATACGTTCATGGCGTTTTGCCTCTCTTCGATGGCCACGGCTACCCTTGTGAGGCCGGCCGTGGCTGTTTGTTGTTTTGGTCAGACGGCGGCGTTGGCGATCTGTTGATGGGCCCGGGCATTCGGGTCGAGCTCTTCAATCAGTTGGCTGCGCTCCTTGCGGCTTGCCTGGTAGGCGTGCTCTTTCACCGGGCCATAGCCACGAATTTTCGCGGGCAGGGTGGCGAGGTTGCGGGCCGCGTTGGCGTGGTCCTGGTTCAGGTGTTTCAGCAGAAAAGCCACATCCGCCTCGTATTCCCGAATGATCTTGCGCTCCAGCCGGCGATCGGCGGTGTAACCGAAGGGGTCTAGCGGAGTGCCCCGCAGGCTCCGGGCCTTTGCCAGTAGCGCAAATGCGGTTTCCATCCAGGGGCCGAATTTGAGTTTTCTGGGGCGTTCACCGTCTTTGCTGCGGCTCAGTAGTGGTGGGGCAAGGTTGAATTCCAGCTCCACCTCACCTTCAAACTCTGCCTCAAGCTGCTTGCGCAAGCTGCCGTTGCTGAACAGGCGGGCCACTTCGTATTCGTCTTTGTACGCCAGCACTTTGGCGTAGTTTTCGGCGATGGCCCGCAGCAGCATCGGATCTCGGCCCAGCCGGGTGATGATGGTTTGCTCGGCATTGCGAACCAGTTTCTCGTAGCGTTTTGCCAGGGCTCCATTCTGATACTCGGTCAGGTGCGCTTTGTTGCGTTCGACCAGCTGATCGACGGTTTCCATTACCTGAACGGTCTGCACGCCGGCGTCTTGGGGTTTCGGAAAGGCCAGCGCTTTGACCTTGTCCAGATCGTGGGCAGCGCGTCGGCCCCAGAGAAACGCCTGTTTGTTTTTGTCGATGGAGACGTTGTTCAGTTCGATGGCCCGCTCGATGGCTTCAGCGCTCAAAGGCAGCAGGCCCTTTTGATAGGCAAAGCCCACGGTGAACAGGTTGACCGCCATGCCGTCACCCATGAGAGCCTTGGCCAGGCCGCCGGCGTCGAGGAACCAGCTGTCGTCGGTGCGGCAAGCTTCCCGCACACTCTGCTGCATGGAGTCACCGGGGAATTGAATGTCCGGGTCCCGGGTGAAGGCCGCGGGCATGGACGGCTCGGCGTTGACGACGGCACGGGATACACGGGTATCCAGCTTGGCCAGCGCGTCATCGGTGGCGGCGACCATCAGATCAAACGCCAGCATCAGATCTGCTTCGCCAGCGGGAATGCGCACGGCGTGAATGTTTTCCTGATGATCGCTGATCCGGATGTGGCTGACCACTGCGCCAAACTTCTGGGCGAGACCCGCTTGATCGAGCACCGATACGCCTTTGCCTTCAAGGTGCGCTGCCATGCCCAGCAGGGCACTGACGGTCACCACCCCGGTACCGCCTACGCCGGTCAGCAGAATGCTGTAAGGGTTATTGCCGGTCACCGGTGTGGGTTCAGGCAGGGCGGGGAAATCCACATCCGCACGTACACCCGCCGGCTTCTTCAGTTTGCCGCCTTTCACGGTGACAAAACTGGGGCAAAATCCGCGCACGCAAGAGAAGTCCTTGTTGCACGATGACTGGTCAATGGTGCGCTTGCGGCCGGCGTCGGTTTCCTTGGGCAGGATCGACAGACAGTTGGACTGGATGCCGCAATCGCCACAGCCTTCGCACACGTCGGAGTGGATCATCACCCGCTGATCCGGGTCGGCCAGTGTGCCGCGCTTGCGACGGCGGCGTTTCTCGGCGGCGCAGGTCTGGTCGTAGATGATCACCGAACAGCCCTCGATGTCCCTTAATTCCCGTTGCACGGCATCCAGATCTTCGCGATCGTGAAAGGTAGTGCGGTCGGCAAAGTCGGCTCTGGACGGGTACTTGTCGATATCGTCACTGACCACGGCGATGCGCCGCACGCCTTCTCCGTAAAGCTGGTGGCTGATTTGTTGCACGGTGAGGGTGCCGTCTACCGGTTGGCCGCCGGTCATGGCCACGGCATCGTTGTACAGAATTTTGTAGGTGATGTTGGCGCCGGAAGCGATGGCGGCGCGAATCGCAAGTACACCGGAATGAAAGTAGGTTCCGTCGCCGAGATTCTGGAACACGTGTTTCTGGTGCGTGAACGGTGCCTGGCCCAGCCAGGTGACGCCTTCACCGCCCATCTGTGTGAACGTGTCGGTGCCCCGCTCCATCCAGGTGGCCATGTAATGGCAGCCAATGCCGCCCAGGGCGCGACTGCCCTCCGGTACCTGAGTAGAGGTGTTGTGGGGGCAGCCGGAGCAGAAGTGCGGCGTGCGTTCCAGGCGTTCCCGGGGGCTGGCCAGGCTGCTTTCTTTCTCGGTCAGGAAATCCAGGCGCTTTTGCAGGGTGTCGTTGCAAAAACGTCCGTCCAGTCGTGATGCGATCGCGCGGGCGACCATGGCCGGCGTCAACTCGGCGATCGTGGGGAGCAGGTCGTCACCTTGCTCGTCACGTTTGCCAATCACGTTGGGGCGGTTGGCGTCTTGCCAGCTGTAAAGCTGGGCTTTGAGCTGGTCCTCGATCAGCCCGCGTTTTTCTTCCACCACGAGTATTTCGTCCAGACCTTCGGCAAACTCGAAAATGCCCTCGGGCTCCAGTGGCCAAGGCATCGCTACCTTGTAGACGGTCAGTCCGATCTCTTCACGTTCATCCTGCCCCAGGCCAAGATCTGCCAATGCCTGGATCACATCCAGATAAGCCTTGCCCGTGGTTACAATGCCCAGTCTCGGCTGGCGGGCATAGAGTACCGTGTGGTCGAGCCGGTTCGCGCGGCAGAACGCTTTGGCCGCCTCCAGCTTGTACCGTTGCAGTCGCTCTTCCTGCGCCATGGGTTTGTCAGGCCAACGGGAATTCAGGCCGCCCTCTGGCAGCTGGAAATGTTGAGGAATGCGGATGTTGATACGGCTGAGGTCGAGATTGGCTGAGATGGACGAATCCATGTTCTCGGCCAGTGCCTTGAAACCGATCCAGCAACCGCTGAAGCGGGACATGGCCCACCCGTAGAGGCCCATATCCAGAATGTCCTGAATCCCGGCGGGGTTTAGAACCGGCATGGAAGCATCCATGAAGCCGTAGTCGCTTTGATGAGGCAGGGTGGACGATTTGCAGGCATGGTCATCGCCGGCCACCGCAAGCACGCCACCAAAATGGGAGGTGCCAGCGGCGTTGGCGTGTTTGAACACATCGCCGGTGCGGTCAACGCCCGGGCCCTTGCCGTACCAGAGTGCGAACACGCCGTCGTATTTGGCACCTTCAAAAATATTCACCTGCTGGCTGCCCCAGACGGCGGTGGCGCCGAGGTCTTCGTTTACGCCAGGCAGGAAGTGGATGTTCTTTTTGCTGAGGTAGTCGCGGGCTTTCCAGAGGACTTTGTCGAACCCACCCAGGGGCGAACCGCGGTAACCGGAAATAAATCCTGCGGTGTTCAGACCGTTCTGTTGGTCGAGTTGGGCCTGGAGAAGCGGGAGTCTTGCGAGAGCCTGGCTGCCGTTCATGTAGACAGAGCCGGTGTCTTTTTCCCAGACGTCGTCAAGGCTGACAGGACGCAGCCCTGTTAGGGGGCGTGAAAGATCAGACATTTTGAAATCCTCTCCCACCTGGCCGGATCTCGGCGGTAGGCTCATCTTGTTTTTGTCGTTCCGGCTTTTGGCCGGCGTTTCGATTTCAGTGTCCGTCCCGAAGGATTGGCCGGGATGCCCTTGTGGGGCTGGACAGAAAACAAGCTAGATCAAGTTTACGTTAGCGTCAACAATCAACGACGACTCAATATGGCGATAAACATGACTAGTTCATGTAACTAATTGAGCTTTCGGCATAAAAAATTGCCAGGTCACGGTTAATACCTATTCGCGTTTTTGTGCGTTACGTCATAAGTTCTAAGGATGTCTGCCTACCCATATCAGTTTCAGTCGCGCAACGTGCGCCTCGAGTTTCTTCGCTTATTGCCCATCTCATTGTTTGTGGTGGCGTTTGGTGCTGCCTTTGGTTTGGCCGCGATCCAGAAGGGCCTGTCGCCGCTTGAAGCCATTCTTATGAGTACCACTGTGTTTGCGGGTGCATCGCAGTTTGCGGCAGTTGATATGTGGGGCGCGCAGGTGTCTGTGCTGCCGATGATGGCGGTGGTTTTTGCCATCAACTCCCGGCACTTGCTGATGGGTGCTTCGCTTTACCCCATGCTGAAAGACGTGCCAACAGGCCGGCGTTACGGACTGCTGTTGCTGCTGACCGATGCCAACTGGGCGGTATCGGCCCAGGATTATCAGAACGGCCGGCACAACCTTGAGGTGATTCTGGGCGGCGGACTGGTGCTCTGGCTGGCCTGGATTGTGGGTACAGCATTGGGTGTGTATTTCGGCGGTCTGTTGCAGAATCCGAAGGCTTTGGGTCTCGATATGGTGTTGGGTTGCTTCCTGTTTGCGATGGCGCTGGGCGGCAAGAAGTCACCGCGGGTGCTGGTGGCCTGGCTGGTTGCCGGTGTAGCCTCGCTGGCGGCCTGGAAATGGTTGCCGCCCAACATGCATGTGGTCGTGGGTGCGCTTGCCGGTGGCGTAATCGGTTTATTCTGGCTGGAACCAAAGCCTCAGGAAAAACAGTCACGTGCGGAGGGCGACCATGGCCATTGAAACCACGACTCTGGGCGTACTCGGGCTGATTGCCATTATGACGTTGACCACTCTGATGACCCGCTTTGGTGGCGTGTTCATCATGTCGTTCCTGCGCATCAGCCCTCGGATCGAAAGCTTTATCAATACTATGGCCAGCTCGGTACTGATTGCGATCATTGTGCCCATGGCGGTCTCCGGTGATCTGGGTGCGCTGGCGGCACTGGTCGCGACCGGTGTGTCGATGCTGGTGATCCGAAAACCGCTGCCGGCCATTGCTATCGGTCTTCTGACCGCCGCCCTGGTGCGTTATTTCGGGTAACGTTTTGATTCGGGGTTGATTAAAAACCGCTCAAGTTTTCCGGTTTGTTGCCGTTAACCCCTTAAGGTTAGTGGAGGCGCCAAACCATGATTTCATCCAGTCAGATTTCCCTGTTTCAGAACAGTACCCGCCAGGTATCGGCGATGGACAGCACCCAGCTGCGCATCACCCAGCAAAATGGCGGCTTGCCTCAGCAGGGACTGCAGGCTGGGGCTACTGAATTGTCTCTGTTCCGGCAGGCGGCGTATCGCTATAGCAGTCAGGAACAAATGGCGTTCAGCAGCGCAAGCCAGGTCAACGGCGATAACCGCACCGCCACCTTTACCAGCGCCGAACTGATCGAAAAATCCGCCGACTTGTTTCTCTTGGGCCAGCAAGCCCTGACTGTCAGCCGTGCTGCACTGGGTGGCGACGCCGTGGGCGAATCTCAGGGCAGCTTGTCGGTCACCGCCGGCAAGTACATGTTCTATTCGGAAAGTGAAAGCCGCAGCTTTGCCTCCACCGGCAGCATCAGTTTGCAGAACGGCGAAACCATCGATTTCACCCTGTCGCTGCGTCAGTCCCAGTCTAGAACCTATGAATACTCCGAGCTGATACAGATTCAGGAGCGCCCGCTGACCGATCCACTGGTGATCAACTTCGGCGCTTCCACCGCGCGGTTGACGGATACCCTGTTTGAATTTGATATGAACGGCGACGGCCAGACCAGTCAGTTTGCCAGCCTGGGTGCGGGCAGTGGCTACCTGGTGTTCGATCGCAACGGCAATGGCAAAGTGGACGACGGCTCCGAATTGTTCGGCCCTCAATCCGGCTCCGGTTTCGGTGAGTTGGCCAGCTTCGATGACGACGGCAACCGCTGGATAGACGCCAACGACGAGGTGTTCAAATCCCTGTCGGTATGGGTACAGACCGCTGACGGCGGCGGTGCCTTGCGGTCGCTGGATGAGGTGGGCGTGCGGGCGCTGTATGTCGGCAGTGCCGATGACCGCTTCACCCTGACCAACCCGCAAGGCGTGCCGCTTGGCCAGATCAAGGCGTCCGGCATTTACCTGACGACCGATGGTGAAGTCCGCACACTGGAAGAACTGGACCTGGCTGAACAGAATACGGAGAAGGCTCCAGCGGAAGCGACCTCGCTCGGTTTTCGCGGCGACAATGGCGGAGGTAATGGCAACTCGAACAGTAATTCAGGCTCCAATGGTAATTCTGACGATGCCGGTCCGGTAGATGCCCGCATTGAGGCCATGCAAAAGGCCTTGGAAAAGTTGAACGAGATCCGCGAAAAACAACAGGAATTCATTGAAGCGTCAAAAGAGCAGGGTAAGAAGAAATCCCCGCTGGATGACTATCTCAATATTATCGACCGGTTACGTCAGCACCTGCTGAACAGCCAGGATGAAAAGAAACAGGCGGCCAGTCGTTACCTGGAATTCGCTAAGCTCTGATTATGCAGCTTGGGAGTCTGAACCGGTCGGGTGGGCCTTCCCAAAAAACGCTGTGAATACGTCCGTGTACGCTTGGCTCCGCCATCCATGGCTACGCACATTTTTGGGAAGGCCCACCCGACCGGTTCTCCCGAACCTACGGAGTGGATCCCGGCATCGGATTAGTATTCCGCAACGCCAGTTCGCCCAGACCGGGCAACTTGATGCCAAGGGCCAGAGGGTTAACGCCCAGTGACAGGCCCAGGATGTTCACCTCCAGGCCCTCCCGCACCCCAGCCAATACACCGAAATAACCGCCGAGCGAGAGCTGATAGCCAGCGCCGCCAGGCGTTGAAGCACCTACTCGATTGCCCAGATAATCTTTGCCGATGGCATGGTTGGGTAGTGCCACGTTTAAATCTGGCGTTTCACGAATGACCCAGGCCACAAAGGTGTTGCTGTTGGGGCCCGGCCAGGCTTCGTACTCTGTTGCATATGGGTAGGAGGCCACAGCCGTGTAAATGTCGGGGATCAGGGCCTTCGCTTGCTCGCCCCGTATATCCGCATACAATTCGGGCCGGGCACCGAACCAATGCCGGTCGGGATCGTCCGGGCGGGAGCTGACCACGTGTTGGCGCCAGCCAATCACCTCGTGCACCTGATACTGATCGGCCCCTTCTTCCTTGGTGGCCACCCAGGTGTGTACCGCGAAATAACCGCGCCAGCTCCAGGCGCGGGCGCCGTATACCTGCACGATCGCCTCGTGAACCTGCGCCGGGTCGGGCGCGATACCCGCGCTTTCCCGGGTCGCGGTTTGCCAGCTGTTACGTTCTGGTTGGGCACCGTTCGCGGCCAGCAGAATTGGACCCGATAGCAGCAGCAATAGCGCGCTCACAAACCAGCCGGTGTACTTCAATAATCGTGTCATAGGCCGTGTCCGTACTGAGGAGACTACAGTGACTCTACCCCCGCAGGTATGTTCCGGATCACCCGGAATTCGAGCACGTTGTGCCGGGTACATCCCTATGAGCTTCAAATCGTTCGCTGGCGGATGGACGATGCCAATTGATTGATCAGATCTCGTGCGTCGCCTTCGTGCAGGCTGTGGCATTTGTCTTGCAGTACCCGCCGGTCATGGCTGGACGAGGCATTAGAGACATCTTTGAGCAGGTCCAGGTGCTGGCAGGCAGCCAGGTGCGCCTTGATTTCGGTATCAATGAGTCGGGTGCAAAGTCCTTCGACGACTTCACTGCAGAACGGCCGGTTGCGATTGAGCAGGCTCCGGGCTTCCAGGGCGGCGTGCCGCGCTTCCAGTCGTAATTCGCCTGACGCCTCGCCGGCCTCGACTGCCCTCAGGAATATGCCGAGGCGATCGTGCAGATGCCAAATCTGGGGCCAGATTTTGTCATAGGCCTCTTTTTCAGTTCGATAGCGGGCGTCGTCCAACGGTGAAGAGCTGTGTGCCGGAGCCGCTGAGTCGCCTGCGTGGTTGAACTGCGCCACCCGTATGTCGTCCACCTCGCGCCAAAGCGTGTCTGAACGCTCCCGCAAGGTTGCGATCTGCTCCTGGTATCGCCGACGGGAGCCCGTGCTGAGCGCGATGGCGATCAGGGCAAACAGTAGCGCACCGGCCGCGATCAGAAGCGGCCGGTTGTCTGATGACAATAGATTCCAAAGCTGGCCTGTATCCATGGCGTTCGACCTCCGTCGAATTCCTGTTCCGGTGTTTCAGTATAGAGCTTAATCCTGCTCTTGCTGTCGGAATGGCAACGCCGCCTCGGCATCCTCGAAATAACCTGCCACATGGTCTGCTTCTTCCCGGGTAAAGTCGGCAATCGCCTCTCTGAACCCCGGGTGCAGAATACCGTGCCAGGAATGTGTCAGCACGGGCTCGAACCCTCGCACCAGTTTGTGCTCGCCCTGTGCGCCGGCGTCAAAGTGCTGGAGGCCGAGTGTCAGTGCAAGTTCGATGCCCTGGTAGTAACAGGTTTCAAAATGCAGGTGGTTGTATTCTTCCAGGCAGCCCCAGTAACGGCCGTAGAGCGTGTCTTCACCGGCCAGGAACAGTGCTCCGGCTATTATCTCGCCTTCTTGCACCGCTAAAATCAGATGCAGATGCTCCGGCATGGCTTCTCTGAGCTGTTCGAAGAATTGTTTGTTCAGGTAGGGCGATTGGCCTCGTTTCAGATACGTGGCTTGGTAAAAAACGTAAAAGGCGGACAGTGCCTGATCTGAGATGTCCCGCCCGTGAACGCGGCGAAAACCGATGCCCTGGTCTGCGACCTGGCGCCGTTCTTTGCGAATGGATTTCCGTTTGCGAGAGGTGAGCTCACCGAGGAAATCATCAAAACTCTGGTAGTCCCGATTGTGCCAGTGGAACTGGCAGCCGATGCGGTGCAATTCCTGGTCATGATGCAGCAGCGCCTGATCCGCCTTGTTCGGGAACAGCAAATGCCAGGAGTGAGCACCGAGCTGTGTTGTCAGTCGGGTCAGCAGGTCGTCGAGTATCTGAGGTGTTAACTGCGCTCTAAGCGCATCGCTGAGCAGCAACCTGGAACCCTGAGAAGGGGTAAACGGTATGGCTATCAGGAGTTTGGGATAGTAGGGCAGGCCGTGGCGCTGGTAAGCGTCAGCCCAACCCCAGTCGAACACATATTCACCCATGGAATGGGTTTTCAGGAAGGCAGGTGCCAGGCCACAGATTTCGCCGTTTATCCGGATAATCAGATGGCTGGGCGTCCAGCCTGTTTCCGGGACCGTGCAGCCCGAGCTTTCCAGAGCCTGAAAGAACTCATAACGCAGGAAAGGATGGCTGCAACCGGCCAGTCGTTGCCAGTCCTGTTGGGGAATATCGGCAATGCTGGCACAGGTTTCCAGGGTAATCTCGGATGAAGCGGGTTCTGCCATGGTGGTATTCAGACTCTGTTAGCGATCTTCATACCATACGACAGAACCCGCCTTGTGATCACTTCTCGATGTCAGCGCAGTGCTTTTCCATCTTCTGCTGCCACTTGCCCATGCGTTCCTGATACTTTTGCTGGCGTTCCTAGTGGATCTCATTCCAAATTTCGCGTTGCTCTTCACTCAGTTGCAGGCGATCGGCCATGTCAGCCCGGTGCTGCTCCATCTCGGCGCGGCGCTCTTCGTGGTTGTGGCGGCCTTTGCCCTCGCGCATGTTTTCACACATTTCCTGTTTGTCTGCCTTGCTGTGCGAGTGCTTCTTGCCGTGATGATCAGCCATTGCAGCAGGGCTCGCAGCAAACATAGCAGCCATCAGCACACCGGCGGTGAATAAAGATGTTTTTGCTTTCATGGTGGTTACCTCGTGGGTTTGTTTTGCCTGTCAGGCGTTATCCATAGATGATCATCTTAAGCCGGAGCCCCGTCAGATGGTGTCAGCTCGGTGTAAAGGTTCGGTAAAGAAAAAAGTAGTGGGCTCAGAACAGGTTACTGACCATGCTAGACTGTGGCCGGACAACGGATGAGAGAAGACTATGCAGAACCGGGTATTGTTGATTGAGGATGACGACGAGCTGAGAGAGCTGCTGGCCAGATACCTCACCAACCAGGGCTTCACTGTGCGCGAAGCGGCCAACGGTCAGGATGGTCTGGCGCTGGCGTTGGGGCAGGATTGCGACATTGTGGTTCTGGATATCATGTTGCCCGACATCAACGGTCTGGATGTACTGCGTGAGCTCAGGAGCCAGACCCATCTGCCGGTGATTTTGCTGACCGCCCGCGGTGATGAGACCGACCGGATTGTAGGCTTTGAAGTGGGCGCTGACGACTACATTCCCAAGCCCTGTAATCCCCGCGAGCTGGTTGCGCGGCTACAGGCTTTATTGCGCAGAATTGCCTGGGACCAGAGGACGGACGTAGATGGTAGCCGTATCTATGGTGATCTTCGGGTTGAGCCCGGGCAGCGGCGGATCTACCAGAGCGACGCGCCGCTCGAGTTGACCGCCACCGAATACGAAGTGCTGCAGGTATTGCTGGCCCATGCCGGCAGTGTGGTGCGCAAGACCGATTTGATGCAGTGGGCTTTGGGGAGAAGGCTCGAGGCGTATGACCGAACCCTGGATATGCACATCAGCAATCTTCGCAAAAAACTGGGTAATGATGACCCGCCCAGAATAGAGACAGTCCGCGGCCTGGGCTACAGTTACCGGGTGCCGGCGGTATGAAACGATTCATGTTCCCCTTGTTCTGGCGTATTTTTCTGTCGATCTGGCTGGCAATGGCAATCACCGTGGTTGCCAGTAATCTGGCAACCCGTTATTTGCTTGACCGGGAGCGTCAGGCCATTGAACGCCAGGTAGGCTTGCACGAAGTCGCTCGGGAGGCGCTGGATCTGCGCATTCAGGACAACCGCGGCGAAATGTGGCGATTTCTTCGGACGGAAGGGGAGCGACTTCAGCTGCACTTGATGCTCATCGAGAAAGAGCGAGGGCATCACCGCCTGCCCCGCAATATTCGCGAGCGTATCCAGTCCGGCTGGTATCCCAACAAACCGGCCGTGATTGATCTTGATGAAGGCTTTCAGCTAGTGGCGTGGCCGCGAATGGGCGGAGAGGGGTGGCTGGACCCCCGTTTGTTCCGATTTGTCGAATTCGGCCTGGCGTTTATTCTGATCTCCCTGGCGTGTTGGTGGATCGCCCGACTGGTTTCCCGCCCGCTCCGGCACATGGAAGGCACCGCCCGTGCTATTGCCGAGGGTGACACCGGCTTGCGAGTAACCAACCGTATTGCTCGTCGTCGCGATGAGGTGGGACAGCTGGCCACTGCCTTCAACGCCATGACGGATCGTTTGTGCCAGTTGCTGGATCGGCAGAACCATCTGCTACGGGATATCTCCCATGATTTGAGAACGCCGCTGGCCCGGCAGCGGGTGGCGATTGAGCTGGCCAGCGACGCGGGTGCCGACAGGGCACTGATGGACAGTATCCTGCGCCAGAACGAACGGCTGGAAACCATGACAGGTCAGATTCTGACGCTGTATCGGGTTTCCGAGAACGGCGGTTCTATCGGACGAGAGCCGGTTAAACCACTGGTGCTGATTAATCGGGTACTGGGTGACGCAGCCGACTACGCCGAGCATCGGGGGGTCGACTGCAACCTGGTCGCGGCCGATGACACAAGGGCCATTTCGGTCTTGGGCGATGCCGGCCTGTTACAGCGCGCCTTCGACAACGTGTTGCAGAATGCCCTGGACCACACCCCGCCGGGGAAAGCCATCAAGGTGTCGCTGTCGACGGTTGCGGAGCGCATTGAGGTGGTTGTGGCAGATGAAGGTCCGGGAGCACCGGATGACCTGTTGTCGCACCTGTTCGAGCCGTTCTTTCGTGCGGACAAGTCCAGAGGTGGTAAAGGCTGGGGGCTTGGTCTGGCCATTGCCCGCGACATCGTTAATGCACACGATGGCACTATTGTGGCGGGCAATCGGCCGGACGGCGGATTGCAGGTCACCATCCAGTTACCGATTTTTATCGGCGATTGATGTTTTTTTTGCGGGCGGCGTGGGGTGCTTTGTCTCGGCCTCCTCGTCATCCGGTTTAAGATGAACGGCGGATGAAAAATCGATGCCTTCCTGTAATTCGTCGTCATCATAGCGAATGCCGCAGGCGGCTTTTCGGATTTTTGCCGGACTGGCGGTGCCGGGCTTTTGGTTGTCATTGTCGTCGGATGTCATAGGGTGCCTCATGAACAAAGATTACCCGATCCCTGCAGGATACCTTGAGCGAGAAACGGAAGTGAAGAAGAGCCGTTTTATCGCCCGGGTATACCCGGTCGGAAGTCGTGATGAAGTGCGGGAGCGCGTGGCCGAGGCGCACAAGGATTACCCGGACGCTCGCCATGTGTGCTGGGGCTACCAGATTGGCCGGCCGGGTTCGGCGGCAGAGGCCGCGACGAATGACGATGGTGAGCCCTCAGGTACCGCTGGCAAACCCATTTTGAATGTTATTCAGCATAAGGATATGGGCGACGTGCTGGTGATCGTGATTCGCTATTTCGGCGGTATCAAGCTGGGCGCGGGTGGTTTGGTGCGTGCTTATGCCGGTGCCGCCGAGAGTGTGCTTTCTGAAGTGTCGCGTGTGATACAGCAGGCTCGGCTGCAGGCCCGGATAGGGCTTGATTTTGCTGATGAGCAGCCCCTGAGGCACTGGTGTGAGGGGCACGAAGGCATCGTCGACTCAATTGATTACAGTGCCCGGGTAGAGGCCTTGGTTTCGTTGCCAGAAACCAGGCAAAGTGAATTTGCTGCGTTTTGTGATGCCCAGAAGCTGGATTACCGTTTTGAAATCTGACCTAAGGGGCGAGCCGAACTCTCGTTGCTGGGCGTATACTGAAAACAAGAACCTACCTTGTGGGAGAAAACCTATGCGTATTCTGCTTACCGCTGTCATGGTCGCCGTTTTGGCGGGGTGTGCCAGCAACGTGGTCACGGATTACAACTCTGCGACGGTCTTCGGCAATTACACCAGTTGGGCTTATGCGCCCTCTCAACAAGAAAGCAGGGTGACCTCGCTGGACGATGCCAGGGTTCGCACGGCAATAGAACGTGAACTCAACCGTAAGGCTCTGAAACAAACAACAGATACCGAGGCAGACCTGTTGATCAGCTGGCAGATAATGCCAGAGGAGCGGTTGGAGCAGGTGGGCGTTGGTCTCGGCTTCGGTTTTGGTCGCGGTAATTTGGGTTGGGGGGTGTCTGCACCGCCACCGGTCAGAGAAATTACCGAGGGCAAACTGGTGATCGAGTTGGCGGACCGTCGAAATTCTGAGGTTATCTGGCGTGCGGCCAGTCGGCGCTATCTGAACGAAAACCAGTCTCCGGAAACCCGTCGCAAGCTGATTGATGAGGTTGTCTCCGAGATGTTTTCGAAATACCCTCCGGGCCTGAACTGATCACCAGACAGGATTTCATTGATGGGTATGAAGAAGCGAGAAGGCGGTCTGGTTTTTTCTACAGAGCAGGGCCGCATGTGTCCAGAATGCCGTCATCCGGTTGCCGACTGCGTCTGCGGGCAACCAGCCCGGCCGGCCGGCGATGGCGTGGTGAGGGTAAGCCGTGAGACCAAGGGCCGAAAAGGCAAAGGCGTTACGCTGATTACAGGCATACCGCTGGATGACAACGAACTGAAGGCCTACACCAAAGTGCTAAAAGCCAAATGCGGCACAGGTGGTACAGTAAAAGACGGCGTGGTGGAGATTCAGGGCGATCAGCGGGATATTCTGGTGCCTCTGCTCCAGCAGAAAGGATGGACCGTCAAACGGGCGGGTGGCTGACGTTCGATCAACCGTAGATTCTCGAGGGGAGTGAGGCATGCAGGTACTGGTACTGGGGGCTGGGGTCGTTGGTGTGACTACGGCCTGGTATCTTCAGGCACAGGGTCACCAGGTTACCGTCGTTGATCGCCAGAGCTTGTCGGGTCTGGAGACCAGTTATGCCAACGGTGGTCAGGTTTCGGTGTCTCATGCGGAGCCCTGGGCCAATCCGTCGGCCCCACTGAAAGTCATGAAGTGGCTGTTTCGGCCCGATGCGCCGCTGTTGTTCCGTCCACGGCTCGACTTGTACCAGTGGCGGTGGGCACTGTCGTTTCTGACTCAGTGCACCTCTGCGAAAGCCGCCTACAATATTCGCCAGATGGTCAACCTTGGCACTTACAGCCGATCCCGTTTACAGGCGTTGCGTAAAGAAGCCAATCTGGATTACGACCATCTGGAAAAAGGCATTCTGCATTTTTATACCAATCCTGAAGAGTTTGATGCGGCTCTGGAGCCAGCCCGCATCATGCGGGATCTGGGTTGTGACCGGCAGGTGATTGACGCCGAGCGCGCGGTAGAGCTGGAGCCCGCGCTGGCCCCGATACGCCGTCGTATTGCCGGGGCAACCTTCACGGCTGACGACGAGAGCGGTGATGCCAGAAAGTTCACCCAGGCCCTTGCCCGTCGCTGTGAGGAGGCGGGGGTGGAGTTCCTGTATGGCACAGAGGTGCTGGATTTCGACCGGGTCGGCGATCGCATACTGGGTGTTCAGGTGCTCAGGGAAGGCCGGCATCAAACTCTGAGAGCCGACAGTTATGTTCTGAGCCTTGGGAGTTTCAGTGCTGTGCTGGCCCGAAGGCTAGGCTTGTTCCTGAATATCTACCCGGCCAAGGGCTACTCGATCACGGTGCCGGTCAAGAGCCAGGAGGCTGCTTTCAACGTCAGCCTGACGGACGATGAATACAAGCTGGTGTATTCAAGGCTGGGCGACCGGATGCGCGTGGCGGGAACTGCTGAACTGAACGGCTACAGCCGCGATCTGAACTACACCCGATGCCGCGCAATCGTTCGCCGAGCGGCCGAGATCATGCCAGAGGCTGGCGAGTGGGATAAGGCGGAGTTCTGGACCGGACTGCGGCCGACCACGCCGTCCAATGTGCCTTATATTGGTAAAAGCCATTTCACCAATCTGTACCTGAACACTGGCCACGGGACGTTGGGCTGGACTCACTCCTGTGGCTCGGCGGCGGCGTTGGCCGACATCGTTGACGGGCGAAAGCCTGAGGTGGATTTTGCGTTTGCCGGGATTTAATTCATGGCCATAAAAAAGCCGGCAGTTGGGAGTAACTGCCGGCTTTTTTGTTTGTGGGTTTATCAGTCTTTCAACTGATCCCGAATCAGTTTCTTGTTGATCTTGCCAACACTGGTCTTCGGAATGTCCTCAACAAAGTCGATTTGTTCGGGAATGGCCCACTTGTTGATGTCGCCACTCTCAACGAACTTGCTCAGGTGCTGCTGGATATCTTTCAGCGACACGTCTTCGCCGGGCTTCAGGGTGACCAGGGCGTAAGGCCGCTCACCCCATTTCTCGTCCGGCACACCGACCACGGCGGCGCCGGCGACGGCCGGATGCTGGCTGATCAGGTTTTCCAGATCCAGTGACGACAGCCATTCACCACCGGTCTTGATCACATCCTTGATGCGGTCTTTGATGGTCAGCGTGTTGTCGGGCTCCATGGATGCGACATCGCCGGTATGCAGCCAGCCACCCTGCCACAGGTCTTCGCCTTTTTGCGGTTCTTTGAAATAACTCTGTGTCAGCCAGGGCGAGCGAGCCACTACCTCGCCTTTGGCTTCACCATCGTGGGGCACCGGATTGCCGTCGGGGTCGACGATTTCCAGCTCGACCAGCGGCGCGGCAATGCCGGTTTTCACCCGGATGGCGGTCTGCTGTTCCAGCGGCAGTTCCATGTCTTCCGGCTTGAGGTGAGACGCACTTAGCAATGGACAGGTTTCAGACATACCGTAGGCGGTGTACATCTTGATGCCAAGCCTGGCGCCGGCATCACACAGGCCTTTGGTCAATGCGCTACCGCCGATCAGCACGTGCCAGTTGGTCAGGTCGGCGGTCTTGATGGATTCGGTGGCCATCATCATCTGCATGATGGTGGGTACGCAGTGCGAGAAAGTGACTTTGTGTTCTTTCAGCAAGTCGACCAGCAGTTCTGGCTCATAACGGCCAGGGTAGACTTGCTTGATGCCCATCATGGTAGCGGCGTAGGGCACGCCCCAGGCGTGGACGTGGAACATCGGAGTCAGCGGCATGTACACCGACGATGAACGCAGCAGTGGCATCTCATCAAACGAGGCCACAGTGCCGGTCATTACCAGGGTGTGCAGCACCAGTTGACGATGGCTGAAGTACACGCCCTTTGGGTTGCCGGTGGTGCCAGTGGTGTAAAACGTGGTGGCAACACTGTTCTCGTCAAAGTCCGGGAAATCGAACTGGTTGTCGGCTTTGGCCAGCAAGGCTTCATAGTCACCGATCGTGTCGACCGATGTCGACTTGGCGGAGTCGCTGTCGGTCAGCTGAATCCAGGTCTTGACGGTCTTGATTTCGTCTTTGACGCCTTCGATGATCGGCAGGAAGTCATCGTGCACCAGCACCACGTCGTCTTCAGCATGATTCATGGTGTAGACAATTTGCTCGGGCGACAGTCGTACGTTAACGGTGTGAAGGATGGCGCCGATCATGGGAATAGCGAAGAAGCACTCCAGGTAGCGTGGTGTGTCCCAGTCCATCACCGCCACCGTATCACCGGCCTTTACGCCGGCGTCGGTCAGAGCATTGGCCAGGCGATGGATGCGGTCTACAAGATCGGTGTAGGTGTATTTGCTTCGGTTAGCATAGATGATTTCCTGGTCCGGATTGTATCGGGGACCGGACAGCAGGAGTTGCTTGATCAGAAGGGGGTATTGGTGAGCGTTTTCGGCCGCTGGGAGAATGCGGGTTTTTGTCATGGTGTCCACCTCTTCGACGTCTTGTTGAATGGTTGTTTTTATTGATTCAGTCCTCGTCATCCTCGCTACGCTTTTTGTGCGTGGGCGGGATAACGCTTTCCGGGGCGGGTTCAAATCCGCTGTAAAGGCTGTGGGTTCTCTCGTCGTAATTGTCTTTCAGTTCATCCTTTATGGTGCCTTCCCATAAGGGTGTGCCCAGGAAATAACCGGCACGACCAATAACGTGGGCCGCGATGGGGGCGGTAATCAGAATAAAGATAACGATGGCGAAGGCCCGGGTGAACACCACCACATCAGCAAAGTGCATGGCTACACCAGCCATAGTCATCATGGCACCCATGGCGCCGGCTTTGGTGGAGGCATGCATCCGTGTAGGCAGATCCGGCAGCCGAAGGATGCCGACCGCCGCCAGAATCATAAAGCCGGCACCGGTCAGCAGCAGTATGGAAACAATCAGTTCACTCACTCTTGCGTCCTCCTCGCTCCAGGAAGCGGGCAAAACCAACAGCGGTCAGAAACGCCGTCAGTGCAATAACGATGGCGACATCCAGCAGGCTCGAGACCCCGGTGTCAATGGCATGGACGCCAACATAACCGACCACGATGGAGGCAATCAGTTCCAGGGATACCACACGGTCGGGCAGCGATGGCCCTTTAGTCAGCCGGATAAACGCAAATAGCAGCGCCACCGACAGCATGAAATAGACAATATTGATAACAACACTCAGCATGCTTCAGCTCCTCAGCGCATGATCTTCAGTATCCGGAACTCAAGTTCCTTGAGATCCTTGCGCAACTGCTCCTCATCCTGAAGGAACATGGCATGAATATAGAGAACCCGCCGATCATCTGAGACGTCCAGGCTTAATGTGCCGGGGGTCAGGGAGATGAAGCTGCTCAGGAACATGATCTCGGCATCACTGTGTGCCTCCATCTCATAGGCGATCACGCCGGGCTTCATGTACCAGACCGGCGTGGCAACGTCGTAAGCGACCCGGAAGTTCGCCTTGATCAGCTCTTTGATAAAGAACAGGGAAAACGAAATCAGCCTGGGCAGCCGGCGCGAATACCCCTTGAGCGCCGGAACATGCTTCTGCAGGACCATGAGTGCCAGATAGCCGAAGATCAGGCCGGCAAGCAGGTTCCAGGCAGTAAACGATCCGCTCAGGGCAACCCAGGCCAGCGCCAGACAGACGTTCCAGAAAAATCCGATCATGGCTGATTACCTCCTAACACCGCATCGATATACAGTTGCGGGTTCATCAGCTGCTTGGCCGACATTTCTGCCAATTCATAGATTGGCTGGCCATAAAGACCGATGATCAAGGTGCAGATGGCCAGACTAACCATGGGGACGTAATAGGCCCAGGCGTGCTTCTCATTCAGCTTGCCTTTGAGCTCTTCAGTGTTGTGTACGTGATCCGGAATTTTCTTCCAGAACACCTCAGCCCAGATCTTGATCATCGAGTAAAGCGTGAGCAGTCCCACCAGCAGGGCAACAAAGGTCACCAGATAGGCTTCGGCTTCCAGCGCGGCGCGGATGATCACAAACTTGGCAAAAAAGCCCGAGAGCGGCGGTATGCCCGCCAGTGATAGCGCGGGGATCAGGAACAACACAGCCAGCAGCGGACGGTACTTGTAGACGCCGCCAAGATTCTTGAGTTCATAGCTGCCCAGCAGGCGGTAAGTAAAGCCGCTGACAAGGAACAGGTTCGTCTTAACGATGATGTGGTGCATGATGTAGAACACACCACCAATGATGGCCAAGGGTGTGTACAGAGCGAGCCCGAGCATCATGTAGCCGATCTGGCTGACGATGTGGAACGACAGGATGCGCCGGAACTCGAACTGAGCAGCCGCGCCCAGCACACCGGTCAGCATGGTCAGTGTGGCCGCCCACAGCAGAATGTTGTGGGTGTAGTCGACATCCTGAGTGAATATCAGTGTGAACATCCGGAACAGGGCATACACGCCGACTTTGGTCAGCAGACCGGCAAACAGCGCCGATACAGCAACCTGAGGCGTATGGTAGGAAGCCGGAAGCCAGAAAAACAGAGGAAATGCCGCCGCCTTGATGCCGAACGAGACCATGAACATCATGGCGACCACGGTAATCATTCCCGGATCTTCCACCTGGCTGACTTTCTGGGCGATGTCTGCCATATTCAGGGTGCCAACCATGCCGTAAAGCAGGCCAACGGCCGACAGGAAAATGGCCGAAGAGAACAGGTTGAGGGTGACGTATTTAATGGCGCCTTCCATCTGAGCCCGCTCGCCGCCGAGGGTCAGCAGGGCGAACGATGCCAGCAGCATCACTTCAAACCAGACGAACAGGTTGAAGATGTCGCCGGTCAGGAAAGAGCCGGCGACACCGGCCAACAACAGATGCATCAGCGGATAATAGCCGAACTTTTCGTGCCCGCGTGGGGTCGACGCAAGCGAATAAATCGCAATTGCCAGACCGATAATGCCAGTCAATACAATCATGATGGCAGCCAGTACGTCGGCGACAAAGACGATGCTGAAGGGCGCTGGCCAGTTGCCCATCTGCATGATGACAAAACCATGCTCAGTGGTCGACATCAGCAGCCAGATACCGCTCCAAAGCAGCAAAATATTGGCCAGTACCGCCAGAATGCGCTGATAGCGAACCGAGCGCCAGAGCGATAATGACAACGCACCGGCAGTCAGCGGGATCAGTACAGGAAGAATCAGTTCCGGGCTCAAGTGTCCGTATCCTTCATTTGGTCCAGGTCATCGGTTCCTACCACTTCATAGGCACGGCGGATAAGAACCACTGCGAAGGCCAGCACGCCAAAGGCAATCACGATTGCCGTCAGGATCAACGCCTGGGGTAAGGGGTCAGCAACAATACCGGCCGGGCCGCTGGCACCCTCCGGAATCAACGGGGGCGCGCCGCGTGTCATGCCGGATACAACAAAAATCAGCAGGTTAGCTGCGTTGCTCAGGATCATCAGGCCAATGACCAGTTTGACGATTGAACGCCTGAGCATCATGTAGAACGCTGCGGTGAACATAATGCCCACCACATAAGCCATCAGGCTCTCCATAGAGATCCTCCGGGTGTTTGCTCTGAAGCGCGGGTCACTCTTCCGACTCCATCAGGCCGATCACAAAGGTCATGATGGTTCCGAGTACCGCAAAGTAGACCCCGATGTCGAAAATCAGGGGGGTAGAAAGCTTCAAATAGTCACCGCCCGGCAAAGGCAACTCCCACCAATGGGCAGTGAGCATAGGCTGGCCGGAAAACAGTGCCGGCAAGGTCGAGGCCAGTCCCAACAACAGGCCGGCGCCCAGCAGATCTCTGGGCCCCACCCGAAGAATCCGACGGGCAGCCTCGGCGCCAAAAGCAAAGGCGTAGAGCACGAAGGCGCCGGCCGCAACCAATCCGCCGATAAAACCTCCTCCTGGCTCGTCATGGCCCCGGAACAGCAGGAAAACCGAAAACATCAGTTGCAGCGGCATGATCAGTAAGGCCGCTGTGTGCAGAATCATGGTGTTGGACTTCATGGTTTGTGCTGATCCTCCGCTTTCAGTTTCAGCATCGACAACACACCCAGGGCCGCGAGTGACAGTACAAAGATTTCACCCAGGGTATCCAATGCCCGGAAGTCCACCAGAATGACGTTAACGATGTTCCGGCCATAGGCCAATGGCGCGCTGTTCTCGACGTAATAGCTTGAAATGCTCTCGAAGTACTGGATGTCGAGCACCGCAAGCATCATCAGGGTCATTGTGACACCGGCAAACACCGACACCGCGAGATCGCGGTAACGCTGGAAGGGCGTGGAAAGGTTCACAAACTCCGGCAGTTTGAACAGCACCAGCACCAGCAGGATGACGGTTAGCGTCTCCACCAGCAACTGGGTGATGCCGAGATCGGGCGCACTGAACAGAATGAAGGTCAGGGCCACGGCGAAACCGAGCACGCCCATGGAGGCAACGGAGCCGAGCCGGGAATGGGTGCTGCTGGCAAACACTGCCGACGCTACCAGTAACAGCGCGATGCCCCATTCATAGAAATGACTGTCTGCCAGATTCAAGGTGAAGTGCACGCCGTACTGGTCAAACATGGTGTAGCCGGCCAACCCGAAGGTGATGGCAACTAGTACCAGCATGTAGATACCCAGCACGCCGTTCTGCAGCATCCGGGTCTGCCAGCTAGCTACCACGGTTATCCACTCCATCACTTTGAAGTAGCCTGCCTCCGGGCCAACGCGGCTACCCGCAAAGTTGACCGCGTTGAGGCGAGGCTGAATGCTGGGCCAGGCCCGGAAGAGCAGCAGACCAACCACCAAGCTGACGCCAGACAGAATCAGCGGCATATTGATGCCATGCCAGAGTGCCAGATGGAAGTCCACTGGCGTGCCATGGACCGACGCGACCGCTGCCTTGAACAGAGCGTTTTCCGGGATAAACGGCATCAGACCAAACGCGAGTGCGATGATGGTCAGTACGGCAGGCCCGACAAGCATGCCGAAAGGTGCCTCATGGGGTGCTTTCGGCGTGTTGCCCGGGGCGCCAAAGAACGGCTTGATGGCCACCAGTCCAGCAACGCCCACAATCAGAATGGCAGAGGTGACGGTTGCAACCAGCAGCAGGCTGCTCCAGAGCGGGGCGTCAAGCAGTGCCTCGAGCATCAGTTCTTTGGCAATAAATCCGAACAGGGGGGGAAGGCCGGCCAGCGACAGAGCGGCAAAGACCGCGATGGTTGCAGTCACCGGCATCGACTTGCGCAGCCCGCCCATGCGCGTGATGTCTTTGGTGCCGGTTTCATGATCCAGGGCGCCGGCCAGCATGAACAGCGCGCCTTTGTATAAGGAGTGGGCGACCAGAAAGCAGATAAACGCGGTCATGGCCAGCTCGGTGCCGACGCCAATCAGCATCGTCAGTGTGCCCAGCGCCATCACCGTAGAGTAGGCCAGGACTTTCTTGATGCCGGTACTGCTGAAGGCAAACCAGGCGCCGGTCAGCATGGTGACGGCACCAAAGCCCATCAGCATCATGGTCCATAGCTCACCCTCGCCCAGGGCGGGATTGAGGCGCGCCATAAGGTAGATGCCTGCTTTGACCATGGTTGCCGAATGCAGAAACGCCGAAACGGGCGTTGGCGCAGCCATAGCGTTGGGCAGCCAGAAATGGAAAGGAACCTGTGCCGATTTGGTAAACGCGCCGGCCAACAGACACAGCACGGCACCGGTGTAGAATACATGCTGATGGATCGGATCGCTTGAGGCCAGAATGGCAGACAGCGAATAGCTGTCGGTCATGATCGCCAGCATGATCAGGCCCGCCATCAGCGCCAAACCACCGGCCACCGTCACAAACAAACCTTGCAGCGCACACTTTCTGGCCTCCAGGTCTTCATGGTTGAAACCGATCAGCATGTAAGAGGTGATGCTGGTCAATTCCCAGAATACAAAGAGGGTGATGAGGTTGTCCGACAGCACCAGTCCCAGCATCGACGCCATGAACGACAACATGATGACGAAGAACCGGGCCAGGTATTTGTGTCCTGCCAGATAAGAGCCCGCATAGATCAGAATGAAGGTTCCGATCCCGCTGATCAGCAAGGCAAAGGTCAGGGACAGGCCATCAACCAGGAAGTTGAGTGAGATGCCAAGCCCCGGTAACCATTGGTATTCCAGCAGAAGTGGTCCGTCCTGAACCTGCGACAGAAAAGTGCTGAAGTAAACCGCGAGGCTTGCCGGCAGCAAGCTGAGCAACCAACCGATGTATTTTCCTGCGACCCGGTGCAGAAGGGGCGCGAAAAGAGCCAGCAAAAAGCCGGATAACACAGCCAATAGCATGCGCGTCAAAGCTCCGTTTTGGCACCTGAACGATATACTGTCGCGTGGGTGCAGGATATTGGTTGATAGGCAATAGCTATGGTTTCTACCTTTAAAGGCGCCAGAAAGACTATCTGACAGATTGATCAAAGGCAAGGCAAACCGTGCGGCACAAGGTGTCTGCCCGAAACGGCTATAAATAAGCGGGACGTAGACAGGTCATACCTTAGTCGTAGTAGGGTGTGCTAATCTTTTGCGGTCTTCATTCACCAGACTCGGGCGACTTCTATCATGGCTTCGACATACCCCAACTTGCTGAAACCACTCGATCTTGGCTTCACCGAACTCAAAAACCGGGTGCTGATGGGTTCCATGCACACGGGCCTTGAGGACCGCTTCTGGAATATTCACAAGTTTGCCCGTTATTTTGCGGAGCGTGCCGAAGGCGGTGTTGGCCTTATGGTCACGGGTGGTTACTCACCTAATTTTGTGGGGCAACTGGCTCCGCTGGCGTCGACCATGAATAACCGGGGTACCGCATTGCTGCATCGCCACGTCACGGGCGCTGTCCATGAGGCAGGAGGTAAGATCTGCATGCAGTTGCTGCATGCCGGGCGCTATGGTTACCAGCCGTTGATTGTGTCTGCCTCTGCGACCAAGGCTCCGATCAGCCCGTTCAAGGCTCGGGCCCTATCCACCAAGGGCGTTGAACGGCAGATTAATGATTTTGTCAGCGCGGCCAAACTGGCGAAGTTTGCAGGCTACGACGGCGTTGAAGTGATGGGTTCCGAGGGCTATTTCATCAATCAGTTCTTGTGCGAGCGCACCAACAAACGCACCGACAAATGGGGTGGGCCCTTTGAAAACCGGATGCGCTTGCCGGTAGAAATCGTTCGGCGCATGCGTGAGGCGGTCGGGCCCGAATTCATTATCATCTACAGGCTTTCCATGCTCGACCTGGTAGAAGGCGGCCAGACCTGGGACCAGGTTGTCACGCTGGGTAAGGCCATCGAGCAGGCGGGTGCCACGATTATCAACACCGGTATTGGCTGGCACGAAGCCCGAGTGCCCACCATTGTGACCTCGGTGCCTCGCGGTGGTTTTGCCGACGTGACCGCCAAGTTTTACGGTGAGGTAGGTATCCCGATCTGCACCACCAATCGCATCAACACTCCGGAGAAAGGCGAAGAGATCCTTGCTGCCGGCAAAGCCGACATGGTTTCCATGGCCAGGCCCTTATTGGCCGACAGCGAGTTCGTGCGCAAGGCCGAGCAAGGTCGCAGTGATGAAATCAATACCTGCATCGCCTGCAATCAGGCCTGTCTGGACCATGCTTTTCAGGCCAAACGAGCCTCTTGTCTGGTGAACCCCAGAGCCTGTCATGAAACAGAACTGGTGCTCACAGTCGCGTCGGTGGTGCGGCGTGTAGCCGTCGTAGGCGCTGGTCCTGCAGGTTTGGCGGCGGCCACGACTGCGGCGAAGCGAGGTCACAAGGTGACACTGTTTGAAGCCGACGACAAAATTGGCGGGCAGTTCAACTACGCCAAGCGCATCCCGGGCAAAGAAGAGTTTTACGAAACACTGCGTTATTTCCAGCGTCAGATCGAATTGTTGGATATCGAGCTGAAACTCAACACTCGCATCGATGCAGCTGCACTGGCTGCACAAGGGTTCGACGATGTCATCATTGCTACTGGTGTGAAACCCAGAACACCAAAGATCGAGGGCATAGATCATCCGAAAGTACTCGGCTATCTCGATGTACTTCGTCACAACAAGCCGGTTGGAAAGTCGGTGGCAGTGATTGGCGCTGGCGGCATCGGTTTCGATGTCAGCGAATTCCTGACCCATGACTTCGGCCAGCATCCGGAGGGTGAGCAGGTTAGCGTTGCGGCCTGGCAGGCGGAGTGGGGCGTTAGTCCAACCTTTGATGGCCCGGGTGGCCTGGCTGAGCGGGAGCCGACCCTATCGCCGCGCAAGATTTATCTGATGCAGCGGAAGACCGGCAAGGTTGGTGGTGGCTTGGGCAAGACCTCGGGCTGGGTTCACCGGAACAGTCTGAAACACCGCGAGGTTGAAATGCTGAAAGGTTGCAGTTACGACCGCATTGATGACGAAGGCTTGCACATCACGCTGACGGACAAAAACGGCAAAGCTCAGGAAAGCAGAGTTTTGCCGGTAGATAATGTGATAATCTGTGCCGGCCAAGAGCCCTATCGGGAACTTTTTGACCAGTTGTCGGACTCTGGACTGAAAGCCCATCTGATTGGTGGAGCAGATGTGGCCGAGGAACTCGATGCTAAACGCGCTATTCGACAGGGCACAGAGGTGGCTGCCGGGCTCTAGGTCATGCCCGAAAAGCGCCTCGAAGCAGCGGTAAGTTGCACGGCCAGGAAATTCAGGGCTCTTTACGTTTTAATGATTTCAACCTTAACAAGGCCTGTATGACACTACTAATTGTCTTCGCAGTTGTTTCCATTGGCTTTTCTTTTTTGTGTTCGATTCTCGAGGCCGCGTTGTTGTCGGTAACGCCCAGCTACATTGCGTCCCTCAAAAAGGATAATCCTGGGCTTTTTTCCAAACTTCGGAAACTCAAAGACAATGTTGACGATCCGCTGTCCGCCATACTGACGCTTAACACCGTTGCCCACACCGCCGGCGCGACCGGTGTCGGTGCCCAGGTCGCCGTGGTCTTCGGGGAAGCCTGGCTCGGTGCCGCCTCTGCAATCATGACGCTCGCCATACTGATCCTATCGGAAATTATCCCGAAAACCATCGGTGCAAAATATTGGCGCTCCATCGCGCCGAAACTGCCGGCAATTCTTAGCTTCATGATTAAGGCGCTGCTGCCTTTCATCTGGTTGTCCAAACAGGTGACTCGCCGCATTGGCTCCGGTGAGGCAAACATAGATATTCGTGCGGAAATCAGCGCTCTTGCAGAAATCGGTCGTGACCAGCAGGCTCTGGACGAAGATGAACGGCGGATGATCCAGAACGTCCTGCGATTCCATGAGATCAAGGTCAGTTCTGTGATGACACCACGGACAGTCTGTAAATACGTCGATCCGGATATCACTTATGAGCAGTTCCGGGAACAGGTTAGAAAGTCACCGTTTTCCCGTTATCCGGTTATTGACGAAGATGGCGAGGCACTCGGCTATCTGCATCGGGCAGATCTGATCAATCTCGATGTCGAGACCAATCTGCTGGAGCACATGCGAAAAATAAAGCGGGTCAAAGGCAATATCAACATCGAGTTTCTTTTCTCGGACATGTTGAGAGAGCGGCAACACCTCGCCGTGGTCTATGACGAACTGGGTACCTGGCTGGGAATAGTGACGCTGGAGGACATCCTGGAGACACTTTTGGGCACCGAAATCATGGATGAAACCGATAATGTCTCTAACCTTCGCCGGTATGCGAAGCAGCGCTGGAGCCGTCGTCTCAAAAAGTATGGCTCCGGATAAGACGGGCTGGGGCTGCTAACGGACGGCTTTCAGAGCGTTGGAAATGGCTTCGGCTTCCGCTTCAAGTACCTGACAGCGAAAGCTGTGTCCCTGTCGAAGCGCCTGCTCGATCTGCTTTCGCTTCATGTCATAAAGCTTGCTAAGAATGTCTGCTTGGCTTTGTCTGACCGGTGCGTTCATGGCAAACCTCCCCTTAATAACATCTGTCGGTATTCTTTACGTTTCGGACCGGATGTTGGCCTTCGCAGAAAATAGGTGCATAACCCGCGCCAGCCAGGGCATTGTGGACATTACCTGACAAAACGCGAGCGGTAGGCGCCGGGAGACAACCCGGTATGTTTGCGGAACAGCCGAGTGAAAGAGCTCACATCCTCATACCCCACCAAGCGAGTGATCTCATCAACGGGGAGTCGCGTTTTCTCCAAATGCTGACGGGCAACCTCGATCCGTAAAAGCTGCAGGTAGCCGGTGGGTGTATCCCCGGTTGCTGCCTTGAACCGGCGAATCAGAGAACGCTCCGTTAGGCCGCTTAACGAGGCCTGGCGCTCTAAAGTGACAGGTTCACTGTGATGGCCATCCAGCCAGTCCTGTAGTTTGAGAATAGCTGCGTCGGAATGGTAGCGCCGGGCCTGCAGGGCGCTATAAGGAGCCTGACTGGTTCGCCCCGCATCAATCACAAACGCCTTTGCCAGCTCCCGCGCGACCTGAGCCCCTGCGTACCGTTCCACCAGGTAAATCCCCAGATCCCACCACGCCATCCCGCCACCGGCACAAGCAATGTCGCCGTCCACCGTCACCAGCTTGTCCGGTTGCAGGTTTACCGTCGGGAAGCGTTGCCGGAACTGATGGCTGAAGCCCCAATGTGTCGTTGCCTGACGCCCGTCCAGCAGACCCGCCTCGGCAAGCATGAACGCACCGGTACAGTTGCTGGCAACCCGAACCTGTCCTGCGTCTGATTGTTGAAAAGCGCTGAGCCAGTTGATGAGCTGCACATTTCCGGCCAGAACGGCATCGATCGGGCCGCCAATAGTCGGTATCACTACCAGATCACTCTCGTCGCCCGGCAGCAGATCATTCCAGGCCCCGTCTGACTGAATGGTCAGCCCGTTGATGCAACGACAGGGGGCTTTGTCCTTCGTCAGAAGCCGGGTCGTAAACTGAGGTGTCGGCACTTCATCGTTAATCCGCGCCCAAGTGACTCCGGCAAGACGGAAAAGATCAATAATCCCGGTGATGGCACTGGCAAGTGCCCCATCAAAACCGATAACAGAAACGGTTCGCATGCATTCTCCAAGGTAGGCTCTGGGGTGGGTAAGTCTGGCCGGGACTGTCTGCAGCATGGATGCTGCAGTCAAGCCTACATGGATGTATTCACGGCGTGTCCCGGCCAGACTTACCCACCGTAGAGCCGGGCGGCCAGCAATGAATCTGCCGACAGATGGTTAGCTGGTGGCAATATTGACCATAATTATGTCATAAACGCCGGTTCCCAGAAAAAACCAGTTGTGAGAGGCTGTCGACAACAAACAGGAGACCAAGCATGACCGACACCCTGATTGACCGCCGCGACTTGGCGTTCCAACTCTATGAAGTCCTCGATACCGAAAACCTCACCACCCGCGAGCGCTTCAGTGAACACAGCAAAGAAACCTTCGATGCCGTCATCGAAACGGCGGACAAAATGGCGAAAGAAAAATTCGCCAACCACAACAGCGCCGCCGACAAAGACGAGCCCAGATTCGTTAACGGCCAGGTCGACATGCTGCCAGAGGTAAAGGTCGCCTTCGACGCTTACGCCGAAGCCGGTTTCCTCGCTGGTCGCTACGATTACGACCTGGGCGGCATGCAATTGCCGGAATCGGTCATGGCCGCCTGTAACGGCTTCTTCACCGCCGCCAACCCGGGCACCGCAGGTTATCCGTTCCTCACGACCGCTGCGGCGAATCTCATCCGGGTATTCGGCGATGACGAACAGAAAACCCGATTTTTGCCATACATGCTCAACGGCCGCTACAGCGGCACTATGGCCCTGACCGAGCCCCACGCGGGCTCCAGCCTGGCGGATATCCGCACCTCCGCCACGCCAACCGATGATGGCCACTACCTGATCAAAGGCGCCAAAATCTACATCTCTGGCGGCGAGCAGAGCATCACCGAAAACATCGTCCACATGGTGCTGGCCAAAATCAAAGGCGCACCGTCCGGTGTCAAAGGCATCTCCCTGTTCATCGTCCCGAAATTTCATGTGGACGAGGCCGGTAACCCGGGCGAACGCAACGGCGTTAGCCTCGCAGGCCTGATTCACAAGCTCGGCTATCGGGGCACCACCTCCACAGCCCTGAGCTTCGGCGACGACGCCCCGTGCCACGGCTATCTGGTGGGCGAGCCCCATCAGGGCCTGAAATACATGTTCCAGATGATGAACGAAGCCCGCATCGGCGTCGGGTTCGGCGCCGCCGTCATCGGCTACCGCGGTTACATGCACAGCCTGGAATACGCCAAAGACCGTCTGCAGGGCCGCAAAGCCAGCGAAAAGAACCCGGAAAGCCCGCAGGTGCCCATCATTGAGCACGCCGACGTGCGCAGAATGCTGCTGGCCCAAAAAGCCTACAGTGAAGGCGGACTGGCCTTGTGCCTCTACGGTGCTCGGTTGATGGACGATCAGCACACCCACCCGGATGAGCCAAAACGTGTCGAAGCCGGCAAGCTGCTGGACCTGCTCACTCCTGTGATCAAAGCCTGGCCTTCCGAATTTGGCCTGAAAGCCAATGACCTGGCGATTCAGGTCTACGGTGGGGCCGGGTACACCCGCGAATACCCGGCAGAACAATGTTGGCGCGATAACCGCCTGAACCCGATCCACGAGGGCACCAACGGCATCCAGGCCTTGGATTTGCTTGGCCGCAAAATCTGGCAGGACCAGAGCCACGGCCTGCAACTGCTGATGCAGGAGATGCAGGTGGACCTACAAGCCGCCACCACCGACCGCTGCCAGCAGTGGGCGCTGTCGCTCAGCGAAACCCTGCAACAGGCCGTCAAAGTCACCCAGAGCCTGGGTAAATCGCTGATGGGCGGCGAAGTCGACAAAACCCTCGCCAACGCCAGCTGCTACCTGCACCTGTTCGGCCACATCATCGTCGCCTGGATGTGGCTCCGTCAGGCCAATGCTGCCGCCAATGCTGTGGCCTTGGCCAACAGTGACGCCGAACGCAACTTCTACCAGGGCAAACTCCAGGCCGCCCAGTACTTCTTCCACTGGGAGTTGCCAACCGTGGCCCAGGACCTGGTGCTGCTCCGGAACCAGGATGATACGTGCCTTAATATGAAGGCCGATTGGTTCTGAGTTTGGTGCTTTGGTTCTTGTTATAGCCTGCTGGTTTGGGCATAAGCACGCTCGGCCGGTGGGCCTTTCCGGGACACGCCTACGAGTACGTCCCTGTAGGCTCGTTTCGGGCCGTCCATGGCCCTCAACGGTCCCGGAAAGGCCCACCGGCCGACCGCGCCCAAGCATTGGCGCGGTGAGCAGCAACCGAAGGCAGGATTAAGTTATTGTTGACCGGAACAGGTTGCAGGTTTCAATGGGCTGTTCCGAATTACTCCCAGGCTCGGGGCGCGAGCGACGGGTGACGCTTTCCGGGACCGTCTGTGGCCATGGATGGCCACAGCCGAGCGCACAGGGACGTGCTCGTAGCGTGTCCCGGAAAGCGTCACCCGTTGATCGCGTCTACTCCGAGCCCGAAAGGCTAGGTTCCCAAAGTCGAGGACAAATAAAATGTCACTGGTAAACATAGAAAAACAGGGCCACATCCTGCTGATTGGCCTGAACCGCCCGGAAAAAATGAACGCCATGAACCGGGCCATGTACCACGAAATCGCGTCCGCCTATCACCAGCTCCAGAGTGACCCGGAGCTGCGCGTGGCCGTGATGTACGCCAATGGCGACCACTTCACCAGCGGCCTGCAACTGGACGACTGGGCCGGCGTGTTCGCCAACGGCAAAGGCATCGAACCCGGGGAGGGCGAACTCGACCCCTTCGACATCACCGGCGACAGCCTCACCAAACCCGTTGTCTTCGCCGCCCAGGGCATCTGCTTCACCTGCGGCGTCGAAATGATGCTCAACACCGACATCCGCATCGCCGCCAAAGGTACCCGTTTCGCCCAACTGGAAGTCAAACGCGGCATCTTCGCCTGCGGCGGCGCCACCATCCGCCTGCAGCGAGAGATCGGCTGGGGCAACGCCCAACGCTGCCTGCTCACCGGCGAAGAATGGACCGCGGAACAGGCCTACCACTGGGGTTTGATCCAGGAGCTAGTCGAGCCCGGCGAACAGCTCAACAAAGCACTGGAGATCGCCGAGAAGATCGCCAAAGCCGCACCACTGGGCGTTCAGGGCAGCCTGAAATCCTCCAAGATTGCCGTTTCCGAAGGCCAGGAAGTGGCCAAAGAGCGCCTGTTCCCGGAGTTGCGCCCGGTCATGGCCAGTGAAGATGTAAAAGAGGGAATCCAGTCGTTCTTGGAGAGAAGAGAAGCGGTGTTCAAAGGCAAGTAGTGGGATTGCCCCGTTGATCGAGATTTCGTCCTTAGCGAATCATCGAATCAGCGACTATCTAACGGAAGCGCAAGCGGCGGGTTGGGGCCAGCCTTCCGGGACTGTGCGCAGCAGGGATGCTGCGCTCAATCCCCCATGGATGGGTTCACGGCGTCTCCCGGAAGGCTGGCCCCAACCCGAAGCCAGCACCATAACCCACAGGCTGGGGCCGGCTATCAAACCAATAAATCAGTCAGGCCTCAGGCAGCCTCAGATTCAGCATTGCTTCCCGCTTTGCGAGCTGCAGCTTCAGCCGCCACTTTCGCTGCATAATCCGCATACTTGGCCATCAGCTCATCTTTACGATCCGGATCCCAGTTGATCTTCGACAAATCGCCTTCGTAGTGATCAATTACCCGTTTATCCATGGTCTCGTACCACCACTGCGGCAAATACGCCGGCAACAACATGGATGCATAACCGCCCGGCAACTGCGGCGCATTCTCAAAATGCCTCAAAGCCTGATAGCTCCGGGTCGGATGCGCATGGTGGTCCGAATGCCGTTGCAGCTGATACAGGAACAGGTTGGTCACCACATGATTGCTGTTCCAGCTGTGCTCCGGCTGAGTGCGCACATACTTGCCAGACTTATCCTTCTGGCGCAGCAAACCGTAGTGCTCAATGTAATTCACACTCTCCAGCAAACTGGCGCCATAAACCGCCTGCGCCGCCAGAAACGGAACCGCACGCGGGCCGCACAGTAGCGTCGTCGCGCCAAAGAACCCGGCAGTCATCGCCCAGCCCTGCAGCAACTCATTGTCCAGACTCCAGAAACCCTTGCCCTTGCGCTCAAGACGGGCCTTCTCGATCTTCACGGACGACTTCATGCCGCCAAACACCGTGCGCGGCAGAAACTTCCAGAAACTCTCCCCCATCCGGCTGCTGGCCGGATCTTCCGGCGTGGCTACCCGCTTGTGGTGGCCAAAATTATGCTCCACCACAAAATGGGTGTAACCGGTGGGTGCCAGTGCCGCCATAGCCATCAGCTTATTGAACTTGCTGGATTTGTGACCCAGCTCATGGGCGGTGTTGATGCCAACGCCGTTAATGGCACCGACGGTCAGCGTCAGCCCGATCTTGTCCTCCAGGGGCGTGCTCTTACGGCTGGCTAGCCAGGCGCCCATGACCGTCATGGCGTACTGGGTCGGGATGAACGCCTTTACGATGCGATCGTAGTATTTGTCCTGCTCCAGCGACCGGACGGCAGACTCTGGCGGATTACTTTTGTCTTCACCGATGGCGCGATCAAGCGCCGGGATGATGCCATGCACCAGCGCCGGGCCTGTCCAGGCCAGCGCCTTCAGTTTTTTCGGTGCGATGGCATAGCCGGTGAGTGCTGCCAGACCAATGCCCGGTAAGGCAGGGCTGAGCAGCCACATGTAGCGCTTTGGGTCTTTCCAGTCGGCCTTGCTGAGGGGGCTACTCACTTGATGGGAGTCCAGAGACTCTTTTGCTTTGGCGTTCATGGTTGGCTCTCCGCTGTGTTCTTTGGATTTGTTGTTCTAATTTATGTCGGACAATCTTGCAATACAACAAAACCAAGGAGCGGCTCAGAATGATGGCCTGTTATGACAATGTCGTGATATCACCATAAGACGTCGAGGTTTTCTGGCCGTTGCCAGTTAATGGGGGTGAGCACAGTGGCGAGACCAGTATTTGTGGTCCAGACTTCAACCAAACAAAAACAACAGGGACGACCCTATGAGCGCCTCTCATCCATCACCGTCGACGGTTTGTTGGTCGGTTCAACAAATGCTTCGTGAGTATGTTGGCACGCAGCGCATCGCTGAGATTATCTACCAGGACCCCGCCGGGCAGATTTGTTCGGTCCACGCAACCATCCGGGATCTTTTGAGCCGTGCGGGCCATGATTTTCTGGTACTGGGAACGGGTAAAGTGGTCGGTGTTGAGCACATCATTATGATTGACGGGCAACGGTTTACCAAAGAGTAATCCGCAGGTAATTGCCTTCTTTACCCCATCACATCTACTCTGCCCTTGTTATAAACATGTATCAACAGAGGGATATGTTATGAACAAGCTCACACTGAGCGCACTGGCTTTGGTTGCAACGATCGGTTTGGCTGGATGCAGCTCTGAAAGCGATGAAGGTGCCGATTTTGAGCAGGCAGGTGATAACGCCGCCGAAATGATGGATGATGCCACCGATTCCGCCGAGGAAACCTGGGAAGAGGCGACCGGACAGGACGAAAGCGCCTGGGGCGAGATGGAGGAAGGCGCCGAAGAAGCCGGTGAAGAAATGGGCGAAGCCGCCGATGACGCTGGCGACGCCATGGAAGAGAGCCATGACGAGATGACCCGGTAAGTGCCAAACGATTCCGAATTGCATGGGTCCGGCCAGTACAAACTGACTGGCCAGACTCAGTTTAAGGCTTTACCCGTCCTTAGATTGCTATCTCTCCTCCATCTTCACGGTAAATGACAATAGTCGCTGAACGAGGTCTGTTGCCGGCCTCTCCGAAAGCCGTTGCGTCTCCAGAGGTTGCCGGCCAAGTGCTTACATTGCGGTTGAATGTTTCTGCCGAGCCACCTTCGCCTGGATGTTGAACGTTAACGAACATTGATCGTGCGTCAGCTGTCATGATGATTCCGGTTATCTCGCAACCATTCGGGCCGACGAGGAATCGCTTGAGTTGAACCGCTTCCGCGTTTCCGCCAACGAAGGTATTGATGGATTCTTGACCAGTATTGTCAGATGTCGTGACGGACACGCTCTCACCGTCGCCGACTTCACCCGGGATAGCCATCAACATTTGATTGTTGGTTTTGCTTCGGATACCCGAGCTGCCGTCGTCGGTCTGGATCCACATAACTCCCCGGGGGTCGATGAAGAGTCCATCCGGGCTTGAGAACTCGTTTTCTGCGGTCAACCCGGAGACGTTGTAGTCAGAAGTAGCACCCGCGCTCGAACCAAACAGGAAAATATCCCACTCAAAAGTCGTGGCTGCGTGGTTGCCCTCATTCTCGCGCCAGCGAATGATGTGACCATTTGAGTTGATAGCACGTGGATTAGCGGCGTCCAGATCTTTTGATGGCCGATTGCTGGAGTTGCCATTGGTAAGGGTAAGATAAACATCGCCATTGGTTGGGTGTACCATCGCCCATTCCGGACGATCCATCGGGGTGGCGCCGACAACATCGGCTGCCAGGCGGGCACTCGCCAGAATTTCTGCATCGGATGCAAAGTCGTACTGATAGGTTGTGCCGTCATCGTTGTAGGTGTGAGTGCCGTCGAGCTCCGCATTGGATTTTGACAGAGCTTTCCATTCACCGGTGCCGTCGTCATTAAACACCGCAACGTAAAGCGTACCTTCGTCGAGGTATGTGTCGCCGGCGGCAAGACCTCCATTGCGGTCGGCTTCTGACCAGGCAGCTTTAGACACAAATTTGTACATATATTCGCGGCGGGAATCGTCACCTGAGTAAATTACGACAGGTGAACCTTCTTTGGTTGGTGCAACCCAGGCGCCTTCATGGGAGAAGCGACCAAACCCGGTTCTTACTCGGGGTTTTTGGGTTGGTCGGAACGGGTCAACCTCCGTTACATAACCGTGCAGGTTGGCTTCGTGTCGGAAATCTTCGGTCGCAACTGCCCCGTCCGTAGTGATGCCAAACCGGGCGTACTGATCGCCTGGAACCTCATCCCATTTCCGGTAGTTCCAGCCAGCACCTTGGATGCCATAGCGCGCCAGCCAACCCTGATGTTTCTCCGATAGGGCGTCGACGGTGCCCACGTTAAAGTAGGCATACCAATTTTCTTCGGCAGCAAGATAGGTGCCCCAGGGTGTGTAGCCGTGGGCGCAGTTATTCATCGTGCCGAATCGACGTGTACCGGTCGGTGTCAGTTTGGTTTTGACGAAGTCTTCGCCGGCTACTGGGCCACGCATTTCCATTTCTGTGAAGATTGTGACACGGCGATTGTAGGGCGAATCGAGAACAACAGACCATTTGCCATTCTCTTTCTGAATCTCCACGCATGAGACGCCGTGTCCGTTCATTTCACGGTCGACGAATTTTTTAAGATCTGTAATGTTGTTTTCTGCAAGCGCATCGGCTTTGGCCGTCGGCGTTTCGTGAAGTGTGTTGTCTTCAAGATTTTCATGGTTGAGAACCAGAATTCCTCGGTTTGATGCCTGAGGGTCATACTGGCCCGATGAGTTCATGCCAAAGAAATGCATGCCATCATGTTCGTCGCCGGATCGGCTGTCGTAATCAACATCGGTGCCGTCGTTCTTGAACTGAGGCAGGCCCGAGAAGAGTGGGTCACCTTTGGCGTAGAGAACATCCGCTTTGTAGCCTTGGGGCAGAATCACTCGGTCTTCAATCGCGCCTGGCACAGCTTCAAAACCAAGCCGCTCGGGATTCATGGTTACCGTATTGGAAGCGGTTGTCCGAGTGTCAGAACTGCTGCTTCCGCCGCATCCGGTCAAGGCCAGCGAGCCCAACACACCGACCGTTGCAGCCGAAGCGGTACCGGTAAGTAGTTTGCGGCGAGAAAGCCGAGCGTTGATGATTTCCTCGAACGAGCGGTTGTTACTTCTGTTGCTGTCCTCTACCGGGTGGTGACCCATGTCTATCTCTCCTTGAATCAAGTGTTCGTAACAGATTGGCTTAGATGTCAGTGAGCTCGTAGACACGAGATCACTTAGGGGTAGAGTCGCGAAGTTCTGTGATCGAGTTGATGCAGTTCCGTTACAAATTGAAACAATATGATTCAAAAATATACATAATTGATGTCTGTAATGACGCTCATGGCATGGGGGGCATTTGAAAATCAAGGTTCAGGTTTTTGCTATTCTGCCGCTAACACTAAGAATCCACTAAAGTATGAGTTATTAATACACGTCAATTCATCACTCTCAGTCCAGGCCTGTCATAACAAGATGTTTGCGTACGCAATGATAAAAAAGAGGGCACCATGGGGTTACTCGATCGCACTTCAATTATTTGGGGGCTGGGCGTTGCTATTTTGCTTGGCCTTGTTTGCCCGTGGGCGGCCCCGTTGTTAGGGCTGGACGGCGCTTCGCTGTTTATCGGCCTGGTGATCGGCCTGGTGGTCGCGGTCGGTTATCTTCTGGTTCGTGTACTGGAGCCTGTCGAACGTGGCATCGCCGGTCTGAACGACGGCACCCTGGCCAATGATCACCCGCTGGCACAGCAGTGTCAGCAGTTGCTGGCGGATGCCCGAGCAGGCCGGGCGCTGGTTGAAACCCTCTCTCACAGCGCCGATCGCAATGCGATTTCAGCGGCGGAAGTCTCGTTTGCCGCAGACCAGGTCAAAAAACGCCTCGATCAACAGGTTGAAGAAACCGCGCAAATGGCGGATTACGCTGGCCAGATTACCGAGTCTGTTCGTGAATCGTCCGAGCAGGCCACCAACGCCGCGACCATGGCGCTGCAAAATCGCGAAGTCAGTGTCGAGGGCCGCCAGGCGCTGGCATCCGCCATTGAGAGCGTGCGCACTGTGCACCAGCAGTCCGGTGAAAACCTGAGTCTGATTCAGGCGCTCAATGAAAAATCCACCAAGATTCAGGGTGTAACCTCAACCATTCAGGGCATTGCGGAGCAGACCAACTTGTTGGCGTTGAACGCTGCTATTGAGGCGGCCAGAGCTGGCGACCAGGGTCGCGGGTTTGCGGTGGTTGCAGACGAGGTGCGGCAACTTGCAGGCCGCACCGCCCAGGCCACCAGTGAGGTGGCGGAAACCCTGGATGAAATTCAGGGCGACACATCTGTGATTGTGGCCCGCATCGAAGATCTTGCCCGCTCGGTAGAGCAGGGCCTGGAATCTGTTGAGAGTGTTGGCGCGCAACTGGACCTGATTCGGGATCAGTCTGATCGGGTACAGCAACAGGTTGCCCGTATTGCGGAGATCGACCAGAACAACGAGCAAAGTCTGGATCGAGTGTTTTCGGCGATCGAATCAGTGCGTGATCACATTGCGGAGAGCGACAGCAGTGTTGCCTCGCTGGCGGATCAGGCGTCTACACTGATGGAGTTGGCGGAAAAGGCCAATGCCGCCTTCGCCCTGAACAGCTCACAGAGTTACCACCGGACGTTTTACGATCAGGCGCGCAGCGGCGCCGCGCAGATAGGTAAGCTGTTTGAAAAAGCCATCGCTGATGGGAAGCTGACTGAGGCAGCGTTGTTTGACAAGAAGCGTGAGCCTGTGCCGAATACTGATCCTCAGCAATACACCAGCAGTTTTGACCGATACACCGATCAGGCGCTGCCCGCGGTGCAAGAGGTCATCAAAAGCTACCGGGATGAAGTTGTGTTTGCCATTGCCTGCGCCCCGGATGGCTATGTGCCGACCCATAACCGGGATTTTGCGCATCCGCCCACCGGCAACCCGGAGGTGGATCTGGTCAAAAGTCGAAGCAAGCGGCTGTTCAATGACCGCACCGGCATTCGCTGCGGCAGCCACACGGAAGATATGCTGTTACAGACCTACCGCCGGGACACCGGAGAAATCATGCACGACCTGTCGGTACCCATCTACGTGAACGGCAAGCACTGGGGTGGCTTTCGGGTAGGTTATCGGCCTTCCGGCCATTGAGTCCCGCTGTTAGACTGATGGTTTGATGAACAGGAGTGCAGCGTGACAGAACCCGAATACATTCCCGCCGAGTCCGAGTCGCAAAGCGCGAAAGGCGCGGAGTCGGCCCGCAACCTGGCCATCGTTGTCTATATCCTTCAGGGGTTGTCGTTTTTTCTGGGGGGCATCACCGCGCTGGTGGGGGTGATCATTAACTACGTCAAACTGGACGAGGTTCGCGGTACCTGGATCGAGCCCCATTTTCGCTGGCAGATTCGTACCTTCTGGATCGGTCTGCTGTGGCTGGTGATTGGCACCATTACTCTGGCGCTGATCATCGGCTGGTTTATTCTTCTGGGCATGGCCATCTGGGTGATCTATCGCATCGTCAAAGGCGCCCTGGCACTGAACGACGGCAAGGCTCCCGAATAGCTGGCCGTGGCTGGCGGGTCAGTCGGCAGTAACTTCTCTCAGCCGCACAGCGCAGAGGGTTCCGGCCAGGCCCATCAAGCCGAGCACAATGATGACTGCAACGTCTGAAATCAGCGACAGGGCCGCAGTCAGCCCGCCGGTAATCAGCAGTAAAACCCCGATCACCGTGTTGCTGACGGCCGTATAGTCGGTCCGTTTGTTGCCGCCCGCCATGTCCACCAGGTAGGTCTTGCGGCCCAGGCGCACGCCGGCGTGAGCAATGCTCAGAACAAAGAACGCCAGTGGATAGAACCAATCTCCGCCTACCCCGGTGCCGAATACCAGTGCGGCTGTGCCGACCAGCAGGCAAACGAGACTGGCCATGGTAGCCCCCCGAATGATGACTCGGCGGCTTGATGTGTCTGCGGCCCAGCCCCAGAAACTGGCACTCACCGAACTTGCGAGACTGCTGGCCAGCAAAAACACGCCGAGCATCCAGCCAGCCTCGGACTCCCGCTGGGCCAGCACCACAAAGTATGGCGAGGCCAGAGCGGAACACAGCAGAAGGGCTCGGGTAATTACAAAGTGTCGGAATGGCGCATCGTCCCGCAAAAGAGACAAACTCTGAACCGCCTCAGCCAGGGCATTGTCGCCGCCGTCAGTCTCGCCGGGAAGCTCCTCAACCCCCGCAAACAGGATTCCGGCAACAATCCAGAGCAGTGCCGCCAGTAACAGCAATAGGGTATAAAAGCCCAGAGTTGGGTCGCCGCGATCCCAGAACAGCAGGGCGGTCATGGCTACCGTCAGGGAGCCGCCCAGAGTGGTGGCCAATCCGGAAAGGCGGCCTCGCCTCGTTTTCGGAATGCACTTGCCCTGTACGTCTTTCGTTGCAACGGAGCAGAAACCCCGCGCCAGGGAAAATCCAATCAGGCCTGCCACAATGCCCATACCTGCCGCGTAACCCTCCATTAACCAGACACTGGCTGCCATGCCCACCACGCTGACCGCCTGGCCAAAGCTACCGAGCGTCCAGAACCACTTTCGAACGGCTTTGCGCCGCACCCAGGCGCCGATCACCATCTGCGGAATCATGGAGCCGGATTCCCGGATTGGCACCAGCCAGGCGACCAGTGCCGGCGCGCCAACGGCGCTCATCATCCAGGCAAGTACAGTTTTTGGACTGATCAGCAGATCACCCAGCTTGGTCAGCACATTGGCGGCAAGAATCAGGAAAAAGTTTTTCGGCACTTCCCGACAGGCCTCTTCGGGAATGTCTTTGCAGATTCTGGCGTCTTCCTCGTTGGCGATCAGGCCATAGAGTTGGTCGATTCTGGCTTGGTTCTGACTGGGCAACGGGTGTCCTCCTCAATTAGCGAACATCAGCATAGCAGGTCGGGTGAGCGAAAATCATCGCACAAGTACTCGTCCGGCAACCGCTGAGGTTGTCTGCTGCCAACGACTGGTGCTTAATAAGCCCCTGAAATCAGGAGCCCCCTATGCTGAGTTACCTCCATGCCTTTCACGCCGGCAACTTTGCCGACGTTCAGAAACATGCCGCACTGGTGTTGACGCTGGTCATGATGCAGGCGAAGAAATCGCCGATTGCCTGTTTTGACTCCCATGCCGGTAGTGCACTCTATGATCTGACCAGTGAGCGCGCCAGAAAGACCGCCGAGGCGGACGCTGGTGTGCAGCGGTTATGGCCGCTGCGCCAGGCATTAGCTTCGGCTGACTGGCAACCCCTGGTGGAGGTGCTGCGCCGGCACACAGGTAAGGGCGATCAGCTTCAGAGTTATCCTGGTTCTCCGGCCTGGTTTGCTGAGTTTGCTCGACCCGGCGATACCATTACTGCATTTGAGTTGCACCCGTCTGAAGGGCGCAGTCTGGAGGCCTGGGCATTTTCGGCAGGGGTCCGGGTAGTGCAGCAGGATGGCCTGACGGGCCTTTTGAAACGGTTGCCGCCGGCGCAGCCACGACTGCTGACGTTGATTGACCCTTCCTACGAAATCAAGGATGACTATGGCCAGGTGGCCGATACTTTGATCCGGGCATGGCAGAAGTGCCGTCATGGGGTCTATCTTATCTGGTATCCGATCCTTACAAGCGGTCTTCACCAGCCCTTGATCGATGCGCTGGAGAAGGGGCCGGTGCGTAAGATCCTGCGCAGCGAGGTGATGCTTGAGCAGCCACCTGAGCGCGGGATGGTGGGCTCCGGTATGTTGGTGGTTAACCCACCCTGGGGATTTGAGCCGCGTTTTGCGGCCATGATGAACGATCTGCGGGGTATTGACCGGCTTGGCATGACCGTATCCCAGACCTGGCTGGTTCCGGAATGAACTTAGGGAGAGGCAGCATTGACGAATGACGTTGTTCAGGATCATCCGTATTTGCCGGGTGGACTGATATCGCTGGAGCATTGGAATACCCCCGAAACGTCGGTGCATAAATCCCTTCGGGGCGCCCTGAATGACATTTGCTGCAACTCCGAGTCGGGATCAGCCCTGATGACCAGGCGTTTAAGAGCCTGGACGACCTGCCGATGCTGGAGGGCGACAAGCTTCGGGTGTTTGCACCAGAACCGGATTCTGAGCTTCTGGCAAAGGCGCTTCAGGATCAATTGGCTCGGCTCCGGCAGGCTGGCGCCCATCAGCGCAATGTGAGTTTTGTGGTGGCCCCGCCATTTTCTGGCGTGGCCGAGGCGTTGTGTCGCACCCAGCGGCGCACACTGACGCCGCCTGACAACCTGTTTATGACTGAGCAAGACGCGGCGGTGTGGTGGGATGAGCAACTGGCAGGTGGTGACTGGATAGTGCCGGAATTGGCAGACTTCTGGTTACGTCATCAGTCCGGGCTGAATCTGTTACGGGAATTTTTTGCCCGGATAGCCCTGGATAACGCAGGCAATGGTGTTGTCGGCTGTGTCAGTTGGTGCTGGCAGTTCTGGACACAGTACCTGCCGGAATTGAGTCTCGCGCCATACACGCTGGCACCGCTCACCGGAGAACAGATGACGCGCTGGTTTAACTATCTGGCCTCAGGGCGGGGTGAGCAGCAAGTCATCGCGAGAATGACCCACGACGGGTTGCATGTACTGCCGGTCCCGGAAGAGAAAACCCGGCTCAAATACAGCAGCTTTACCCAGGACCTGGCTACCCTGGCCAGGGGCAATCGGGGCATCGCCCGGGCCATCTGGCAGCGGGCCTTGAGAGCGCGGCCTGAGAAATCAGAAGAGCAAGAAAACAAAGAGAATGGAGAAAAGAGGGCACCCGTTGAGATCGGAGGCCGGCAATGCTGGGTGGTGCCTCTGGATCAATTGAGTCTGCCTTCCGTGCCCCACAGCGCTGGCCGGCAACCCGGTCACATTCTGCATGCCCTGCTGTTGCACAACGGCCTGACCACAGAACAGTTACACATGGTGACCGGCCTGCCAGAACAGGAAGTCTGCCTGACCCTGGACAAACTGTTGCGGGCAGAGCTGATCTACCGGAATCAGATATCCGGAGCCTACGAGGTGACACCTCTGGGCTATCCGGCCGTGCGTAAAAATCTGCAGGGTCGCGGCTATCCGGTGGACGGCTTCTAGGAGAGCGCTATGGAAGGTTTTGGTTTCAAGGATACCTTTTCAACCATCACAACGGATTCATTGCTGGAGGCGCTGCTGGTTGTTGTTGTCGCGTCTTTGCTGATCATGCTGGTTCAGAAGCTGATACCGGCATTGGCCGGTAAGCTGGGCGGCAAGATCCGTAGGTACCTGCTTGCCTCGGTGCCGCTTCTGAGATTGTTGATCATTGTATTGACCATCGTCACGGTGGTGCCGATTCTGGTAGAGCCATCGTTTGAGAACATGGTGGCTGTCTTCGGGGCGCTGGGACTGGCTCTGGGTTTTGCGTTCAAGGATTACGCCAACAGCCTGATCGCAGGGATCGTCACGCTCTATGAGATGCCCTATCGCCCCGGTGACTGGATTGAGGTGAACGGCCAATACGGCGAAGTGCGCTCGATCGGGACCCGCGCTGCGGAAATGGTGACTCTGGACGATACCGTGATTGTCATACCCCACAGCCTGTTATGGAACACGCTGTTGGCCAATGGTAACGATGGTACGGATAATCTGATGTGCGTGGCTGAGCTGTTTCTCGATCCCAATCACGATGTAGCGCGGATGCAGAACCTGTTCAGGGATGCCGTGTTCACCTGCCCCCTTACCAAAACCTATCAGCCGGTCCTGGTCACCGTCTCTGCCACGGACGATGCCATGCGTTACAGGCTCAAAGCCTATCCACTGGAGCCGAGGGAGCAGGCCCGATTTATTTCCGATCTTACCGCCCGCGCAGCCGCAGTGTGTGCCAGCGAGGGTGTCCGGATGGTATCCAAGCGAGTGACCACACCGGCTTAGGGTTGCGACCAGTTTTCCACGTACTCGAGCAGAGCTTTGCCTTGTGATCCGGTCATTTCAAGGTAGGCATCCCGTACGAGAAAGCTGGCCTGACGAAAGCGCTCTCTCTCCTCCTCGGTCAGTTGGACGATTCGGATGTCCGCTTGCTCCAGCATCTGTTCAAGCCGCTGCTGGTTCAGCTCTTGCTGGCTTTCCCACGCAGACTCGGCCAGATCCGAGATGGTGTTGTGCAACCAGTCACGCTCCTGTTCTGGTAGCCCATCGTACCAGGCGTCATTGGCCACAATTGAGGCAATAAATCGCGAGGCCTGGGCCATGGTCAGCGTGGTCTGAACCTCGTGGAAGTCCATTTCTTCTATGGCGAAGATCGGGTTGGTCTGGGCGTCAATTTTGCGAAGCTGAAGGTCGCTGTAAACCTGCGCAAACGGAGTCTGCACCGGCTCAGCACCGTATGCACGAAAGGCTTCCGCTGCCATGGCGGAGGTCATGGTGCGGATGCGAAGCCCCTGGAATTGTTCCGGCGAGCGCAATGGTTGATTAGCTGACCAGGCCATCCAACCCTCTGCAATAAAACCAAGCAGCTGCAACCCTGCGTTTCGATACGGCGGCTGAAACCGGGAGGTCAGTTCCGGATCCAGCAGCAGGCCTTGCATCATGGCAGGCTCTTCGGGCAGTAAAAAATGCAGGTTGAATAGGCCGGTTTCCGGCACTTTGTCAGCCAGGTGACCCGGCGAAGCGAACGCCAGGTTGACGGAGCCATTGCTGGCCAGTTCGGTGAGCTGAACCGAGGTGCCCAGAGACCCATAGGGAAATATATCTACGACGATGCGACCATCAGAAATGGTTTCGATATGCTCTCTAAACGATTCTGCATAGATGTGCTGTACGCTGCCCTCTATCTCTTCCAGGGCAAAACGCCAGGTAACCGGGTATTGCTCGGTGTTGGACTGTTTGCTGCCCTGACCAGGCTGCGCTGTGTCATCCGAGCACCCGGAAAGAATTAATGCCAGCAATGCCATCGGGAGCCAACGGCCACAGGGAGTGTTGTTCATGACGACGGACTCCGGTCCGGGATTGGATAAGCAACAAAGCGTTCGCGGTTTTTGAAAATGTAACACAAAAAACCCCGCTAGGTGCGGGGCTGAAAGACGAACCGGATTTAACTCTGGTTTACATCATGGAATCAATGCGTTCGCGAACATCTGGCTGACTGCTGTAAGCCGTAGCGATTGCATTGTAGGTGGGGATGTCCATACCGGAATCTTCGATCACAGAAACCATTTTATCATTGGCTTCCATCTGAAGCTCTTGGGCTTTTTCCTGCGAATCAGCGGATTCAATCTTGGCAATGTAATCCTCCCGGACTTCCATCACGCCGGATTGCGCTTCCACGAACTGGTTCAGCTCGGAATCACTGTAGTTTGCTTGCTGAGCCTCGGCGGCAGGATCTGCGTAGCCTGAACCTTGATCAGCGGCTGAATCCTGTTGAGCCATTGCAGGTGCGGCGGCGAGCAGTGCGAGCGATGCGGTTACGGAAATAAGCAGCTTATTCATAAACATACTCCTTGCTGTGAGGCGGGGTTAAATTTGAAAGTCCGCCGGGTTGTGAAGTTCATTTCACTACATACAAGCGCTGTGCCAACTTTTAAAAATCCTTATAAATCGTTTTAAATCAGTTTGTTGCGAAAAATCCGGCGTTAAATTGGAGTAATCTGGGTTGTGGCGAAATGCCACATGTGGCACAAATGCTGTGACACTCTTGTCCAGGACGTATCTATGGCATCCCTTCGTCGTCGTATTGGTGACCTTTTCCGCTCTCTGCAGCTGACATTGGTTCTGAGTATTGTGGTGCCGTTGTTACTTTTCAGTGGCATTGCCATTTACATCGGCCTCGGCTCGGTCGAGAAAGCTCTGAACGAGCGCTTGCGCGAAGACCTTGAGCTGGTCGCACGGGCCGTCAGCGGGCCGGTTTCCAATGCATTGGTTGAAAAAGACCAACTGGTACTTGGGGAGTCCCTCAAATCCATTTTTCAGATTGGTCGCATTTCCGGAGCCTCAGTCTTCGATGAAGACGGTAACCGGATCGCCAGTCTGGGTGTTGCGGATGCTGACGTTACAAACAGCGTCAGCGCGGAGCGAGTGATTTCCAGCGGTGAGTTGGGCGGAGCGTTTCGGCGGGTGGATGGTGAGTCGGTGTTCTCCCAGTTTACCCCGCTGGTTGGTGAGGATGGTCGTATTCAGGGATTACTTCAGGTTACCCGTCAGCGCAGCGATTTCCATGATCTGGTCGCTTCCAGTCGCTGGTGGGCAGTCGGCATCTGGTCCGTTCTGGCGGCCATCATTATTCTGGTGGTGGTACTGGGGCACTACCGCACGGTGGGGCGGCACGTGAATCGGCTTATGGAAAATATGGAGCAACTGGCGCCCGGAAAATGGCTGTTGACCACTCCAGCGGCAGGGCCAAGGGAGCTGCGGCAGATTCACCAGGCCATTGGCAACATGGGGCAGCGCATGGATGCGGCAGAATCTGAAATCGAAGAGCGTATTGCTCGCGAGCGCTCATTGGCTGAGCAACTGGAGTACCAGGAAAAGGTGGCGATGATCGGTCGCGTTGCCGGCGGCGTTGCCCATGAGCTGGGTGCGCCGCTCAACGTGATTCAGGGCCGGGCGAGGATACTGGCGCGATCAGGACTGCCGGATGATCAGCAACGGCACCTGGACGATATTGATCATCAGGTCATCCGCATGACCACCATCATTCAGCAGCTTCTGGATTGCTTTCGTCATGTCCCGGATTCCCGCCGGCGGCTGGACTTGTCTGACGTATTGCAGGATGTGATGGCCCGGGTGTCTGAAGATGAGCGCTGTGGCGGATGCCAGATTGAGGCTGTAGGCCTGGATCAGCCCATGCCGACCAGAGCCGAGCCGTTGCGGGTTGGCCTTGCGTGCCTGAATGTGATCCGCAATGGGTGCCAGTCGGCTCAGAGCAAACTGAAAGTTTCTGCTCATGAATCAGAGCACAGTTGGGAGGTCAGAGTGGAGGATGACGGCCCGGGTATTCCGGCGCCTGACCGCAAGAAAATTTTTGAGCCTTTCTACAGCACCCGCCCTGCCGGTGAGGGTACTGGTCTGGGGTTGGCCGTAGTCAACAGCGTTCTGAAAGAGCACGGTGGCCACGTGGAAGTTGCCGAGAGTAGCCTGGGCGGCTGCCGCATGAGTTTGTATTTTGCTAAGGAGAACGGTGTATGACCAGTTCGGGCGGTACCATTTTACTGGTGGAAGATGATCAGAGCCTCGGTCAATTGTTGTCGGAAGAGCTGGAGATGGACGGCTACACCATGATGCGGGCCGGCACGGTCGATGAAGCCCGTCAGCAACTCCAGGATCAGCGCCCGGCATTGATTGTGTCGGACCTGCGTTTGCCCGATGGCCACGGCATGCAGGTGTTAGCGTTTCAGCAGGCTGAGCATCCGGGTATTCCTTTTATTGTCATTACTGCCTTTGGCACGGTTGATCAGGCCGTCGAGGCGTTGAAGGCCGGTGCGGATGATTTTCTGACCAAACCGTTGTCGACCGATCATCTGCGATTGAAAATAAAGCGACTGTTGGCCCAAGCGGATATCAACCGGCAACTTGCGGAAATTCAGGCCAATCAGAACGGCAGTGATAATCTCGGACTGGTGGGCGGCAGCCCTGCCATGGCGAGACTGAGAGCCGAAATCCAGCAGGTTGCCCGCAGTCAGGCGGCGGTTCTGATCAATGGCGAGAGTGGCACCGGTAAAGAATTGGTTGCCCGGGCGGTGCATCAACAAAGTGACCGGGCAGGACAGTCGTTTCTGGCCGTCAATTGCGCCGGTATCCCGCCAGACCTTATGGAAAGTGAGTTTTTTGGTCACGAGCCGGGTGCGTTTACCGGTGCCCGGCAGGCTCGGAAAGGTCTGTTTGCCGAGGCCAGCGGTGGCACACTGCTACTGGATGAAATCGGTGAGATGCCGCTGGCCCTGCAAGCCAAGTTGTTGCGGGTATTGCAGGAAGGGTCGATCAAGCCGGTGGGTGCGGATCATGAAGAGTCGGTTGATGTCCGGATTCTGGCCGCAACGCATGTGAACCTGATGAAGGCGGTGGAACAGGGCGAATTCCGGGAGGACCTGTATTATCGGCTCGAAACCCTGACATTGAGCGTTCCGCCGTTGCGCGAGCGTGGCGAAGATGTCGAACTGCTTGCGATGCACTTTCTGAAAGAAGCCTGCCGGCGCCACAACCGGGGTTTTATCAAACTCAGTGATGTCTCGCTCAGAGTGATCGGGGATTATCCGTTCCCGGGTAACGTCCGAGAGCTGTCAAGCGCCATCGAGCGAGCGGTAACCTTTTGCGAGGGCGACACCATTCAGCCGGAGCATCTGCCGGAGCGCATCCGTAAACGCCAGAGTGGCGCCGTGCAAGTGGTCTCGACGCCGGCCGGCACCAACCTGTCGGAATGGCCAACACTGGATGTGCTGCAGCAGGATTATGTGCGCCGGGTGATGGCGGCAGTGGATGGCAACAAGCGTCGTGCGGCCCAGATTCTGGGGGTCAATCGCCGTACCCTTTATCGATGGCTGGATGCCGAAGCGGGGCAGGGTAATGCCTGACCAGAAACAGGCCATGATGTATGGCCTGGCCACGGTTCTGCTCTGGTCGACCGTGGCCACAGCATTCAAGCTTGCCCTGGCCGAGCTGGCGCCGGTGCAGATGCTGTTGGTGGCTTGTTCCGCCTCCGTTTTGGTGATGGGGCTGATTCTGGTGATTCAGGGCCGCTGGTCCTGGGTGTTCCACCTCACCAGAAGGCAGTACCTGCAGTCTGTGGGCATGGGGTTGATCAATCCCTGCCTGTACTATTTTTTTCTGTTTGGCGCTTTTGACCGATTACCGGCTCAGGAGGCTCAGCCACTGAACTACACCTGGGCGCTGGTGCTGGCGTATTTGTCGGTGCCTTTCCTGGGCCAGAAGCTGCGTCGTATTGATATCCTGGCGGGATTGGTGTGTTACGCCGGCGTGGTGGTGATTGCAACCCGGGGCGCAGTGACCTCGCTTAGCTTTTCAGACCCGATCGGCGTCGCCCTGGCGCTCGGCAGCACCGTGGTGTGGGCCGGTTACTGGATCCTGGCCACCCGAGATACCCGGGATCCGGTGGTGGGCCTGTTCCTTAATTTTACGTTCGGGTTGCCGTTTATTGCGTTGGCGTGCTGGTACACCGAGGGTCTGGGTTTGCCGCTGGGCGGGTCATTGGCGGCTGCCGTGTACGTTGGCGTGTTCGAAATGGGCATTGCCTTTGTGCTCTGGTCCCAGGCCATGAAAAAAGCGGAGAATACTTCGAAGGTCAGTAACCTGATCTTTATCTCGCCGTTTTTATCACTGGTGTTTATTTACGTCATCCTTGGCGAAGTTATTCTTCCCTCCACCTACGTGGGGCTTACCTTGATTATGGCTGGGCTCTGGCTGCAGCAAATGAAAACGCGCAAGCGGGAGCAGTCGTTGAGCCATGAGTGACCCCTGGTATCTGTACCTGGTGCGCACGGCATCGGGCAGCCTGTACACCGGCATCACTACCGACGTAGCCCGGCGATTTGCCGAACACCAGGCCGGAGCGCCTAAAGGCGCTCGCAGTTTGCGGGGTAAGGGCCCTTTAACCCTGGCTTTTCAGGCGCCGGCTGGCAACCGCAGTCTGGCCTCCAAGCTGGAGTGGCAGGTAAAGCGCTGGCCCAAGGCCCGCAAAGAGGCGTTGATCAAGGGTGAGCTCAACCTGACAGATGCTTCCTGATGTGATGGGCGGCGACCGTCATGGCCTGGGTTGCTCTGGCCAGTGGGCCACTGTGCACCTGAAATACGTGCCATAGATTGTTGTATATCTCCAGATGGGTTTCGACACCATCCCGTTTAGCCGCGTCGGCCAGGCGCGTGGCATCGTTGAGCAGTATTTCCTGGCTGCCAACCTGGATCAGCATTGGGGGCAGCCCGCTCAGGTCGCCGTAAACCGGTGAAATCAAAGGATTGGTGAGCGGCTCGCCGGCGGCGTACAGTCTGGCGGCGTTGGCGGTCCAGCTTTCTTGCAGCACCGGTTCGCACTCGGGTTGATAGAGGTCGGATTGGCTGAGGTCGGTCCAGGGTGAAAAACAGGTGATGGACGAAGGTAAGGGCTGTTTATGATCACGCAGCCGCAGGCATATTGCCAGGGCCAGCCCACCGCCTGCCGAATCGCCGGCCAGTGAAATAGACCCAGACGGAACGCCCTGGTTGATCAGCGCCAGATAGACCGATTCGGCATCGTCTGGCGCAGCCGGGAACGGGTGTTCCGGGGCCAGCCGATACTCAGGCGTAATGACTTCGCAGTCAGACAGCTTCGCCAGATGGCCAGTGATCCCCCGGTGGGTATTGGCAGAGCCGATGATGTAACCACCGCCGTGCAGATAGATAACGATACCACGGGGCTCCGGTGTCGCTACCGTCCGAATCACCGGCACACTACCCAGGTCATCCCGGGTGAATCGGGCGCTGCGGGGTGGTCTGGATGTCCGGTAAGCCTGACGGATCAGCTGGCGCTGCCATTTCAGGGGTACAGCATTCGAGAGCATGGGGCGGACCATGCGCTGCATGGTCTGGCGCAACCCGGCTTCAAGAAGCGGCTGGAACATCTGTGTTCTCCCTCGTGAATGCGTTAGGATGACCGTCGATTATCTATTCATGACGGGCGTTTAACTCTACGTGTACTGGAAAACAGATACCATAGAAATACCGAATTGGGACAGGCATTCTCTGCTGGAGCGTCTGGAGCCTTTCAATCCCGCTGCCAGGCGGGAACTCAGCGCCGAGATGGAGGCTTACTGCCGGTTCTATGGCCTCGACTTGTGGGTGGAACACCCTGAGGTGTCCTACCATCAGGGCTATATCAAGGCCGACAAGCACGAAGTCATGTTGCATTATTTTCGTCGGCCCGAGGCCTCAGTGACCAAAGGCACGGTGTTTATTCTGCACGGCTATTTTGACCACGTAGGCCTGTACACACAATTGATTGACCGCTGTCTTGGTGCGGGTTTTGATGTGCTGGCTTACGATCAGCCTGGGCACGGGCTCTCCAGCGGCACACCAGCCGCTATTGGCAGTTTTCTTGAGTACCAGGCAGTGTTGTCTGAGGTGATGGCCCGGATTCGGGAAAAGATCCGAGGCCCCTGGTTTGCCGTTGGGCAGAGTACCGGCGGGGCGATTCTGATCGACTACCTGTTATCGAATCACCACGATCAGAACAGTTCTGCATTTAAAAAAGTGGTTTTGCTGGCGCCTCTGGTGCGGCCCGTAGGCTGGCTTGGCGCGAAAACGCTACACAGCCTGGCCAAACCGTTTCTGAGTCGATGGCGCAGGGTGTTTGGAGCGAACAGCGGAAATACCCGTTTTCTTCGGTTTCTCCGGGAGCACGATCCCTTGCAGGCCAGAGCCGTGCATGTGGACTGGGTGAGTGCCTTGCGTCAGTGGGTGCCGCACATTGAGTCAGCGCGGCCGGTGGATTTTCCTGTGACCGTGGTTCAGGGTGAGAAAGATCTGACCGTGGACTGGCAGCACAACCTGAGAATCCTGAGAAATAAATTTTCGTCGGTCAGGGAACAAAGAATACCCGACGGTCGTCATCATCTTGTGAACGAAGCTCAGGATTTGCAGGCAACGGTGTTTAACACCATTATTGATACATTCACGGAATAATCGTGGCCCTTGCGATTATGTATTGGCCAGTCAGAAGATAATGCAGGAGATAACAGTGAAAAAAACCATCCTTGCCTTTGCAGTGGCAACTGTCGGCCTCAGCGGCTGTATGACGTACGACCCATACACCGGCGAAGAAAAGACATCGAGCGCAACTAAAGGCAGCATCATCGGCGCTATCGGTGGCGCAGCCGTAGGTGCAGCAACGTCCAGCCGCAGTGACCGTGGCAAGGGTGCTCTGATTGGCGCGGCCAGCGGTGCGGCAGTGGGCGGCGGTATCGGTTATTACATGGATCGCCAGGAGGCACAGCTCCGGCAGCGACTGGAAGGCACCGGCGTTCGGGTGGTACGTAATGGCGATCAGATTGAGTTGATCATGCCGGGTAACATTACCTTCGACACCAACCAATCGACCATTCGCCCAGGCTTCAACGATACTCTGGAATCGGTCTCACTGGTGCTCAAGGAGTTTGACCAGACCATCATCCAGATCGAAGGCCATACCGACAGCACTGGTGCAGAAAGCTATAACCAGCTGTTGTCTGAGCGTCGCGCCTCATCGGTTCGCGACTTTCTTTTGAATCAGGGCATCGAGCCGCGCCGGACCCGCGCTGTGGGTTACGGTCAGCGTTATCCGATTGCCTCTAACGACTCAGCCTCCGGCCGGGAGCAGAACCGTCGGGTTGAGTTGACGCTGGTGCCGATGCAGTAACTGTTCTTCCAGCAATAAAAAACCCCGCAGACGCGAGTCGGCGGGGTTTTTTATTGCCGGGGCGTTCTGTCAGAACAGAACGCGACAGCGAATGGTGCCCTTGACCTGGAGAAGCTTCTCCAGGGCCAGTTCACCGTAGGCCTTGTCTACGTCGACCACCACGTAACCAATGTCTTCCTTAGTCTGCAGGTACTGGCCGCAAATGTTGATGCCGTTTGCAGAAAATACCTGGTTGATCTCAGACATCACACCCGGCACGTTCTCGTGAATGTGCAGCAGGCGGTGCTGATTCGGATGTGATGGCAGCGCCACTTCAGGGAAGTTGACCGACGATACGGAGGTTCCGTTGTCGCTGTACATGGCCAGCTTTTCGGCCACTTCACGACCGATGTTTTCCTGGGCCTCGATGGTGGAACCACCCACATGCGGGGTCAGGATGCAGTTGTCGAACTCACGCAGCGGAGAAATGAACTCTTCATCGTTGGACTTCGGCTCAACCGGGAAAACATCAACCGCAGCGCCCAGCAGCTTGCCCGAGCGCAGAGCATCAGCCAGGGCGTCGATGTCGACCACGGTGCCGCGGGAGGCGTTCATCAGGATAGAACCTGGCTTCATCTGAGCAAACTGCTCGGCCTTGAACATGTATTTGGTGGCCGGGGTTTCCGGAACATGCAGAGACACAACGTCTGAGATGTTCAGCAGCTCTTGCAAGGTGCCGACCTGAGTGGCGTTGCCGATAGACAGCTTGGACACTACATCGTAGAAGTAAACGTCCATGCCCAGGCCTTCGGCCAGAACGCTGAACTGGGTGCCGATGTTGCCATAGCCGATGATGCCCAGCTTTTTGCCCCGGATCTCGTAGCTGTTCTTGGCGGACTTCAGCCATTCACCACGGTGAGCCTTGGCGCTCTTTTCGGGTACACCGCGCAGCAGCAGGATGGCCTGAGCCAGCACCAGCTCAGCAACTGAGCGGGTATTGGAGAAGGGGGCATTGAATACCGCAATACCGCGACGGGTAGCCGCCTGCAGATCCACCTGGTTGGTACCGATACAGAAACAGCCCACCGCCACCAGTTTCTTGGCAGCTTCAAATACTTTTGCAGTCAGCTGGGTACGTGAGCGGATACCAACGAAGTGTGCATCGGCAATTTTATCAACCAGCTCGTCTTCGCCCAGTGAATGGCTCAGATACTCGATGTTGGTGTAACCCGCAGCGTTCAGGGTATCAATGGCAGATTGATGCACGCCTTCCAGCAGCAGGATCCGGATTTTGCTCTTTTCGAGAGACGTATTTGACATGGGCTTTGCTTCCGAACCTTTCGTCATGTGAAATGACCTGTGGCCGGGGATCGTCAGCCTGGCTCACAGAACAGGGGCGGTATGATACCATAAACAGAGATTTTCACAGCGCGCCGGATTGCCTGAATCAATTCCCCGTGAATCCGTTCATCACGGGCCCCGGCCTTAACCTGACGAGACTGATGCATCTATGAATTCCGAACAGATCATTGCTTCCCTCAAAGAACTGATGGCGACCGGTGATGCCCCGGGCAAAGTGCTGACCGATCCGGCCGATCTGGACACCTACGGTAAGGACTGGACCAAAATCTATCCGCCCAAGCCCCTGGCCATCGCGCTGCCCAAGACAACGGAGCAAGTCCAGGCACTGGTGAGATTTGCCAATGAGCATCAGGTGGCGTTGGTGCCCTCCGGAGGCCGCACGGGCCTGAGTGCCGGTGCCGTGGCCGCCAATGGCGAAGTGGTCGTGGCGTTCGACAACATGAATCAGATCCTGGACTTCAGCGCCAGTGATCGGACCGTTCGTTGCCAGGCCGGTGTTGTCACAGAACAGCTGCAAACCTTTGCCGCAGACAACAGCCTGTATTACCCGGTGGATTTTGCCTCGGCCGGTTCCAGCCAGCTGGGAGGCAACTTGTCCACCAACGCTGGTGGTATCAAGGTGATCCGTTGGGGCATGAGCCGGGACTGGGTAGCTGGCCTGAAAGTCGTGACCGGCAAGGGTGATATCCTGGATCTGAACAAAGACCTGGCCAAGAACAACACCGGGTATGACCTGCGCCATCTGTTTATTGGTGCTGAAGGCACGCTGGGCTTTATTACCGAAGCCACCATGAAGCTGACCCGCACACCGGATGACCTGACGGTACTGGTGCTAGGCCTGAACGATCTCACCAACACCATGGACGTTTTGCAGGCGTTCCAGAAAAAGCTCGACCTGACCGCGTACGAGTTCTTCTCCCATCAGGCCATGGGCCACGTACTGGCGCACGGCCAGGTGCAAGCGCCGTTCGAAACCGAAGCGCCATACTATGCACTGCTTGAATTCGAAGCGGTGTCTGACCAGGCGATGGGCGATGCCCTGGCCCTGTTTGAAGAATGTGTAGAGAATGGCTGGGTGCTGGATGGCGTCATCAGCCAGAGCGAAACCCAGGCCAAGAACCTGTGGCAGTTGCGGGAGCGGATTTCCGAATCGATCGCGCCCAGAACGCCCTACAAGAACGACCTGTCGGTGGTGGTTTCCAAGGTGCCGGGCTTCCTGCAGGAAATCGACAGTGTGGTGACCGAGCACTATCCTGACTTTGAGATCATCTGGTTCGGCCACATCGGCGATGGCAACCTGCACCTGAACATCCTCAAACCGGAAGGCATGGCCAACGAAGACTTCTTCGAGAAATGCCAGCAGGTCAACAAGTGGGTATTTGAAATTGTCGAGCGCTATCAGGGCAGTGTCTCCGCCGAACACGGCGTTGGCATGACCAAAAAGCCCTACCTGCAGTACACTCGCAGCGAAGTGGAGATCGCTTATCTACGAGGTATCAAGCAGGTATTCGATCCCAACGGCATCATGAACCCGGGTAAAATCTTCGACTGATCCCGGTTCGTTGAAAGCGAGGTTTTCAGCGAGTGCAGGAACATATCGTGGTACTCACCGGCGCTGGCATCAGCGCCGAAAGCGGTCTCTCCACCTTCCGCGACAGTGGCGGTCTGTGGGAGCAGCACAGCGTCTACGACGTCGCCACACCCGAGGCGTTCGAGCGCAACCGGGATCTGGTGCTGCGCTTCTATAACGAACGCCGCCGGCAGCTCCAGAGCGTTCAGCCCAACCCGGCGCATCGCCTGCTGGCCGACCTGGAAAGCAGGTATCGGGTAACGGTAGTCACCCAGAACGTCGACGACCTGCACGAACGGGGTGGCTCCAGCAAGGTGCTGCACCTGCACGGCGAGCTCACCAAGGCCCGCAGCTCCTCCTACCCCGACCTGATTTACGATATTGGCTACCGCGACATCAATCCCGGCGACCTGTGCGACCGCGGGGCCCAACTGCGGCCCCACATCGTCTGGTTCGGCGAAGAAGTGCCGATGCTGGACGCAGCAGCTGAAGTGGTTCGTACCGCCGATCGCCTGCTGATCGTCGGCACGTCACTACAAGTTTACCCGGCTGCCGGACTGGTTTACGAAGTCGATATTGATGTGCCCATCACGGTCATTGATCCCGGCGAGCCGGCTTCGGTTTCCCGGGCCAAAGTCATTCGCAAAAGCGCGAGTGATGGATTGAGCGAGTGGGTCAGAATGTTGGGCTAGCACCCAGGTTGGGTGCGCTGATGTGGGGTAGGCTTTCCAAAACTGTGCGGAGCCATGGATGGCGGAGCCCAAGCGTCACATGGATGTGCCGAAGGAGCGTGTTTTGGAAAGCCTACCCCACATTAGCGCTCTTCTCTGTGTTCGGCACTCCCAACTGGGCTCATTCCTCAACTTCGGAGGTATTTCTCCAGTTCCGATCTGAATGCCGCCTGAACACCCAGTCGTTTCAGCATCCAGTAATGCCCTGCAATCATCCGGTCTACGAAAATGCTTTCCACCGGCGGCTTGAAGTAATTCAGGTACTTAAACACCGTGCTGGTTTTGGCGGCAACGTGCTTATGGATGTCGGCCTCGGCGTAATCGTAAGGCACATCGTCCACGAAAGGAATGATCAGGATATCCCGCCACATGGCATAGTAGGCTTCGTCCACCGCCGGTTGGTCGTCTACCCGGGCACCAAGATCGATCAGGTGGCTGTCCAGTGCGGAATAGTCCTCGTCCAGGGCCGAAATCAGCGCCTTACGATAGGCTTCCACAATGTGTGGTTTGAGCTTCTTCACGCAGCCGAAGTCATACATGACAATAGTGCCATCAGGTCGGTAGGCGAAGTTGCCGGCGTGGGGGTCGCCGTGAATGCACTGAAACCGGAACAGCTGGTCGGCCATGAGGGTAAATATCCGATGGCCGATGAGATTCAGGGTTTCCTGACTGTAGCGCTCTGGTGTGACTTTGCTGACGTGATCCCCTTCCACCAGCCCCAGGGTCAGGACCCGACGGGTGGAGTGGCTGTCGACAACCTCCGGGATAATCACCCAGGGCTGATCTTTGTGGAATTCTTGGAACAGCTTGAGGTTACGGGCTTCGTTCTCGTAGTCCAGCTCCTCTTTCAGACGCACACGAATTTCACTGAACAGCTGATCGACCGTTTCCTTGGGCATCTTCAACAGACCGCCGAGCTTCAGGGCCAGGCGCAGTTGCTTGAGGTCGGAATCGCAGGACTCGTCGACACCGGGGTACTGCACTTTTACGATCACATCGGTGCCGTCGTGCAGACGGGCGCGGTGTACCTGGCCAATAGACGCTGAGGCGTAAGGGGTTTCCTGGAGGTATTCATACAGTTCGCCAACCGGCTTGCCCAGTTCCTGCTCTACCTGTTCGAGAATGACTTCGAACGGCATAGGAGGCGCTTCTTTCTGTAGCTTCTCCAGTGCGTCGGAAAACTCTTTTGGCAAGAAATCCTGGGTCTGGGAGGCGATCTGCCCCACCTTCATCACGGCACCTTTCAATTCGCCAAGGGTATCGGCGATCTGGTCTGCCATTCGGGTGTAGCTTTCGCTCTGGGCGCCTTCGTCATTGACCGAGCGGAACATGCGCCGCGCTCTCTGGCCTGCGTACTGGCCGGCGACGGATGCTGTCATGCCTGCCAGCTTGAAGAAGCGCCCTGTGCGTGAAGTAACCGGTTTCCTGGCCATGGTGGTGCTGGTATCCCTGAAACAAAAGGTTCGCCTGAATATGCGTTCAGACGGGCAATTCAGACCACTGTCGTTTCCACAAAAAGCACATCTTCCAGCTCAAGAGACAGGGTTTGCCCTGAAACCAGCGGCCCGACGCCTTTGGGTGTTCCGGTCAGTACCACATCCCCCGGTTGCAGGGTGAACTGGCTGCTCATGTGGGCGATCAGCAGCACAATTGGATTCAGCATATCACGGCTGTCGCCGGTCTGTTGGCGTTGGCCGTCGATGTCCAGAGTAAAGTGAATGTTGTCTCTGGGGAGCTTGTCGGCTGCGACAAAAGGCGAGAGTGGGCAGGCGCCATCAAAACCTTTGGCTCGCTCCCACGGCTGGCCCTTGTCCTTGAGTTTGCTCTGAACGTCCCGAAGGGTCAGGTCCAGGGCCAGGCCAAAGCCCAGAATGGCAGCCTCAACCTCACTGGTGGAGGCGTTGGTGAGGGGGCGGCCAATGAGTACGGCCAGCTCAGTCTCAAAATGTACTGCGCCCTGATTGCGGGGAAAGTCCAGGGGGCGGGTGATGTGGACCGCTGCCGTGGAGGGCTTGATAAACAGCAGCGGCTCATCCGGCACCGGGTTGTTCAACTCCCGGGCGTGTTCGGCGTAGTTGCGACCAATGCACACGATTTTGCCAAGCGGTAGGTGGACGGGAGTGCCGTCTTTCCAGTGGTGCTGATAATCGGACATGGTCGCCTCCGGTGGTGCTGAGTGGAGGGTTATTCCCCCTCGAATGAACACACAGTATAAACCTGCAGACCTTCTTCCTGCAGCTTGCGGGAACCGCCCAGATCGGGAAGGTCGATCATCGCGGCCACTTCCACGATCTCTGCGCCAATCCGGCGGATCAGGCGAGTGGCTGCCAGCATGGTGCCCCCGGTGGCGATCAGGTCGTCGACCAGCACCACTTTGTCGCCGGGCTTGAACGCATCCTTGTGCAGTTCGACCGACGCGGTGCCGTATTCCAGCTCGTAGTCTTCCACCAGGGTGTCGAAGGGCAGCTTGCCCTTCTTGCGCACCAGCACGAGCGATGCGTTCAGCTCATAGGCCAGGGCGGAGCCAATGATGAAGCCCCGGGCGTCGACCGCAGCAACGGCATCGATGTGCTGGCCATGGTAACGGTGGACAAAGGCGTCGATCAGCTTGCGGAAGGCGGTTTTGTCTTGCAGTACCGTGGTGATGTCCCGGAAAGACACGCCGGGCTTGGGCCAGTCCGGCACGGTGCGGATAGCTTTTTTAATGCTTTCGGAAAAATAATCCATAACTCACCTGTACGGGTGCGGCTTATGCCACATCCAGAAACATGAATTTCAGTACGAAGACGACGGCGATGGTGGTGACGCTCCAGTTCAGGTCGGACCACTTGCCGGCCAGAGCCTTGACGGCCACATAGGTAATAAAGCCCAGAGCAATGCCGTCGGCGATAGAAAAGGTCAGCGGCATCATCAGCGCCGTTACAATGGCGGGCGCGATGTCGGTAATGTCGTCCCAGTCTACCAGTTTCAGGCCGCTAGCCATCAGGCAGGCCACATACAGCAACGCCGGCGCGGTAGCGTAGGGCGGAATCACACTGGCGATGGGTGAGAACAGTAAACAGGCCAGGAATAGCAGGGCCACCACCACGGCAGTCAGGCCGGTGCGGCCACCGGCTGCTATACCGGCAGTAGATTCCACGTAACTGGTGGTGGTGGAGGTACCCAGGGCGGCACCCGACATGGTGGCCACCGAGTCAGACATCAGGGCCCGGCCCAGGCGCGGCAATTTGCCGTCTTTATCCAGCAGACCGCCCTTCTGGGCGGCTCCCACCAGGGTGCCGGAGGTGTCAAACAGATCGACAAACAGGAAGGCAAACACCACGCTGATCATGCCGACATTCAGGGCGCCAGCCAGGTCAAGTTGCATAAAGGTGGGTGCAATGCTCGGCGGGGCCGACACCAAACCCTCAAACTCCACCATGCCGAAGGCCATGGCTGCGGCGGTCACGGCAATAATGCCGATCATTACCGAGCCGGTGATCTGCCGGAATGACAGGGCACAGATCAGCACGAAGCCTGCAAAGAACAGCAGTGCCTCTGGCACCTTGACGTCACCGAGACTGACCAGGGTGGCGGGGTGATCCACCACAATGCCGGCATTTTTCAGGGCAATCAGGGCCAGGAAGAAGCCGATGCCTGCAGAGATGCCAAAGCGAAGTGACAGGGGAATGGAGTTGATAATCCATTCCCGGACTTTGAAGATGCTGAGCAAAAAGAACAGGAAACCGGAAATGAACACGGCCCCGAGAGCCACCTGCCAGCTGTAACCCATGCTGCCGACGACAGTGAACGAGAAAAATGCGTTCAGGCCCATGCCCGGCGCGAGCGCGATCGGATAATTGGCCCACAGGCCCATAATCAGCGTGCCGATCACCGCAGCCAGACAGGTTGCAACAAACACCGCACCGAAATCCATGCCGGTGGAAGAGAGTAGGCTGGGGTTGACCACGATGATGTAAGCCATGGTCAGGAAGGTGGTAATGCCTGCTACCACTTCTTTACGAACATTGGTGCCGTGGGCCTGGAGTTGGAACAGTCGTTCAAGCATGACGGGGGCTGCCTCTCGGGATGCCTGGGTTGGAGTTTGAAAGTCGGTTTACGTGCGGAGAACGTGAACTGGGTGAAAAAACGGCAATATTACCGGCTCATGGCGCTGAGGCCAAGGGATGATTGACAGTTCAGGTTGCCGTGTGGTCGCGCTGTAGCCGGATATCGAAGCGTACGGCCAACATCCGCACATTCACGATGAACAGCAGCCCGATGGTCAGCGCAAGTGATTCGCTTTCGAGGTACCACTGACAAACAAAGTACAGCCAGCAGCCGGCAAACGCGATTGAGGCGTAGATCTGATCCTTGCGGAAGATAAACGGCACTTCGTTACACAGGGTGTCGCGCAGAGCGCCTCCAAAGCAACCGGTCATGACCCCCAGCATTGAGGCGATAAACCAGGAGTGGCCCAGATCCAGCGCTAACTGGGCGCCCAGAATGGAGAAAATCCCCAGGCCAATCGCATCCGGAAAAACGATACGGGATTCCTTCAGGCTGTGAGCCCGGCTCCAATAGCTGAACACCAGGGCCATGGCCAGTATCAGAATCGGCTGCTCCTCATGCTTGATCCAGTACAACGGGTGGTTATCCATGATCAGATCCCGTAGGGTGCCGCCACCCAATGCAGTAATGAAGCCGATCGCAAACACCCCCACAGGGTCCATGTTCTTGGAGCGTGCGACGATCATGCCGGAGATGGCAAATGCCACAACGCCTATCATTTCAAGTAAATAGATGATGTCGAACATGGGCGACTCTGGAGCTGAGAGTTACGGGTTCAATTACATTCAGATCAAGTGCGCGAAGGATAGCCGAATTCCGTCAGGGATTCATCTGGAGCAAATGGTTGCCTGGCTGACCCTTAACAAGTGATCTGTCCGCCCATAACAGGGCGTACCATGATCGATCCCTCGTTTTCATTTATCCGGAGTACCGCAATATGTCGCTGATTCGCCTTGCCTACGCCAGTGAAGCCACGTTCGAAGCCAAACCGCTGGAGAAAGGTGTGGAGCCCCATGTTGCCCGGATTCTGTTGGTGTCCAGGCGAAATAACGCGAAAGTAAACGTTGTGGGTGGGTTGTATTACGGCGATAACCGTTTTTTTCAATATCTTGAAGGTGAAGAAGATGCAGTAAGAGCTACTTACGAGCGCATCCAGCAGGATCCCAGGCATCGCAACGTGCGGACGTTGATTGAAGAGCCGATTGCCGCACCGACTTTTACCAACTGGTCAATGAAATATGTGCCTGCCTCTGCTGACGTACAGGCATTTCTTAACCGCCACAAATTGGCAGACTTCAACCCGATGGCTTTTGACAGCGAGCAGTGCGAGGAAATGATCGACCTTATCCGCCGCTCCAGTCAGGATCAGAAGTCGGTGAACTACGATGAGACCAACCGCAAAACCGCAGCCGGCCCGCAAACTTTGTCTACCGGCCTGAAAGTAGGTTTGATTTCGGCTGCGGCCTGCCTGGTGGTGGCACTGGTTTTGGTCGCAACCATGCTTTGAGTCTTTATCAACAAGACTTATGCGAAACGATAAGCCATCTTGATTTGCTTCATGGTGCAAGTATGTTTAGCTTGATGTCAGTCAATAACAAGCTGAACAGAACCGTTGTTGCGCCCGGCGCTGCTGGATTCCTGCCCCGGGCTCACATCATCAGGAGCGATCATGAAAGCCATCTTATGCAAGGAACATGGCCCCGCTGAAAAGCTGGTCATTGAAGACATCTCCAGCCCGGAAGCGAAGGGCCGGGGCGTCAAAATCCGGGTCAAGGCCGCGGGCCTGAACTTTCCGGACACGTTGATTATCGAAGGCAAGTACCAGCTTCAGCCGCCCTTGCCGTTTTCACCCGGTGGTGAGTTGGCGGGCGAAGTCATCGAAGTTGGCGAAAAGGTCACGCAATTCAAGCCCGGCGACCGTGTAGCAGCCTTGACCGGCTGGGGTGCATTTGCAGAAGAAGTGGTTGCTCCGGAATCCAACCTGTTGCCGCTTCCTGTCAGCATGTCTTACGAGCAGGCTGCCGGGTTCATGATGGTTTACGGCACCTCTTACTACGCGCTGAAACAGCGGGCCAACATCCAGTCTGGTGAGACTTTGCTGGTGCTTGGTGCCAGCGGTGGTGTTGGTCTGGCAACGGTAGAGCTTGGCAAGGCCATGGGCGCACGAGTAATCGCTGCAGCCAGCACCGCCGAGAAACTTGCGGTTGCAAAAGCGGCCGGCGCCGATGAGTTGATTAACTACTCTGAAGAATCCCTGAAAGAGGCGGTCAAGAAGCTCACCAAGGGCAAGGGTGTAGACGTGGTCTACGATCCGGTCGGTGGTGATTTCACCGAACAGGCTCTGCGCTCGATGGCCTGGAATGGCCGCCACTTGATCATCGGCTTCGCCGCCGGCGATATCCCGAAGGTACCTGCCAACCTGACGCTGTTGAAAGGTTGTTCTGTCGTCGGTGCATTCTGGGGCAGCTTCACCCAGCGCGAGCCAGAGGCAAGTGCCCAGAACATGATGGCGCTGCTGAAGTTGTTCAGCGAAGGCAAAATTGACCCGAAAGTCAGCCAGATTTTCGAGTTTGACCAGTACGCCGAAGCCCTGGGTGCTCTGACTGGCCGCCGCGCTACTGGCAAGATCGTTCTTCGCGTTGGTGTTTAGGTCTGGCTTGGGCTCCTAGCCTTTTAGGCTTGGTGCTGGGTACGAGTGGGTGGCCCCTCCCAAAAAACGCTACGAGCACGTCCATGTGCGCTTCGCTCCGGCCATCCATGGCCTCCGAGATTTTTGGGAGGGGCCACCCACGCGTCCCTTCAACTGTTCGGTTGTAGTCTGCATTACTCCCCGGATAGGAGCTGAACTAGTAGCAGTGTTTTTAGACTATTACTCGATGCTCGAATAGCCGGGTTGGGGACGTCTTCCAAAAAATCTTGAGGGCCAAGGATGGCCCGAACGAAGCGCACATGGATGTGCTCGTAGCGTTTTTTTGGAAGACGTCCCCAACCCGGCTAACTCCAAATTAAGCAGGCTAGGGCCGAACTAAACCCCACCACCAAAAGTCAAAACCGAACGCCGCCAGAATCGATGTCGGCCACCAACTCCGGCGTTAACTGGGTATAACCGGAGGTGCCCGGCAGCCACGCGTAAACGTCGACATCGGGCTGGTCCAGGGAATAGGCGAGCTTCTGGATATCCACCTTGCGATACTTGAAGGTCCCCGTTTTCTCGATGGCGTGGGTTACCCGCACGAACACCGGCACCGCATAGGGCGGCAGGTTGTCCTGAAGGTAAGCGAATAGCTTGCCGACATCAAAGTCAGCCTCCGGATTGTTCGGCACCAGCGTCACCATGCCCGCTTTGCCGTTGGTGCCGGGAATCTCCACACCATAAACGATGGCTTCCTGCACCATTCCCGAGCCATCAATGATGTTCTCCACCTCGGTAGTGGAGACGTTCTCGCCCTTCCAGCGGAAGGTATCGCCCATGCGGTCGACAAACTGCAGGTGGCGGCAGCCTATTTCTTTTAGCACGTCGCCGGTATTGAACCACGCATCGCCTTTTTTGAAGGCTTCTCGGAGGATCGATTTCTCGGTGGCGTCTGGTTGGGTGTAACCCTCGAAGGCCCACTTTTTGGTGATCTCACCGATCAACAGCCCTGGCTCGCCTTTTTTGACTTCCTCCAGGCGGCCTTTCTCGTTACGAATCGGATCTCGCGTGCCTTCGTGGTATTTGACCAGTTTATAAGGCGCAGTGGAGAAACCGACCGTGTTATCCACGTTGAAGAAGTTAATGAAGCCGATATTGCCTTCAGATGACGCGTACAGCTCGGCCACCATGTTCACCCCGAAACGCTCCTTGAATTCTTTCCAGATTGACGGGCGCAGGCCGTTGCCAATCATTTTGGTCAAGCCATGGTTGCGGTCCTGATCGCTGGGAGGCTGATTCAGCAGGTAGCGGCAAAGTTCACCCACATAGCCGAAGGTGGTGGCGTTGTACTTCCGGATGTCATCCCAGAACGCAGTGGCGGAGAATTTACGGCGCAGGGCAATGGCAGAGCCGCCGGCCATTACCGAGCCCCAGCACACCAGCAGCGCGGTACCGTGGTAAAGAGGCAAGGTGCAGTACAAGACGTCCTCCGGTTCCATGGCCAGCGACAGCATGCCGAAGCCGCCGTAGGCCCGAACAAATTTCCGGTGTGAGCCGGGGGCGGCCTTGGGCAGCCCGGTGGTACCGGAGGTGTAGAGGTAAACGGCGGTATCGCCCATCACCACCGGATTACTCAGCATCGGGCGACTGGCCGGGCGCTGGCTGATCTCGTGGGCCAGGTTGACGTAGCCGTCCGGGGCGTCGCCAAACATGTTCAGGGTGTTGGTGTCTGCCAAAAACAGCAACGGGTTGCTGTGTCGCAGCTGAATGTCGTCGCGGATATCTTCAGCTTGCTCCAGCAATTCCTCACCAACTACCAACATACGCGGTTCAATCAGTGTGATGCTGTGAGTCAGCACCTTGCCCTTCTGAGAGGTATTAAGCATCGCGCAGGCGACGCCGACTTTACCCGCCCCGGCAACGATTGCCAGCAGTTCCGGGCGATTCTCAAGCAATACCGCAATGGAGTCGCCTTTCACCAGGCCCTGGTCTTTCAGGTAGTGGGCAATGCGGTTGGTCCAGGCATCGAATTCTTGCCAGGTGATGGTTCTGTCTTCGAACAGAATGGCCGGACGGTTAGGGTATTTTGTGGCATTGCGTTCGATGAGTGTGCCCAGGGTCAGTTCTTTGTTGTTATCTTTGACGGCGTAATAGTAGAGCCCTCTGGCAATAAACGGGAACCGGCGGAGCACGCCGGGCAGGCTCCGTATCAGGTTGCGGGCAGTTACGATGTCTTGGCTCATAGCGATATCCGTTTTCGTCGTTATCGTTGTAAATGTTACGAGCCCCTGACGCCGCTTGTGCCCGGGGCTGATTCAGAAATCTGCGCGGCCGGGCGGATGGATCATGCGCCGGCTTCCTCATTTGTGCCTATTTCAACCAGTAGTTGGCTGCGTTTGACCTGATCGCCGGCGCTGGTCAGAACCTGGCTGACGGTGCCGTCCCGATCGGCCTTGACTGGATGCTCCATTTTCATGGCTTCCATAATGACGAGAGTCTGACCCTGTTGCACGGTGTCACCCGCTGCAACCAGCACATCAATAATGCCGCCATCCATACTGGCCAGGATCCGGCCACTGCCTGCACCTTGGGCACCGGTTGCTGGCTGATGGGTAATGTCCTGTACTGACCAGGACCGGCCACACGCCTGCAAATATAGGGAATCGCCGTCCCGGTGATATTGGCACCGTTGACGAACGCCCTTGTCGATAATGCATAACAGGCCGGATGCCTGGCTGTGTAGTTGCAGTTCGTAGTGCTCATCGCCGTGGACAACCGTCAACCTGTGCCCGCTATGGCGCACCAGCAATTCCACGGTGTCATCGCCCACTTCCAGCTTCATCGGGATGGCCGTGGCCGGGGCGTTGCTCCAGCCTTCCTGGCCGGCACCACCCAGGCTCAGGGCGCAGGCGCTCAGGGCGAGTTCCCGGATGGTCAGCGGTTGCGGCGACAGGGATGGGTCATCCTTGAACGCTTGTTGCAGGAACGCGGTGGTGGCCTCACCGGCGCCAAAGGTGTCGTCGGCGATGATGCGGCTGAGGAAGTGGCGGTTGGTGGTAACACCAAACACGGTGGTGTCTTCCAGTGCCCGAATCAGGCGACGACGGGCCTGGTCCCGGTTCTCGCCCCAGGCGATGACTTTCGCCAGCATGGGGTCGTAGTGGGGGCTGACGGTATCGCCAGAGCGCACGCCGGTGTCGTAGCGCAGTCCTTCACCTTCGGCCGGGTTGAATTGGTGCAGGGTGCCGGTTTGGGGAGTAAAACCATTAGCCGGGTCCTCGGCGTACAGGCGCACTTCGATGGCGTGGCCGTTGAGTTCGATCTGGTCCTGGGCTAGTGATAGAGGCTGACCTTCAGCGACCATCAGTTGCCAGGCGACGAGATCTTGTCCGGTGATCAGTTCGGTGACCGGGTGCTCTACCTGCAGGCGGGTGTTCATTTCCAGGAAGTAGAAATTGCGGTCTTTGTCGACCAGGAACTCTACAGTGCCGGCGCCCTCGTAGCCGCAGGCCAGGGCGGCTTTAACGGCGGCTTCGCCCATGGCCTGGCGTAGTTCCGGGGTGACGAAGGGCGAGGGTGCTTCTTCGACGACTTTCTGGTGTCGGCGCTGTACGGAGCAGTCCCGTTCGCCCAGGTAGACCGCATTGCCGTGACGGTCAGCGAAGACCTGGATTTCCACGTGGCGGGGTTCGATGACGGCTTTTTCGAGGATCAATTCGTCGTCGCCGAAGGCCTGTTTGGCTTCTGAGCGGGCCCGTTTGATGTTGTCGGCCAGGTCGCTTTCGTTTTCGACCAGGCGCATGCCGCGGCCGCCGCCACCGGCGGAGGCTTTGAGCATGAGCGGGTAGCCGATGTTTTTGGCGGCGGCGATGAGTTGGTCGTCGTTGGCCTCGTTACCTTCGCCAGGGCCTTCGTAGCCGGGTACTACGGGTACGCCGGCTTGTTGCATGGCGATCTTGGAGCGGCGTTTGCTGCCCATGAGTTCGATGGCGTTTTCGGGCGGTCCTACGAAGGTGAGGCCGGCCCGTTTGACGGCTTTGGCGAAGTCGGCGTTTTCGGAGAGAAAGCCGTAGCCGGGGTGGATGCAGTCGGCACCGGTGATCCGGGCTGCATCCAGGATGGCGTTGGCGCTCAGGTAGGAGGCGCTGACTTGTGCCGGGCCAATGCAGATGGCTTCGTCAGCCTGTTCTACGTGCAGGGCGTTGGCGTCGGCTTCGGAGTAGACAGCAACGGTGCGGTAGCCCAGCGCTTTGGCTGTGCGGATAACCCGGACGGCGATTTCGCCACGGTTAGCAATGAGTAGTTTTTTTAGCATGGCTTCGTGCTCTACGGTTTGTGCCTTTGGTGCAGGCCTGTTGTTTTGCTGCATGTCCGCACCGCTGGCGGGGAGTGCCTCCGGAAAAACGCTACGAGCACATCCATGTGCGCTTCGCTCCGGCCATCCATGGCCTCCGAGAT
>HLSNC_1000074_pt1 | contig 146619 bp, 125 predicted proteins | sample HotLakmetagenome_2_FD_14041 | JGI IMG/M metagenome (IMG submission 14041)
GTGGTCTTGTACTTCGTAGGGGCCCAACTGCTCATACCATCCAGCTATCATGCTGGATTCATGCAGTGAATCCCTTAGCCGATTTGTGCAACAAAGCCACTCCGAATGCAAAAAGTATTGTTCAGTTATTTTCAGAATACTTCGGGAATCGCATATTTGGACACCCGGCATACGACGAATTTAGTGCGCGATTCCGGATGGTTATTGAATCACTGGCTGCTTCTGGGGAATTGACCAAGACAAAGAATCACGAATTTATGCTGGAACCAAAAGCACTTGTCACATTGGCAAAATATGAACTAGATGAAAGACGTCATAGTGACAACGTTCGTCACAACCGTAGGCTTGTTTGGCTCACAGTGGTTATTGCTTTAGCGGCCATACTACAAGCAGTTTCCGCATTTGGCCTGTGATAGCCCATAACAAGCGCCGGGCTGGCCAACCTGCCTACCAACCCCAAGCCGCGCATCGCCGACCTGCGGGGTGGCGTCCTGAACCATCAACAAGGCGCTTTATCCCACCAAACCCTCCCCACATCAGCGTCCCGCCCATCCTCACAAATCGCCGCCCCGGGGGGCGGGTCGGCGATGCGCGGCGGCGCGTGCCGCGCCTTGATTCCGCGCGGGGCACCGCCCGCCCGGTTAACCAAACAAACCCTCAACACATGCCGCGCTGCGGCGGTGCACGCATGGCAGCCGGGCGGCAGCCGGAAATCACCCCCGCCCGATTTCCGCCGACCAGCGCCATTAACCCCCTCGCGCGGTGCCGCAACAGCCCATAAACTCACCCCATGCGAGTCGCGTTTCTCCTCTGTCTCATCCTTGCCGCCTGCGCCGCCCGCCCGCTCAGCGAGGCGGAAAAAACCTTTGCGGATCAGATCTTTGGCGACACGGCCGACACCGACATCATCCGCTTTCACGACGGGGCCATCGTCGAGAAGATCACCTACAAGCGCCCCAAACGCCCGCGCCTGGCCTGCCGCGAGCGTATCTGGCCCGAACCCGACACCGAAACCGTCACCGTCGGCCCCGCCGCGCTCGCGCTTCACAACCGGATCTTCTTTGCCAAACCCTTCTATTCAAACGATTATCTGCACGGATACCCCGAGGAAATGCACCTCTTCGCCGCCATGCTTTTCGCCCACGAGATGACCCATGTCTGGCAATGGCAGAACCGCGAGATCACCGGATACACCCCGATCCGTGCCGCCAACGAGCACGATTTCAGATCCGATCCCTATCTTTACGATATCTCAACCGAAACGCGGTTTCTTGACTACGCGTTCGAGCAACAGGCCAGCATTGTCGAGGAATATGTCTGCTGCACCGCGCTCGACCCCGACGCCCCGCGCACCGCGCGGCTCAGGGAACTGCTCGACGGGGTGTTCCCGCTCGACCGGTTGCGCATTCCCGAGACCGTTCACATCCCCTGGGACGGCGCGGAGAGAAAGGGAATTTGTCATTGAAGCGTTTCGGGGAATGACTGATACAAATCAGTGTCGCCAATATCCCGAGAGCGCAAAGCGCGGCTGGGTATCGGCGATTCAGGTTTTTCCCGAAACGCATTACAGGTATCTGGCAACCTCGGCCATGAAATCCTCGCCGCGTTTCTCGAAACTGTCATACTGATCGAAGGACGCCGCCGCCGGGGCCAGGAGGATCACCTCGCCCGGCCGCGCCTCTTCCACGGCGCGGCGCACGGCGCGCGCCATGTCGCCGCAAACCTCTGCCTCAACCCCTTGTAATTGCACGGCAAACCCGGCCGCCTCGCGCCCGATCACATAGGCCTTGACCACCGACCCGGTGGCCTCAAGCAGCCCGGCGATCCCGCCTTCCTTCTCCAGCCCGCCACAGATCCAGCGGATATTCCCGAAGGCTTTCAACGCCTTGGCCGCCGAATCCACGTTCGTCGCCTTGCTGTCATTGACGAACCGCACCCCGTCCTTCTCGCCCACGATCTGCGACCGATGCGGCAACCCGCCAAAGCTCTGAAAACCCTGTCCGATTTCCCGTGGCGCCAACCCCAACGTCCGGCACACCGCGTAGGCACAACAGGCGTTCTGGTGGTTATGCGCGCCCGGCAGCCCGGCAATCTCTCGCAGGTCGATCGACCCGGCCTGCCGCCCCTTGCGGTATTCCGCCAAGAACCCTTTCTTCGCAAACACATGCCAGCCCGGCCCGGTCAACTTGCGCTCGACCGAGACGGGGATCACCCGGTCGTCTCCCGGCCCTTCCGACAACTGGTTGACCAGGTATCGCCCCTCGTCCTCGTCCACGCCGATCACGCAGCGATCCGGCCCGCCTTCGGCAAAGAGCCGCCGCTTGGCCGCGAAATAGCCCCCCATGCCGCCGTGCCTATCCAGGTGATCGGGCGAAAGGTTCGTGAAAACAGCCACATCCGGGGTCAGCGCCCGCGCGAGATCGGTCTGGTAAGAGCTGAGTTCCAGCACCACGACCCCGCCATCCCCCGGCGGGTCGATGTCCAGAACCCCGCGCCCGATATTGCCCGCAAGCTCGACCGCGCGCCCCGCCTCGGCCAGCACATGATGGATCAGCGCCGCCGTGGTCGATTTCCCGTTCGACCCGGTCACCGCCACCACCTTGGGCACCGTGTCAAACCCGCCCCAGTCCGCCGCCCCGAGCGAGCGAAAGAAAAGGCCGATATCGTTGTCCACCGGCACTCCCGCGGCCCAGGCCGCGCGCACCACGCGGTTGGGCGCGGGGTAGAGATGCGGGATACCCGGGCTCAGGATCAGGCTGACAACGCCCTCGAAGGCACCGGGCGCGCCAAGCTCAACACATTGGAATCCCTCACCTTCCGCCGCCTCCCGCGCGGCCGGGTTGTCATCCCAGCACAGGGCCTCGGCCCCGCCCGCGCGCAACGCCCGCGCCGCCGAAAGCCCCGAGCGCCCCAGCCCCAGCACGGCCACGCACCTGCCTTCGTATCCGCGCACGGCGATCATCGGCTCACCGCACCTTCAGCGTGGCAAGACCGATCATCGCGAGTATGAGCGAGATGATCCAGAACCGGATCACGATCTGCGGTTCGGCCCAGCCCTTCTTCTCATAGTGGTGATGGATCGGCGCCATCAGGAACACCCGCTTGCCGGTGCGCTTGAAATAAAGCACCTGCACGATCACTGACAGCGCCTCGGCCACGAAAAGCCCCCCCACGATCGCCAGCACGATCTCGTGCTTGGTGGCCACCGCGATCGCCCCCAGCGCCCCGCCCAGCGCCAGCGAGCCGGTATCGCCCATGAACACCGCCGCGGGCGGCGCGTTATACCAAAGAAACCCCAGCCCACCGCCGAAAAGCGCGGCGGAAAAGATCAGGATCTCCCCGGTTCCGGGCACGTAATGCACGTCGAGGTACTCGGTGAAATCGACCCGCCCCACCGCATAGGCGATCACGCCCAGCGTTCCGGCCGCGATCATCACCGGCATGATCGCCAGCCCGTCGAGCCCGTCGGTGAGGTTCACCGCGTTGGCAGCCCCGACGATCACGATGATCGAGAACGGGATGAACAGCAGCCCCATGTCGATCAGGACATTCTTGAAAACCGGGACCGCCAGATGATGTTGCAGCGCCTCGGGATGATACATCGTCGCCCAAGACGCGGCGATCGCCGAGATCGCGAAACCCAGCAATAACCGTACCTTGCCCGGCACGCCTGCGGAATCCTGCTTGCGCACCTTGGCATAGTCATCGGCAAATCCGATCGCGGCGAACATCATCGTAACGAACAGCACGAGCCACACGAACGGATTGTCGAGCCGCGCCCAGAGCAGCGTCGAGGTCAGCAGCGACCCCACGATCAGCAAGCCGCCCATCGTCGGGGTCCCGGCCTTCACGAAATGGCCTTCCGGCCCATCCTCGCGAATGGGCTGCCCTTTGCCCTGGCGGCGGCGCAGCACGTTGATCAGCGGCGGGCCGAAGATGAACCCGAACAAGAGCGCGGTCAGGAACGCCCCGCCCGCCCGGAAGGTGATGTATCGAAACAGGTTGAAGACATCCCCGCCTTCCGAAAAAGCGGTCAACCAATAGAGCATTCACGCGTTCCTCTTGTTTGATCGGGTCCGTTGGCCCATTTCGCGGATCGCGTCAACAACCCGACTCACCTTGATCCCCTTCGATCCCTTGACCAATACCACGTCGCCCGCGTGGAGCAGCTTGCGCAGTTGCGCCACCATCTCCTCGGCGCTCTCCACCCAGAGACCCCGCCGTGCGGGCTCCAGCGCCTCGTAAAGGTGCCGCATCCGCGGCCCCACACAATGAACAACGTCAACGCAGGCCATGGCGTCGAGTTGCGCGAGCGCGGCGTGGTCATCGGCCTCGCCCGGCCCCAGTTCGAGCATGTCGCCCAGGATGGCAATACTCCGGCCGCGCCGCGCATCGCCGGGTTCGGCCGCCGCCAGCACCTCGAGCGCCGCCGCCATTGAGGTGGGATTTGCATTGAACGCATCGTCGATCAGGCTCAACTCGGCGCCCACGCCCGCATCGAGAACGATCCGCTCGCGCGTGCCGCGCCCCGCCGGTGGCTGCCAACGCGCCAGGTCGCCCACCGCGACCCCGAGATCGGCACCCAGCGCCTCGGCCGCGGCCAGAACGCCCAGCCCGTTCATCGCAAGGTGCCGCCCGGGGCTGGCGATCTTGTAGAGAAGCGGCGCACCATGCACCCGCGCCTCGCACACCGTGCGATCTTCCGAAAGACGAACGCTTTCAAGCCGGTAGTCATCGGATGTCTCGCCGAAAAGCACCATCCGCGCACCCATCGCGCGGGCCTTGTCCTGCAATATCGCCGCCGTGCCGATATCGGCATTGAGCACCGCAACGCCCCCCGGCTCCAGCCCGTCCAGAATCGCCGCCTTTTCACGGGCGATGCCCTCGATCGACTCGAAGGCTTCCAGGTGCGCGGCGGCAACGGTGGTGATCAGTGCCACATGCGGCCGTGCCATCCGCGCCAGCGGTGCGATCTCGCCGGGATGGTTCATGCCGATCTCGATCACGGCGAACTCGGCGTCGGGGGGCATCCGCGCCAACGTGAGCGGCACCCCCCAGTGATTGTTGAACGACGCCTCGGCGGCATGGGTGCGGCCCTGCCCCTGCAACACCTCGCGCAGCATCTCCTTGGCCGAAGTCTTGCCGACCGATCCAGTCACGGCAACCACCCGGGCGGTGCTGCGCGTCCGCGCGGCACGGCCCAGCGCCTCGAGCGCGGGCAGGACATCCTCGACGATCAAAAGGGGGGCATCCGGGGGCACACCTTCCGGAACGTGTGACACCATCGCCGCCGCCGCACCCTTTTCCAGCGCCTGCGGCACGAAATCGTGCCCGTCGCGCACATCCTTGAGTGCCACGAAAAGATCGCCGGGTGCGAGGCTGCGCGTGTCGATCGACACGCCCGTGACCACCCAATCTCCCCGTGCCCGACCGCCCGTGGCCGTTGCCGCTTCTTGCGCTGTCCAGAGCGTCATGCCGACCGCCCTTCCAGCGCGGCCACCGCCACGCTTGCCTGTTCGGCATCGTCAAAGGGCAACACGTCCTCGCCGATGATCTGGCCGCTTTCGTGGCCCTTGCCCGCGATCAGCAGAACGTCCCCGGGTTCGAGCTGATCCACCCCGCGCAGGATCGCCTCGGCCCGGTCGCCCACCTCGTAGGCATCGGGGCACCCCTCCATCACCGCCGCCCGGATCAGGGCGGGGTCTTCGCCCCGCGGGTTGTCGTCGGTCACGATCACCACATCGGCATGATCCGCCGCCGCCCGTCCCATGAGCGGGCGCTTGCCCCGGTCCCGGTCCCCGCCCGCGCCGACGATCACCACGATCCGTCCCGCCACGTGCGGGCGCAAGGCACGCAGGGCGGTGGCCACCGCCTCGGGCGTATGCGCGTAATCGACAAAAATCGCCGCCCCGTTGGCGCGGCGCGCAACCAGCTGCATCCGCCCACGCACGCCCGTCAGGTACTCCAGAGTCTCGAACACCCGTTCGGGCTCTGCCCCGCAGGCAATGACCAGCCCCGCCGCCAGCAGAACGTTCTCGGCCTGGAACCCGCCGATCAGCGGCAGGTAAGTGCGAAACCGCTTCTTGTCCCAGGAAAAAAAGACCTCCTGCCCCGTCGTGTCAAAGCGTTGCGCCATGAGTTGCAGATCGGTGCTTTCGGTCCGACCCACGGCAATCACCCGCTGACCGCGCCCTGCGGCGATTGCCGCCATGTCCGGCCCGCGCGGATCGTCGATATTGATCACCGCCACACCGGTCTCGGGCAGGACACGATCGAACAGGCCCGCCTTGGCCTCGAAATACTCGTCGAAACTGGCGTGATAGTCGAGATGGTCCTGCGACAGGTTGGTGAACCCCGCCGCCGCGAGGTGCACCCCGTCCAGCCGCCGCTGTGCCAGCCCGTGCGACGACGCCTCCATCGCCGCATGGCTCACCCCTTCGCGCGCTGCCGCCGCCAGCGTGCGGTGCAGCGTGATCGGCTCGGGCGTGGTATGGGCAAGTGGCGCGCTCCAGACTCCCTCGACCCCGGTGGTGCCAAGGTTCACCGCCTCCTCGCCCAGCTCGGTCCAGATCATCCGGGTGAACGTCGCGACGCTGGTCTTGCCGTTGGTGCCGGTCACGGCCACCATGGTTTCGGGTTGCAACCCGAACCACAAGGCGGCGGTATAGGCCAGAACCTGCCGCGGATCCTCGCTCACGATCAGCGCCGCATCGCTCGCGGCCAGCTCCTGCGCGGCGATCCGCGCCCCCGCCGCATCGGTCAGGACCGCCGCCGCACCCATGCGCAGCGCATATTGAATGAATTCGCCACCATGAACCCGGGTGCCCGGCAGGGCGGCAAAGAGATGGCCATCCTTCACGTCGCGGCTGTCGACCGAAAGGCCCGTGATCCGCGCTTCGCGTCCGCCCCGGGCGGTCAGGCCCAGTTCGGTTAAGGTCTTGACCTGCTGCCCGCCACCCATCTGCCCGTTCCCCTTTTGTGGGTCAATTCGACGTGAGCGTTATACCAGCCAATTGCCCGGGCTCAAGCTGCGGTCGCAACCCCAGAAGGGGGGCCAGGCGGTTGATCATCTCTGCCGCTACCGGCACGGCCGTCCAGCCCGCCGTGCGCCGGACCTCGTCCAACGCGAAGGTCTCGGGCTCATCGAGCGTCAGCACAAGCACGTATTTCGGATCATGCGCCGGAAAGATCGAGGCGAAACTCGCGATCACCTTGTCCTCGTAATAGCCGCCCTGCGGTGTTGGCTTGTCGGCGGTGCCCGTCTTGCCACCCACCACGTAGCCCGGCACATCCCCGAAACTCGCCGTGCCGTCGGTGACGGCCTTGCGCAGCATGTCACGCGCCGCGGCGGCCACCTGCGGGCGCATCACGCGCGGCCCGTCCTGGCGCCCGTCGCGCTTCAACAGCGTCGGCTTGATCCTGGTTCCACCATTGGCAATTGCCGCATAGCCGGCGGCCAGATGCATCGGACTGACCGAGAGCCCATGACCATAGGAAATCGTCATCGCAGAAATCTCGGACCATTTCTTGGGCAGAAGCGGCGTGCTGCCGCTGGCCTCGACGATCTCGGCCGGCGTGCGCTCCAGAAGACCCAGCGCAGCCAGAAACGCGCGCTGTTCCTCGGCGCCGATCTTCTGGGCCAGGCGGGCCGTGCCGACATTCGAGCTCTTTGCGATCACGTCCTCGACAGTGAGTTCCGCGCCGTAGTCGCGGAAATCGCGGATCCTGTGCCTGCCCCACCTGAGAGGGCCACTCGTGTCAACCATGGTCGAGGGCTCGACCAGGTCCAGCTCAAGCGCCTGCGCCACGGTGAAAATCTTGAAAGTCGAGCCAAGCTCGTAAACACCCTGTACCGCCCGGTTGAACAGCGGCGTGTCGTCAGGCGCCCCTTCGGTCGGCCCGCGTGGGCGGTCATTCGGGTCGAAATCCGGCAGGCTCACGACGCTGATCACCTCACCGGTATGCACGTCCATCAAAACACTGGCCGCACCCTTGGCATTCATCAGCTTCATGCCACCCCAGAGCACCTGCTCGGCCGCCGCCTGAACGGTCAGGTCGAGCGACAATTGCAACGGCCTGCTCTCTTCGCTCGGATCTCGCAGGAAGTCGTCAAACACCTTTTCGACGCCCGCGACACCGATCAGCTCGGCCGCGTCCACGCCCTCCCTGCCAAAGGACGCGCCGCCCAGCACATGGCTGGCCAGCTTGCCATTGGGATAGAGCCGCATCTCGCGCGGCCCGAACAAGAGCCCGGGATCGCCGATGTCGTGCACCGCCTGTTTCTGCTCGGGGCTGATCTTGCGCTTGATCCAGACGAACTTGCGCTTGCCCGTGAAATCGCGCACGAGGCGCTCCTCGTCCAGATCGGGAAATATCTCCGCAAGCGCCCCGGCCACCCGCACCGGATCGATCATCTGTGGCGGCTGCGCATAAAGGCTGTGGGTTTCCAGGTTGGTGGCCAGGACCCGCCCCCGGCGATCGACGATGTCGGAGCGCTGCGCGACGATATGGCTGCCTTCGGCCCGGGCACGTGGTTCCTCGGGTTCGGAACCGGCCATGACGCCCATACGCACCCCGATCACCGCATAGGCACACAGGAACATCACACCCAGAACCAGCAGCCGACCCTCGGATCGGGCGCGGGTCTGGTCGCGCATCTCTTCGTGGCGCAACCGGGTGTTCTCGCGCTCGATGACATCCGGATTTTCACCCTTGGCGCGGGCTTCGAGGATGCGCGCCAGCGGGCGCAGCGGCGTTCGGATCATGGGTCGGCCTCCTCTGCCGATACATCGACGGCATTCTCAAAATCCAGGACCGGCGCGGCGGGCGCGGCAGGATAGGCCACCTGGTCGATTCGCCCGAACTGCTCGGGCGAGAGCGGCAACAGGCCCAGGCGATCGAAATTGATGTCCGCCAATTCGCGCAACCGGTCCGGCCGGTTGAGATAGGCCCATTCCGCGCGCAGCATCGCCAGGCGCGACCGCGCCACGCCAATGTCGCTTTGCAACTGCTCGGTCTTCGAAAGCGCTTCCTGCGTGCGATAGTTCTCGTGATAGGCCCAGAAGGCCAGCCCGATGACCACGACCGCCGTTATCGCCTTCAACAGGGTCTTCATCGCCCTCGTCTCCCCGTTTTTCCCAGTTGCGGCATGCCGATCGCGGCGCGGTCCACCGGCTCGGCCGGGACCGCGGTGCGCCGCCCCACGCGCAGCTTGGCACTGCGGCTTCGGGGGTTCTCGGCCAGTTCGGCCTCATCCGGCCCGATCGCCTTGCGCGTCTTGACCTCGAACTGCGCCGGTTTCTTCTGCACGGGGGCATGGCGGCTGCCCCCACCGCCCGCGCCACCGGATTTCTCGGCGAAGAATCGCTTCACGATCCGGTCCTCGATCGAGTGAAATGTCACCACCGCCAATTGTCCGCCGGGTTTCAGCGCCCGTTCCGCCGCCTCCAGCCCGGCGACCAGTTCGCCGTATTCGTCGTTCACCGCGATCCGCAGCGCCTGGAAGGTGCGCGTCGCCGGATGGCTCTGGCCCGGTTTCGGGCGGGGCAGCGATCTCTCGATGATCGCGACCAGTTGCAGCGTGGTCTCGATCGGTTCCTCGGCCCGTGCCCGCACGATATTGCGCGCGATCCGCCGGCTGGCCCTTTCCTCGCCATAGTGAAACAGGATATCGGCCAGCGCCCCCTCGTCCGCATTGTTGACGATGTCGGCGGCACTCGGCCCCTTCTGGCTCATCCGCATGTCGAGCGGCCCTTCGGCCATGAAGGAAAACCCGCGCTCGGCCTGGTCGAGCTGCATCGAGCTCACCCCCAGATCGAGCACCACCCCGTCGAGATCGGCACCATATTCATCAAGCTGCGAAAACCGTCCCTGCACCAGCTCGAGCCGCGCGCCATAATCCCCCGCCCAGCTTTCGGCCATCTCGAACACTGCCGGGTCACGGTCCACCCCGATCACCCTGTCGGCACCGGCCTCAAGCAGCGCACGCGCATACCCTCCCGCGCCGAATGTTCCGTCTAGCCACACACCCGTGACAGGCGAAACCGCCCGCAAGAGCGGGCGCAGCAGAACAGGGATATGAGAAGCATCATCCTGGGCACGGGCAGCGGGTGCCATCATCCGTCACCCCGCACCTGGTCAAGAAAGATCAGCGGGTCGAAATCCTCGGGCTGCTCGTCCAGCCAGGCCTCGGTTTCGGCCATCTCCTCACGCTCATAGGTCTCGGGATTCCAGATCTGGAACGTATCGCCCGCTGCGATGAAGAACGCCTCGTTCTCCAACCCGATTTTCTCGCGCAGCTTCGCCGGCAGCACCAGCCGCCCCGTCTCGTCGACATTCGTGGGCAAACTCTGCCCGTGATAGAGACGCTGGAGGATCTTGCGCTCTTTCGACCCGCGCGGCAGGCTGTCGATCTTGCGATCCACCTCGTCGATCGCCTCGATCGTGTAGCATTCAAGGAACTTGCGTCGGTGGTCGCCATAGACGATCACGAGGTTGGGGTTGAGCCCCTCGGTCCAGTCCGGGTCGCCCGCCTCCAGGACACGGCGAAACGAGGCCGGGATCGACACCCTGCCCTTCGCATCCACCTTGTGGTGGCTCTCGCCTCTGAACCTGCGGGTCACTGTCCCATGGTCCCTCTTGTCCTGCCTCGCACCGAAACGGATTCCGGGGCCTTTAACGAGAAAACGGCGGATTGAACTGCTGCCACTGTTCAATCCGCCGCCCTCGTCCCGCTTGTGCGGGGTGTCCGACTGCGCGCGCCACCTGGGGGGATGTCTGCTCGCCCGCGCGCCGGATCTCATTGTGCGATGAAAGCGGGTGCCTGTATGAAACCTGACTTGGGAGTTTTGTTCGGGGTCTTGATTTGCCCCTTGATCCCGTCCTCATCGTGTCTATAGGGATGCCATGGGAAATCATGGGTTTCAACTGTTTTTTACGGGAAATACCCCAAACCCCCTCCTTCAGATCTCACCGAAAGTCAGCATTTGAAGGGAAATTCCCCTCAAACAACACCGCACTTAGCGGATAATACGCCCATGAAGACTAAATATGGTATGAGATAAACAAGGTAAAAATATCCCACGATTTCCCAGAAAATCCATCTCATGCGCCAGGAAGCAACCTCCTCCACCCGCCACATCCATGAAAAACGGCGCGAATCACGTCTGATTCACGCCGTTCCCGCCAGTTGATTCGATGAATCGCAACCAGATCATAGGGCAGGCCCATCCATTCCCATGGCGCGGCCCACGATTTCCCATGGCGCGCCCGGGTCAGATCACCCCGGCCTCGGTCAGCCGCCCGGCCAGGCGCTCGTAAGCTTCCGACATGACCCCCGCGCCCGCCGCGACCGGACGACCGGAGTCACCCCCCAACCGGGTTTCAAGGTCGATGGGCAATTGCGCCAGGAGCGGCGCGCCGATCTTCCTGGCCTCGGCCGCGACACCACCCTGACCGAACACATGCTCCTCGTGGCCGCATTTCGGACAGACATAGACGCTCATATTCTCGATCAGGCCGATAATCGGCACCTCCAGTCGATTGAGCATGTCGATCCCCTTGCGCGCATCGAGCAGCGCCACGTCCTGCGGCGTCGAGACCATGATCGCCCCGTCCAACACGCTCTTCTGCGCCAACGTGAGCAGGACATCCCCCGTCCCCGGCGGCAGGTCGACGATCAGAACGTCCAGATCGCCCCATGCCACCTCGGACATGAATTGCTGCAACGCGCCCATCAGCATCGGCCCGCGCCAGATCACCGCCTGCCCTTCTTCCAGCATCAGCCCGATCGACATGACCTTCACGCCATGGGCCTCGGGCGGCAGAAGCTGATTGTCGGCACTGGCCTGCGGCTTGCCCGTGAGCCCCATCATCCGCGGCTGGCTCGGCCCGTATATGTCGGCATCGAGCAGGCCCACCCGCCTTCCGGCCCGCGCCAGCGCGACGGCGAGGTTGGCGCTTACCGTCGATTTTCCGACACCGCCCTTGCCCGATCCGACCGCGATGATCCGCCTGACCCCGGCCGGCTTGATCTTCGCCGCCTGCGGACTGGGGTGCCGCCCGATCTCGAGATCCGGCGGCGGCGCCTTCTGGGCGGGTTGCGCCGGGCCGTGCGCGGTCAGCACTGCCGACACTCCCGCGACCCCCGGCAATTTCTCCACCAGGCTCACCGCCGCCACACGGACCGGTTCCATCTTGCGCGCATCCTCGCTGTTGGCCGCCTCGATGACGAATCGCACCTGGCCATCCTCCACCGACAGCGCCCGAATCATATCGCGCGAGACCAGGCTCCCCCCGTCAGGCAGCTGGAGTCGGTCCAGCGCGTTCAGGATGTTTTCGCGCATTGCACTCATTTTCTTCCCCTGTGACGTGGTTGTGATCCATAGATGCATCATAACTGCGCCTTTTTGTGCAATCCGCAAGCCCAGCGCCCGGAATTGCATCAGCGACATAACGCAACTCATTGAGATCAATTGTGATTTCCCTTGCGTCAACTATGCAGATGCTGCATGGCAGCATTGAAAATTCGATCATTGTGCAACTGCAGCATCGGGCTATATTGGTCTCAACGAAACGAAGGCACGATCCGGAAAGGCAACGACATGGCATTCGCAGGCAACACTCAAGCCGCACCCCATCACGGGCTGGCAGGTCTGGCTGTTCATGTCGAGGCACTGGTCGAACGGTTCAACCTTTACCGCCACTACCGCCGTACGCTGGCGGAACTTGGCGGGTTGAATGCCCGCGACCTGGCCGAGATCGGTCTTTGCCGAAGCAATATCCGCTCGGCAGCCTACGAGGCGGTCTACGGATCGCAGAACTGAGTTTGAATTCAGAGGCCCCTCTCCTCCTCCCTGGGGTTCATCTGATCAGGCGGCGGGATCGCTCCTCCTCCCAGATCCCGTCGCCGCCCATATTAGAGAATTGCGCCGGGGTCGCTCCTCCTCCCAGACCCTGCCGCATGTAAGAGACGGCGGCACCCTCTCCTCCTCCCTGGGTGCCGCCGTTTTCTTTTCCGAAAGCCTGATACCCCAATACGCCAGCACCACCGCTCGGCGGTTGCCCCTGGCCTGTCGAAACCCCAGCGCACGCCGCATTTACCTGATCAAACGTCATGAGCAGGCGGCAGACCCCGGCAGCCGGGCGGGCAGCCGAATGTCAGACGGATATCACCCCCCGATTTTTCAACGAAAAGGCCCGTTAACTTTTCTCAGAACGGGATATCGTCGGCCCCGCTGACAAAACGCGCGACCACCTTCTTCACCCCGGCTTTTTCGAACTCGATCTCAAGCTTGTCACCCTCGATCCCGGTGATCTTCCCATAGCCGAATTTCTGGTGAAACACCCGCTCTCCCACCGTATGACTGCTGATCGCCTCGAGATCTATGACCTGGTTTCTCGTTTCTTTCGGCTGACTTACGGGCCGTTGTTTAGATCGAGCCTGCATCCGCCGCCAGCCGGGAGCATTATAGACATTGGCCTCGGCCGCGCGCGTCTCGACCCCGCCTGACGCCGCCGCACCATAGCCGCCCCCGTATAATCCGGGTGGCGTCAGAACCTCGACATGCTCTTGCGGCAATTCATCGATGAACCGGCTCGGCATCTGGCTTTGCCATTGCCCGTAAACCCTTCTGTTTCCAGCAAAACTTATCGTGCAAACCTCCTCCGCCCGGGTGATCCCGACATAGGCGAGGCGGCGCTCCTCCTCCAATCCCTTGATCCCGCTTTCATCCATGGAGCGCTGCGACGGGAACAACCCGTCCTCCCATCCCGGCAGGAACACCGCCGGAAACTCCAGCCCCTTGGCCGCATGCAACGTCATGATCGAGACCTTCTCGTCCTGCTCGTCGCTGTCATTGTCCATAATCAAGCTGACATGCTCCAGAAATCCTTGCAAATTTTCAAAAGATTCCAGTGCCTTGACCAATTCCTTGAGGTTTTCGAGTCGCCCCGGCGCCTCGGGCGTCTTGTCGTTCTGCCACATCTGCGTATAGCCGGATTCGTCCAGGATGATCTCGGCCAGTTCCACATGGCTCAACTCAGGGCTACCCATCATCCGGCCCCACCGGTCAAGCCCGTCCAGAAGTCGCGCCAACTCTACGGCACCCTTTCCCCCGATCCCCTTGGATTCAATCAGGATTCTCGCACCATCCGAAAGTGCCACACCGTTCGACCGCGCCGCCTTCTGGATCTTCTGCTGGGCGACGTCTCCCAATCCCCGCTTGGGTGTATTGACGATGCGCTCAAAGGCGAGATCATCCCCGGGGCTGACAACCAAACGGAAATAGGCCATCGCGTCGCGGATCTCCATCCGCTCGTAGAACCGCGGTCCACCGATCACCCTGTAGGGCAGCCCGATGGTCAGGAACCGGTCTTCGAAAGACCGCATCTGGTGCGACGCGCGCACAAGTATCGCCATTTCGTTCAATGAAAACGGGCGGATGCCACGGGTGCCCCGTTGCAACGCCTCGATTTCCTCACCGATCCAGCGCGCCTCTTCCTCACCGTCCCAGTGGCCGATCAGGCGCACTTTCTCGCCTTCTTCCGCCTCGGTCCAGAGATCCTTGCCCAGCCGCCCCTCGTTGCCGCGGATCACCCCGGACGCGGCCTTGAGGATATGCGGCGTCGAGCGGTAATTCTGTTCCAGCCGCACCACCTTGGCACCAGGAAAATCCTTTTCAAACCGCAGGATATTGCCCACTTCTGCCCCGCGCCAACCATAGATCGACTGGTCATCGTCACCCACGCAGCAGATATTCTTGTGCCCTCCCGCCAGCAGCCGCAGCCACAGGTACTGGGCCACGTTGGTGTCCTGGTATTCATCGACGAGGATATAGCGGAACCAACGTTGATATTGCTCCAGAACATCCTGATGCCGCTGGAAAATCGTCACCATGTGCAACAACAGGTCTCCGAAATCCACCGCGTTCAGTTCGCGCAATCGCACCTGGTATTGCGCGTAAAGTTCAGTGCCGCGGTGGTTATACGCCCCTGCCTCGCTTGCCGGAACTGTGTCTGGAGCCCATGCGCGGTTCTTCCAATGGTCGATGATCCCCGCCAATTGCCGGGCTGGCCAGCGTTTATCGTCGATATTGGCCGCCGCAACCTGTTGTTTCAAAAGGCGCAACTGATCATCCGTATCGAGAATCGTGAAGTTCGACTTGAGTCCCGCAAGTTCGGCATGACGGCGCAGCAGCTTGACGCAGATCGAATGAAACGTGCCCATCCACGGCATTCCCTCGATCGACTGTCCCAACAGGCGGCCCACGCGTTCCTTCATCTCGCGCGCCGCCTTGTTGGTGAAAGTCACCGACAGAATCTCGTTCGGGCGCGCCTTGCCGGTGTTGAGCAAGTGCACGATCCGCGTGGTCAGAGCCTTGGTCTTGCCAGTTCCCGCCCCCGCCAGCATCAGAACCGGCCCGTCCAACGCTTCGACCGCCTCGAGTTGGGCAGGGTTCAACTCATCCAGATAGGGAGCCGGACGCCCCGCCATCGCCTGGGCCGAAAGCGGCGCAGCAGCAACCTCATATTCGTCTTCAAATCTGCTCATGGCGCGAAGAGTAACGCGTCGTCACGGCAAGATAAAGGGATGTTCGCTCCTTGTTCCCTTGGTTTTCTGTGGACAAGTCCGCGCATGGTGCCAACAAATACGCCCATGGACCTGCACACGAAATACCCGGGCCTTCCCGATCTTGTCACTCGTGCGCGCGGACGCATTCCGCATTTCGTGTTCGAGTATCTGGACAGCGCAACAGGCAACGAAGCGACCCTGCGCCGCAACCGCCAGAAACTCGACGAGGTGTTGTTTCACCCCTCGATCCTGCGCGGCGCCATGACCCCCGAACTGTCGGTTAAACTTTTCGATAATGAAATCGCGCTACCTTTCGGCATCGCGCCGGTTGGCATGTCTGGTCTGATCTGGCCCAACGCGGAAAAACTCTTGGCACAAACGGCGGCGCGGGCGGGCATTCCTTATTGCCTTTCCACCGTCGCCAGCCAGACGCCCGAGGATGTCGCGCCGGTTCTGGGCGATCATGCCTGGTTTCAGCTTTACCCCCCCAAGGATCCCGGGGTGATGCGCGATCTGGTAGGACGTGTGAAAGACGCCGGGTTCAAGGTTCTGGCAATGACGGTCGATGTGCCGGTCGCCTCGCGCCGTGAGCGGCAGACACGCTCGGGCCTGACACAACCGCCGCGGCTCACCCCACGTCTGTTGTGGCAGGTGATGCAACGCCCTGCGTGGGCATTGGGCACGCTCAGACAGGGCCGCCCTCGGCTCAAGACGATTGAAACCTATGTTGATGACAACCGCACCCTGCCATCGACCGAACATATCGGCTATCTGCTGCGCACCTCGCCCGATGCAGCCTATCTCGCGGCGCTGCGCGAGGCGTGGGATGGACCCCTTGTTCTCAAGGGCGTGATGAACCCGGAAGAGGCGAAATATCTTTCCGATCAAGGTGTTGATGGGGTCTGGCTCTCGAACCACGCCGGTCGGCAATTCGATGCCGCGCCCGCCAGCATCGAGGTTTTGCCCGCGATGCGCGACGCCACCGACCTGCCCATCATCTTCGATAGCGGAATTGATGGCGGGCTCGATATCCTGCGGGCCCTCGCGCTCGGGGCGGATTTCGTGATGATGGGCCGGGCGTGGCATTACGCGCTGGCCGCGCTCGGAACACGGGGCCCTGACCATCTGCTCGACATGTTCACCCGTGATATCGTTGCGAACATGGGACAGATCGGCATCGAACGATTTGCCAACCTTTCGTCGCGCCTTGTTCAGGACCGGTCGTGAACGAAACACGGCGCAGCCCAGCAATGTTGCAGTAGTATAGCAGCACGTGTATTGCGCTGCACTGCAGCATCACGCTAGCAATGCGCGTGAACCTGCACGTTCAAGGCTCGAGGGATCCAACAAGACATGGCCGAATTCCAGAAAATCCTGATCGCGAACCGCGGTGAGATCGCCATTCGCATCATGCGCGCCGTCAACGAGATGGGCAAACGCACCGTCGCGGTCTTCGCCGAAGAGGACAAGCTGTCATTGCACCGGTTCAAGGCGGACGAAGCCTATCGCATCGGCGAGGGGCTAGGACCCGTGGCCGCCTATCTCTCGATCGATGAAATCATCCGCGTGGCCAAGGCAAGCGGCGCCGACGCGATCCATCCGGGTTATGGCCTACTCTCGGAAAACCCCGATTTCGTTGATGCTTGTGATCGAAACGGGATCGCCTTCATAGGCCCCAGGGCCGAGACAATGCGCGCATTGGGCGACAAGGCCAGCGCGCGGCGCGTGGCGATCGAGGCCGGCGTGCCGGTGATCCCGGCCACCGAGGTTCTGGGCGATGACATGGACGCGATCCGCGCCGAGGCCGCCAAGATCGGCTATCCCTTAATGCTCAAGGCAAGCTGGGGTGGCGGCGGTCGCGGGATGCGCCCGATTACCAAGCCCGAGGAGCTTGAGGAAAAGGTCCTGGAAGGCCGGCGCGAGGCCGAGGCCGCCTTTGGCAATGGCGAAGGTTATCTTGAGAGGATGATCATGCGCGCGCGCCATGTCGAGGTTCAGATACTGGGAGACAAGCATGGCGGCATGTACCACCTCTTCGAGCGCGACTGCTCGGTTCAGCGCCGCAACCAGAAAGTCGTCGAACGCGCCCCCGCCCCTTATCTGAGCGATCTACAACGCGCCGAGATCTGCGAGCTTGGATACAAGATCTGCAAGCATGTGAATTACGAATGTGCCGGCACGGTCGAATTCCTGATGGATATGGATATGAGCCAGTTCTATTTCATCGAGGTGAACCCGCGCGTGCAGGTCGAACATACCGTCACCGAGGAAGTGACCGGCATCGACATCGTCCGTGCGCAAATCCTTATCGCCGAAGGGAAAACCATCGCGGAAGCGACCGGTAAACCTGATCAGGATCAAGTCACACTTAACGGGCACGCGCTGCAATGCCGGGTGACCACAGAAGATCCGCAGAACAATTTCATCCCCGATTATGGCCGCATTACCGCCTATCGCTCGGCCACGGGCATGGGTATTCGACTCGATGGTGGCACGGCCTATGCCGGTGGCGTCATCACCCGCTACTACGACAGCCTTCTGACCAAGATCACCGCATGGGCGCCGACCCCGGAAATGGCCATTGCAAGGATGGACCGCGCCTTGCGCGAGTTTCGCATTCGCGGGGTGTCGACCAATATTGCCTTTGTCGAGAACCTGTTGAAACATCCGACGTTTCTTTCGAACGAATACACGACCAAGTTCATCGACGAAACGCCCGAGCTTTTCAATTTCAAGAAGCGGCGCGACAGGGGCACCAAGGTCTTGACCTATATCGCCGACATCTCGGTCAACGGCCATCCCGAAACCCAGGGCCGTCCGAAACCACCCGCCGGGGCGAAACCACCTCGCCCGCCCCATGTCCCGGCCGGGCTGGCACCCTATGGCACCAAGAACCTGCTCGATGAACAGGGGCCACAGGCCGTTGCCGACTGGATGAAGGCGCAAGATCGGCTATTGCTGACCGACACGACCATGCGTGACGGGCACCAATCATTGCTCGCCACGCGGATGCGCTCGATCGACATGATCAAGATCGCGCCCGCCTATGCCGCGAAACTGCCCCAGCTTTTCTCGGTCGAATGCTGGGGCGGCGCCACCTTCGACGTGGCCTATCGCTTCCTGCAGGAATGCCCGTGGCAGCGCCTGCGCGACCTGCGCGCGCGTATGCCCAATCTGCTCACCCAGATGCTTTTGCGAGCCTCCAACGGTGTGGGTTATACCAACTACCCCGACAACGTGGTCCAGGAGTTCGTGCGACAGGCCGCCGAAACCGGCGTCGATGTTTTTCGTGTCTTTGACAGCCTCAACTGGGTCGAGAACATGCGCGTCGCGATGGACGCCGTGATCGACAACGACCGGATCTGCGAAGCGGCAATCTGTTATACCGGTGACATTCTCAACCCGGATCGGGCAAAGTATGACCTGAAATACTATGTTGGCATGGCAAAGGAACTGGAGGCGGCGGGGGCCCATGTTCTGGGTCTCAAGGACATGGCCGGGCTGCTCAAGCCATCCGCGGCACACGTCCTTTTCAAGGCTTTGAAAGAAGAGGTCGGATTGCCGATCCACTTCCACACCCATGACACGAGCGGAATTGCAGGTGCCACCGTTCTCGCTGCCGCCGAAGCCGGAGTGGACGCTGCGGATGCAGCGATGGATGCATTTTCGGGTGGCACCTCTCAGGCCTGCCTCGGCTCGATTGTCGAAGCGCTGGCCCATTCCGAACGCAACACCGGTCTCGACATCGCTGCCATCCGCGAAATCTCGCATTACTGGGAGGCCGTGCGCGCGCAATATGTCGCCTTCGAAAGTGGCCTTCAGGCGCCTGCATCCGAGGTTTACCTGCACGAGATGCCCGGCGGCCAGTTCACCAACCTCAAGGCCCAGGCCCGTGCGCTCGGGCTCGAAGAACGCTGGCCCGAGGTGGCGCAGGCCTATGCCGACGTGAACCGGATGTTCGGCGATATCGTCAAGGTCACGCCATCCTCCAAGGTCGTGGGCGACATGGCATTGATGATGGTCAGCCAGGGGTTGAGCCGTGCCGATGTCGAGGATCCCGAAACTGATGTCGCATTTCCCGATTCGGTCATCGACATGATGCGTGGCAATCTCGGCCAGCCGCCGGGCGGATTTCCCCAAGCGATCGTCAAGAAGGTTCTCAAGACCGAAGCCCCCAATACCCAACGTCCGGGAAAGCATCTCGAACCAGTCGACCTCGCAGCGGCACACGAACAACTCTCGGAAGAACTCGAAGGCCTCAAGACCGATTCCGAAGACCTGAACGGATACCTCATGTACCCCAAGGTTTTCCTCGACTACATGGGGCGGCACCGGCTCTATGGCCCCGTACGCACCCTGCCCACCAGAACCTTTTTCTACGGGATGGAGCCAGGAGAAGAGATCAGCGCCGAAATCGACCCGGGCAAGACCCTCGAAATCCGGCTTCAGGCTATTGGTGAGACCGGTGAAGATGGTGACGTGAAGGTGTTTTTCGAATTGAACGGGCAACCGCGCGTCATCCGGGTGCCGAACCGGCTTGTAAAATCCCAAACCGCCGTGCGGCCAAAGGCCGAAGTCGGAAACTCCAACCATATCGGAGCACCCATGCCCGGCGTCGTGGCCAGCGTTATTGTCGCCGAAGGGCAGTCCGTAAATGACGGAGGGCTTCTCTTGACCATCGAAGCCATGAAGATGGAAACCGCAATACATGCCGAGCGGGCTGGTAAGGTCAAAGCGGTCCATGTCGCACCAGGCGATCAGATCGATGCCAAGGATCTCTTGATCGAGTTGGAGGAATAATTCGGTAGGCTAGAAGAGCACGCGGGGCCTAATCCAAAAACTTGGGTCAAGACACGCTTTTTCACTTGCAGCCCCGTGTTAGATTTCATATCTCCCCCTCACCCAAGGATGCGGGCGTAGCTCAGGGGTAGAGCATTACCTTGCCAAGGTAAGGGTCGTGAGTTCGAATCTCATCGCCCGCTCCATATTTCCCAAAAGGAAACACTACGTGATATTGTTGTCGCGTAGCTTCGCTTTGTATCCCGGCTTTTCTCAGAACGCATTGAATGTGAGGGTCGTCAATGACCGCTCGATTCCCTCGATATCGAGCAGATTATCGTTGATGAACTTGCCTACATCCTGATCTCTCGGGATATAGATTTTCAGGATCAAGTCATACTCACCACTGGTTGAATAAAGTTCCGAATGCAGCTCGCGCAGCACGATCTCCTCGGCCACCTTGTAAGTCGTCCCGGGCTTGCAGCGCAGTTGAATGAAAACACACGAGCTCATCAACATCCCTTTCTTGCAGCGTCAGCCTCAAACTGGCACGCGCACCGCTGCTACGCAATACATGCCCATGTGCCTTGGCGCGGCACCACGGCGGCGAGGGTGTGACCATTCCAGAACGGGTCGTTCCTGTCGCCGCATGACAGCGCACCTAATTTCTTGTCCGGCACTTTGATGCCGCCAACCACACCGGCCGCCACGCTTGCGTATCGGGTTTTTCCGGTTTTCAGGCCATCTGCAAGGCTCTTCACGTTGCGCCCCTGGAAACGTCCGGCGCAGGGTCCGGATAATGGTCGCACGAGCGATCTACCTCAGTAACCGATGGTATCAAGGCAAACACTATTTTCCTGAAGAATGAAAAACTGCTTGCCAGGCTACCTCGGACGGCACCCCACGAAGCTCATCGAAGCACTTGGAAGCGCACGTTCGGCTGCGTATAAGCGGCCCAGGACATGTGAAGGAAGCAACCATGCGCAAGGCCCAGATCACCCGTGAGACGGCTGAGACGAGAATCAGCGTTGATCTCGATATCGACGGACAAGGCAACTACGATATTGAAACCGGGGTAGGATTTTTCGATCATATGCTGGACCAACTCGCACGGCATTCGTTGATCGACATGGCGGTGCGGTGCGCGGGCGATCTGCACATTGACGCTCACCACACGGTCGAAGACGTCGGAATTGCGATCGGCCAGGCATTGGCACTGGCCCTTGGCGACAAGCGCGGAATCCGCCGCTACGGCGCTTGCCTTCTACCGATGGACGATGCCTTGGTGCGGGCCGCGCTCGATTTGTCCGGGCGACCCTATATCGTCTGGAAAGCCGACTTTCCGACAGGAAAGATCGGAACATTCGACACCGAGTTGGTGCGCGAATTCTTTCAAGCCCTTAGCACACATGCCGGCATCACCCTCCATATCGAGGCACTGCATGGGATCAACAGCCACCACATGGCCGAGGCCACGTTCAAGGCTGTGGCGCGTGCATTGCGTGACGCTATCGAAACGGATCCACGCAAGAACGATACCGTTCCGTCGACTAAAGGAGCGCTCTAGTTCACATGATCACGGCGATTATCGACTATGAGTCCGGCAACCTTCATTCCGCCGAGAAGGCTTTTCAGCGCATGGCACGCGAAACCGGCGCGGGCGAGGTGCATGTAACATCCGATCCCGACCTGATCCGCGCAGCGGACCGGATCGTCCTTCCTGGCGACGGTGCCTTTCCGGCTTGCCGCAAGGCGCTCTTCGATCATCGTGGCGTTTTCGAGGCGATTGAGGAGGCCGTGATCACGCGGGCGCGCCCATTCATGGGAATCTGTATCGGAATGCAGATGATGGCAACCAAGGGGCTTGAATACCAGGAAACTTCCGGATTCGACTGGATTGGCGGCGAGGTCGGCCGCATCGAGCCCGAAGATGCGTCGCTCAAGGTGCCGCATATGGGCTGGAACGATCTGGTGATTGACCGAAAGCACCCGGTTCTGGGCGGAATCGACAGCGGACGCCACGCATATTTCGTGCATTCCTATCATTTCCGCGTCAACGATCCGGAGCATCGGATCGCGCATGTCGATTACGGTGAAGAGATCACGGCCATCGTCGGCCGCGACAACATCATCGGGATGCAGTTCCATCCTGAGAAAAGCCAGTCGACGGGCCTGCGCATCATCGGGAATTTTCTTGATTGGCGGCCTTGATCATTCGATCCGGGTCCATTCCTGGCTTGAACAGATCAACCCGCCGGCCACGCATCCCTTGAGTGTCAAGCTGTCACCATTGACCTGCATCTTGCCGGTATAGACCTTGTCATTCGATGGACGCCAAACCCGGCCCGCATAACTTCCATCGCCATTGGCTTGCATGTCGCGCACAAGAAGCTTGCCCTTGTTGGGCGAATTGTACTCACCATCCGAATTGAACGTTCGCGCAATAATACCGCAGATATTCTCACCGCAAGGTTGCATCGCGACATGTGCGTATGCCCCGTCATCAACTTCGGTCTTCCACATGCCTTCTGCCGGATCGGCCACGGCAGAACCTGCCCAAATCGCCGTCACCATTGCCGCCATGACCAATCTTTTCATATCGACGCCTCCTGATGAGATATGCGCAACCCTTGCGCAGCCAATGCGCTGCGATCAAGCAGCTTCTCGGGCCAAGTTGCATTTTACGCACGGCCATGCAAAAGCGCGTACGCAACGAGAAAAGGCCAAGGTTCATGATCCTATACCCAGCGATCGATCTCAAGGATGGTCACGCCGTGAGACTTGTGCATGGCGAAATGGACCGCGCGACAGTATTCAACGAAGATCCTGCCGCTCAGGCACTCGAATTCGTGCGGGCCGGCTGTGAATGGTTGCACCTTGTCGATCTGAACGGCGCCTTCGCCGGCGAGCCGGTAAACGCGGCCGCTGTTGAGGCGATTCTCGCGCAGACCGATGTGCCCACGCAACTCGGCGGTGGTATTCGCAACATCGAAACGATCGAACGGTGGTTGTCCAAAGGGCTGGCCCGAGTGATACTCGGCACAGTGGCCGTCGAGAAACCGGCGCTGGTGCGCGACGCCGCGCGCCAATTCCCCGGCCAGATCGCCGTTGGGATCGACGCACGTCACGGCAAGGTCGCAACCAAAGGCTGGGCCGAGGAAACGGATATTGACGCGACAGATCTCGCCAAGTCCTTCGAAGACGCGGGCGTTGCCGCTATCGTCTACACCGACATCCTGCGCGATGGCGCAATGAAAGGCCCCAATATCGAAGCAACAGCGGCGCTGGCAAATGCCGTTTCCATCCCTGTCATCGCATCGGGCGGGGTCTCCTCTCTCAATGATCTCAAGGCATTGCGCGATTGCGGGGCACCCCTGAACGGTGCGATTTCCGGTCGCGCCCTTTATGACGGTGCGATTGACCTCAAAGAGGCTTTGCAGCTCCTCGCCTAGTTTTCCGCCGCACGTTTCGTGAGATTTTCAAGCGCCCCACGCATCTTTGCTAGGTAAGGCGCATCGTCGGAGATCCCCTGCAATTCGGAGAGGGTGGCGGCGGGGTCTTCATATGCAAGCCAGACCTGCCCGGCATCATCCTGATAGACCAACACCTGGAGTGGCAGGTGAAGCCCGGCCAACGGGTCCGCCTGCATCGCGGGGGTGCCAAGCTGCGGGTTCCCGAAGATCAGGAGTTCCTCCGGCGCAAGTTCCATTCCAGCAGATGCGGCGCCGCCCGCGTGATCGACACGGGCAAAGATCGTGGCTCCTGCCTCGTTCACCGCCGCTTCCAGGGCATCCATGGTTTCGGCGACACTCCGCTCAGCCTTCACATTGATGATCTCGCCCACGGCGAGGCTCGGCATGACCGAAAGGGCTGCGACCGTGATCCAGGTTGCAAAATTCATATCCAACTTCCTTTTCAAACTTGTTCGTGTCAATTCAATCCCCCAGTCTCTGGCATGTTGCCGCGATTCCCCATAAACAATCGCGTGAAACCTTCGTGAGAGCCAAGTCATGCTCAAGACCCGTATCATCCCCTGTCTCGACGTTGCCGATGGTCGGGTGGTCAAGGGCGTGAATTTCGTCGACCTGATCGACGCCGGCGATCCGGTCGAATCGGCGCGCGCTTATGATGCGGCTGGAGCAGACGAGATCTGTTTTCTCGACATTCATGCCACGCATGAAAACCGCGGCACGATGTTCGACGTTGTCAGCCGTACCGCCGAACAGTGTTTCATACCGCTCACTGTGGGCGGCGGGGTGCGCAGTGTCGCCGATGTGAGGGCGCTGCTCCTCGCAGGTGCCGACAAGGTCAGCTTCAACTCAGCCGCTGTAAAGGACCCTGACATCGTGGAAGAGGCGGCCAACCAGTTTGGAAGCCAATGCATCGTGGTCGCCATCGACGCCAAGACAGTCGGCCCGGGCAAGTGGGAGATCTTCACCCACGGCGGGCGCAAGCCCACCGGTATCGACGCTGTCGAGTTTGCCCGCACGGTTGTCGCCAAGGGCGCGGGAGAAATCCTGCTGACATCAATGGACCGTGACGGCACGCGCGCGGGCTTCAACCTGCCTCTGACCCGCGCCATTTCCGACGCCGTGGACGTCCCAGTCATTGCATCTGGCGGGGTCGGCACGCTGGAGCATCTGGCGGAGGGCGTCATCAAGGGCGGGGCGAACGCGGTTCTTGCGGCGTCGATCTTTCACTTCGGCGACTACACGATCCGGCAGGCCAAGGAATACATGTCCGACGCAGGCATTCCCATGAGGCTCGAATGACACTTGAGGAACTTGAGGCGATCATTGCAGAGCGGGCATCTTTTTCGCCCGATGAAAGCTGGACCGCGAAACTTCTTGCCAAGGGCCCGGAGAAGGTTGCCGAAAAATTCGGTGAAGAAGCCATCGAAGCGATCATCGAGGCCGTCAAGGGAGATCGGGAGAAACTGACCGCTGAAACGGCTGATGTGCTGTTTCACCTCCTGGTCATGCTTCGATCGCGCGACGTTCCGATTGCCTCGGTCATGGATGAACTTACGCGACGGCAGGGCCAGAGCGGGCTGGCCGAAAAGGCATCACGGAACTAGTTGCGCAGCAATGCCCTTGACCTACAATTTCGATGAAATCACGCCCGTATTGAATCCACCCATCCTGAGCTCGCCAAACAGGCGCTGATATTCGATCTTGGGACACCGGTTCATGACCACGTCGACTCCGCGCGCCCTGGCCGTTTCCGCGGCTTCAGGGCTTTCGACACCGATCTGCAACCAGATCGTCTTGAGGTTGGGGAAAGCGTCCAGCGCCTCGTCCACGATGGGCGGCACATGCTCGGAACGGCGAAACACATCCACCATGTCCACCGGCTCCTCGATCTCGGACAGTGAAGCGCGCACTGTTTGTCCAAAAAGTGTCTTGCCGGCATGGCCGGGGTTGACCGGAATCACGGTGTAACCCTTCAGGTCAAGGTAACGCGCGACGTAGAAACTTGGTCGCACTTCATTCATGGAGACCCCAACGACGGCGATCACCTTCGTTCTGGAAAGAATGTCGCGCAAATGCGCATCTGAATACGACTCGGTCATGTTACCTGCATACGCTTTGCCAGACAGAAAAAAAAGCGCCCGGAACGAACCGGGCGCCAGTCACGGAACGAGGGACAGTGAATAGAGGGCGGGAGTTCCGTTCCCTGCCCTCGGATTAAATGTAGGTGTGATCCACATGATAAAAAGAGCATGTAATAAACCTGTGAATACGGCGTTAACGGGACAGGGATGAATAGAGTGCCACCGCCGCCGCGTTCGAGACGTTCAAAGAGCCGAACGGTCCGGAGAACGCGATCCGGACAAGCGCATCGCAGGATTCCCGTGTTTTTTGCCTTAGCCCCGGTCCCTCGGCCCCCAGAACGAGCGCCACAGGCCGGTCGCGATGCCCCTCCAGCGCCTCTTCGATGGTCTGGCCCGCCTCCCCATCAAGTCCGAGTACCAGATAACCCATCGCCCGAAGCTCTTCGATCGCCTGGGCAAGGTTGCGCACGCGCAGATAGGGTTGGCGTTCGAGGGCACCGCTGGCAGTCTTGGCGAGTGCCCCGGTTTCAGGCGCGGAATGGTGCCGCGGGGCGATCACGGCCAGTGCACCGAACACTTCCGCCGAACGCAGGATCGCGCCCACGTTGTGCGGATCGGTCACTCGGTCGAGCAATATCACGCGCGGAACCTGGCCCTCCCTGGCCATGCACAGCTCCGCCAACGGCCCCCAATCAAGCGGTTTCACCTCAAGCGCAGCTCCCTGATGCACGGATTGCGGATCGAGCGGGGCCGCGAATTTGCGTGCGTCGGATATCTCGGGCAACATTCCGCTTTCGGCGATGGCGGCGGACAGCTTGTCAGCGGCATTCCGGGTGACAACGAGGCGCAGCTTGTCCCGATGTGGGTTCAGAAGCGCATCGCGCACCGCGTGGAGCCCGAACAGCCAAACAGTTTCCGACGCCGCCGCGCGGCGCGCCTTTTCCTTGTCGATGACCCAGTCGGGTTTTCTCATCCGCGCCTCTGAAATACCGCTGTTCCGACGCCGCTTATCACGGGATTTTCCTGTTGACGACCCCGGGGCTGGCAAGTAATCACGCCGTCACAGTGGGCGACAGGCCGCAAGGTGTGGCAGGGGACTGTAACTCCCTCGCGGAGACGCACGCTAGGTTCGATTCCTAGGTCGCCCACCACTGCACGCCATGACGTGCATAGGTCAGGAAACCGGGATTGTATTCCCCACGGATTGTCCCAGTGGTGCGCATCAGATGATCGTGGAAGATCTGCCCCTCCAGTCTGGCGATCATGTGCGAGATCAGAACAGGCACGACGCTCTCCTTCCTTGATAAATCATTCAATCGCTCTTTGTCCGCCGGACGCACTCGCCTATAGTGAGACAGGGCAGTCAAAGGGCAGATCAAAAGATGGCCGCAACGCCGCAACAAGGCAGAGCATTCAACGTGATGGTTGTCGGCCAGAACGGCCGTTTGCAATACGAAGCCCTTCTTTTCGCAGCCTCGCTCCGTCATTTCACACCGGATTTTCAAGGGCGGCTGTTCATTGCCGAGCCACAGCCCGGGCCAGCCTGGAAGCATGACCCGCGGATTGGTAATGGCGATGTTCTGGCCCTGCTTGACGCGCTTGAAGCCGAGATTTTACCTTTTGAAAACAACTATTTCGGCGACTCCTACCCATATGGGAACAAGATCGAGGCACTCGCCGCGCTGCCCGAGGGCGAACCGTTCGTCTTTTTCGACACTGACACGCTGATCACCGGGGATCTGATGCAGGTGCCGTTCGATTTTTGCCACCCGAGCGCATCGCTGCGGCGCGAGGGCACATGGCCCAAAATCGAGCTTTACGGGCCCGGATACGGGCAGATCTGGAAATCACTTTATGACAAGTTCGGGCTTGATTATGCGAGTTCGCTCGACCTGTCGCAGCCTGACGAATACTGGCGTCGCTATCTCTATTTCAATGCCGGCTTCTTCTATTACGAATGTCCGCGGGTCTTTGGCGAGAGGTTCCTGGACTACGCGCTGGCCATTCGCGACGATCCCCCGCCCGAGTTGATCGGGCAGGTCATGGACCCATGGCTTGACCAGGTCGCATTGCCGCTGGTGATCCACGCGCTCGGCGGGGGGCGGGATGCCCTGCCCGAAGGATATCTCGATGGTGCGGTGAGTTGCCACTATCGTCTTTTCCCGATGCTCTACGCGCGCGAAGCCGACCACGTGGTCGCCGCGCTGGAGGAGGTGGCCGCACCGAACCGTATCAAGAAGGTTCTCAAGCAATATGAACCGATCAAGCGCATGGTCTATCAAAACCGCGGCCGGAAAGCGCGCGCCCTTTTCGACCAGACTGATCTGCCGCGTCGCGAACAGGCCATTCGCAACCGTCTTAAACGCGAAGGGTTCTGGATGCGTTAACGCCCAGAACGGGCGTTCGGCTTCCACGCCTCTGGCACCACGATTGTTCCGGCAGGACGGGCGGGACGGGCAAAATCCGTCTTTGCGCCGCAGGGCCAGTTGTCGGGCACGACCGAATGGCCTAATCCTGTGGCGAATGAACGCAAGGGAGGGCCTTTCATGGCTTACGGTTTCGACACGCTTCAGATCCATGCGGGTGCGCGCCCCGATCCGGCAACGGGGGCGCGGCAGACGCCGATCTACCAGACCACGGCATATGTGTTCCGCGATGCCGATCACGCTGCGGCTCTCTTCAATCTCCAGGAGGTGGGCTACATCTATTCGCGCCTCACCAACCCGACCGTCGCCGTGCTGCAAGAGCGCGTTGCGGCGCTCGAAGGCGGGGCCGGTGCGGTCTGTTGCTCGTCGGGACACGCGGCGCAGATCATGGCGCTCTTTCCGCTGATGGGGCCAGGCAAGAACGTGATCGCCTCGACCCGGCTTTATGGCGGGACGGTCACGCAGTTCAGTCAGACGATCAGGCGTTTCGGCTGGTCGGCCAAGTTCGTGGATTTCGACGACATCGACGCGGTGGCCGCCGCGATCGACGATGATACCCGCGCGATTTTCTGTGAAAGCATCGCGAATCCAGGTGGTTACATCACCGATCTTGATGCAGTGGCTGAAGTTGCCAACGGCGCCGGTCTCCCACTGATCGTGGATAATACATCGGCCACGCCCTATCTCTGCCGCCCGATCGAACACGGCGCGACGCTCGTGGTGCATTCGGCGACGAAATACCTCACCGGCAATGGCACGGTGACGGGGGGCGTCATCGTGGATTCGGGCACGTTCGACTGGTCGGCCAGCGGCAAGTTCCCATCGCTCAGCGAACCGGAACCGGCCTATCACGGGCTCAAGTTCCACGAGACCTTCGGCCCGTTGGCCTTTACCTTTCACGGCATCGCCGTGGGACTGCGCGACCTCGGCATGACGCTGAACCCGCAGGCCGCGCATTACACGCTGATGGGGATAGAGACGCTTTCATTGCGCATGGAGCGCCACAACGAGAACGCGAAGATCGTCTCGCAATGGCTTGAAAAAAATAAACATGTCGATGCCGTCACCTATGCCGGCCTGCCCTCGTCGCCCTATCACGACCGGGTGGCACGCATCTGCCCCAAGGGCGCAGGCGGGCTGTTTACCATCGCGCTCAAGGGCGGTTACGAGGCATGCGTCAAGTTCGTCGACAACCTCGAATTGTTCAGCCACGTCGCCAACCTGGGCGACACCCGCAGCCTTGTGATTCACTCGGCCTCGACCACCCACCGGCAACTGAGCCCGGAACAGCAGGAGGCGGCGGGCGCAGGGCCGAGCGTGGTGCGAATCTCGATCGGGATCGAGAATGCGGACGACCTGATCGCGGATCTCGAACAGGCGCTCGAAAAGGCCCATTCCTGAGCCGCGTTAACCGCCTGTCAACCTGTGTTGACGGGCGGAAGCGGGGCCAAAACGGGGGGTGACTCCCGGCTGCCACCCGGCTGCCATCCGGCTGCCGGGGGGAAGATACCGGCCATCCCCCTGAAAACCTTTCCCGACCGAACGGTGAACAGAGCTTGTGATCACCTTTCACTCGGCAGCAAGCTGCTATAATATCAGGGCGCCCTATTCGGACTCCCGTGACCGGGCAAAGGATGTTAGATCGCCGCCCATGAAACCGAGTTTTGCATTATCCCTGTCATTTGAAGGCATCGCGCTGTTGCACCGTGCCTTTCCCGGATGGAACCGGGTTGGCGAGGTGTCGCTCGATTCCTCGGACCTGACCGGGGCCCTGGCCGTGCTGCGTGAAACCGCGCGCCAGATCAACGGCGAGGAACTGACCAGCAAGCTGGTCATCCCCAATGAGCAGATCAAGTATCTTTCACTCGACCTCGGCCTGACGGACGAGGATGCGCGCGCCGACGCCATCCGTGCCGCTCTGGACGGGGCAACGCCCTATCCGGTCAAGGATCTGGTGTTCGACTGGTCGGTCGAAGGCGACAAGACGTTGGTCGCGGCGGTTGCGCGCGAGACCCTGACCGAGGCCGAGCAATTCGCGATGGAGCACGGGTTCGGCCCTGTGAGTTTCGTCGCCAACCCGCCCGAGGGGCAATTCGCGGGCGAGCCGTTTTTCGGACCGACCGCCCATTCGCGCACCCTACTGGCCGCGGGCGAGACGGTTCAGCGCGACATGGCCCCGATCCGGGTCACCGGCGTGGCGCGGATACCGGAGCCCGACGCCGAAGCCACGCCTGAGCCGGACGCCGCGCCCGAACCCGGCGAGGTGCACGAGCAGGAGACCGGCCCGGAAACCGAACCGGCCGGCACGAAGACGTCGGAGGGGCCCGCACCTGCGCAGGCCCCCGCGGCAGAGGACGCGGCGGCGCGGGCGCCCGTTCCGGATCCGCATGCGGCGCCACAGCCATCCGATGCGCCCGAGGATGAACCCGCGAACAACACTGTGCCGGATGCGATACCGGCCTTCACGACCATCCGCGCCCGGCGCGACGATACAGGGGATGCAGGTCGCCCTTTGCCCGGATTGTCCGGGGTGCGACGCCCTTTTCCCGATGACCTGGGCGCCCCGACGATCCCGATCGCGCCCGACAGCGAACCCACGCCGGCGAGGGCCGCGCCACCCGTCGGGACAGCAACAGCCCCCGAGGGGCAGGAGACCGCAGATGCCGCGCAGGACTCTGCGCCGGACCCGCTTGCCGCGCGATCCGACGCACCGGGCGCGGGGATTCCCGCGGCGCCCGAGGATCTGCCCGACCGGGAACCGCTTGCTGCGCCAGCGGGCACGCAGGGCCGCGCGGGCCGATTGTCATTTTTCGACAAGCAAGACCAACCCGGCGGTTCGGCTCCCGAGCCGGGTGGTGACACATCGCCGACGGCGCAGGACGAGGTGCATCACGGCGCCTTGCCCGATGCCGCCACAGACGTCGTCAGCGAAAAGGAACGAATGACGATCTTTGGCGCGCGACAGGGCGCGCGCGCCGAACAGGCATCGACCGGCGGCAAGCCACGGTATCTGGGCCTGATCATGACGGCGGCATTGTTGCTGTTTCTTGCCGGGGTCGCGGCATGGGCGTCGATCTTCGTGGATGACGGTTTGTCGCGCTTTTTCGCCCCGCGCGAAAATGCCGTTGCAACATTGCCCGCAGACAGCGTTGACGAATTCAGTGTCGAGGGCGACGAGGCCATGGTGCCGACCCGTCCCGAGGATCAGGTGCAAGACCAGGCACAGGACGAAGCACCGGCCGAAGACGTGCGCACCGCCGCGCTAGATCTTCTGCCAGAGGAGGCGGAGGCGCCACCCGCGCGTGCCGAACCGCAAGCGCCGCGCGCCATGACACCGGACGAGGCCCAGACGCGATATGCGGTGACGGGGGTGTGGTTGCGCGCGCCCGACCCACCCTCCGAAATGGAACAGGAGACACTCGACGACCTGTACGTCGCCTCGATCGACCCGCGCGTCGAAGAGCATGACGCGGTGGCACTCCCAGAGCTTGCCGCGTTGCAGACCGATGAAGCGATGGCGCCGCCTGCCGCTCCCTTTCCAAGGGGCACGCGCTTTGATCTCGACGAGCGCGGCCTGGCGGTCGCCAGCGAAGACGGCACGCTCAGCCCCGGGGGCTTCCTCGTGTACCGCGGGGCGCCCGAGGCGGTGCCCGGGGACGTGCCCGAGCGCGACCCCGACGCCGTCGTGCCCGAGACGGACGAGTCGCGCGCGGCGCGTGCGGAACTGGCAGAGGTGCGGCCCCGGCCACGGCCCGAAGACCTGATCGAGGACAACGAGCGGCGCAACATGGGCGGGACCACCTGGGCCGAAGTCGCACACGTACGCCCACAGCTTCGGCCCGAGAAGGAGTTCGCCGAGATTGCCGAAGCGGCCGATGTCACCGCAACGGAGCAGGCAGTGGCGGAATCGCCCAAACCCGCGCCCCGCCCGAGCGGCTTTTCCCGCCTGGTCGAGCGCGCGCAGGAAGCCGGGTCACAAGAGACCACGCAGGTCGCCGCAGCGGCGCCCCAGCAGCAATCCGTGACCCCGTCGAACCCAACGACATCGAGCGTCGCCAAGGCCGCGACCATTCGCAATCAGTTGAAAATGCGCCAGGTCAATCTCATCGGGGTCTATGGCAAGCCCAGTTCACGGCGCGCGCTGGTGCGCATGTCGAACGGACGCTACCAGAAGGTCAAGGTGGGTGACCGGCTCGATGGTGGCCAGGTACAGGCCATTGGCGAGACCGAGCTTCGGTATCAGAAGCGCGGCCGCGAGGTGATCCTCAAGATGCCGCGCGGATAGGCCATGGTGCGCTGAACCGGAACGGCGGGTCCGGCCCGGGCGAAACTCGACCATGCAAGGCCGGTCGTTGGACACGGCTTCAAAGCGTTTCGGCAAGCGAGCGGGGATCCGGGCGCGGAATCCTCTCCATCACCCGGGCAATACCGGACCGCGCCTTTGCCCCCGGCCAGTCCGCCCCCATCAACGCCTCGTGCCCCGGGCCATGCCGCAGCACCAGCCGACGCCATTGGTGCAGCGCCAGAATCCGCAGCGCGGTGCGATCGACGGCGCCCGTCGGCAGCGGCGCCTCGGCGGCCAGTTTGAGCGCGCGGGTCAGGCGGGCATAGGCCTGGATGACATCGGGCGGGGCCAGCGTTGCCGTCAGCCAGTCCGGCACGACACCGGGCGTCACCTCCCAGGCCAGAAGCGGCGCGGGTGCGGCCTCGCTTCCATCGTCCCCCGCCGGATCGGGCAAGAGTGCCACGCGCGGCGCGATCACAATGGCGGCCGGGTGATCGAGCGCCGACATCGCCTCGCCCGACGGGGCCAGCACGATGCGCCAGCCACGCGGCACCGGTGGTGCCGCGCCATAGACCTGATCCGAGACCGAGAGCGTCAGCGCGAGGCCATGGTCGGTGAGCGCGTAGCGCGAGGCGCGCCCGTCGCGCGACGAGCTGATCCAGCCATCGCGGCGCAGCCGGTGCAGCGCCACGCGCATCGCCTGCGCCCGCAGGCCCATCCGGTCGGTGAGGGCCGAAAGCACGGGGCCGGGCACATGCGCATCTGGGGCCGCCGCCAGGTCACCAAGAATGGTCACGATCACGGACCAGGTCTTGAGCGTGCCGCATTCAAGCAACGCGCTCATCACGGGCGAGCGATCAAGTGGCAATCTGTCCATACCCCTTCATAGCACGACCGACGGCACCTGCCACGGTTCAGAACGCGTTCATCGTCAGAAGCTCGTATTCCGCGACGGTTTCGTCGTCCTGGCTGAACAGCGTCACGTGCCAGCGCACCTCGCCATATTCGGGGCCACGCGGGGTCTTGGCCTTGACCGTCAGGCGCACGCGGATGCTGTCGCCCGCCTGCACCGGCTTCATGAAGCGCAAGTTATCAAGCCCCGTATTGGCCAGCACCGGGCCTTCGTTCGGCTCGACGAAAAGCCCCGCGGCGAAGGAAAGCAGCAGGTAACCATGCGCGACCCGACCGGGGAAGAACGGGTTTCTTGCCGCGGCGTCCTCGTCCATGTGGGCATAGAAGGTGTCGCCGGTGAAATGGGCAAAATGCTCGATATCGTCGAGGGTGATCTCGCGCGACGCGGTGTGCAGCGTCTCGCCGATCGACAATTCGCCGTAGCGGCGGGTAAAGGGATGCGCCGGGCCCTTGATCTCATGCGCGCCGGGCACCCAACGCCCGCCGATGGCTGTGAGGATGTCGGGGCTGCCCTGGACGGCGGTGCGCTGCATGTAGTGCATGACGCCGCGGATGCCACCCAGTTCCTCGCCGCCGCCCGCGCGGCCCGGACCGCCATGCACCATGTGCGGCATCGGGCTGCCATGGCCGGTGCTTTCCTTCATCGAGTCGGCGTTGTTGATGTAGATCCGCCCGTGCCAGGCGCCTGCCCCCAGCACCACCTGCCGTGCCGCATCACCATCACGGGTGACAAGCGAGGTGACAAGGCTACCGCCCCCGCGATTGGCCAGCGTGACCGCGTGGTCAAGATCGCGATAGCCCATCACGGTCGAGACCGGGCCGAAGGCTTCGGTGTCATGCACGCGCTGCGCCGCGTCGGGATCGGCACAATGGAACAGCAATGGCGAGACGAACCCGCCCTGCCCGCTCATCGGGAGAACGCCGGGGTCGCCAAAGACGCGCTCGGCCTCGGCGCCGATCAACGCGGCCTTGGCCAGAACGTCGGCGCGCTGGGCCTCGGAAACCAGGGCGCCCATGCGCGTGGCCGGATCGCGCGGATCGCCGATCACGGTTGTTGCCAGCCTTGCGCTGACGGCTTCGATCACTGGCTGGACCAGCGCTTGCGGCGCGATGATCCGGCGGATGGCGGTGCATTTCTGACCGGCCTTGGCGGTCATCTCGCGGATGACCTCCTTGACGAAAAGGTCGAACTCGGGCGTGTCGGGCGTGACATCCGGCCCCAGGATCGAAGCGTTGAGGCTGTCCTGTTCGGCGGCGAAACGCACCGAGTTCGACAGCAGGTTCGGATGCCCCCGCAGCTTGAGCGCGGTATCGGCCGACCCGGTAAAGGCCACCACGTCCTGCGCGCCCAGGTGGTCGAGCATGTCGCCGAGCCCCCCGGCCACGAATTGCAGCGCGCCTTCGGGCAGGATGCCGCTTTCCAGCATCATTCGCACCGCCATTTCGGTGACATAACAGGTCGAGGTCGCCGGCTTCACGATCGCCGGCACACCCGCCAGAAAGCTCGGCGCGAGTTTCTCCAGCATCCCCCAGACCGGGAAGTTGAAGGCGTTGATATGCACCGCCACGCCTTGCAGCGGGGTGCAGACATGCTGCCCGAGGAATCGCCCCTCGCGGCCAAGCTGTTCCAGCCCGCCATCGAGAAAGATCTGCGCATCGGGGAGTTCGCGCCGCCCCTTGGAGGCAAACACGAAAAGCGTGCCGATGCCGCCGTCGACGTCGATCAGGTGGTCGGATTGCGTCGCGCCGGTGTCGAAGGAAATATCGTAAAGCGCCTGCTTGCGCTCACCAAGGTAGAGCGCAAGTGCCTTGAGCATTTTCGCGCGCTCATGAAATGTCATCGCGCGCAGCGCAGGGCCGCCGTGTTCGCGCGCATGGGCCAGCATGGCAGCCGCATCGAGCGCGTCGTTGCCCGCCTCGGCCATGACCGCGCCCGTGATCGCGCTGGCGATGGGCCGCGCGCCCTGGCCCGGGGCAAGCCAGTCCCCGGCCACGAAACTCTTGATCTGCTGGATGCTCATCGTTCTCCCCCTTCATCCTGTGCCCCGGGGGCTGGCCCCCATTGCCGACCGGGGTCGGTGGTCTCGCCTCTTTTATTGACCAACCGTTCGGTTTATGCAAGCTTCGCAACCGAGGAGACGCGAGGGGAGGGACGCATGAGCGACACGATTCTGATCGGTGACAACGGCACCTGGGCCGAAATCACGCTGAACCGTCCGGACAAGCTCAATTCCTTCAACGAGGAAATGCATCACGCGCTGCGCGTGGCGCTGGAATGGGCGCGCGACGATGGCAAGCGCGCGGTTCTGCTGACCGGTGCGGGGCGCGGGTTTTGCGCCGGACAGGACCTGGGCGACCGTGATCCGCGCAAGATGGACGGCCCGCCCGATCTCGGGGCCACGGTCCGCGATTTCTGGGCCCCGTTGGTGCGGCTGATCCGGTCGTTGGAAATGCCCGTCATCTGCGCGGTCAACGGCGTGGCGGCGGGTGCGGGATCGTCGGTGGCGCTGGCCTGCGACATCGTGCTGGCGGGCGAGAGCGCGAAATTCATCCAGTCGTTTTCCAAGGTCGGACTGATCCCCGATACCGGCGGAAGCTGGCACCTTAGCCGCCTTCTGGGCGAGGCGCGGGCCAAGGCGCTGGCGATGACGGCCGAGCCCCTGCCCGCCGCACAGGCGGCCGAATGGGGTCTGATCTGGAAGGCGCTGCCGGATGATGCGCTTCTGGACGAGGCGCGCGCGCTGGCGGGGTCACTGTCCAACGGGCCGACGCTTGGATACGCCCGGACCAAACAGGCAATCGAAGCCGCGCATGTCAACACGCTCGATGCGCAGCTCGACCTCGAAGCGCGCTTCATGAAGGAATGCGGCGAAAGCGCCGATTACGCCGAGGGCGTGGGTGCATTCCTCGACAAGCGCAAACCGGAGTTCAAGGGCAAATGACCCCGAAGGAACGCGCCGAGAAATCCGCCGCAGCGATGTGGGCGGATGACAATGCCAGCAAGTGGTTCGGCATGGAGATCACCGAGATCGACGAAGGCCGCGCGGTCCTGGAACTGACCGTGGCGGCGCATCACTGCAACGGGCATGGGATCTGTCATGGCGGCGTGACCTTCGCGCTGGCCGACAGCGCCTTTGCCTTTGCCTGCAACAGCCGCAACCAGGCCACGGTGGCGCAGCACAACCTGATCTCCTATCTCGCGCCGGGGCGCGCGGGCGACCGGCTGCGCGCCGAGGCGGTGGAATTGTCGTTGCAGGGGCGCAGCGGCATCTACGACATCAAGGTGACCAAGGAGGACGGCACGGTGATCGCCGAGTTTCGCGGATTCTCGCGCGCGATCAAGGGCCAGTTGTTCGAAGAATAAGAGGAATATGCCATGAAAGACCTGACGCCGAACAAATCCGATCTCGACCCGATCGAGGTGGCCTCGATCGACGAGATCCGCGGGCTTCAGCTTGAGCGGCTGAAATGGTCGCTTCGCCACGCCTATGACAACGTGCCGATGTATCGCGAGCGGTTCGACGCGGTGGGGGTGCATCCCGACGACCTCAGGACGCTTGCAGACCTGGCGAAGTTTCCCTTCACCACCAAGACCGACCTGCGCGACAATTACCCCTTTGGCCTGTTTGCCGTGCCGCGCGAGCGCATCATCCGGGTGCATGCCTCTTCGGGCACGACCGGCAAGCCGACGGTCGTGGGCTACACCGAAAAGGACATCGACACCTGGGCCAGCCTCGTGGCGCGCTCGATGCGCGCGAGCGGGACGCGACCCGGCGACATCGTGCACGTGGCCTATGGGTACGGGCTTTTCACCGGGGGTCTGGGCGCGCATTACGGGGCCGAGAAACTGGGCTGCACGGTGGTGCCGATCTCGGGCGGGATGACCGAGCGGCAGGTCACGCTGATCCAGGATTTCGAGCCCGGCACGATCATGGTGACCCCGTCCTACATGCTCAACATCCTCGAGGAGTTCCAGCGACAGGGGATCGACCCGCGCGCATGTTCGCTCGACGTGGGGATCTTTGGCGCCGAACCCTGGACCAATGCGATGCGCAGCGAGGTCGAACAGGCGTTCGACATGCATGCGGTCGACATCTATGGCCTTTCCGAGGTCATGGGGCCGGGCGTGGCGAATGAATGCGTCGAGACCAAGGACGGCCTGCATATCTGGGAGGATCATTTCCTTCCCGAGATCATCAACCCCGAAACCGGCGAGGTGGTCGAGGACGGCGAAATGGGCGAGCTGGTCTTTACCACGCTGACCAAGGAAGGTCTGCCGATGATCCGCTATCGCACCCGCGATCTCACGCGGCTCCTGCCCGGCACGGCGCGCTCGATGCGGCGGATGGAAAAGATCACCGGACGTTCGGACGACATGATCATCCTGCGCGGCGTCAACGTGTTCCCCACCCAGATCGAGGAGCAGATCATGAAATGCGCGGGCCTTGCCCCGCATTTCCAGATCGAACTGATCCGCAAGGAGCGCATGGACGCGATGATCGTCCATGCCGAATGCACCCCCGATCAGGCCAACGACGAGGCCCGCGCCGCCTCGGCCCGCGAGTTGGCGCATCACATCAAGTCGGTTGTCGGCATTTCCACGAAGATCGAAATCCACCCCGAAGGCAGGGTCGAGCGCAGCCAGGGCAAGGCGCGGCGCGTGGTCGACAACCGCCCGAAGGAGTGAACCCTTGGCGCGAACGATTGCAAAAGATCACGGGGAGAAACGCGCGCAGATCCTCAAGTCGGCAGCCAGGGTCTTTGCCGACCAGGGGTTCGACCGGGCGTCGATGGCGATGCTGGCGCGCGAATGCGGGATCTCGAAGGCCAATATCTACCACTACTATGACAGCAAGGACGCGCTTCTCTTCGACCTGCTCGACAATTACCTGAGCCAGCTGCGCGACCGGATCTGCGCGATCCGGCCCGGTGACGGGCCGCCCGAAGAAGCGCTGCGCAAGACCGTGCTGGAAATCCTGATGGCCTACCAGGGCGCGGATGACGAGCACCGGGTGCAGGCCAGCGGCCTTTCGGCCCTGCCCGAGGATCAGCAGAAGATCCTGCGATCCTATCAGCGCGACATGGTGGGTCACATGGCGGCAATCCTCGCGCGGATCGCGCCCGAGCGGTTCGACGGGCAACCCGCCAAGCTGCGCGCCGCCACCATGTCGGTGTTCGGGATGCTGAACTGGTTCTACATGTGGAACAGCCAGGCCAACGAGGCGGCGCGGCGCGAATATGCCACGCTGGTGAGCAACCTGACGCTGGGCGGGCTCAAGACAGTGTGATCGCCCCGATGCGCGATTTGTTGCCGTGTGAGTGGCACGCGTGGAGAGGATTTCCTATCTTGACGCCACACCGGTCGCATGAAGCGACCGACTCGGGAGAGGAGAACAGTCATGAAACGCATCGTGGTTGCCAGCGGGCTGGCACTTGCGCTTTCTGCGCCTGCCCTGCAGGCCGATCCGTCCTTAGGCTTCGGCATATCCTATGTCTTTGGCGGCGGCTCGAGCGACGTGGCCGTCGGCGCACGTGTATTTTCCGACGACGAGCCGCAAGAAGGCGCGGTTTCGCTCGGAGTCGACTACAAGATCGGATCGCAGAGCGTCCGGCCCAATATCGGCGCCGCCTATCTTGACGACGATGTCTATGGCGACGTCAGCCTGGGCTATGATTTCGGCGCCAAGGGCGTTGATTTCGGTGTCGGGCTGGGCGGCTGGAGCGACTGACGCCCGCGTCCGCCGATGTGGATCTGAGGCAGATACATGACCGAATTCCCGCACGGAATTCGGTCATGGGCTATGTGGCTTTGAGTCCCAGTTGAGACAGCGTTTCGCCCGCGCGTGCCTCCCATGCCGATTTCAACTCGGCATTGGGTGTGTGGCGCAGGCCCATCTCGCGCAGCGCCTCGAACCGGTCGGGATTGCCGATGCCGAAACTGGCCGCCACGCGGGGCCACCAGTAATGCACGCTGGCCTGAAGCTGATCGCCCTGGTCTTCGGCAATGAGTCTCTGCATCCCTTCATGGGCAAGCTCCGCATGGCGCGCCTCGACCGGGGCGATACCGCGGAACGCCTCGGCCAGCGGCTGATAGCTCACCTTGACGAATTCGCCCATCTGCACGCCCACGGCCTGCCCCATCAGCAGGTTCATCACCACAGCATCGCCCCAGCCCTCAAGCGGGTAATTGAAGACGGCAAGCCGCATGTCATGTTCAACGCGCCGGGTGCCGATGTCGGCATCACGGTCAAGCCGCGCGGTCCAGGGGTGGTGATTGGCATAGCGCACCTCATCCGCACCGAAATCACCCATGATTTTCAAAACCTTGTCGGCATTGTCGGTCTTTTCCAGCACGATCTTGGCAGCGGCGATCCGTTCCTTGATGCCGGGGCCGCGATTGATCGTGTCGGCAAAGCCCGCGGCGCCAGCCAGTTCCGAATCGACGAAGGTGGCCATCAGCTTCAGCAACTCGGCACGGTAGCGCGGCGGCACGTTGGCGGGGCTGGTCAGCATCCCGCCTTCGGCGAGATAGTCCTTGAGGCTCATGTCATCCATTTCCCGGCCCTCACTGGTCATAATCGACGACGACGCGGTCGGTGACGGGGAAGGACTGGCACGACAACACGTATCCCTTCTCGACCTCGTAATCCTCGAGCGCATGGTTGGCGACCATCTCGACCTCGCCCTCGATCACCCGGCAGCGGCAGGTCGAGCAGACCCCCGCCGTGCAGGCAAAGGGCGCATCCATCGCGTTTTGCCGCGCGGCGTCGAGAATGGTCATGTCCTTGGCGGTCGTGATGGTCTGTGTAGCTCCGTCAAGCGTGATCGCGACCTCGGCCTGGTTGGCCTGCTTGCCAGCCTGCTTGGAGACCACCTTGCTTTTGAGGCGGCCGGGCTGGGCGCTGGCGAAAAGCTCGAACTTGATCTGCGCGTCGTCAAGCCCGTGATCCCGCAGCGCCCTGGCGATGCCAAGCATCATCGGCTCGGGGCCACAGATGAAGGCGGTATCGACGCTTTCGACGTCGATCCATGTGCGGAAGAGCTGCGCGCATTTCTCTTCGGTCACCATGCCGGTGAATAGGTCGATCTCCTGCGCGTCCTGTTCCAGGACATGGATCACCGAGAGACGGCCAAGATACTGGTTTTTCAAGTCCTCCAGTTCCTCGCGGAACATGATGCTGGCCACGCCCTTGTTGGCGTAAACGAGCGTGAATGTCGATCGCGGCTCGGTGGCGAGGGTGGTTTTCACGATCGACAGCACCGGCGTGATGCCCGAGCCCCCCGCGAAACCGAGATAATTCTTCGCGTTGGCCGGGTCGAGCGGCGTGTGGAACCCGCCCATCGGTTCCATCGCCTGCAACGTGTCGCCGACCTTCAATTCCTCGTTGGCGAAATTCGAGAAGGCCCCGCCCTCGACCCGCTTGATCCCGACCTGGAGCTTGCCTTCGTGCCGGCCCGAGCAGATCGAGTAGGAGCGGCGCAGTTCCTCGCCGTCGAAATCGCGGCGGAAGGTCAGGTATTGGCCCTGGATGAAGTCGAAGGCCGCCGGGTCGTCGGGTTCAAGGGTCAGGACCACCGCATCGCGGATCGTGTGGTGGATATCGGTAACCTTGAGATCGTGGAATCGCGCCATTCGCGGTCTCCTCAGATACACTTGAAATAATCGAAGGGCTCAAGACAGTCCTTGCAGCGCCATTGCGCCTTGCAGGGGGTCGAGCCGAATTGCGAGATCCGTTCGAGATGGCTGCCGCCGCAATGCGGGCAGCGTTGCGGCCCGCCCGCGGGCTGTGGCGGGGCGATACCGTATTTCTCGAGTTTTTCGCGCCCCGTTTCGGTGAGCCAGTCGGTGGTCCAGGGCGGCGAAAGCTGGCGTTTCAACTCCAGTTTCTCGATGCCATGGCTGCGCAGGGCCTTTTCGATCTCGAAATTGATGACCGAGGTCGCAGGACAGCCCGAATAGGTCGGCGTTACGGTGACCCGAAGCGTGTCACCCTGCCATTCGACGCCCCGGATGATGCCCAGGTCGACGAGAGAGATCACCGGGATCTCGGGGTCGGGCACCTGGTCGAGCCATTCCCATATCTGTTCCACCGGGGCGCCCATGGGTTTACCAGCTCGCCCCCGGATAGGCGCGTTGCAGCCATTGCATGGATGTCAGGATATGGCCCAGGTGTTCGGTATGCATCCGCCCCGTGCGCCCACCGTTATGGGCGAAGCGGTCGTCGGGAATCGTCAGCGTCGCCTCGCTCATCACGGCGGCCAGTTTCGCGTCATAGGCGTCTCGCAGGCTGGCCGGGTCGGGGGCGATGCCGGCCTTGGCCACGGCCGCATCCACGGCATCGCTTTCGAACATCTCGCCCACGTAAGGGTAAAGGTAATCAAGTGCCGCCTGCATCCGTGCATGGCTTTCCTCTGTGCCGTCGCCCAGCCCGATCACCGTGTCGCCCGAGCGTTCGACGTGATAGGCGACCTCTTTCGCGGCCTTGGCGGCGATCTCGGCAACGCGCGCGTCGCTTGATCCCTTGAGCGCGTCGAGCATCAGTTCCTGCCACGCATCGAACAGGAATTGCCGCATCAGGGTCTGCCCGAAATCGCCGTTGGGCAGCTCCACCATGAGCGCGTTGCGGAAATCCCAGGCGTCGCGCAGGAAGGCCAGATCGTCGGCGCTACGGCCCTGCCCCTCGACCTCGCCGGCAAGGCCGAGCCAGAGCTGGGTCTGGCCGATGAGGTCAAGCGCGGTGTTGGCCAGCGCGATGTCCTCTTCGAGAACCGGCGAATGGCCGCACCATTCGGAAACGCGGTGGCCGAGGATCAGGGTATTGTCACCCATCCGCAGCAGGAATTCGAACAGATCGGCGGATATGTCCTTTGTCGCCATCACATCGCCCCCACGTCATCGGGAATGTCGAAAAAGGTCGGGTGGCGGTAGATCTTGGATTCCGACGGCTCGAACATCGGGCCCTTGTCGCCGGGATTGGTCGCGGTGATGTGGCGCGCCTCGACCACCCAGATGCTCACACCCTCGTTGCGGCGGGTATAGACGTCGCGCGCGTTCTTGACGGCCATTTCCGCGTCGGGCGCGTGGAGCGAACCGACATGACGGTGCGACATGCCATGCTGACCGCGGATGAAGACTTCCCACAGGGGCCATTCGTTTTTCATCTGCCGATCTCCTTATTCCGCCGCGACCTTGCGGGCGGCCCGTTTCCGGGCATGGGCCATCAGCCCGTCGCGCACCCACGCCCCCTCTTCCCAGGCGCGCTTGCGATCGTTCATACGCTCGGTGTTACAGGGGCCCTTGCCCTTGAGGACGTTGAAGAACTCGGTCCAGTCGGGTTCCGAGAAATCGTAGTGACCGCGCTCCTCGTTCCACTTGAGCTTGTCATCGGGGATGCTCAGGCCGAGGTATTCGGCCTGAGGCACGGTCTGATCGACGAAACGCTGGCGCAGCTCGTCATTGCTGTCGATCTTGATCTTCCACGCCATGGATTGCGCCGAATGCACGCTTTCCTTGTCCGAGGGGCCGAACATCATCAGCGAAGGATACCAGAACCGGTTGAGCGCATCCTGCGCCATCTTTTTCTGCGCCTCGGTGCCCTGGGCCATCTTCATCATGATGTCGTAGCCCTGGCGCTGGTGAAAGCTCTCTTCCTTGCAGATGCGGATCATCGCGCGGGAATAGGGGCCGTAGGAGGTGCGCTGAAGCGGCACCTGGTTCATGATCGCGGCACCATCGACCAGCCAGCCCACCGCGCCGATATCGGCCCAGTTGAGCGTGGGATAATTGAAGATCGAGGAGTATTTCATCCGCCCCGAGAGCAGATCCTCGGTCAACTCGTCCCGCGAAACGCCCAGCGTTTCGGCCGCGCAATAGAGATAGAGCCCATGGCCCGCCTCGTCCTGAACCTTGGCCAGCAGGATCGCCTTGCGCTCCAGCGTGGGTGCGCGGGTGATCCAGTTGCCTTCGGGCAGTTGGCCGACGATCTCGGAATGCGCGTGCTGGCCGATCTGGCGGATGAGCGTGGCGCGGTAATCGTCGGGCATCCAGTCCTTGGGCTCGATCTTGATATCGGCGTCGATCTTGTCCTGAAAGGCCGCCTCTTCGGGCGTCATCTCTTCGCGGGGCTTCACCCCGGTTCCGGCGGTCTTGATCATCTGTGCATACATGTCGGGATCCTCCCTCAGACGCGTTCAAGGATGAGCGCGGCCCCTTGGCCCACGCCCACGCACATTGTGCAAAGCGCATAGCGCCCGCCCGTGCGTTTCAATTGATAGGCGGCCGAGAGCGCCATGCGCGCCCCCGACATGCCCAGCGGGTGGCCAATGGCGATGGCTCCGCCATTGGGATTCACATGGGGGGCGTCGTCGGGAACGCCAAGGGCACGCAGCGTGGCCAGCCCCTGGGCCGCGAAAGCCTCGTTCAATTCTATCACATCCATCTCGCCGATGTTGAGACCGGCGCGGCGCAGCACCTTCTGGCTGGCTGGCACGGGGCCGATGCCCATCACACGCGGCTCGACCCCGGCCGCCGACATCGCGACGATGCGCGCCATGGGGGTTAGGCCGTTTTTCGCCGCAGCGGCCTCGCTCGCGATCAGCATTGCCGCCGCACCGTCGTTGACGCCGCTTGCATTGCCCGCGGTCACGGTAAGGTCGGGGCCGTTCACACCCTTGAGCCTGGCCAGCCTGGTCGCATCGGTGCCGGGACGGGGGTGTTCGTCTGTATCGACAAGAACGGGATCGCCCTTGCGCTGCGGCACCTCGACCGGGGTGATTTCATCGGCAAAGACACCGGCCTTTTGCGCCGCGTCCCAGCGCGCCTGGCTGCGCGCGGCAAAGGTGTCCTGATCCTCGCGGCTGATGTGGTAGTCGGCGGCCACGTTGTCGGCGGTCTGGGGCATGGAATCGATGCCGTATTGCGCCTTCATCTTCGGATTGACGAAACGCCAGCCGATGGTGGTGTCATAAACCGCGTTGGCGCGGGAAAAGGCGGTTTCGGCCTTGGGCATCACGAAAGGCGCGCGCGACATGGATTCGACGCCGCCGGCAATCGCCATGTCGTAGTCGCCCGCCCGGATCGCCCGCGACACGGTGCCCACCGCATCGAGCCCCGAGGCGCAAAGCCGGTTGATCGTGGCGCCGGGCACGTCGACCGGCAGACCGGCCAGAAGCAAGGCCATGCGCGCCACGTTGCGATTGTCCTCGCCCGCCTGGTTGGCGCAGCCATAAATCACGTCATCGAGGCTGGACCAGTCCACATCCGGATTGCGCGCCATCAGCGCTGCGATGGGATGGGCGGCAAGATCGTCGGTGCGGATCGACGACAGCGCGCCACCATAGCGGCCGATGGGCGTGCGGGTGGCATCGCAGATGAAAGCGTCTGGCATGGCTCCTCCTCGAATGGTGTGTCCTGCCGATCTTGCCACGATCTCGCATGAAACACCCGCGCGTTTCCGACCTCGCACCCGATTTCGTTACGGCAAACCGGGATGCGGCAGGACATCTCCCAATACCCGACCGCACGGTCGGTGATATGCGCGAATGCGATTCGGAGCAAGCCTTTTGTTACTTTAAGTCTAAATTTATTCGGTCATCTGTAACATATCAGGGAAGCGGGCCAGTCTGCCAGAGCCGCACCTTGAGCCCGCCATGGGCGACATGCGGCCCCGGGGCCCCGAAGGGCAGGCCCGTGGCACGGGCCAATCCGGCCTCGTTCGTCACCAGCCCCACGTGCCAGCCTGACAGGCGCTCTTGCGCGACCTTGCCCAGCGCGGCGTAAAGCGCGTAAAGCAGCTTCTTGTTGCCGATCCGCGCCCCATAAGGCGGGTTCACGATCATCAGGCCGGGCGGGCCGTCGGGGCGTTGCAAATCGGCGATGGGTTGGCAGTCAAAGCGGGTGAGACCGGCCACGCCCGCCCGCTCGGCATTCTGCGTGGCCATGCGGATCGCGCCCTGATCGCGGTCGAAGCCGTGAAACATCGGTACAGGTGCCTCGACCCGGGCCAGCGCCTCGGCCCTGAGCGCGGCATAGCCCGCCGGATCATGATTTGCGAATTGCATGAAGGCAAAGTCCCGGTCGCGGCCCGGGGGCAGACCGGCCGCGATCTCGGCGGCCTCGATGACAAAGCTGCCCGAACCGCACATCGGGTCGAGCACCGGTTCCGCACCCGTGAACCCGCATTGCCGCAGGAAAAGCGCCGCCAATGTCTCGCGCATCGGCGCCTTGCCCACCGCCTGCTTGTGGCCGCGCCGGTGCAGCGGCTCGCCCGAGCTGTCGAGGCTGATGGTGCAAAGGTCATCCTCGATCCGCACCATCACCCGCAGGGCGGCCTTGGCCGAGACCGGCGCGCCCAGCGTTTCGGATATGGCGCGTTCGATGCGTTGGGCGGCGGCGCGATCGTGATAGATGCGGGACTTGTGGCAGGTCGCCTCGACCCGCACCGGCACATCCGGGCGCAGGAACGCGGCCCAGTCGAACTTGCGCGCGCGCTTGTCGAGCTGTGCAAGGTGCATGGCGCGAAAGGCCCCGACCCGCACCAGCACCCGCCCCGCCCCGCGCAGGACAAGGTTCGCGCGCCAGACCTCGGCCCAGCCGCCGCGCGTTTCCACCCCGCCGGGCACCACGCGCGGGGCGTCGAACCCGGCCTCTTGGGCCTCGTCGCGCAAGGCAGGCTCAAGCCCCGGGGCGGTGGCAAGGAAGATGTCGAATTGCGAATCCATGTGGGCAGGCCTTTCGCGCGGTATCGCACGGGCTTACACGCTATCAGATGTCGCCGAAATCCCCATGTCGCCCCTTGCCTCCGGCAAAGCGTGCGGCCCCCTTGGCGCCCTCGGCCTGCACCATGCCCTTGCTGCCCTCCCATTCCTGGCGCAGGGCGGCGCGCTGATCCAGGCCCGCCTGTGCGCGGGCCGAGGCACGGTCGGCGCGCAGGCAGCCCTGTGGGAAACGGGCGATCTGGTGGGCGAGTTCCTCGGCCCGGTCGCGCGCCGTGCCGTCGGGCACCACGTATTCGCAAAGCCCGATACGCAATGCCTCTTGCGCAGTCACCTTGCGCCCGGTCAGGATCATGTCCATCGCACGCCCCTCGCCCACCAGCCGGGGCAGGCGCACCGTGCCCCCGTCGATGAGCGGCACGCCCCAGCGGCGGCAATAAACGCCCATGAAGGCCCCCTGCCCCATCACGCGCAGGTCGGCCCACACGGCAAGCTCCATCCCGCCGGCCACCGCCGGCCCCTCGATGGCGGCGATCACCGGCTTGGAAAGGTCGAGCCGTGACGGCCCCATCGGGCCGAACACGTGCCCCTCTTCGGCGAAATCAAGCGCCGCCCAGGCCTCGCCCTCGGCCAGTGCCGCGACCTGCTTGAGATCCCAGCCCGCACAGAAGGCCCCGCCCTCGCCCCAGAACACGGCCACCGCGGCGCTGTCATCCGACTCGAATTCCAGAAACGCTTCGTAAAGCGCACGGGCGTGCTCCACATCCATCGCGTTGCGCGCCTCGGGGCGGGAATGGATCACCGTCCAGACCGCACCGTTCTTCTCGACCCTCACCGGCATGACGCCCTCCTTTTAAGCCTGTTTCGCCTGCTTGCCGCAAATTCGCAAAGAAGCGGTGCAATTTCTGCCCCTTTCCGGCATTAAATGCCACGTTCATCATTGCCATTTCGCCAACCAACCCCGGAGATCACCATTTCGAGCCTGCCTCACCCCACCTATAGGCCCGAGATCGACGGGCTGCGCATGATCGCGGTCCTCGCGGTCGTGCTCTACCATTTCGACGTGCCGGGTATGGCAGGGGGCTTTGCCGGGGTCGACGTGTTCTTTGTCATCTCGGGCTACCTGATCGGCGGCATCCTGTGGCGTGACTTGTCCGAGAACGGGCGACTGCACCTGGCGCGGTTCTTTATCCGGCGGGTCAAGCGGCTTGCTCCGGCCTATTTCGCCATGGCTGGCGTGACCGCCATGGCCGCATGGGTCGTGTTCCTGCCCTTCGAGTTCCGCGAATTCGGCAAGTCGCTGATCGCGGCCACGGTGTATCTCTCGAACGTGCTGTTCTGGCGCGGCGAGGGCTATTTCGACATCGGTGCGGATGTGAAAGCACTGTTGCACACCTGGTCGCTCGCGGTCGAGGAACAGTTTTACATCGTGCTGCCGCTCGTGATGTTGCTGCTCAAGGCGTCGCGGCGGGTGCTGCTCTGGGCGCTGATCGTCGGTTTTGCCACCTCTTTCGCCGCATCGGTCTGGATCACGCCACAAAGCCAGACCACCGCCTTTTACCTTTTCCCGTTCCGCGCGTGGGAGCTTCTGGCCGGGGTATTGCTGGCGATCCATGGCCAATCGCGGCAGGCGCGGTTTTCCTGGCACCCGGGGTTGAGCTGGCTGGGCCTCGTACTGGTGCTGGGCGGGCTGGTGTGGATCGAACCGGACGGGTTTCCAGGCTGGCAGGCGGCGATTCCGGTGGCGGGTACGGTTCTGCTGATCCTGAACGGGCGGCAGACCAACCCGGTCAACCGGGCGCTCTCGGCCCCTTTGCCGGTCTTCATCGGACAGGTTTCCTATTCGCTCTACCTCTGGCACTGGCCGGTGCTGGTCCTGTCGAAATACTGGCGCGACGGCTATGCCGGCCCGTGGGAGGTCGCGGGCTGGATGGTGCTTTCCTTCGGGCTGGCAGTGGTCTCGTGGCGCTATGTCGAATTGCCGTTCAGGCGGATCGAGGGCGCGCGCGGCTGGCCGGTGCTGGGCGCGCTGGCACTGCCCACGGGGGCGATGCTGGCGATCGGCGCACTGGCCTATGTCAAGGACGGGGTGCCCGGGCGGTTCGGCCCCGAGACCCGGACCCATATCGCGGCCTCGGCCGATTTCCTTCAGGATTTCTCGCGTTGTCAGACGGTCACGGAGGGCCATTTTGCCTGGGTCGAGCTCTGCCCCATCGGGCCCGAGGGCGCGCCACGCGTCGTGATCTGGGGCGACAGCCACCTGCGCGCCATGAAAGAAGGACTGGATCAGGCCGCGCAGCAGGCGGACACGCCCGCGCTCCTGATCTGGCGGGCGGGCTGCCCGCCGCTTTTCGGGATCGAGAAACGCGAAAGCTATGCCACGCCAGCCGATGATGCGGCCTGCACCATTGCCAATGCCACGATCCGCGCCGGGCTCGCCTCGCTTGAGTCCGTGCAAAACCTGCTGCTGGTGGGGCGCTGGTCCTACTACGCCACCGGCACGGGCGTGGGGCAGGATGCGCAGAACACCATCGCGCTGGCCGGTCATGACGGCGGGACCAACGCCGAGGTGTTCAGCAGCGCGCTCAAGGCAAGCCTGCCCGTTCTCGAACAGAACTTCGAGCGGATCTTCGTGCTGCGCCAACCGCCCGAGATGCCGTTCTACGACAGTCGCACGGTCGCGCGGCAGCTTGCGCATGGGCAGCTCACCCCCGAGAACGCGCCGCTTTCGCTGCCTCGCGATCAGGCCGAGGCGCGGGCCGCGCCGGGCGAGGCGCTTTTTGCGCCGTGGCTCGAAGCCGGAGACCTGCACTTGATCGACCCCTGGCCGAAACTGTGCGATGCGTCGGAATGCACGGTGATGCAGGATGGCGAAAGCTGGTATTTCGACAACAATCACCTGACCAACCGCGCCGCGCGGGCACTGGCACCGCTTTTTGAACCCGTCTTCGAAAGGGCAGGACCATGAGCCGGGAAATCACGCAACGGCATTGGGACGTGATCGTGATCGGCACCGGGATCGGCGGCGGCACCACGGGCCGGGCGCTGGCCGAAGCGGGGCGCAAGGTGCTTTTCGTCGAAAAGGGCCCTGCCGGGCACCGGTCCGAGCAGACACCGCTCTCGCCCGGGATCTTCGTGCCCGAGGCGCGGAGCGCGCGCGGGTTCTGGCCCGCAGAGGTGCGCGCCAGGGTGGACGGGCGCGAGGCCCGGTTCTTCGCCCCGCTTGGCGCCGGCCTTGGCGGATCATCCGTGTTCTATGCCGCCACGCTCGAGCGGCCCGAGCCGCATGATCTCGACCATTCCGAAGCACGCCCGCACCCGACCGGCGGCTGGCCCGTGTCATGGACCGAGTTCGCGCCATGGCTCGACCGAGCGCAGGCGCTTTACCGGGTCTGCGGCACGCCCGACCCCCTGTCCGAGACACCCTGCCCCAACCTCGCCCCGCCACCGCCCCTGTCGCGGGGCGATCAGCACCTGACCGAACGGCTGCGCGCGCAGGGGCTGCACCCTTATGCGCTGCACTCCGCCATCGCCCATCTGCCCGGCTGCAAGGGGTGCCTCGGCTTCAAATGCCCGCATGCGTGCAAGATGGATGGACGCTCCGCCGGGGTGGAACCGGCGCTGGCCACCGGCAACGCGGCCTTGCTCGACCGCTGCGCGGTCACGCGCCTTCTCGGCGACGGCCAGCGCATCACCGGGCTCGAGGCGCGGCGCGCGGGCGAGGTGCTGACCCTCACGGCCGATCATGTCGTGCTCGCCGGTGGCGCGCTCGGCTCTCCGCGGCTTTGCCTCGCCTCTGCCTGCGAAACGTTCCCGCAGGGTGTGGCCAATACCAGTGGCCTGGTGGGGCGGGGCCTGATGTTCCATCTCAACGAGATGTTCGCGATCTGGCCCGGCGGCACTGACCCAAGCCCGTCCAAGGCGATTGGCCTGCGCGATCTCTACTGGCGCGAGGGGCAGCGGCTTGGCATGGTGCAGGCCATGGGCGTGGCCGCCTCTTACGGTGAAATCGCCTGGTATCTCAGGGGCTTGGTCGAAAACTCCGGCTTGGGCCGCATTCCCGGTGCGGCAGGCCTCAGCCGTATTCCGGCGGCAATCGCGGCCAAGCTTCTGGGCACTGCCAAGATCTTCGTCGGCCTGCTCGAAGACCTGCCCTATGACGACAACCGGGTGCTGCCACCCGAGGGTGACAGTGACGAGATCGCGATCGACTACCGCATCCATGACGAGTTGCGCGCCCGCCGTCGCCTCTTCCGCCGCGAGATCGCGCGCGCCCTGCGCGGCCAGCGCAAGATGTTCCTGACCCGCCGGCCGGAATTGAATTTCGGCCACCCTTCCGGCACGATGCGCTTTGGCGATGACCCTGCACGCGCGGTGCTGCGTGGCGACGGGCGGGCGCATGACGTCGCCAATCTCTGGGGGGCGGATGCGGGGTTCTTTCCGACCTCGATGGGGGTGAACCCCTCGCTCGGCATCGCCGCGCAGGCGCTCCGGGTGGCCGATGCGATAAACCGGGAGGGACGCGATGGCGCGTGATGACGACAGGGTGAAATCGGGCGTGGCGCTTGTCACCGGCGCGGGTCGCGGGTTGGGCCGGGCGCTGGCGCGCGCGCTGGCGTCGCGCGGGATGCGGGTCGCGGCAGTCGGGCGCGATGCGCAAAGCCTTGCCGAAACGGCAAACGGATCGGACCGGATCACGCCCGTCATCGCGGATGTGAGCGATTTCGACAGCCTGCGACACGCGTTCGAAGAGGCCGACGCGCTCGGCCCCCTCACCCTGCTGATCAACAACGCGGCGCTCTATCCGCGTTGCGACATATTCGACGAAACCCCCGAAAGCTTCATGCAGACCACCCGCGTCAATCTCGGCGGCAGCTTCGCCGCCACGCGCATGGCGCTCGACCGGATGGCAGAGACAGGATTCGGCCGCATCCTCAACGTCGCGACCTTTGCCGACCTGCACCCGCTTCCCGCCTCGGCCGCCTATTCCGTGTCCAAGGGCGCCGCGCGCATCCTGACCCGCGCGCTCGTGGCCGACCTGGCCGATCGCTTTCCCGACATCGTCATTTCCGACTGGATGCCCGGGATGCTGGCCACGCGCATGGGCATTCCCGACGGGCTCGCCCCCGATCAATCGGCGAAATGGGGGGTCGAACTGGCGCTCTGGCACGATCCCGCCCTTTCCGGCACCAGCTTCGAGCAGGCCATCGAAATCCCTCCGCCGCGCGGTCTCAAGGGGCGGATCAAGGATCGGCTGCTGGGGCGGCGCAGACCTCTGCGGCGCCTCGACTGACCCCTTTATCTTGCCAGAAATACTCCGTTTTTCCAATGGCTTGAGCTCTGCCCGACCCGCGCCCGGCACGCAACGGCCGCGGTCATCCTCGCCAGCGCATCCGCAAGGCGCGCCACATATGCCCCGGCAGGATCGCCAAACAGCGCGCATAGCGCGGCACGAGACGTGCGGGTGCGCTGAACATCCGCCACGCCCATTCCATCGCGATCGCCCGCACCCATCTCGGCGCGCGCCTTTGCGCCCCCGACAGGAAATCAAGCCCCGCACCGATCGACGCGAACCCGATGTCTGGCACCTCGGCCCGGCCGCGCGCGGCCAGCCTTTCCTGTTTCGGCGCGCCCAGCGCCAGAAAAACCAACCCCACTTCCGCCGCCTGCAAATCGCGCAGGATCTCGCCCGCCCGCGGCCCATCCGGGTCGAAACCCATGGGCGGTGCGATAAGCGCGGCGATCTCGAGGCCCGGCACCCTCTCTTCGAGCGCCGCGCCCGCGATGGCAAGGCTCTCGTCGGTCGAGCCGACAAGGCCCAGTTTCACGCCCTCCAGGGCGGCGAGCCGCGCCAGCGGCACGACCATGTCCGACCCCGGCAAAAGGGACAGACGCTCGCCCGCCAGCCGCGCCAGCCAGACGATGGGATTGCCGTCTGCGACCACGAAATCCTGGGCCCGATAGGCGGCGCGAAAATCCGAATCCTGGCTCAGTTTCACGAGATGATCGAGATTGACCGTGGCCAATGCAAAGCCCTCGCCGGCCCGCAGCCGATTCCGAACGGCATCGATCAGCGCCCCCGTGTCGCGCAGATTGACCGCGATCTCCCCCTCTGCGACCTGAATCTTCACGCGCCTCCTCCTCCGGTTGTGCCGCCGTCTGGAATCCTATGTTTTTTCATGGCATTTTCCGGTATCAGCACCCTACGATCGGGTGTCGCCCCAGTAATGACAACTTTCGATGTTCTGAAGCCGCCTGATCGAGATGACAAGAGCCAAGAGGCGGAGCAATATGGCCGCGTTCCCCGTTTTCCCTGCCCGAACCCGGTTTCGGGCGGCGCCGTCATGCCTTGGAGGGCGGCGATGAAATCGGTTGTTGTTGTCGGCTGCGGTTTTGTCGCCGATCTCTACATGACAGGGCTTGCCACCTTTCCGGGTGTGCATATCGTCGGCGCGCATGACCGCGACGGCGTGCGGTTGCAAGCCTTCTGCACGCATTGGGATATTCCCGGGTATCCCGACCTGGACCGTGCCCTTGCCGCGCTGCCCCGGGGCGGTCTCGTGCTGAACCTGACCAATCCGGCCTCGCACGGCGCGATCAACCGTGCCGCGCTCTCGGCCGGGCACCACGTGTTTTGCGAAAAGCCCATGGCGCTGAGCCTTGACGAGGCGCGCGAGGTGGCACGGATGGCCCGCGACGCCGGGCTGCAACTGGCCTCGGCGCCCTCGTCCATGCTGGGCGAGGCGTCGCAGATGCTGGCCCGCGCCCTGCGTGACGGCGTGGCCGGTGCGCCGCGCCTTGTCTATGCCGAGCTTGACGACGGGTTCATTCCACAGGCCCCCGTGCAGGACTGGATCAGCGAAAGCGGCGCGCCCTGGCCGTATCGGGACGAGTTTCGCGTTGGCTGCACCCTCGAGCATGCGGGCTATTACCTCAGTTGGCTGATCAACATGTTCGGGCCGGTCACGCATCTCGTTGCGGCCAGCGCCGAAACCCTGCCCGACAAGCCGGGGGGCGCCAGCGGCACGCCCGATTTCTCGGTGGCGACCCTGTTTTTCGAGGAGGGGCCGCCCGCGCGGCTGACCTGCTCGATCGCGGCCCCGCATGACCACCGGATCCGGGTGATCGGCGACAAGGGCGTGCTGTCGGTGGGCGAGGCGTGGAACAACGCTGCCCCGGTGCGGTTCCACCGCCGCTTGCGCATTCGCCGCCGCCTTTTGGAGAGCCCCCTCGGCCAGCGCATCAAACCCAAGGGGCCAACCCATCCAAAGGTCAAACGCCGCGGCGCCGCGGCAATGAATTTCGCCCTTGGTCCGGCCGAGATGCTCGACGCCATCGCCGAGGGGCGCGCGGCGCGTCTCGCGGGCGATTTCGCGCTGCACCTGACCGAGGTGACCTTGGCGATCCAGAACGCGGGACGCTCCGGCGCCATGGAGATTGCCAGCCGCTGCGAAAAGCCGGAGCCGATGCCATGGGCGCGATGACCCTGCTGGTGACTGGCGCGGGCGGGTTCATCGGGCGCCGGACGGTCGAGGCGGCGCTGGCGCGCGGCCACAAGGTGCGCGCGCTGGTGCGGCAAAGTTGTGCACCGTTTGCGGGGATGCCGGATGTGGAATGCATCGCCTTCGATCTCGGGCGCGACAATGGTGCGCTGACAAAGGCCTTCAAGGATGTCGACGCGGTGATCCATTGCGCCGCGGCCCTCGGTGGCGACGACGCCGCGATGGAGCGCGACACGCTCGCCCCCACCCGGAGCCTGATCCAGGCGATGTCCACCACGGCACCAATGCCCCGCCTGGTCTTGGTCGGTTCGATTGCCGTTCACGACGCGGACGCCCTGCCCGAGAACGCGCTGATCGACGAGAATGGCCCGTTGGAACACGCACCCGATGCCCGCGATGCCTATACCCGCGCCAAGCTCGCGCAGGAAGAGATGTTGCAGGGTGCCGGGCTCAGCGGATGGATCGCGCGGCCCGGGGCGGTCTATGGGCCGGGGCGGCTGTGGAACGCGCATCTGGGGCCGCGCTTGGGGCCGCTGCTGGTCCGGCTGGGCGACGCGGGGCAGATCCCGCTCGTCGCGGTCGAAAGCTGCGCCGAGGCGCTGGTGCTGGCCGCCGAGACCAACCCGCCCGGCCCGGGTCTGCAACCCGTGATCCTTGTCGATGACGACCTGCCCGACCGCGCGCGGTTCCTCTCTGCGCTCGGCCCGAAGGCGCCCGCCATCGTGGTGCCGCTTTCGTGGCGCTTCCTCGACCGGCTGGCCACGGGGCTGAGCCGTGTTCCTGGCCTCGCAACGCGCCTGCCGGGCCTTCTGCGCCCGCGCCCCTTGCGCGCGCGGATGCGCCCGGCGCGCTATTCCAACGCCCATGCCAAGGCCGTTCTGGGCTGGACGCCCACGCGCTTCGATCAGGGTATGCGCGACGCGCTGGAGGCGCGGGCATGAAGATCGCCTATCTCACCGGCGAATATCCGCGCGCCACCGACACGTTCATCCAGCGCGAGGTCGCAGGACTGCGCGACGCCGGTCTTGCGGTCGAAACCTGCTCGATCCGCCGCACCGGGGCCGAACATCACGTGGGCGAGGAACAACGCGCCGAAGCGGCCCGCACCTTTCACGTGCTTGAGGCGGCGAAGAACCCCGCCCGCCTCGTCGGCGCGCATTTTCACTGGCTCTTGCGCCGCCCCGGCGGCTGGCTGCGCGCGCTCGCACTGGCCATCCGGACGGCACCGGGGGGCACGCGTGCCCTCCTCTACCAACTGATCTATTTCGCCGAGGCTGCGCTTCTGGCCCGCCACATGGCACGCCAGGGCGTCACCCATCTGCACAATCACATCGCCAAGTCGAGCTGCACCGTCGCGATGCTGGCCTCTGAAATGTCGGGCATCCCCTATTCCTTTACCCTGCACGGGCCGGACATCTTCTACGAGCCGATCCACTGGCGCCTTGACGAGAAGATCCGCCGCGCGGCGTTCGTGTCGTGCATATCCGAGTTCTGCCGCTCGCAGGCGATGGCGTTTTCGGCACCGTTTCACTGGGGCAAGCTGCATGTCGTGCATTGCGGCGTCGATCCCGCCCGCTATGGCCGCGCGCCACGGCGCGACGGGCGGCAGGCGCTCTTCGTGGGGCGGCTGGCGGCGGTCAAGGGGTTGCCGGTGCTCTTCGACACGCTGGCCCGGATGGGGCCGGATGCGCCCGGGCTGTCGATCATCGGCGACGGGCCGGACCGCGACGCGCTTGAGACGCAGGCGCGCGATCTGGGCCTTGCCGACAAGGTCGCTTTCCTGGGCTACCGCTCACAATCCGAGGTGGCCGACAGGCTGGGGCAAAGCGATCTGCTCGTCCTGCCCAGCTTTGCCGAGGGGTTGCCCGTGGTGCTGATGGAGGCGCTGGCGGGCGAAACCCCTGTCGTCACGACGCAGATCGCGGGCATTCCCGAACTGGTGCGCGACGGCGAGACCGGGCACCTCTGCCCACCGGGCGATGCAGACGCGCTGGCCCGCGCCATCGCCGCCGTTCTGGACGATCCCGAGCGCGCGCGCGACATGGCGGCGCGGGGCCGCGCCATCGTCGCCCGCGACTTCGACAGCCGGATCGAGGCCGCACGCCTGGCCTCTCTCTTTGTCGCCTATGCCATACCGGGGACACCCCGCCCCCCGAAACGCCCGGAGCCGCAAGCATGACGAAACCCGCCACCAGAGATCCCGTGATCGGCGCCGTGGTGATCGGACGCAACGAGGGCCAGCGGCTTGTCAATTGCCTGGCCTCGATGCAGGGCGAGGCAAGGCGGCTCGTCTATGTCGATTCCGGATCGACAGACGGATCGGTCGAAGAGGCCCGCAAGGCCGGGGCCGAGGTCGTGCTGCTCGACACCGGCGAACCCTTTACCGCTGCGCGCGCCCGCAATGCGGGGTTCGCGGTGCTGACCGCCGACCTGCCACCGCCCGACTACGTGCAATTCGTCGATGGCGACTGCACGCTGGAACCCGGCTGGCTGACCCATGCGGCACGCGCGCTGGACGAAGCACCCGATATCGGCATCATCACCGGCTGGCGCGCCGAGATCGAGCCCCATGCCAGCATCTACAACGAGATGTGCGACTATGAATGGCACCGCCCGACCGGCGATATAGATGCCTGCGGCGGCGACATGATGGTGCGACGTGACCTCTTTGCCCGGCTGGAGGGGTTCGACCCGCATGTCATCGCCGCCGAGGATGACGAGCTTTGCGTGCGCGTGCGCGACGCGGGCTTTCGCGTTCATCGCCTGCCCCTGCCGATGACGCATCACGACGCCGCGATGCACAGCTTTGCCCAATGGTGGCAACGCGCGATCCGCTCGGGCCACGGCTTTGCCCAGGTGGGCGACCTGCACCCCGGCCATTTCGTCAAGGAACGGCGCCGGGTCTGGCTTTTCGGAGCGGTCCTGCCCTTCCTGGCGATCGTGGGCGCGGTGATGTCATGGCCACTCCTCTTGGCCGTGCTGGCACTCTATTCGCTGTCCTATGTGCGCACGGTCCGGGGATTGCGCCGCGCCGGCCTGCCGCTGGCGACCGCGATGCGGCATTCGGTCCTGCTCTTCCTGTCGAAATTTCCCAACCTCATCGGTGCGATGCGCTATCACAAGCGCAAGCGACGCGGCTGGGACATGGAAATAATCGAGTACAAGTAAGGGGTCGAGGGATCGACATGGCAAAGACACGGGTTGGCCTGATCGGGGCGGGGTATATCGCAAGCTGGCATGCCGATGCGCTGCGCGCGACCGAGGGCGTTGAGCTCACCGCCGTCTGCGATCGGTCCTCCAGCGCCGCGCGGGGGATCGCCGACGGATATGGCGTGCAGGCCTTCACCGATCTCGACGACATGCTCGCCGCCGGCGCAGTCGACGCGGTGCATATCCTGACGCCGCCCCATCTTCATCACCCGCTGGCCATGAAATGCATCAAGGCGGGGCTGCATGTGCTGGTGGAAAAGCCGGTTGCGCTGGGTGCCGACGAGACACGCGAGATCGCCGAGGCCGCCAAGGCACACGGGGTGCAGTTCACCCCCGGGCACAATTTCCTCGGGCTGCCCTCCTACCAACGGCTGAAAACCGCGCTGGCCGAGGGGCAACTGGGCCGCATCTCCACCGCCGAGATCACCTGGGCCTTTCCGTTTGCCCCCTTGCGTGCGGGGCCGTTCGGCATCTGGCCCCTGCGGGCAAGCCGCAACCTGCTGCTCGAACTGGGCCCGCATCTCTTTGCCTTCATGACCGACCTTTTCGGCCCGGCCGAGATCCTGCACCTGGAAACCGGCAAGGAGATCGCCCTGCCCGGGGGCGGCACACGGCCACAATCCTGGCGCATCCTTGCCCGGGCCGGCGGGGTGGACGTAACCCTGACGCTCAGCCTCGTGGAAACCCATGACGACCGCTCGGTTTGCCTGCGCGGATCGTCGGGCATGGCGCGGCTCGATTATGCCAATGACACGCTGGTGATCGCGCGGCCCAATGCCTCGGACCTGGTGGTGAACCCGCTGCGCGCCGAACTGGCGCAATCCTGGGCGCATCTGCGCGAGGGCACGCGCAACGCCGCGCGCCAACTGACCTCGCTCAACCAGAAATCGCCCTATGGCCTTTCGTTCCGCGGCCTTTGCACCGCGACCTATGGCGCGCTCCGCACAGGCCACGCGCCCGACGCGCGGTTCTCGGGTCAAAGCGCCGTGCAGGTGATGGAGGCCATCGACGCGACGCTGGCCCGGCTGCGCCCCGACCCCGAGCTGCCCCGTCCCGGGGGCAAGCCCGCACCCGACGTGATGGTGATCGGCGGCACCGGCTTTATCGGCCGCGCACTGACCCGCGCGCTGGTGGCGCGCGGCCATGATGTGCGCGTGCTCTCGCGCGGGTCCAGCGGCCCGTTCGACGATATCGCCGACCACGTCGAGACCGTGAGCGCCTCGCTTTACGACGAGGACGCGCTGCGCGAGGCGATGCAGGGCATCACCCATGTCTACAACCTCGCCAAATCGCTCGACACGACATGGCAGGCCGCGCTTGAAAACGACGTGGGGGTGAGCCTTCGCATCGCCCGCGCAGCGCGCGACGCGGGCGTCAAGCGGCTGATCTATACCGGCACGATCGCCTCTTACGACATGTCCGACCCAAGCCAGACCATTACCGAGGACACCGGCTTCGGCCCGCTGGAGGCGCGCAACATCTATGCCCGTTCCAAGGCCGAAAGCGAACGCCAGCTGATGGAGCTACACGGTGACGGTATTGAGATCGTGATCGCCCGGCCGGGGATCGTGGTCGGCCATGGCGGCCCGTTGCAGCACTGGGGCATCGGGCGCTGGCACGGGGCGGGCGCGGTCCGGATCTGGGGCCATGGACGCAACATCCTGCCCTTCGTGCTGATCGACGATTGCACGGAGGCGCTGGTGCGGATGATCGAGGTCGAAGAAGCCGCGGGCCAGAGCTTCAACCTCGTGGGAGAGCCGATGCTCTCGGCGCGGGGCTATTTCGAAGCGATCCACCGGGCGCTCGGGGCGCGTATCCGCGTCTCACCCGGCCCGCTCTGGGTGTTCCACGCCGCCGACGCGGTGAAATTCCTGCTCAAGACGCGGGTTCTGCGCCGCAAGGGGCTCAGCCGTGCATCCCTGAAGGACTGGAAAAGCCGCGCGCATCTCTCGCCCTTCGACAATTCAAGGCCAAAGGCAGTGCTGGGCTGGCAACCCGAAACCGATCGCGCGCGCTTTGTCGACCAGGCGATCACGCGCGCCAACCTGATGGGGTTTTGATGCGTGTTTCCGAACAATAGGCATAATTTGGCCCCATTTCCTTGTTTTATCGGGGAAAAAGGCGGAGAATTCCGTGGTAACGCCCAAAGCAGACGGGCGTTCAATGGCAGGACATGAGAGTGACAGGCGCGACGCGACAGAACTGCGGGCTTTGCCATCCGTCGATCCGGGCGGGGGTCTGCGATGTCTGATGACCGCCCCCTGACCCGCAAGACACGGCGCCGGCTCGACCGGGCCGCGCGGGACCGTTTGATCGCCGAAATCGCCGCGGCCGCACCCGACGAATACCCGCCCGCCCGGCGGGATGACATCGACCTGTCGGAAGAGGCCGCCGAGGTCACCTCGAACGAGGCGAGCACCGTCGAATTGGGCGAGGCTGCACAGCCGCTCGATCCCGACGGCACCACCCCGGCCGAACCAGCTCAGGAAGCCCCGAGAGACAGCGATCGTCAGGATCAGGACACAGCCCCCCCGGCGCCGTCCGCCGAACCGCTGCCCATGCCCGGGCGCTCATGGTCGCGGCTGTCCTCCATACCCGTCGATGCCGGGCATCTCGAACGCAACCTGATCATCACGGCCACCCGCCACGATCCCGCCCACGGGGCGTTCGACGTGCTGCGCACCCGGCTGGTGCGAACCCTTGCCGAGCACGACTGGAAACGCGTCGCGATCACTTCGCCCACCCGCGATTGCGGCAAGACGTTCACGGCGGTGAACCTGGCCATTTCGCTCTCGCGGTATGAAACCCACCGCACCATCCTGATGGACATGGACATGCGCAACCCGTCCGTCGCGACGGTTCTTGGCGTGGATGATCCCGGCAGCATCGGGAATTTCCTGCGTGGCCGGACCGGTGTGACCGAGGCGTTCAAGCGGCTGGGCCGCAACGCGCTCAATATCGGCACGAATCTCGCCGTGGCGATGAATGACCAGGTCGAATCCTATGCCGCCGAATTGCTTCAGGCGCCCGAAACCGCGATCGCCCTTTCGCGGATGATGGACGAGCTCGACCCCGACATCGTGCTCTACGATCTCCCCCCGGCACTGGCCTTCGACGACGTGATCGCCTTCAAGGATCATTTCGACGGTATCCTCATGATCATCGGGGGCGGGCAAACCAGACCCGACGAGGTGCACGAAGCCATGCGCCGCATCGGCGAAGATGTTCCACTCCTCGGCGTCGTGCTCAACCAGGCCGAAGCCGATGACGCGATGGCCTACAGCTACGGCTACTGACGCGCGCGGCGCCGCACGGTCAGGCTTGGGTCCGGCGCCGCTGAAGCGCCCCGAGAACCGCCTCCACCGCATCGCGTATCACCTGCCAGCCAAGCACAAGCACCGCACCCAGCGCCAACAGGACCGAAAGCAGCAAGACCCAGCGGCGGCGGTGTTGGCGCGGGGTCTCCAGCCTCGGGATTGCCACCACCGCCTTGACGTTCAGCGCCTGTTCAAGCTGCGCCCGCGTGCGGATCACCGGGTTCAGCATTTCGATGAGAAAGGCGATGGCAACGCCCAGAACAAGGCTCATGCCCCCGCCCAGCGCCGCGCGCTTCTTTCGGCTTCCGGAAACCGGGTTTTCCGGCACAAGTGCATTTTCCAGAACTTCGATCCGCTCGGTTCGCTGCTGGCTTTCAAGAAGTTGCCCCATCTCGGCCTCGGTCGCACGGCGGGTCACGATATCGTATTGCTCGCGCAATTGCTCCAGCTGCCGGTTCAGCACCCCGAACTGCCGTTCGACTTCCGGTGAACTGGCGATCGCCTCTTCGATCTGGGCAATCCGCGCCTCGATCAGCGCCTGCTGTTCCTCGAGCAGCGCGCGCTGACGTTCGATCACCTCGGCACGTTGGCGGGTGCGCGACGACTCCAGCTCAATGATCCTCTGTTCGATCTCGAGAAGGGTCGAGCGCAAGCTGCCCAGTTCATCGCGCTGCGCGCTGATCCCCTCTCCGAGATAGCGGGCGTTCTCTTCCCTGAAATCGGCAATCTGCTCCTCCAGCGCCGCCATCTCGGCTTCGATCCGTCGCGCTTCGGACTCGAAGAATTCAAGATTGCGCAGCGCCGCGGTGGACCGACGCTCGCGATTGCGTTCGACCAGTTGCGACAGGAAATGATTGGCCACGTCGGCCGCCGCCTCCGCGTCGTTATGGGTCACGGCGATCCTCATGCCCGTCGGGATGCGCGTCATGCCGGGCGGGACGTTCGGATCGGTGATCTGGGTGATCCGCACCGATTCGCGCAGCTGCGCCACCTTGCGGCTGCGCGACAGGTCGGTTTCGGCATAAAGCCCGAACCGCTCGATCACGTCGACCAGGTTGTCGCGCGCCATGAGCTGTTGTTCCAGCAGGCGCAGCCGCTGATCCGCGCTGGTGCCCGCCAGCGGGCTGCCCTCGGCATCCGCCACCGTGGCCGCCTCGATCTGCGCCACCGCCGTCGCCTCGTAAAGGCGCGGCTGGTTCAGCACCCACCAGACCGAGAATGCACTGCCCAGAAACGACACGACCAGGATCAACATCACGTGCCGCCGCAGCAGGCCCAGAACATCTCCAACCGACTGAATCTGGCCCATCGTCCAAACCCCGTATCCTTGGCGAAATTCCCTGCCCCCGCAGAAATTTGGCATTGTCCTCTCACGTCCGTCCTGCACATGCGGCATAGCCACGGCAGACAGCCAGACCTGTCGGCACGGACGTGGTTGAGGAGAACCTAACCCCTCCGCCTCAATTTGGCCACTATTTTAACAAGAATCCCGGAAACACTGTGTTTCTGTTGCGCGGCGACTTTGGCCCTGCAATTTCCTCATTACAGCTACTTACCGGGCAAAGCTGAGGCAGAACATCACGCCGCCGGCCTGCCCGAACCGCCCGGCCAGTGTCCAGGGTGGCGCGTGCTTCGTGTCATGCGCTGCAAGGCGGGCCGAGAAACGTTGATGCGAAAGGTCAATTTCGACCTCGACATCGCTGAATTCCATGATTTTTCCGGTCAGGGGATATTGCAGCTTGTAAACACATTCCTTGACCGAGAAGATCAGCCGCGCCATTCGCCCGGTCCTTGCGGGCGCCAGATCGCGCAACCAGGCACGTTCGGCCGGGGAACAGACAACCGGCAGCAGGTCATCGGGCAGGTCCGCGTCGGGTTCGAGATCGACCGCAACCGCCTGCATGTCAGCCATCCGCGCCACCAGCGCCACACAGGCCCCCTCGCAGTGCGAGATCGACCCGATCAGCCCGCGCGGCCAGACCGGGACCCGATCCGGCCCCATCGCGACCGGCGCGGGCGCCAGGCCCAGCCGCGCCATCGCGCGATGCGCGGCCCGGCGCCCGGCGGCGAACTCGGCCCGCCGGGCCGGAACCGCCCGCGCCATGGCCTCGGCCTCAACGGCAAACAGGCCCCCCTCCGGCGCCGCCGGGTCTTCGGCCGCCATCGCCACGCCGGGCGGCAGCACCCGTTCAAGTGCGGTGGCAAGCTCCGCCAGGGGGTCGCCATCCAGCGCCATCTCAGGTTCTCGCCATCCTGCGCTTGGCCCGCATCTCGCGACGGCGCGACTGCATGTCGCCCGCTGCCACAACCGGCTCCGGTCGCGTATCCGGCCCGGGCTTCGGCCCGGGCGGCACGTCGCCGGCCATTTCCCTGACCCGCCCGGCCAGCCCTTCCAGCGTGGGAAAGCGGAAGATGTCGGTGATCGCCAGCTTTGGCACCGCGCACAATTCGCGGATTTCGCGAAGCGCCTGCACGGCGAGGAGCGAATGCCCGCCAAGATCGAAAAAGTTGTCCTTCGCCCCGATCCGCTCGACGCCCAGAACATGCGTCCAGACCCCGGCAATGCGGCTCTCGATGCTGCCGTCATCCGGCGCGGTGGCCGCTTCGGGCGCGACCGCCCGCATCGGGGCCGGCAGCGCGTTGCGATCCACCTTGCGGTTGGGTGTCAGCGGGAACTGATCCAGCCGCACGTAATGCGCGGGCACCATGAACTCGGGCAGATCGCGCGCCAGCGCCACGCGCAACGCGGCCTCGTCCAGGGCCCCGTCGGAAAGCAGGTATGCCACCAGCCGCGTGTCGCCGGGGCTGTCCTCGCGCGCCGTCACCACCGCCTGGCGGATGCCGGGCTGTTCATGCAGGCGCGCCTCGATCTCGCCCAGTTCGATGCGATAGCCGCGCAGCTTGACCTGGTTGTCCGCCCGACCCAGGAAATCGAGCCGCCCATCGGCGCGCCAGCGCACGAGATCGCCGGTGCGATACATCCGCCCGCCATGGAACGGGTTCGGCACGAACCGCTCTTCGGTCAACGCCTCGCGTTGCCAGTATCCGCGGGTGACGCCGGCCCCGCCGATCCAGAGATCACCGGCAACGCCCACCGGTACCGGCTGCATGTCGTCGCCGAGCACGTAAACCTGCGTGTTGGCAATGGGCGTGCCGATATTGACCACGCCCTCGCCGCCCTGCGCGGTCTCGGTCGTTGACCAGATCGTGGTCTCGGTCGGGCCATACATGTTCTCGATATGCGCATCGGTGATCTGCGCGAACTCGTCCACCAACGCTCCGGGCAGCGCCTCGCCCCCGATCATCAGGTGCTTCACACGCCCCAACGCCAGCCGCGCCTCCTCGTTCATGGAGATCATCCGGGCCAGGCTGGGCGTGCATTGCAGATGCGTGACCCCGTGGCGGATGATCTGTGCCGCGATCGAGAAATCGTCGTCGGCCATGCCCTCGGAGAGGTTGGCCCGGCGATGCACCTCGGCCAGCGGTTTCAACCCTTCCAGCACTAGGTCGGGGTCGATGCCGTAATCGATCAGGCAGCCGATCTCGGTCACGCCGATCCGCTTGAGTTGCTCGATCCGGTCAAGGCAATCCTCGACCGTGCCGAAAAGCCCCGAATCCTCGAAATAGCGCAGGAACGCGAATTCGAGGATCCCGTCGAGGTCTTCCTCGGTCAGCGTGTCGAGGTCGAGATCGAAGGGGTTGTCCACCCCCTTGGGCTTCTTGAAGGCCGGGAAGGTCCAGGCATATTGCTTGATGAGCGCCGCCGCCGCGCCAAGGTAGTCCTTCATCGGCCCGCGCGCCACCTCGCGCGCCTTTTCGCGGGTTTCGGCGACATAGGTATGCAGCATCAGGGTGACGTTGAAATCTTCGGGGTCATGCCCGGCCCCGCGCAGCGCGTCGTGATAGATCCCGATCTTCTCGCCCACCTCGTCGATGGACTGGCCCAGAAGGTGGGTGAGCACACTCGCCCCGATCTCGCCCGCCTCGCGCCATGTCTGCGGATTGCCCGCGATGGTCAGCCAGACCGGCAATTCCCGCGACACCGGCCGCGGCTGTGTCAGAACGGCGCACTCCTTGCCCTTGCCATTGGGAAATTCCACCGTCTCGCCCCGCCACAGCGCGCGGATCTTCTCGATCGTGTCGAACATCGCCGTCTTGTTGTTCGGCGGCGCGTTTTCCGGGCGCAGCACGAAATCGTCGGGCTGCCAGCCGCTGGCGATGCCCAGCCCTGCGCGGCCGTTGGTCAGATTGTCGATCACCGCCCAATCTTCGGCGATCCTGAGCGGATGGTGCAGCGGCGCCACGCAAGAGCCCGAGCGCACCGCGATGTTCTGCGTCACCGCCGCGATGGCCGCGCCCGTCACCGCCGGATTCGGATAGGGTCCGCCAAAGGCCGCGAAATGCCGCTCTGGCGTCCAGACGGCGGAAAAGCCATGTGCATCGGCGAATTTCGCCCCTTCCAGCAGCATCCGGTACTTCTGCTTGCCCTCTCCGTCATCGTTGCCCCAGTAGAACAGGCCGAAATCCATGCCCTTGCCGGTCATCGCGATCCGCCCATGGCTGACCAGCGCGCGGCTCTCCTCGCCCGAAAGCACCAGCTTGAAACCCCGCGCCAGCGTCCAGAACAGCTCCAGCACCGAGATGTCGAACGACAGCGACGTCACCGCCAGCCAGACGCTGCCCGGCTCATGCGGGATCCGCGCATCCATGCCGGTAAAGAAGTTTGAAACGTTGCGATGCTCGACCATCACCCCCTTGGGCTTGCCGGTCGAACCGGAGGTGTAGATCAGATAGGCAAGGTCCGCGCCACGCACCTCGCTGTCGGGATTGCCTTCCGGGGCCGACGCGATCCGCGGATCGGTATCGAGCACGAGCCGCGCCGCCGTACCATCCGGCAGCACGGATTGCGTGGCACCTGTGGTCACGATCACGGGCGCGCCGCTGTCCTCGGCATAAAGCTTGATGCGGTCGGCGGGATAGGCCGGGTCGAGCGGCACATAGGCCCCGCCCGCCTTGAGAATGCCCAAGGCCCCCACCAGAAGATGCAGCGAGCGTTCCACCGCCAGCCCGACGAGCGCGCCCGGCCCCACGCCCATGTCGCGCAGGACATGCGCGACCCGGTTGGCGCGGGCGTTCAACTCGGCATAGCTCAGGCTTTCGCCCTCGAACACCAGCGCGGTCGCCTCTGGCGTGCGCGCAACCTGCGCCTCGAAGGCGTGATGAATGCAAAGATCGGGATCGAACTCCGTTTCGGTGGCGTTCCAGCCGTTGACCACCAGGTCAAGCTCGGCATCGGGCAACACCGGCAGCGCCTCGGGCGCCATGTCCAGAACCCCCGGCACCCGCGCCAGATGCTCCAGCCGCGCGGCCCAGAGCCGGGCCAGCGCCGCGCCCGCACCCACGCCATCGAAATGGATCGCCCCCGGCGTGATCGTCAGGGCCGTGCCCGGGATCAATCCGCCCGCATCGGCCAGCCCGATCCGCGGCATCTCGATCCGCCCGATCTCGCGGTCGCGCGCCTGGATATCGAGCGCGAAACAGGGGTGTTTGCGCGCGGTTTCCGGGTCATCGCCGGCGCGCAGCGGCACCCAGCGGCTGACATATCCCGGCGCAGGTTCCACCCCCGGCGCGGCATAGGCCAGATCGGCAACGCCCGTCTGCGACAGCGCCGCAGCAAGCCCGGCCGCCAGCCGCAGCACCTCATCTGTCCCGAGACCGGTTTCCAGCGGAACATAACCCGCCGCCTCGGGCGCTGCGCCGCCCGTCATCTCGGCCGGCACCAGCGCGCGCAGCCGTGCCCGCCAATGCGCATCGCCACGCGCCGCCTGCGCCATCGCGGCCTCCAGCCGGGCACGTTCGTCCGCATCGGGAGCGGCCAGCACATCACCCTCGGCCACCAGCGCCGGCAGGTCCACCGCCCCGCCGCAGCTCGCCGTAACCCCCTGCAGCACGATCGGCACCGTGCCCGTCGCCACGCGAAGCGCGTCGTCATCCACCTCCAGAACCGTGCCCGGCGCCGCCGCGCCTGCAGCTTCGCGTGGGATACGCGCGCCGCGTGCCAGCAGAACCTGCCCCGCAACCTCGAACTTGGGCGCGGTGAGCGGGTTCCAGTATGGCCCGTGATCGAGCGCGCGCACCATCCGCACGACCTCTTCGGCGGGGTGCGCGAAATCGATCCGCCCCGCCACCGCGGGCCGCCGGTCACGCCCGAAATAGTCGCGCCCCGAAAGATCCTGCGCCACCACGGGCGCCTCAGGGCGTGACAGCTTTTCCAGCACCGCCCCGAACGAGCCCATCGCCGCCTCGTAACACCTGGTGTTGAGCGTCAGCGCGGTGTCGCTTTCGGAGATGTCGAACATCATCTGCTCGATGATCCCGCCGGTATCGGCGCGCCGCTCGATCATGTGCCAGGTGATCCCGTGCCGCCGCTCGCCCGCCAGCAAGGCCCAGACCGGCGCGTTGAGGCCCGCATAGGCCGGCAGAGGCCCGTCATGGAAATTCACCGCCCCCCGGCGTGGCAGGTCCAGCACCTCCTCCGGCAGCATGTCGAGATTGGCGATCGACAGGAGCCAGTCATGCGCGATCCCCTCAAGCCGTACGGCCAGCCCGGCCCCCGGCGCGATCACGGGAACACCGCGCGCGTCGGCCCATCCGGCGATGTCATCGTTGCGCGTGACCAGCGCGGCAAGAACATGCCCCGCCTCGATCACTTTCTCACTGCACTGGATGGCAAGGCTTTCGTTGCCGATCACGATCATGGTTTGCGTGGTCATCACGATTTTCCTTCCTTCCGGCCGGATGTGCCCTTCGGCCCGTTTCCGGCGGTTTGTCCCCCGCGCCGCACCGGCGCCGCAACCAGCGATTTCGCGTCATGGACGATCAGGCGGCGCAAAAAATGCGGCGAATCGGCCAGGCCGCGCCATTGCAGCAGCGCACGCAGACGATAAAGGCTGCCCCCCGTCACATGCGCCAGCGTCGCCAGCACGGCATAGCCAAGCCCATGGTTCTTGACGAAATAATGCCAACGCGAGTCGAGCCAGTATTCCGGCACCCGATCCCAGCCCTTCATGCCCGTGCTGACCGAGCCGATATGCGTCACCCGGCTTTCGGCCACGTAATGCGTGGGCCAGCCGGCCAGCGCGGCGCGACGGCAGAGATCCGTTTCCTCGAAATAGAGAAAGAACGCCTCGTCGAACATCCCGATCTCGTCGAGCACCCGCGCCCGCAGCATCATGCTGGCCCCTGCCAGCCAATCGACCGGCCCGCTTTTCTCGGGCACCGGCATGGGCACGGCATGATCGGCCAGCATCCGCGTCACTGGCCCAAAGCGGATCGCGCCCTCGAACTCGCTGAGGATACCGGGGAAGCGAAAGGCCGTGAAATGGATGTCCTTTTCAGGTCCATGGATGCAGCTGCCCGCAATGCCGACCCCGGGGTGGGATTCGAGATAATCAAGCAGCACGTGGATCGCACCCGCATCCGGAAAGGCATCGGAATTGAGGATGTAATAGTAGTCGGGCGCAGACCCATCACGCAGCCCCGCACGCATCCCGAAATTCATGCCTGCCCCGAAGCCGCCATTGTGCCCCGATTGCAGCACCCGCACATCCCAGCCGCGCGATTGCACCCCCTCTTGCAGCATCTCGAACGAGCCGTCGCCGCTGTCGTTGTCGACGATCACCAGCTCGCCCGCGATCCCCTCCATCTCGCGCAGCGCCGCCTCGGCCGCCTGCAGCGTCATCGCCGGGGTGCGATAGTTCAGGATGATGGTCAGAATCTGCGCCATGGTCTATTCCGCCGCCTGGGGCCGGGGGGCAAGCGCGGATACCCGCGATGCCCGGGCCGCCGGGTTCTCGGCATCCTCGATGGCGCGTTTCATCCGCGCCGCCAGAACCCGCACATTGGGTTCGAGCACCATCGAGTCATGATCGCCCGGCACCTCGACCACCTGGATCAGCGGCGCGAACGGGCTCCAGTCGTTGTCATGGGTGACATAGGCGCGCTCGGAATTGACCCAGCGGCCCGCACCCACCTGCCACTTGCCCACCAGCGGCGGGCGGAACAGGATAACCGGCCCGTCCCAGGGCAGCAGGTCATATTGCGCAACCGCGCCCAGGAAAGCCTGCTCAATGGCGCTGTTGTGAAACCCGGTCGGCGCGGTCTCCCCCTCGCCCGCAACCGGTGCGCGGCGCTTGACGATCTCCCACCGGACGCGCCGCGCCAGCCACCTGAACGGATAGAGCACGCCACCCGCCTTCAACTCCTGCAACTGGATGCGCAGCCGATCCCCGGCACTGAGCGGGCGGCGGCGCGGCAAGGGCGTGTCGAGCATGACCAGCGCCGCCACCTCCTCGCCCGCATCGCGCAGTTGCTGCGCCATCTCATAGGCGATGATCCCCCCGCCCGAGAACCCGCCCAGCAGGTAAGGCCCCTTGGGCTGAACCACCCGGATCTCGGCAAGGTAATCGGCCGCGGCCTCGACGATGCTGTCATGCGGCGCGTCGTCGCCATAGAGCCCCCGCGCCTGGAGCCCGTAAAACGGCCTGTCCGTCCCCAGAAGATGCGCCAGGTGGCGCAGGTTCAGCACGTTGCCGAACATTCCCGCGACAAGGAAGAACGGACGCCGCGGCCCGCCTTCGCCCTGGTGCATCGGCACGATATGGTTGAAGCGCCGCTCAGGGGCCTTGGCCGCCTTGTCGGTCGGGCTTTCACTTTCGCCTTCCGTCGCGACCCCTTCATTCTCGATCATTCGCGCACAGGCGCGAATGGTCGGCGCCTCGAACAGGACCGAGATCGGGAAATCCACGTTCCAAGTCTTGCGCACCTGCGCGAAAAGCCGCACCGCGATCAGCGAATGCCCGCCAAGGTCGAAGAAATTGTCCTCGGCCCCGACCTTCTCGACCCCCAGAAGCGCGCTCCAGAACGCCGCCAGCTTTTCCTCGATCGCGCCCTGGGGGGCGCTGTATTCGGTCTCCAGGTCGGGGCGCTCGAACGTCTGGCTTTCGCCCTCCTCCGCGCCGGTATCCTCGGCCTGGCGGATCAGGTCGGGCAGGCTCAGGGACGACACCACCACCTGCGCCTGTCCCATGGCCAGCGCGCGCAGGAAGGCATCGGCCCCCTCGTCGGGGCGAATGCCCTCTCGCAGGTTGTGGCGCAGCCGCTCTTCCGCGGGCGAGAGCGGCCGATCGCCCCCGGTCCCGGGAAACTCAAGCCCCTGCAACGACGGCGCGGCGATCAGCGGCGCATCGGCCTCGAGCCGCCGGATCGAGAAATTATGCACTTCCACACAGACATTGCCCTGCAAGTCGCAGACGGTGACATCGAAACTCGCCGCCCCCGCCTCGGCGCGGTTCTCGCCCGCGATGCGCACCCAGCTCACGATCTCGCCCGGAAGCGGGCGATGGACCCGCACCGCGCCATAGGAGACCGGAACCCACAGATGCGTGGGCGCATAGCCCTCGATCAACTCCATCGCCCATCCCGTGGCCAGGTCCATCAGCCCCGGCGACAGGATATAGCCCGGCTCGCGCAGCGCCTCGGGCAGGCGCAGCCGCGCCACGCCCTCGTCCACGCCCAGCCCCACGCGCGTCAGCACCCGCCAATGCGCCCCGAAGTTGAGATGCGCCTCCTGCGGGCTGCGCAACGTGCGCCCCAGCTCGGCCATCCGCACATCGCGGAAATGTGTCTCCAGCCCCGCCACATCGACCCGCGCAGGCGCGGCCATCGGCAACAGCGCCAGCGTCGCCTCGGCATTGGTTTCAAAGCCCGTGCGCCCCTCGATCTCGCGCGCCGATTGCACCTTCATCGCATAGCCCGCATCGCTGCGCACCAGCGTCACGCGCATCTCGCGCGGGGCATGGTCGCTCACGTCAAGCGGGCGCAGAAAGTAAAGGTCGCGTATCTCGAATGGTCCGGTTTCCTCCTGCGCGTCGAGGGCCTGCGCCGCGATCTCGATATACCCCGTGCCGGGCATCAGGGCCTGGTTTCCACCCGTGCGATGTTCGCCCAGCACCCACTGCGCGGTTGAAAGCCGCGTCTTGAACAACCGGTTGCCGTCAGGATCGAACGTCGCCACGTCGAGCAACGGCTGCGCCACCGCATGTTCGCTCCGGTCGGGGGCTTGCCGGCCCACGCCCAGCGCCTCGGCGGCCATGCCGACCTCGGCCCAGATGCCCCAGTTGATCGCCACCACCCGCGTCGCATCGCCCGCGCGGGCCTGTGCGTAAGCATTGAGATAGGCATTCGCCGCCACGTAATCGACCTGGCCCGCCGGGGCCGTCGCCGTCGATGACGACGAGAACAGCACCAGGAAATCGAGGCTGCCATCGGGAAACAGGCTGTCCAGTACCTGCAGCCCGTGCACTTTCGGCGTGAACACGTCCTCGACCACCATGGGCGACTTGCTCAGGATCGGCTCATCCGCGATCACGCCGGCCGCGTGGATCACGCCGTTGACCGCGCCGAACCGGATCTGCACCTGTTCCAGCGCGCCGCGCATCTCCTCGATATTCGACACGTCGGCGGCCACCACCATAACCTGGCCACCGAGACCTTCGAGGCGTTCGACCGCCGCGATCCGCCGCGACGTCGGATCATGCGCGCCGAACCGGCGGATGTGATCCTCCCACGCATCGCGCGGCGGCAGGGGCGTGCGCGCCATCAGCACGATCCGCGCGCGGGTGTCGCGCACCAGCCGCTCGGCCAATGTGAGGCCGATACCGCCGAACCCGCCGGTGATCAGGTAAACCCCCGCGTCGCGCAGCGCGACCGGCGCGGGCCCCTCGGCCTTCAGCGCCGCTGGCTTGAACCGCTGTTCAAAGCGCCGCGCCCCGCGCAGCGCCGCCACGTGGTTGCCGGGATGCGCGAACAGCTCTTCCAGTACCCGCGCACCCAGTTCCGAAAGGTCCGCCTGCCCCCGACGCGGCGCCTCGGGCAGAACCAGATCGAGGGTCGAAACCGTCACCCCCGGAAATTCCCGCGGGATCACCCGCGCCGGGCCGAGCGCCGTCGCCTTCTCGGGGTAATCGAGCCCCTCGCCCCTGACCTGCGCCGCCCCTGTTGTGAAGCAGGCGACATGCACCGCGCCCCAATCCGCCGCCGCCATCGCCTGTGCCAGGAACAAGAGCGCATAGAATCCCTGTTCCTGGTTGCGGTGGAAAAAACTCGAGCCGGGGCGATGGTCCTCGCCCCGCGTCACCAGCCAGAAATGCGCGATCCGCGTGGGCGTCCACGCCCTCGCGGCCAATTCCTCGACCAGCGCGTCATAGCCTTCGCGCCCCCGTTCCGGCGACAGGACGAACCCGCCCTCCCCGTCGCGGCCGAACGTATCGCCCGCCCGGACGGTGATCACGTCCTGCCCGCCCGCGCGCAGCCGCTGTACCACGTCCCGGCCCAGCCCGGTCTCGTCCACGAAGACCAGCCAGCGTTCGGCGGGCGCATCGGTCAGGGTCTCGACATCCACGTCGCAATCGGCGGCCACGGGTTTCCATGCAGGCAGATAGCCCCAATCCTCGATCGCTTCGGCCCGCATCAGGTGCGTGGGCACCGACGCTTGCGCCTGCGCCTTGCCGGGTTCGATGAAATAGGGCCTGCGCTGGAACGCATAGGTCGGTAGCACCACCCGGTTGCGTCGCGCCGCGCCCCAGACCTGCGACCAGTCGAAATCGCCGCCCATGGCCCAGACCCGGGCCAGCTGCGCGATGAAATACTCGTCGTCGGGCACCGCGTCGTCAGCATGGCGCAAGGCCGAAATGACCTGGTCGCGCCGCACGTCCGGATGCTGCGCGGCCAGCGACGACAGCGCCTTGCCCGGCCCCATCTCGATATAGATGCGCGCGGGTTCCGCGCTCAGGTGGTCGATGCAATCGGCGAACCGCACCGTGCCGCGCAGATGCGCCACCCAGTACTCCGGGTCGGTCGCCTGTGCGTCGGTCAGGGGCTGCCCGGTCCGGTTCGAGATGACCGGCAGGCGCGGCGCCGAGAGCGGGATCGCCCGCAGGTAGTCACCGAACCGCGCCAGGATCGGTTCCAGCATCCGGCTATGGGCGGCGATGTCGATCTGGATGCGCTGGCAATCAACGTCACGCGCCTCCAGCCGGTTTTGCAGGTCATCGAGCGCCGCCTGCGGCCCCGAGGCCACGGAAAGCCCCGGCGCGTTCACCGCCGCAAGGTCGAGCTCATCACCCAGATGCGCCCGCAATTCCTCGGCCGACAGCGACACCGAAAGCATCCCGCCCGCCTCGACCGTGTCGAACAATTGCCCGCGCAGGTGCACCAGACCGATGCAATCCTCGAAACTCATCACCCCGGCCAGGCAGGCCGCCGTGTTCTCGCCCATCGAATGGCCCAACAGGACATCGGGCGACACGCCCCAGCTCATCCACAATTGCGCCAGCGCATATTCGGTGATCATGATCAGCGGCAATTGCACCGACGGGCGTTGAAGCGCCGCGTTCGCCGCCGCCTCCTGCCCCGGCTCGGGCAGCCACAGCGCCTTGAGGTCATAGTCGAGCCGCGGCCCCAGCACATCGAGCCCCCGGTCCATCCATTCGGCAAAGACCGGCTCGGTCTCGTAAAGGTCGCGCGCCATGCCCGCATACTGCGCCCCACCGCCGGGGAACAGGAACACGGTTTCGGGCCGGTCGCCCACAACACCATGCGTGAACACCCGACGCGGATCGTTCTCTTCGAGGAGATCGGCGGCCTGTTCCGCGCTTTCCGCCACCACGACGCGACGCCTGTCAAAGGCGCGCCGCCCCTCTTTCAGGGTCCAGGCCACATCGGCCAGCGGCAGGTCCGGGTTGGCGCGCAGATGCGCCGCCAGCCGCGCCGCACCTTCGTCCAGCGCCGCATTGGATCGCGCCGACAAGACCAGCGGCTGGAACGGCCAGTCGCTTTCTTCACTGGGCGCCCGCTGCGGTGCCTCGTCAAGGATCACATGCGCGTTCGTGCCCCCCACGCCGAGCGAGTTCACCCCTGCCCGGCGCGGCCCCTTGCGCCGCGCCCATGGCGTCAGCACATCGTTCACGCGAAACGGCGAATGTTCGAAATCAATCGTCGGGTTCGGGTTCTCGAAGCCCAGCGAGGGCGGCATTTCCCGGTGATGCAGCGCCAGCGACGCCTTGATCAGGCTCGCCACACCGGCCGCCGTGTCGAGATGCCCGATATTGGTCTTGACCGACCCGATCCGGCAAAAGCCCACCTCGTCCGTGGTCCTGCCAAAAGCCTCGCTCAGCGCCGCCACCTCGATCGGATCACCGAGATAGGTGCCGGTGCCGTGGCATTCGACGTAATCCACCGTATCCGCGGAAACCCCGGCGATTGCCTGCGCCTCGGCCACCGCTGCGGCCTGCCCGTCGACCGACGGGGCAAGGTATCCCGCCTTGGCCGCGCCATCGTTGTTGACCGCCGATCCCTTGATCACCGCCCAGATATGATCGCCATCGCGGATCGCATCCTCGAGCCGGCGCAGCACCACCACGCCCGCGCCCGATCCGAATACCGTGCCCTGCGCGCGCGCGTCGAACGCATGGCAATGCCCGTCGGGCGACAGGATCTCGCCCTCCTTGAACACGTATCCATGACCCTGCGGCAGCTCGATCGTCACGCCGCCCGCCAGCGCCATGTCGCATTCGCCATTCAACAGCGCCTGGCAGCCGTAATGCGTCGCCACCAGCGATGTGGAACACGCCGTCTGGAGCGAAATCGACGGCCCCTTGAGGTCGAACACGTGGCTGACCCGCGTCGAGAGGAAATCCTTGTCATTGCCTGTATGGCGCAGCAGGAACATGCCTACCTGGTCGACCAGGTCGGGGTTCGAGCAGATGTTGAAATAGAAATAGCTGCCCATCCCGCAGCCCGCGAACACGCCGATCGGCCCGTCGAAATTCTCCGGCATGTGACCGGCGGTCTCGAACGCCTCCCACGCCACTTCGAGGAATTGCCGGTGCTGCGGGTCGAGGATCGCGCTTTCCTTGGGGCTGAAGCCGAAGAACTCGCCGTCGAAATGCTCGAACCGGTCGAGCGGCGCGGCATGGGGCACGTAATCGGGGCGGCGCAGCATCGCCTCGGGCACGCCTGCCGCGCGCAGTTCGTCCTCGCTCAACCGGCGGATCGATTCCACGCCCTCGCGCAGGTTTCGCCAGTAGTCATGAATCCCCGGCGCGCCGGGCAAATGCGCGGCCATGCCCACGATGGCGATGTCGTTTTCGCCGGGCACGGCTGGATCAGGGTGCTGCGTCATGTGAAAAGAACTCGTCCCAAGTCTCACGTCCGAACAGGGAGCGCCATCCCATATAAATAAGGTGACATTTTGGCGATATTACAAGATTTTAAGCTGGTGCGACAGGTTTATCCGCACGCTTCGTCCGGATCAGCCCTGACCGCGCCCCGCCAACTCCGCGACCGCCTCGGCATTGAGCCAGAAGGCCAGCGCGATCAGCACCAGCCCCAGCAACGCAAACCCCACATCATGCAGCCGGTCCCACGCCCCGGTGGACCGGCTCAGCCAGATCACCACCGGATAGACCGCGACCATCGCCACCCCCTGCCCGATCAGCGCCCCGAAAAGCCCCGCCCATTCCAGCCCGATCACCAGCGCCGCCACCATTGCCGTCGCCTTCGATCCCGCCAGCACGAAAAACCGCTTCGAATCGCCTGCCGCCAGTGCCGCCTGGTCATAGGTCAGCGCGATGATCTGCGGCACCTGCATGCAGGCGATCACCACCACGACGGCCCCCGCCATCGCATAGCGCGGATCGTAAAGCAGATCGACGATCCACACCCCGCCCAGCGCCAGCACCGCGACCAGCCCGAAAAGCGCGCCCGACACCATCAGCCGCATCCGCCGCAGACGCGCGAAATTCGCGGCGCTCTCGCGCGGGGGCCATTCGCGATAGACGGGAATGAGAATGCGCCGCACCAGCATCCCGCCCATCAGAAGCGGAAAGGAAGCCAGGAAAAAGCCGATATTGTAGACCCCGAAAAGATCGAGCGCGAGGTATTTGCCGATCAGGAGCTTGTCGGCCTGCGTCAGCGCGAACCCCGCCACGGTGCTCAGGAAGATCCACTTGCCGAAACCGATCAGTTCGCGCGCCGCCGCAGGCTCCCAGCGAAACCTGTTCGACCCTCCGGGCAGGAAAAGGTGGTGCAGGACAAGCTGCGCCACCGAGCCCAGCACTCCCGACACCACCAGCGCCCAGACCGATTGCCACCACCACGCGAGCAGGACCGCCGCGCCGATGCCGATCACCTGGTTGGCGATGTCCAGCACGGTCAGCCGCCCGACCCGCAAATGCCGCTGCGCGCTGTCCATCCGGGTCGGCAGAAAGCCCGTCAGGATCAGGGTCAGCGCCGAAACCGGCAGCATCAGCGCCAGTTCGGGCAGTTCGTAGAGCACCGAAACAGGCCAGGCGATCGCACAGGCCACCGCGAAGAGAGCCAGCCCGCGCATCACCTGGATCGTCCAGGCGGTATCAAGGAAATCGCGGTCGTCGCCCCGTTTCGACTGCATGATCGCGGGTGATACGCCGACATCGGAAAACTGGTTCAGCCCCATCAGGAACACCGAGATGAGTGCCATCGTCCCGAACGCCTCGGGAAACAGGAGCCGCGTCAGGATCAGGTTCGAGGCCAGCCGCAGAACCTGGTTGGTGCCGAACCCGACGATGGTCAGCCCAGCGCTGCGCGCCGCCCGCGCCACAACGCTCTCGCCGCCAAAGACCCGTGCCACCACGCTCATCGCCCGCGACTCCAGCCATTCGTCTTGCGCATCCGCGCCGCCGCCGCGACCCCGGCATAGACCGCAAAGGCCGGCGGGTTGCGCAGGAGGAGACCCAGCTTGCCCATGATCCCCGGCCGCGTATCACCGGCATTGCGCGCCAGTTGCGGGAATAGCTCCAGCACCTCGCGCACCCCCGCATCCTGGCGCGCGCGCACCTTCACGAGGTTGCGCCAGCCCGTCACCACCGGCCAGTCATAGGGTGCGGCCACGCCGATCCGCTCCCCGGGTGCGAAGAGGAGCCGCACGAACGTGTCATCCGAAATGATCTGCGGGAATCGCGTCCAGCGCCGCCGCCCCGCCGCGTTGACCGCGAAGAACCCGCAGCCCGGCACCCCCTGCGCCATGAACGGCACATGCGCATAGCACTGCGCATAAAGCCGCGACACAAGGCTGCCCTGCGCCGTGATCCGCACCTTGCCGCTGACATAGGCCGCGCGCTCCACCCCCAAGACCCGCGCCACCTGGTCGAGCAGCGGCGGCGAGACCCGCACATCCGCATCGAGATAGGCCCGCGCCCCGAACCGCGCCGCGGCGTCGCCCGCATTGAGCGCACCGGGCTTGCCGCCCTTCTCAAGCTCCAGCACCTTGAAATCCCAGCCCGTGGCGCGAAACTCCCCGGCCAACCCGCGCGCCGCCTGCGCCGTGTCATCGGTGCAGCCATTGGCGACCACGATCACCTCGACCGGGATCGGCAGGGGAATCGACCCCGACCCGGCCCCCGGTTTCGGGTTTGACGCCAGAAGCGCCCGCAGACACGGCCCGATCTGCCGCGCCTCGTTGCACGCGGGAATGATGATGCTCAGCCCCGGCAAGGCACAGTCCCGATGACACCGGGCTTGCCCTGCCACGCCCTCACGGTGCAGGGTCGCGCCATATCGGCGCCGCACCTTTTTCGTTGCATGTCGTCCATGGTCAAAGTGAAAGCCTGTTTCGTGTCCAGACCCCTTAAAATCGGCATCCTGATACCCCAGTTCCCCGGCCAAACCCATATCTTCTTTTGGCGCGAGATCCTTGAACTGGAAAAAATGGGCGTCAGTGTGGCGCTTTTCAGCACAAGACCGCCACCGCCCGGCCTGATCGCGCATGACTGGTCCGACGCGGCGATTGCGCGCACCACCTACCTGGGCGACATGGCACCCGCGAATGCCGCGCTGGCGCTGGCCCGCACGCCGATTGCCGCGCTCCGGGGCGATCTGCGCCGCGAACCACGCGCGTTTGTGCGCGACGTGGTGCTCTCGCTGCCCGCCGCCCGGCGGTTGGCGCGGGCCTGCAAGGCTCAGGGCATCACCCATGTTCACGCCCATTCCTGTGGCCGCGCGGCGCTGATCTGCGCGCTGGCGGGCCGCATGTTCGGCCTGTCCCATTCGCTCACCCTGCATGGCGCGCTCGGCGATTACGGCCCCGGCCAGGGCTTCAAGTGGCGCCACGCCGCCTTTGGCTGCGCCGTCAGCCGAAGGCTTGTCCGCGAACTCGAGGCCACGCTCGGCCCCGACCTGCCGGCACGGATCCACCTGCAACCGATGGGGGTCGACACCGATGTGCTCTCGCGCGACACCCCCTATCACCCGCCCGAATCCGGCCAGCCCCTGCGGCTCTTCTCCTGTGGGCGGCTCAACCGGCTCAAGGGGCATCAGGACCTCCTGCAGGCCCTGCGCCAATTGCGCGACTCCGGCCTCGACGCCCGGCTCGAGATCGCGGGCGAGGATGACGAGGGCGGATCGGGCTTTCGCGTCGAGTTGCAGGCCGACATCGCGCGGCTTGGCCTCGACGATCATGTGACGCTCCTCGGCGCCATCGACGCGAACGCGGTGCGCGCGCATCTGCAACAGGCGCATCTCTTCGTGCTGGCCACCTGGCACGAAGCCCTCGGCGTCGCCTACATGGAGGCGATGTCGATGGGCCTGCCCACCGTCGGCACAGATACCGGCGGCGTGCCCGAACTCATCACCAGCGGCCGTGACGGGGTGCTCGTGCCGCACCGCGACCCCGAAACGCTGGCATGCGCCATCGCCGAACTCGCCGCCGACCCCGCCCGCCTGCAAGCCCTGTCGCAAGCCGGGCGCAGGCGCGTGGTCGAGAATTTCTCGTCTGCGCGCGGCGCGCGGACCCTCGTCGACGCGATCACCGGCAACTGACACGGCCCTGATCATCTGCCGAAAGATCGCCTCACTCCGGCAGGTCGAGCCGATAGGTGCGCCCCGGCTCACCCTCGAATTCCAGCGATTCGATGGAGACGAGCCGATGCTCCGCCTCCCCGCGCATCGCCAGGAGCCGCCCGCCCTCCATCGCAAAGCGATAGTCCGACCGCTGTCCCGGCAATACCGCAAGATCCGTGCCCGCCCCGCCATGCAGGAAATCCCCGCCGCCGTGGCTCACCAGCCGGTCCTCCCCCGGCCCCGCGATCAGGATATCGGTCTCGGCCGTCCCGTTCAGGGCCTCGCCGTCCGGGCCACCACGGGCCACCCGCCCGTGCAGGAACGCCCCCGGCGCGCGCCCCTCTTCGCCCGTGCCCCGCTCGTTATGCGCCATCAGCACATCCCAGCGCGGGTTGTCGTCCTGAAGATGCCGCAACGCACCCCAGCTTCCGAACTGGCTGGGCGGGGCGACATCCACGAAGGCGTTGAAAAGCTGTCCGCCCTGCGCCTCCCATGCTTCGAGCAACTCGGTATAAAGTGCCGCCATCTCATCCGAGTAGTTGAATGCCTTGAAGAACTCGGTCAGGGTCTCGTCGCCGGTCGCCTCGCCATGGCCCACTGCATGGGTCCCGCCCTCGTACATCACGAAATCGAACCCGTGCCGCTGTGCCACCTCGCGGTGATAGGGCCAGAGCGTGCCGGTCACCTCGGCCAGCGACCCCTCGCGCACCGCCCGCGCCGCGCGCGCGATCGCCTCATCGAACCGCACCGGTTCGATCGCCGCCTCCAGCGCCTTGCGCCGCAGCCCTTCACTGCGCGGCCCGGCCTCGGCGGCCTCGCGGCTCTCCTCGATCCAGCGGCGCAGATCGTCGAGCCGCCCCTCCTCGTCCTCGCTGCCCAGTTCGAACCCGAAATAGCCCGACACCGCGTAGGCATCGAAATGCGCCGCCGGGCTGGGTGCGTCCGCGTCCTGCTCTTCCATCCACAGGGGCGCGGTCAAAAGCGGCTCTTCCAGCCCCATCCAGCCAGTATGCACCGCCACCACCCGCCGCAGCCGCGCCGCATCCTCGCCCGTGAACACTTCGCCCCAGACCCGCATGACCTCGGCCGCGCGCATCCCGGTGAACTGCATCCAGGCATCGTCCCCCGCCGCGTCGCCCCAGCGTTCCCGCGCCTGCTCCACCGCCCATTGCGCCTGGGGAAAGGCAAGGTTCCACATCTCGTTGGAATACTCGACCCAGACATGCAGCCGCGGATCGAGCCGCGCATGCACCGCCTCGGCAAACCGTTCGACGAAATCGTCATCCGCCATATGCGGCATGGTGAACCACGGATCGGCCCCGACAAGGTTGGCCAGATCGACCATCACCTCCACCGGCACCCCGCGCCAGACATAGCTGAAATCATCCACGCGCGGCGCCATGTCCCACGATGTGACCGGTGAATCGTTGGTGAACATCCAGTCCATGAACCGCAGGTTGCGCAGATCGGCGATCCGCGCGATCCAGTCCGGGTTGAAGGTCACGCCCAGATCATGCAGCGCGACCTGGTCCTCGCGCAGGACCTCGATATCGCGGATATGATCGCCGGTATCCTCGGGGTCGGTCTCGGTGATCGCGATCGACACCAGCCCCTCGCCCGGCGCATAGTGAAACCGCGCCTCGTTGCCTGCGTATTCCACCCGTCGCGCCCGCCCGCCCAGTTCCAGCTTGCCCTCGCCGCGCCAGCGCACAAGATACCGTCCGCCAAGATCGCTGGCCGCCTCGGGCTGATCGGTGAGGATGAAAGTCTCGAGCCGATCCACCTCAGGCGGAATGCGCCGCGGCCAGCCATCGTCATCGAGATACCCCTCCTGCGCCATCCGCGCCGCGTCCCAGGCACCCCATTTGTCGCCCACATGCCCCAGCCATGGCCGCGCCGTCTTCATCAGGTCGACAAAGGGATGCTGCGTGGACCAGTCGGCAACGCCGTTCAGCCCCATCGCCAGCGCCGGATCAGCGAGTCCCTCGCCCTGCGCACCCGCCTCTGCGGCCGCATCAGCCGCCTCCCGGTCACTGGCCTGATCGTCACTGGCCTGATCGTCACTGGCCTGATCCTCACTGGCCGCACCCGGTTCGGGCTCTTCCTGCACCTGCGACGCATCGGCCCGTTCCACCGCCCCGGCCCCGCCGGCCGCAGCCTTGTCCTGTTCTCCCACGAGCTCGGCAATCCGTTCCGTCAGGGCGGGCCAGTTCTCGCGCACCTCTGGCGGGATCGTATCGGGCAACTCCATGTCGTCCGGCGCCGCCTCGCCATAAAGCGCCTGATAGGTCACCGCCGCGGCCAGAAGATAGGTCACCGGCGTCCCGTGTGGCGCATCGTCGGAATAGAATGCCGTCGCCCCCAGCTCGTCAAGCGGCGGCGCACTCATCAACTCCGACAGCACCCGCGCCACCGGGATCAGAACGATGGGCTGTTCGGGCCGCTCCCGGCGCAGGGCCTCGGCATAGTCCTCGTACCATTGATGATACTCGCCCATGTTGAACGCGTGATAGCGCCGCAGCGCCCGCTGCCACGGCGGAAACCCGCGCACGAACGGCGCCATGTCGGCCCAGCCCTCGTAAAGGTAAAGCGGCGTGCCCCGCACATGCCCGTCGATCAGCTCCAGCATCGCCGAGAGCGGCGAGGCCCCGTCGGGGTTGTCGCCCTCATAGGGCCGGTCGGGCGCCCGGTTCTGGATGAAATTCGCCGGGTTGACCACGATCGCGTCGAACCCGCCGGGATCAAACGTGCCCCCGCGCCATGCCCGCGCCACACGCCGGAACGACCAGTTCGCCTCCGGCCCCGCCTTGATGAAATCGCGCAGGAACCCCCATTGCCCGCTCGCGGCGAACTCATGCCCGCCCGCGCGCGCCATGAGCGCCAGCCAATGCGGCACCGCCGTCTCGTCGGTGTCGCTCAGGTGATGAATGAGCGAATTGCCGAAGAAATGCACGCGGCGGTCCTCGCCCCGTACCATCCCCGCCGCCAGCAGGAATACCAGCGCACCCAACCACGCCGCACGCGCCCAACAGACCCCGGACCACCGCATCGTCACCTCCCTGTACAACACGCCACGACTGTTGCGGTTTTGCGGTTTTCTTGCAAGGCTTGCGCCCGACGAGGGCGCCGCGCCCGGCCCGAATTTCGCCAGAAGAGGCAAGGCGATGCAACCATCCGCACAATACCGGGGCGTTTCGGCCCGACGCCCCGGCCGGCGCCAGGAAACAGCCGCTCTATTCCGCGATCCCGGGCACGGGTTCCCGCGCGGCGCCGGGCCGCGCCCGGCCCGGCCCACCGGCGTCATCATCCCCCCGCATGTCGACCGGGGCCGCCGGTCATGATCGACAAGCTCGAAATGTTCATCGCGCTGGCCAAGGAAGAGCATTTCGGCCGCGCCGCCGCCCGCCTCGGCATCACCCAGCCCTCGCTTTCGGCGGGCATCAAGCAGCTCGAGGAACAACTCGGCGTGCAGCTCGTCTTTCGCGGCTCGCGCTATGGCGGGCTCACCCCCGAGGGCCAGACCGCGCTCGACTGGGCGCGCCGGATCGTCTCGGATACGCGCCAGTTGCGCGAGGAAATGCGCGCCACCCGCCACGGCCTGTCGGGGCAGCTGCGCATCGCCGTGATTCCCACCGCGCTCACCTGGGCGGCGCGGCTTTCGTCGCGTTTCGCCGAGAAACACCCCAACGTGCGTTTTACCCTTCTGTCGCGCACCTCGGTCGAGATCCTGTCGATGCTCGAAAACCTCGATATCGACGCGGGGCTTTCCTATCTCGACAACGAACCCATGGGCCGGGTCAGCAGCGTGCCGCTCTACGGGGAAACCTACATGCTGGTGTGCAATGACGCCTCGCCCTTCGCCACCCGCGACCAGGTGGGCTGGGACGAGCTCGATGGCCAGAAACTCTGCCTTCTGACGCCCGACATGCAGAACCGCCGCATCATCAACGGCAATCTCGCAAGCGCCGGGATCACCCCGCAGGCGATGGTCGAATCGAACTCGACCGTGGCGCTGGTCGCGCATGTCGTCTCGGGCGACTGGCTCACCGTGCTGCCCGGGGACATCGCCCGCTTCCTCGCCGGTGGCAAGCCGCTGCGCCTCATCCCGCTCACCGCGCCAGATGCAAGCCAGGCACGGGGCCATGCCGTGGGCCTCATCGCCCCCTACCGCGAACCGCACACGCCGGTTCTCGCGGCGCTTCTGGACGAAGCGCGCCGCATTTCGGAGGTGAAGGGTCGCTTGCGCTCATAATAGGCATAGACTATCGTTTGACGAAATACCGATATTGATTTCCAAATGCAAAATCCGCATGACTCGCGCCCGAAGACCCCATGTTCGAGGCCAGCCATGACCAACAGCCCGCCCACCGACGAGATCGCCGCGATCATCGACGCGCACAAGACGCTCGAAGGTCCGCTCCTGCCGATCCTGCACGCCCTGCAAGATGCGTTCGGCCATGTCCCGCAGGCCGCCGGGCCGCTCATATGCGACGCGCTCAACATCAGCCGCGCCGAGCTGCATGGCGTGATCAGCTTCTACCACGATTTCCGCGACGCCCCCGCCGGGCGGCACGTCCTGAAAATCTGCCGCGCCGAGGCGTGCCAGTCCGTGGGCGGCAAGGCACTGGCCGACGAAACGCTCGCGAAACTCGGGCTCGACTGGCACGGCACCACGCCCAGCGGCGCGGTCACGATCGAGCCGGTCTATTGCCTCGGGCTTTGCGCCTGCGCCCCCGCCGCGATGGTCGATGACCGCGTGTTCGGCCGGGTGGATGCTGCGAAAATGCAAACCCTTCTCGAAAAGGTGGGCGCATGAGACTTTACATTCCCCTCGACAGCGCCGCCAAGGCACTGGGCGCCGACGAGGTCGCCGCCGCCCTCGCAACCGAGGCTGAGAAACAGGGCATCGCGGTCGAGATCATCCGCACCGGCTCGCGCGGGATGATCTGGCTCGAACCACTGGTCGAGATCGAAGAGAACGGCACCCGCATGGGTTTCGGCCCCGCCACGCCGGAGGACGCCGCCGCGATCCTTGCGGGCACCGGCGACAAGGCGCTCGGCCCGGTGGAAGAGCTTGACTGGATGAAGCGCCAGGACCGCCTCACCTTTGCCCGCGTCGGCGTGATCGACCCGCTCGACCTGGCGGATTACGAGGCCCATGGCGGGCTTGCTGGGCTGCGCCGGGCGCTCGGGATGACCGGGCAGGAGATCGTGGACGAGGTCAAAGCCTCCGGCCTGCGCGGCCGTGGCGGCGCGGGCTTTCCGACCGGCATCAAGTGGCAGACCGTGCATGACGCCGACGCCCCGCAGAAATACATCGTCTGCAACGCCGACGAGGGCGACAGCGGCACCTTCGCCGACCGCATGATCATGGAAGGCGACCCCTTCACCCTGATCGAGGGCATGGCCATCGCCGGTTTGGCCGTGGGCGCGACAAGGGGCTATGTCTACCTGCGCTCGGAATATCCCGACGCCATCGCCATCATGACCCGCGCGGTCGAGATCGCCCGCGCCAGGGGGCTCTTGGGCGCCGACGTGATGGGATCGGGCCGCGGCTTCGACATGGAGATTCGCAAAGGCGCCGGCGCCTATGTCTGCGGCGAGGAAACATCGCTGCTGAACTCGCTTGAAGGCAAGCGCGGCATCGTGCGCGCCAAGCCGCCCCTGCCCGCGCTCGAAGGCTTCCTCGGCCGACCCACCGTGGTCAACAACGTGATTTCGCTCGCCACCGTGCCGGTGATCTTCGAGAGAGGCGCGCAAGCCTATGCCGATTTCGGGATGGGCCGCTCGCGCGGCACCGTGACCTTGCAGATCGCGGGGAACGTGGCCCGCGGTGGGCTTTTCGAGACCGCGTTCGGGATCAGCCTCGGTGAAGTCGTGAACGATCTCGGCGGCGGCACCATGACCGGCCACCCCGTCAAGGCGGCACAGGTCGGCGGGCCGCTGGGCGCCTACCTGCCCGCATCGAAATTCGACGCCCCGCTGGGATATGAAGAGCTCGACGCCGAGGGCGGGCTTCTGGGCCATGCCGGGATCGTGATTTTCGATGACGCCGCGGATATGCTAGAAATGGCCCGCTTCGCGATGGAATTCTGCGCGGTGGAAAGCTGCGGGAAATGCACGCCTTGCCGGATCGGCGCGGTGCGCGGGGTCGAAACAATCGACCGCATCGCCCAGGGCGACGCCGATGCGCTGCCGCTCCTGACCGATCTCTGCGAGGTGATGAAAGAGGGCTCGCTCTGCGCGCTGGGCGGTTTCACGCCCCTGCCGGTGATGTCCGCCGTCACCCATTTCCCCGACGATTTCGCGCATGGCAAGGAGGCCGCGGAATGAACGGTTTCGCCTTGCTGCCGCAAGCCGACCAGCCGGGGGGCGCTGCCCCCCGCGGTGAAAAATGCCACGGCATTTTGTCACCTTCCCCCCGGAGTATTTCCGGCAAGATGAAAGACTGAGGCCAGACCATGAAAGATTTCATCATCCCCGACGACCGCGACATGGGCACACCCGCGCGCACCGGCGCGCCCGTGACCCTCACCATCGACGGGTTCGAGGTCACGGTGCCCGAGGGCACCTCGGTGATGCGCGCCGCCGCCGAGGCGGGCATCTCCGTGCCGAAACTCTGCGCCACCGACAGCGTCGAGGCGTTCGGCTCGTGCCGGCTCTGCGTGGTCGAGATCGAGGGCCGCCGCGGCACGCCCTCCTCCTGCACCACGCCGGTGGCCCCCGGCATGGTCGTGCACACGGGCTCCTCCAAGGTGCGCAAGATCCGCCGCGGCGTGATGGAGCTCTACATCTCCGACCACCCGCTCGACTGCCTGACCTGCTCGGCCAATGGCGATTGCGAATTGCAGGACATGGCCGGCGCCGTGGGCCTGCGCGACGTGCGCTACACCGCGCCCGAGGGCGGCGCGCTCGACAACCATTTCGAGGCCCGCAACACCAGCGGCGAGAACCACCGCTACCTGCCCAAGGACGAGAGCAACCCCTATTTCACCTATGACCCGTCGAAATGCATCGTCTGCTCGCGCTGCGTTCGCGCCTGCGAAGAGGTGCAGGGCACGTTCGCGCTCACCATCGAGGGCCGCGGCTTCGACAGCCGCGTGAGCGCGGGCAACGCGCTCGACGATTTCCTCTCCTCCGATTGCGTGAGCTGCGGCGCCTGCGTGCAGGCCTGCCCCACCGCCACCTTGCAGGAGAAATCGGTGGTCGAACTGGGCACTCCCGAACGCTCGGTCGTCACCACCTGCGCCTATTGCGGCGTGGGCTGTTCCTTCAAGGCCGAGATGCAGGGCGACACGCTCGTGCGCATGGTCCCGTGGAAGAACGGCAAGGCCAATCGCGGCCATTCCTGCGTCAAGGGCCGCTTTGCCTATGGCTATGCCCATCACCAGGACCGCATCCTGAACCCGATGATCCGCGAGAACATCACCGACCCCTGGCGCGAGGTTTCCTGGGACGAGGCGCTTTCCTTCGCCGCCAGCCGCATGCGCGGCTTGCAGGAAACATACGGCCAGAAGAGCATCGGCGTCATCACCTCCTCGCGCTGCACCAACGAGGAAACCTACCTCGTGCAGAAACTCGCCCGCGCCGTTTTCATGAACAATAACACCGACACCTGTGCGCGTGTCTGCCATTCGCCCACCGGCTATGGCCTCGGCCAGACCTTCGGCACCTCGGCCGGCACGCAGGATTTCGACAGCGTCGAGCATACCGACGTGGTGATCGTGATCGGCGCCAACCCCACCGACGGCCACCCTGTCTTTGCCAGCCGCCTCAAGAAACGCCTGCGCGCGGGCGCGAAACTCATCGTGATCGACCCGCGCCGCATCGACCTTGTGAAATCGGCCCATGTCGAGGCCGCGCATCACCTGCCCCTGCGCCCCGGCACCAATGTCGCGGTGGTCACCGCGCTGGCCCATACCATCGTCACCGAGAAACTCTATGACGAGGAATTCATCCGCACCCGCTGCGACTGGGACGAGTTCCAGGCCTATGCCGAGTTCGTTTCCGACCCCCGCCACAGCCCCGAAGCGACCGAGGAGCTGACCCGCGTCCCCGCCGCCGAGCTGCGCGCGGCCGCGCGGCTCTTCGCGACCGGCGGCAACGGCGCGATCTATTACGGCCTCGGCGTCACCGAACACTCCCAGGGCTCGACCACGGTGATGGGCATCGCCAACCTTGCCATGCTCACCGGCAATGTCGGCCGCCCCGGCGTGGGCGTGAACCCGCTCAGGGGGCAGAACAACGTGCAGGGCTCCTGCGACATGGGGTCCTTCCCGCACGAGTTGCCCGGCTACCGCCACGTGAAACTCCCCGAGGTGCGCAAGATCTTCGAGGACGCCTGGGGCGTTTCGATCGACCCGGAACCCGGACTGCGCATCCCCAACATGCTCGACGCCGCCGTCGATGGCACCTTCAAGGGTCTTTACTGCCAGGGCGAGGACATCCTGCAATCCGACCCCGACACGAAACATGTCGCCGCCGGCCTCGCCGCGATGGAATGCGTCATCGTGCATGACCTCTTCCTCAACGAAACGGCGAATTACGCGCATGTGTTCCTGCCCGGCTCCACCTTTCTCGAAAAGGATGGCACCTTCACCAATGCCGAACGCCGCATCAACCGCGTGCGCAAGGTCATGGCGCCCATGAACGGCTATTCCGACTGGGAAGTGACGCAGCTCCTCGCCAACGCCATGCTGAAGGAATCGGGGGGCGCGAACTGGACCTATACCCATCCCAGCCAGATCATGGACGAGATCGCCGCCACCACCCCGAGCTTCGCAGGCGTTACCTATGACCTGCTCGACGAGAAGGGCTCGGTGCAATGGCCCTGCAACGAGGATCACCCCGACGGCACGCCGCTCATGCATGTCGATGGCTTCATGCGCGGCAAGGGGCGCTTCATCGTCACCGAATACGTGGCCACCGACGAGAAAACCGGCCCCCGCTTCCCGCTGCTGCTTACCACCGGGCGGGTTCTCTCGCAGTACAACGTGGGGGCACAGACACGGCGCACCGCCAATTCCATCTGGCATGGCGAGGACGTGCTCGAAATCCACCCCCACGACGCCGAGAACCGCGGGCTGCACGAGGGCGACTGGGTCAAGCTGGCCAGCCGCTCGGGTGAAACCGCGCTGCGCGCCCATATCACCGAACGGGTGGCGCCGGGCGTGGTCTACACCACCTTCCATCACCCCGACACCCAGGCCAATGTCGTGACCACCGATTTCTCGGACTGGGCCACCAACTGCCCCGAATACAAGGTGACGGCGGTGCAGGTTTCGGCCTCGAACGGGCCGTCCGAATGGCAGGAGGATTATGCCGCCCAGGCCGAGCAATCGCGCCGCATCCTGCCCGCCGCCGAGTGATCGTGATGACCCGCCTGCCCCCCAAGGCCGTATCGCATCCGGGCCTCTCGCTGCGCCCCGAGGGCGCGGTGCGCGTGCATCGCACCCTGCCCGAGGAATCCGCGGTCGCGATGGTCTATGACGGCACCACGCAGGCGGTGATGATGGCCACTCCCGCCGACATCACCGATTTCGCGCTGGGCTTTTCCCTGGGCGAAGGCATTGTCGACGACCCCGCCCAGATCGAGGAGATCGAGATCGCGCCACAGGAGAACGGCATCGAGGCGCGCATGTGGCTGCACCCCGACCGGCGCGCGGCCCTTGAGGCGCGCCGCCGCTACATGGCCGGACCGGTCGGCTGCGGCCTCTGCGGCATCGACAGCCTTTCCGAGGCCACCCGCCCGCTGCCCCCCGTCAGTGGCGATGCGCTGCGCCTCACCCGCGCCGAGGTGGCACAAGCCGCCGACGCGCTGCGCGCCCACCAGCCGCTGCACGACCAGACCCATGCCAGCCACGCGGCGGGATTTCTCGTGCCCGGCCAGGGCATCGTGATGGCGCGCGAGGATGTGGGCCGCCACAACGCGCTTGATAAGCTCATCGGCGCGCTGGCCCGCGCGCGCGTCGCCCCCGCCAGCGGCGCCTTCGTGCTGACCTCGCGGCTCTCGGTCGAACTGGTGCAGAAATGCGCCATCGCGGGCGGACCGGCGCTCGTCGCTGTCTCGGCCCCCACCGCCCACGCCCTGCGCCTCGCCGAGGGTGCGGGCATCACGCTGGCCGCCTTCGCCCGCGGCGGCGGCTTCGACGTCTATTCCCATCCCCACCGCATCACCTCCGAGGTCACAGATGTCGCCTGAGAAAATGGTTCACATGGCCAACCAGATCGCCACCTTCTTCAAGAGCCAGCCGGGCGAGGACCAGGCCGAGCGCGTCGCCGGTCATCTGCGCGATTTCTGGGAACCCCGGATGCGCGAGCAGCTCAAGGCGCATGTGGCCAAGGGCGGCGACGGGCTCGACGATCTGGTGATCGAGGCAAGCGAACGGGTCTGACCGCCGCGAAAATGCGCCAAGGGCAGCGCCGGCCCACGGGGTGGCGCTGCCCGACGGTTCCCGCCGGGCGGGGCATCGTCTCGGGCACCGCGCGCCCGGTTAACCTGTTTCGTGAACAGAACCTTGCCAAAGCCCCGGCAGCCGGGCGACAGCCGGATGTCATACGCCTGTCACCCCCCGATTCCTCTGCGAAAAATCGCGTTAACCCCAACGTGCGGTGTGGCAATGCACCCGCAACCCATTGCCGCCGTTGACCCCTGCCCGGAGCCTTGTCATAACAGGCGCAAAACGGCCCCCGGGGAACTGCATGGACATGGAAAACCAGGCAACGCCAACCGACTGGGGGCCGTTCGGCCGCCCGATTTTCGATGACCCCTCGGCCCGCGCCCTTTCGCGCGTGGGTGTCGTGGATGTCGGCTCCAACTCGGTCCGGCTCGTCGTGTTCGACGGCGCCGCCCGCTCACCTGCTTATTTTTTCAACGAAAAGATCATGTGCGCCCTCGGCGAGGGCCTGGGCGAAACCGGCCGACTCAGCCCGCAGGGGCGGGTACGCGCGCTCTCGGCGATCCGCCGGTTCCAGCGCCTTGGCGAAGGCATGGGCACCGGCCCGCTCACCGCCGTGGCCACCGCCGCCGTGCGCGACGCCGCGGACGGCGAGGAATTCACCGCACTGGTGGAAGAGCAGACCGGCCTCAAGCTGCATGTCATCGACGGCCTCGAAGAGGCCCGCCTTTCCGCCCAGGGCGTGCTTCTGGGCTGGCCCGGCTCCTATGGCCTTGTCTGCGACATAGGCGGCGCCTCGATGGAACTGGCCGAGATCAACGGCGGCGAGGTCGGGCGCCGCGTCACCTCGCAACTGGGCCCTCTCAGGCTCAAGGGAATGAAGGGCGGCAAGAAGGCGCGCAAGGCCCATATCCAAAGCGTTCTCAAGGACTTGCACCAGCAAATGGGCGACCAGCACAACCGGCTTTTCCTGGTCGGCGGCTCGTGGCGCGCCATCGCCCGGATCGACATGGATCGCCAAGGCTATCCGCTCCACGTGCTGCATGAATACCGGATGAGCCGCAAGGCGGTCTCGGCCACCGCCAAGTATATCGCCCAGACCGACCCCGAGGAACTGCGCGCGCGTTGCGGCGTCTCGTCCCAGCGCATGGCGCTTGTTCCCATTGCTGCCGAGGTGCTCAAGGAGGTTGTCCGCACCTTCAGCCCCCGCGATATCGCGGTCTCGTCCTACGGCATCCGCGAAGGCATGCTCTTCGAACAGATGCCCCAGAAACTGCGCGACCGCGACCCGCTCATCGAGGCGTGCCACTTTGCCGAATCCAAGGATGCCCGCCTGCCCGGTTTCGGCCGCACCCTTTACGATTTCATAAGCCCCTTGTTCAAGAATGCGCCACAGGAACGCCTCCGCCTGATCAAGGCCGCCTGTCTTCTGCATGACGTGACATGGCGCGCGCATCCCGACTACCGGGCGGAACTTTGTTTCGACAATGCCACCCGCGCCAATCTCGGCGGGCTCAAGCATTCCGAGCGGATTTTCCTCGGTCTCGCCCTGCTGCACCGCTACTCCAACTCCCGCAAGGGCAGCCGGTTCGAACCGCTCTTCGACCTGATCCCTGAAAGCGAGCAGAGAACCGCCGAGGTAGTCGGCAAGGCGATGCGTTTCGGCGCGATGCTATGGCTCAAGAAGGACGCCGAGCTGGGGCATCTGCGGCTCTATCCCAAGAAGAAACTCCTCGAACTCACGCTCTCGGCCGAGGCGGCACCGCTCTATGGCGAGGTCGCGGAGGCCCGTTTCCAGTCGCTTGCTTCGGCCCTCGGAGCCGTCCCCAAGGTCAACAGAAAGTCCTGAGAAATCCCTTTTTATCAATGCCTTACGGCGCGACCAGAACAGGAAGCGCAGGGAACCGCCGCGCCTGTCACAAAAATTTCTCTTGATTTTTGGCCGACAACATCCAATATCACGCCCGCGACGTTACCACTATCGACCACTGCTCCTTTACCGGCCAGGCACTCGATTTTGTACTGACTGAGCGATCCTGCCGCAATCCCGCGCGCAGATACATGAAGGAGAAGAGACGATGGCAAATGGCACCGTCAAATGGTTCAACACCACCAAGGGCTACGGCTTCATCGCACCGGAAACGGGCGGCAAGGACGTGTTCGTTCACATCTCGGCCGTCGAGCGTTCGGGCCTCACCGGCCTCGCCGACGACCAGAAAGTGACCTATGACGTCGAAGCCGGCCGCGACGGCCGCGAATCGGCGGTGAACATCGCGCTGGCCTAAGCCCGCGACATCACGGTTCATCGAAACGGGCGTCTCTCGCGGGGCGCCCGTTTTGCATGGCTCTCACTCGCTCCTGATCCGCTCGATCAACGCCTGAACGCTGGGACCGAACGCCTCGACAATGCGCGCCACTCCTTCCGCGTCAGGGTGGATCCCGTCCGCCTGCATGAAGTCCAGCGCCTCTGCCGGGTCATCGCCCAACGGAGCAAGGAAATCGGGGTAGAACAGCGTGTCATGTTTCTCCGCCAGGTCGGCATAGACCGCCTCGAACTCCGCGCGATAGTCCGGTCCGTAATTGCCCGGTCCCGGCATACCCACCAACAACACCTCAAGTTCGCGTTCCGCCGCGGTTTCCAGTATCGCATCGAGATTGGCGCGCATCGTCGCGGGGTCGATCCCGCGCAGCGCGTCGTTGCCGCCAAGGATCAGGATCACCCCCTGCAACTCGGCCGTCAAAGACCACTCGAACCGTGCCTGCCCACCCGCGGTGGTATCACCCGACACGCCCGCGTTGACCACGCGCACATCCTCGTCCTGCGCCTCCAGCCACGCCCGCAACTGCGGCACGAATCCTTCGTGCTCGGGCAGGCCATACCCCGCGGTCAGGCTGTCGCCAAATGCGACGATATGCACCTTCTCCGCCGCCGCCGGCCCGGCAAGCATTGCCAAGAAAAGAAACCCTGCCAGCGCCTTGCCGACAGGCGCGCGCACCCCATATGACACCAGAAGCGCAAACAATACTGTGGGCCTCATGACCTCTCCTTCAGAAGAACCGGTTCTGTCCCTGTCCGACGCGACACTATCGCTGGACGGCAATGCGGGACGCATCGAAATACTCCACGCGATTTCACTGGATGTAAACCGGGGCGAGACGCTGGGCCTTGTCGGCCCCTCCGGCTCTGGCAAATCCTCGCTTCTGATGCTGATGGGCGGGCTCGAACGGGCCACCTCGGGGCGTGTCACATCGCTGGGCCATGATTTGTCGGACATGAGCGAGGACGCGCTGGCACGATTCCGGCGCAATCACATGGGCATCGTGTTCCAGTCCTTCCATCTCATCCCCACCATGACCGCGCTTGAAAACGTCGCCACGCCGCTGGAACTGGCCGGGCATCGCGACGCATTCGCCCGCGCCCGCGACGAACTCGCCCGCGTCGGGCTCAAGGACCGTGCCGACCACTATCCCAGCCAGCTTTCGGGCGGCGAGCAACAGCGCGTGGCCCTTGCCCGCGCCGTGGCGCCAAAGCCCGACATCCTGTTGGCCGATGAGCCCACCGGCAATCTCGACAGCACCACCGGCGCCCAGATCATCGAACTGCTCTTCGACCTGCGCGCCGCGCATGGCGCGACGCTCGTGCTTGTCACACACGACCAGGCGGTCGCGAATCGTTGTGATCGCGTTCTGCGCTTGCGCGACGGGCGCCTCGACACCGCCCGCGGGGCCGCTGCATGAGCCTGCCCATGGCGAGCCGCATCGCACGGCGCGAATTGCGCGGTGGTCTGCGCGGCTTTGCCGTGTTCCTGGCCTGCCTTGCGCTCGGGGTTGCCGCCATCGCCGGCATCGGATCGGTGCGCGCCGCGATCGAGGCCGGGCTGACCCGAGAGGGGTCCGCCCTTCTGGGCGGCGATGCCGAGATCGAACTGACCTATCGCTTCGCCACCCCCGAGGAACGCGCATGGATGGACAGCCGCGCCGACGCGGTCTCCGAGATCGCCGATTTCCGCTCCATGGCCGCTTTCGACGGCGCCCGGACCCTGACCCAGATCAAGGCGGTCGATGACGCCTATCCCCTGAAAGGCGCGGTTGAACTCGACCCGCCGATGCCGCTCGACGAGGCGCTGCGCGGCTCCGACCGGCCCGGCGCGGTGATGGACCCGCTCCTCATTGACCGGATGGGGCTTTCCATCGGCGACAGCTTCACCCTCGGGCGTCAGGAATTCCGCCTCGCCGCCGCGCTCACCCGCGAGCCCGACAATGCCACCGGCGGCTTCGGCCTCGGGCCGCGCACCATCCTGCACCGCGACGCTCTGTCCGGCTCGGGCCTGCTCGAACCCGGAACGCTCTATTCCACCCACTACCGTCTGTCGCTGCCCCCCGGCACCGATCTCGACGCCCTCGAAGCAGAGGCGCGCGAAGAACTCGCCGGATCGGGACTGCGCTGGCGCGATGCGCGCAACGGCGCGCCCAACGTGGCACAATTTGTCGAGCGGCTTTCGGGGTTTCTCATCCTTGTCGGGCTTTCGGGCCTCGCCGTGGGCGGCGTCGGCGTCTCGGCGGCAGTGCGCGCCTACCTCGCGGGCAAGACCGGAACCATCGCCACGCTCCGCACGCTGGGGGCCACGAATGCCACGATCTTCCTGGCCTACGGGCTCCAAATCGCGGCGCTTTCGGCGCTGGGCATCGTGATCGGCCTCGTCCTGGGCAGCGGCGTGCCGCTCTTGCTCGCGCCTGTCCTCGCCGCCGCTCTGCCCGTTCCGGCGGTCTTTTCGCTCTACCCTGCGCCGCTCTTCGAGGCCGCACTTTACGGCGCGCTCACCGCCGCGCTCTTCACCCTCTGGCCGCTCGCCCGAACCGAAACGATCCGCGCCGCAACGCTCTTCCGCGATGCGCTGTCAAGCGCACCCACATGGCCACGCGCGCGCTACGTGCTGGCCACCGCCGGGCTGCTGGCCGCGCTGATTGCCTCGGCGGCGGTGTTTTCCGGATCGGTCCGGCTCACCCTCTGGACAGCCGGCGGCATCATCGCGGCGCTCATGGTGCTGGCCTTGGCCGGGCTGGCGGTCCGGGCGCTGGCTCGGCGTGGCCACCGCGCCGCCCGTGCCCGACCCGCCACGCGCTGGGCGCTGGCGGCCATCGGCGGCCCGCGCTCCGAGGCGCTGCCGGTGGTGCTTTCGATCGGGCTGGGCCTGTCGGTTCTGGCCGCGGTGGGACAGATCGACGGCAACCTGCGCGGCGCGATCTCGCGGGATCTCCCGCAACAGGCGCCATCCTATTTCTTCGTCGATATCCAGAAAGACCAGATGCCGGGCTTTCGTGACCGGGTCGAGAACGACCCCGCGGTTTCGCGCGTGCAAAGCGCCCCGATGCTGCGCGGCGTCATCACCGAGATCAACGGCCGGCCAGCCAGCGATGTGGCGGGCGATCACTGGGTCGTGCGCGGCGATCGTGGGATCACCTATGCCGGGGCCCAGCCCGAAGGCACTCACGTGACGGAAGGCGAATGGTGGCCCGATGACTATTCCGGCCCCCCACTCGTCAGTTTCGCCGACGAAGAGGCGGAAGAGATGGGCCTGAAACTCGGCGATACGATCACGCTCAACATCCTTGGCCGCGACGTCACCGCCACCATCGCCTCGTTCCGCGAGGTTGATTTTTCCACCGCCGGCATGGGCTTTGTCCTGACCATGGACCCGGCCTCCATCGCCGCTGCGCCACATGGCTTCATCGCCACCGTCTATGCCGAACCAGAGGCCGAGGCCGCGATCCTGCGCGATCTTGCCGATGCCTTTCCCAACATTACCGCGATCCGCGTGCGCGACGCCATCGACCGCGTGGCCGAGATGCTCGACGGGATCGCCGCCGCCACCTCCTGGGGCGCCGCCGTGACGTTGCTCACCGGGTTTCTCGTGCTCATCGGTGCGGCGGCAGCGGGCAGTCCGGCCCGCGCCCACGAGGCGGCGGTGCTCAAGACCCTGGGCGCCACCCGCGCCAGCATCCTGCGCAGTTTCCTTCTGCGCGCGGGGCTTCTGGGCCTTGCCGCCGGAACGGTGGCACTGGGGGCCGGGATCGCGGGCGGCTGGGCCATCAGCCATTTCCTCTTCGAAACGCGCTTTTCGGTGATCTGGCCCTCGGGTCTGGCCATCGTCGCGGGCGGCGTCGCGGCCACGCTCGTGGCCAGTGCCGGATTCGCGGCGCGCTCGCTTGCCGTGCGCCCCGCCCGGGTGCTGCGTGCGCGGGAATAAGGTGTTTCGGGAAACCCGATGCAATATGCATCGCCAATGTCCCCAGAGCGCAAAACGCGGCAGGGTATTGGCGATTCGAGTTCCTCGCGAGACGCTATTGCGGTTGCACCCCGTAACCCGCAATGCCATCCCTCGCCCGACCCGCAAGCGACAGGTGACCCGATGACCCCTGAAACCCTCCCCCGCCCCGCCACGCGCCTGACCGAGGCCCAGATTTCCAGCCTCGTCAACATCGTCCGCCGCGCAGCCAGAACCGAGATCCTGCCGCGCTTCCGCAGCCTCACCGAAGGTCAGATTTCGACCAAGTCCGGCCCTGCCGATCTCGTCACCGCCGCCGATACCGGGGCCGAGGCGATGATCGCCCGGGCCATTTCGCGGCTCTTTCCCGGCGCGGCCGTGCTGGGCGAGGAGAGCGCGGCGGGCGACCCCGACCTGCGCAAGGCCGCCGCCGAGGCCGAACTGGCCTTCATCGTCGACCCGGTGGACGGCACGTGGAATTTCGCCCATGGCCTGCCGCTTTTCGGCGTGATCCTGGCCGCCACGCGCTTTGGCAAACCGATCTTCGGCATGCTTTACGACCCGATCACCGACGACTGGATCTTCGCCACCGAGGACGGCCCGGCCCTGCAATCCGAAGTGGGACGCCCGAACCGCACCCTCGCGACCTCCACGGGCGGCGCGCTTTCAACCCTCTCGGGCATCGCGCATCTCTCCTACATGTCCGACTCCGACCGCCGCGCCCTCGCCCCCCTGGGGGCCGATGTCCCGCGGCTCAACTCGCTGCGCTGCTCATGCCACGAATATCGCCTGCTGGCCCAGGGCGCGGTCGATTTCATCCTCTCGGCCACGCTCAACCCCTGGGACCATGCCGCCGGGGTGCTGATCTGCGAGCGCGCGGGCGGCGTCGCGCGCTTTCTCGACGGGCGCGAGTACGACACCGGCACGACCGAGGGCTATCTGCTCTCGGCCCCGGACGAGGCGACCTGGCAGACGCTGCGCGACCGGATCGCAACCGCGCTCGGCCTCTGACCGCAGGACCGGGGTTGCGCTTGATCGCATTCACCCGATGCCGGACGAAAGGGCAGCACACGGCCGCGGTCGGGTGCTCGCAACGCAGATGCAGGGCAGTTTATCCCGCGACGTGATTCCCGGCTTGAGGCGGTGCACAACGCATCAAAAGCACCCGGCCGGGGGCGGCCGTGTGCTGCCCGGGCGGCTTTGCCGCTGTTCCGGGCAGGACCGGCGATTACTCCGCCGCCTCGTCATAGGCCTCGACCGGCGGGCAGGTGCAAACGAGGTGCCGGTCGCCCCAGACATTGTCCACCCGGTTGACCGGCGGCCAGTACTTGTCGACCCGGAAGGCACCCGGCGGGAAGCAGGCTTCCTCGCGGCTATAGGGCCGGTCCCAGTCCTTCACGAGGTCTTCCATCGTGTGCGGCGCGTTCTTCAGGGGATTGTTCTCGCGGTCCATGCGCCCCTCCTCGATCGCGCGGATTTCCTCGCGGATCGACAGCATCGCGTCGCAGAACCGGTCCAGCTCGGCCTTGGTCTCGCTCTCGGTCGGCTCGATCATCAGCGTGCCCGCCACTGGCCAGCTCATGGTCGGCGCATGGAACCCGTTGTCCATCAAGCGCTTGGCGATGTCATCGACGCTCACGCCCGCGCTCTCGGCAAAGGGGCGGGTGTCGAGGATGCATTCATGCGCCACCCGACCCGACGGCCCCTTGTAAAGCACCTCGAACGCCCCTTCGAGCCGCCGCGCGATGTAATTGGCGTTGAGGATCGCCACCCGCGTCGCCTGGGTCAGCCCCTCGCCCCCCATCATCAACACGTAAGCCCACGAGATCGGCAGGATCGAACCCGAGCCAAAGGGCGTCGCACTCACCGCGCCGGATTTTTCCGGCAGGTGCGGGACCAGGTGATCCTTGACCCCGATCGGCCCCATGCCCGGTCCCCCCCCGCCATGCGGGATGGCGAATGTCTTGTGCAGGTTGAGGTGGCTCACATCCCCGCCAAGGTCGCCGGGCCGCGAAAGCCCCACCATCGCGTTGAGATTGGCCCCGTCGATATAGACCTGCCCGCCATGGTCATGGGTGATGCGGCAGACCTCGATCACCGTTTCCTCGAACACCCCGTGGGTCGAGGGGTAAGTGATCATGCAACCCGCCAGCGTGTCCGAATGTTTCTCGGCCTTCTCGCGGAAATCGTCGAGGTCGATATCGCCATTCTCGGCCGATTTCACCACCACCACGTCCCAGCCCACCATATGCGCGCTGGCCGGGTTGGTGCCATGGGCGCTCACCGGGATGAGACAGGTCTTGCGATGCCCCTCGCCACGCGCCGCGTGATAGGCGGAAATGGTCAACAGCCCCGCGTATTCCCCCTGCGCGCCCGAATTGGGCTGCATCGAAAAGGCGTCATAACCGGTGATCTGGCACAGCTTGGCGGAAAGATCGTCGATCAGTTCCTTGTAGCCCAGCGCCTGGTCCGCGGGGCAATAGGGATGCAGCATCGAGAATTCGCGCCAGCTCACCGGCATCATCTCGGCCGCCGAGTTGAGCTTCATCGTGCACGATCCCAGCGGGATCATCGCCCTGTCCAGCGCCAGGTCGCGATCGGCCAGCCGCCGCATGTAGCGCATCATCTCGGTCTCGGCCCGGTTCATGTGAAACACCGGATGGGTGAGGAATTCCGACCGCCGGTGCATCGCCTCGGGCACCCGGTATTCGGGCGCGAAATCGTCATCCTTGCGCCTTATGCCAAAGGCACGCCAGACCGCCTCGATATCGGCGCTGCGCACCGCCTCGTCGATGGAAATGCCCACCCGGCGCTCGCCCACCGCGCGCAGGTTGATACCCTCGTCCACCGCCGATTTCATCACCGCCGCCTGAAGCGGCCCCACATCCACCGTGATCGTGTCGAAAAAGGATCGCGGATCGACCTTGAACCCGTTCTCCTCCAACCCCTTGGCAAGGCGCACGGTCTTGCGGTGGATGCGCTGCGCGATCGCCTTCAATCCCTCGGGCCCGTGATAGACCGCGTACATTCCCGCCATCACCGCCAGGAGCGCCTGCGCGGTACACACGTTCGACGTGGCCTTCTCGCGCCGGATATGCTGTTCGCGGGTCTGCAGGGCCAGGCGATAGGCCCGGTTGCCATGGCTGTCAATGGAAACCCCGACGATCCGCCCGGGCATCGCCCGCTTCATCGACTCGCGACACGACATATAGGCCGCGTGCGGCCCGCCATAGCCCATCGGCACGCCAAAGCGCTGGGTGTTGCCCACGGCGATATCGGCCCCCATCGCGCCCGGCTCCTTCAGGAGCGTGAGCGACATGATATCCGCCGCCACCACCGCGATCGCCTTGTGCGCGTGCAGCGCCTCGATCTGCGGCGTGAAATCGCGCACGTGACCATAGGTGCCCGGATACTGGAAGATCGCGCCAAAGACCGTCTCGGGGTCCAGCTTGTCGGGATTGCCGACGATCACCTCGATCCCCAGCGGCCTCGCCCGGGTCTCGATCACCGCGATGTTCTGCGGGTGGCAATCGCGATCGACGAAGAACGCCCTGGCCTTCGACTTTGAGACGCGCTGCGCCATGGTCATCGCCTCGGCACAGGCCGTTGCCTCGTCCAGAAGCGAAGCGTTGGCGATCTCGAGCCCGGTCAGGTCGCTCACCATGGTCTGGAAGTTCAGCAGGGCCTCCAGCCGCCCCTGGCTGATCTCGGGCTGATAGGGCGTGTAAGCCGTGTACCAGGCCGGATTTTCCAGGATGTTGCGCTGGATCGCGGGCGGCGTCACCGTGCCGTGATACCCCTGCCCGATCAGGGATTTGAGAACCCGGTTCTTCGACGCCGTGCGGCGCATGTGATAGAGAAGCTCACGCTCCGACATGGCCTTGCCCAGATCGAGCGGCGCCTCCTGCCGGATCGCCTTGGGCAGCGTATCGTCGATCAGCGCATCGAGGCTCCCGGCGCCCACCACCTTCAGCATCTCCTCCATCTCCGAAGGGCTGGGGCCGATATGGCGGCGGTTGGCGAAATCATAGGGCAGGTAATCGGTCGGTGTGAACGCCATGGTCTCATCTCTCCCCGGGGCCGATCGCCGCCCCTTGTTCATCTTGCCAAAAATACTCTCGCCGAAGGCGTCCGGATGTTCGCTGAAAACGCACGCCCGGGCCAAACCTCGATCAGCCGATAAAGGTCTTGTATTCGGCCTCGCTCATGTAGTCGTCCATCTGGCCCGGCTCGGCCGGCTTGATCTTGAAGAACCACGCATCGCCCAGCGGATCCTCGTTGACCTTGCCCGGATCATCGACGATCGCATCGTTCACCTCGACGATCTCGCCATCCAGCGGGGCGAGGATATCGCTCGCGGCCTTCACGCTCTCGATCACGCAGATCTCGTCATCCTTGGTCACTTCGCTGCCCACCTCGGGCAGCTCGACGAACACCACGTCGCCCAGTTGCTCGCTGGCATGTTCGGTGATGCCGACGACGATCACACCGTCCTCTTCACGCAGCCATTCATGTTCTTCGGTAAACTTCATCTCGGGTCTCTCCTCAGGGATCAGCGTTTGAAATTGGCGGGCACAAAGGGCAGGTCGGCCACGAGAACGGGCAACCGCTTGCCCCGCACCTCACCGTAAAGCCGCGTGCCGGGGGCCGACAAGTCCGCGGGCACGTACCCCATCGCCATCGGCGCTTGGAGCGTCGGGCCGAACGCGCCGGAGGTCACCGCGCCCACCGGGGCGCCGCCCGTATCGGACTCGTAGAGCGCAACACCCGCGCGCATCGGGGCGCGGCCCTCGGGGGCCAGCCCGACCCGCCGCCGCGCCGCGCCGTTCTCCAGCTCGTCCAGGATCCGCGCCGCGCCCGGGAAACCGCCCGCGCGCGCGCCACCCTTGCGGCGCACCTTCTGGATGGCCCAGTCCAGCCCCGCCTCGACCGGGCTCGTGCCCGTGTCGATGTCATTGCCGTAAAGGCACAATCCCGCCTCGAGGCGCAGCGAATCCCGCGCGCCGAGGCCGATCGGCGCAACCGCCTCGCTTGCCAGCAACGCCCGTGCCAAGGTCTCGGCCGGCCCTTCGGCCACCGAGATCTCAAACCCGTCCTCGCCGGTATAGCCCGACCGCGAGATCCACAGCTCGCCAAAGGCCGATTCCGCCACGATCACGTCCATGAACCGCATCTCGCGCACGCCCGGCACGATCGCGGCCAGCACCGCCTCGGCGCCCGGCCCCTGCAAGGCCAGCAGCGCGCGGTCGGTGATCTCCACGACCTCGCAGCCCGGCAAACCGGCCCGCATCAGCGCCAGGTCGCCCGCCTTGCAGGCGGCATTGACCACCACGAAGAGATGATCGCCACGGTTGGCCACCATCAGGTCATCCTCGATCCCGCCGGCCGCGTTGGTGAAAAACGCGTAGCGCTGCCGCCCCGGGGCCAGCCCGACGATGGATTGCGGCACCAGCGCCTCGAAATCCTCCGCGCCATTGCCCGTGCCGCCCCGCACGATCACCTGCCCCATGTGGCTCACGTCGAACAGCCCGGCGGCGGCGCGGCAATGCAGATGCTCCTTCATCACGCCCATGGGATATTGCACCGGCATCTCGTAACCGGCAAATTCCACCATCTTCGCCCCCAGCGCGTGGTGAAGGTCAAAAAGCGGCGTGCGCTTCAGGTCCGGCATGTCGTGTCCCTCTCTCGTCACACGATACGCGGTTTTCTGGCTATCAAACCGGCATCATTTCCCCGCGCGGCGCCCGCGCGGCCTGATGCCCCCTCTGTCCTTTCGCCTGAGATCGCTATCCCTTCGGCGCCCCGGTGGTGCCGGGGTCTCTCCAGAGTTCATGTCACCGGCCGGTCCCTTTGGCCTGAGAGTTTCCGGGGCGGTTGCTCCTTCGGCACCGTCTGCATGACGGTTCTCCCGGCTCGGTGTTCGCGCATACGCTAGTATACCGCCCGTGCCGCCGCAAGCCCCCGAAACGCCGGTTCAGGACATTTCAGGCCACGCTCGCCTTCGGCCTGCCACACATGCCCGGCGCCATCAGCGCCTTGAGCGGATCGTTGTCGCATACGAGCGCGTCCAGCGTCACCCCGTCGAGCCGCTCATAGAACGCCTCGGCCGCGTCCTGGATCGCAAGCTTCAACCGGCAGGCATCGACCAGCGGACAGGTGTTGTCGACATCGGCGAAACACTCGGTCAGCGGCACATGGCTTTCCAGCGCGCGGAACACTTCGCCGATAACGATATCGCTGGCCGGACGGCCCAGTTCCATGCCGCCATTGCGGCCGCGCTGGGTGTGCAGATACCCCATCTGCCCCAACTGGTTGATCACCTGCGCCAGGTGGTTCTCCGAGGTGTTGCAGCATTCGGCGATCTCGGACTTGGTCACCAGCCGCCCGCGATTGACCTCGCAGAACATCAGGACGCGAATGGCGATATTGGTTCTCTTGGTGATCCGCACGTGCCAGTCCCCGGGTTGTTTCAGGCAGGAAAAGATACCATGACCATGCCTGTTTTGCATGTTTACCTGTTTGACATGGATCAATCCACAGGCAAATTTGCCCGCATGACAGCACGACAAGGCGCATTCTTCTTCGGTTACGGCTCGCTCGTGAACCTTTCGACCCATGATCATGCCGATGCACACCCGGCCCGGGCGCGCGGCTGGCGGCGGGCCTGGCGGCATACGCATCTGCGCCCGGTCGCCTTTCTCACCGCCCTGCCCGACCCGGGCACGACCATCGACGGGATGATCGCCCATGTGCCCGGCGACGACTGGACGGCACTCGACGAGCGCGAACACGCCTATGCCCGGGTCAAGGTGCCCGACGATATCGACCATCCGCTGCCGCACCGGATCGACGTGGCGATCTACTCGATCCCGCATGACGCCCATGGCCACCCCGACGCGGCACACCCGGTGCTGCTCTCCTATCTCGACGTGGTGGTGCAGGGCTATCTGCAACAATTCGGAGAGGCCGGCGCCCGGCGGTTCTTCGACACCACCTCGGGCTGGGACGCGCCCGTCATGGATGACCGCGAAAGCCCCGTCTATCCCCGCCACAGGCTCCTGGCCCCCGAGGAACGCGATTTCGTCGATGCTGAACTGCGCCGCCTGCATGTCAGGATCATCGACCGTCACCCGGTCTGATCAAGGCGTGCCTGCGGCACACAGGTTTGGTGCGTTGGGGGTTTCACCCCCAGGTGCAAGATGCCCCGGCATCTTGCACCTCCCCCAGAGTATTTGAAGCCAAGAAAGAGACCCGGCGCGCAACAAGGTCAGCCCTTGGCGCGGATCACCTGCAAGAGCGGCAGGAGCTTGCCCATGTCCGGCCCGTGGCCCATCCCGGTGAGCGCCTTTCTGAGCGGCATGAAGAGCGCGCGCCCCTTGCGCCCGGTCGCCTCTTTCACGGCCGTCGTCCATTGCGCCCATGTTTGCTGGTCACGCTCTTCGGGCAGAAGCGCCATGGCCTCGGCCACGAAATCGGCGTCCTCCTCGTCGATCACCGGTTCGGCGCCGTCGCGGCAGAGCGCCCACCAGTCGGCGATGTCCTTGCGGGTCTCGATGTTCTCGCGCACCGCTTCCCAGAAATCGGCGGCCTTGTCGTCGGGCACCCCCGCCGCGGCGAGGTCATCGGCAACCGCGTCGAGCGGGGCGGCATGCAAGAGCCGCGCGGTCAGCGGAACGAGGTCCTCGACATCGAATTTCGTCGGGTTGGTGCCGAACCGGCTGATGTCGAACCCGTCGATGAGCGCGCCCATGTCGTCGTGCAGTTCCACCGGGTCGCTCGATCCCAGCCGCGCCATCAGGCTCAGGAGCGCCATCGGCTCGATCCCGCGTTCGCGCAGGTCACGCAGCGCGAGCGTGCCCAGTCGTTTCGACAGCGCCTCGCCCTGCGGCCCGGTCAGCAGGCTGTGATGCGCGAATTGCGGCACAGTTCCGCCCAGCGCCTCGATGATCTGGATCTGGGTGGCGGTGTTGGTGACGTGATCGGCCCCGCGCACCACGTGGGTCACGCCCATCTCGGTATCGTCCACCACCGAGGCAAGCGTGTAGAGCACCTGCCCGTCGGCGCGGATCAGCACCGGGTCGGACACGCTCGCCGCGTCGATCGAGGTGGGCCCGGCGATGCCGTCGTCCCATTCGATCCGCGCGTGATCGAGCTTGAAGCGCCAGTATCCGCCGCGTTCCGCGCGCAGCCGCGCCTTTTCGTCCTCGCCGAGATCAAGCGCGGCGCGGTCATAGACCGGCGGGCGGCCCATGTTGAGCTGCTTGCGGCGCTTGAGGTCAAGCTCGGCCGGCGTCTCGAAACATTCGTAGAACCGCCCGATCTCGCGCAGCCGGTCCGCCGCCGCCGCGTAGCGATCGAGCCGGGCGGACTGGCGCTCGACCCGGTCCCAATGCAGGCCCAGCCAGTCGAGATCGCGCTTGATCGCGTCGACATATTCCTCTTTCGAGCGTTCCGGGTCGGTGTCGTCGATGCGCAGGATGAACTGCCCGCCCGCCTTGCGCGCGATCAGGAAATTCATCAGGGCAGTGCGCAGGTTGCCCACGTGGATATAGCCGGTGGGCGAAGGCGCAAAACGTGTCGTGACCATGAATGCCTCTCGGACTGGCGGTGCAGGGTTGGCGTGCCACATCCCACACCCGGCGGGCTTTGTCCAGAAAGCACCGCGCAGGCAGGGCCTCCGGGCTCACGCGGTCGTGACATCCGGATCGCGCCCTGCCGCGTATGATGCAAGAGAGCCATTCAAAGAAAGGACCTGAGATGACCAGACCCGCCTTTTCCATCACCCGCCGCCATGCGCTCATGGGGGCAGCCGCCCTGCCGCTCGCCGCCGCCGCATCGCGACCGGCCTTCGGCGCGGCCGAGATGCTGGGCATGGCAACGACCCGGTTCAACCGGTTCAAGCTGGGCGATTTCGAGGTCACGGCGCTCCTGGCCGGCACCCGCACCGTGCCCGACCCGCAAACCATCTTCGGCCTGAATGCCAGCGAAGAGGAGTTTGCCGCGGCGTCCGAGGCCGCCCATATCCCGACCGACAAGGCGCAGTTCTTCTTCACCCCCACCGTGGTGAATACCGGCTCCGAACTCATCCTCTTCGACACCGGCCTCAACCCCGGCGGAATCACCGGCGCACTGCGCGCCGCGGGGTACGAGCCCGAACAGGTCGACAAGGTGGTGATCACGCATATGCATGGCGACCATATCGGCGGGCTGAGCGAGGATGGCGCAGCCACTTTCGCCAACGCCACCCACATCACCGGCGCGGCGGAATTCGACGCCTGGAACGAGGCCGACAACGACGCCTTCGAGGCAAAGGTCCGCCCGCTGGCCGAGCAATTCACCATGATCGGCGATGGCGAGAGCATCGCCTCCGGCATCACCGCCATGGCCGCCTTCGGCCATACACCCGGCCACATGACCTACATGATCGAAAGCGGCGACGAGCAATTGGTGCTGGCGGTCGATTTCGCCAATCACTACGTCTGGTCGCTGGCCCATCCCGAATGGGAGGTCCGCTTCGACCAGGACAAGGAAATGGCCGCACAAACCCGCCGCCGCATCCTCGACATGCTGGCCGCCGACAAGATCCCGTTCATCGGCTACCACATGCCCTGGCCCGCCATGGGCTTTGTCGAAACCCGTGGCGACGGGTTCCATTACGTGCCCACATCCTACCAGATGATGCTTGAGTAAGCCGCGCCCGCACGCCATATGCGGGCCATGACCCATGGCCCGCTGCCCACGCTTGACGAGATCGAACAGATCGCCCGCGATGCCGTCGCGGGCTTTCCCGCGCCGTTCCGCGCGCCCGCCCGGGACGTGGCGATCCATGTCGCCGACTGGCCCGACGCGCAGATGCTGCGCGAACTCGACATCGACGATCCGCGCGACCTCACCGGGCTTTACGAGGGCATCCCGCTGACCGAGAAATCGGTCTTCGATCAGCCCACCGGCCCCGACCGGGTCTGGCTCTTCCGCCAACCCATCCTCGATGAATGGCGCGCGCGCGGCGACGTGGAATTGGCGGAACTCGTCGCCCATGTCACCGTGCACGAATTCGCCCATCATTTCGGCTGGTCCGACGACGACATTGCCACCATAGACCGCTGGTGGGAGTGATCCGACCGGGCCGCCGCACCGTAACCCCAGCATGACCAACAACGACACGCTCACGGTTTACCACGATGGCGCCTGCCCGCTCTGCGCGCGGGAAATCGCCCATTACCGGCGTCAGGAGGGGGCAGAGGCACTCTGTTTCGTCGACGCATCCGCGCAAGGGGATCTCGGCGATGACCTCTCGCGCGAGGCGGCGCTGAGGCGGTTTCACGTGCGCGATGCCGATGGCAATCTGGTTTCGGGGGCCGCGGCATTCATCAGGATCTGGGAGCTGTTGCCGCGCTGGCGCTGGGCCGCCAGGCTGGCCCGGCTGCCCGGCGTCACCCCACTCCTGGAGCTGGCCTATCGCGGTTTTCTGCCGGTCCGTCCGCTCCTCTCACGCCTCGCCGGTCGACTGTCACGCTAGGCGGCAGTCCCCCGCTCAGGCGTAGCTCACGACCTCCCATTCGGTGCCGTCATGGTCCCTGAAATAGAACCGCCGCCCCGGTTCGTAATCGGCGTGGGAATAGGGCTCCAGCCCCGCCGCCCTGACCTTTGCCTCGATCGCGTCGAGATCCTCGACCACCACCCCGATATGGTTGAGCCCGCCGGTGGTCGTGTAGCTGTCAACCGGTCGGCCGGCCCGCTCGGGATGACGATATAGCGCCACATAGGTCTCATCGTCGCCCACATGCGCGCTTTCGCCGTCGTGGATCGACCCGCCGCGCCAGCGCAGGGTCCAGCCGAACACCTCCCGAAGAAGCGCGATGGAGCGATCCAGATCGCTCACCGTTACGTTCACATGCTCCAGTTTCGTCACCATGATATGCCTCCTTTTCAAATGGCATGTCCGACGCTAATTTCTAAACCCAACTTTAGGTCAAGAGGTTTTTCATGCCCCCCAGCCCCGCCGACATGCTGCCAATCGGCCACATTGCCAGGCGCACCGGTCTGGCCGTTTCGGCGATCCGGTTCTACGAGGCGAAGGGCCTTGTCCGCGCCACGCGCACCGCTTCGGGCCAGCGTCGCTTTGCCCGGGCCGACATCCGCAGGCTTTCCTTCATCCGGATCGCCCAGGGCCTTGGCCTCTCGCTGCCCGAGATCGCGGCACTTCTCTCGGACCTGCCCGATGGTCGCACCCCGACCGCCCGCGACTGGAAGGCGATCTCGCGGCGGATTCGCGCCACGCTCGACGCCCGCATCGCCACGCTCGAAAAACTGCGCAACGATCTTGACGGTTGCATCGGCTGCGGCTGTCTCAGCCTCGAGCGGTGCCGCCTCTACAATCGCGACGACCGCGCCGCCACCGGCGGTTCCGGCCCGCGCTACCTTCTGGGCGACAGCGCCCCGGAGCCCGACGGCTGATCCCGCCGAACGGTGGAGTCACATGTTTCCGATCGTGAGGGCAGCACAGGGCCGCGGTCGGGTGCGCGCAACGCCTGCGCCGCGCGATTTATCCCGCAACATCATCCTCTGACCAGAGCGGCGCGCATCCCATCGAAAGCACCCGGCCGGGGGGCGGCCGTGTGCTGCCCGGGCGGCTGCGCCGCTGTTCCGGGCGGGCAAAGGCGATCCAGCGCCCGGCGCATTAATCAATTTTCCCTTAACAATTGCCGCAGCGCGGCGGTGCACGCCCGGCAGCCGCGCAGCAGCCGAGGATCACCCCTTGCTTTCGCCGCATTGCACCGCCGTTAACCGCTCGGATCGCGCCAGCGGTTGACGATCGGATAGCGCCGGTCGAGCCAGAAGGCGCGCGGGCTCAACCTTGTGCCCGGGGCCGACTGGAACCTCTTGTATTCGCTGATATAAATCAGGTGTTCGATTTTTTTCACCACGTCCCGATCATGCCCCGCCGCCACGCAATCACCCACGCTCGCCTCCTGATCGACCAGCATTTCCAGAATGGAATCAAGCACTTCGTAAGGCGGCAGGCTGTCCTCGTCCTTCTGGTCCGGGCGCAGTTCCGCACTCGGCGGCTTGTCGATCACCCGCGCCGGGATGACCTCGCCCTCCGGCCCTTTCATCCAGGGCCGGTGATTGGCGTTGCGCCAGCGGCAGGTGGCAAAGACGCGGGTCTTGTACATGTCCTTGATCGGATTGTAACCACCTGACATATCACCATAAATCGTGGCATAGCCCACAGCAACCTCGCTCTTGTTGCCGGTGGTCAAGAGCATCTCGCCGAACTTGTTGGAAAGCGCCATGAGCAACAGTCCACGCAACCTCGACTGGATGTTCTCCTCGGTCACGTCCGGTTCCGTCCCCTCGAACAATGGCGCCAGTGTTTCGGTCACGGCGGCGCGGGATTGTCCAATGGGAACAGTGTCATAGCGACAGCCCAGAGCCTCGGCGACCGCCTTTGCGTCTGCCAGCGAGTCTGCGCCCGTGTATTCCGAGGGCAACATCACGCAGCGCATGTTCTCAGGCCCCAGCGCATCCGCCGCGATGGTTGCCACGATCGCGCTGTCGACGCCCCCCGACAGGCCCAGCAAGGCCTTGGAAAACCCCGTCTTTCCCATGTAATCGCGCAAGGCTTCAACCATCGCGCGGTAATCCTGTTCCTCGACCCCCGGCAGATGCGCCATCCCCCCCGGCTCCGCGCGCCAGCCATCAGCCCCGCGCGTGAAATCGACATGCGCGATTTCCTCTTCGAAAACAGGGAGTTGCACGACCAGTTCACCGTGAGGGTTGAGCACGAAACTGCCCCCGTCAAAAACCTGGTCATCCTGCCCGCCCACCATGTTGAGATAGACCAGCGGCAGGCCCGTCTCGATCACCCGCGCCACCATCTTGTTGGCCCGCACGTCGAATTTCTGGCGGTAATAGGGGCTGCCATTGGGGATCAGCAGGATCTCGGCCCCGGTCTCGGCCAGCGTCTCGGCCACGTCTTCGAACCAGCCATCCTCGCAGATCGGGCTGCCGATGCGCAGATCGCCCACCACGTAGGGCCCTGTAACCGGCCCGCTTTCGAACACGCGCACCTCGTCGAACACGGTCTCGTTGGGCAGGTGATGCTTGAGAACCCGGGCCGTGATCTGCCCGCCCCTGCAAATGTAATAGGCGTTGTAAAGCGATGTCCCCTCGAGCGCCGGGCCGCCGATCGCCAGCGCCGGCCCGTCCGCGCAATCGCACGCCAGCGCCTCGATCGCCGCAATCGCCGCCTGGTGAAAAATGGGTTTCATCACAAGGTCCTGGGTGTTGTAGCCCGTGATGAACATCTCGGGCAGCGCAACCAGATCGGCCCCCGCGTCACGGCCCGCCTCCCATGCCCGGCGCGCCTTGGCGGCATTGCCGTCGATATCGCCCATGACAGGGTTCAGCTGCGCCAGCGTCAGGCGGAATTGATCGCTCATCTTGCCCCCTCGGAACGGTTGCGGCCAGATTTAACAGATCGTGGCGCGAGGGGAAGCCGATTTGCCGCCGATCCCGCACGCACCGGCAAAAGACGTTGCCCATGGTGGCCCGCTCGCTTAGATTTGCCACGACCGGGCTGAAAGTGATGGCCAATTCAAACAGGGGGCCGGGCACGATGATGACCGCACGCAGAACAAGGCTGACCGCATATGCCGTGGCACTCGCCTTCGGGCTTCCTGCCATGGCACAGGACGACGAGACCCGAACCAAGCAATACGACGATGGCGGCGTTTACGAGGGCACGTTCCGCGACGGGCTCCAGCATGGGCAAGGCACGTATCGTTTACCCAACGGTTACGAATATTCGGGAGAGTGGGTCGACGGCGAAATTCGCGGCCGCGGCACCGCCCGCTTTCCCAACGGCTCGGTCTACGAGGGCGAATTCGCCAAGGGCAAGCCCGAGGGCGTGGGCCGAATCGTCTTTTCCGACGGTGGCACCTATGAGGGCGACTGGGTCGACGGCAAGATCACCGGCCAGGGCGTCGCGGTCTATGCCAACGAGACCCGCTACGAGGGCGGGTTCCGCAACGCCATGCATCATGGCCGCGGCGTGATGACCTCGCCCAATGGCTATGAATACGATGGCGACTGGGTGAACGGCGTCAAGGAGGGACAGGGCCGCATCACCTATCCCGAGGGCGGTGTCTACGAGGGCGAGATCGTGCAAGGCGTGCGCGACGGAGAGGGCACGCTCACCATGCCCGACGGGCTTGTTTACGAAGGAAGCTGGAAAGACGGCCAGATCAACGGCACCGGCAGGCTCACCCAACCCAATGGCGATGTCTACGAAGGCGAACTCGTGGCCGGCCAACGCGAAGGCAAGGGCAAGGTGACCTATGCCAACGGCGATGTCTACGAGGGCGAATTCGAGAACGACAAGCGTGAAGGCGAGGGCGTTTTCGAAGGCGCCGACGGCTATCGCTACGAAGGCAGCTGGGTGGACGGCCGGATCGAGGGATCGGGCACCGTCACCTATCCGGACGGATCGGAATATGTCGGCGAATTTCGCGATGACGTCGCCGATGGCGAAGGCAAGATCACCTACCCCGACGGCTCGACCTATGAGGGCGAATGGAAAGAGGGCGTCATCGACGGCAATGGCAAGGCTGTCTATGCCAACGGCACCACTTACGAAGGGGCGTTCCGCAGCGCCCGCAACCACGGCTTCGGCGTGATGACCTATGACGACGGCTATCGCTACGAAGGCGAATGGCAGGATGGCCAGCGCCACGGCGAAGGCACCGCAACCTACCCGGATGGCACGATCTACAAGGGCACATTCGCCAATGGCCAGCGCCATGGCGAAGGCGAGCTCACCATGCCGGATGGTTTCGAGTATGTCGGCGAATGGGAGGAAGGTCAGATTTCCGGCGAGGGCCGGGCGACCTATGCCAATGACGATGTCTATACCGGCACGTTCCGGAACGGCAAACGCGAGGGCACCGGCACAATGACTTATGCCGAAGGCGGCGAGGAAAGCGGCACCTGGGCAAACGGCGCATTTCAGGAGGGTCAGGAGGATCAGGAGGGTGAAGAGGATCAGGAGGAATAGTCCGGCCCCGTCCTGAGCGGCCCGTCGAACCGCCCCACCGGTCATCCCTTTTTCGTTGCGTCACGCCGTCCGCACCGAATGGACCCACGGGCAACCCCGCCCTAGACTTGCTCTGCCCACACGGGCGCTACCTTGGCCCGTGTGATCAGGCCAGGAACATAGCAAGACAGGGGCACGCGCCATGAGTTTCGCCTTCGACAGTTTCCTCTCCGAACCCGCCCGCGCGCGATCCGCGCAGCCCTTCACCGGCCTGCCCCCCTATCACTTTGTCGGCGGCAACATCGACGAGCCGACCGTGCCCGCCGACGCGCTGGCCGAGGCCGTGGCCCGCGTCATCCGCGAGGAAGGCCATTCCATGGGCAAATACGGCATGGATGGCGGCCCGCAAGGCTATCTCCCCCTGCGCGAGGAGATCTGCACGATCCTCGAACGCCGCACCGGCATCACCGCCAGCCGCGACGAGGTGCTCATCACCTCCGGATCGCTCCAGGCCATGGACCTCGTGAACCGCGCGCTGCTCGACGCGGGCGACGTGGTGCTGCTCGAAGACGCCAATTACATGGGCGCGATCGCCAAGCTGCGCGCGCTCGGCGTCACCCCGCATCCCATCGCCCTGGACGGCGAGGGAATGTGCATGGACGCGCTCCAAGAGGCGCTCGAAACCCTTGCGCGCGAGGGGCGCAAGCCCAAGTTCATCTACACCATCCGCACCATCCAGAACCCCACCGGAACGATCATGCCCGAGGCACGGCGCCGCGAAATGCTGGCGCTGGCCCACAAGTTCGACGTGCCGATCTTCGAGGATGATTGCTATGCCGATCTGGTCTTTTCCGCTGAACGCCCGCCCGCGATCCATGCGCTCGACGACGAGGATCGGGTGATCTATTGCGGCACCTTTTCCAAGACCATCGCCCCCGCGCTGCGCCTTGGCTATCTGGTCGCGCCCTGGCCGCTGATGGGCCATATCCTGCCGCTCAAGACCGATGCGGGGACCGGCGCGCTGGCGCAGATGGCGCTGGCCGAATACCTGCCCGGCCACTACGAGGCGCATGTCGCCACGCTCCTGCCGATGCTGCGGGACAAGGCCGATGCGCTCTGCGACGCGCTGGATGAACATTTCGGCGCCGCCGCGCAATATGACCGGCCCGCGGGCGGGATCTATCTCTGGGTCACGCTGCCCGATGCGGTCGATACCGACCGGCTGTTTTAAGCCGCGCTCGAAGAGGGAATCGAGATCAATCCCGGCACGGAATGGAGCGTCAACAGCAGCCAAAACCGCCACCGGATGCGTATCTGCTTCGGCCATCCCCCCATCCCCGTGATCCGCGAGGGAATCGCGAGGCTGGCCGAGATCTGCCATGCCAAATTCGGCGTGCCGCTGCGCAGCGGGAACATTGCACGCGACTGATCCGCTCGACCACGCAAGTGACGGCGCGTTCCGCTTGGCAAGCCGCCCCGCACGGCCCTAGCCTGCCCGTGGGAGGACACCATCACATGAGCATCATCACAAGCCCTTATCCGCCGGTCGAACTGCGCGAAGTCACGATCACCACCCGCGTCTTCGAGGGGCTGGGAGACGACCCCGACCGCCCGCTTCTGATCGACGGGCCGACCGGGCGCAGCGTCACCGTGGGCGGCTTTGTCGACGCGGTGAAACGGCTCGCGGGCGGGCTCAACGCCCGCGGCACGGGGCAAGGCGCGATGATCGCCCTGATGGCGCCCAACCTGCCCGAATACTGCATCACCTTTCATGGCATCGCGTGGGCGGGCGGCACGGTCACGCTGATCAACCCCACCTACACCGCGCACGAGGTGCGCCACCAACTGGCCGATTCCGGCGCCACGCTGCTGATCACCATCCCGCAATTCCTCGACACCGCACGCGAGGCCGTGCAAGGCACCGACGTTCAGGAAATCGCCGTGATCGGCGAGGCCCCCGGCGTGCTCTCGCTCTCCGACCTTATGGGCGAGGCGCAAGAGGCGCAGACCCCCGTCGACATTCGCGATCATGTTCTTGCCCTGCCCTATTCTTCGGGCACGACCGGCCTGCCCAAGGGCGTGATGCTCACCCATTGGAACCTTGCCGCGAATATCGACCAGACCATGGCCACGGCCACGACCGCACCGGGCGAGATGACCGTGGCCTTCCTGCCCTTCTTCCATATCTACGGGCTCGAATGCCTCGCCAACATGGTGCTGGCGACGGGTGGCGGGCTTGTCACCATGCCGCGTTTCGATCTCGAACTGTTCCTGCGGCTCTCATCGGAACACCGCACAAGGCGGATGTATGTCGTGCCCCCCGTGATGATCGCGCTGGCCAAGCATCCGCTGGTGGCCGAATACGATCTTTCCTGTGTCGAACAGATCAACTCCGGCGCGGCCCCATTGGGCGGGGACGTGACCGACCGGGTCGCCGCACGGCTTGCCTGCGCCACGACGCAGGGCTACGGCATGACCGAGCTTTCGCCCGTCTCACACTCCACCCCGCCCGAGCGCGCCCGCCCCGGCGCCTCGGGGCTGACCATCCCCAACACCGAATGTCGCGTCGTCGATCCGGTTACCGGCCGCGACGTGAAAACGGGCGAGGAAGGCGAGCTCTGGGTGCGCGGCCCGCAAGTCATGAAAGGCTACTGGAAGAACGAGAAAGCCACCGCCAAAACACTCGATCCCGAGGGATGGCTCCACACCGGCGACATCGTGCGCTTCGATGCCGAGGGGTTCATGTATGTGACCGACCGCCTCAAGGAACTGATCAAGTACAAGGGGTTCCAGGTCGCCCCGGCCGAGCTCGAGGCCGCGCTCATCACCCACCCCGATGTGGCCGACGTGGGCGTGATCGGCGTGCCCGACCCCGAGGCCGGCGAATTGCCCGTGGCCTTCATCGTGCCCGCGGGCAAGCAGACCCCCACGCTCGAAACGCTCCAGTCCCATCTCGAGGGGATGCTGTCGCATTACAAACAAGTTCGCCGGATCGAGATCACCGACGCCATACCCAAGGCGGCCTCGGGCAAGATCCTGCGCCGCGTGCTGCGCGAGCGGGTGGCGGGCAAGGGCTGAGGCCGGGCTTCGGGCCTTGCCTCAGCAATACCGCTCTGGCCCGATCCACTGGCTTTCGTTATAGCGGTCGCCATGGCACCAGCCCACCGGCAGCACCTCTTCGATGCGGCGCAGGTCATCCGCCGTGAGCGCGATCTCGGCCCCGCGCACGCATTCGCGCAGATGCTCCACCGACCGCGTGCCGGGGATCGGGATCACGTGCTCCCCCTGCGCCAGAAGCCACGCATTGGCCAGCGCCGCCGCCGGCTCGCCCATCTCGGTGGCCAGCGCACGGAACCGGTCGGTCGCGGCCAGGTTGTAGCCAAGGTTCGGTTCCTGGAACCGTGCATTGCCGGCCAGGAACGCGGCCCCGGCAATCGCCTCGCGCGACAGCGGATGATCGGTCAGCAACGACCGCCCCACCGGCGAGAACGCCACCAGTGCAGTGCCCAGCTCGGCGCAGGCCTGCACCAGCCCGAGTTCCGGCGACCGCGTCTGCAGCGAATATTCCGACTGCACCGCCGCCACCGGATGAACTGCCGCCGCCCGGCGCAGCGACGAGGGCGCGATCTCGGAGAACCCGAACGCGCCGATCTTGCCGGTTTTCATGATCTCGACCAAGGCTTCGGTCACCGCTTCGATCTCCATCGCCGGATCGCGCCGATGGACGTAAAAGAGATCGACCCGCTCCACCCCCATCCGCTTCAGGCTCTTGTCCAGCTCGCCTTCCAGGTGCGCCCGATCGTTGCGGAACACGCGGTTGCCATCCGAATCGCGGGTGATCCCGGCCTTGGTCGCGATCACGAAATCATCCTTCGCGGCGGGGTCGCGCGCGAAATAGCTGCCGATCCATTCCTCGGACCGACCCATGCCATAGACATTCGAAGTGTCGATATGGTTCACGCCCCAATCGCGCATCGCATCGAGAATGGCATGTGACGCCGCCTCGTTCGTCGGCCCGTAGAAATCGGAAAAGCTCATCGCGCCATAGCCCACGGCAGCGATCTCCGGCCCGTTCCGGCCCAGCTTGCTTGTCTTCATGCCCTCTCTCCCCGTTTCTCTTCGACCACCGCGATCGCCGCGGCCACCGCTTCGTCGATGCTCATCTCCGAGGTGTCGATCACCACCGCATCCTCCGCGGGCCTGAGCGGCGCAGTGGCGCGCTCGCTGTCGCGTGCGTCGCGCTCCTTCACATCGGCCAGCACCGCATCGAACGTCACATCATGCCCCGCCTCGCAGAGCTCACGCCAGCGACGCCCGGCCCGCACCTCGGCGCTCGCGGTCACGAAAAGCTTCGCCTGCGCCTCGGGGCAGATCACGGTACCGATATCGCGCCCGTCCAGAACCGCGCCCCCGGCCCGGGCCGCAAAGGCGCGCTGGAAATCGACCAGCGCCGCGCGCACCTGCGGCTCTGCCGCGACGCGGCTGGCGGCCTGTGCCACGCCGGGTGCGCGCAGATCGCCTGTGAGGTCGTCGGCCACCAGCGCCCGCGCCGCCTCGACCGCGTCCGCACCTTCCAGAACCTTCGCACCCACCGCGCGATAAAGCAGCCCGGTATCGAGATGCGCAAAGCCGAAATGCGCCGCGACCGCGCGCGACACCGTTCCCTTGCCCGCCGCCGCCGGCCCGTCGATCGCCACTGTGAAGCTCATCCTGTTGGTCCTTCCGGCTTCGTCCAATCCCGCGACAGGGGCACGATCACACATCCCGCCCGATATCGGCGCCCAGACCCGCCATCAACGGCTCGAAGTCCGGAAAAGACGTGGCCACCGGCGCCCCGTCATCGAGCCGCACAGGCGCGCCCGCCGCCATGCCGAGGCAGAGAAACGCCATCGCGATCCGGTGGTCAAGGAACGTCTCGACCTCCGCGCCACCGGCCACGCCACCCGCGCCGCACCCGGTCACGATCCACCAATCCTCGCCGTCCTCGACCTCGACGCCATTGGCGCGCAGGCCCCGCGCCATTGCCTCGATCCGGTCGCTTTCCTTCACGCGCAGTTCCTTCACCCCGCGCATCACCGTCTGTCCGGTCGCGTTGGCGGCCACCACCGAAAGGATCGGGTATTCGTCGATCATGCTCGCCGCGCGTTCGGGCGGCACCTCGATGCCCTTCATGTCGGGTGAATAGCGCGCGCGCAGATCGGCCACAGGCTCGCCACCCTCCTCGCGCGGGTTCTCATAGGCCAGATCGGCGCCCATCTCGCGCAACGTCTCGAACAGGCCCGCGCGGGTGGGGTTGAGCCCGATCCCCGGCACGAGCACATCCGACCCCGGCACGATCAGCGCCGCACAGACCGGAAACGCCGCCGACGAGGGATCACGCGGCACCGCGATGACCTGCGGGGCAAGCTCGGGCTGCCCGGTCAGGGTAATCACCCGCTTGCCATCCTCATTCGCAACGGTGATCTCGGCGCCGAACCCTTCGAGCATCCGCTCGGTATGGTCGCGCGTTGCCTCGCGCTCGATCACCACGGTCTGGCCCGGCGCGTTAAGCCCGGCCAGCAGCGCCGCCGATTTCACCTGTGCCGAGGGCACCGGCACCTCGTACCGCACCGGCACCGGATCGCGCGCACCCTCGATCACCATCGGCAGCCGCCCGCCCGAGCGCCCCATCGCCCGTGCGCCGAACAAGGCCAGCGGATCGGTGATCCGCGCCATCGGTCGGCTCACGAGGCTGGCATCGCCGGTGAAACAGGCGGTGATCGGCTGCGTCGCCATCGCCCCCATGATCAGCCGCACACCGGTCCCGGCATTGCCGCAGTCAATCACGCTCGCCGGCTCGGCAAACCCGCCCACGCCCACACCCTGAACGCGCCACGTGCCGCCCTCGTCGCGCGTGACATCGGCCCCGAAATCCCGCATCGCCTGCGCCGTGGCCAGCACGTCCTCGCCCTCCAGCAGGCCGGAAATCACCGTCTCGCCCACGCACATCGCGCCCAGGATCAGCGCACGATGCGAGATCGACTTGTCGCCGGGCACCTCGGCCACGCCCGCAAGCGCGCCACAGGGGCTGGAGATCATCGGAATCGGGGTGCCGTGTGACGCCATCGAGAACCATCCTTCGCCAAGATGCCAGCGTGATAGCCCAGCCACCCGGCCCCGTCCATCGTCGATCCGGTCAGTTCAGAACCATTGACCCGGCTCCACCAGCCCCAGGTCGAGCAACTGTCGCGAATGCCATTCGAACCGCGTCGAGTTGTGCCAGCGGAACGTGTCGATATCGAAGGTCGAACCGGGATTGCGCTTGAGCGCCTTTGCCGTGCGAAACGACGCGATCGCGGCGGTCAGGTTGTTGTGCCACGGACAGGCATAGGTGTTGTATTCCTCGTCCGTGAAGGTGTGATCGTCGCGCAGCAACAGCCCGGGTTTCGCCCGGAAAATCGCGACCCGGTCGATCTTGCGGCGCGGGGCGGGAATGTGTTCCTCGAACCGCCAGCGCAACCCGCCGAAGAAATCGAGCTGGCGCTCCTTGGGGTGATTGTGATTGGCCGCGTCGGGCCGGGCCAGCGCGTAGTAGCCGGTCTTGTCGAGACACGCCGTCTCAAGCGAAACCGCATCGGGATACGCCTCCAGGTCGCCTGCATAAAGGTCGATCACGAAGGTCAGCATCGCGTCGCGCCGCTCCTCGGTGTGAAAGGCAAGCATCTCGCCGATGGTGCGGGTCTCGCAGAACGGGTAAAAGAGGTATTCCGCGTTGAAACAGTAATAAAGCCATTGCCCCTCGGCCGCGCCGATCACCGCGTTCACCGCCCGCTCCAGCGCCTCTTCCTCCGTCATGTCATAGCCGACCCGATGCACACTGCGCACGAGGTCCGCGGGCAGTGCGAAGCTGTCGGGCATGAAGCAGACCACCGACTTGAACCCCAGCTGCTGATGATGGCGCAAGGTGGTGTCAAGCTCGACCTCGTCCTCGGCAAAGACAAGCGCCACCGGCCCCTTGGCAAGGGCGGCTTTCCCCCGGTCCAGGAAATTGCCGAGACCGGCATAATATCGCTGTTCCGTCATCTCGTTCATGCTGCGCAAAATCGGTTAAATGGGGGTGCATTGCAAGCCACCCCGCACCTGATGTAATCAACCGCTCTGAAACCCGCGCGCGAGGATCCCATGACCGACCCCAAGAAACTTTTCATCAAGACCTACGGGTGCCAGATGAATGTCTATGACAGCGAACGCATGGCCGAGGCGCTGGGCGGGTCGGGCTATGTCGAAACCCGCACCCCCGAAGACGCGGACATGATCCTGCTCAACACCTGCCATATCCGCGAAAAGGCCGCGGAAAAGGTCTATTCCGAGCTGGGCCGCTACAAGGGGCTCAAGGCGGCCAATCCCGACCTCAGGATCGGCGTGGCCGGCTGTGTTGCGCAAGCCGAGGGCGAAGAGATCATGCGCCGCCAGCCGCTCGTCGACCTGGTGGTTGGCCCGCAGGCCTATCACCGCCTGCCCGAGATGGAGGCGCGCGCGCGATCGGGACACAAGGCACTCGACACCGATTTCCCCGAAGAGGACAAGTTCGAGCGACTCAAATCGCGCCCCAAGGCCGCGCGCGGCCCCACCGCCTTTCTCACCGTGCAGGAGGGCTGTGACAAGTTCTGCGCCTTCTGCGTCGTGCCCTACACCCGCGGCGCCGAGGTCTCTCGCCCGGTCGACCGCGTCCTGAGCGAGGCGCGTGACCTCGTCGAACGCGGGGTGCGCGAGATCACCCTGCTGGGCCAGAACGTCAACGCCTATCACGGCGCGGGGCCTGACGGTGAGACCGGCCTTGCCGGCCTGATCTGGGCGCTCAATGACATTGATGGGCTGGAACGTATCCGCTTCACCACTTCGCATCCCAACGACATGAGCGACGATCTGATCGCGGCGCATGGCGAATGCGAGAAACTGATGCCCTACCTGCACCTGCCGGTTCAATCGGGCTCCGACCGCATCCTCAAGCGGATGAACCGCGCCCATACCCGCGACAGCTATCTTGCATTGATCGACCGGTTGCGCGCCGCCCGGCCCGACATTCTGATTTCCGGCGATTTCATCGTCGGTTTTCCCGAGGAAACCGACGCGGATTTCGCCGACACGCTCGACCTGATCGAACGGGTCGGCTACGGGCAGGCGTTCAGCTTCAAGTATTCCCCCCGCCCCGGCACCCCGGCGGCGGAACGTGCGCAGGTCGCGCCCGATGTGGCCGATGCGCGGCTGCAAGAGCTCCAGGCGCTCATCACCCGCCAGCAACGCGCCCGCCAGGATGCGATGGTCGGCCAGACCGTGGGCGTGCTCTTCGAGAAACCCGGTCGCCTGCCCGGCCAGATGGTCGGCAAATCCGACCACCTCCATGCCGTGCATGTCGATGATTGCCCGGCCAGCCCGGGTGACCTTCGCCGGGTGAGAATCGTTTCCTCGGGGCCGAACTCGCTGGCCGGTGTTCTCGCCTGACCCGACGGCTTTCCGACAGCACCCCGCCGAACGGGCGCAGAATTGGACGAAACACCCCTTGCGGGCACAAGATCGGGTGGTCTCGTCCCCTGAAAATTCTTCACAAGCGCGCAGAAGCTGTTACAGTGAAAACACATTTTCGTACGGACCATGCAGGTGCTGCCAATTCCTCGGGTCCGATTGGGGGAAACATAAATCAAGGGACAGAAGCTGTGGCGAAAGTTTTCTCGAAAACGGCGCGCGGGGTGGTCAGTGGTATTGCGGCTGCTGCCTTCGGCGCCATCCTCGTGGCCAACGACGTGGCCGCACAAGGGGCCGATGGCATGGGCTCCGAGATGTTCAGGCGCGACACGCCTTCGCAACAGGGCCGTGACAAGGGACAGTATATTCCCACCATTTCCATCACGCCAGATGGCTGCGAGGCCTGGGTCATGGATGACGGCGCCGAAGGCTATGCCGTGAATCACGTGAACCGGCAAGGTGTTCCGGTCTGCCGCGAGGTCAATGTCTGCGGCGTTCTCAACACGGACCAGTATTTCGCGACCGACAGCTACCGGATCAGCCACAAGGGCCAGCAGCGGCTGCGCGAATTCTTCCGGGATTCGAGCGCCTTTGCCTATACCATCGTCGGACATACCGACAGCCGGGCCTCGGACGAATACAACATGCGCCTGTCGCTCAACCGCGCCAATTCCGTCGCGAAAGTCGCCCAAAGCACGGGCGCTCGCATCGCCGACGTGCGCGGCATGGGCGAACGCAGCCCGGTCGCTCCGAACAACTCCGCGGCAGGCATGGCCAAGAATCGCCGCGTCGAAATCCTGTGCATCCAATGACAAGGGGCCACGCATGAAACTCGCAATGAAACTGGCGCTCTGCGCTTCGCTTTTCGCCGTGGCCGGCTGTGACGAAGGCCTGCGCGGCTATCCCGCCGACAAGACCGTGGACCGCGGTGTCGACCAGAAACACCTGTCACAACTGCAATGGGGAATCTGGGTCGATCCGACCGGCTGTGACACCTGGATCGCCGATGACGGGCTCGAAGGCTACATGGTCCGCCGGATGGACAAATACGGCAAGCCGGTCTGCTCAGGCGTCGCCCCGCCGACCTACACCGCCGGTGACTTCAAGGGTGGCTCCAAGATCCCGGATCCGAATTGAGATATGGGAACACGCCTGACATCCGGCCGCGCGGGGAAACCTGCGCGGCCGTTTTGGTATCAATCGCGTGACATTCGCCCGCCCGCACTTGCGCACCGCCGCGCCGCTTGGCACCATCGCCGAACGGTTTCTTGCCCGGCACCGCATATCAAGGAGAGCTGATTGGCCATCAACGTGCTGCCCCCGCCCCAATCGCCAGATGGTGACGATCCCGACGCACTGCGCGAACGCCTCGCCGAATTTCCCGACAACCGCCTTTTGATCGAGCTTTGCGGCGAATACGACCGGAACCTTGCCGAGATCGAACAGAAGCTCGGGGTGCAGATCCTGCGCCGCGGCAACCAGATCGTGGTCATCGGCGATGACGCCTCCACCTCCGAGGCGCTCTCGGTGCTGGGCACGCTCTACGAAAGGCTCGAATCGGGCCGGCGGGTCGATGCGGGCGATGTCGATCGCGAATTGCGGATGGACAGCCCGGGCGGCTCCCATGACGGCGACCAGCTCGAGATGTTCCGTGGCGGCCGGATCGAGATCAAGACCCGCAAGAAAACCGTCGAGCCGCGCACCGACGCCCAGAAAACCTATGTCACAGGCCTCTTCGGCAACGAGCTCGCCTTCGGCATCGGCCCGGCCGGCACCGGCAAGACCTATCTCGCCGTCGCCGTCGGCGTGAACATGTTCGTCGAGGGTCATGTCGACCGCATCATCCTGTCGCGCCCCGCCGTCGAGGCGGGCGAGAAACTGGGCTACCTGCCCGGCGACATGAAAGACAAGGTCGACCCCTACATGCAGCCGCTCTACGACGCGCTCAACGATTTCCTGCCCGGCAAGCAACTGGCCAAGCTGATCGAGGAAAAGCGCATCGAGATCGCGCCGCTCGCCTTCATGCGCGGGCGCACGCTGAGCAATGCCTTCGTGGTGCTCGACGAGGCGCAGAATGCCACCACCATGCAGATGAAGATGTTCCTCACCCGCCTTGGCGAAGGCTCGCGCATGGTCATCACCGGCGACCGCACCCAGATCGACCTGCCACGCGGTGTGCCCTCGGGGTTGTCGGATGCCGAAACCCTGCTCACGGGGATCGACGGGATCAGCTTCAATTACTTCACGTCGAAAGACGTGGTGCGCCACCCGCTCGTGGCCCGCATCATCGAAGCCTACGATGCCGCCGACCCGACCCGGTCGCACAAGGCGTGAGATGCTGCATCACTTCCCGCGCGGGTGGAAAACGGCCAGACGAGACTGAATTCATGGGGCTCCATCCCGAGGGCGGCGCCCGACCCGGGGTGGGCGTGAAGCGCCCGCCCATGGGGCAGGGCGGTCGCTGCCCGGTCCGCAAGCGACCCGGGCGGAGGCAAATTCAATCAAGTGCAACAGAATAAAGCCACACCATGTGCATCGACCTCATCATCGAAGACGACCGCTGGAGCGCGACCGCGCTTGACCGGCTCGCGCCCCGCGCCGCCCGCGCCACGCTCACGCATCTCGGCCTCGACCCCGACGCCTACGAAGTCAGCCTCCTGGCCTGCGACGATGCGCGTATCGCGACGCTCAACGCCGATTTCCGCGACAAGCCACAACCCACCAACGTGTTGAGCTGGCCCGCAACCGATCTCGCCGCCCCCGAGGACGGCGACAGCCCGGCACGGCCCGATTCCGAGGCGCACGACCCCGAGGCGGGGTTCCTCGGCGACATTGCCATCGCCTATGACACCTGCATGCGCGAAGTCGCCGAACAGGACAAATCCCCGGACGACCATGTGACGCACCTCGTCATCCACGCGATCCTGCATTGCCTGGGCTATGATCATCAGCGTGACCGCGATGCCACCCTCATGGAGCGACTTGAGGTAGAGATACTTGGCAAACTCGGTCTTCCTGACCCATATAGAGACTCATCGGGGTAATCCCCTCTGGACAAGGTAGAAATGGGCGACACAGACGACGGGTCTTCTAACGCGGCGCACAGCGCGCCGGACGAGGCGACCGAAACACGACAGGACACGCACGCAAGCGGCTTTTTCCGACGGATCATGAGCGCGCTCAGCCGCTCGGACACGCTTGATGCGACAGACCCGGACTCGACACCGGCGCAGACCCTCGCGGCGATGCCCGGCTTGCTCAACCTTCGCCGCTTGACGGTCGAGGACGTGATGATTCCCAAGGCCGAGATCGTCGCCGTGCCCACGACCATCACCCGCGACGAACTTGTGGAGGTGTTCCGCGAAAGCGGCATGACCCGCCTTCCGGTCTACGAGGATACGCTCGACACCCCCCGCGGCATGGTTCATCTCAAGGATTTCGCACTCGAATACGGCTTCAACGGCGCCTCCAGCGGACAGATCGAGCTCGACAAGATGCTGCGCCCGCTCCTCTTCGTGCCGCCCTCCATGCCGATCGGTATTCTGCTGACCAAGATGCAGACCGAACGCCGCCACATGGCGCTGGTGATCGACGAATATGGCGGGGTGGACGGGCTTGCCACGATCGAGGACCTGATCGAACAGGTGGTCGGCGAGATCGAGGACGAGCACGACCTCGAGGAAGACAATTTCTTCACCCGCGAATCGCCCGGCTGCTATTCGGCCCAGGCCAAGACCCCGCTCGACGAGTTCGAGGCCGAGATCGGCCTGTCGCTCACCGATGACGAGGACGTCGACGAGGAAGAGATCGACACGCTGGGCGGGCTGGTTTTCATGCTCTCCGGCCGCGTGCCGGTGCGTGGCGAGGTGGTCCAGCACCCCAACGGCACCGAATTCGAGGTGACCGACGCCGACCCCCGGCGGATCAAGCGCCTGCGTGTGCGCCTGCCCGATCATTCCGCCACCGACAAAGATGGTTAGGGTCAGAACGGATCATGCCACCCGGTTCGAGACCCGCGCCCGCCGCCTGTTCCTGCGGCGGCTCATGGGGGTGGCGGCCACTCTGGGCGGAGTCGCAGCGCTCGGTCATGCCCCCTTCAACCTCTGGCCGCTCGCCCTCGTCGGGCTGGCCGGTCTGTTCGGGCTCTACCGCGCGGCCCTGACCCCGGCGCGCGCCTTCTGGACCGGCTGGGCGGGCGGGGCCGGCTATTTCGCCGTCGCACTGCACTGGATCGTCGAGCCGTTCTTCGTCGACATCGCCCGCCATGGCTGGATGGCGCCTTTCGCGCTGGTCTTCCTCTCCGGGGGGCTGGCCCTCTTCTGGGGTGCGGGTTTCGCGCTGGCGCGCCGATCGGGCGGCCGGCTGGTCGGCGGCGCGCTTGCCTGGATCGCCGCCCTGACCCTGGCCGAGATGGCCCGTGCCTATCTTTTCACCGGCTTTCCATGGGCGCTTCCCGGCTACATCTGGGCACCCAGCCCCGCCGCGATCCATGCCGCCTTCATCGGCCCCTATGGCCTCACCGCGGCAGCCCTGGCCATGGGCGTCGTGCTCTGGTCGCTGCTCTCGCCCCACCGCCGCCGCGCCGCGCTCACCGGGCTGGCCCTGGGCGGGCTTTTCATCGCCACGGGCTGGGGCCTTGGCCGCCCAGCCTCACCCGGATCGGATGCCCCCGTGATCCGCCTGGTGCAGCCCAACGCCCCGCAACACCAGAAATGGGATCCTGCCCATATCCGCACTTTCTTCGACCGCCAACTGGATTTCACCGCCGCCCCGGCCCGATCCGCAACACCCGATCTCACGATCTGGCCGGAAACCGCGATCCCGTGGTTCCTGGACGAGGCGGACGCGGCGCTCGGCATGATCTCCGACATGGCCGGAGATCAACCCGTGGTGCTCGGGCTGCGCCGCCTCGACGGCGCCCGATTGCTCAACTCCCTGGTGGTTCTGGGCCCGGACGGAACGCCCCGGGCGCTTTACGACAAGCATCACCTCGTGCCCTTCGGCGAGTACATGCCGCTCGGCAATCTCGCCGCGCGCGCCGGGCTCACCGGATTTGCCAACGACCAGGGCTTTGGCTATTCGCCCGGCCCCGGCCCGCGCCTCGTCGAGCTGCCCGGCATTGGACGCGCCCTGCCGCTGATCTGCTACGAAGCGGTCTTTCCCCATGACGTGGCCGGCGCCCCGGCCCGGCCCCGGCTGCTCATGCAGATCACCAACGACGCCTGGTTCGGGCGCTTCTCGGGGCCGTTCCAGCATCTCCAGCAGGCGCAGATGCGCGCCATCGAACAGGGGCTCCCCATGGCGCGGGTGGCCAATACCGGCGTTTCGGCCATGATCGGCCCGCGCGGGCATATCACGGGGCAGATCGCGCTCGGAGAGGCCGGCTTCACCGATGCCGCCCTGCCCCCGGCCCTGCCGCCCACGCTCTATGCCCGCACGGGCGACTTGCCTCTCGCGGCTCTCCTCGCGCTTACCCTTTCGGGGCTGGCTTTTCGCCGCTACACCACCCGCCGGCGCGCCGAATAGGCATTGACCCCCGCGTGGTGCCGGCATAACCAGATACGAATTCCCCCACAACGGCTTCCTGGCGTGGCGGGCAAACAACCAATGGAGCACTTCTCATGGCCCGGCAGAATTACGTTTTCACCTCGGAATCCGTCTCCGAGGGCCACCCCGACAAGGTCTGCGACCGCATTTCCGACGCCGTCCTCGATGCGTTCCTGGCCGAGGAAAGCGGCGCGCGCGTCGCCTGCGAAACCTTTGCCACCTCCGGCATGGTGGTGATCGGCGGCGAGGTCGGACTGTCGGACCAGGAGCGGCTCAAGAACTACATGGGCCGGATCGGCCAGATCGCGCGCGACTGCATCAAGGATATCGGATACGAGCAGGAAAAATTCCACTGGAACACCTGCCACGTGCTGAACTTCCTGCATGAACAATCCGCCCATATCAGCCAGGGCGTGGACCGCGATGGCGCGGGCGACCAGGGCATCATGTTCGGCTATGCCGTGGACGAGACCCCCGAACTCATGCCCGCCCCGATCCAGTATTCCCACAAGATCCTGCGCCGCCTCGCCGAGGTCCGCAAATCCGGCGCCGAACCCAGCCTGCGCCCCGATGCCAAGACCCAGCTTTCGCTGCGCTACGAGAATGGCAAGCCGGTCGAGGTGTTGCAACTCGTGCTCTCGACCCAGCATGAAAGCGAGGACCAGACCTCCGACGACATCCGCGCCATCGTGGAGCCCTATATCCGCGAGGTGCTGCCCGCCGAATGGCTGACCGAAAAGACCGAATGGTGGGTCAACCCGACCGGCACTTTCGTGATCGGCGGCCCCGATGGCGATGCCGGCCTCACCGGTCGCAAGATCATCGTCGATACCTATGGCGGTTCCGCCCCGCATGGCGGCGGCGCGTTCTCGGGCAAGGATCCGACCAAGGTCGACCGCTCCGCGGCCTATGCCGCGCGCTATCTTGCCAAGAACGTGGTCGCCGCCGGGCTCGCCTCGCGCTGCACGCTGCAACTCAGCTATGCCATCGGCGTGGCCAGGCCGCTGTCGATCTATGTCGACACCCACGGCACCGGCAAGGTCGAGGAAGCCGCGATCGAGAACGCGGTCGCGCGCGCGATGGATCTCACTCCACGTGGCATCCGTACCCACCTGGGCCTTGACCGCCCGATCTATGAGCGCACCGCCGCCTATGGCCATTTCGGGCGCGAGCCCGACGCCGGAGGCGGCTTCAGCTGGGAAAAGACCGACCTGGCCGCGACCATCGCAAAGGAAATCTGACCTCCTGGCACGGCCACAGTGCCCCGCCTGCCACCGCAGGCGGGGCTTTTCATTGCCGCCGCCCCGGTGCAGTCTGCTGCCGACGGATCCCGCGAAAGGCCATGGCATGCTGTTCTACGACTGTTCGACCGCCCCCAACCCGCGCCGCGCGCGCATGTTCATCGCCGAGAAAGGGCTCACGATAGACACCCGCGAGGTCTCGATCGCCAAGGGCGAACAGCTCTCGCCCGAGTTTCGCGCCATCAACCCCCGCGCCACCGTCCCGGTCCTTGTCACGGAAGACGGCACCGCGCTGGCCGAGAACATCGCCATCGCCACTTATCTCGAAGCGCGCTTTCCCGAACCGCCCCTCATGGGCATCATGCCCGGGGAAAAGGGCCGCGTCGCCATGTGGAACGCCATCGCCGAGGGACAGGGCGGAATGGCCGTGGGCGAAGCCTTCCGCAATGCCCACCCGGCAATGAAGGATCGCGCCCTGCCCGGCCCCCTCGACCTGCCCCAGATTCCCGAACTGGCCGAGCGTGGAATACGCCGCACCCACGCCTTTTTCGACCTGCTCGAAACCCGGCTTCGGGAAAGCCCGTGGCTCGCCGGCGACGGCTTTACCCTCGCCGACATCACCGCTTTCGTGTTCACCGATTTCGCCCGCGTGGTGAAGCTGCGCCCGCCCGAAGACAACAGCGCGACGCAGGACTGGCTCGCACGGATGCGCGCGCGCCCCTCGTCAAGCCTCTGATCAGCGGGCCGCACATCCAGCGTCGCGCCACCCGATACGGCTCGCAATTGAGTATTTATGACCAAGAAAGAGACAAGGCGCCGCGAATTCAGGCTGCCCCCGCTCTTTCTTGGCCCAAATACTCAAGGCCGCTTTCGCCACGGCCCCCGCTTTATGCGGCGGCCCCGCGGCGTGCCCCGTCAAACGACCACGCACCCGCGCCGAGGCTGACCACCATGAGCAGACCGCCGGTGATGCTCACGTTTTTCCAGAAGCTGATCATTTGCGCCTGCGCTTCCATCCCTTCCATGCCGAGACCCGGCAGGTAGTGAAAGATGAAGCCCGACAAAAGCGTGAAACCGGCCAGCAGGAAAGCCGCGATCCGCGCCTGCCAGCCCAGCAGCAGGGCGATCCCCCCGCCAAGCTCGGTCAGGATCACCAGCGGCAAGAGAGCGCCGGGCACGCCCATCATCTCCATATAGCCCTGGGTGCCCTCGTAGCCCGTGATCTTCCCGGCTCCCGACGTGATGAAGATGAGCGCCAGCAGCGCGCGCCCCAGCGGTGCAGCAAGCGTCTGCGCGGTATCGAGTGCTTGGGTCATGTCGTCTGTCCTTTTCATCTGTCCAGACCCCGGTCATTCGGGGGTGCGCGGGATATGGAGCACATTGCGGTGTTGCACCATTGCCTAAATTTTCCCACTCAATGTGCACGAGCGCACCGAAAAACAGCCCACCGTGCACCGCGTTAACCGAAATCCTGCCATTTTCGCTGCAACGCGGCGGTGCACGCCCGGCAGCCGGGCAGCAGCCGAAGATCACCCCCCGATTTTTCCCCGAAAAACCGTGTTAACCCCACCGCACGCTTGCACCGCGCCGCGCTCATGGCTACGACCCGGCCCATGACCACGTCGAACCACCACTCGGGCGCGCCATGGCGCAATTTCTATGGCCGGATCAAGGGCAAGGCCCTGCGCCCGTCGCAGCAGGCATACCTTGACGAAGACCTCGCGCGCCTCTCGCCCGGCCCGGTCGGTTGGGACGTGAACCCCGACCGCGAACCCCTTGATCTCGATGCGTTTTTCGGCGGTCGCGAGGTCTGGCTCGAAATCGGTTTCGGGGGGGGCGAACACATGGTCCACCAGGCCGCGCAGAACCCCGGAATCGGGTTCATCGGGGCCGAACCCTATATCAACGGCGTCGCCATGCTCCTGGGCAAGATCCGCGATGCGGGCTGCGAAAATATCCGCATCCACCCCGGCGACGCGCGCGACCTCTTTGACGTGCTGCCTGCCGGGTCGATATCGCGCGCCTTCCTGCTCTATCCCGACCCCTGGCCCAAGAAAAAGCACCACCGCCGTCGCTTCGTCACCCCGGAACATCTTGAACCGCTTGCGAAAATCCTGAAACCCGGCGCGATCTTCCGGGTCGCCACCGACATTCCCGATTATGTCCGCCAGACCCTCGAAGAGGTGCCGCGGCACGGTTTCGACTGGCTCGCCGACCGTCCCGCCGACTGGCGTGAGCCCTGGGATGACTGGATCTCGACCCGATACGAACAAAAGGCGCTGCGCGAGGGTCGCACGCCGCATTACCTTACCTTTCGCAGGCGTGGCGCGGCGGATTAACCGTTCCTTTGCGTCTCTGCGCTACATCAGCAACGATCAGATATTCTCGCCCTGCGGCATGCCAAGGATGTGATACCCGCCATCGACGCGCAAGACCTCGCCGGTGGTATATGCGCCCGCCTCCGAGGCAAGGTAAACCGCCGTGCCGCCCACTGCCTCGAGCGTCGCGTTCGAGCGCAGCGGCGCGTTCTCCGCAGCATGGCGAAAGGTCTTGCGCGCGCCGCCGATCGCCGCGCCGGCCAGGGTCTTCATCGGCCCCGGGCTGATCGCGTTGACGCGGATGCCCTGCGGTCCCAGGTCATTGGCGAGGTACCGCACCGTCGCCTCGAGCGCTGCCTTGGCGACCCCCATCACGTTGTAATTCGGCACCACCCGGTTCGACCCCTGATAGGTCAGGGTCAGGATCGTGCCCCCGGCAGTCATCATAGGTTCGGCCCGGCGCGTTGCCTCGATCAGCGAATAGCAAGAAATATCAAGAGAATTCAAAAAGTTATCGCGACTGGTGTTGAGAAAACGACCGCCCAGTTCGGCCTTGTCCGAATAGGCGATCGCATGGACGAGAAAATCCAGCCGATCCCAGCGTTCGCCCAGCGCCGCGAATGCCGTATCGAGCGAGGCCTCGTCGGTCACGTCCGCATCGACCATGATATCCGATCCGAGCGACCGGGCCAGCGGCTCCACCCGTTTGCCAAAGGCTTCGCCCTGATAGGTAAAGGCCAGTTCCGCCCCCGCCTCTGCCATCGCCTTGGCGATACCCCAGGCGATCGAGCGCTCATTGGCCACCCCCATGATGAGCCCGCGTTTGCCTTCCATCCACCCACCCATGCGTGTCATTCCCTGTATTTTGAAAGGATCATCGACCCATTGGTGCCACCAAACCCGAACGAGTTGGTCATCACGGAATCAAGCCCTGCATTTTCAACGGCTTGCGTGGCAATCTCGCCGGTTTTGATCGCCGGGTCGAGCGTCTCGACATTGATCGACGGTGCAATGAAATCATGCTCCAGCATCAGCAGGCAATAGATCGCCTCCTGCGCGCCGGTCGCGCCCTGGCTATGTCCGGTCATCGACTTGGTCGAGCTGATCGGCGGCGTTGACCCCTCGCCAAAGACTCGCCTCACCGCTTCGACCTCGCCCACGTCCCCTACCGGGGTCGAGGTCCCGTGCGCATTGATATAGCTCACCTTTCTGCCCTCGGGCAGGGTTTCAAGCGCCAGCCGCATGGCCCGTTCGCCCCCCTCGCCGCTGGGCGCGACCATGTCATGCCCGTCGCTCGTCGCGGCATAGCCCGTGATCTCGGCATAGATATTTGCCCCCCGCGCGCGGGCATGTTCGAGATCCTCCAGCACCACGATCCCGCCACCGCCACCGATCACGAACCCGTCGCGATCCGCGTCGAAGGCCCGGCTCGCCCGTTCGGGCGCGTCGTTGTATTTCGACGACATCGCCCCCATGGCGTCGAACAGGCACGACAGGGTCCAGTCAAGCTCCTCGCCACCACCGGCGAACATGACATCCTGTTTTCCAAGCATGATCTGCTCGGCCGCGTTGCCGATGCAATGCAATGACGTGGAACAGGCCGAGGTGATCGAGTAGTTGATCCCCTTGATCTGGTAGGCCGTCGAGAGATTGGCCGAAATCGTGGACGACATGCATTTGGGCACCGCGAATGGTCCGATCCTCTTGGGGCTGCCCTTGTCCAGAACGGTCTGATGTGCCGCCAGCATCGCACTGGTCGAGGGACCGCCCGACCCGGCCACGAGGCCCGTGCGCGGGTTGACGATATCGCTTTCCTCAAGCCCCGCATCGGCAATCGCCTGCCCCATGGCAATATGGGCATAGGCCGCCCCCGGCCCCATGAAGCGCAACGTGCGCTTGTCGACATGGTCGGCCACGTCGAGTTTCACATCCCCGGCGATCTGGCTGCGAAACCCGTGTTCTGCCATCGCCGCGTTTGCGGTGATGCCGGATTTTCCGGCCTTAAGGCTGGCCAGAACCTCTTCTGCAGTGTTCCCGATGCTCGAAACCACTCCGAGCCCGGTGACGACAACGCGGCGCATATGGCACCCTCCTCTGGTTCAGCTCTCCGAAAGAGCGACCTTCATGTCCTTGACTTCATAAATCACGTCACCATCCGCTTCCACCCGGCCATCCGCCACACCCATTGTCAGCCTGCGCGTCTGCACCGCCTTGGTGAAATCGACGTAATACGTCAGCATCTTGCGGTCCGGCCGCACCATGCCGGTGAGCTTGACCTCGCCCACGCCCAGCGCATAGCCGCGCCCCTGCCAACCGCGCCAGCCAAGGTTGAAACCGGTCAACTGCCACAGCCCGTCAAGCCCAAGACAGCCCGGCATGATCGGGTTGCCCGGAAAATGGCACTCAAAAAACCACAGGTCCGGCGTGATGTCGAACTCCGCCACCACATGACCCTTGCCGTGCGCGCCCCCATCCTCGGAAATATCCGTGATCCGGTCCATCATCAGCATCGGCGGCTCGGGCAGTTGTGCATTACCCGGCCCGAAAAGCTCGCCTCGGGCGCATTTCAACAGGTCGTCGCGGGAAAAACTGCTCTTGTACTGGGCCATCCGGGCGGATCCTTTTCTCGTGGCGCATGACGTTTGCCACGCCATGACTGATCCGGATATTCTCTATCACCCGGACCCGCGGTCCCGCAAGGCCCGGGCTCGGGGCCCTCCTGCCTGAAAAATCAGCGCTTTCCGTTTGAAAATCAGCGTAAAATACCTTTATACTAATAGAGCCTCGAAAACCGACGGTGAGAAACGGTGACAGAATGAAACAGATCACGACCCATGCCGAAATGCGCGGAAGCGCCTGGCTTGCGGCAGCCGGTGTGCGGCCCACGCGCCAGCGCGTCGCCCTCGCCTCGCTGCTGATCGGCGATGGCAAGGACCGCCATGTCACCGCCGAGAGCCTGTTCGACGCGGTGCGACACTCGGGCGAAAAGGTCTCGCTGGCCACGGTCTACAACACGCTGCGCACCTTCTGCGATGCCGGATTGATGAGTGAAATCACGGTCGATGGCACCAAGAGCTATTTCGACACCAACACCTCCGAACATCCGCATTTCTTCTGGGAAGACACGGGCGAGCTGACCGATGCCGCGCATGACCGGATGCAGATCACCAATCTGCCAGACGCTCCCGAAGGGGCCGAAATTGCCAGCGTGGACGTGGTGATCCGGCTGCGGCGCACCTGATCCCGGTTGCATATCGTGCGAATTGGCGATCTCCTGCCGCGAAACACGGCAAGGAGAATACCAGATGCGCGCTATCACCTACACCGAGTTCGGCCCCGCCGACACCGTTCTTTCTTTGCAAGACATACCCACGCCTGATCCCGCCGCTGGCGAAGTCCTGGTGCGACTTCACCGCTCGGGCGTCAACCCGTCGGATGTGAAATCCCGCGCAGGCTCCCGGCCGGGCGTTACCAAGCCACCGTTTCCCGTCATCATTCCCCATTCCGATGGTGCGGGCGTGATCGAAGCCACCGGCGCCGGTGTCGACCCCGCCCGCAAAGGTCAGCGCGTCTGGATCTGGAATGGCCAATGGCAGCGCCCGCATGGCACCGCTGCCAGCCACATCGCCATCCCGGAAGATCAGGCCGTTCCCCTGCCCGACGGCGTCGGCTTCGAAACGGGCGCAACCCTGGGCATCCCTGGCCTCACTGCCGCGCAGGCAGTTTTGGGTGGTGACATCATCGCCGGGAAAACACTCCTTGTCTCCGGCGGCGGCGGTTCGGTGGGCCATCTCGCGATCCAGCTTGCCCGCTGGGCAGGCGCACGGGTCATCGCCACTGCCTCCCCCGGCACCTCCACCCGCCACGCGCAAGAGGCCGGCGCCGAAACGGTGCTCGACTATCGCGCACCCGATCTGGCCGAGCGCATCCTCGCCGCGAACGACGGCCATCCCATCGACCGCGCCGTCGAATGCGAATTCGGGCCCAACATCGAAACGCTGGCGCGAGTGATGGCCCCTCTCTCGACCATCGCCGCCTATGGCTCGGCGGCCGACATGACACCGAGACTTCCCTTTGGCCCACTGCTATTCAAGGCGATCAAGATCGACATCACGCTGATCTACATCCTGCCCGATGCGGAGCGCGCATTGCGAATCCAGCAACTTCATGACGCATTGGCCGAGGGCGCACTCACCTCTCGTATCCATGCCACCTATCCGCTGGAACAGGCCGCATCCGCCCACATTGCCGTCGAACAGGCCGGGCGGCACGGCGCCATCCTGCTTGATTGCACCTGATCGCGCTCTTTCTTGGGAAAAATACTCACCGGCCTGCCACCAACACAGGCGCCATCATGACCTGAAAGCGTGCCCTGTCGCCAAACTCCGCCGCCCGGACCTGCCGCAGGCGGGGCCGGGCTCATTGAGCGACGCCGCCAGGCGTCACCTTTGCTCATCGCCCTCATCGACCTGCTGTACCGCCTTGCGGGACCGCGCCAGGCCGGACTCGAAGTTCTCGGCATCGCCGTAGTCCAGAAAGCCGACATAATGCGGATGCACGTCACCGATCCGCCCGGCATGCTTGATCGGGCACCAGTAGGCTTCGGTCCGCCCGGCCACCTCGCGCACCCAGGAGATCAACCCATTGCCATAGCCGCAATAGACGCAGTTAAGCTTTTGCAGCCAGTTGAGATAGGCCAGATGATGCCGGTCGATGCGGATATGATCGCGCCGCGGCACCTTGGGAATCCCGTAAACCGGAAAACACACCGCCTGGTAGATCGTCACGAAAAGATCCAGCAGCACGAAGGGTATGATCAACGAATAGATTACCGGAGCTGTCAGCACGACCATCGGCCGGGTGTGTCGCAGGAATGTCAGCCATCGCACCCGAAGCGCCCGGTGCCGTCGCTTGGCCTCGGCTTCGAATTCAACCCGGCCATTCTCAAGACGATAGCGGAACGCCTCGCCCCGCCGCGAAATCTCGTCTTCAAGCTCCTCCTGAAGCGCGTGTATGCGCTTCAGGATATCTTCCATTGCCGACATCGGGGAACCCTTTCACGGTTTCACCCGGTCAGCCTAGCACGGACGACCCCGAACCGGAATCATCCAATCGCGACAAGCTCCACGTCAAAAACAAGGTCCTTGCCCGCCAGCGGATGGTTGGCGTCCAGGACCACGTGATCGTCGGTCACGTCATGAATGGTCAGGGTCATGACCTGCCCGTCCTCATTCTGGGCATTGACCTGAGTGCCCACCTCCATCGGGATCTCGTCGGGAATATCGGCGCGGGGCACCGCCTGGCGGGCCTCCTCCTGTACCGGGCCATAGGCCTGGTCGCTGGGCACTTCGACTCGGCGCGTGTCGCCCACGCTCATCCCTTCCATGGCGGTGTCGAGACCCGGAATGATCTGGCCCGATCCAACGGTGAATGCCAGCGGGTCGCGACCCTCGCTCGAATCAAAGACGCTGCCATCCTGCAACGTCCCGGTATAATGGATGTGGACGGTATCGCCCTTCTTGACCTGGCTCATATCAGCTCCTTTTCCGTCCGTTTCGAACAGTTTCCTCAAGTAAATGAGCCCTGACCCTAACGGTCGTGCGGATTGATTGCAAACAGGCCGGGCTGCGAAACTGGGCATGTTTTCGCTTCACCCGCGCGCGCGTACGTGCCACCTTGCGCCGGGGAGGGGATCATGACCATCACCACAGCCGTGTTCGACGCCTATGGCACGCTTTTCGACGTCACTGCCGCCGCCCGCGAGGCCGCGGCAGAACCGGGGCGTACCGCCCTCGCCGACAACTGGCCCGCCCTGGCTGCACATTGGCGCACCAAGCAGTTGCAATACACGTGGCTGCGCGCCGTCACCGGCGATCACACCGATTTCTGGTCCGTGACCTGCGACGGGCTCGACTGGGCGCTCGAGGCCACCGGGCTGGCCGGTGACACCGATCTGCGCGACCGCCTGCTTCAGCTTTACCGCGAGCTCACCGCCTATCCCGAAGTGCCCGACATGCTGGCGCAGCTCAAGTCGATGGGGATCGCCACCGCAATCCTGTCCAATGGCTCGACCGAAATGCTCGACGCGGCCGTGCGATCCGCCGGCATCGGCGACCGGCTCGACGCCGTGCTCTCGGTCGATTCGGTCGGCATCTTCAAACCTGCCGCCGCGGTCTATGACCTTGTCGGCGCATGCTTTGGCTGTGAGCGGCAGGAGGTGCTGTTCGTGTCGTCGAACGGCTGGGATGCCTGCTGCGCCGCCGCCTATGGCTTTACAACCGCATGGGTCAACCGCGCAGGCGAACCGACGGATCGCCTGCCGGGACAGCCAATGCACCAGCTGCCCGACCTCACCTGCATCCCGCAATTCGCAGAGCCCGGATATGGCAAGTTTCACAACCTCTGACGGCCTCGCGTTGCATTTCACCGACGAGGGCGAGGGCCAGCCCCTGCTCTGCCTTGCCGGGCTCACTCGCGACGGGCGCGATTTCGATTTCGTCGCGCCCCATCTCGCCGGCATCCGCCTGATCCGGCTCGATGCGCGCGGGCGCGGGCGCTCCGAACGGGCCGATCCGGCGACCTATACCCCCGCGATCGAGGCACGCGACGCGCTCGAACTCATCGACCATCTCGGACTCGACCGGGTGGCGATCCTCGGCACCTCGCGTGGCGGGATCGTCGCGATGGTGCTGGCCGCCACCGCGCATGACCGCTTGGCAGGGATCGCGCTCAACGATGTCGGACCGGAGATCGACCCGCGCGGGCTTGACGCGATCCTGACGTATATCGGCCGCAACCCCGCCCACAAGACCCACAGCGACTTGCTCAGGGTCTGGCCGGATGTCATCCGCGGCTTTGCCAATGTACCTGAATCACGCTTCCGCGCGGAAATCGCCCGACTCTACGACGAAACGCCCGAGGGCCTGCGCATCGCCTATGACCCACGGCTGCGCGATGCCGTCCTCGCAGCCGCAGCCCAGCCCGCCCCTGACCTCTGGCCCCTCTTCGACGCGCTGGCCGGGCTACCGCTCGCGGTGATCCGGGGGGCCAATTCCGACATTCTTGCACCCCGAACTCTCGCGGAGATGCGCCGCCGCCGCCCCGACCTGATCGTGGCCGAAGTGCCCGATCGCGGCCATATCCCCTATCTCGACGAGGCCGAAAGCCTGGCCGCCCTGCGTCAATGGATGAAACGTCTGTGAATATAGAAATGATCCGCGCCGCCGCCGCCCGGCTTTCCGGCCATGCGCGCCACACACCGCTGCTCTCATCACCCTTCCTGGACAAGATCGCGGGGCGCCGCCTGCTGGTCAAATCCGAATGTCTCCAGCATACCGGCAGCTTCAAGTTCCGCGGCGGCTGGTCGGCGGTCTCCGCGCTCGATCCCGGCATCCGGGCGCGCGGCGTGATCGCGTTTTCAAGCGGCAACCACGCACAGGGCGTGGCCCATGCAGCCGCCCTTCATGGCGTGCCCTCGGTGATCATCATGCCCGCCGATGCCCCCCGGCTCAAGATCGACAACACCCGCGCCCTGGGCGCCGAGGTGGTGCTTTATAACCGCACGGGCGAGGATCGCGACGCCATGGGCGCCCGCCTCGCCGAAGAACGCGGGCTGACCCTCATCAAACCCTTTGATGAACCGCAGGTGATCGCCGGTCAGGGCACATGCGGGCTCGAAATCGCCGCACAGGCCGCCGAGGCGGGCATCGAACGGGCCGATGTGCTGGTCTGTTGCGGCGGCGGCGGTCTGACCTCCGGCATTGCCCTCGCGCTCGAAGCCGAGGCGCCGAGGCTGCGCGCCCGCCCCTGCGAGCCGCATGGCTTTGAAGATACCACCCGTTCACTGGCCAGCGGCCAGCGTGAAACCAACGCCACAATGGCCGGTTCGATCTGCGATGCGATCGTGACACCCAGCCCGGGTGAGTTGACCTTTCCGATCATGCGCCGCCTGTGCGGCCCCGGCATCGTCGTGACCGAAGACGAGGTTCTGCACGCCATGGCGCTCGCCTTCCTTCGGCTCAAGATCGTGGTCGAACCGGGCGGCGCCGTCGCTCTGGCAGCCGCGCTGTTTCACCCCGACGAGATCGAAGGCGACAGCGTGATCGCGGTGGCCACCGGCGGCAATGTCGATCCTGATCTCTTTGGCACGGCACTGGCGCGGCTGGGCGGCTGACGCCGCCCTGAAAACCTCAGCTTTCCACGCCCCTGTTGCCGCCGGCCCAGCTCGCGGCGCGCGTGCCCAGCTCCTTGAATTTATTCGAGGCCCCGTCAAGGCGCGCGGTCCATTCCGGGTCGGGCGTCTGCCCGTCCGTCACCTTGAAGAACGCCTGCAACAGGCAGGCCAGTGCAAAGGGTTCGATCAGCGCTGCCTTGACCGCCCATGCGAACAGGATGGCAAAGACGAATCCGCCCGCCGACCAGCCACCGGGGATGAGATAGACAACCGCCGCGGCCGGGGCCAGCATGACCAGAAAGACCACGAATGCCAGCGCATAGCTCACCAGCGTGATCCAGGCCGCGTTGGCCAGCATCGGGCGCGCGTTCTGTCCGTAAAGCACCAGCGCGTCGCGCGCACCCGACCACGGATTGTCGGGGTTCTGGCGGATGAGATGGGCCAGGATCACCTCGTCGATCAATCCCACGGCGACCCGCAGGAACGCCCGCACGACCCGCATCAGGCCGTCCACACCCGGAATCGGCAGGATCGAGGCCAGCCCACGCACCAGGCCGGTGATCGCACCTATGACGCCCTTGATGATCTGGTCGAGCGCAAAGAGCAGGTTGGCCTGGGCAAAGCGATCCTTGACGATGTCCTGCGCATGGGCGATCTGGCCCTTGCCCCCGGGCAGGGGGTGATCGTCGATCATCTCGACCATCACGGCGATATGGCCGGCCTTGACAATGTAGAGGATGTATTCACGCAGGAAATACAGCACCGCGGCCGTCGCACCAAACCCGATGGCCCCGCCCCAGAACGTGCTCGTGGCGCGAAAATCCGCATCGCCAAATGCGCCGACACCCCAGCCGATCCCGGCCCCGGTGCCTGTGACCAGAACATAGGCCACCGCGATCCCGAAATAGACGAGAACGCGCAGCACGATGAACGGCGCCGTCCGCCGCATGATCTCGAAGGATCGGGCAAAGGAGAATTGCATGTCGGACCTCCGGTTAATTCACTGCTCGAACAGGCCCGACCCTGACCGCTGGAACACCCGAGATCAACCCCGAAGGCATGGCGCAAGCGAGCCGGTCGAGCGTGCCCGAATTTGACAAACCGCACCACACGCGCCATTCCTCGCCTCAAGCAGCCCGAGGATACCCACCCCATGAAGATGGTCGAATTCGAAGACGTCGCGCTCCACTATCGCATCGACGGCGACCCGGATGGGGCGCCAGTGGTCTTCGCCAATTCGCTCGGCACCGATCTGCGGCTCTGGGACGACGTTGTGGACCGGTTGCCCGCCGGGCTGAAACTCGTCCGCTACGACAAGCGTGGACATGGGCTCTCCTCGGCCCCTCCGGCCCCTTATGCAATGGGCTCGCTGGTGCGCGACGCCGAACGCCTGCTCGACCATCTCGATCTCCGCGATTGCGTCTTCGTCGGGCTATCCATCGGCGGCATGATCGCGCAGGGCCTGGCCGTCAAACGGCTCGACCTGGTGCGCGCCATAGTGCTTTCGAACACCGCCGCCAGGATTGGCCAGCCCACGATGTGGGAAGAGCGTATCTCCGCCGTGCGCGCGGGCGGGATCGAGTCGCTGGCTGACAGCATCCTTGAACGCTGGTTCTCGCGCCCGTTCCGCGATACGAGCGAATTCGTGGGCTGGCGCCACATGCTCACACGCCAGCCGGTCGAGGGATATGCCGGTTGTTGCGCCGCCATCGCGGGCACCGATTTCTACACACCGACCTCCGGGTTGCGCCTGCCCTGCCTTGGCATCGCGGGAAGCGAGGACGGCTCCACACCGCCGGATCTGGTCCGCGAGACCGTGAACCTCATTCCCGGCGCACGGTTCGAACTCATCCGCCGCGCCGGCCATTTGCCCTGCGTCGAACAGCCCGACGCCTATGCCCGACTGCTGACGGATTTCCTGCGCGAGATCGGCCATATCGCGCGCTGAAGCCCGTGCCCCCGGATTGCCTTTTGCATGACCGAACGCCATATAGCGGCGCAATGCGCGCATTCTGAACCGGAACAAGACAGCGGAGACCAGAGATGGCCGATTTCCTGCTCATTCACGGGGCCTGCCACGGCGCTTGGTGCTGGCGCGACCTGATCCCGGAGCTGACGGCGCTCGGCCACCGAGCGCGGGCCATCGACCTGCCGGGCCATGGCGCTGATCTCACGCCGATATCCGACATCACCCTGCAATCCTATGCCGACGCGATCCTGTCGGCCATCGACACCCCTGTGATGCTTGTCGGGCATTCGATGGCGGGCTATCCGATATCGCTCGCTGCTGAACAGGCCCCCGAGAAGATCGCCCGCCTGATCTATCTGTGCGCCTATGTCCCCGAGGGCGACAAGACCATGGCCGACAGGCGCCGCGAGGCCCCCGATCAGCCGCTCCTTCCGACCCTGCTCCGGGCCACCGATGGCAAGAGCTTTCGTATCGACCCTGCCAAGACCCGCGAGGTTTTCTATCACGACTGCCCCGAGGGCACCGAGTGCTATGCCAATACGCGCCTCTGCGCCCAGGCCGTCGCACCACAGGAAACCCCCTGCCCGCTGGGCGAGAAATACGCCTCGGTCCCGCGCAGCTATATCCGTTGCATGGATGACCGCACCATCCCGCCCGAATTCCAGGTCACGATGACCGAGGAATGGCCCGCCGCCGATGTTCACGAAATACCCAACGGGCATTCCCCCTTCTTCGCCGACCCTGAGGGACTCGCGGCCCTTCTGGCAAGGATCGCACACTGATGGCCGGGTCCGTTTTTGACAGCCCGCTTTACACCCGCCTCTTTCCCACTGGCGAGGTCGGCCGCCTCTTTACCGACAGCACCGAGATTCGCGCCATGCTGATCGTCGAAGGGACATTGGCCAAGGTTCAGGGCGGCTTGGGCGTTATTCCCGAAACCTCGGGCGCCTTTCTCCACCGGGCCGCGATGGAAGTACAGATCGATCCGGCCGGGTTGGCCAATGCAACGGGCCAGAACGGGGTCAGCGTGCCGGGCCTCGTCGCTGCCTTCCGCAACGCGATCGAGGCGCCCGACCATGCGCAGTTCGTCCACTGGGGCGCCACCAGCCAGGATATCATCGACACCGCGCTGATGCTGCGCCTGAAACAGGTGCTTTCGCATTATGAAACTGCGCTGCGCCGGGTGCTCGCGGCACTGGCAAGGCAGGCCGAAGCCCATGCAGATCTTGCCATGCCCGCCCGCACCTGGGGGCAGCACGCCACCCCGACCAGCTTTGGCGCGACCGCCGCTGCATGGGGGGGTCCGTTGCTGGCGCTGCTGGGCGAGCTCGACTCCCTGCGCGCGCATCTCTGGGTTTCGCTTTCGGGCGCGGCAGGCACCGGCGCAGCGCTGGGGGACAAGGCGGGCGAGACACGCGCAGCGCTGGCCAAGGCGCTGGGCCTTACCGATCCGGGGCATTCCTGGCATACTGACCGGACCCCGATCCTTATGATCGCAGGCTGGATCGCACGGCTCAACACGGCACTCGGAAAGATGGGCGAGGATATGGCCACGCTCGCGATGACCGGCATCGGAGAGGTCCGGCTCGGCAGCTCGGGCTGCTCATCGACCATGCCGCAAAAACAGAACCCGGTCGGCCCCGGCGCGCTTGCCGCGCTCGCCGCACAGGGCACTGCGCTCAATGCTGCGATCCAGGGCGCGGGGCTGCACCGGCTCGACCGCGACGGTCCGGCTTGGTTCACCGAATGGTTGGCCTTGCCGCAGCTCTGCCTTGGCGGGGCGGCGGCACTGGAACACGCCCGAGACCTTGCCGAAACGCTCATCCCACTCCCCGAGGCGATGACCACCGCCCTGAACAACGGCCAGGGTCTAATCCATGCAGAGGCGCTCAGCTTCGCGCTCGCGGCAAAAATGCCCCGCCCCGAGGCCCAGGCCGAGGTCAAGGCACTCTGCACCAAGGTCTCCGAAACCGGTTGCCCCCTGCGCGATCTCGCAGGCGAAGCGCATCCCGACCTCGATCTTTCGGCGGTCTTCGACCCGATCCGCCAACTGGGAGAGGCCCCCGTTGCCGCGCGTCGCTTTGCCGATGCGGTCCACGCCCTGCCTGAACCGCAAGCGTCGGAATGACATAACCTTGCCCGGGGCCATCCACACCGCGCAGGCCCCGCCAAACCAATGAATTTCGTGTATTCCAATCCTTGCGACCGTGACCCCCGCTCATGCCCACCGCCCGCCTGTCCGTTCTTTTCATTGTTCTGACCGTGGTGATCGACGCCATGGGAATTGGTCTCATCATGCCGGTCATGCCCGCGCTGATTGCCGAGGTCGAGGGCACCAGCATTGCGCAGGCCGCCATTTGGGGCGGCGTGCTCTCGACCGCCTTTGCGGTGATGCAGTTCCTCTTTGCGCCTCTTATCGGCGCATTGTCGGATCGTTTCGGGCGCCGCCCGGTCCTGCTCATCTCGCTCGTGGTAATGGCCACCGATTACGTGGTCATGGCACTGGCCGGCTCGATCTGGCTGTTGCTTGCCGGCCGGGTGGTCGGCGGGATCACGGCAGCCACCCATTCCACCGCCAACGCCTATATGGCCGACATTTCCGAACCGCATGAGAAGGCCGCCCGTTTTGGGCTGGTCGGGGCAGGGTTCGGCCTCGGTTTCGTGCTCGGACCCGTGCTGGGCGGCCTGCTGGCCGAGTTCGGCACGCGCGCACCGTTCTGGGCGGCCGCGGCGCTTGCGCTGGCCAATGCCGGGCTTGGCGCGCTGGTGCTGCGCGAAACGGTATCCGATGCGATTCGCCGCCCTTTCCGCTGGTCGCGCGCCAACCCGTTCGGGGCGCTGCGCTCGATCACCGCCTTCCCCGGGCTGCGTCCAATCCTCGCGGTCTATTTCCTATACCAGGTGGCGGGCATGGTCTATCCGGCGATCTGGGCCTATTTCACAACCCTGCGCTTTGGCTGGACCGAGGCGACGATCGGCCTGTCGCTGGGCATCTACGGGCTTTTCTTCGGCCTGGTGCAGGGCTTTGGCGTGCGTCCGGCCATGGCGCGGCTGGGTTACCGCGGCACGGTGATATTCGCGCTCCGGATAGAATTCGTTGCGCTGATCATGACCGCATTCATCCCTTCGGGAACCGTGCTGCTGATGCTGATCCCCGTGGTCGCGCTGGGGGCCGTGGGCCTGCCCGCGCTTCAGGGTGCGATGTCACAGGCCGTGGCCGACGATGCGCAAGGCGAACTGCAAGGCGTGCTGACCTCGGCCAATTCCATGGCGATGATCATCGCCCCACTGACCATGACCCAGAGCTTTGCCGCCTTCACCCGCGAGGACACCGCGCTCTACCTGCCCGGCGCGCCGTTTCTGCTGGCCGCCATGCTGATGGCGCTTTGCCTGTTGCTCTTCACACGCGGTTCCGTTTCGTCAGGCCGCTGAAATCACCCAATTTGGCACTTGCACATGCGCCCCTCATGGGGCCAGTCTCGCGCGCAAATCCAACAGGAGGCACGAGAACACCATGACCGCCATCAAAGCCGCCGTATGCCATGAATTCGGCCAGCCGCTCACCATCGAAACCGTCGATCTGCGCGCCCCGGAAATGGGCGAGATCGAGGTGACGCTCGAGGCCGTGGCGATCTGCCATTCCGACATCTCCTTCGCCGAAGGCGCATGGGGCGGCACGCTTCCGGCCGTCTATGGCCATGAGGCCGCCGGAAAGATTTCCGCCGTTGGCGCGGGTGTGCGCGATTTCAACGTCGGCGACGATGTGCTCGTGACGTTGATCCGCGCCTGCGGCACCTGTCCCTCCTGTGCAGGCGGCAAGCCGACGATCTGCGAAACGCCCTATAACGGCGACCTGGGGCCCCTCGCCATGCCCGACGGCTCGACCCTTCATCAGGCGATGGCCTGCGGCGCTTTTGCCGAGAAGGTCGTCGTCGATCAAAGCCAGATCGTGAAACTGCCCGCCGACATGGAAAAGGATGTGGCCTGCCTGCTGTCTTGCGGCGTCATCACCGGCGTCGGTGCCGTGGTGAACGCCGCCAACTTCAAGGCCGGTCAGGATGCGGTGGTGATCGGCGCGGGCGGCGTCGGGCTCAATGCCATCCAGGGCGCACGCATCGCCGGTGCACGGCGCATCGTCGCCGTGGACATGAGCGAGGAGAAACTTGCCGACGCGATGGAATTCGGCGCCACCGATGGGGTGCTGGCCACTGACCCGAAACCCTGGCGCGCGGCGATGAAGGCGATGGGGCGCGGCGCGGATGCGGTCTTTGTCACAGTCGGCGCAATCCCGGCTTATGACGCGGCGCCGCGCTATCTGGCCCGCGGCGGCAGGGTGGTGATGATCGGCATGCCCCACTCTTCCGACGTCTCGACATATTCTCCCGTGGTCATGGCCGCCGTGGGCCAGGGCATGGTCGGCTCCAAGATGGGCGACGTGGTGATCCGCCGCGACATCCCGTGGATGATCGACCTTTACCAGCAGGGCCGCCTGAAACTCGACGAACTGATCTCGAACCGCTGGCAACTCGACCAGATCAACGACGCCATCGCCGACACCAAATCCGGCAGCGCGCGCCGCAACGTCATCCTGTTCTGACACTCACGGGGTTGCGTTCCGCGCTGCCCCCGGGCGAAGTTGCTCCGAATCCCGCACCCAACGGAGCCACGTCCATGAAACTCGCCGATCTCGACATCATCGTCACCGCCCCCCCGGCACCGGGATGGGGCGGGCGCTACTGGATCCTTGTCAAGCTCACCACCGACACCGGCATTACCGGCTGGGGTGAATGCTATGCCGCCTCGGTCGGCCCCGAGGCGATGAAACATGTCATCACGGACGTCTTCACCCGCCACATGGAGGGCGAGAACCCCGAAGAGATCGAGCTGATGTTCCGCCGCGCCTATTCCTCGGGCTTCACCCAGCGCCCCGACCTGACCGTGATGGGCGCCTTTTCCGGCCTTGAAATCGCCTGTTGGGATATCCTCGGCAAGGACCGTGACCGTCCGGTTCACGCGTTGATAGGCGGGCGCATGAACGACCGCATCCGCGCCTATACCTATCTCTACCCCCTGCCCGACCAGGATCTCGAAACCTTCTGGACCGACGCAGACGCCGCCGCGGTCAGCGCCGCGGATGCGGTGGCGCGCGGCTACACGGCGGTCAAGTTCGACCCCGCGGGCCCCTACACGATGCGCGGCGGTCACATGCCAGCCATGTCCGACATCTCGACTTCGGTCGCCTTCTGCAAGGCGATCCGCGAGGCGGTGGGCGACCGTGCCGACCTTCTCTTTGGCACCCATGGCCAGTTCAACACCGCCGGTGCGATCCGGCTGGGCCAGGCGATCGAGCCCTATTCGCCGCTCTGGTTCGAGGAACCCACGCCCCCCGATCACATCGAGGACATGGCCCGGGTCGCGCGAAATGTCCGCATCCCCGTCGCCACCGGCGAGCGGATGACAACCAAGTCCGAATTCGCTGCCGTGCTGCGCGCCGGGGCGGCCGAGATCCTTCAACCGGCGCTGGGGCGCGCGGGCGGAATCTGGGAAATGAAGAAAACCGCCGCCATTGCCGAGGTCTTCAACGCCCAGATCGCTCCGCATCTCTATGCCGGTCCCGTCGAATGGGCCGCCAATATCCAGCTGGCCGCTTCGATCCCGAACATCCTGCTTCTGGAAACCATTGAAACCGATTTTCACCGCGACCTGATCGGCGGCACGATTTCGGTCGAGAACGGGTTCGTGACGCCATCCTCCGCCCCCGGCCTCGGAATCGAGGTCAACGAAAAGCTGGCCCGCGCCCACCCCTACAACGGCACGGGCCTGCACCTTCAGATGCAGGATGCGCCCTGCGATTATGCGAACGGCAACAATTTTCAGGGGGGCGCACCTGTCAAAAACCTGTAATCTTGGCGTTTGCCACTTACATATGCTAAATACCGCATGGATCACCAGTAAGGAGCATGAGCTTGTACGCCAAGGCCCCCCCTGCACCGCCCACCGAAATGGCCCGCAGCGCCGCGAGTGCGGCCACCTATCTCAAGACGCTCGCCCATGAGGGGCGGCTCATGATTCTGTGCCATCTTGGCTCGGGCGAGAAATCGGTGGGCGAACTGGAGGAATTGCTCGACATCCGACAGGCCGCGGTGAGCCAGATGCTCGCTCGCCTGCGCGAGGAAGAACTCGTCAAGACCCGGCGCGACGGCAAGACGATATATTACAGCCTCGCGGATGAAAGCACCTACGAGGTGATATCCCTGCTTTACCGGCTTTTCTGCGGCCCCGGTGACGCCCGGCCCGGCGACCAGAACAGTTGTGACTGAAACAGGCGAGGCCACCCTGGTATCCTGACCTTGCGTCACCATCCGACGCCCCCCACACACCGGGCAGGAGAAACATCTTGGCCTGTGGCACCGTGCGTGTAATCTCCCCCGAAAAAGCGGGAGGAGATCACCATGACCATCTACAAGAGCCGGTTCCCCGATGTGGCGCTGACCGACAAGTCCATCACCCAACGCGTATTCGAGGGCATTGACCCCGACAAGACCATCCTGATCGACGGCCCATCGGGGCGAGCAATGACCGGGGCGCAATTCATCGGCGGGGTAAAGTCACTTGCCGGCGGGTTGACCCAGCGCGGGTATGGCGCGGGCAAGGTGGTGGCGCTAATGGCGCCCAACATTCCCGAATATTGCGTAGTCTTTCACGCCAGCGCCTGGGCGGGCGGGACCGTGACCACGATCAATCCCACCTATACCGCGCATGAGGTCAACCACCAGCTCACCGATGCAGGCGCCGATGTTATCGTGACCATCGCCATGTTCGCGGACACCGCGCGCGAGGCCATCAAGGGCACCGGCGTCACCGAGATCGTGATCATCGGCGACGCGCCCGAGGGCATGGTTCCGCTCACACAACTCATGGGCGCCCCGATGGAGGAACAGGTCCCTGTCGACGTGGCCGAGCAGGTCGTCGCCCTGCCCTATTCCTCGGGCACCACCGGCCTGCCCAAGGGTGTGATGCTCACCCATCAGAACCTTGTCGTGAATATCGACCAATCGCTCGTCCCCGCCGATGTGCAACCGGGCGAGATGACCGTTGCCTTCCTGCCGTTCTTTCACATCTACGGGCTCGAAGTGCTGATGAACATCTATCTCGCCGCCGGTGGCGGGCTTGTCACCATGCCGCGCTTTGACCTGGAGATGTATCTCAAACTGGTCGAGCAATATGAAACCCCTCGCCTCTGGATCGTCCCGCCCGTTGCGCTGGCGCTGGCCAAGCATCCACTGGTCGATCAGTTCGACCTCGGCCATGTCGAACAGGTCAATTCCGCCGCCGCTCCACTCGGCGCCGACCTGGCGCTGGCGATGGGGGCGCGGCTGAGCACCAATGCGACGCAAGGCTACGGCATGACCGAGCTTTCACCGGTCAGTCACATCTCGCCGCAGGGCAAGGGCAAACCCGGCGCCTCGGGCGTGTCGATCTCGAATACCGAATGCCGCATCGTGAATCCCGAAACGCTTGAGGACATGCCCCCGGGCGAGGATGGAGAGCTTTGGGTGCGTGGGCCACAAGTGATGAAGGGCTATCTCAATAATGACAAAGCCACCGCCGAAACCATTGTCGAGGGTGGATGGCTACGCACCGGCGACATCGCCCACTTCGACGAAGATGGCTATCTCTACATCACCGACCGGCTCAAGGAACTGATCAAATACAAGGGGTTTCAGGTCGCCCCGGCAGAACTCGAGGCCGAACTTGTCACGCATCCCGCGATTGTCGACGCCGCAGTGATCGGCATCCCTGACGATGATGCGGGTGAATTGCCCATGGCCTTCGTCGTGGCATCACCCGGTGCCGAGCCACCGACGCTGGAGTCGGTCCAGGACTACCTCGAAACCCGGCTTGCCCATTACAAACAGGTACGCCTGCTCGAAGTGGTCGACGAGATCCCCAAATCCGCCAGCGGCAAGATTCTTCGGAGGTTCCTGCGCGATCGAGTCGCCTCGGGCTGATCGCCGGTTTTCAGAACGCCTGGCGAAATGGACCTCTGATCTCGCCATGGTCTGAGGTCCATTTAGGTCATGCCACCGCCATATCCCGGATGTCAGGACCGTATCATGGCTCTTGGCCGCAGTGCCTTTCGATTACATCAGACTGAAATTCCTGCTATTTCAGATAAATGGAAATCGTTCTCGTCACCACGGTCATCGCATCGCTGTTTTTGGTGATCGGCGCGGCCGAACCGCTTGCGGCGTGGCTGCGCCTGCCGTTCAGCGTGATACTCGCCGTCCTGGGCATTCTGATCGGGACGGGTGCGATCTTTTTCCTGCGGACCGAACTGACAGATGCACTGAACCCTGTGGCCGAGGCGCTTGTCGGACTGCCGATTCGCTCGAACGTCTTTCTCTATGTCTTCCTGCCGACCTTGTTGTTTCAGGCAACGCTGGGCATGAACCTGCGCCGGATGCTGGACGACTGGGTGCCGATCCTGGTGCTTTCGGTCGTGGCCGTGGTGGTGGCGACACTCAGCGTGGGTTACGCGCTGTCATGGGTCAGCGCGCTGCCGCTTGCGGCCTGCCTGCTGATCGGCGCGATCGTGTCGACAACCGATCCTTCCGCGGTTGTCTCGATCTTCCGCTCGATTTCCGCGCCGCGCCGGCTGGCACGGATCATCGAAGGCGAAAGCCTGCTGAACGACGCCGCGGCCATCGCGCTCTTCGGCCTGTTCATGGGCTTCGTGATGCTGGGGATACCGGATCCCGACCTCGGCAAGGCACTGGCCCGCTTCCCGCTCCTCGTCGTCGGCGGCGCCTTCACCGGCTGGCTGGCCGCGCGGATAGCGGTGTGGTTCATGGCACTCTTCAGGCGGCATGAACTGGCGCAAATCTCGATTTCGGTCGCACTGCCCTACCTGGCGTATATAACGGCCGAGCAGAGCATCGGCGCGTCGGGCGTGATCTCG
>HLSNC_1000077_pt1 | contig 144570 bp, 137 predicted proteins | sample HotLakmetagenome_2_FD_14041 | JGI IMG/M metagenome (IMG submission 14041)
TGTTTTGCGGAAGATTCGAGTCCCATCCGGGATGCCACAGAACCACCGCTGCTTTGCCACATTTTCGGAAAAAAGCTGCCGTTCGGCTTGCGACCCCATTCCCGACATTCAACGCTCAGACTATACGAGGGGGATGCACGTTATCAGCAAGCACAATTCCGAAGAGGCAGGCGACGCGATCCGCGACATCTTGATGATGTATGTGGATCTGGCGGAAGCCACCGCCGGGTTTGGCCACAACGCGGATGTCTATGTTCGTTTTGATCCACTCAAGTTCGTTGATGCTGAGGTCGAAGACGACGGTCGTTACCACGTCGATCTAGAATTGCTCCGATCAGGATCAGCAATTGCGATCCTGTGCGCCTTATACAACGCTTGGACCGAAGAGCAGAAGTTAAAGGGACACCCTCTGACTGAACGCTTTCAAGCTGCTATCGACGCAGGAAGGTTTCGCCGCTTTCCAGACATCGAAGGAGTGATCCTTGAAGCCATTCGTCGCAATTGTGCGCCCATTGAGGACCGGTGGTTGGACGATGCTGTCAGACCAATTTATGAAAAATACGTGATCGGATACTTTGCTCGACTGGCAAGACAAGACCGCTCCGAGCCAGCTAATTAACAGCAAAAATCCACCCACCTCCGGTCATTTCCCTTACAGGCGGGCTCTCCTGAAAGCGGTCACCACCTTCGTCTCCTGATCACGAATGCGCATCCGCGATCGCCACGGCCAGCGCGTCCGCCGCGTCGGCCCCCGCGATCGCCGCTCCGGGGAGCAGGACGCGCAGCATGGCCTGTACCTGGGCCTTGTCCGCCCCGCCGGTTCCGACCACCGATTGCTTGACCCGCCGCGCCGCGTGTTCGCGCACGGCCAGCCCCGCCGCCCCGCACGCCGCGAGCACCGCGCCGCGCGCCTGGGCGAGCTTGAGCGTGGATTGCGGGTTCTTGTTGAGGAACACCTCCTCGCACGCCGCGCGCTGCGGCGCGTATTGCGCGATCACCGCGGCGATCTCCCGCTGCAGCAAGGCAAGCCGCTCCGCCATCGGCGCCGAACTCGGCGTCGGCACCTCGCCGTTCGCGACATGCGACAGCCGCGCGCCCTCGCTGCGGATCACGCCCCAGCCGGTGCAGGACAGCGAGGGATCGAGGCCGAGGATGACCACGCCCGCCCTGCCCTCAGCCGAGCCCGAACCGCAGGCCGACCCGCCACAGCAAGGCGGTGAGGAAGGCGGCGCCGAGCGCGAGCGCGAAAAGCCATTCGAGGCGGCTCACGCCCCGAGCTTCTCCATCACCTCGTCCGGGATTTCGTAATTGCCCCACACGGTCTGCACGTCGTCGTCATCGTCGAGCGCGTCGATCAGCTTCATCAGCGTGCCGGCAGTGCCCTCGTCGAGTTGCACGGTGATGTTGGGCTTCCACGCGAGCTTGACGTTCTCCGCCTCGCCCAGAGTCCTTTCGAGATCGCCAGCGACCTGGTGGAGATCGTCCGCCGCGGTCCAGATCGTGTGCCCGTCCTCCGAGCTCTCGATGTCGAGCGCGCCCGCTTCCATCGCGGCTTCGAGCACCTTTTCCTCGTCGCCGGCGCTCGCCGGATATTCGATCAGGCCGAGCCGTTCGAACCCGTGCTGGACCGAACCCGCCGTGCCGAGATTGCCGCCGTTCTTGGCAAAGCAGGTCCGCACGTTGGTCGCGGTGCGGTTGCGGTTGTCGGTCAGCGCCTCGACGATGATCGCGCTGCCGCCGGGGCCGTAGCCTTCGTAGCGCACTTCCTCGTAGCTCTCGTCGTCACCACCGCTCGCCTTGTCGATCGCCCGCTGGATGTTGTCCTTGGGCATGGACTGGGCCTTGGCGTTGTTGACCGCGAGGCGCAGGCGCGGATTCATGTCGGGATCGGGCGCGCCCATCTTCGCCGCCACGGTGATCTCGCGCGAAAGTTTCGAGAAGAGATTGGAACGCTTTTTGTCCTGGGCACCTTTGCGATGCATGATGTTCTTGAATTTGGAATGGCCTGCCATGGGGACTCTTCGTAAGCCGGTGTTGAAATCAGCCTGCCCATTAGCCGCATGACGGGCGAAATCACAAGTGCGCGCAGCGAGGGCGCGCTCGCGCCGACGATGCGCGGGCAATGGGCCGACCTGCTGGCCTTCCTGAGGCACCCCTACCTGCCCGAACGCCTGCTGCCGCCGGGCCAGTCGGCGCGGCTGGTGGCGCGGCTGTTCGCGCTCGACCTCGTGGCCATCGCCGGGTTCGCCGTACTCGCCCTGACTGCGGTGGGGCTGGAACTGCCGGAAAACTACAATGCCACCCTCGGCCTCGGCGCTCAGACCATCGTCCTGCTCGTGATCGTCGCCCCGGTGCTGGAGGAAATCGTCTTTCGCGGCTGGCTGTCGGGCCGGCCGGGCACGATCCTTGCCCTGTTCTGGGCCGGCGCAGGGCTCGCCGGGCTGGCGCTGTTCGGGGCGGGTGCGGGGCCTGCCGGGCCGATCGCGGCGCTGATCGGGCTGGTCCTTGCGGCGGCGATGCTGGTGGCGCTGCGCGGCCGCCCGCCCCTGCCGGCGTTCGAGCGGCATTTCGCATGGTTCTTCTGGGCAAGCGCGATCCTGTTCGCGGCGGTCCATCTTGCCAATTACGAAGAAGGCGCGCTCGCCATCCTGCTGCCGCTCTTGGTCCCCCAATTCGTGCTCGGGACGCTGGCGGGCCATGTCAGGGTGCGCTGCGGCCTCGTGTGGTCGATGCTGCTCCACGCGGCCCACAACGGCTTTGCCGTGGGCATCGCCCTCGTCGCGCTGTCGCTCGAACCGGCCGGCTGATCCGGCGCGCTCAGACCTTCACCGCGGTCCCGCTCGCGCTCACCATCAGCATCGAGCCGGTGTCACCGATCACCTCGTAATCGAGGTCGATGCCGACCACCGCGTTGGCCCCGCGGCTCGCCGCCTCGGCCTGCAATTCGGCGATCGCCTCGTCGCGGGCCTGCGAAAGGATGCGCTCGTAGCTGCCCGAGCGCCCGCCGACGATGTCGCGGATATTGGCGAATAGGTCGCGGAACAGGTTCGCCCCGACGATCACCTCGCCCACGACGATGCCGCAATATTCCTGGATCGGGCGGCTCTCGATCGTCGGGGTGGTGGTGACGATGACGCCGCGCGCGTCCTTCCATTCGCCTGGCATGAATTCGCTCTCCTGGATGTCCGGCCCGCGTGTGTTGTTGGCATAACACGCCGCCGGTCGCAAGATCGCTCAGCCGTTCACCACGCTGCCGCCATTGGGGTGGAGCACCTGCCCGCTCATGTAGGACGAATCCTCGCAGGCGAGGAACAGGAAGGCCGGGGCGACCTCGTTGGGTTCGCCCGCCCGGCCCATCGGCACGTCCTCGCCCCAGTCGTCCATCTCCTCTTCCGGCATCCCGCCGCACGGATTGAGCGGGGTCCAGATCGGCCCCGGCGCGACGGCGTTCACGCGGATGCCGTGCCCGATCAGGTTCTCGCTGAGCGAGCGGGTGAAGGCGGTGATCGCGCCCTTGGTCGCCGAATAGTCGAGCAGGATCGGCGAGCCCTTGTACATGGTCACGCTGGTGCAGTTGACGATGGTCGCGCCCGCCTTCAGGTGCGGACGGGCGGCCTTGGCGAGATAGAACATCGAGAAGATGTTCGACTGGAAGGTGCGCTGGAGCTGCTCGGGGGTGATGTCGGTGACATCGTAGTCGGGGTGCTGTTCGCCCGCGATCTGGATCACGCTGTCGATCCGGCCGAAGCGTTCGATCACCGCGTCGACCAGCCGCTGCGCCTCGCCCTCCGCGCCGAGATCGCCCGCGAGCGTGAGCACTTCGGCGCCCTCGGCCTCGCACAGTTCCTTCGTCCTGGCGGCGTCGTCGTGCTCCTCGAGATAGGCGATCGCGATGTTCGCCCCTTCGCGCGCGAACAGCACGGCGGTCGCCCGCCCGATGCCGCTGTCGCCGCCGGTCACGATCGCGACCTTGCCCTGCATCCGGCCCGAACCTGGATAGCGCGGCTGCCATTCGGGCTTCCTCTCGAGCGCGCTTTCATGGCCGGGAAGGTCCGGCTCCTCGTCGATCGGTTCGATGAAGGTCGCGTTCGCGGTGTGTTTCTGCTCCGTCATGATGGGCGGTCCTCTCGTCCTTGAACAAGCGACCAACCCTGCTGCGCGCGCGCCCGTTCCGCCCCTGCCGACCGGGCGGGCAGGCCGAGCGACGGGACGCGCGAGCGGAGCCCGGCGGGCGTTCAGCGCATCCCGAGCGCGGCCATGTAGGTTTCGAGGATCGTTTCCTGTTCGGAGCGGTCGTCGGGCTTCATCTTCCGCAGGCGGATGATCTGGCGCATGATCTTGGTGTCGTACCCGACCGCCTTCGCCTCGGCATAGACGTCGCGGATGTCGTCGGCGATGCCCTTCTTCTCTTCCTCGAGGCGCTCGATCCGCTCGATCAGGAGGCGCAGGCGGTCATCAGTGGGTTGGGCGTCGCTGGCTTCGGCCATTGGTCAGGTCACTCCGGATGGGTGGGAATCGGTTCGGCGCCCCGGATAGGCAAAGGCCGCGTGCCGCAAAAGGCCGCTTTCCACAGGGGCGGGAAAGCGGCGGGGATAATTCGCCTCAGCCCCGGTCGGCCGCGTTGCGCGCGATCGAACGCTCCATCGCGGCGAGCTGTTCGGGCGTCGCCTCCTTCTGCCGGGTCGCCTTCCACTCCTCCATCGGCATCCCGTGGACCAGCGCGCGCGCCGCCGCCTTGTCGCCTTCGTATCCGGCATCGCGGATCCAGTCGGCCAGGCAATTGCGGCAGAATCCCGCGAGCCCCATCAGCTCGATGTTCTGCGCGTCGTGGCGGTGGCGCAGGTGGCGCACCAGCCGCCGGAAAGCGGCCGCGGCCACCGCGTCGTCGAGCTCATCTAGCGGGTCGGCGGAATCGGTCATCCCGGCTTTTCCTTGAGTTGCAAACTTGCTGTGCCATAGGCCTTTGCCATGGCGAAAAGCGATCAGGCAAGGATCGACCCGCGCGGTCGCAAGGTCAAGATTCTGGCGACGATCGGCCCGGCAAGCCGTTCTCCCGACATGCTGCGCCGCCTGTTCCGCGCCGGGGCGGACGCCTTCCGCCTCAACATGAGCCACGGCAGCCATGACGATCACGCCGCGGCGGTCCGCACGATCCGCGCGCTGGAAAAGGAATTCGCCCGTCCCATCGCCATCCTCGCCGACCTGCAGGGGCCGAAACTGCGCGTCGGCGCGTTCGAGGGCGGCGAGGCGGTGATCCGCCACGGCAGCCACTTCACGCTCGACCGCGACGAGACGCCGGGGGATGCGAGCCGCGTGTGCCTGCCCCACCCCGAGCTTTTCGGCCTGCTCGAACGCGGCCAGCGCCTGCTCATCAACGACGGCAAGATCCGCCTCGTCGTGCGCGAGGCGGACGACACGCGGATCCGCTGCTCGGCCGAGGTCGGCGGGGTGATCTCGGACCGCAAGGGCGTCAACGTGCCCGATGCCGAGGTCCCGATCCCTGCGTTGACCGAGAAGGACCGCAGGGATCTCGCCTTCGCGATGGATCACGGCGCGGACTGGATCGCGCTCTCCTTCGTCCAGCGGCCCGAGGACATCGCCGAGGCGCGCAAGCTGATGGGCAGCGAGGGCGCGCTTTGCGCCAAGATCGAGAAACCGCAGGCGGTGCGGCGCCTTGCCGAGATCATCGAGCTTTCGGACGGCATCATGGTCGCGCGCGGCGATCTCGGCGTGGAACTCGAACCCTTCGAGGTTCCGCCGCTGCAGAAGCGCATCGTCAACGAAAGCCGCCTTGCCGGAAAGCCGGTGATTGTCGCGACGCAGATGCTCGAGTCGATGATCGAAAGCCCGATCCCGACCCGCGCCGAGGTCTCCGACGTCGCCAACGCGGTCTATGACGGGGCGGACGCGGTGATGCTCTCGGCCGAAAGCGCTGCTGGCGACTGGCCGGAGGAATCGGTCGCGATGATGCACCGGATCGCCGGGCAGGTCGAACGCGACGAGGGTTACAAGGAGCGCGTGCGCTTCCTCGAGACGCTGCCCGATGCGACGACCTCCGATGCCCTCGCCCATTCCTGCATGACCATCGCCGACACCGTCCCGATCAGCGCGATCACCGTGTTCACCTCCTCCGGCGCCACCGCGCGGCGCGTCGCGCGCGAGCGGCCCGCGACGCCGATGCTGGTGCTCACCCCGTCGATGCGGACCGCGCGGCGGCTCGGCCTGCTATGGGGCGCGCACGCCGTGGCGACGCGCGACATCGGCAGTTTCGAGGAGATGATCGGCAAGGGCAAGCGCATGGCCCTGCGTCATGGTTTCGGTAAGGCGGGATCGAAGCTGATCGCGCTGGCCGGGGTTCCGTTCGGCACGCCGGGGGCGACCAACCTGCTGCATATCGTCACCCTGTCGGGGAACGAGCTGGAACGGCGCGAGCGGTAGCCTGTTTCGTCCGCCGCGGGTGACGCGGGTCCCGGCACCACCCGATCCCGTTCCAATTTCCCGGTTTGCCGCGATTTTCCGGATCGCGCAGCAATTTCACGGCGCTGGAAATCGCTCTATGCCTCCGCCGCCTGTGCCAGCCGCGCCCGCGCCTCGTCCTCCCCGATCAGCGGGAGCAGTTCGCCCATGTCGGGGCCGTGATCCATGCCGGTGAGTGCCTGCCTCAGCGGAAGGAACAGCGCCCTGCCCTTGCGGCCGGTTTGCTCCTTGAGCGCGGCGGTGAGCGCGCCCCACGGATCCTCGCCCCATGCGAGGGCTTCGGCTGCCTCGGCGAGGTAGGCGCGGTCCTCCTCGGCGAAATCCGGTTGTTCGATCGGGCCGGTGACGAGGCGCCACCATTCGTCGGCCTCGGCCACGGTCTTGACGTTCGGACGAACGGCGTGCCACCCGGCCTCGTCCATCCCCTCGGGCAGGCGATCCTTCACCGCCGCGAACGGCATCTGGTGGACGATGGCGGTGTTGATCCGCTCGAGCTCGGTCTCGTCGAACCTGGCCGGGGCGCGCCCGAAGGTCGACAGGTCGAAGCCCTCGACCAGCGCCGCGCGGTCCGCAATCGGTTCGACGGGGTGCGAGGTGCCGAGCCGCGCGAGCAGGGCGACGATCGCCTCCGGCTCGATCCCGCGCTCGCGCAGGGCGTCGCAGCCGAGCGAGCCGAGACGCTTCGACAGCTTGCCCTCCCTGCCGACCAGCAGGGCCTCGTGGGCGAAATCGGGGACCTCTTCCGCTCCATCATGCTGCGCAGCGAAGCCTGCAGCATGAAGCGCGGTAAACATCTGAATCTGAACGGCTGTATTGCTGACATGGTCCTCGCCGCGGAGCACCTGCGTCACCCCCATGTCGACATCGTCGACCGTGCTCGGCAGCATGTAGAGCCATGACCCGTCGGCGCGGCGGATGACCGGGTCGGAAAGCTGCGCCGGGTCGAAGCGCTGGGGGCCGCGGATGCCGTCTTCCCAGACGATCGGCTCTTCGTGGTCGAGCTTGAACCGCCAATGCGGCGCGATGCCCTCGGCCTCCTTCGCGGTGCGCGCGGCGTCGGTCAGTTCGAGCGCGGCGCGGTCGTAGATCGGGGGCAGGCCGCGGCCGAGCCGGATCTTGCGCTTGAGTTCGAGCTCCTGCGCGGTTTCATAGGCGGGGTAGATGCGCCCGGCGTCGCGGAGCGCGGCAAAGGCCGCCTCGTAACGGTCGAGCCGTTCGGACTGGCGTTCTTCGCGATCCCACCCGAGCCCGAGCCAGGCGAGGTCCTCGCGGATCGCCGCGACGAATTCCTCCCGGCTGCGCTCCGCATCGGTATCGTCGATCCTGAGGATGAATTGGCCGTCGCCCTTGCGCGCCAGCATCCAGTTGTTGAGCGCGGTGCGGATATTGCCGACATGAAGGCGGCCGGTCGGCGAGGGCGCGAAGCGGGTGGTGGTCATGGCCCCCGCGGTAAAACGACCCGCTGCGCGCGGCAAGCGCTTGCGCGCGGCGCGCGACCAGCGTCGGTCAGGCCGAACGGATCTCGGCCGAGAACAGCGCCAGACCGGCGTCCCACAGACGCTCGATCCGTTCGGGACGGACGAGGCCGACGAGACTGTGCATGAAGCTGTCCCGGTCGCCCTCGCCCACGGCGTCGAGCATGGCGCCGATGGTCGCCTCGTCATGGGTCAGGTGGCAGCAGCAGAAGCGCGAGACGTGGACGTTCTCCGGCCAGCTCGCCGCGATCGCCTGCGACAGGGCGAGCGCCTTGGCCGCAATTTCGACCCCGCCGAGGCGTACCGTCAGTTCGGGCACGGGATCGCGCCGCACCCGCTCATGCGCGGCGATGAGGCGGAGCGCATAGACGAAGCGCGCCGCCAGCGGACCGAGCGCATCGAGGCGCACCGGCTGCGCGAGCTGCGCGATGAGCGATTGGGTGCGGGCGGTGGGGGTGCGGTGCTGCGTCATGGAAACCTCTCTTGCGTCTGCGTCGACTCGGTGCTCGCATTATTGAGAGTGATTTGCAATATCGAAATTGACTTTCCGCAAACCCGCAAGAAAAACCCCGCCGGAGGCGCGCTGCCTCCGGCGGGGTGTTTTCGTTCGCACCGCACGGGTCGTCCGTCGTGCGAGGGGGCGCCTACTCTTCGGAAGGAGCCTCGGCGGTGTCGCCGGCCGGGGCGCCGCCGCCCATCGCGGCCTTCATCGCTTCCTCGGAGGGAACCGCATCGGCCTCGGGCTCCTGCTCGGCGGCACCCGCCGCGGCGAGCGCTTCCTGCTGCTTCTTCCACGCCGCCTTGAGCGCGGCATCGCGGCTGGAGGCGGTGACGCGCATCCGGTTCATCGCCGCGCCGGTCCCGGCGGGGATGAGACGGCCCACGATCACGTTCTCCTTGAGGCCGATCAGCGTGTCCTTCTTGCCCTCGACGGATGCCTGGGTAAGCACGCGGGTCGTCTCCTGGAAGGACGCCGCGGAGATGAAGCTGCGGGTCTGGAGCGACGCCTTGGTGATGCCGAGCAGGACCGGCTTGCCCTCGGCGGGCTGCTTGCCCTTGGGCAGCTTGCCGTTGATCTCGAGCATCTCGGCATGATCGACCTGTTCGCCCGGCAGCAGGGTGGTGTCGCCGCCATCGGTGATCTCGACCTTCTGCAGCATCTGGCGAACGATCACCTCGATGTGCTTGTCGTTGATCTTCACGCCCTGGAGCCGGTAGACCTCCTGGATCTCGTTGACGAGATATTCGGCCAGCGCCTCGACACCGAGGACTTCGAGAACGTCATGCGGGTTCGGCGCACCGGAAATCAGGGTGTCCCCCTTCTTCACGAAGTCGCCTTCCTGGACGTCGATCACCTTGGTCTTGGGGATCAGGTATTCCACCGGATCGCCCTCTTCCGGGATGATCGCGATCTTGCGCTTGGCCTTGTATTCGCGAACGAACTCGATCTTGCCCGAAATCTTGGCGATTACCGACATGTCCTTGGGCAGGCGCGCCTCGAACAGCTCCGCCACCCGCGGAAGACCGCCGGTGATGTCGCGGGTCTTGGCCGCCTCGCGGCTCGCACGGGCGAGGATGTCGCCCGCCTCGACCGTCTGGCCGTCCTCGACCGAAAGCGTCGTGCCCGGGGCCAGCATGTAACGCTGCGCCTCGGTCTCGCCGTCGTCGGTCTGGCCTTCCCCGAGCAGGGTGAGACGCGGGCGAAGGTCTTCCTTCTTCTTGCGGCCCGTCGCCCGGTTCTCGGTCACCACGCGCTGGGCGATGCCGGTCGCATCGTCGGTCTGCTCTTCAAGCGTGGTGCCCTCGATCAGGTCCTTGTAGTGCACGACACCCGAATATTCGGTGATGATCGGCAGGGTGAACGGGTCCCATTCGGCCAGACGATCGCCGATCTTGACCTTGTCGCCATGCTTGAAATGCAGCACGGTCCCGTAGGGCACCTTGTGCATTTCGCGCTCGCGCCCTTCGGCGTCGATCACGGCGATTTCGCCATTGCGGGCGAGGCTCAGGATCCGGCCTTTCTTGTCGGTGATCGTGGGCATGTCGCGGTATTCGATGCGACCGTCCGAGATCGCCTCGAGATGCGAGGTCTCGTTCAGCTGCGCCGCACCCCCGATGTGGAAGGTCCGCATGGTGAGCTGCGTGCCCGGTTCGCCGATCGACTGCGCCGCGATCACGCCGACCGCCTCGCCGATGTTGACCGGCGTGCCGCGGGCAAGATCGCGCCCGTAACAGGTCGCGCACACGCCCTGCTCCGCCTCGCATACGAGCGGCGAGCGGATCTTGGCCGACTGCACTTCGGCGGCCTCGATGTCCTTGACCATCGGCTCGTCGATGAGCGTGCCGGCCTTGACGATCACCTCGCCGGTGGCGGCATTGAGGATGTCCTCGGCGACCGTGCGACCGAGGATGCGTTCGCCGAGCGAGGCGATGACCGAACCGCCCTGCACGATCGCGCGCATTTCGAGCGCGTTCTCGGTCTTGCAGTCGGTCTCGACGATCGTGCAGTCCTGCGACACGTCGACGAGGCGGCGGGTCAGGTAGCCCGAGTTCGCCGTCTTGAGCGCCGTGTCGGCAAGGCCCTTGCGCGCGCCGTGGGTCGAGTTGAAGTATTCAAGGACGTTGAGGCCTTCCTTGAAGTTCGAGATGATCGGGTTCTCGATGATCTCGCCCGAAGGCTTGGCCATCAGGCCGCGCATCCCGGCAAGCTGCTTCATCTGGGCGGGCGAGCCGCGCGCGCCGGAATGGCTCATCATGTAGATCGAGTTGATCGGCGCTTCCTTGCCGTCCTCGTCGATCGGGGTCGCCTTGATCCGCTCCATCATGGCCTCGGCCACCTGGTCGCCGCAACGCGACCAGGCGTCGATCACCTTGTTGTACTTTTCCTGCTGGGTTATGAGGCCGTCCTGGTACTGCTGTTCATAGCCCGCGACGAGTTCCTTGGTCTCCTCGACCAGCCGCTCCTTCGCCTCGGGGATGATCATGTCGTCCTTGCCGAAGCTGATCCCCGCCTTGAATGCGTAACGGAAGCCGAGGCTCATGATCGCGTCGGCGAACAGCACCGTGTCCTTCTGACCGGTGTGGCGATAGACCTGGTCGATGACGTCGCCGATCTCGCGCTTGGTGAGCAGGCGGTTGACGATGTCGAAGGGCACCTTGTGGCTCTTGGGCAGGCATTCGCCGATCAGCATCCGGCCGGGTGTCGTGACGAAACGCTTCATCACCACGTTGCCGTCCTCGGCGGCCTGCGGCACGCGGGCGAGGATGCGGGTGTGCAGCGTCACCGACTTGACCTCGAGCGCCTGGTGCACCTCGGCCATGTCGGAGAAGCGCGGCAGCTTCTCGATCCTGGTCCCGTCCTCTTCTTCGATGAATTCGGGGTGCTTTTCCTGTCGTTCCATCGACAGGTAATAGAGCCCCAGCACCATGTCCTGCGAGGGCACGATGATCGGCTTGCCGTTGGCGGGCGAGAGGATGTTGTTCGTGCTCATCATCAGCACGCGCGCCTCGAGCTGGGCTTCGAGGCTCAGCGGCACATGGACCGCCATCTGGTCGCCGTCGAAGTCCGCATTGAAGGCCGAGCAGACGAGCGGGTGCAGCTGGATCGCCTTGCCCTCGATCAGCACGGGCTCGAACGCCTGGATGCCGAGACGGTGCAGCGTCGGTGCGCGGTTGAGCAGCACCGGATGTTCGCGGATCACCTCGTCGAGGATGTCCCAGACTTCCTTGCGCTCCTTCTCGACCCACTTCTTCGCCTGCTTGAGGGTCATCGACAGACCCTTGGCGTCGAGGCGGGCGTAGATGAACGGCTTGAACAGTTCGAGCGCCATCTTCTTGGGCAGGCCGCACTGGTGCAGCTTGAGTTCGGGACCGGTCACGATCACCGAACGGCCCGAATAGTCGACGCGCTTGCCGAGCAGGTTCTGGCGGAAACGGCCCTGCTTGCCCTTGAGCATGTCGGAGAGCGATTTCAGCGGACGCTTGTTCGCGCCGGTGATGACGCGGCCACGGCGACCGTTGTCGAACAGGGCGTCGACCGCTTCCTGCAGCATTCGCTTTTCGTTGCGCACGATGATGTCGGGCGCGCGCAGTTCGATCAGGCGCTTCAGGCGGTTGTTGCGGTTGATGACGCGGCGGTAGAGATCGTTGAGGTCCGAGGTCGCGAACCGGCCGCCGTCGAGCGGAACGAGCGGGCGCAGTTCCGGCGGGATCACCGGGATCACCTCGAGGATCATCCATTCCGGCCGGTTGCCGGATTCGATGAAGCTTTCGACGACCTTCAGGCGCTTGATGATCTTCTTGGGCTTCAGCGCCGACTTGGTCGTGGCGAGCTCTTCGAGAAGGTCCTCGCGCTCCTGTTCGAGGTCGAGGTCCATCAGCATGACCTTGACCGCCTCGGCACCAATATCGGCGCTGAAGGCGTCCTCGCCATATTCGTCCTGCGCTTCGAGCAGTTCGTCCTCGGTCAGAAGCTGGTACTTCTCGAGCGGGGTCAGGCCCGGCTCGATCACGACATAGCTTTCGAAATAGAGGATGCGCTCGAGCTGCTTGAGCTGCATGTCGAGCAGCAGGCCGATGCGGCTCGGCAGGGACTTCAGGAACCAGATATGCGCGACGGGCGCTGCCAGTTCGATGTGGCCCATGCGCTCGCGCCGGACCTTGGTCACGGTGACTTCGACGCCGCACTTCTCGCAGACGACGCCCTTGTACTTCATGCGCTTGTACTTGCCGCACAGGCATTCGTAGTCCTTCACCGGACCGAAGATGCGCGCGCAGAACAGCCCGTCTCGCTCGGGCTTGAACGTGCGGTAGTTGATCGTTTCGGGCTTCTTGATCTCGCCGAAGGACCACGAACGGATGCGCTCGGGGGACGCGATGCCGATCTGGATCTGGTCGAAGGTTTCCGGCTTCGCGAGCTGGTTGGTGAATTTGGTCAGTTCGTTCATTTTTCAATTCCCTTGAGGGATGAATCGTCGAGGGCGGGAAAGGAGGGGCCGGAACGCCCGCCCCCCTATTCCGCTGCCTCCAGCATATCGCCGTCGTCGCCTTCCTCGTCGTCCGAGAGCGACTTGAGTTCGACATTGAGGCCGAGGCTTCGCATTTCCTTGACGAGCACGTTGAAGCTTTCCGGAATGCCGGCCTCGAAGGTGTCGTCGCCCTTGACGATCGCCTCGTAGACCTTGGTGCGGCCGACCACGTCGTCGGACTTCACCGTCAGCATTTCCTGCAAGGTGTAGGCCGCGCCGTAGGCCTGGAGCGCCCAGACCTCCATTTCGCCGAAGCGCTGGCCGCCGAACTGCGCCTTGCCGCCCAGCGGCTGCTGGGTGACGAGCGAGTAGGGGCCGATCGAACGCGCGTGGATCTTGTCGTCGACGAGGTGGTGGAGCTTCAGCATGTAGATGATGCCCACGGTCACCTTGCGGTCGAACGCCTCGCCGGTGCGCCCGTCATAGAGCGTCGACTGGCCCGAGCTGTCGATCCCGGCCTTGACCAGCATTTCCGACACGTCGGGTTCGCGCGCGCCGTCGAACACCGGAGTCCCCATCGGAACGCCCGCGGTCACGTTGCTGGCGAGTTCGACGATCTGCTCGACCGAGCGGCTCTCGATGTCCTCGACATAGCTGTCGCCATAGACGTCCTTCAGCCGGTCGATGACCGCCTGCGGAGGCTTGGCATTGGCGTAGTCCTCCTCGGCGTTGGGGTTCTCCGCACGCCACTTCTCGAGCTCTTCCTTGATCTCCAGCCCCAGCCCGCGCGCGGCGAAGCCGAGATGCGTTTCGAAGATCTGCCCCACATTCATGCGCGAAGGCACGCCCAGCGGATTGAGCACGAGGTCGACCGGCGTCCCGTCCTCGAGGAACGGCATGTCCTCGACCGGCAGGATGCGACTGATGACGCCCTTGTTCCCGTGACGGCCGGCCATCTTGTCGCCCGGCTGGAGCTTGCGCTTCACCGCGACGAAGACCTTGACCATCTTGAGCACGCCCGGCGCGAGTTCGTCGCCCCGTTCGAGCTTTTCCTTGCGGTCGTGGAACTTCGCATCGATCAGCGCGACGGCTTCGTCGTATTGCGACTTCACCGCCTCGAGCTGGGCCTGGCGCGCGTCGTCGGCGACCGCGAACTTGAACCATTCGTGGCGGTCGATGTCCTGCAGCACCTGCTCGGAGATCTCGATCCCCTTCTTGACGCCCTTGGGCGCGGCCGAAGCGGTCTGGCCGAGCAGCATGTCGCGCAGGCGGTTGTAGGTCGCGCGGTTCAGGATGTTGCGTTCGTCCGCCGCGTCCTTGCGCAGGCGTTCGATCTCCTCGTTCTGGATCGCGCGGGTACGGTCGTCGATCTCGATCCCGTGGCGGTTGAACACCCGGACCTCGACCACCGTCCCGGCAACGCCCGGGGGCAGGCGCAGCGAGGTGTCGCGCACGTCCGACGCCTTTTCGCCGAAGATCGCGCGCAGCAGCTTTTCCTCCGGCGTCATCGGGCTTTCGCCCTTGGGCGTGATCTTGCCGACGAGGATGTCCCCGGGGTGCACTTCGGCGCCGATATAGACGATCCCCGCCTCGTCGAGGTTGCGCAGGGCTTCCTCGCCGACATTGGGGATGTCGCGGGTGATGTCCTCCGGACCGAGCTTGGTGTCGCGGGCCATGACCTCGAATTCCTCGATGTGGATCGAGGTGAACACGTCGTCCTTCACGATGCGTTCGGAGATCAGGATCGAGTCCTCGTAGTTGTAGCCGTTCCACGGCATGAACGCGACGAGGCTGTTCTTGCCCAGCGCCAGTTCGCCGAGATCGGTCGAGGGACCGTCGGCGATGATGTCGCCGGCCTCGATCACCTCGCCCACCTTCACCAGCGGGCGCTGGTTGATGCAGGTGTTCTGGTTCGAACGCTGGAACTTCTGCAGCGTGTAGATGTCGACGCCCGACTGGCCGGGTTCGACATCGCCGATCGCGCGGATCACGATGCGGGTGGCGTCGACCTGGTCGACGATCCCGCCGCGCTTCGCCGCGATCGCCGCGCCGCTGTCACGCGCCACGGTCTCTTCCATGCCGGTGCCGACCCACGGCGCCTCGGCCTTGACCAGCGGCACCGCCTGGCGCTGCATGTTCGAGCCCATCAGCGCGCGGTTGGCGTCGTCGTTTTCCAGGAAGGGGATGAGCGAGGCCGCGACCGAGACGAGCTGCTTCGGCGAGACGTCCATCAGCGTGACCTGCTCGCGCGGGGCCATCAGGTTGTCGCCCGCGTGGCGCGCGGAGACGAGTTCCTCGACGAAGCTGCCGTCCTCGTTCAGTTCGGCCGAAGCCTGCGCGACGGTGTGCTTCTGTTCCTCCATCGCGGAAAGATAGATCACCTCGCTCGTCACCTTGCCGTCCTCGACCTTGCGGTAAGGGGTTTCGATGAAGCCGTACTTGTTGACCCGGCTGAAGCTCGCGAGCGAGTTGATCAGGCCGATGTTCGGGCCTTCGGGCGTCTCGATCGGGCAGATGCGACCATAGTGCGTCGGGTGGACGTCGCGGACCTCGAAGCCTGCGCGTTCGCGGGTGAGGCCGCCCGGGCCGAGCGCGGAGACGCGGCGCTTGTGGGTGACTTCGGAGAGCGGGTTGGTCTGGTCCATGAACTGCGAAAGCTGCGAGGAACCGAAGAACTCGCGCACCGCGGCCACGGCGGGCTTGGCGTTGATGAGGTCGTTCGGCATCACCGTGCTGACATCGACCGAGCTCATGCGCTCCTTCACCGCGCGTTCCATCCGCAGCAGGCCGACGCGATACTGGTTTTCCAGCAGTTCGCCGACCGACCGCACACGGCGGTTGCCGAGATTGTCGATGTCGTCGACTTCGCCCTTGCCGTCCTTGAGGCCTACCAGTTCCTTGACCACGGCGAGGATGTCTTCCTTGCGCAGGGTCGTCACCGTGTCCTCGGCATCGAGGCCGAGGCGCATGTTGAGCTTGACGCGACCAACCGCCGAGAGGTCATAACGCTCGCCGTCGAAGAACAGGCCTTCGAACAGGGCTTCGGCGGTTTCCTTGGTCGGCGGCTCGCCGGGACGCATGACCTTGTAGATGGCCTCGAGACCCTCGTCGCGGTTCTCGGCCTTGTCGGCCTTGAGCGTGTTGCGGATCCACGGGCCGGTGTTGATCTCGTCGATGTCGAGCAGTTCGAGCCGGTCGATCCCGGCATTGTCGAGCGCCTCGACATGTTCGAGCGTCACCTCGTCGCCCGCCTCGATGTAGATGCGGCCGGTCGCCTCGTCGATCATGTCGCGCGCGGCATAGCGGCTGACGACTTCTTCGGTCGGCAGGAGCAGTTCGGAAAGGCCGTCCTTGGCCGCCTTGTTCGCGGCGCGGGGGCTGATTTTCTGACCGGCGGGAAAGACTTCCTCGCCCGTCTTCGCATCGACCAGCGCGAAGGCCGGCTTCTGGTTGCGCCAGAGTTCGGGATTGAAGGGAATTCGCCAGCCTTCCCTGGCCCGCTCCCACACGACCGTGTCGTAGAAGTGGTGCAGGATGTCCTCGCTGTCGAGGCCGAGCGCATAGAGCAGCGCGGTGACCGGCAGCTTGCGCTTGCGGTCGATGCGGACGTTGACGATGTCCTTGGCATCGAACTCGAAATCGAGCCAGGAACCGCGATAGGGGATCACCCGCGCGGCGAACAGCAGCTTGCCCGAGGAATGGGTCTTGCCGCGGTCATGGTCGAACAGGACGCCCGGCGAACGGTGCATCTGCGAGACGATCACGCGTTCGGTGCCGTTGATGATGAAGGTGCCGTTCTCGGTCATGAGCGGCATGTCGCCCATGTAGACGTCCTGCTCCTTGATATCGAGCACGGAGCGGGTTTCGGTTTCCTGGTCGACCTCGAACACGATGAGGCGCAAGGTCACCTTCATCGGGGCGGCATAGGTGATCCCGCGCTGGCGGCACTCGGTGGTGTCGTACTTGGGCTCCTCGAGCTCGTAATGCACGAAGTCGAGCTCGGCCGTGCCGGCGAAGTCGCGGATCGGAAACACCGAACGCAGGGTCTTTTCGAGGCCCGACACGTAACCCACCGAAGGATCGGACCGCAGGAAGAACTCGTAGCTCTCGCGCTGGACCTCGATCAGGTTGGGCATCTCGACCACTTCGTGGATATCGCCGAAGATCTTGCGGATCCGCTTCTTCGCGGTGCCCTGCGCCTTGCGGGAGAGGTTCTTGCCCGTGGTGGGAGCCTTCGCCTTGGTTGCCATGGAGGAGATACGCCTCTTCTTTGTCGGCACGCGGCATCAGGGCCGCGCGCGGGATGATCGTTCGGGTCTGGCGGGATCGGGTGCAGGCCCACCGCGGACGCAAAGAAGCCGCACGATGGAGCAACCCGTCGGGGGCCGCTCGTGCAGCTGTCACTGGCGTCGCGATAATGGGTGGCCGCCGCTTCCATTCTTCGGACCGATCCCCGCGCATGAATCGGCCTGGCTCGAAACGGGCACGGGCGGCATATAGGCGCGCACCTGTTGTCGGTCAAGTGCGCCCAACACGGGCGCAGGCGGGCGAGGAACATTCGCGCCAGGCCCCATATCCGCGCGCCAGCGCGAACGGGTCGGCCGTCCCCGCCGAGGGATCGCTTGACAATGCCGCCCTTCCCGCTAAAGGCGCCCCAGCCCGGCCGATCTTTTCGCGCCGGGCATCCGTCCGAGACAGTTGGTGACCGGGATTGGCCGGTCTTAATTTCCAGCCTAGACGGGGAAAAGAGATTTACGGCCTCCACTCTCCTGGCGGCCCGCGTGGCGCAATGCGCTCCCTCCTTCCCTTGTCAACGGACCCTTGCCCGTGCCGCCTGTCGGCGCGGGGCCCGTGCCGTCTGCCGGCATGGGCGAACATGAGCCGGCCGTTCGGGGAACCTTCCCCGCGCGGCCATTAGTGAAGGAGCAAAAGCATGGATCGTTCGCAGAAAACCGAAGCGGTCGCCGAGCTTAATGCGGTCTTCAACGAGGTCGGCGTGGTGGTCGTCACCCGCAATCTCGGCATGACGGTGGCCCAGTCCACCGACTTGCGCTCGAAGATGCGCGAAGCGGGGGCGTCCTACAAGGTCGCGAAGAACCGTCTCGCCAAGCTCGCCCTGAAGGACACCGACTATGTCGGCCTCGAGGAATTCCTCTCGGGTCCGACCGCGCTGGCCTGGTCGGAAGACCCGGTCGCGGCCGCCAAGGCCGCTGTCGATTTCGCCAAGTCGAACGACAAGCTCGAAATTGTCGGCGGTTCGATGGGCACGCAGGTGCTCGACGAAGCCGGGGTCAGGGCGCTCGCCTCGATGCCCAGCCTCGACGAGCTGCGCGGCAAGCTCGTGGGTCTCGTGAACGCCCCGGCGACCAAGGTCGCCCAGGTCGTCAACGCCCCCGCGGCCAAGCTCGCCCGCGTGTTCGGTGCCTACGGCGCCAAGGACGCGGCCTGAGAGACGCAATTCGCACACGACGAAACATCAGGGGCAGACGATGCGCCCCGCCACAATCTGGAGTGAACCATCATGGCCGATATTGCCAAGCTTGTTGAAGAACTTTCGAAGCTGACCGTCCTCGAGGCGGCCGAACTCGCCAAGGCGCTGGAAGAAGAGTGGGGCGTGAGCGCCGCCGCCGCAGTCGCCGTCGCCGGCCCCGCCGGTGGCGGCGATGCCGCTGCCCCCGCCGAAGAGAAGGACGAATTCGACGTCATCCTCACCGGCGACGGCGGCAAGAAGATCCAGGTCATCAAGGAAGTCCGTGCCATCACCGGCCTCGGCCTGACCGAAGCCAAGGCGCTCGTCGAAGGCGCGCCCAAGGCGCTCAAGGAAGGCGTGAACAAGGCCGAGGCCGAAGAGGTCAAGGCCAAGATCGAAGCTGCCGGCGGCACCGTCGAACTGAAGTAAGCCCGCGGCAGGGCGAACGCCGGCGATCCTCGCCGCGTCCGCTTCCGCAAGGCCCGAGAGGAAAGGGCGGCGACCGACCGGTTGCCGCCCTTTTTTTCGTTTCGCCCGCACGGGCGCGGCGGGCGAGCCGCGGCGGGAAACATCCCCTTGCGGGGACACTTAGTTAAATTCCTCTAACACTTCCCCCCAGACGAGTCGCAGAGGTTCGCAGGCGTAAAAACGCCGCGAAAAGAGAGTTTTGGGCTTCAGTCACCCGGGGGAGACATTTTCCGTGATCAGAACGCTCGGCTTGGCCGCGGAGAATGCCGCAATTCGGCGATTCGCCCAAGTCTTGCTCGGCCTCGTGGTGGCGGTGTCCAATCTCGACGAAGTGGTGGCGATGATCCGCAGCGCCGCCAACCCGTCCGCGGCGCGCCAGGCTGCTCGCCAAGGAATGGCCGATCGGCGACATCGCTTAACCGTGTTTCGAAAGGCCCATCGCGGGCCGCTGTCCGGAAATGCGCCACCCCGACGGCATGACGCGATCACCGCAGGCTCGCGGCGAAGCGGATGGAACGCGGGCTTGCGCCTTTCCTCGGACGCGCGCCGCGCCTATCGGGACCGCCTGCATGAGGGAGCCTGCCCATCTCGAAACGCCCGGCTGGGGACGCGAACTGCGCGCGACGACCTTGCTCGCCGCGCCGCTCGCGCTCGCCAACCTGCTGCAGATGGCGACCTACATCGTCGATGTCGTGTTCATCGCGCGCCTCGGCGAGGAGGAGCTCGCCGCCTCGGGCCTCGCGATCGGCGTGTTCGGTGTGATCCTGTGGGCGATGACCGCGCTGACGGGAGCGGTCGCGCCGCTCATCGCCGAAGCGCTGGGCGCGCGGTCGCCCTCCTTCCGCCCGGTCCGGCGGGCGACCCGGATGGCGCTGTGGCTGGCGGTGCTGAGCGGGGTCGTGGGGATGGGGCTGTGCCTGCTGCTCGATCCGGTCATGCGGGCTTCGGGACAGCAGCCGGAAATCATCGCGCTGGCCAATGAATACAACCGGGTCATCATATTCTCGTTCGTGCCGATGCTGCTCGCCGCGGTGTTGCGGAACTACGTCTCCGCGCTCGGCTGGCCGATCGTCGCGACCGCGATCACCGCCTGCGGGATCCCGGTGAATGCGCTGGCCAACTATGCCTTCATCTTCGGCAATCTCGGCGCGCCAGAGCTCGGCCTCGTCGGGGCGGCGGTGGCGACGATCGTCACCGCATTCGTGACTCTCGCCGCCTATGTCCTCGCGATCCTCCTAAACCCCGCGCTCGCCCGGTTCCACGTCTTCTACCGCTTCTGGAAGCCCGACTGGCCGCGGCTGTGGCAGATCGTGCGGATCGGCACGCCGATCGCGCTCACCGTCACCGCCGAGGCGGGGGTGTTCAGCGCCGCCGCATTCCTGATGGGCCGCTTCGGCGCCGCCGCGCTGGCGGGGCATATCGTGGCGCTGCAGATCGCCTCGCTCGCCTTCCAGGTGCCTTTCGGCGTGGGGCAGGCGGCGACGATCCGGGTGGGCTATTTCTACGGCGCGCGCGACCCGCTCGGCATCGCGCGTGCCGGATGGGTCGCGCTGGCGCTCGGCGCGGGATTCATGGGCGTGACCGCGAGCCTGATGATCTTCGTGCCCGGGCCGCTGCTGATGATCTTCGTCGATCCTGCCGACCCCGAAAACGCGACGCTGGTCGGCTTCGCGCTCCAGTTCCTCGTGCTCGCCGCGGCGTTCCAGCTGGTTGACGGGGTCCAGGCGGTCGCCGCCGGGGCGCTGCGGGGCCTGCAGGACACGCGCGTGCCGATGTGGATCGCGATCTTCAGCTACTGGGTGCCCGGTTTCGGAACGGCGATCTTCTTCGGCTTCTTCACGCCGCTTGCCGAAAGGGGCGTGTGGGTCGGCCTTGCGAGCGGGCTTTCCTGCGCCGCGATCCTGCTGATCGCGCGCTGGGGAAGGCGCGAGAAACTGGGCCTCACGCGGCGTTCCGGCTGACCCGCAAGGCCGCGCGGCGCGCGCGTGATTTTTTTTCATGAACCTCGCTTGACTCTGCACCGGGGCGCAACCAAATGCCCGCTGCTGGCACTCTCGAGGGGAGAGTGCCAAGAGACTTAGCAACCAAGCAGAAAGGTCATTACCTATGGCATTTCGTCCGCTGCACGACCGCGTCGTGGTTCGTCGCATCGAAGCCGACCAGAAGACCGCAGGCGGCATCATCATCCCAGACAGCGCGCAGGAAAAGCCGAGCGAGGGCGAGATCATCGCCGTCGGCGAGGGCGCGCGCGACGATGATGGCGACCGCATCCCGATGGACGTCAAGGCCGGCGACCGCGTGCTGTTCGGCAAGTGGTCCGGCACCGAAGTCAAGATCGACGGCGAAGACCTGCTGATCATGAAGGAAAGCGACATCATGGGGATCATCGGCTGATCCGCCGACCCTTCTGACGCTTTGCCCATCAACCACGCAATCCAGGAGAAACACCAATGTCTGCCAAGGACGTGAAATTCTCGCGCGACGCTCGCGAACGCATCCTCAAGGGCGTCGATACGCTCGCCAACGCGGTCAAGGTGACGCTCGGTCCCAAGGGCCGCAACGTCGTGATCGACAAGAGCTTCGGCGCGCCGCGCATCACCAAGGACGGCGTCACCGTCGCCAAGGAAATCGAACTCAAGGACAAGTTCGAGAACATGGGCGCGCAGATGCTGCGCGAAGTCGCCAGCAAGACCAATGACCTCGCCGGCGACGGCACCACCACCGCGACCGTGCTCGGCCAGGCGATCGTGCGCGAAGGCATGAAGTCGGTCGCCGCGGGCATGAACCCGATGGACCTCAAGCGCGGCATCGACCTCGCCGTCGCCAAGGTGACCGAAGACCTGAAGAACCGTTCCAAGGACGTCTCGGGCTCCGAGGAAATCGCCCAGGTCGGCATCATCTCGGCCAATGGCGACCGCGAAGTCGGCGAGAAGATCGCCGAGGCCATGGAAAAGGTCGGCAAGGAAGGCGTCATCACCGTCGAGGAAGCCAAGGGCCTCGAATTCGAGCTCGACGTCGTCGAGGGGATGCAGTTCGACCGCGGCTACCTGTCGCCCTACTTCATCACCAACCCCGACAAGATGACCGTGGAACTGGATAACCCCTACATCCTCATCCACGAGAAGAAGCTGTCGAACCTCCAGTCGATGCTGCCGATCCTCGAATCGGCGGTGCAGTCGGGTCGTCCGCTGCTCATCATCGCCGAGGACATCGAGGGCGAGGCGCTCGCCACGCTGGTCGTCAACAAGCTGCGCGGCGGCCTCAAGGTCGCGGCGGTCAAGGCCCCGGGCTTCGGCGATCGCCGCAAGGCCATGCTGCAGGACATCGCGATCCTGACCAAGGGCGAAATGATCTCCGAGGATCTCGGCATCAAGCTCGAGAACGTCACCCTCGGGATGCTCGGCGAAGCCAAGCGCGTCACCATCGACAAGGACAACACGACCATCGTCGACGGTGCCGGCAGCGAGGACGACATCAAGGCTCGCGTCAACGAGATCCGCACCCAGATCGACAACACCACCAGCGACTATGACCGCGAGAAGCTCCAGGAGCGTCTCGCCAAGCTCGCCGGCGGCGTGGCCGTGATCAAGGTCGGCGGCGCCTCCGAAGTCGAGGTGAAGGAGCGCAAGGACCGCGTCGACGACGCGCTCCACGCGACCCGCGCCGCGGTCGAGGAAGGCATCGTCCCGGGCGGCGGCACCGCGCTGCTCTACGCCTCCAAGGTCCTCGAAAGCCTCAAGGGCGAGAACGACGACCAGACGCGCGGGATCGACATCGTGCGCCGCGCGATCCTCGCCCCGATCCGGCAGATTGCCGAGAACGCCGGCCATGACGGTGCGGTCGTCTCGGGCAACCTGCTGCGCGAAGGCGACGAGACGATGGGCTTCAACGCCGCGACCGACACCTACGAGAACCTCGTCCAGGCCGGCGTCATCGACCCGACCAAGGTCGTCCGCACGGCGCTGCAGGACGCGGCTTCGGTCGCCGGCCTGCTGATCACCACCGAGGCGGCGATCACCGAGGCTCCGGAAGACAAGTCGGCGGCCCCCGCGATGCCCGACATGGGCGGCATGGGTGGCATGGGCGACATGGGCTTCTGAGCCCCGCCACCCGGCGACTGCACGAAAGGGGGCTCCGGCGCGCACCGCGCCGGGGCCCTTTTTCGTGGGCGCTGCGCTCCGGTCTCGCGGCAGGTGCCGCTTCCTACCGCGGCCGGGATGTTGCATCCTGCAGCTTCACGGACCGAAGGACACCGATCATGAATTCGACTTGCCGCCCTGCTGCTCGCATCGGTCGCGCTTGGCGGACCCCAGGGGGCGCTGGCCCAGCCCGCCCCCGCGCCCGCCGAATGCACCGCCAGCGAAACGCAATGCCTCAACCAGTGGTTCGAGACGAAGTGGCAGGAACAGATCGCCTTCAGCCCGATGGCCCGGACCGCGCTGGTGGTCGACACCGGCATCCACGCCAAGGGCTGGAGCGAGGAGCAGGCGGTGCGATACGCGATGGAGAATTCGCCGACCCCCGAAACCGCGGCGCGCAGCGAGGTGCGGCGCTATTTCGTCCTGCCCGGACAGGCGACCTCCTACAAGATCGGCATGATCCGCATCCAGCAATTGCGCGCCCGCGCCGAAAAGGAACTGGGCGAGGATTTCGACATTCGCGGTTTCCACGATACCGTGCTGGGCGGCGGGGCGGTGCCGCTTTCGCTGCTGGAGCAGCGGGTCGACAACTGGATCGCCGGGGTCAAGGCAGGGTAGGCGCCTCGCAACGATCGCGGCGGCCGTGCGTTGAACGGGAAAGGAGGACCAAGCCCATGAAACTTCCCGTCAATTCGCATGTCGCCGTGGTCGATGGCGAAAGCTTCACGCTGTTTCGCAACGAGGGACGGATTTTCGACCCCAAGCTCGCGGTCGAGGACACCCCAGAACTCGACGCGACCAATTTCAGCGCCGGGATCCGCCACCAGGACGACAACGGCCAGAGGCTCGGCCGGACCGACCTCAACGAACTCGCCCATGGCGCGGCGGCGGCGGAATGGCTCAACGCCAAGGCGATCGAGGGGACGCTGCACGATGTCCTCGTTATCGCCGATCCGAAAACGCTAGGCGAGATGCGCCAGCATTATCACACCGAACTGAAGAAACGGCTGGTCGGGGAGATCGACAAGACCCTGACCAACCATTCCAGCGAGGAGATCGAAAAGGCGATCGCCGCCGCCTGATCCGGCGCCGCGCGGCGACACGAAAGGCCCCGCGCCTCCCCTTCGGATGGGGGCGGTCCGGGGCCGAGCGGGGCGGTTTACCGTCTTGATGACGCGTCAGATCGTGGTCATACCCTGCCTCTTCGATCGCGCAACGCGGCGAAAACGGGGGTTTCGGGGGGAAATGACGATGCGACATGCAGGCGCCTTGATCATGGGGCTCGGCTCCGGTGTGCCTATCGGCTGCAAGGATACCCATGACGCGTTCGGGGCGATCCCCCGCCGGATCCCTGCACGGCGATCGCACGGCGATTGAGGGGGCCGGCAGGCCGCCGCGCTTCACGCCGATCACCCATGCGACTGTCCGGCAATCCCGCCGCGCCGCCGGCCCGGGAAACGGCCCGGAAAGCTGCCTCGCGCCCGGCCCAGCCGATCCGGTTACCGCCGGCGACGACCTTTGGCGCGCTGCTGGTCGTCATCGCCGTCCCGCTCCTCGCCATGCTGGCGATCGCGCTCGGGATCGGTTTCGACAAGGGTGCGGGCGAACCGCGCGCGGGGCTCTGGCCCGCGCTCTTCACCGGCGGCATTGCCGCGATCCTCTCCGCCTGGATCTGGTCGCTGCGCACCCGCGACGGGGCGGCCCTGCTGTTCTGCGCGAGCGGCGCCATGACCTATGCCTTCTGCCTCGGCGCTGCGGTCTTCAGCCTTCCGCTGGCGTCCTGGTCCTTGAGGAGATAGCCGTCGGCCCCCGCGGCGAGCGCGGCCACGACCGAGGCATCGTCCCCGAGGATCGTCGCCACCACGCCGAGCGCGCTTTGGTCCCTCGCCTTGAGCGCGCGCAGCACCTCGATCCCCGACCCGTCGGGCAGGCCGAGATCGATCAGCGCAAGGTCGAACGCCTCTTCCTCCTCCGCCAGCCTGGCCAGAGCCGTGCGCACGTCGGGCGCAGTCACGATGCGGGCATTGCCCAACGCCTCGATCAATCGGTCGGCCTGCCCGCGGCCCGGCCGGAACCGCACCGGCACGGACCGGGAGGGGCCTGTCCGCACAGGAAGCAGCGATTGCCGCCGCACGCCATCCCCCGTTCGGGTGATGGTCCGATCTCCCGCGAAGGCGATGGCCGCCCCTCGCCGCCCGAACGCCCGCGCGCGCAGGGGCATTGACGTGTTTTTCCAAGCCTCTCGGGCCTTCAGGCAATAACCTGCGCCGCGTTCACGGGCGATCCCCGCACATCACGCGGGGATGCGGCAGGGGAGGTCGGGGGTGCGGCAGGCAGGCAGCGAGGCGGGATCGCGGCGCAGCGCGCGGCAGGGCATAATGCGGACTGTGGCAATGCTGGGCGCCGGGCTGATGCTGATCCTCGGCCTTGTCCCCGCCGCTGCCCCTCCCGTCGCTTCCGCCGCCGCCGCCGCCGCCGCGAAGGAGCGCCTGCCGTGGAGCCGCGACGGCTGGCGGCACGGGGCGATCCATAACGGCAGGCAGAACATGCCCGTGATCCTCCCCGGCATCGCGCGCGAATGGGCAGACGGGTGTGCGGGCGGAAAGGTGGCCGATTGCCGCAGGCTCGCGCTCGCCTTCGCCAGGGGTGCGGGCGACATCCGGCGCGATATCCGCATCGCGGTCGGATACTGGCTCGCCGGGTGCCGCGCAGGCGACGGCGCGGCCTGCGGCGAAGCGGCGGCGATCATCCGCGACGGCAAGGCGGGCTATGTCGATTTCAACCTTGCCTTCCGCACCGCGCGGAGCGGATGCAAGACCGGGGGCGACCCCGAAGCCTGCGCCCTCATGGGGCTTGGCCTCTATCGGGGCGAAGGCACGCCGCGCGATGCGGCGCAGGCGATCGCCATGTGGCGCGCGGGATGTGCGGATGGCGGGATGGAAGCCTGCCGCCTCGAGGCCAGCGCGCGGCGCGAGGCGGGCGATCCGGCGGGCGCCCTCGCGCTTGCCCGCAAGGCGTGCGACAGCGGCGCGGGATGGGGCTGCGGCCAGCTTGCCACGGCGCACCGGTTCGGCGAGGGCGCGAGCGCCGATCCGGCCGCCGCCGCCCGCTTTGCCGAGCGCGGCTGCGGCGCCGCCTCGACCAGCGATGCCGATGCCTGCGCGCACCACGGCCATTTCCTGACCCGCGCCGGCGATGGTCCGGCCATGGAGCGCGGATCGCGCCTCCTCACCCGCGCCTGCCTTGCCGGTTCGGCGATCGGCTGCTTCGAGGCGGGCGAGTTGGGCCGCCGGAACCCGCCCGGATCGAAGATCGCCGCCTGGGAAGTCGCGCTGTCCTACCGCGACGGCTGCGACAAGGGCCATGCGCCTTCGTGCCGCGAACTGGGCGCGCTTTACCTCGAGGGCAACGGACAGGTTTCCCGCTGGCCGGATCGGGCGGTGGCGCTGATCGACCATGCCTGCGCGCTGGGCGACGAGCCCGCCTGCGCCCGCGCGCGCCGGCTCGGTCCGGTCGCCGAAGCCGCGCGGCGCCGCACCTTCCCGGTTCACCCGGCGCACTCCGCCGAAGACCAGATCGCCGCCGCGCTCGCGCTGGTCGAGGCCGGGCGCGGGCAGGACGCCCTCGAGGTGATCGCCCGGCTGATGGAGGAAGGCCACGCCGATGCCAGCTGGGTGCTGGCGGGCTGGCTGGCCTATGGCGAGCCCGGCGTGATCGACACGCCCAACCGCGCGCAGGCCGTCACCCTCGCCGAAAACGCCGCCGCGCAGGGGCACGCCGCCGCCGCGCGCTGGGTCGGCATGGCCTATTGGGAAGGGGACGGCGTCACGACCGACCGCGAGAAGGCGAAGCGCATCATGCAGATCGCGATGAGAAGCGGCGATCCGCTCGACGAGGCGCTCTACCGCTCGATGGCGGGCAACATCGAACGCGACCGCCAGAAGGCCGAACTCGACCGCCGCCTTGCCGAAAATTACCGCCCGCGCAGCTTCTGGGGCGAGGTGATCGCCGGGCTGGCCGCGTCGAGCTGGTCGCCGAGCTATTCCGCGCGCCCCGCATCCGCGGGCGGGGGCTGGGCGAACTATGTCGCCGGTGCCTCGCAGCGCGATTTCGACGCCTTCGTCCGATATGCGACCGGCGCCACCACCGCCTGCCGGTCGAGCTATTGCTGAACCGCCTGTCTTCCCCCGTTCCCGAAGGAGCCTGCCGATGAACCCGCGTCTTTCCCTTCTGCTCGTTTCCGCGCTGATCGCGCCCACGCCAGGCCCGGCGGCCGCGCAGCAGAAGCAGTCCTTCGATTTCGAGATCGGGGACACCAACGGGATCTGTTCGGTCGGCATCCCGGCGGGCGATCAGGGGCTGAAGCTCGAATTCACGATCCGGGTGAGCGATGCCAACGTCAACGTCTCGATGCACAACATCGACGGCGACATCGTCAACGCCGGGCTCGATGCGGGCCGCAAGCCCGCCCTCGCGCTGGTCTTCGACGGGCAGCGCCGCCACGATCTCGAATGGGGCGAATATGTCGCGGGCTTCACCTATCGCGCGGTGGGCGGCTGGGACGATGCGGCGAAGGCCGACCGCGCGCTCGGGGAGCTCAGGACGTCGGATGCGGTCACCTTCGTCGCCGACCGGGAAAGCTGGGGCCCGGTTTCGCTCCAGGCGAGGGGCATGGCCTATGGCCTGCTCGATGATTGCATCCAGCGCACCGCCGCCAAACAGGCGGCAGAAGCCGGGCCGGCGCAAGGCTTCACCATTCAGAACGCACTGGCCGAATACGACAACGGCGCGAATTCCGGCACGACGCCCCTGGCCCGCGGCGAAAAATCGATGTGCTTCGCCCACTGGATCGCGCTGCTCACCATGCACGACAATAATCGCGACAGCCCGTTCTGGTCGAACCTGTCCCATGATCTAGGGCCCGAATCCGCCGAGGCCATGGCGCAGGATTGGGCCATTTCGCTGAGGCAGGACATCGGCGACGACGAACAGGCCGCCGCAAGCGTGCAGCGCGATCTGGAGGCCCGGTCCGATGCCGCGTTCGAAAGGATCAAGGCGGCGCAGCGGCCCGAGGAGTTCCAGCAGTTCTTCCGGACACTCGGAACCTGCGCGTTCTAGGCGCGATGCGGGTTTCGCCTGACTGGCGCCGCGCGCGGCGATGGATCGGCGCGAAGCCGATGCCTGGCATATCCCCACCCCTCAATAGCAGTCGAAGTCGAGCACCGTGGAGCCCGCCGTCACCCCGCGCGTGCGGGCCTGTCGGCGGATGCAGGCGCCGAAGGTCTCTCCGCCCCGACGCGGGTCGTTGCCGAAGCCCGCGCGCGGCTGGGCCTGCGTCGTCCAGGCGCGGGCCATCTGTTCGGTGAAGGCGCGGCGGTTGTTGGCGTTCTCGGCCTGGCGGTAGCGCTGTTTCCAGGTGGCGCAGTTGCGGCCCCCGAAACGGCAATAGACCTCGACCTCGTAGGCGAAACTGGAAAGGGTCGACATGTCGGGGCCGACACTGTCGATCATGTAGACGAATTCGGCCTCGCGCACCTTGGGCGCGATTCGCTGGAGGACCGCGAGCGATTCCCTGTCCCCCTTGCGCGCGGCGGAGACGAGGAAGCGCGCCGCGTCGAGATAGTCGCGGTTCGTCCCCTGCCCGAAGGCGAGCATCCAGCCGACGGTGTATTCGGCCCTTGCCTCGCCCTGTTCGGCAAAGGGACGCAGGATCGAATAGGCATCGGCATAGAGCTTGCTGTTGAAGGACTGGATCCCCCGGGCGAGCTGTCCGGCCGAGCCCGCGGCCTGCCCTGCCCCCGGCGCGCCGTCGGGGAAGAGGTTGGCGATGTTCTCGCAGCCCTTCTGCTCCCCGCCCTTGCAGGCCTTGTCGAGGTAGAGATAGGCGCCCCCCTTGTCGACCGGACCGCCGAACCCGGTGCCGAGCCAGTAGCCGTAGCTGTTGCACCCCCCGGCAAAGCCCAGCGAGCAGGACTTGTAGGCCGCTTCGCGGGCCTTGACCCCGTCCACCGCCGTCCCGATCCCGTTGGCATATTGATGCGCCAAGTTGCTGCAGGAGCTTCGCGATCCGAAGCGGCAGCCGAAGAAGGAGAGCGACAGGGCCTTCTCGTTCTGCACCGGCAGGACGCCTCTTGCCGGACCCTCGCCCATCAGCAGGAACCCGCCGCGCGTGCATCCGGCGTAGTAATGGAAATCGCAGGCCTTGGTGAAATGCTCGGCTGCGGCCTTCACGTCCTGCGGGCCGCCAAGCCCCCTTTCCTCCATGTCGGCGAGTTCGAAACAGGCTTCGCCCGAACGTTTCTCGCACGCCTTGAGGTAGAGCGCGCGCGCCTGCGCGTAGCGCTGCCTTTCATAGGCCTTCCGGCCGTTGCCGAGTTCCTTCGACTGCGCGAGCGCTTCGCCGGCGGGAAACAGGAGGAGGGCGGCGAACAGGGCGAGCAAGCGGCGTGACATGGCGGTCTCTCCTTCAGGACGCGCCCGAAGGCTAGCTCCCCCGGACCGCCCGTAACATCCCCTGATCGGGGGAGACGACGGGCGCGGCCGGGTCCGGACCTGCGTCGTGCAGGGCGCGGCGCACCTGCCCGCCCCTCCCGTGTCACCTTTGCCGCAAGAGAGCGGCAAGTCGCTGATTGCGAAAGGCAAACTGGAGAGGTGACAAGGTTGACGGGGTGTCAACCTTGTTACCTTCAGGAGGGGGCGGCGAAGGTCAGCCGCCCTCGCGGCTGGCCTCGGCGGCGTCGATCGCGGCCTTGGACCAGGTCACCTCGGTCTGGGTCTGCGGATTGAAGCGCCCGCTCGCATAGGAGGCGGCCTGCGCCGCGGCGATCTCGGCCTTCGTCAGGTGTTCGCTCGGCTCGAGCGCGAAGACGTCGATCCCGCGGGTGATCTCGGTCCCGTAGATCCGCCCGTTGTACCAGTAGGACGACCAGTATCCGCCCACGACCATCTGCTCGTCGCTGATCGGGCCACGGTCGAAGAAGGCGATTTCCCTGGGGTTCGCGCTGTCGGTGAAGTCCATCACGCTGATCCCGCCCTGGTACCAGGACTGCACGAAGATGTCGCGCCCGGGCACGGGAATGATCGAACCGTTGTGGGCGACGCAGTTTTCCCATTCGGTCTGGGGCGCGGGCATCTTGTAGTGGCTGCGGAATTCGAGCTTGCCCTCGACGATGTCGTAGATCGCGTTGGCACCCCAGTCGAGCGGGTCCGAGGCGCGGCAGCGCGGCCGCCCGCCGCCGCCCCATTCGTCGGTGAAGACGACCTTGGTCCCGTCATTGTTGAACGTCGCCGAATGCCAGTAGGCGAACCCCTTGTCGAAGACCGCGTCGATCCGCTTGGGATTGTAGGGATCGGAGATGTCCATCAGGATGCCGTTGCCCGAACAGGCCCCCGCGGCGAGGTTCCTGGACGGGAATACGGTGATGTCGTGGCACTGGTCGGTGCGGCGGGTGTATTGCGTGCCCTCGCCGCTTTCGCCGCCCTTCCAGAGCCCGGCGATGTCGCCCGTCTCGTCGTCCGCGAAGACGCGCGGGCTCTTGACGATCCGCGCCTGCGACGGATCGGCAAGCGGGATTTCGATCACGTCGATGCTGAACAGCGCGGTGCGGCTGGAAGCCGGGTTGTCGATGCATCCGGCGAGTTCCTCCTCGTCGCGGATGCTCGAGGTGCCCGAATTGTAGAGGACGATCTTCTCGGCATCGGCGCTCACGATCGAATGGGTGTGGCTCCCGCGGCAGGTCTGCACCCCGCCGACCTGGCGTGGGCGGCGAAGGTCCGAGATGTCGAAGATGCGCAGGCCCCGGAACCGTTCCTCGCTGACGTCCTCCTCGACCCCCTCGAGGCCGCAGTCGACCCGCCCGCGGGTCTGTTCGACGCTCATGACGAGGATGTCGCCGACCACCGAGACGTCGCCCTGCCCGCCGGGGCAGACGACCGAGGACATGAGCGCGGGCACGCCGTCCTCGCCCAGGCGATAGATGTTGAAGCCGTGGTAATTGCCCGCCACCATCACGTCTTCGAAGAACGCCATGTCGGTGTTGGCGAAATCGAGCAGCGGGGAACGTTCGGCGAACTCGGTGAGGCTTTCCTCGTCCCCCTCCATGCGGGTCGGAATCTCGTCCTCGCCCTCTTCCTCGGCGGCGGCGTTGGCGGCGACCTCCTCGGCGGCTTCGGCGAGGTCTTCGGCGGCCTCTTCGCTTTCCTCCTCGCGCGGGGGGATGGCGGGGCGCAGGTCGGCCGGGTTGTCGGGGTTGAAGAAGCCCGCGGGCTTTCTCAGGCTGGCGACGTGGCGCAGGTTCGAGATCGCCTCTCCCGCGTCGTCGAAGCCCGCGGCGAGGCCTGCGCGCGGATCGGGCGAAAGCCCGGCGAGCAGCGCGTCCATCCGCTCGATCTCGCTCTTCTGGTCGTTCTCGACATCGCCGGTGAAGCGGTAGAGCATCGGGTCCGCCGCGCTGCCCGGCTGGGCAAGCAGTTCGTCCACCATGTCGAGCGCGCCTTCGTGGTGGGCGATCATCAGGGTGAGGAACTGGCGGTCGAACTCGGCGCCCTCGGCCGCGGCGAGCGCCTGCATCTGCTCGGGCGTCGCCATGCCCATCATCACGTGGTGGTGCGAATGGTCGTGGCCCGCCGGCATGGCCATCGCGGTCGGCTCGCCGCGCGATTCGAGCCATTCGCGCATGAAGGCGATCTCGTCGTCCTGGCTCGCCTCGATGCGGCCGGCGATCGCGATGATCTCCCTGGTGTTGGTGCGCTCCCGGGCCAGCTGTGCCATCGCGACCGCCTGGGCGTGGTGGGTGATCATGTCCTGCAAGAACTTCACGTCGGCACGGGTGTAGCTCGACCCGGCGAGCTTCACCGCCTCTTCGGCCGAGAGATCGCGGCTGTCCTCGCCCGGGGCGCCGGGCTGCACGATCGGCGCGCTCTGGGCGAAGGCGATGGTGGAGGTGCCGACCAGCATGGCGGCGAACGCCGCGCGCGCCGTGCGACCGCGAAAACCGGCCGTGCGACCGCGAAAACCGGATTTTGTCATGTGTGTCCCCGTAGGCTTGTGGATTGACGGCCAGACTGCCCGGCCCGGCCGATCAGTCAAGAGCTTATGTCCCCGTTCCGCGATCCGATCGACCGGCGCCCGCGCCGAATCGCCCCACGCATGGCGAATCCTTCGCAAGGAAAAGGGCGAACATGGGCCGCAGCGCGCCGGACGCACCGCTCGCCGCAGCAAGGGCCTGATTTTCCTTGCGGGCCGGAATCGCCGCGCTCTAGGATGAGGTGTTAAGCCTGCGGCAATCACAAGGACGTAGCTTTCTCCCATGGCCCCGAAACAGCGCTTTGCCTTCTTCGCCTTCCTGCTCGCCTCGCTTGCGCTCCTCGGCGCACCCCTGCCCCAGCCCCTTCACGCCCAGGGGACGGAGCTTCTCCCGCGGGGCACGGAGCTGTCCGCGCGATTCGACGAGACGTTCGGGACCGAGCTTCGCACGCCCCAGACCTACGAGGCGATCTACGAAAGCAGCTTCGAACAGCGCATCGCCGAACTCGCCGACGGCTCGCAGGGGCGGATCGGCGTCGCGGCGGTCGATCTTGCGACCGGGGAAGAGATCGCCGTGCTGGGCGACCAGCTTTTCCCGATGGCTTCGACCAGCAAGATCGCGGTCGCGGCGACCTATCTCGACATGGTCGAGAAGGGGCAGTTCTCGCTGACCTCGGAATGGCCGCTGAAGATCCCGATCCGTTCGGCCCGGTTCTCCACCGTCGCCGCCCCGGTGCGGGAGGGCAGCTACATGCAGGCGATCGAACTGATCGAGCTCATGATCACCCGGTCGAGCAACCCGGCGACCGACGCCCTGCTCGCGGCGATCGGCGGCCCGGCCAAAGTGACCGAATGGGTCCACCGGCAGGGCATCGAGGAATTCAGCATCGACCGCGACATCGCCACGCTGGTGCGGGACGATGGCGAATACGATCCGGCGAACTGGATCGACCCGCGCGATGCCGCCACGCCCCGGGCGATGGTGCGGCTGCTGCAGGGTCTCTATCGCGGCGATTTCCTTTCGGACACGCACCGCAAGGTCCTGCTCGGCGCGATGAGCCGCACGGTCACCGGCCAGCGGCGGATCGTCGCCAACATGCCCGAAGGGGCCAGCGTGAGCCACAAGACCGGCTCGCTCAACAACACTTCGAGCGATATCGGCATCATCGAATATCCCGACGGGCGCGCGATCGCGGTGGCGATCTACGTCACCGGCCAGGGGACGCGCCTCGCACGCGAACGCCGGATCGCCGCAATCGCCCGCGCGCTCTACGACGGGTTCGACGCCAAGGCGCGGCTGCGCGACAATGACGGGATCAACTGGACCAGCGCGCCGCGCACCGGCGGCTGACCTCCCCCGGCTTCCCGAATGAAGAAGGGGCGGCACCGCAAGGCACCGCCCCCTCGTTTGCGCCGATCCGTCCGCGCGCGGCGGACGGGACGGGATCACATGTCCGAAAGAGCCTCGTCGGCGGCCGCTTCGCCCTTCTCGATGGCCTTGTCGACCGCCTTGTCGAGCATCCCCGAGGCGGCAGCGCCGGTTTCGGCGGCAGCGTTATCGACGGCTTCTTCGGCGGTGGCGGCGGCATCGGCAGCGCCTTCTTCCATCTCGGCCATGCCTTCTTCCATTTCGGCCATGGCTTCTTCGCCGGCGGCGGTGGCTTCGTCGGCCACCGATTCGGCGTCGGCATTCATGTCGGCGACGGTTTCGTCCGCGGTTTCGGCGGTTTCGCCGCAAGCGGCGAGGCCGAGAGCCGAGGTCGCGATGGCGGCGGCAAGAACGATTCTACGCATGAACAAAATTCCTTCTTCAGCGAGAGTTGCCGCGCGGCCCCATTTCCGCAGGTGCCGCGGGAAAGCCGGATCGCGGTCCTGGCTTCGCCCGCCAAATAATGGCAGGAATGTGGCAGGGCAAGGACAATATGGCAGTTCTGCCTCGATCCGGCGCGTTTCGCCGGGCGGCGGGCCGCGCCTGTGGCCGATGCGGCAAAGCGGCTTACGCCCATCCGCGCGCGGTGCTAGCAGGCCTGCATGGGCACAGAGCGCAACCATCTCTATCTCGTCGACGGCTCCTCCTACATTTTCCGGGCCTATCACCGCCTCCCTCCGCTGACCGATCCCGAGGGCACGCCGGTCGGCGCGGTCTACGGCTACACCACGATGCTGTGGAAGCTCGCCGCGGACCTCGACGCAGCCGAAGGTCCGACTCATCTCGCGGTCATCCTCGACAAGGATTCCAAGAGCTTCCGCAACGACATCTATGACGGATACAAGGCCAACCGGCCCGAACCGCCCGAGGACCTGCGCCCGCAATTCCCGCTGATCCGCGATGCGACCCGCGCCTTCAGCCTGCCCTGCATCGAGGAAGAAGGGCTGGAGGCGGACGACCTCATCGCCTCCTACGCGCGCGACGCGCAGCGCAAGGGCTGGGACGTGACGATCGTCTCGTCGGACAAGGACCTGATGCAACTCGTCGGCGAGCTCGAAGGCCCGAGCGGTCCGGCGCGGATCGACATGCTCGACACGATGAAGAGCCAGCGCCTCTACATTCCCGAGATCGAGGCCAAGTTCGGCGTCGGCCCCGAACTTGTCGGCGACGTGCTTGCGCTGATGGGGGACAGTGTCGACAACATTCCGGGCATCTACGGCATCGGCCCGAAGACCGCGAGCAAGCTGATCGCCGAGCACGGCTCGCTTGCTGCCGCGCTCGACCATGCGCCTGCGATGAAGCCATCCAAGCTCAAGGAGCGCCTGATCGAGGGCCGCGCCGCAGCCGAGATGAGCCGGCAGCTGGTGACGCTGCGCGAGGACTGTGTCCTCCCCCAGCCGATCGAGGAGATGAAGCTCGGCAAGATCCCTCCCGGGCCGCTCGCCGCCTTTCTCGAAAGGCACGGCTTCACCTCGCTGCTGCGGCGGCTGGGCGACGGGCATGGCAGCCCCGAACGGGCGAACAGGCTCGATCCGCCGGGCGATAAACGCGCGGGCGACGACGGCACGCCGGAAGGCAACCGTCAGCCTCCGCCCGAAATGCCGGCGGTGGACCGGGGCGCCTACGAGACGGTCCAGACGATCGAAGCGCTCGAAGGCTGGATCGCACGGGCGCGGGCGGCGCGGCTGGTCGCGATCGACACCGAGACCTCCTCGCTCGATGCGATGCGGGCCGATCTCGTCGGCGTCAGCCTGGCGGTCGGACCGAACGAGGCGTGCTACGTCCCGCTCGCCCACGGCTCCGGCGACATGTTCGCCGAGACGCCGCACCAGGTCGACCGCGAGGCGGCGCTCGCCGCGCTGCGCCCGCTGCTTGCCGACGAGGCGGTGATCAAGGTGTTCCAGAACGGCAAGTACGATCTCAACGTGCTTGCCCGCCACGGCCTTTCGGTGAGGCCCATCGAGGACACGATGATCATCAGCTTCGCGCTCGACGCGGGGCGGTCGCAGGACGGGATCGGCGGCGGGCACGGGATGGACGAATTGTGCCGCCGCCACCTCGCCCACACGGCGCTCGCCTACAAGGACGTGTGCGGGACGGGCAAGAAGGCGATCCCCTTCGGCGAGGTGCCGCTGGACCGTGCGACCGAATATGCCGCCGAGGATGCCGACATCACCTGGCGGCTCTACACGCTCCTCAAGCCGCGCCTCGCGATCGAGGGCGGCACGCGCATCTACGAACGGGTCGATCGCCCGCTGATCCCGGTGGTGGCCCGCATGGAACGCGAGGGCATCAAGGTGGACCGCGCCCGCCTTGCGAGACTTTCGGAGGAATTCGCCGGGGAGATCCTGCGGCTCGAGCGCGAAGTTCATGAACTGGCCGGACAGGAATTCGCCGTCGGCAGCCCCCGGCAGCTGGGCGCGATCCTGTTCGACAAGCTCGGCTACAAGGGCGGCAAGAAGGGCAAGAGCGGGCACTATTCGACCGATGTCTCGGTCCTCGAAAAGCTCGCCGTCGAAGGCGCGCCGATCGCGCGGCGGGTGCTCGACTGGCGCCAGCTTGCCAAGCTCAAGTCGACCTATACCGACGCGCTGCAGGCCGCGATCAATCCCGAAACCGGCCGGGTGCATACCAGCTACAGCCTCGTCGGGGCGCAGACGGGCCGGCTGTCCTCGACCGACCCGAACCTCCAGAACATCCCCGTGAGGACCGCGATCGGCCGCCAGATCCGCGAGGCCTTCGTGGCCGACGAGGGCAATGTCCTGCTCGCCGCGGACTATTCGCAGATCGAGCTGCGCCTCGCCGCGCACATGGCCGATGTCGACACGCTCAAGGACGCCTTCGCGAATGGCGAGGACATCCACGCCCGCACCGCGAGGGAGATGTTCGGCGAGGTGACCCGCGACACCCGGGCCCGGGCCAAGACGATCAACTTCGCGATCCTCTACGGCATTTCGCGCTGGGGCCTCGCCGCCCGGCTGGAGGTCGACCCGGACGAGGCGCAGGACATGATCGACACCTATTTCCAGCGCTTCCCCGGGATCCAGCGCTACATCGCCGAAACGCTCGAGACGGTGCGCGAGCGGGGCTATTCGCAGACGCTGTTCGGGCGCAAGACGTGGTTCCCGCGGATTAATGCGAAGAACCAGGCCGAACGGCAGGGTTCGGAACGCGCGGCGATCAACGCGCCGATCCAGGGGACCAGCGCGGACATCATCAAGCGCGCGATGGTGCGAATGCTGCCCGCGCTCGAGGATGCGGGGCTCGGCCACGTGCGGATGCTGCTGCAGGTCCATGACGAACTCGTGTTCGAACTGCCCGCAGCCGATGTCGCGGTGGCCTCGCCGGTGATCGAGCGGGTGATGGCGGAAGCCGCGCTGCCCGCGGTCAAGCTCGACGTGCCGTTAGGCGTGGAGATCGGGACCGGCGCTTCGTGGGACGCGGCACACTGAGACGTGACGCGAAGGCGTCCGGGCCTTAGGGTCGCGCGTCATGGAAAACTGGTTCGAGCGGATGCGCGGCCTCGTCACGAGCGATTGGGAGGCCATTGGCGCGGCAGCGCTCGCCGCGGGCATCGCGGTGGCGATCGCGCTCGTCGCGCACCGCCTCGTCTTTCGCGCGCTGCGCCGGGTTTCCCGTTCGAGCGAGAGCGAGGCGGACGACATCGTCGTGCGCGAACTGGTCAGCCCGACCCGCTGGGCCGTGGTCGCGCTCGCCCTCGTGCTGTCGGCGCGGGCCATGCCGCTGCTCGATTCCGCCTGGCAGGCGGTCGCGGGCTTCGTGGTGCCCGCGCTGATCGGCTGGATCGCGCTTTCGATCATGCAGGCGACGGTGAAGGCGCTCGAACTGCGCGCGGACATCACCGTGGCGGACAATCTCGAGGCGCGCCGGCGGCGCACCCGGCTCGCGATCTTCAGCCGGATCGGGACCTTCGCGATCGTCTTCGTGACGATCGGCCTCATGCTGCTCTCGATCCCGGGCATCCGCGACATCGGGGTCACCCTCATGGCCTCCGCCGGCCTTGCCGCGCTCGCGGTGGGCGCGGCGGCGCAGCCTGCCCTGAAAGCGCTGATCGGCGGGCTGCAGATGGCGCTGACCGAGCCCATCCGGATCGACGACGTCGTCATCATGGACGGCGAATGGGGGCGGATCGAGGATATCCGCACGACCTATGTCGTCGTCCGCATCTGGGACGAGCGGCGGCTGATCGTGCCCGCGCACAAGTTCCTCGAGGAGAGTTTCCAGAACTGGACCCGGAGCGATTCGCAGCTGCTCGGAACGGTCTTCCTCCATCTCGACCCGATGGCGCAGGTCGACCAGGTGCGGGCCAGGTACGAGGAGCTGATCACCGCCCACCCCCTGTGGGACGGGCGGGTACAGGCGGTCCAGGTGACCGACACCGCGCCCGATTACATGGAGGTCCGCCTGCTGATGAGCGCGAAGGACGCGGGCACGGCGTTCGACCTGCGCTGCGATATCCGCGAGGCGATGATGGCCTTCATCCGCGACGAAATGCCCGAGGCGGTCGCGCGGCGCCGGGTCGAACCGATCGACGGCGACGGGCTCGACGTGTTGCCCGACTGATCGCCTGCAGCCGGGCGCGGCTCAGAGGTGCTTCTTCTCGCGCACCGGGGCGAGCGTTTCGGGCACGACGAAGCCGATCGGCTGGACCTCGGCGGCGCGCTTCTTCAGCTCGCCCTGCATCTTGCGGTATTCGTCTTCCATCTTGGCCGTGACGGTCGCGCGCGAATCCTCGAGGGCGGCCTTGAAGTCCTCGGCCGCGACCTCGTTCACCCCGCTCCCGACCCGGCGCAGCGCGCCGAGCCCGGCGCGGCGCACGACATCCTCGAGATCGGCGCCGGTGAAGCGCTCGGTCGCGGCCGCGACCGCGGCGAGATCGACATCGTCGGCGAGCGGCATTTTGGCCGTGTGGATCCGCAGGATGTGCTCGCGGCCGGCCTTGTCCGGCGTGCTGACGAAGACGAGTTCGTCGAACCGGCCGGGTCGCAGCAGCGCGGGATCGACCAGCGTGGGCCGGTTCGTCGCGCCGATGACCACGACCGACTGCAATTCCTCGAGCCCGTCCATCTCGGCAAGGATCGTGTTGACGACGCGCCCCGTCACCTGCGGCTCGCCCTGGGCGGAGCCGCGCGCGGGAACGAGGCTGTCGATCTCGTCGATGAACACGATGCACGGCGCGACGGCGCGCGCGCGGGCGAACATTCTGGCGATCTGCTGCTCGCTCTCGCCGTACCATTTCGACAGGAGATCGGAGCTCTTCATCGAGATGAAGTTCGCCTCCGCTTCCTTCGCCACGGCCTTGGCCAACAGGGTCTTGCCGGTGCCGGGGGGGCCGTAAAGCAGGAAGCCCTTGGCCGGCCGGATGCCGAGCCGGCGGAACGCCTCGGGGTTCCTGAGCGGCAGCTCGATCCCCTCCTTGAGCCGCTCGATCGCCTCGTTAGCGCCGCCGATGTCCTCCCACGCGACGTTGGGAACCTGCACCATCACCTCGCGCATGGCCGAAGGCTGGATGCGCTTGAGCGCCGAGAGGAAATCCTCGCGCGTGACGCACAGGTCCTCGAGCACGTCGGGCGGGATCGTGCGCTCGTCCAGATCGAGCCGCGGCATGATCCGGCGCACCGCGTCGATCGCCGCCTCGCGGGCGAGCGCCGCGATGTCGGCACCGACGAAGCCGTGGGTGACGCGGGCGAGTTCCCGGAGATCCACCGCGTCCTCGAGCGGCATCCCGCGGGTGTGGATCGCGAGGATCTCGCGCCGACCGCGCTCGTCCGGCACGCCGATCACGATCTCGCGGTCGAAGCGGCCGGGGCGGCGCAGCGCCTCGTCGATCGCGTCGGGCCGGTTGGTGGCGGCGATGACGACGAGGTTGGACCGCGCCTCGAGCCCGTCCATCAGGGTGAGGAGCTGGGCGACGAGGCGCTTTTCAGCCTCCCCCGGGACCTGCGTGCGCTTGGGCGCGATCGAATCGATCTCGTCGATGAAGACGATCGCGGGCGCGGCGCGGCCCGCCTCCTCGAACACCTCGCGCAGACGCTTTTCGGATTCGCCATAGCCCGAGCCCATGATCTCCGGCCCGTTGATGGTGAAGAATTCCGCGTCGCTCTCGTTCGCCACGGCCTGCGCCAGCCGCGTCTTGCCGGTGCCGGGCGGGCCGTGGAGCAGGACGCCCTTGGGCGGATCGACGCCGAGGCGGGTGAAGAGTTCGGGATAGCGCAGCGGCAGTTCGACCATTTCGCGCAGCTGCTGGATCGTGTCGTCCATCCCGCCGACGTCGTCGTAATTGACGACCGCGCGCGCATCGCGCGGTTCCTCGAACTCGGTGCGAAGCTCGACCTCGGTGTTCTCGTCGATGTGGACGATGCCCTTGGGGCTGGTCGAGGCGACCGACAGGCGGATCTGGGTCAGCGCATAGGCTGGCGCGCGCAGCAGCTGGCGCACCTCCGAGGGTATGTTCTGCACCGGCTGCTGGCCGGTGGTGGCGACGAGATCCCCCGCGACCAGCGGCTTCCTGAAGAAATTGCGCTTCAGCGCCTGGGTCGGCCCCTGCAGCCGCATCTCGCGCTGGGCGGGTGCGAAGACGACGCGGGTCGCGGGGCGCGAACGGGCGGCGGAAATCTCGACATGCTCGCCCGAAGCCGCTTCCGCATTGCCGCGCTGGAGCCCGTCCAGTCGCACCACGTCGAGTGTCTCGTCCTCGGGATAGGCCGCCATCGCGATCGCGGCGGTCGAGCGCTTGCCCGCGATCTCGACCACGTCGCCCTCGGTGATGCCGAGCGCCTGGAACGCCGAGCGCGGCATTCGCGCGATCCCCTGCCCCGATTCCTCCTGTCGGGCCGGGGCGACCTGGAGTCGCGCGGTGCGGGTGTCGTTGGCGGTGTCGGCATCGGCCATGGGCAATCCTCTGGCTGCGGCGGGCTCGGCTTGCGCGCTAGCTAGGGAAGGGTCGGGCCTATTGCAAATGCAGGATGGCGCGGGCACGACGCGCCGCCTCGCCCGTCCGACCGCCCCCGGCGAAAACCGCCGACGCCCCCGTTTCCGCCGGGCAGAAAAAAGCCCGGCGCGACCCCGATTTCTGCCGGGCAGAAAAAAGCCCGGCACTGGGCCGGGCTTGAAAAGTTTGGGAGAGGATGCCTGAAAGGCAGGGTCGGTATGCATCGGCAACCGTTTTTGTGCAAGTGCGAATGGCGCATGGTCTCGTGAAGTTTATGCATCAAAAGCTCGGGAAACTCGCTGCTTGTGCCAAAGTTTGCACAGTTTGTGCCTAAAAACCGGGCAACTGCCTTTTTTCAAGGCAGCCAAGCCCATCTTCCGATTTTGCAATGCAGCACGAATCGCGCTTTCGAAACCCCGTCTGAAGGCCAGACGTGACAGCGGCGGGACAAGGCTCTAATCAGCGCGCCACCGACGTCGCGCCGCCGATCGCGGGGTCGGAGCCCGGATTCGAGCCCCCCAGCAGGGCCGCAAGCGAGGACCGCCATGAGCAAGCTCTATCCCGATGCCGCCAGCGCCCTTGAGGGCATCCTGCGCAACGACATGCTGATCGCCGCCGGGGGCTTCGGCCTGTGCGGCATCCCCGAACGCCTGCTCGACGCGATCCGCGACAGCGGGGTGACCGGCCTCACCTTCGCCAGCAACAATGCCGGGATCGACAACGAAGGCATCGGCAAACTGCTCCGCACCCGCCAGGTGAAGAAGATGATCAGTTCCTATGTCGGCGAGAACAAGGAGTTCGAGCGGCAATTCCTCGCGGGCGAGCTGGAGGTCGAATTCTGCCCGCAGGGCACGCTCGCCGAACGGATGCGCGCAGGCGGCGCGGGCATTCCGGGCTTCTACACCAGGACAGGCGTCGGCACCCAGGTCGCCGAGGGCAAGGAGCACAAGGAATTCCCCGATCCGGACGGCGTCATGTCGACCTACATCCTCGAGCGCGGGATCTTCGCCGACCTTTCGATCGTCAAGGCGTGGAAGGCCGACGAGACGGGCAACCTCGTCTTCCGCAAGACCGCGCGCAATTTCAACCAGCCGGCCGCGACCTGCGGCAGGGTCTGCGTCGCCGAGGTCGAGGAGATCGTGCCCGCCGGCGCGCTCGATCCCGACCAGATCCACCTGCCGGGCGTGTTCGTGAACCGGCTCGTGCTCGGTGCGCCCTACGACAAGAAGATCGAGTTCCGCACCGTGCGCGAGCGGGAAACCGCCTGACGGCCGGCCGGTGCGTCGCAGCCGCATCCTTCCGGCAGCGGGGGCGCTTGCCCTTGGAGGCGCCCTTTCGGGCTGCGTCGCGGCGGCGATCCCGGTGATCGCGGGCGGCGCGGTCCTGCGCACCGGCACCGATGGCGAGGACGCGCGGGTCATGGTCGAGGACGTGATCGAGACGCCCCCGGCGCTCGCGCCCGTCCCGCTCGCTGAGATCGCCCGCGACAGCGACACGATGTTCGCCGGCCCCGCCCCCGCGCCCGAAGGAGCATCCGCGCCAGCCCCAGATGCCCTCGCCGCGCCGGGCTATGCCGAATTCCTCGCCTTCGCCGCGAACGCCGCCACGGGCACCGCCGCCAGCACGGGCGCCGCGCGGCCATCGGCCCTGCTCGCCGATCCGGCCTCGCTCGAAAGCGAGCGCAAGCCCTGCCCGCCGGGGCCGCCGGTCGTGCTGCTCGACCTCGACCCCGCCGGCGGCGTGCTGGCGCGCGAGCCGGTCGCACGCCCTCGCCCCGCGCTTGCCCGCGGGCTCGCGCAGCTGCGCCGGGCCGGAGTCGCGATCGCGTGGATTTCGGGTCAGTCCGCCGCCCATGCAGGCGCGGTGCGCGAGGCGCTCGCCGCCTCCGGGCTCGATCCCGAGGGGGCCGACACCCTCCTGCTCATGCGCCATCCCGGCGAGCGCAAGCAGACCCGCCGCGAAGATCTCGCCAAAAGCGCCTGCCTCGTCGCGATCGCCGGGGACGAGCGCGAGGATTTCGACGAACTCTACGCCTATCTCGTCAACCCCGAGGCCGCGCTCGGCCTCGAGCTTCTCATCGGCGACGGATGGTTTCTCGTCCCGCCGCTCCTTCCCTCCGACCAAAGGCCGACACCATGACCGACGAACCCAAGGGCTGGACCCGCGACCAGATGGCGGCACGCGCCGCGAGGGAGCTGGAGGACGGCTATTACGTCAATCTCGGGATCGGCATCCCGACCCTGGTGGCGAATCACATTCCCGAAGGCATGATGGTCACGCTGCAGAGCGAGAACGGGATGCTCGGCATCGGTCCCTTCCCCTATGAGGACGAGGTCGACCCGGACCTCATCAATGCGGGCAAGCAGACCATCAGCGAACTGCCGCACAGCGCCTATTTCGACAGCGCGACGAGCTTTTCGATGATCCGCGGCGGGCACATCGACCTCACCGTGCTGGGCGCGATGGAGGTGGCCGAGAACGGCGACATCGCGAACTGGATGATCCCGGGCAAGATGATCAAGGGCATGGGCGGGGCGATGGACCTCGTCGCGGGAGTGAAGAAGATCATCGTGGTGATGGACCACAACGCCAAGGACGGCAGTCCCAAGTTCATCCCCGAATGCACCCTCCCTCTGACGGGGGCGGGCGTGGTCGACATGATCATCACCAACCTCGGCGTGTTCCAGCGGCCGGATCATTCGGGCCCTTTCCGCCTCGTCGAACTTGCGCCCCGCGTCACCGTGGAAGAGATCGCGGAAAAGACCACGGCGCATTACGAAGTGGCGCTGGAAAACGCCTGACCCGCGCCCGAGGAGGGCACAAGCAATGTGGCTCGATCATCCGCGCAACCCGGACAGTCCGCTCGCCGGGCTCAAGGTGGTGGAGCTCGCCCGCGTGCTGGCCGGCCCCTATGCCGGGCAGGTCCTCGCCGACCTGGGCGCCGACGTGATCAAGGTCGAAAGCCCGGAAGGCGACGGCACACGCGCCTGGGGCCCGCCCTGGGTCGAGCGCGCCGGGCCGGACGGGAAGACCCGGCGCGAGGCCGCCTATTACCATTCCTGCAACCGCGGCAAGCGCTCGATCACCGCGGATTTCCGCGATGCGGACGACCTCGCGCGGGTGCGCGAACTGTGCCGCGGCGCGGACGTGCTGATCGAGAATTTCAAGACCGGCAGCCTCGCCAGGTTCGGCCTCGACTACGCCTCGCTCGCGCCCGGCAACGAACGGCTCGTCTATTGCTCGATCACCGGCTTCGGCCAGACCGGCCCGCGCGCACACGAGGCGGGCTACGACTTCGTCATCCAGGGGATGAGCGGTTTCATGTCGCTGACCGGGGAGCCCGGGGGTCCGCCGGTGAAGATGGGCATCTCGATCTCGGACCTCGCGACCGGCGTGTGGGCGGTGAACGGCATCCAGGCCGCGCTGCTGATGCGCGAGCGCATCGGCCGGGGCCAGCATGTCGACATGAGCCTGATGGACTGCTCCATCGCGCTGCTGTCGAACCAGGCGACCTATCACTTCACGACCGGCGAGAACCCGCCGCGCATGGGCAATGCCCATGCCCAGGTCGCGCCTTACGGCGTGTTCCCGGTGAAGGACGGGCACGTCATCCTCGCGCCTGCGAATGACGGGCTGTTCCACAAGCTCGCGGACCTGCTCGGGCGCGGCGATCTGTCGGAGGATCCGCGGTTCGAGCACAATGGCGAAAGGGTCGCTAACGCGGCGGCGCTCGATGCCGAAATCGCCGCGGCGACGGCGGGCTGGACGAAGGCGGCGCTGCTCGACGCCTGCCACGCGGCGGGCGTCCCGGCGGGGCCGATCAACCGGCTGGACGAGGTCTTCGCCGATCCGCAGGTGACGGCGCGCGCCATGAAGGTCGATCTCGGCGGGATGGCGGGCGTGCGAAGCCCCTTCACCTTTTCCGGCGCGCGGCTCGCGCTCGACCGGCCCTCGCCGCTGCTCGGCGAGCATGATCCCGAAGAGTAGGCGGGCGGCTCAGCCGATCAGGCGCGCGGCGCCGCGCCACAGCCGCTCGAACGGGCCCTGTCCCAGCCGCGCGACATAGGGCGGCGACCAGGCGAGCATGACGGCGATCGGCACGAAGCTGAAGGCGAAGGCCTCCGCCCGGCTGACGAGGCCGAACAGGCCGAGCCCCCACGGGGCGAAGATCGCGGCGAGGATGATCGAGGTGAGCAGGTAATTGCTGAGCGACAGCCGGCCCACCGCCGCAAGCCGCCGCGTGATGGCCCCTTCCGGCGTGAACAGCGCCATGGCGAGTGCGGCGTAGGCGATGCCCAGCAGCGTGTCGAACGGCGCCGACAGGACCAGACCCGCCGCCCCCGTCAGCGCGCCCGGAAAGCCCGCTTCGGCGACGAACCACGCAAGCGCCAGCAGGGCCGGGAGGGCGACCAGCGCGCAGGCCGCCGCGAGCCGCTGGAGCCGGAAGGTCGGCCATCTGCCCGCCAGCATCCCCCCGCGCCACAACGCCATGCCGAGCGCGATCGCCGACAGGTTGAGCGGCAGCGACGCGGCGATCGCCGAAAGCTGCGCCACAAAGCCCTCGGTCCGCCGGAGGGCGCGTTCGCCCAGCGTTTCCCGCCCGCGCTCGAGCATGAAGGAGACGGCGGCCGGGTCGGTCCCGAAATTTCGCTCCATGAAGAAGCTCGCATCGCTCGCCATCCGTCCCGCGTGCCAATCATGCAGCCCGCCGCCGAACGTCACGATCCCCGCCCCGACGTGCAGCGCCATCAGCCCGATCGAAACCGCCACCAGCGCCCGCGGCGCCAGCGGGGCGAGGAACGGCAGGGCGAGACCGGCCAGCGCATAGGCGCGCAGGATGTCGTTGTTCGCAAGCAGGACGGCATGGGCGAGGCCGATCGCGAACAGCACCGCCATGCGGGCGAAATGCGCCCGCCACGCCCGCGCCACGCCCGAGGCCGCACGCCCGCGGTCGAACAGGATCAGGCAGCCCGCCCCGAACAGCATCGCGAACAGGGTGCGGAACTTGTCTTCGACGAAGACGAAACTCGCCGCCCAGACGAGGCGGTCGAACGCGCTCTCGCCGCCCCAGGCGAGGGGGTTGTAATAGGCCTGGACCGGCAGGGCGAAGACGTGGACGTTCATCCACGCAATGCCGATCACCGCGAGGCCCCTGAGGGCATCGAGCTGGGCGATCCGGCCCGTGCGAGGTTGCGGCGCCACCACCATGACCGGGAGGCCCTAGCAGGCGGCGCCGCCCCGCAAATCAGAAAAACGCGATCAGGAAAGCGCGGCCTTGAGGTCGTCGACGAGGTCGGTGCGCTCCCACGGGAAATGGTCGCCTTCGGCCGGACGGCCGAAATGCCCATAGGCCGCGCTCTTGCGATAGATCGGCTTGTTGAGGCCGAGATGGGTGCGGATCGCGCGCGGCGTCAGCCCGCCGAGCTTGCCGATGGAACGGATCGCGTCCTCGATCGCCTCGTCCCTCACGCCTTCGGCGCAGGTGCCGTGCGTGTCGACATAGAGCGACAGCGGTTCCGATACGCCGATCGCATAGGCGATCTGGATCGTGCAGCGTTTGGCGAGCCCTGCCGCGACAACGTTCTTGGCGAGGTAGCGGGTGATGTAGGCCGCGCTGCGGTCGACCTTGGTCGGGTCCTTGCCGCTGAAGGCGCCGCCGCCATGGGGAGATGCGCCGCCATAGGTGTCGACGATGATCTTGCGGCCGGTGAGGCCCGCGTCGCCGTCCGGCCCGCCGATCTCGAACTTGCCGGTGGGGTTGATGTGCCAGGCGGTGTCGTCCGACAGGAATCCCTCGGGCAGGATGTCGCCGACGACCTTCTTCACATAGGCCTTGAGCTCGGCTTCCTTCGCGCCTTCGTGATAGCCCGGTGCGTGCTGGGTCGAAACGACGATGGCGGTGCAGGCGACCGGCTTGCCGTCGACATAGCGCAGAGTCACCTGGCTCTTCGCATCGGGTTCGAGGAAGGGCACCTTGCCCGACTTGCGGTCATCGGCGAGCTGCTGGAGTATCTTGTGGCTGTAATCGAGCGTCGCGGGCATCAGGTCGGGCGTTTCGTCGCAGGCGAAACCGAACATGATGCCCTGGTCGCCCGCGCCTTCGTCCTTGTTCGAACCTTCCGCGCCCGCGTCGACACCCTGCGCGATATGGGCGGACTGGCCGTGGAGGTGGTTCTCGAAGGTCAGCGTCTTCCAGTGGAACCCTTCCTGTTCGTAGCCGATTTCCTTGACGGTGCGACGCACGGCGCTTTCGATCTCGTCGCGCGCGCCCGGTGCCCAGTAGTTGTTGTACTTCCAGTCCTCGTTCTGGTCGTCGTACATCGGCTTGCAGCGGATCTCGCCCGACAGGACGACGCGCTGGGTGGTCGTCATGGTTTCGCAGGCGACGCGCGATTCGGGGTCCTTGGCGAGCATCAGGTCGACGATGGCGTCGGAGATCTGGTCCGAAACCTTGTCGGGATGGCCTTCGGAAACGCTCTCGGAAGTGAAGATGAAGTCGCTACGCATTTTTCCCCCAGGGTTCGCGGTCCAGTCGGGCGCCCTTCGCTCATGTCCCCTTATGCAGATATAAGGAAATCTTTATGTCCGGGCTTCGTCGCCTAGGCGTCTAGCCGCGCGCACGGCGCAGCGCAAGCGATCTCGGCACCGCCAGGGCGAGGACCAGCAGCAGGCCGGACCAGGCCAGCGGCAGGGCGTTTCCGGCCCGCGCGAACACGGTCGGCGGCTTGGCTTGCGGCACGAAGCCGTCGAGCCGTCCGGCCTTGCCGCGTCCGATCGCGCCGCGCACGATCCCGTTCGCGTCGATCACCGCGCTGATGCCGGTGGTGGTGGAGCGCAGCACCGGCAGTCCCTCCTCGATCGCGCGCATCCGGGCCTGGGCGAGATGCTGGGGCGGGCCCCAGCTGCCGAACCAGCCGTCGTTCGAGGGGTTGAAGATGTAGTCCGGCCGGTCCTCGGGATCGGTGACATGGCCGGAGAAGATGATCTCGTAGCAGATCTGGATCCCCGCCCGCCCGTGCTCGCCGAGGTCGAGCGTGCGCGGACCCGGCCCCGCGACATAGGCGATCGTGCCCGCCGTCAGCCGTGACAGGCCGAGCCGTTCGAGCGCCCATTCCATCGGCAGGTATTCGCCGTAGGGGACAAGGTGCGCCTTGGCGTACTGCGCCTCGATTGCGCCATCGCCGCCGATGGCGAGCACCGAATTGCGCGCGCTGACCGCGCCCTGCGTGCCGTCCTCGCGCTCGCCGATGTCGAGGTTGACGACGCCGGTGAGCAGGGTCGAATCCGGCCCGACCACCTGCGCGATCCGCGCCCTTGCGGCGAGCGGATCGGCGGCGAAGGTCATCCGGGCGTAGTACCGCAGCGGATAGCCATCCTCGAGATAGTCGGGAATCGCGCTTTCGGGCCACAGGACGAGGCGCGATTGCTCGCTGCCGGGCCGGGTGAGCCGGGCGATGCGCTGGAACTGTTCCTCGAACTTGCTGCCGTCGTTGATCTCGTCCTGCGGGATCAGTGGCTGGACCAGAGCGTAACGCACGGCGTCTTCCGGCCGGGTCGCGTCGCCGCGCGGGCCCGGCAGCAGCATCGCCGCCACGATCCCCAGCGCCATCGCGCCTGCCGCGACCCGGCGCCGGTGCGCGAGCGCCCAGAGCAGGGCGCTCGCCAGCAGGATCGCGAGCCCCGAAAGCGCATAGGTCCCGAGCCACGGCAGCAAGCGGGCGATTCCCGGCGTGTCCCATCCGCCCAGCAGCATCAGCCCGAGCGGCGGCCAGGGATAGCCGGTGAAGGCCCAGCTGCGGATCCATTCGGCAATGATCCAGGCGCCCGCGAAGGCCGTGCCGAAGGCGAGCGGACCCGATCGTTTCGCGGCGAAATGCGCCGCCAGCGCCGCCAGCGCAGGGTAGAGGGCGAGATAGACGCACAGCAGCGGCACCGCGAGCCAGCCGAGGAACTCCGGCATCTTCGCCTGGTGGGTGAAGGAGGTCGCGATCCAGTTGTTCGCGAGCGTCAGGTGCGCCCAGCCGAACAGGTATCCGTGCCACGCCGCGGCGCGCCAGTCGGGCGCCGCGCGAAGCTGCCACACCAGCGCGGCAAGCGCGGCGAGGCCGAGCGGCCAGAGATGGAGCGGCGGGAAGGCGCAGGCCGAGACGAGGCCGAGCGCGAGCGAAATCAGCCCGGGCCTGCGCTGCGCCAATTGCCGGGCTGCCTCGATGCGATCCTTCATCGCTCAGCTGGGGACCTGTTCAGGTGAACAGGCCCGCGACCGGGTTCAGCCGACGGTCTCGAGATTGTCGTCGCCATCGCCGGCGGAAGATTCCGCCTCCGCCCCGATCGCCGGGGGAAGGACAGAAGAGTCGATCTCGCCCGGTCCGTCGTCGTCCTTCCTCGAGCGCGGCTTGCGCTTGGGCGCGGAGCGGGCGGGCTTGCGGGCTTCCTTGCGGCCGTCGCCATCGTCATCGCCGCCGCTGCGGGTCTTGCGCGGCTTGCGCTTGGGGGGATTCGAGCCTTCGAGCGGTTCGCCCTCGACGCCTTCCTCGCCTTCGACCGGGCTGTCGCCGGAATCGCCGTCGGACTGGTCGTCGCGGTCGTCCCGGCGCGAGCGCGAGCGCCGATTCGCGGCCCGCTTGCCGTCGTTCCGGCGGAAATCGTCCTCGTCGCCATCGTCGTAGTCATCCGATTGGCCGCGATCGTCGCCGCGCTTGGAGCGGGCTTCTTCCTGGCGGGCCTTGTTGTCGGCGATCACGCGGAAATAATGGTCCGCGAACTGCAGGTAATATTCGGCCTGGACCCGGTCGCCGTTGTGCTGTGCGTCCTGCGCCAGCTTCTTGTATTTTTCCAGCAGCTGCGGCGCATTGCCGCGCGCCCGGCTGTCGATCCGGTTGAGCTGGTTGCCACCGCCCGTGTTGCGATTCCCGCGACCGCGGCGGCGATTGTTGCGATTGTTATTCAAGGAAAACGTTCCTTATCAGCGACCTGGCGCAAGCATTGATGCACTCACGGTCAACAGACCCCTTGCTATGCGCCGCCTGCCTGGCCTCATGCCAAAGGGGCGCGCGCTCCGCGCTGCCAGAGGCCGGGGACGAGCCCTAACGGCCGTTTCAAGCGAGGTTTGGAGCTTGGCCTTAGCGATTTGCGCCCTTCGCAGATCGCTTGCCTGTGGCAGGACGTAGCGATGCGCGGCGGGTTTGCCAAGCCCCCCGGGGATTTTCCTCACCGCAGGATGGCCGCGCGGGGACGGCCTGCGAGGTCCGGGCGGATTTCGACAGCGAATCCGGCCGCTTCGGCAAGCCGGGTGGCGGCGGCACCCTGCGCGGCCCCGATTTCGAGCACCGCCACGCCCCCTTCCGCCAGCAGCGCGGGCAGGGCGGGGATCACCCGGCGGTAGTCGTCGAGGCCATCGGGTCCGGCGAACAGCGCCGCGTGCGGCTCGTAATCGCGCACGTCGGGTTCGAGCGCGGCGCCTTCCTCGACATAGGGCGGATTGCACAGGACGAGGTCGAACCGGCCAAGCCCTTCATTCCACCCCGCACGGCGCCAGTCCCCGGAAAGGAACCGGCTGCGCCCCTCGAGCCCGAGGCGCCGCGCATTGCCCCGGGCCACTGCCAGCGCCCTGTCGCTCGCATCGAGCCCCGTGCCGCGCGCCCGCGGCCGCTCGGCGAGCATGGTGAGCAGCAGCGCGCCCGATCCGGTGCCGAGGTCGAGCACGGTAAGCCCCGGGCGATCAACGACGAGGTCGAGCGCGGCCGCAACCACCGTCTCGCTGTCGCCGCGCGGGATGAGCACGTCGCGGGTGACTGCGAAGGTCCGTCCGAAGAATTCCTGTTCGCCCGTGATGTAGGCCAGCGGCTCGCGCGCGGCGCGGCGTTCGACCAGTTCGGCGAAGCGCCCGGGCACCGGGTCCGCCATGTGCCGCAGCAGGAGCTCGGACCGGCTCGCCCCGAGCGCGTGCGCCATCAGCAGTTCGGCATCGAGCCGCGCCGTGTCGCCGGTCCTCGCGAGCCGCGCGGCGGCTGCGCGGATCGCCTCGGCGACGGTCATCACCCGGCCAGCGCCGCGAGCCGCTTGGCCTCGTCCTCGGCGATCAGGGCATCGACCAGTTCGCTCAGGCCCGGCCCGGCGAGCACCTCGTCGAGCTTGTGCAGGGTCAGCCCGATCCGGTGGTCGGTCACGCGCCCCTGCGGGAAATTGTAGGTCCGGATGCGTTCCGACCGGTCGCCCGATCCGACCATCGCCTTCCTCGCCTCGGCCTCGGCCCCTTCCGCCTCGCTGCGCATCTTTTCGTAGAGCCGCGCGCGCAGGACCTGCATCGCCTTGGCGCGGTTCTTGTGCTGGCTGCGCTCGTCCTGCTGGGTGACGACGATGCCGCTCGGCAGGTGGGTGATGCGGACGGCCGAATCGGTCGTGTTGACGTGCTGCCCGCCCGCACCGGAGGCGCGGTAGATGTCGATCTTGAGGTCCTTGCCCTCGATCTGGACATCGACCTCGTCGGGCTCGGGCAGGATCGCGACGGTCGCCGCCGAGGTGTGGATGCGCCCGCCGCTTTCGGTCACGGGCACGCGCTGGACGCGGTGGACACCGCTTTCGAACTTGAGCTTCGCGAAGACGCCCTGCCCGGAGACGTTGGCGACGATCTCCTTGAAGCCGCCGACCTCGGCCGCGTTCATGCTGACCGGCTCGACCCGCCAACCCTGTTCGGCGGCGAAGCGTTCGTACATCCGGAAAAGGTCGCCCGCGAACAGCGCCGCCTCGTCACCGCCTGTCCCGGCGCGGATTTCGAGCATTGCGGGCTTGGCGTCCGCAGCATCGCGCGGGAGGAGCGCGATGGCGAGCGCGCGTTCGCGTTCGGGCAGGCCCTCGCGCAGGCTCGCCAGTTCCTCATCGGCCATGGCCCTCATTTCGGGATCGGCGAGCATTGCCTCGAGCCCCGCGATCTCCTCGCGCATCGCCTTCACCTCGCGTGCGGCCTTGGCGACGGGTTCGAGTTCGGCGTAGTCGCGCGAGGCGCGCACGAAGTCCTCGCCCTCGAGCGTGCCCGAAGCCATGCGCGCCTCGAGCTCGGCGAAGCGGTTCGCGATCTGGTCGAGGCGTTCGGGGGGGATTTGCATACTGAGCTTCTCTTACACGTCATGCTGAACTTGTTTCAGCATCCATTCTGCGATTTCGGGCCGCGGTCCGGGCGGCACGATGGACCCTGAAACAAGTTCAGGGTGACGTTCCGTGCTAAGAGCCGGTGAGCACCAAGCTGTCGACTGCCGTGTGACGCTCGCTGCCATCGCCCATTACCCGCAGGGGCGAACCCTCCTCCGTGACCGTGAAGGAGACGAGCGCGTGAGCGTCAATCCTCTTGGCTTTGTCGAACCGTTTGCGCGGCGAGCCGCTGGCGACCAGTTCGGCCGAAAAACCTGCCGAGCGAAGCTTGCCGAGAAGCCCGACCGCATCGGCCAGACGATCGTCGTTCTCGACCACGATCACGGCGTCGGCTTTCGTGTCCCCACGCTCCCCCACCAGCATCGCCAGCCGCTCGATCCCCGCGGCCCAGCCGACCGCCGGTGTCGCCGGCCCGCCGAGGCTCTCCATCAGCCCGTCATAGCGCCCGCCGCCCAACACCGTGCTCTGGGAGCCCAGCGCCTGCGCCGCCGCCGAGCCCTCGTCCGGGATGAATTCGAACGCGGTGTGGCGATAATAGTCTAGGCCGCGCACGAGACTTTCCGCGCGCACCCATTTCACGCCCGCGGCGTCGAGGCCGCTCGTCACCGCCTCGAAGAAGCCGCGCGCCTCGTCGGAGAGGTAGTCGTCGATCCGCGGTGCGTCGGCAAGGAAGGCGCGGTCGCGCGGGTCCTTGCTGTCGAGGATCCGAAGCGGGTTCTTCTCCAGGCGCTCCTGCGATTCCTCCGACAGATCGCCCTTCACCGCGCCGAAATGGTCGACCAACCCGGCCCGCCACGCCTCGCGGCTCGCCGCATCGCCGAGCGTGTTGAGATGCAGCGTCACCCCCGCGATCCCGAGTTCCCGCAGCAGCTGGTCCGCCATCGCCAGCAGTTCGACATCCGCCTGCGGTTCGGCCGCGCCGATGATCTCGGCGTCGATCTGGTGGAACTGGCGATAGCGGCCCTTCTGCGGGCGCTCGTAGCGGAACAGCGGGCCATGCGTGGCGACCTTCAAAGGCGCGTGCTGCTGCCAGCCGTTCGTCAGGAAGGCGCGCGCTATCCCTGCCGTGAATTCGGGGCGCAGGGTGAGTTGTTCGCCGCCGCGGTCCTCGAAGGAATACATCTCCTTCGACACCACATCGGTCGTCTCGCCGAGCGAGCGGGCGAACACCTCGGTCCGCTCGATCACCGGGAATTCGGCGCGGCGGAAGCGATAGAGCCTGCGCACCCGTTCGAAGGTCTCGACCACGAAGGCGAAGGCCTCGGCCTCGGCGCCGAATATGTCCTGGGTGCCGCGAACGGCCAGCGGGGTCTTCTTGCTCATGGGGATGTCCTTGCCTGGCTGCGCGATTAGGCGAGACTTCCGGTTGCCGCAATATCGAGAGCGGGCTATCGGCGCGCAGCGCTGTCCTTGGGGAGAGGGGGCGGCCCAACCAGGACAGGAAGGCTTTCATGCGTATCGACAAGATCCCGACCGGAAAGAATCCCCCCAACGACCTCAACGTCATCATCGAAGTGCCGACCGGCGGGGAACCGGTGAAGTACGAATTCGACAAGGAAAGCGGGGCGCTGTTCGTCGACCGCATCCTCCACACCCCGATGCGCTATCCGGCCAATTACGGCTTCGTGCCGCACACGCTTTCGCCCGACGGCGACCCGCTCGACGCGCTGGTGATCGCGCGCTCGCCCTTCATTCCCGGCTGCGTCGTCAGCGCGCGGCCGATCGGCGTGCTCAATCTCGAGGACGAGCACGGCGGCGACGAGAAGCTCGTCTGCGTGCCGGTCGATACGACTTTCCCCTATTATTCCGAGGTCGGCGAAACCAAGGATCTGCCGCCGATCATCTTCCAGCAGATCGAGCACTTCTTCACGCACTACAAGGATCTCGAGAAGGAGAAGTGGGTGCGGATCGGCAATTGGGGGACCCGCGCCGAAGCCCAGCAGATCGTGATGGAAGCGATCGAGCGCGCGAAGAACGGCGGCTGATCTTCCGACGGTAGATCACTCGACCGGGCGATCCTCGTCGAGGAGATCGCGCTGGCCGGAGGTATCGGCCCGGCGCTCCGCCGCGACCAGGTCGCTGATCTCGCTTTCGGGCCGCGTGTCGCCGGCCTGCGCCCGCGCGGCCGCGTGCCTTTCCGATCGCCGGGCGCCGCCCTCTTTCGGGGGGCGGCCGATCGGCAGCATGTCGGTCCGTCCGTCGAAGCGCAGGCGGTAGATCGGCTCTGGCAGAGCAAAGCCCGCCTCCTCGAGCGCGTCCTTCACCTCCGCGATGGCAAGGCTGCGCGACTTCAGCCAGTCCGCCTCGCGCTGGTCGATCCAGCCGAAGAACTGGATCACGATGTTCGAATCCCCGACCTCCACGATCCGCGCGTTCGGCGCGGGATTGTCGAGCGTGAAGGCGAGGCCGTCCAGCACCTCGATGCCGAGCGCCATCGCCGCACGCGGATCGTCTTCGGCATCGACCCCGAGCTCGAAATCGAAGCGTCGCTGCGGATTGCGGGTGTAGTTGAGGATGACCGCCTTGAAGACCTGCGAATTGGGAATGCGAAGGTGATTGCCGTCGAGCGTCATCAGGATCGTCGCCCGGCTGGTCAGGCGGATCACCCTGCCCTCGCGGTCGTCGATCAGCACGAGGTCGTTGGGCCGGAAGGGCTGGCGCAGGCTCAGCATCACCGAGGCGACGTAGTTCTCGACCATGTCGCGCATCGCGAAGCCGAGCGCGATCCCGATCACCCCCGCCCCGCCCAGCAGCGCCCCGAGCAGCGCCCCGGCCCCGAGCATGTCGAGCGCGATGACGAGCCCCGCTATGACGAAGGCGGAACGGATCGCGGTGCGAAGGACCTCGGCGACGAAGGCGTTGGGCGCGATCCTGTCCCACAGAAAACCGAGACCAGCGATAAGATAGCCAAGACCGCCGATGATCGCGGCGACCGCCGCCGCGATCGCGAGCAGCGGCAGCAGGGCAAGCGCCTCCCCGCCGACCTCGGCCGCCTGCCCGAAGATCGAGAGATTGCGCTCGATCGAAAGGTCGCGCCGGATCCGGTTCTCGACCGTGGCGACGCCCGAGACGCGCCCCGCGATGGCCTCCGCGCGGGCGATGGTCCCGGCATCGGGCAGGGTCCCTTCGAGCGTGACGACGCCTTCGCGAACGGCGACGCTGACCGTTCCGAATTCCGGAAGCTCGGAGAATATGCCGCGGATGCGCGCCTCGATCCGGGCATCGCCGCCGGCGTCCTGCTCCTGCGCAATTTCGGGGACCGTTTCGGCAGCCGGGCTCTCTGCGCCCGGCGGGGAAGGCAAGGCGGCCCATGCCGGGAGCGCCAGGGCCGCCGCCAGCAGGGCCGCACAAAGACGCAGGACGGTCACGACACTTCCTTTCCGCCCGGGCTCCGGGCGCGGGAAGCATACAGCAAGCGGCAGGGGACGAAAGGGCCTGCCCTGCGTGCGAGGCCCGGACCGGGGCTCAGATCAGCGCGAAGGCGGCCTTGATCAGGATGGTCAGCGCAATCGGCAGGCCGATGGCGAGCAGCCAGAGCGCCGCCGCATCGCGCCGGAACGCGGCCGCGTGGGCGGGATCGCCCGCCTGTTCGTCGGACAGGCCCGACCAGCGCTTCTCGAACCAGCGGCAGGCGGGGATGATCCCGGCCACCAGGATGACGAGCACGGCATAGGGCAGAAGCCCCGAACCGCCCTCGTTGAGGGCCTTGACGGTCATGAAGATCTGCAGGCCGGTGTAGACGAGGAGGGCATAGGCGACATGATCGCTCATGGCGCGGCGCCAGTCCCGCACCTCCGGCGCGCCGCGTGTCCGGCCCGCAAGCCGCCCTGCCCTGGCCGCGGCCCGCGATGACCCGTGCGATCTGTGGTCCATGCTCGATCCCCGATTTGCATTCATGGCAGCAGCAATTATTTCAGAAGTGTCGCCTTGTTGCAAGGACGGCAACCAAACGGACATAATGTTGCCTTTTCGACACCTGCCGCGATGCAACCTCCGGAATTCGCCGGACTTGCTTTCCCCGATCGCCGTGCGAAGCCTGCGCGGGTTCTGCCGGGTGCCCGATCCGGCGCCCTCCCGCCCGGAGCACGCAAACCCTTGCCAGCAAAAATCCTGCCAATTCACGGTCAACGCCCTTTCATGGCGGGCCACGAATGCTAAAGCGTGGAGCCATGGACGAGTCATCCGCGATCGAGCAGTCGGCAGCGCCGGCCGATGCCGGGGGCGCAGCCGCGCCGCCGGCCGGGAGCGGGCTCGAGGTGATCTCGATCGCCAAGAGCTACGACAAGCGCGCCGTTCTGACCGATATCTCCCTGACCGTGGCGAAGGGCGAGGTGCTCGGCCTGCTCGGGCCGAACGGCGCGGGCAAGACGACCTGCTTCTATTCGATCATGGGCCTCGTCAAACCCGATTCGGGCCGCATCCTGATGGACGGCGAGGATGTCACGAACCTGCCGATGTATCGCCGCGCGATCCTCGGGCTCGGCTATCTCCCGCAGGAAACCAGCATCTTCCGCGGCCTTACGGTCGAACAGAACATCAACGCCGTGCTCGAACTGGGCGAACCCGACCGCGAGACGCGCACCGCCGAACTCGAACGGCTGCTCGGCGAATTCGGCCTGACCCGCCTGCGCGATGCGCCCGCGATGGCGCTGTCGGGGGGCGAACGGCGCCGCTGCGAGATCGCCCGCGCGCTCGCGGCCAAGCCTTCGATCATGCTCCTCGACGAGCCTTTCGCCGGGATCGACCCGCTTTCGATCAGCGACATCCGCGACCTCGTCAAGGACCTGAAAAGCCGCGGAATCGGAGTACTGATCACCGATCACAACGTGCGCGAGACGCTCGATATCGTCGATCGCGCCTGCATCATCTATGGCGGCCAGGTCCTGTTCGCGGGCAGCCCGCAGGAACTCGTCGCCGACGAGAACGTGCGTCGGCTCTATCTCGGCGAAAGCTTCACGCTGTGAGCCGGCAGCGGGGGTAGGCCATGGCGCTCGGTCCGCGGCTTGACCTGAGGCAATCCCAATCGCTGGTGATGACGCCGCAGCTCCAGCAGGCGATCCGGCTGCTGGCGGCCTCCAACCTCGAACTCGAAACCCATATCGGCGAGGCGCTCGAAGCGAACCCCCTGCTCGAGGCCGGCCGGCAGGAACGCGAGGACATCCCCGGGCCGGAGCCCGGCGAGACCGGCGAGAAAGCGCCCGAAGAGGCCGGCAGCGACGTGCTGATCGCGGCGGGCGGAGGCGAAGCCGATGCGCCGCTCGACCTCGATCCGGCGGCGCTCGACCGGGACCGGGACACCGGCGACGGAGAAGGCGGCGGCGTCGATCGCGGCGATTGGGGCGGGGCCGTGACCGCCCTGGGTGCAGGCGGGGCGGAGGACTGGCCCGGCCTCGAACAGCTCGAAGCGGGCGAGGTTACGCTGGGCGAACACCTCCTCGCCCAGGTCGGCGCCGCGGCGCGGGACGAACGGCAGGCCTTCATCGCGCGGCACATCATCGGCCTGCTCGAGGATACGGGCTACCTCTCCTTCGATCTCGACACGATTGCCTATGACCTCGCCGCCGAACGCAAGGTCGTCGAGGATGCTCTCCGCCTCGTCCAGTCGCTCGACCCGGCAGGAGTGGGCGCGCGCAGCCTTGCCGAATGCCTCGCCATCCAGGCGCGCGAGGCCGACCGCTACGACCCGTGCATGGCGAAGCTGATCGACAATCTCGACCTCCTCGCGCGCGGAGAGATCGCGCGGCTGCGGCGCATGTGCGCGGTCGACGAGGAGGACTTCGCCGACATGCTGCGCGAATTGCGCGGCTACGATCCGAGGCCGGGACTCGCCTTCGCCTCGTCGCGGGTCGAGGCGATCGTGCCCGACATCCTCGTCAGCGCGAACGCGGCGGGCGGGTGGGACATCCGCATCAACGAGGACACCCTCCCCCGCCTCGTCGTCAACCGTTCCTATTATCTCGAGCTCAGCGCCGCCTCCAGGGGGCGGGAGGCGCAGGGCTGGCTGAAGGAAAAGCTCGCCGACGCGCACTGGCTGATCCGCGCGCTCGACCAGCGGCAGAAAACCATCCTCAAAACCGCCGCCGAAATCGTCCGTCGGCAGGAGGGATTCTTCCGCCATGGCGTGAGCGAACTGCGCCCGCTCACCCTGCGCGAGGTCGCCGAGAAGATCGAAATGCACGAAAGCACGGTCAGCCGGGTGACGAGCAACAAGTACCTCGCCTGCGACAGGGGCTGCTTCGAGCTCAAGTACTTCTTCTCGAGCGGGGTCGCCAGGATCGGCGAATCGGACGGCGGCGAAAGCGCCGGCGCCTCGTCGGAAGCGATCAAGGCGCGCATCCGGGCGCTGGTCGACGGCGAGGATCCGAACAAGGTCCTGTCCGACCAGAAGCTCGCCGACGTGCTGAAAGGGGAAGGTTTCGATCTCGCGCGGCGCACGGTCGCCAAGTACCGCGAGGCGATCGGGATCGGGTCCAGCGCCGAGCGCCGGCGGGCGAAGAAACTGGCGGGAATCGGGTAGGAATGCGGCTGCGCACGCAGCCGGAATCCGAAGGCCCTACGCCTTGCGGGGCGGCCGGCTTTACGTGTTATTAACCTTTTCCCTTCAGAGGTTGTGTGGTTAATGGAGGGCAACACCTCTTAGCGAGGGGTTACCACGCACCGTCGTCCACCACATGGCGCAACAGGGGACCGAAAATGCGAGTGCTTCTGATCGAGGACGAGCCGACCACGGCGAAGGCGATCGAGCTCATGCTCACCACCGAGGGCTTCAACGTCTATTCGACCGACCTGGGCGAGGAAGGGCTCGATCTGGGCAAGCTGTATGATTACGATATCATCCTGCTCGACCTCAACCTGCCCGACATGCACGGTTACGACGTGCTCAAGAAGCTGCGCGTCGCCAAGGTCCAGACCCCGGTCCTGATCCTTTCGGGCATCGCGGAAATGGATTCCAAGATCCGCAGCTTCGGGTTCGGGGCCGACGATTACGTGACCAAGCCGTTCCACCGGGAGGAACTGGTCGCCCGCATCCACGCCGTGGTGCGCCGTTCCAAGGGCCACAGCCAGTCGATCATCCGCACCGGCAAGCTCGCGGTGAACCTCGATGCCAAGACGGTCGAGGTCGACGGCGCGCGCGTGCATCTCACGGGCAAGGAATATGCGATGCTGGAGCTGCTCTCCCTTCGCAAGGGCACGACGTTGACCAAGGAAATGTTCCTCAACCACCTTTACGGCGGCATGGACGAGCCCGAACTGAAGATCATCGACGTCTTCATCTGCAAGCTGCGCAAGAAGCTCTCCCACGCCTGCGGCGGGGAAAACTACATCGAGACGGTCTGGGGCCGCGGCTACGTGCTGCGCGACCCGAACGAAGAGGTCGAAGCGGCCTGACGGCGACCTTTCTTCTGGAAAATTCTTCTGGAAAATTGCGGACACCCGGGGCGCATCGCCCCGGGCTTTCCGCGTTCCGGGGCCCGGGGCGGCAATCGCCTTAAGGCTCACCCCCCTCCCGCAGCGCTTCGACAAGGTCGCGGCCCGAAGGTTCCTGGAAGACGCGCAGGCCGAATTCGGGAATGATGGCGAGGATGTGGTCGAAGATGTCGGACTGGATCGCCTCGTAGACCGGCCATTCGGTGCTCGCGGCAAAGCAGTAGAGTTCGAGCGGGACGCCCTGCGGCGTGGGGGCCAGCTGGCGGGCCATCAGGGTGAAGCCCCTGTCGCTCACCCGGGGATGGTCCTTCATGTAGGCGACCGCGTATGCGCGCAGGGTGCCGATATTGGTGATCCGGCGCGCGTTCACGAGGTCGTCGCCCTCCGCCAGGTTCCGCGCATTCCATTCCTCGATCTCGCGGCGCTTGGCCTCGAGATAGGGCTTGATCAGGCGGAAGCGCGAGAGGCGCTCGATCTCCTCGCCCGAAAGGAACCGGATCGTGTTCTGATCGAGATGGATCGCGCGCTTGATCCGCCGCCCGCCGCTGTCCGTCATCCCGCGCCAGTTGATGAAGGCGTCGGAAATCAGCCGGTGGGTCGGGATCGTGGTGATCGTCTTGTCGAAATTCTGCACCTTGACCGTGTGCAGCGCGATGTCGATCACGTCGCCATCGGCGTTCATGCTCGGCATCCGGATCCAGTCGCCCACCCGCAGCATGTCGTTGGTCGAAAGCTGGACGCTCGCGACGAGGCTGAGGATCGTGTCCTTGAACACCAGCAGCACCACGGCCGCCATCGCGCCGAGGCCCGACAGGAGGATCAGCGGGGATTCGCCGATCAGGACCGAGATGACGATCACCGCAGCCCCGCACAGGACGACGATCTTGAGCACCTGGAGATAGCCCTTGATCGGCCGGTTTTTCGCCATCGGCCGGCGTTCGTAGACCTCGTTGGCGTAGGACAGCGCCTTGACCATCGCCATCGCGATCGAGAGCACGATGAGGCCCTCGGCGACGTTGGTGATGACGATCGCGACCCCCTCGGGCAGGTTCGGCACGAATTCGATCCCGCGCGAGACGATCAGCAGCGGGACGACCGTCGCGAACAAGGCGGCCGCCTTGTCGGCGGTGTCGGTCTGCCGATCGAGGAACGGCGCGGCGGCGCGCAGGATCACCTTCTTCAGCAGGAAATTGACCGTCAGCGCGGCCAGCACGAGCAGCATGAGGCCGATCAGCGACTGCGCCCACAGCGTCTGTTCGTCGAAGGCCGTCACGAGATCGTTCATGCCGGGGCGATAGCGGCACAGCCCCGCCCTGCTCAAGCCCCGCGACAACCCGTCGCGAAAGGCTGGACAAGCGCCCCTCCCCCGCCCTAGCGCGCTGCCCCGATGACGAGAGAACGGCCATGACCGCTTTCAAAGAAGGCGACCCGACGACATTGAACCGGCTCTACGGCCGTTCGGTGGGCAAGCCGCTGCGCGCGCGCCAGCAGGGGCTGGTCGACCATCTCCTGCCGCAGATCGCCGTGCCGGAAGAAGGCCCGGTGACGGCGCAGCGCCTGTTCGGCGAGGACCGCCCGATGCATTTCGAGATCGGCTTCGGCGGGGGCGAACATCTAGCCTACCGCGCCGACCTGCTGCCCGATCACGGTTTCATCGGTGCCGAACCCTTTCTCAACGGGGTGGCGCAGGCGCTCACCCACGTCGAAGAGCAGCGCCTCGCCAATGTCCGCCTGCATCACGGCGACGCTCTCGAGGTGCTCGCCCGCGTGCCCGACGGGGCGCTGACGATGATCTATCTCCTTCACCCAGACCCGTGGCCCAAGGCACGCCACGCCAAGCGGCGCATGATGAACGACGGCCCGGTCGCGCTGTTCGCCGACAAGCTCAGGCCGGGCGGGGAATTGCGCTTCGGGACCGATCACGCGGTCTACCTGCGCCACGCGCTGATGGTGATGCAGCGGCACGGGGAGAGCTTCGAATGGGTCGTCGAAAGTCCCGCGAGCTGGCAGAACCGCCCCTCGGGCTGGTGCGAGACGCGCTACGAACAGAAGGCGCGCGAGAAGTTCGGCCACGAAGTCTGGTATTTCCGCTTTCGCAGGCGCTGACGGGCGTCCGTCGCGGACCGTTCCCGGCTCGGCGCAAACCCCGCTTCCGCGCCTTCCGCGTCCGGAACATTTGCCGTGGGCATCCGTCGATGTTGCAGACACGCAAACTCGAAGGAAGGAGACGAAGCCCATGAGCATCGCGACCCTCAAAGACCTCTACATCGACCAGCTTCAGGACATCTACAGTGCCGACCAGCAGTCGCTCGTAGCCACCAGGAAGATGCGCGACCGCGCCACGTCGGAATCGCTCAAGAACGCGCTGCAGGCGGGTACCGAAGGCATCCAGCGGGGCATCGAGCAGGTCGGCGGCATCATCAAGAAGCATGACGCCAATCCCACGGGCGAATTCTGCAAGGGCATGGAAGGCCTCGTCAAGGAGGCGCACGCCCGCGCGATCGACGCCGAGGACATCAAGGACGAAGACGTCCGCGATGCCTCGATCATCACCCAGTACCAGTACATGACCCATTACGGCATCGCGGGTTACGGCACGGCGGCGAGCTTCGCCCGCCGGCTCGGGCTGGAGGAGGATGCGAAGATCCTGCAGGAATGCCTCGACAACACCTATGGCGGCGACCGCACGATGACGGAAATCGCCACCGGAGAAGTCAACCGGGAAGCGATGGCCTGATCCATCGTCCCGCGCGAAACGGCAGGGGCCCGGCACGCCAGCCGGGCCCTTTTCGCGTGGAGATCAGCCCACCACGCCCGCGCTGGCGAGAACCGACAGCGTCAGCACATCGGGCGTCAGCGCGGTCATCGGGGCGATCTGGACCGGCTTTTCCATCCCGATCAGCATCGGCCCCACGGTCGTGTTCGCGCCCAGTTCGCGCAGCATCTTGGCCGAAAGGTTCGCCGATTGCAGGCCCGGCATGATGAGCACGTTGGCAGGCGCCGACAGGCGGCTGAAGGGATAGAGCTTCATCACTGTCGGATTGAGCGCGGCATCGGGCGCCATCTCGCCTTCGTATTCGAAGCCCGGATCCTCGCGGTCGAGGATCGCCACCGCCTCGCGGATATTGCCGAGCCACTGGCCCGACGGATTGCCGAAGGTCGAATAGGAAAGGAACGCGACCCGCGGTTCATGCCCCATCCGGCGAGCGACGGCGGCGGTCTCGCGCGCGATATGCGCGAGTTCCGCGGCCGTGGGCCGCTCGTTCATGGTCGTGTCGGCGAGGAAGGTCGTGTGGTTCTTGCCGATCATCATGTGGATGCCGAAAGGCAGCGCGCCGGGCTTGCGGTCGAGCACCATGTTGATTTCGCGCACGGTCTGCGCGAAGGTCCGCGTCAGTCCCGAAATCATCCCGTCCCCGTGCCCGAGCGCGACGAGCAGCGCGGCGAACACGTTGCGTTCCTGGTTGACCATCCGGCGCACGTCGCGCTCGGTATAGCCGCGCCGCTGGAGCCGCTTGTAGAGGTAATCGACCATGGCGGGCACGTGCTCGCTGTCGGCCGAGTTCTGGATCTCGAAACTGCCGGGGTCGGAGACCGAAAGCTGGTGCAGCTTGTCGAGCACCGCCTTGGTCCGCCCGACGAGGATCGGCTTGCCGTAGCCGAAATCGCGGAACTGGATCGCGGCGCGCAGCACGACCTCTTCCTCGGCCTCGGCGAAGACCATGCGCTTGGGGTTTTCCTTGGCCTCGTTGTAGACGCCGCTGAGCACCGCCGTCGTCGGGTTGAGCCGCGAGCGCAGCTTGATGCGATAGGCCTCGAAATCCTCGATCCGCGCCTGCGCCACCCCCGAATCCATCGCCGCCTTGGCGACCGCCGAGGAAACGACCTCGATCAGCCGCGGGTCGAAGGGCGCGGGGATGATGTAGTCGGTGCCGAACTTGTGGTTGCGGCCATAGGCGGCGGCGACCTCCTCGGGCACGCGTTCGCGCGCGAGCTTGGCGATGGCTTCGGCAGCGGCGACCTTCATTTCCTCGTTGATCGTCGTCGCCTGCACGTCGAGCGCACCGCGGAAAATGAAGGGGAAACCGAGCACGTTGTTGACCTGGTTGGGAAAATCGCTCCGCCCGGTGGCGATGATCGCATCGGGGCGCACCTCCTTGGCGTCGTCCGGCATGATCTCGGGCACGGGATTGGCCATGGCGAAGATGATCGGCTTGTCCGCCATCTTCTTCACCCATTCGGGCTTCAGTGCTCCGGCGGCGGAAAGGCCGAGGAAGATGTCCGCGCCGACCAGCGCCTCCTCGAGGTCCTTCGCATCGGTCGCGGTCGCGTGCGCGCTCTTCCACTGGTCGATGCCTTCGCGCTCGGGCGTGATCGGGCCGGAACGGTCGCACATGATGACGTTCCGGGGCGAAACGCCCATCGCCTTGATCAGGGCGGTGCAGGCGATCGCTGCCGCGCCCGCGCCGTTCACCACGACCTTGACGTCCTTGATGTCGCGGTTCGTCAGGTAGCACGCGTTGAGCAGGCCTGCCGCGGTGATGATCGCGGTGCCGTGCTGGTCGTCGTGCATCACGGGTATGTTCATGCGCTCGCGCAGGGCCGCCTCGATGATGAAGCATTCGGGCGCCTTGATGTCCTCGAGGTTGATGCCGCCGAAAGTCGGTTCCATCAGCGCGACCGCCTCGATGAACTTGTCGGGGTCTTCGGTGGCGAGCTCGATGTCGATCGAATCGACATCGGCGAAACGCTTGAACAGCACCGCCTTGCCTTCCATCACCGGCTTGGAGGCCAGCGCGCCCAGGTTGCCGAGCCCGAGGATCGCCGACCCGTTGGATATCACCGCGACGAGGTTCGCCTTGGCGGTGTAGCGCGCGGCGAGTTTCGGGTCCTGCGCGATCGCTTCGACCGGGGCAGCGACGCCGGGCGAATAGGCGAGGCTGAGATCGCGCTGCGAGGTCATAGGCTTGGTCGCGACCACCTCCAGCTTACCCGGCCGGATCGTCTCGTGGTAGAACAGCGCCTCGCGCGTGGTGAAGCCGCCCTTCGGCCCGCCCTCTTGTTGGTCAGCCATGCCCCTAGTCTCTCCGAATGCGCCTGAAAGTGAACGAGCCAGCCGCTTAGCCCGAGCGCGAGCCGAACGATAGGCCCTTCCGGGCCGCATCCGGAGGAACCGGGCGAGGCAACAGGGGAAAGCGCCGCGCCGCCTCGTTCCGAATCGCCTGCGCGGTGCTAGTCCGGCTGGCATGGCCGCAAGGAACGCCTCGAAAGCCGCCGGCAAGCCCACGCCGATGATGGAGCAATACCTCGCGCTCAAGGCCGAGGCGGGCGGTTCGCTATTGTTCTACCGCATGGGCGATTTCTTCGAACTGTTCTTCGAGGATGCGAGGACGGCCTCGCAGGTGCTCGATATCGCGCTGACGACGCGGGGGGAGCACACCGGCGAGCCGGTGCCGATGTGCGGCGTGCCGGTCCATTCGGCAGAAAGCTATCTCGCGCGGCTGATCAAGGCCGGGTGCAAGGTCGCGATCGCCGAACAGGTCGAAACCCCGGAGGAGGCGAAGGCGCGGGCGAAGCGCGACGGCACGCCTTCCTCGAAAGTGCTGGTGAAGCGCGACATCGTTCGCTTCGTCACGGCCGGCACGCTGACCGAGGAGGCGCTGCTCGAACCGCGGCGGGCGAACCTGCTGGTGGCGCTGGCGGAGGTGCGCGGGGTCGTCGGGATCGCCAGCGTCGATATCTCTACCGGGACCATGGTGCTGGAGGAATGCGCGCCGGAGATGCTCGGCGCGGAACTCGCGCGGCTCGGCCCGTCCGAGGTCATCATCCCCGAACCGGGTCCCAGCGAAGGCGGGGATTTCCCCGAAGGCAGCGTCGCTCATGACGAGATCCCGACCCTCGCGGGGACTCCGCTCGAGGATGCGACGCCGCACCCGCGCAGCGCCTTCACGAGCGAGGGCGGCGCGGCGGCGCTGCGGCGCATCCACGGCGTCTCGACGCTCGACGGTTTCGGCGATTTCAGCCGCGCCATGCTGGCGGCGGCGGGCGGGCTCGTGGCCTATCTCGACCATGCCGGGCGCGGGCGGTTGCCGCTGCTGCTGCCGCCGGTCGCGCGCACCGGGGGTGCAGGGCTGGCGATGGACGAGGCGACCCGGACCAGTCTCGAAATCCTTGCCAGCAGCACGGGCGGGCGGGCGGGAAGCCTGGTGGCCGCGCTCGACCGCTGTTCGACCGGGGCGGGTTCGCGCCTGCTGGCCGAGGACCTGTCCGCGCCGCTGCTCGACCGCGGCGCGATCGAGGCGCGCCTTGCTCTCGTCCAGTTCTGGCTCGACCGGCCGATCGAGCGGGCGGGCCTGCGCGAGGCGCTGCGCGCGCTGCCCGACATCGGCCGCGCGCTCGGGCGCATCGCGGCCGGGCGCGGGAGCCCGCGCGATCTCGGCCAGGTGCGCGACGGACTGGCACAAGCCGCGCGGCTGAACGACACGCTTTCGCAGGAACCGGACCGCCCCGCCCTGCTCGACCGGCTCCTGCCCGAGCTTGGCGGCCACGGCGCGCTGACCGACCTGCTGTCGCGCGCGCTCGTCGCCTCTCCGCCGACCGAGCGGGCCAACGGCGGCTACATCGCGCCCGGTTACGACGCCGCGCTCGACGAACTGCGCGAGGTCTCGCAGAACGCGCGCAAGGCGATCGCGGCGATGGAGGCGCGCTACCGCGAGGAGACGGGAACGCCTTCGCTCAAGATCCGGCACAACGGGGTGCTCGGCTATTTCATCGAAGTGCCCGCACGCCATGCCGACCGCTTCATGGCCGAGGGCAGCGGCTTCACCCATCGCCAGACCATGAAGGACGCGGTGCGATTCAATTCGCTCGCCCTGCACGAGGAAGCCTCGCGCATCTCCGAGGCAGGCGGGCGTGCGCTCGCCGCGGAGGACGCGCATTTCGAGGAACTGGTGGGCGAAGTCTGCGCGGCGCGGGAGGCGATCGCGCGCACCGCCGCGGCGCTCGCGCGGCTCGACGTCGCGGCCGGCAATGCCGAGCGCGCCGCGGAAGGGGACTGGTGCCGCCCGGACATCGAGGAGGAGCCGGTGCTCGCCATCCGGGGCGGGCGCCACCCGGTGGTCGAGACGGCGCTGGCAAAGGCGGGCGAGCGCTTCGTCGCCAATGACTGCGCGCTTTCGGCGGAGGACCGGATGTGGCTTATCGGCGGGCCGAACATGGGCGGCAAGTCGACCTTCCTGCGCCAGAACGCGCTGATCGTGGTGATGGCGCAGGCGGGCTGCTTCGTCCCCGCATCCTCGGCCCGGATCGGGCTGGTCGACCGGCTGTTCAGCCGGGTCGGCGCGTCCGACAACCTCGCGCGGGGCCGGTCCACCTTCATGGTCGAAATGGTCGAAACCGCCGCGATCCTCGCCCAGGCCGGGCCGCGCAGCTTCGTGATCCTCGACGAGGTCGGGCGCGGGACCTCGACCTATGACGGGCTGGCGCTCGCCTGGGCGGTGGTCGAGGCGGTGCATTCGCGGATCGGCTGCCGCTGCCTTTTCGCGACCCATTACCACGAGCTTTCCCGGCTGGCGGAAAGCTGCCCCGCGCTTTCGCTGCACCACGTGCGCGCGCGCGAATGGAAGGGCGATCTCGTCCTGCTCCACGAACTCGCCGAAGGGCCGGCCGATCGCAGCTACGGCCTTGCGGTCGCGAAACTCGCGGGCGTGCCGAAGGACGTGGTCGAGCGGGCGAGCCAGGTGCTCGAGAAGCTCGAGCAGGCGAGGACGGAGACGGGCGGCCTTGCCGCGGGGCTCGGCGAATTGCCGCTCTTCGCCGCGGCGAGCGCGCAGAGGCAACCGCCCCCGGCCGACGCGCTGGCCGAGCGGCTCTGCGGGCTCGACGTCGATGCGCTCTCTCCGCGCGAGGCGCTCGATCTGCTGTATGACCTGAAACGCGAAGCGGCGAACACCAAAGCTTAAGGATGGCATTCTAAGGCTTGGCGTCATGGCGCGCATCCTGTTCGACAATTCGCGGACCGCACTCGCCTTCGCCGCGGTGGTGATCGCGGGCGCCGGCTTCGTCGCGGCGAATTTCGAGGGGGTGGGCCGAACGGGTCCGGCCGAACCCGAATACGTGATCGAGGATCCCGAGCCCGGCCCCGATCCCGATGACACGAACGGGGGCGATGCCTACGCCCAGCCCGAACCGCCGGAGGGCTGGTACGACGCCCCGCTCGAGGACCTCGGCAACGCCGATCCGATCGACGACGCGGAAGGGTTCAATCCCAACCCGGTCATTTCGACCGATCCCGTGGGCGAGGACTACGTCATCCTCGAAGGCGACGGCTCGCCCTACGCCGAGACGAACGGATACCCCGAGGACGACTGAAGCGGACGGGCGGGAGCCTAGCGCTCCTTGCCGTCGTACTTGCCGGTGTTGTCGTCGTGGTTCGGCTCGCCGGCATAGGCGGAATGGTCGATCCGGCCCTTGTCCTCCATGTCGCGCATCTCGTCGATCAGGTCGCGTTCATGGCCCGCAACGTTATCGACGCCGGGCGAAGGAGCCTTGCGGCTTTCGGTGCCGCCGGGCGCCGCGCTTTCCTCGGCCTGCGCCTCGCGGGCGACTTCCTGCGCCTGCTGGCGGTGGTCGTCCTGCTCGTCGCTGTGCGTCTCGGGCGCGAGGCCCGACTGGCGCTCTTCCTGGCTGACATTGTCCTTGCGGTCGGTGTCCTTGCGGTCGGTGCCGTTGCGGTCGGTCATGCAAAATCTCCTTTGCAAAACCAACGGTCGGGCGGCGGCCGATGTTCCGTCGCCGCCCCCTCTCAGCGCGTGGGAACGGGCGCCCCGCCGGTGTAGTCGTAGAAGCCGCGCCCCGTCTTGCGCCCGAGCCAGCCGGCTTCGACATATTTCACCAGCAGCGGCGCCGGGCGATACTTGCTGTCGCGGGTGGTCTTGTAGAGCACCATGAGGATGTCGAGGCAGGTGTCGAGCCCGACGAAATCCGCAAGCTGGAGCGGCCCCATCGGGTGGTTGAGGCCGAGGCGGCAGCCCTTGTCGATATCCTCGATCCCCGCGGTCGACTGGCCGAGCACGAAGACCGCCTCGTTGATCATGGGCAGGAGGATGCGGTTGACGACGAAGCCCGGTTCGTCCTGGCTCAGCACGACTTCCTTGCCGAGCCCGCGGGCGAAGGCGATGACGGCGTCGGTCGTCTCCTGCGAGGTGGCGAGGCCGGGGATGACCTCGATCAGGCCCATGACCGGCACCGGATTGAAGAAATGCAGCCCGATGAACCGCTTGGGATCGGGCGAATGGTTCGCCATGCGCGTGATCGGGATCGAGCTCGTGTTGCTCGCCATGATCGCGCCCTGGCCGAGCACCCTGCTCGCGCCCTCGAAGATCGCCTGCTTGATCTCCTCCTTCTCGGTCGCGGCCTCGATGATCAGGTCGGCGGCTTCCATCGGGGCGTAATCGGGAACCGGCGTGATCCGGCCGAGCAGCGCTTCGGCCTCGTCCGCCTCGAGCTTGCCGCGCCCGACCAGGCGGGTCACCGCCTTTTCGATATTGGCCTTGCCCGCCTCGGCCCGGTCAAGGTCGACATCGGCGAGCATGACCTTCATTCCGTGCCAGGCGACGGTCTGGGCGATCCCGGTGCCCATCTGCCCGGCCCCGATGACGGCGACGTTCCGCATTTCGACTCCTTCGCAACTGCAGCATTCGAGCCCGCGCGTTAGCGGGAGCCGCGGGCAAAGGCCAGAAGTATAGCTAGCGGTTCGCGCCGGGGACCCATTTGACGTCCGAGGCGCCGTTGTCGTTGAGCACCCGGGCAAGGACGAAAAGCAGGTCCGACAGGCGATTGATATAGGCCGCGGCGGCCGGGTTCACCGGGCTTTCCGCAGCAAGCGCGGTGATCGCCCGCTCCGCCGCGCGGGTGGTTGCGCGGGCAATGTGGACGCGCGCCGCAGCCTCGCTCCCGCCGGGCAGGACGAAGCTGGTCAGCGGTTCGAGCTTCCCGTTCAGCGCATCGATCTCGCTCTCGATCCATTCGGCCTGGGACGCGGCGATCCGCAGCACCATTTCGGACGGCGCGAAATCTCCATCCTCGGCCGGCGTCGCGAGGTCCGCGCCGAGGTCGAACAGGTCGTTCTGCACGCGCGTCAGCAGGGCGCGGTGCGCCTGGTCGGCGATCGCGCAAAGGGCGAGGCCGATCGCGCTGTTCGCCTCGTCGACAAGGCCGATCGCCTCGATGCGGAAGGAATGCTTGGGAACGCGCGAACCGTCGACGAGCCCCGTCGTGCCGTCGTCGCCGGTGCGGGTGTAGATGCGGTTGAGCTTGACCATGGGGCCGGCACCTATGCGCTGGGCGGCGGCGCGTCTAGCGCGCGACCGCGATGATGATCGCGACCACGACGATCGCGAGCGCCTGGTACTTGATCCGCGCGAACATCGCCTTGTTCTGGGCAAGCTGCATGTCGGTCGCGGTTTCGCCCTCACCCGATTCGAGATCGATCTTGGTGGTCCTGAGGAAGGCCACCACTCCGCGGATCAGGGACACGAGGACCATGATGCACAGGAAGACGAGCGCCGCGATGAGAACATATTCCATGAGTGCACAATGGCCTCTTGTTGTTCAGGTTCCAAGCTGCAAATTCCGGAAGCGCAGTTGCCGGGCAAGCATCAATCCGTCCTCGCCCGCCTCCCGCCGGTCGGACAGGGCGGGCGAGCCGCGCCGCTTGGCGAGTTTGCGGCCCTCCCCGTCGAGCAGGAGGCGATGGTGGTGCCAGCGCGGGACGGGCAGGCCCAGCAGCGCCTGGAGCAGGCGGTGGACGTGGGTCGCCTCGAACAGGTCGGCCCCGCGCGTCACCAGCGTCACGCCGTCCGCCGCATCGTCGAGCGTCGCGGCGAGGTGGTAGCTCGCCGGCAGGTCCTTGCGGACGATCACGACATCGCCGCCCCTGCCCGGGTCCGCCACCTGTTCCCCGGCGAGTGCATCTATCCAGCGCAGTTCGCCGGTCGCCTCGAGCGCCCGCTCGATGTCGAGCCGCAGCGCCGCGGGCAGCGCGGGATCGGGCGGACGGCGTTTGCAGGTCCCGGGGTAGACCCAGCCTTCGGGGCCCTTGCGGCTCGCGGCGACCTCGATCTCGCGGCGCGTGCAGGTGCACGGATAGAGCAGGCCCCGCTCGCGCAGGCGCCCGGCAGCGGCGGCATAGCTGTCGAGCCGGGTCGACTGGGCCGGGACATCCTCCCATTCGAGCCCGAGCCATTCGAGATCGCGGCGGAATTCGTCGGCCATGTCGGGGCGCGAGCGCGGCCCGTCGATATCCTCGATCCGCAGCAGGAATCGGCCGCCCGCTTCGCGCGCGAGGTCATGCGCCACGATCGCGGCAAGGGCATGGCCGAGATGGAGCGGGCCATTGGGGCTCGGGGCGAAGCGGGTGACGATTTCCACAGGATGGCGTTCTGCCACAAACTGCGCCGGAACCCCATCATGCCGCGGCTCGGAGGCGATTTGCCCCCAGGCTATCCACAGCCTATCGACAGCTTGCCGCGGTGGATAAGCGCGGTGTCATGGCATTGACTCTTTTCCTTGCCACGGCATGGTCCGTTAAATCAGGGAGGAACGCCTAGCGTGTTTCACGCCGAACTGATCGAAAGGGCTGCTCGGTTCCGGAGCAGCGAAGAAGACCCGACGCGCAACCTGTCGGCATGTCCCGCGCTCGTGCTCAACGCGGACTACACGCCCCTGTCCTACTACCCTTTGAGCCTGTGGCCCTGGCAGACCGCGATCAAGGCGGTGTTCCTCGACCGGGTCGACATCGTCGCGAGCTATGACCGCGAGGTCCATTCGCCCAGCCTCGACATGAAGATCCCGAGCGTGATCGCGCTCAGGCAATACGTGAAGCAGAGCGAGTTCCCCGCCTTCACCCGTTTCAACGTCTTCCTGCGCGACCGCTTCCAGTGCCAGTATTGCGGCAGCGGGGATCACCTGACCTTCGACCACGTGATCCCGCGACGGCTGGGCGGGCGCACGACGTGGGAGAACATCATCACCGCCTGCGCGCCGTGCAACATGAAGAAGGGCGGGCGGACACCGCAACAGGCGGCGATGCCGGTGCGGATGAAGCCGATCCGGCCGACCAGCTGGCAATTGCAGCAGCATGGCAAGCTGTTCCCGCCCAACTACCTCCACGAAACCTGGCGCGACTGGCTCTACTGGGACATCGAACTGGAAGCGTGACCTTCTGCCGCCTCTCGCAGGAATTCCTGCAGGATTCGGGGAAGCACGCGGAGCCTTCGTGCCGCCGGCCCCGGACCGAATGAACCGGGTCGACCTGCTCAGGTCACGGCCGCGCGGCGATTGAACTCGGGACGCCGCCATTCCTCCCCCGCGATTACCTCGGCAAGGTGGCGGGCGGCCTCGGCGATCTCGGTAAAGGAGAGATAGGCGGGCGCGAAGCCGAGCCGCAGGATGTCGGGCGCGCGGAAATCCCCGATCACGCCGCGAGCGATCAGCGCCTGGCAGATCGGATAGGCCCGTTCGTGCCGGAAGGAGAGCTGGCTCCCGCGCACCGCGCTGTCGGCCGGGCTCGCGAGATCGAGCGCAAGGCCCCGTTCGGCAAGGCATTCGAGGAAGAACCCGGACAGCGCGCGCGACTTGGCGTGGAGCCGTTCGACGCCGATCTCCGCGATCAGGTCCACCCCCACTTCGAGCGCGGTCAGGCCGAGAACAGGCGAGGTCCCGCACAGCAATTGCTCCACGCCCGGGGCGGCCTCGTAATCGTCGGAAAAGGCGAAGGGCGTAGCGTGGCCGAACCAGCCGGTCAGCGGCTGGGCGAGATCGCCATGGTGCCGCTGCGCGACATAGGCGAAGGCGGGGGCGCCCGGGCCGCCGCACAGGTATTTGTAGCCGCAGCCGACCGCGAAATCGGCCCCGATGCGCGCGAGGTCGACCGGCACGGCGCCGGTCGAATGGGACAGGTCCCACAACACCAGCGTCCCCGCTGCGTGCGCCGCTTTCGTCAGCGCCGCCATGTCGTGCATCGCACCCGTCTTGTAATGGACGTGGGTCAGCATGAGGAGCGCCACGTCCCCGCCCAGAGCCGCGGCCAGTTCCTCGCGCGGGGCGAGCCGACGCTCCGCCAGCCCCTGCCGCTCAAGCCCCGCGACCATGTAGAGATCGGTCGGGAAATTGCCCGGTTCGGACAGGACCACCTTGCGCCCCGGTCGCATGTCGAGCGCGGCAGCGATCAGCTTGAACAGGTTCACGCTGGTCGAATCGCAGGCGATGACCTCTTCGGGGGCTGCCCCGATCAGGGGGGCGATCTTGCCGCCGATCCGCTGCGCCATCTCGAACCAGCCGGCCCCGGACCGGGTGCTGTTCCAGCTGCGGATGAGCCCCTCGCCCCATTCCTCCCGCAGCGTGCGCTCCATCGCGGGCGGTGTCGCGCGCGGCAGGGCGCCGAGCGAATTGCCGTCGAGATAGATCACGCCTTCGGGCAGGACGAAGCGTTCGCGGAAAGGCGCGAGCGGGTCGGCCGCATCGCGTTCGCGGGCGCGCCCGGCCAGGCTCATGCGAGGTCCCGCAGCACGGCGCGCACCGGCGAGGCATCGCCGCCCACGATCGGCAGCGGGAGGGCGATGAGCTCGTAGCGCCCCTCCTCGACGCCATCGAGCACCAGCCCTTCGAGTACGCGCAGGTCGTGCTTCAGCACCGTCTTGTGGGCGAGCATGTCCTTCGAATCCTGCGGGTCGATCGAAGGTCCGTCGATCCCGACCAGCCGGACCCCCTGCCCCGCCAGCCATTCGATCGTCCCGGGCGCGAGCGCCGTCGTCTCGCCCGCCCATTGCTCCTGCGGAAAACGCTCGAAAGTGCGAAACAGCACGCGTTCGGCACCCTGGAGAGGGGGTATGTCGCCCACTTCGATCAGCCGCCCGGCGCCGCGCGCATCCACCACGAGGCATTCCCCGACATAGGGATCGAGATCGACCCCGGCGATGTCGCTCGCGCCTTGCGCGTAATGCAGCGGCGCGTCGGCATGAGCGCCCGAATGGGTCGACAGGGTGAGCGCGGAGACATTGACCGGCGATCCATCCTCCATCCGCCACGTCCGCGCCTGGACGAAAGTCGTGTCACCGGGCCAGACCGGCAGGCCGGGATGGAGGCGCTGCGAAATGTCGCGGATGCGCCGGCTCATATCGCGGTCCTCACGCTCAGCAATTCGGGAAAGAAGGCCTGTTTCAGCACCCCTTCGAGATAGGGCACGCCCGGCGTCCCGCCGGTCCCGCGCTTGAAACCGATGATGCGCTCGACCGTCTTGAGGTGGCCGAACCGCCAGCGCTGGAAATGATATTCGAGATCGACCAGTTTCTCGGCCAGTTCGTAGAGGTCCCAATGCGCCTCCGGCTCGCGGTAGATCGCCGCCCAGGCCGCCTCCACGCTCGCATCGTGGCGCCACGGCGCCCCCACGTCGCGTTCGAGCACCTCCGGCGCGATCGCAAGGCCGCGCCGGGCGAGCAGGCGGACCGTGGCATCATAGAGGCTCGCCCGGCCGGTCTCGGCCTCCAGCCGCCCGGCCCACCCCTCGTTCCCGCGATGAAGCCGGACGTGCTTCGCATCGCGCCCGCCGAGCATGAACTCCATCATCCGGTACTGCGCCGACTGGAACCCGCTCGACGAGGCGAGGTGCGGGCGGATGCGCGAATAATCGTGCGGGGTCATCGTGCTGAGCACGTCCCAGCTCTGGATGAGCTGCTGCTGCGCGCGGGCGACGCGGGCGAGCATCTTGAAGGCGGGCCTGAGGTCGTCTGCCTCGATCCGCGCGCGGGCCTCGGCCAGTTCGTGCAGGCACAGCTTGAGCCACAATTCGCTCGCCTGGTGGACGATGATGAAGAGCATCTCGTCATGCGCGCCCGAGGCCGGATGCTGGGCGGCCAGGATCCGGTCGAGATCGAGATAGCTCGAATAGGTGACGTCGCGGCTCATGCCGTCGCCCTAGCGCAGGCGTGCGGGCGAGGAAACTAGCCCTCGATCACGCGGGTTTCGGGGAAATGCCGGTCGAGATGGCGGCGCAGGATCTTCAGGTTGCGGGTGTTCGAACGGAAGAAGAAATCGGCCGCGTCGCCCACCACCGGGACAAGCCCGAGCACGGCGTCGAACGCGACATTGGCGCCCATCCGGGTCAATTGCCACTTCGAAAGGCCCAGATTGCGCGCTTCCCAGACGATGTAGGCGCCGAGCAGCGTGGTGATCACGTCGCCCAGAACCGGCACGAGGCCGACCAGCCCGTCGAGGCCGATCGGGACCTTGACGCCGGGAATGCGAAGGCTCCGCTCGAGCAGGAATTCCATCGCTTCCACGCGCTGCCGGACCGAGGCGGGATCGGTCCCGGTCGGCAGGGTGATCGCCATGGGGCGGGCCTTCGTCGCGGCGTGCGGCTTGTTTTCCATACCCCTCATCTGGTGGGTTGGGTGAGTGGGAACAAGGGGTGGAGACCCCACTGGTTCGCCTCGTACGGCCCGACCGCGCCGCGCACGAGCGACCACCTCACCGGCGGGCCGAGCGGGATGAAGATTTCCGCGTCGACCAGGGCCGCGTGGGCTTCGACGAGAAGTCGGCGCCGCTCGGCCGGGTCGTCGAGGACCAGCGCCTGCCGGGCCAGTTCATCCGCTTCCGGTTCGCACAGGCCAAGGTCGAGCCGGCAGTTGAACTGATTGATGAACCAGCGCGGCGAGGAATAGCGCGCCAGCCGGTCCCTGAGCACGAGGTCCGCTTCTTCCCCGGGGTCGACCGGCTCGGTCCTCACCCCGATCGCCTGCCAGTCGCGGGCGATCTCGCGCAGCAGGATCGCGCTGCCGGGGCCGGGCGGCAATTCGACCCGGAGCACGGGTTCCTCGCCGGTTTCGGCGGACCAGGCGGCGATCCGCGCGGCCGCGATGAGCCGCCTCTGCTCGAACTGGAGATCGGGCCAGCGGCTGGACGGAAAGGGGGCCGGGGGGTCGAACAGGCCGGGCGGGGCGATCCATTCGGTCGGCTGCCACCCGCCGAGGCCGAACGGTTCGATCAGCGTCGCCCGGTCGATCGCCATCGAGAGCGCTTCGCGGCGCTCCGGTTCGGCGAGCAGGCCCGCGTCGGAAACCACCAGCAGGCCGAACAGGCCGAGCGCCGGATCGACCCGGATCGTCCCGCGCGAAAGCGGGCCGAGCTCGGCGAGGGGGAACGTCGCGAGCTTGCCGTTGAGCACGAGATCGACCTCGCCGGTCGAGAACGCATCCACCGCCGCCTCTGCCGGCATCGCGCGCAGGGTCAGCGGGCGGGCGTATTCCTCCCAGTTCTCGCGCGCGGGCAGGCCGCGGTCCTCGGGCGGCAGCGCGCTCAGCCGCACGAGCGCCTGTTCTTCCTCGTCGCGCGACATGATCATCGGCCCCGCCCCGCTTCCGGACCGCACAAGGCCGAGTTCGGGCTGGGCGAGGAGGCGGAGGAATTGCGGCATCGGGCTGGAGAGGCGCAGTTCGATCACGCGCCCCGTCATCGCCCGCACATCGGTGATCTTGGCAAGGTCGAGACCGAGCGAGGTGCCCTCGAGTTGCTCCAGCCGCGCGAGCAGGAGCCGCCGGACCCCGGCCGCGGTGATCGTATCGCCATCGGGCCAGGCGGAATCGCGCAGGCGGAAGATGTAGCTCATCCCGTCGTCGGTGACGATCCAGCGTTCGGCGATCGCGGGGATCACCTGCCCGGCCGGATCGAGCGCGACGAGCCCTTCGGCGGTGGCGGCCCGCAGGTGCTGGGCGGCCGGGGACAGGCGCACGCCCTCGGCGAAGAGCCCCTCGGCATCGCCGATGATGGCGACGTCGATCGGGCTGCCGTCGCGGGACGGGCCGCAGGACACAGCGAGGATCGCGACAAGCAGGCAGGCGAGGAATCGCATCTCCCTGGGTGTTAGCACCGTGTCCCCGCGCTTTCAGCGCCTGATTGGCCCGCGCTTCAAGCGCCTGATTGGGATGTCCGCGAGGAACCGCCTGAGCCGAAGGTCAGACCTTGCGAAAGGTCTTCGGATCGGGCGGCGGCGGGGCGCGGTAGACATGGAGCGGGCCTAGGTCGACGCCATTGGCGATCGGACGGCGCGCGCGCTGCGAATCGATCTCCTCGTCGAAGGCGACCCCGAATCGATCATCCTGCACCCAGGCGACGCTTCCGCGCACCGGGCCGATATTGCGCAGTTCGACCCGGACGCGGTCCCCCCGCCGGACGCGCAGGCTGCCTTCGCCCATCATGCCGCCGTCCGACAGGTTGCGGACCCTTACGCGGTGCGTTTCCTCGCCCTCCTCGATCCTGAGATCGGCAAGCAGGAACAGGCTGTCGCGAGCGACGCTGCGCGTGTCGACACCGGTCATGATCGGTCCGCCTCCTTCGGCCCGCAAGCGGGCATTCCTTTCGAATTCATTCGGATCGGTCCAGCCGGGTTTCGGCTGCGAACCTCGGGGCCGACCCAATTCGACCCGCGGGATCGTGAGTATGGCGACGCGGTAAACGCAAGCTTAACGTGCGGCTCCGGCAGCCCGTGCCCGGAGGCCCTGTGCCATAGTGGAACGCAAGCGTTCCGGACCGTGAAGGTCAGTCGTCGCGCGAGACCTTTTCGCGGCGTTCGTGGGCTTCCTGCGCCTCGACCGTCATGGTCGCGACCGGCCGCGCGATCAGGCGCTTGAGCCCGATCGGGTCGCCGGTCACCTCGCAATAGCCGTATTCGCCCTCGTCGAGGCGGCGCAGGGCGGCGTCGATCTTGGCGATGAGCTTGCGCTGGCGGTCCCGGGTGCGAAGCTCGATCCCCCAATCGGTCTCGCTCGACGCGCGATCGTTGAGATCGGCCTCGCGGATCGGTCCGTCCTGGAGCGATTGGAGCGTCTGGCCCGCGGCGTCGTGGATCGAGCGCTTCCATTCGATGAGCAGCATCCGGAAATAGGCCTGGTGCCGTTCGTTCATGTATTCTTCGTCTTCGCTCGGAACGTAATCAGGCTCCAGCATTCGCTTGGCCTTTTCCAGAATGTCGATGTCGTCCGACGTAGCCGATCCCATGAGATGCTCTTGCCCCGCAAGTTCCCGCGCCGCCGCCCTTGCGCGCCGACGCCGACAGCAATGCGGGCGCCTGCTTTCCGGACGGCCGAAGCCTCGCCGCGCCTATAGGGAAGCGCCAAGGGGGGCACAAGCCGAATTGCGAAGAAGAGCCTGCCGCGTCCTTCCCGAAGCCCGCAGCGGGGGAATACGGGGACTTGCGGGGAGGAAATCGACGCGGCGTTAACCTATTCTTGACCACGATCCATGACTTCTCTGCACCGGAGGAACCGCAAGGGGGTCGGTTCCGCGAAGGATGGGGAGTGACACATGCAATTCTCGAGGGTGCAGGGGACCGATTGCCAGCCGGCCGATGGCGCCGATCAGGACATCGCGCTTGCCGCGCGCATTGCGGCCGCCTCGGCCGGCGACGTCGCGGCGCTGTTCGATCTTGGCGTTGCCTATTCCACAGCCAGCCACGATGCGCCGGCCGACCTCGTCGAAGCGCACAAGTGGTTCAACCTCGCCGCCGCCCGCGGCCACGAGGAAGCCGCCTGGAGCCGGGCGGACATCGCCGAGGAAATGACCGCGCGCGAAATCGCCGAGGCGCAGCGCCGGGCGCGCCAGTGGCTGGCCAACGAGAGGATTCGCGCGGCCTGAACGGTCAGTCCCCGCCCGCCTTGCGGAACGGGGTCCGGTCGCCCAGGAAGAGCTGGTCGCTCGCGACGCCTTCGCGCTCGCGTTCGAGGAAATCGGCGACCGCCGCGCGAAACCCGGGATCGGCGAGCCAGTGCGCCGACCATGTCTGCACCGGTTCGTAGCCGCGCGCCAGCTTGTGCCCGCCCTGCGCCCCGGCTTCGACCCGCGGCAGGCCGAGCTCGATCGCGATGTCGATCGCCTGATAGTAACACAGCTCGAAATGCAGGAACTTCACGTCCCTGCTGCAGCCCCAATAGCGCCCGTAGAGCGCGTCGCTGCCGATGAAATTGAGCGCGCCCGCGATCGGCACGTCTCCGTCAAAGGCGAGGATCAGCACGATCTTTTCGCCCATCCGTTCTCCCAGCAGATCGAACGCGGCGCGCGTCAGGTAGGGCGTCCCCCATTTGCGCGCGCCGGTGTCCTGGTAGAAGATCCAGAAGGCGTCCCAGTGGTGCGGCCGGATGTCGGCCCCGCTCAGCCGCTCGATACGCAGCCCTTCCTGCGCCGCGGCACGCTCCTTGCGGAGATTCTTGCGCTTGCGCGAGGCGAGTTCGGCGAGGAAGTCCTCGAAGTTGTCGTAGCCGCGGTTGAGCCAGTGGAACTGGATGTCGTTGCGAATCAGCCAGCCGGCTTCCTCGAACAGGGCGACCTGCTCCTTTTCGATGAAGGTCGCATGGGCGGAGGAGAGGCCGTTCTGCCGGCACACAGTTTCGGCACCCTTGATGAGGTGCAGCGCAAGCGCAGGGTCGGACAGGAGCAGTCGTGGCCCGCTCGCCGGGGTGAAGGGCGCGGCGATCTGGAGCTTGGGATAATAGCGCCCGCCCGCGCGGTGCCAGGCATCGGCCCAGCTGTGATCGAAGACATATTCGCCCTGGCTGTGGCCCTTGGCATAGCTCGGCAAGGCAGCGCGCAGCGTGCCTCCCGCGTCGGTCACGACGATCGGGGCCGGGTCCCAGCCGGTCCCTTCCCCGACGCTGCCCGAATCCTCCATCGCGGACAGGAATTCGTGGGAAACGAAGGGGTTGCGGTTCCCTCCGAGCGCGTTCCATTGGCGGCGGTCGAACTCGCCGACAGCGGGCGCGAGGCGGACGGTCAGGGCGTCGTCGCCTTCGCTCATGCCAGACCCGCTCCCTCGGCGATCAGCGCATCGGCATGGGCCAGCGCTCGCTTGCGGGTTTCGGGCGAATCGACTGTCCAGGTCAGCACCGGCAGCCCCGAGGAACGCAACTTCGCGACCCATCCGCTGGGTAGCGCGGCGATGTGATAGGCGAGGAAATCCGGCCTCGCGATCCACACGGCAAGCCTGCGCTGCCAGGCCTTCTGCGTGTCGCCGCGCTCGTCCTCCCGCATGACCAGTCCGCAGGGGGTCCCCGGCGAATGGCGGCGGAACCAGCGCGAGACCCGCGGATCGAAACTCATCACTGCACAAAGGCCGGCATAGCCGTTGAGCAGGCGGCTGACGGCGACGCAGCTCCTTTCGACATCGTAGCCCCGTCGCGACTTGATCTCGATCAGCAGCGGCACGCGGCCAGCCACGACCTCGAGGAATGTCGTCAATCGGACCGGGTGCTGGTCGGTGCCGAGCAGGCGAAGCGCTTCGAGATCGTCTGCGACCCGATCCTCGGTCGCGCCGGTCTCGCCTGCCAGTCGCTCGAGGTCCCAGTCGTGGAACACCATCGGATGATCGTCGCGGCTGCGCTGGACATCGCATTCCACCCCCAGGCCAGCCGCGATCGCTGCCTCGGCCGCTGCGAGCGAGTTCTCCGGCACGCCCGGCGAATGCAGCCCGCGATGGGCATATTCGTGGGCCGTAAGCCAGGCGGGAGCGGCGCGGGCGGTCATCCCGAAATGGCGATCACCGCATCGACCTCGACCGCCGCGCCGAGCGGCAGGGCAGGCACGCCGACCGCCGCACGGGCATGGAGGCCCTTTTCGCCGAACACCTCGGACATGAGGTCGGACGCCCCGTTCGCGACCTTGGGCTGATCGGTGAAATCGGGCGCCGAATTGACGAAGGCGCCGAGCTTGACGATCCGCTCGACGCGATCGAGCAGGCCAGCCGCCTTCAACTGGGCGAGGATCATCATCCCGCAGGCGCGCGCGGCCATGATCCCGTCCTCGATCGTGACATCCTCGCCCAGCCTGCCCGTCACCAGTCCGCCGTCGACGAAAGGCAATTGTCCCGAGACATGGACAAAGCCGCCCTGGTGGACCAGCGGCACGTAACTCGCGACCGGCGCGGCGGGTTCGGGCAGGACGAGGCCGAGTTCGGCCAGGCGTTTCTCGATCGTCATTGCAGTTCCCCTTCGATCCGGTCGATCAACCAGGGCAACGCATCGGCCCAACGGTCGATCCTCGCTTCGGCATGGCCCGCCTTGTGCGCGCAGTCGATCGTGCCTGCAATCATCGGTTCGCCGCACATGTGCAGGCGCACGACAGCAGGCGCGATTTCCGCGACAGAGGCGTGATGCTGCGCGAGGTCGTCGATGAAGATCGCCCGGCTCGGCGCGAATTCCTCGACGATCTTCTTGAGCGCAGGCCCCTTCGGCCCCTGGTTGGTGAAGACGCGGGCATGGATGCCGAGCGCGGCCAGCTGCTGCGCCCGCTTTTCGCGCCGTTCGTCGACGAGATTGGTCAGGATCACCACGTCCGCCTGTCTGGCGAGCGCGTTGATCCCCTCGATGGCGCCCTCGATCGGGGTCTGGCGATCCATCTCGCGATCGAAGAAACGGCCCAGCATCCGCCAGATTGCGGCCGGTTCGAGCAGTTCGCCGCTCTCCTGCCAGCGCAGGGCATGGGCAAAGTCGTGGCCTTCGAGATTGAACGTGACGCCCTCGCTTTCCTCGAGCCATTGCTTGAAATGGGCGACCATGTGCAGCAGCACCTCGTCGCAGTCGCTGATGATCAGGGGGCGGCTCATCGGTTGAGTTCCTTTCGGGCGGCGATCAGTTCCTCGGGCGTGACGGCGAGCGCCTCGGCCGCGCGGAGCAGGTCGGGTTCGTGATTGGCGAGAAAATCGAGCGCGGAGCCGAGGACCATCGGATCGCCCAGCCCCGCACGCAGCGAATCGGGATCGAGCCCGGTCAGTTCGAGATAGCGGTCGGCGCGTTCGTCGTCCTCCAGCACCCAGCCGAGCGCGGCAAGCGCGAGCGTGGCTGCGCTCACGGTGCTCCGGCCGAAAGCGGGTTCGGGGCGATCCGGGATTGTGGTGACCTCCTGGCGGGGTTAGGCTTGTCCCCGAGACAGAACGGGGCGCTGCTGTGACGAAGCGAATAATGGTGGTCGAGGACAACGACCTCAACCGGAAATTGTTCTGCGACGTGTTGAGGGCCAATGGTTTCGAGGTGGAGCCGGTGGCCGACGGGGGCAAGGTGCTGGAAACGGCCCGGGCCACCGCGCCCGACCTCATCATCATGGACATCCAGTTGCCAGGCGTTTCCGGGGTGGAGCTGATCGAGGCTGCTAGGCGCGACACGGCGCTGTGCGAAATCCCGGTGCTCGCCGTCACCGCCTTCGCGGCCAAGGGGGACGAGGACCGCATCCGCTCCGCCGGGGCATCGGGTTACCTGGCCAAGCCGGTCTCGATCAGCCCTTTCATGAGCGCGGTGAAAGCGCTTCTGCCGAGCTAGCCGAAGCGGCCCCGCCGCGGCTCGAAATGCGCGCCTCCCGCGGCCTTGCCCCGGCACCTCGCGATCGGTTCCGGGCTTGACAAGGCGGGCATCGAGCCGCTTTGGGTCGAGGATTGCGCGCCCCTGCGCCGTCCAGCAGAAAGAGCCCCTCCCGCCATGACCGAAGCCGAAGTCGACGAGCGCATCCGCGCCCTGATCGAGCCTTTCAACAAGAAGGGAGTCGACATCGCGCCCGGGACGACCTTCGCCGGCGACCTCGAATTCGACAGCCTGACGGTGATGGATTTCGTCGCCGCGATCGAGGACGAATTCGACATCATCATCAGCATGAACCAGCAGGCCGAGATCGAAACCTATGGCCAACTCGTCAGCGCGGTGCACAAGCTGCAGGATAGCTGATACAAGGCCCGTCCATGAACGACATGACACCCCCCCCGGCGGAAACCGCCGCGAGCAAGGGCGATCTCTTCGCCAAATTCGATCCCGTGATCCAGACCCGCGAAGCCCTGCTCGCACGCGGGGTCGAAGATCCCTTCAGCCTCGTGATGGAAAAGGTGCTGAGCCCGACGCGCGCGATCTGCAACGGGCGCGACACGATCCTGCTGGGCACCTACAACTACATGGGCATGACCTTCGACCCCGACGTGCTCGAAGCGGGCAAGGAGGCGCTCGATCGATACGGGTCGGGGACGACCGGCAGCCGCGTTCTCAACGGCACCTACCAGGGCCACAAGGAGTGCGAGGACGCGCTGCGCGAGTTTTACGGGATGGACCATGCGATGGTCTTCTCGACCGGCTACCAGGCCAATCTCGGCATCATCTCGACCATCGCCGGCAAGGGCGACTACATCGTCCTCGACATCGACAGCCACGCCTCGATCTATGACGGCTGCGCCATGGGCAAGGCCGAGGTGGTCCCCTTCCGCCACAACGACATCGAGGCGATGGAGAAGCGGCTTCGCCGGATCCCGGAGGACGCGGGCAAGCTCGTCATCCTCGAAGGCGTCTATTCGATGCTCGGCGACGTCGCTCCGCTAAAGGAAATGGTCGCGGTGGCCAAGAAACACGGCGCAATGGTGCTCGTCGACGAGGCGCACTCGATGGGCTTCATCGGCGCGAACGGGCGCGGCGTGGCCGAGGAACAGGGCGTGATCGACGACGTCGATTTCATCATCGGCACCTTTTCCAAGAGCGTCGGAACGGTCGGCGGCTTCTGCGTTTCGAACCATCCGAAATTCGAGATCCTGCGGCTGGTCTGCCGCCCCTACGTCTTCACCGCCAGCCTCCCGCCGAGCGTGGTCGCGACCGCTGCGACCTCGATCCGCAAGCTGATGCACGGCGCCAACAAGCGCGCGCACCTGTGGGAGAATTCGAAGCGGCTGCACGCCGGGCTCACGGGACTGGGCTTCGAGCTCGGGACCAGCGAACCGCAGAGCGCGATCGTGGCGGTGATCATGCCCGATCTCGAGCGCGGGGCGATGATGTGGGAAGCGCTGCTGAAAGAAGGCCTTTACGTCAACCTTGCCCGGCCGCCCGCGACACCGGCGGGCATGACCTTGCTGCGCTGTTCGCTGTGCGCGGAGCATACGACCGAGGAGGTGGAGACGATCCTCGCCATGTTCGAACGGGCGGGCAAGGCGGTCGGGATCATTTCCTGACCGGCGCGGTCAGTCCGCGCTTTCCCCGAGGGGGACGGCCTCGACGCAGGCCTCCCCGGTGGTTGTCCCGTCCTCGCTGCCGCGCAGCTGGGTGACGGCGACGAAGCCGGCAACGACCAGCACCGCGAAGGCGGTCGTGACGAGGCCGAGATAACGCTCGATGAAGGCCTTGATCGGGGTTCCGAACAGCTTGAAAAGCGCGCCGACGACCACGAAGACGAGCCCGCGCCCGGCGAGGCTGGCGAGGATGAAGGGCACGAGCGCCATCTCCATGAACCCGGCCGTCAGCGTCATCAGCTTGAAGGGAACCGGGGTCGCCCCGCCGAGGAACACCGCCCACGGCCCCAGTTCGGCAAACCGGCACTGGGCCGCCGGAAACACTTCGGCATAACCCAGCGTCGCGATCAGCCATTCACCAATGCTGCCGTAAAGGCCCCAGCCGATCGCATAGCCGAGCAATCCGCCCGCGACCGAGGACAGGGTTGCGATGATCCCGAAGCGCAGCGCCCTGTCCGGTTCGGCAAGGCACATCAGGCCAAGCAGCGGATGCGGCGGGATCGGGAAGAAACTCGCCTCGATGAAGCAGAAGAAGGCCAGCCACCACTGCGCCTGGCGGTGCGCGGCCTTGTCCATGGTCCAGTTGTAGAGCCTGCGGAGCCACGCCACCTGAGGGCCTTTCGTTCTTGGGAGCCGGGGGATTAGGCGAGGCCGCGCGGCCGCGCAAGCGGCGAGTTATCACCCATATGGTTATTTTATGTTGACATCGTGACGCTTATGGGTTAGCAACTTCCATCATCGCGATAGTGCGATTCGGGCCCCGGACAACACGCCCCCCGACACCAGGCCCCGCCCCGGTTCAGCGCATTCCAAGAGGTTTCCTCGATGATGGCACCCCCGCATCCGGCCGCCACCGGATGCAAGACTCGTCGCCGCGTCCATCCCCGCTGGCGGGAGCGTTTCATTGCCGAGCTCGAACAGACATCCTGCGTGCGGCTTGCCGCCGAGCGCGCGGGGGTCTCGCCCGCCCGGGCCTATCGCGCCCGCAAGACCGAAGCCGAATTCGATCGCGCGTGGGGCGCGGCGCTCGCGATGGGCTACGAAGATCTCGAAATGGAGGTGCTGCGCCGCCTGCGCCAGGGCGACTTCATGACGCAGGATGGAACGAAGTACGATTTCGCCGGCGCGATCCGGCTGCTCGCCCTTCGCCGCGACGCCACGGCCCGCGCAGAACCCGAACGACGCGATGTCACCCCTGCCGAAATCCGCGCCTCGATCGATCGCAAGATCGCGGACATCCGGCACCGGATCGCGGGCGAGGAAGCGGCCGGAGAGCCCGCGGCATGATCGAGCCGCTCGAATGCTTCGCCCGGTCGGAACCGGTCCGGATTGTCGAACTGGCCGAGTCCCTCGATGCATCGGAGCGCTGCGAATTCGACTACCACTGGCATCTCTTCGCACGCCCGGCGCAGCTGGCCCCTCCCGGCGACTGGCGGGTCTGGCTGGTGATGGCCGGGCGCGGCTTCGGCAAGACCCGCGCGGGGGCCGAATGGGTGCGCTCGGTCGCAGAGGAACACCCCGATGCGCGCATCGCGCTCGTTTCGGCCTCGCTCGCCGAGGCGCGCGCCGTGATGGTGGAAGGAGAAAGCGGCATCCTCTCGTGCACTCCGCCCGAGCGCAGGCCGCTGTTCGAGCCGTCCCTGCGACGCTTGCGATTCCCCGGCGGCGCGCAGGCCCAGTTGTTCAGTGCGCTCGAGCCCGAAGCCCTGCGCGGGCCGCAGCACAGCCACGCCTGGTGCGACGAGATCGGCAAGTGGCCGGTTTCCCACCAGCGTGCGACGCGGTGCTGGGACAACCTGCTGATGGGGCTGAGGCTCGGGAAGGAGCAGAGGATCGTGGTCACCACCACCCCGCGTCCGGTCCCGCTGGTCGAACGCCTGCTCAACCAGGAGGCCTACGGCGACACGGTCGTGACGCGCGGATCGACCCATGACAATTCGGCCAACCTGCCTCGGCGTTTCCTCGCCGCGATCGAAGCCGAATTCGCGGGCAGCCAGCTCGCCCGGCAGGAAATCAGTGGCGAACTCCTGCGCGACATCGAGGGCGCCCTGTGGCAGCGCGCGCTGATCGAAGCGATCCGGGAAAGCGGCCAATGCCCGCCCGCCAGGCGCGTCGTGATCGCGATCGATCCGCCCGCCTCGGCGGAAGGCGACGAATGCGGTATCATCGTCGCCGCGCTCGGACAGGACGGGATCGCCCGGGTGCTCGCCGATTGCTCCATCGGGAACGCCGCCCCGGGCCGCTGGGCACGGGCCGCTGCCGATGCCGCCGCCGCCTGGGAGGCCGACCGCGTCGTGGCGGAAGCGAACCAGGGCGGGGCGATGGTCAGGAGCGTCCTTCACGCCGCCGATCACGCCCTGCCGGTCAAGCTGGTCCATGCGAGCCGCGGCAAGACCGCGCGGGCGGAACCTGTCGCCGCGCTCTACAGCGCCGGCAAGATCCGTCACCACGGCGTGTTCGCGCAGCTCGAGGATCAGCTCTGCGGCATGATGCTGGGCGGCGACTACAGCGGCCCCGGCCGCAGCCCGGACCGGGCCGACGCGCTGGTCTGGGCGATGACCGAACTGCTGCTTTCGCGCGCGGGCGATCCTCGCGTCAGGCAGATCTGAACCGGGCCGCGTGGGGCGGCCGATCACGAAGGAACCTTCATGGCTTTGATCGACACGCTGCTCTCCGCCTTCAAGGGCGGGGAGCGCAACCGTGTGCCCCTGTTCCCGGGATACCTTCAGGGATGCTTCGCCGGCTCGGGACCGGTCGGAACGCCGCGATCCTTCGAATACCGGCGCGCGGTCGAGGCGGCCTATCTCGCCAACCCGATCGCCCAGCGCGCCGTGCGGATCGTGGCCGAGGGGGTGGGCCAGGCGCCGATGTCGTGCAGCGACCCGGACCTCGCCAGGCTGGTCAAGGCGACCAGCGCCGGCCAGCCGCTGGTCGAGAGCCTGGCGGCCCATGTCCTGCTGCACGGCAATGGTTACGTCCAGATCCTGAAGGACGCCTCCGGCCGTCCGGTCGAGCTCTTCGCGCTGAGGCCGGACCGAGTCTCGATCATCGCCGGTCCCGACGGCTGGCCGCAGGCCTTCCGCTACGAGGTCGGCGACGAGGGTGTGACGATCCCGGTCGAGGACGAGCAGGGCTGGCCATCGATCATCCAGATCAAGGCGCTGCATCCGCTCGACGATCATCTCGGCGCCGGTTCACTGGCGGCTGCCAACCAGGCCATTCTGGTACACAATGCAGCGACGGCCTGGAACCATGCCCTGCTCGAGAACGCGGCGCGGCCTTCGGGTGCGCTGGTCTACGAAAGCGGCGACGGGGCCGGGCTGACGCAGGACCAGTTCGATCGCCTGCGAAACGAACTCGAAAGCGCCTTCGCCGGCGCGCACAACGCGGGTCGGCCGCTCCTGCTCGATGGCGGGCTCAAGTGGCAGAGCATGGCGCTGTCGCCGGCAGACATGGATTTCGCCAGTTTGAAAAGCGCCGCCGCGCGCGAGATCGCGCTCGCCTTCGGCGTGCCGCCGATGCTGCTCGGCCTGCCGGGCGACAACACCTATTCGAACTACCGCGAAGCCAACCGCGCGCTGTGGCGCCTGACCCTGCTCCCGCTCGCCCAAAAGCTCTTTTCCGCTCTCGAGGAAGGGCTCGAAGCGTGGTTCCCGGCCGCCTCGATCGCGATCGACCTCGATCGGATCACGGCCCTTTCGGAAGACCGCGAGCGGCTCTGGAAACAGGTCAGCGATGCCGATTTCCTCAGCCGCGCGGAGAAACGCCAGATGCTCGGATTTGCGGCAGAGGAGAACGCCCCATGAACCGCCCTGCAATTCTCGCCACGCTCATGAAACGGGCGACGGAGGACGGAGCGGAACTGGCGACGCTGCGCGCGATCGTGGAGGAGACGAGCGAGCTCGCCGCCGATCGCATCCTCGAACGGCTCGGCCTCGACGATGCCCAGGCCGAAGGCGATCTCGGCGAATTGCGGGAGCTGCTGCAGGCATGGCGCGATGCCAAGGCGAGCGCGTGGCAGGCCTTCATCGAATGGGTCATCCGGGCTGCCCTGGCCCTGCTGCTCATCGGCATCGCCTTCCGCCTCGGCGCGTGGGACCTGCTGTGAGCGCCCCTGCCCCGGCCTGTGCCGCCGCTCCTACCGGCGAACCGCTGCGCTTTGCCGGTTATGCCGGGCTGTTCGACCTCCCGGATGCGGCCCGCGACACCATCCGGCGGGGCGCGTTCGCCGCATCGCTCGCGAGCCGCAGCTTCCCGCTCCCCCTGCTCTGGCAGCATCGTCCGGACCAGCGGATCGGGGTTGTCGAGCACGCCTGCGAGGATGCCCGCGGTCTGCGCGTGATCGCGCGCATCGACCGGCCGCACTCGCGCGCCGCACAGCTCCTGCGTGGGGCAGGCGTGAGCGGCCTCAGCTTCGGCTATCGCGCCCGCCAGGCGCGCCGGTCCGAAGCCGGCCGCGAACTGCTCGAGATCGACCTGTTCGAAATCAGCCTCGTCACCCGCCCGATGCAGTTCGGCGCGCGCGTCCATCTCGTCGCCTGAACCCGCGTTCGCCGGGGTCCCGGACATGCGCTCCCCGGCGGTTCTTTTCGTGCCAGCAGAAAGGTCTGATTATGGAAACTCCCCTTAATAGCGACAGCGTTGTCGGCAACGTTCCGGCCGACCTCGAGGAAAGCTTCGACATCGTCGCCCGCCAGGACAAGGCCGAGGCCGAGATCCGCCGGTTGCGCGGCGATGTCGACGAGGTGAAGTCGCGGCTCGACAAGGTCGCCCGGGCCGCGACGCGCCCCTCGATCGCCGGGCGGGAGACGCAGAGCGCCGAGGTGAAGGGCTTCGTCGAGGGCTATCTGCGCCGCGGCCGCGAGTCCGAGATCAAGTCGATCCAGGGCACCACGCCCGGCGAGGGCGGCTATGCCGTGCCGCGCGAACTCGACGCGATCATCGCCCGCGAACTTACGGAGATCAGCCCGATCCGCACGATCGCGCAGGTGGTGAGAGTGGGCACCTCGGGCTATCGCAAGCTCATCGCCACCGGCGGCACCGCATCCGGCTGGGTCAGCGAGACCGCGGCCCGTCCCGCGACCTCGACTCCCGATTTCGCCGAGATCGCCCCGCCGACCGGGGAACTCTACGCCAACCCGGCCGCGAGCCAGGCCATGCTCGATGACGTCGCCTTCGACCTCGAGGCCTGGCTTGCCGCCGAGATCGCGGCGGAGTTCGCCCGTGCCGAGGGGGCGGCCTTCGTGAATGGCACCGGCACCAACCAGCCCGAAGGCTTCCTCCGGGCTCCGACCGGCCTCGCCGCTGACGACACCCGGGCCTTCGGGCAGTTGCAGTACATCGGCTCGGGCAGCGCGACCGGCTTCGATGACGAGCCGGACGCGAAGCTGATCGACCTCATCCATTCGCTCAAGGCCGGCCACCGCCAGGGGGCCTGCTTCGTGATGAATTCGACCACGCTCGCCGCCGTCCGCAAGCTCAAGACGTCCGATGGTGCCTTCCTCTGGCAGCCCGGACTCGTCGAAGGCCAGCCCGACCGGCTGCTCGGCTATCCGGTGATCGAAGCCGAGGACATGCCCGACATCGAAGGCGGCGCCTTCCCCATCGCCTTCGGCAATTTCCGGCACGGCTACCTGGTCACCGAGCAGGGCGCGACGAAGCTCCTGCGCGATCCCTTCACGAACAAGCCCTTCGTCCATTTCTACGCCACCCGGCGGATCGGCGGCCAGGTGCTCGACAGCAACGCGATCAAGCTGCTCAAGATCGAGGCCTGACGCCCCTCGCCTACCCCTCCCCGGGACGCACGGGTTCCCCCTGCCCGCGCGTCCCGTTCACTGGCGCCCGCGCCGCCTCGCCCTGCCCGGGCGGTGCGGGCGCTTTCGTGTGTTTTGTCGTCCTCAACCTTTCGGGAGACCGCAATGCGACGGACCATCGTGCAGCCGGCCAGCCTGGCCGGCGAGCCGCTGGGCGAACTCAAATCCTGGCTCGGGATCACCCGCCCGGCCGACGACACGATGCTCGTCGCTCTGCTCGAAGCAAGCCACGCCTTGTGCGAAGCCTTCACCGGCCGGGTGCCGCTGGTCCAGCTGGTCGAGGAAGAACTGCCCTTTTTGGGCGGCGCGCACGATCTCGCGGTGGAACCGGTGCGCGCCCTCGTCTCGGTCGAGGAGATCGCGGACGATGCGACACGCCTGCCACTCGCTGGCGAGGACTACGACTTCGCCATCGCCGCGGGCGGCAGGGCACGGATCTCCTTTTCGAGCCGGGGCGACGGCCGGACCCTTGCGGTCCGGGTCGAGGCCGGCATCGCGGCCGACTGGGCCAGCCTGCCCCCGCCGCTGCGCCAGGGCATCATCAGGCTGGCCGCGCATCATTTCCGCGAGCGCGACCGGCCGGCCGAGGCCCGCTCTGCTCAGGCCGGTGTCGCCGCCCCGGCCAGCGTCACCGCCCTGTGGCTTCCCTGGCGCGTCCGGAAGCTCGCATGATCGAGGCGCAAAGCAATGTCGATGCGGTGATCGCCTCTCTTGCGCGCCATGCCGAGCGGCGAGCCGCGCGAATGCAAAGCGATCGAAGCGCCTCCCGCACCGGTCCGGACCACGCCTGGCGCTCGGCCAGCGCCCTCTGGCCCGGCTTCGCACAGGATTGACCATGGAAAACGCATTGAGAGCGCAGCTCATCGAATGGTTGCGTGCTGCCCCCGACCTTTCCGCGATCAACACGATCGAGGAGGAAGTGCCGCTCGGCGCGAGCGCGCCCTGGCTCGGGATCGCGGCGAGCGCGTCGGCCGACTGGGGGACAAAGGACCGCCCGGGCCGCGAAGTGCGGCTCGCGCTCGAACTCGAAAGCCGCACCGATGATCCGGCCGCCGACGCAGAACTGCTTTCGGCGATCGAACGCCGGGTGCTCGCTTTCGACCCGTCTCCCACCGCCTTCGAACTTGCCTCGATCCGCTTCTTGCGCGCGCGCAGCGAGGCGCGCGCGAACAACCTGCGCGGTGCCCTGCTCGAATTCCGTTTTCGCATTTTCGAACCCACCGAGGAGTAACGCCCATGCCAGCCCAGAACGGCGCCGCCTTCCTGCTCAAGATCGGCGACGGCACAGCTTCGCCCGCCTACGAAACGGTCGCGGGCCTCAGGACCACCCAGATGTCGATCAACGGCGACCCGGTCGTCGTCACCCACAAGCAATCGGCGGGATGGCGCGATCTCCTGTCGGGGGCCGGAACCCGCTCGGTTTCGGTGAGCGCAGCCGGCATCTTCCTCGGCAGCGCCGCGGAAAGCCGGGTTCGCGGCCACGCCCTCGCCGGGACGATCGACGACTACGAGCTCGCCTTCGAGGGCGGCGAGCGCCTGCGTGGTCGGTTCCTCGTCCAGCGGCTCGACTATTCGGGCGATTTCAATGGCGAGCGCACCTACACGCTGCAGCTCGAAAGCTCCGGTCCGGTGGTGAGCGCATGACGAGGCCCGCCAACCCCGTCCGCGGGGAAACGACCCTCGCGGTCGCGGGCACCGAGCACGTCCTGCGTCCGAGTTTCGAAAGCCTGGTGGCGGCGGAGGAGGAACTCGGTTCGCTTTTCGCGCTCGTCGAACGGGCGTCGGAGGGCGCGCTGACGCTCCGGGAAATGCGCGCGCTCCTGTGGCACTGCATGGCGGCGGAGAGCCGGCCCAGCCGCGAAGCGGTCGGCGAAGCCCTGCTCGAAACGGGGCTCGTCGCCGCCACACGGCCGGTCCGCGCGATCCTCGCCCAGGTCATCCAGGGCGGCGGATGAACCGGACCTTCGGCGAAATGGCGGCGCGGGCCAGCGCGCTCGCGGCGCAAGCGCTCGGTTGGAGCCCGGCGCAATTCTGGACATCGACCCCGCGCGAGCTGGCGCTGGCCCTGCAACCCCTGAGCGGTCACGCGGGCGCCGAAGCTCCGAGCCGGGAGGAAATCGACCGAATGATGGAGCGAGACCGGCATGGCTGACACATTCGACGAACTCGTGATCGATCTGCGGGCCAGCACGGAGGGTTTCGCGGCTGATCTCGAAAGCGTCCGCGGCTCGATCGACGCGTCGCTGATCGATGGCTTCGACAGGGCCGGCGCGACGCTCGAGCGTGGTCTGCTCTCGGCGCTGCGGCGCGGCAGCCTGGGTTTCGAAGATCTCAGGCGTCTCGCCTTGCGCGCCCTCGACGACATCGCCGGGCACGCGCTGCAATCGGGCTTCGGCGAGGTTTTCGGCTCGTCCGGCGGAGGGCTCGGCGGCTTTCTCGCCCAGTCCTTCGGCGCCCTGCTCGGCCTTCCGGGGCGCGCGACGGGCGGGCCGGTCTCGCCCGGCCGAGGATTTCTGGTCGGGGAGCGTGGCCCGGAAATCTTCGTGCCGACGACAGCCGGTCGGATCGAACCCACGCGAACAGGGGGTGCAGGGGCACGCGACGTGCGCGTGGCGATCCAGCTGAGCACGCCTGCCGAGACGGCCGCCCCGGCCGCGATGCGCCGCTCTTCCCGGCAACTCGCCAGCGCCGTGCGGCGCGCGCTCGAGCAGGCCTGAGCAAGGGGGGCAGGACATGGCATTCTGGCTGGCGCGCGAGCGGCGCGCGCAGGAAACGACTTTCATCCAGCGGTTCGATCCGCGCTTCTGGACCATCAACTTTCCCCGCCCGGCAATGGCTTCGGTGGTGGCGGAGGGTCCGGACGCGGTTCGCGTCGATGTCGAACTCCACCACGAAGACGAACTCGTCGGTCTGATCTGGGAAAGCGTGGACCGCTTCGACCACCCGCTTCTGGGCTATGCGACCGATCGCGATTACTCGCACACGAGCCTCAGCTTTCGCTGGCGCTCCGAAGGCCTGATCCCGCTCGACCAGCCGAACGGCCCGACCCTCACGATCGAAGGCCGCGATGCAGCAGGCACGGTCAGGGTCTGGTACGTGAGGCTCTGGAATTATGCCGAGGGATCGCCCACCGACGCCCGCATCACCTTGCCCTTCTCGGCGCTCGAAAGCGGCTACACCCTGCCCGGCGAACCGGTCCATCCTGCGGATATCGACCGGATGTTCATTTCCATCGTCGCCCCGGGCTACAATCCCGAAAGCACCGCGCCCCTTCCCGGGCGAGTCAACGGCCGGGTCATCATGTCCGAGATCGAAGCCGATGGCGGACGGGCCATGCTCGAAACGGGGGACGTGCTGCTGCCGATCCATGGCCTGCGGATGGCGACGGCCTACGACGATGCCTACAATCAGACCCCTGCGCGTTTGCTGCGCAACATCGTCGGGCTCGGCTATCGCTCGGACATCGTCCATTACGTCGGGATGAGCCATTTCATGCGGCTCGCCCGGACCGCTGGCGGCGCGCTGCTCGCGGAGCCTTCGGGCCGGATCTGCGAACCGGCGAAATCGTGGCATGACGCTTTTTTAGAACTCGCCCGGGAGAACGGTCTCGAGGTGATCGTCTCGCTCTCCTACGAATTGTTCGACGACTATTGCCCGGAAGACTGGAAGCAGCGCACGGCCGCGGGTCTGCCGGCGCTCACGGGGTGGTCGCCGCCTTCGACGCTGCTTTCCCCGGCCAGCGCCCCGGCGATGGGCTGGCTTGCCGAGGTCGCGCGAGGCTTCGTGGCGATGCTGCGCGCGGCGAACCTGCCGGTGCGGTTCCAGATCGGCGAGCCCTGGTGGTGGATCACCACAGCGGGTGAAATCTGCCTTTGCGACGACGCTGCAAGGGCGGCGCTTGGCGGGGAGCCGGTTGCGATCGGCGACCTGCGCCAGCCCCTGGGGCAGGAAGCGATCGCCCTGCTCGATGCAGCCGGCGCCCTCCTCGCCGATTCCACCGCTGCCCTCACCGCCGCCGTCCGCGATGCCGCCGAGGGGCCTGCCGAGGTCCTTCTCCTCGCGTTCATGCCGACGATCCTTGATCCGGCGATGCCCGAAGTTCACCGTGCCAACCTGCCGCAAAGCTGGGCGGCACCGGCGTTCGATCGCCTCCAGCTGGAAGATTACGACTGGCTGACCGCGGGAGCGGACGGGCTACGCCGACAGGGCTATGCCTTCGCCGATGCGAAGCTCGGCTATCCGCCCGGCCAGCAGGATTACCTCGCGGGCTTCGTCCTCGACCCGGCGGATGCGGAAAGCTTCTGGCCGCGCATCGACCGCGGCATCGACGAAGCCGCCGCCCGCGGCATCGCGCGGCAATACGTCTGGGCGCTGCCCCAGGTCACGCGCGACGGCTACACCCGCCTTCCTCCAACCGGGACCAGCGACATGCAATCCTTCGACGATGTGCTCTACCCCTTCGCACTGGGCCGCAACACCGCCGTGGCGCCGGAATTCTCGACCTCGATCGCGCTGACCGCGTCCGGGCATGAGCGGCGCAACGCGCTCTGGTCGGACGCGCTGATGCATTTCGATGTCGGTCCCGGCATCCGCTCCGAAGCCGAACTGGCCGAACTCATCGCCTTCTTCCGCGCCCGCTACGGCCCGGCGCGAGGGTTTCGCATCAGCGATCCGTACGACCACAGCTCGAACGGCATGACGGGTGTTCCGACGATGCTGGACCAATTGATCGGGACGGGCGACGGGCTGAGAGCCGATTTCCCGCTCGTGAAGACCTACGGCACCGGACCCGAGCCGCAGGTCCGGCCGATCACGCGCCCACGCGGCGACACGCTCCTCGTGAGTGTCGCGGGCACGCCGAGCGCCGACTGGACGCTAGGGCCGCTCGGCATCATCCGGTTCCTCGCAGCGCCGCCGGAAGGGGCGGAAGTTCGCGCGGGCTTCCTGTTCGACGTGCCGGTCCGCTTCGCCGAGGACCGGATCGACATCGCCGGCGTCAATTTCGCCGCTGGGGAAGCGCCGAGCATCCCGCTCGTCGAACTGCGAGAGGCTCGCTGATGCGCGTGTTTTTCGACCGGGAGCTCGATACCGCCGCGACATTCTGGCGGGTCTACCGACGCGACGGGGTGGCGCTCGGCTTCACCAGCCATGACCGCGATCTCTTCTGCGGGGGCATCATGCACAAGGCGGCCCCGGGCATGGTTCCTTCGGCCATCCGGCTTAATGCCGACCTGTCGCGCGACAACGCCGAGGTCGAGGGAGTGTTGAGCCACGATTCGATCCGCGCGGACGAACTCGCGGCGGGCCTGTTCGATCAGGCCGCGATCGAGATCGGGATCGTCGACTGGGAATTGCTCGACTGGCATGTGCTCTATTCGGGCCGGCTCGGCCGGATCGAAAGCGACGACCGCAGCTTCGCAGCCGAACTCAAGTCCGCCAAGCAGGACCTCGAACAGGACATCGTGCCGCGGACCAGCCCGACTTGCCGCGCCGCGTTCTGCGGCCCCGGCTGCGGCCTGTCCGCGATCCGGTTCACGAGCATTCGCACCCTGGCGGATCTCGACTTCGATCGCAATCGCGCCCGCTTCGCATCGCTCGATGCGGCGGCCTGCATCAATGGGCGCGTCCGGTTCCTCGAGGGTCCCCAGACAGGCCTTGCGCTCGGCATCGTGGGCGGAAGCGGCGACTGGGTGACGCTCGACCGACCTCTGGCCGGGGGCACACCGCTTGGGGCGAGGGCCGAGATCAGGGAAGGGTGCGACCGCACGCTCGCGACCTGCGCCTCGCGGTTCGGGAACGCGCTCAATTTCCGCGGGGAGCCCTTCCTTCCGGGCAACGACCTGCTGGCGCGACACGGTGCCGGTGGATGAGCGCCGGGACAAGCGAGGCGGCGCGCCTCGTCGAAGCGGCACGCTCGATGATCGGTTGCCCCTTCCTCCTGTTCGGCCGGAACCCTGCGACGGGGCTCGATTGCATCGGCCTCGTCGCGGCCTGCCTCGCCGCGATCGGCCGCGAACATTTCGCGCCGGTCGGCTACGGCTTGCGCAACCGGTCGATCGACGGCCTCCTCGACTGCGCCGTGCGGTCCGGGTTCGTCCCGGTTTCGGGGCCGCTCCGGCCCGGCGACATCGCGCTCGTCGGCCCTGCGCCCGGCCAGCACCACCTGCTCGTGATCGAACAACCCCGCGCGGTGATCCACGCCCATGCGGGCCTGCGCCGCGTGGTCCGCGAACCGGTGGCGGGCGAGCTCGATCGGATCATGCACTGGCGGCTTGGACCGCGAGAAGGAGCTTAGTCCCATGGCGACACTCGTGCTCACGGCGCTCGGGACAGCGATCGCAGGCCCGGTCGGCGGCGCGATCGGAGGGCTCGTCGGCCGGCAGGCGGACCAGGCCATCTTCGGGGGCGGTCGGCGCGAAGGCCCGCGGCTCAAGGAACTCGCCGTCACCACCTCGAGCTACGGCCAGGCGGTGCCGCGCCAGTTCGGGCGGATGCGGATCGCCGGGACGATCATATGGGCGACCGATCTCGTCGAGGCGAAATCGAGCCAGGGAGGCGGAAAGGGTCGACCATCGACCACGACCTACAGCTATTCGGCCTCCTTTGCCGTCGCGCTTTCGAGCACGCCGATCAGCGCGGTCCGCAGGGTCTGGGCCGATGGCCGGCTGCTGCGGGGCGCCGCCGGCGATCTCAAGGTCGCAGGGATGATGCGAACCTATCGCGGCCATGGAGACGACCCGGTCGATCCGCTCATCGCCGCGGACCGCGGCAGCAATGCCCCCGCGTTCCGCGACTTCGCCTACGTCGTTTTCGAGAATCTCGAACTGTCCGACTTCGGCAACCGCATTCCCGCGCTCACATTCGAGGTCATCGGCGAGGACGAGGCCCATGTGCGAATGGACCGGCTGTTTCCGCAGATCGATGCCGATGCGAGCGACCTCCTGCTGCCCCATGCACGCGGTTTCGCGGACGAGGGCGGGCCGGTCGCGAACACGCTGGCAGCGATCGACCAAGTCTATCCGCTATCCGTTTCCTTGTCCGCGGGGAAAGTCTGCCTTTCTGCGCGGGCGGACATCCCGGAAGATGCCCCGCTATTGCCCGAAGAACTGGCCGGATCCGCTCGCGGCGGTGCGGTCGAGCGGCGCCTGCATCGCGGCGAGGACGGCGAGCGGGAACCGGTTGCTCTGCGCTATTACGACGAGGCACGCGACTACCAGCCGGGGGTGCAACGCGCGATCGGCGAACGGACCGACGGGCGCGAGACGATGCTCGACCTTCCCGCGACGATGCTTGCCGAGAATGCGCGGCGGCTCGCCAACGCGAAAGCACACCGCGCCCGCTGGCGGCGCGAGCGCAGGTCATGGCTGTGCGCTGCGCTCGATCCCTCGATCCGGCCGGGAAGCGTCGTTCGCCTGCCCGAGGTGCCCGGGATGTGGCTCGTCAGGGACTGGGAATGGCACGATCGGGGGATCGAGCTCGGGCTCGAACGGCTCCCGCCGACCTTTGATGAGACGGCGCCCGGTGATCCCGGATCGTCCAATCTTGCCGAGGACCTAGCGCTTCCGGCAACGGTGCTCGATGCGTTCGAACTGCCTGCGGACGGGACGCAGTCGCCCGGTTCGATTGCGATCTTCGCTGCGGCCAGCGCATCGACGGCGGCATGGCGCGGTGCGGCGCTTTTCGTCGAACGGGGCGAAAGCCTGCTCGAGATCGGCAGCACCGGCTCTGCGCGCGCGATGACGGGGATGCTGGCGAGCGACCTGCGGCCGTCAGGGTGCCACCTGATCGAACAGGGTGCAGCGCTCGAGGTGGAGACGAGCCGCGAGGATGGATTCTTCCCGGACACCGATGTTTCCGGTCTCGCAGCGGGAGCGAACCGGCTCCTGGTCGGCGGAGAGGTACTTCAGTATCTGCGGGGCGAACGAACCGGGCCGACGCGCTGGAAGCTGTCGGGCCTCCTGCGCGGAAGGGGGGGAACCGAACACCTCGCCCAGCATCGCCATGTCGCCGGAACCCGGGTGATCCTGCTGGGCGAGGCCCTCGTGCCCCTCGATCCGGCGAGAGTCGCGCCGACTGCTGGCACCCGCCTGGCGGCGATCGGCCGGGGCGACGCGAACCCGGTTTTCGCTATGCTGGGCAATGTCGGCGCATCGCGGCGTCCGCTCGCCCCGGTCCATCCCGCTCTTCTTGTCGATGCGGCCGGGACCTGGACCTTCGGCTGGACGCGCAGGGCACGCGGGCAGTGGCGGTGGGACGACCGAGTCGAGGTCCCGCTCGTCGAGGAACGCGAGGAATACCTGGTCGGCTTCGGACCGGTGGAGGAACCCCACGCGACCTGGCCGACCCAGGTGGGCTCGATCGATCTGTCGCTTTCGGTCCGCACCGACCTGCTCGGCGCGCACGGACCGGGCCCCGTCTGGGTCAAGCAGGTCGGCACCTATTCGCATTCGCCGCCGCTTCTGCTGGGGCACCTATCCTGACTTCTGGAGGCAATTCATGGTTGATCCGATCACTTTCCCTTCCCGGACCGACGGGCTGGGATTGCCGCTGTTATTCGCCGGCCAGGCACAAAGGGAGATCTTTCTCAACCAGGCCTTCTGCCTGCTCGATTCCCTGATGACCCGGGCCGTCACCGCGGCGCTCGACGCACCCCCGGCGGATCCGGCGGAAGGCGCCTGCTACAGGGTCCTTGACGAAGCGACGGGCGAATGGAGCGGCAGGGATCGCTCGATCGCGGTCAGGATCGGCGGCGGATGGCATTTCGTGCCCCCCCAGGCCGGAATGCAGGTCTTCGATCGGGCCGCGCGGTGCTGGTATCATTTCGAAGGGGATTGGACCCGGGCCGTGCAGCCGCCCGCCCCCGAGGGCGGGACGGTCATCGATCAGGAAGCGCGCGATGGCCTCATGCAACTTATCGCGGCGCTCCGTAACATAGGTTTGCTCTCGCCCGATTCCGCCTGACCACGCCGCGGTCGGCAAAGCACATCAGACCTCCGGGAACGGCGGAACTGCGGGGAAATTGGGGCGCGATCGCGGCATTCTTGCAACAGTTTGCGGCGATTGACTGCTTGCCTCGCCCAGAGGGAAAAGATAGAGGTGCCCGGTGCCTCAATGCAATAAAAAGGGGAATGTTAGAATGCGTAAAATCGTCATTGGTATGGCGATGGCTTCGACTGCACTCTCCGCGCCCGCCATGGCTCGCGAGGGTCAATGGTACATCCAGGGTGACGGTGGTGCCATGATTGTCGAGGACATCTCGTTCGACGTGGACGGCAACCCGAGCGATGCTCAGGCCGATTTCAGCGAAGGCTACGACTTCGGCGCTGCGGTGGGTTACGATTTCGGCGCCTTCCGCATCGAAACCGAGGCCAGCTATCGCGCGGCCGATCTCGAAGATCTTTCCGCCGGTGCGGCAGGCCTTCAGGCCGGCAATCCGGCGGGCGGTCCCGGTACTGCCGTCTTCGGTGAAACGCTTCCTGCCAGTGGCGAGTTCAACGCGCTCAGCTTCATGCTGAACGGCTTGTTCGATTTCGGCTCCGACGACGGCATCCAGGCCTTCTTCGGTGGTGGTATCGGTGTTGCACGCGTCGATCTCGAAGGCTCCGTCGCGTTGAGCGGCCCGGGCGCGTTCGACGATTCCGACACCGGCCTTGCCTGGCAGCTTCTTGCGGGCGTCCGCGCTCCGCTGAGCGACAACTGGGATGTCGGCCTGAAGTATCGGTACTTCAACGCCGAAGACGTGAACGTCATCGACACCCGCGGCATCGGCTTCAATACCGATCTGACCTCGCACTCGATCCTCGGCTCGATCATCTACAACTTCGGTGGCGAAGAAGAGGCCCCGCCGCCTCCGCCGCCCCCGCCGCCTCCGCCTCCGCCGCCGCCTCCCCCGCCGCCGCCTCCCCCGCCGCCGCCGCCGCCTCCCGCGCCGCCGCCGTGCAACACGGGCCCCTACATCGTCTTCTTCGACTTCGACGAGTCGAGGATCACGGCTGAAGCGGCGACCATTCTCGACAGCGCGGTGACGGCCTATGCCAATTGCGGCAACGCCAGCGTCATGCTTGCCGGCCACACCGACCGTGCGGGCAGCGCGACCTACAACATGGCTCTTGCGGCTCGTCGCAACGATTCGGTGCGCGAGTATCTCGAGGGCCGGGGCGTTCCCGATGGTCGGATCACGAGCGAAGCCTTCGGCGAATCCCAACCGCGCGTCCCGACCGCGGACGGTGTTCGCGAGGCGCAGAACCGCCGCGTGGAGATCACCTACGGTCCCGGTTCGGGCATGTAAGGTCGATCGATACCGCGACTACAAGGAAGGGCCGGAGCGATCCGGCCCTTCTTTTTTGCCTGTTGCGCCGGGGACGGCGGTGAACTTGCCGAATGATCTCTTCGCTGATCTCGGCCGGTGACTGCGAAGCTTCGGATCTCGCAAAACGGCTGGCCATCCGCACCATTGCCTCCGCAGGTGCATGGGAACCCCGGCGCGCCGCCGCATCCGACGCCGCCCGCAGCCGAAGCCGCACTCCGAACTTGTGTGACTGCGCTAGGCGTCCCGAATGGCTATGTCCGGCTCACCGGCGGCCCGCGCGCGCTCGGCGATCGTGGCGGCGGCCTTGGGCACCAGACGGGCTGCCGTGGCGAGCAGGGCAAGGCCGATCGGCGTGATCCACAGGGTCGTCAGCACCCCTACCGACAGATCGCCGTCATTGCGCGCCGATACGTAACCGGCGAGGTAGGGGCCTAGGGCGAGGCCCACCAGGGTCGTTGCGAGGAAGAAGGTCGCCGTCGCGGTGCCGCGCATCCTGGGAAGCACGAGCGACTGGCTGGTCGCCGCCGCCGCGCCGAGCGCCGATGCCGCCAGCGCGCTCGTGACGATGTTCAGCACGATGAACAAGGTCCAACTCGAGGTCGTGTATTGCGCCACCGCGAAGGGGATCGGACTCAACAACCCGAACATGATCACCCAGACCCGGCCTGTCGGGGTGCGCTCCAGCAGCACGTCCGCGAGCCTGCCGCCGAGAATGACCCCGAGAAAACCGCCGACTGCCCCGCCGCCGCCGAGCCAGAAGCCGAGGGCGGATTTCGAGACTTCGGCGAAGGTCCGTTCGGCATAGGGCGCGCCCCAGTAGGAGGCGGAATAGGCCATGAAGGCGACCGTTCCGTAGCCGAGAATCGTGCACAGGAACGCCGGTGACCCCCAGGTCAGCGCGAAGGTCGGATAATCCCGCACGCGCAGCGCGCTCGCCCAGCAGAAGACCGCGTAATAGCCGATCGCCAGCAGCAACCATTGGTCGGTGACCTCCGGCAGGTTTGCCCCGAGCAGCCCCCCGAGACCGAGCACGATCGCCCCCTCACCCGAGCCGAGCGCCACCGTCAGCCCATGGGCGGCTGCCAGGGAAAACGCGAAAACCGCGATGTTGAGAGCAAGGCTCCGCCATCCCCGCGCCGCGGCACCGAAGAAGGTGAAGCCGGGAATGATCGTGTAGAGTTCGCGCACGAAGCCGCGAAACGGATGCGGGTCCTCCGGAGAGACCATCCCGTCGATCGCGCCGCGGATCGGCTCGCGCAGGGTCGCAACCCAGACCGCCAGAAGCAGGCCGGGCAGGCCCACCGCCACGAACGCGGCTTGCCAACCCGCGAGCCCCAGCCACGGATCGCCCGCCGGATAGGCGCGATTCCAGCCGTCGACGATGAACCCGCCGATCGCCAGCGAGATGCCCCCGCCGATATAGAGCCCCGAACTGTAGATCGCGAGCGCCGTCGCGCGCAGCCGGGCCGGGAACCAATCGGAGATCAGCGAATAGGCGGACGGGCTCGCGGTGGCTTCCCCCACACCCACGCCGATCCGCGCAACGGAAAGGGTCGAGGCATCCCGGGCGAATCCCGAAAAGGCCGTCATCGCAGACCACAGGGTCAGCCCGAGCGTCATCAGCCGCACGCGCTTCCAGCTGTCCGCGAGGCGACCGAGCGGGATGCCGAACAGCGCGTAGAAAATCGCGAAGGCCGTGCCGTAGAGGAACCCGAGATAGGCATCGTCGACACCGAGATCGCGCTTGATGTCGTTCGCCAGGATCGAGAGGATCTGCCGGTCGATGAAGTTGAGGACATAGACCAGCACGAGCACGCTCAGCGCATACCAGCTGTACGCGGGCACGCGGTCGTCGGCTGCGCTCGGCAGGCCCTTGATGTCGTCGCTCAAGTGAAGCTCCCCTCGGCCTTTATCGTTCTGAACGGCAAGGGTTCTCCCCCGTCCGGTCACGTCGCATAGCGCGTGGTGTCGACTAGTCCAGCCTCGGCAAATCCCTTTTTCCGCAGGCGACAGGAATCGCATGCTCCGCAGGCGAGCCCCTCCTCCGTCGGGTCGTAGCACGACCAGCTCCATGCCGGGTCCAGCCCGAGCCTCGCGCATTCGCGTGCTATGTCCGCTTTCGTCAGGTGCTGGAGCGGCGCATGAACCGTGAAGGGCCGGCCTTCCACACCCGCCTTGGTGCCCAGCCGCGCCGTTTCGGTGAAACTCGCGATGAATTCGGGGCGGCAATCGGGATAGCCGGAATAATCCAGCGCATTCACCCCGATGAAGATGTCCCGCGAACCGCGGGCCTCGGCGAAGGCGGTCGTCAGGGCAAGGAACACGAGATTGCGCGCCGGAACATAGGTCACGGGTATCGCGCTGCCGACCCCGTCTTTCGGAACCTCGATCGCGTCGGTCAGCGCCGACCCCCCGAACTTTCGCAGATCGAGCGCGATCTCGACCTGCTCGGCCAGTTCGAGCCGCGCGGCAATGCGGCGGGCGGATTGCAGTTCGAGGCGATGGCGCTGCCCGTAGTCGACCGTCAGCGCATGGACCGCAAAGCCCCGCTCGCGCGCGATTGCCGCGGTCACCATGGAATCGAGCCCGCCCGAAAGCAGCACGACGGCAGCCGGTCGTTCCTGGTCGCCTCCACTTTTCGTCATCGGGCGGCCCTAGCGTCAGGCGGGCGCTTGAGAAAGCCGGTTCTTCGGCCCGATCAGCAGGTGCCCGTCCGGCGGGCTTCGGCGGAGAACTCGAAGGGCAGCCCCGATGCGATGCCCTGGCTTTCGATCTGCACCAGCGAACGGGTCTCCCGCCTGATATTGGTGCGGCCGTAGTTGTTGCCGGGGCAGGTGTACTGCACCGTGATCTTCGACGGCTCGTCCTCGACCACGAAGCGGCTGCAATTGAGATCGCCGTGGCGAAGCTGGATCAACTCCTCCCCCGTCCGCACGCAGACCTTGCTCTCTCCCGAACCGTCGCGGTGCTTGATCGTCCATTCTCCCTTCGCCAGGTCGCGGAACATCGCCAGACCGTCGCCCTGCGCGGCGGCCGGGATGGCGCCAGCCAATGCAGAGGCCGCGATCGCGAGCCCGTAACGGCGCAGTTTTCGGGGGAATTTCGATATCATCTGTCAGCTCTCGCGCAAAGAAGGTGCGCCCACTTGCACATATATGCCACAGGCCGGTGAACCGTGCAAAAGCAGCGACGAAATGTCAGACTTCGATCGCGAACTGACGCGAGCAGAACGCGCAATCGACCATGATCCGACCCTCTTCGTCCTGCATCTCGCGCTGGTCCGCGGCCGGAAAGCGTGCGAGGACCGCGGCATAGTATTCCGCACTGCACCTGCACCCCCGCGCGAGATCGGCACCGCGCTGGATGCGGATCTCGTCATCCTCGCTGAACAGCCGCCACGCGATCGCTTCCATCGACAGCTCGGGATCGAGCAGTTCCTCGTGGCTGATGGTCGACGCGAGCGCGAGAACATGCTCCCAGTCGGGATGGTCCATCCTCACGTGCAGCCGCTCGCGGCCTTCCTCGCCTTCGGGAAGGTGCTGGACGAGCAGGCCGCCCGCGACCCTGCCCTCCCCGCTTGAACGGCTCGCGACCCGGATCAGGGTCGGGACCTGTTCGGACTGGCTGAAATAGGTCTCGCAGGCCTGCGCCAGGGTATCGCCTTCCAATGGCACGATCCCCTGGTAGCGCTGCCCCGCGCCGGTCTCGAAGGTGATCGCGAGGTAACCTTCGCCGAACAGGGCCGCCAGCGTCGGGTTGGCCCCAAGCCCGGCGAGGGCTTCCGCGTCGAAATCGGCATAGCCCCGCATCGATCCGCCGCGATAATCGCAGACCAGCAGCGAGACGACGCCAGCCTGGGTCTGGGCCTGCATGGTGAGCTGCCCGCCCTCGTCCTTGAGCAGGCTGCCCATGAGCGCCCCGAGCACCAGCGCCTCGCCAAGCAGGTGGGTGATCGGCGCAGGATAATCGTGGGCGGAGAGGACCTCATTGATCACCCCGTCGAGCCGCACGACCCGCCCCCGCGCATTGCGCCCGGGGAGGGTGAAACCGAGCAGCTTGTCGGAATAGGTTTCGGGGAGTTCGGAAGTCGATCTGGCGGGTTTCATGGCAGGCGATATGGGGCCTCCCGCCGCCCGCGATAAGCCCCCTCCTGCCCGATTGTCAGCCCGCCTCGCCGAGCAGGCCGAAGCTCCACAGCAGGACGGACTTCTGGGCGTGGATCCGGTTTTCCGCTTCGTCGAAGACGACCGATTGGGCGCTTTCGAAGACCTCCTCGCTCACTTCTTCGCCGACATGGGCGGGCAGGCAGTGAAGGAAAATCGCGTCGGGCCTGGCGCATCGCATGAGCGCGGCGTCGACCTGGAACGGCGCCATCGCCGCACGCTTTTCCGCCGCATCGACCTGTCCCATCGAGATCCAGGTGTCGGTCACGATCACGTCGGCATCGCGCGCGGCCGCGCACGCATCCTCGAAGAAGGTTACGGTCGCCCCGCCGGCCCGCGCCTGCTCGACGAACCCGGCTTCGGGGCGGTAGCGCGCCGGACATGCGATGCGGACGTTGAACTTCATCAATCCGGCTGCCTCGAGGATCGAGTGCAGCACGTTGTTCCCGTCCCCGAACCAGGCCAGCTCCAGCCCGGGCAGCGCCTTGCCGTGTTCGATCACGGTGAGGAGATCCGCGACGATCTGGCAGGGATGGGATCGGTCGGTCAGCCCGTTGATGACGGGAACGCTTGCATGGGCCGCCATCTGGGCGATCTTGGCGTGATCGTCGGTCCGCAGCATGATCGCGTCCACCATGCGGCTGAGGACCCGCGCGGTGTCGGCGATCGTTTCCCCCCGCCCCAGCTGGCTCGACCCGGCATCGAGCAGCAGCACCGAACCGCCGAGCTGCCGCATGGCGATGTCGAAACTCACCCGGGTGCGGGTCGAACTCTTCTCGAACACCAGGGCGAGCACCCGGCCCTCCAGCGGGCGGTCGCTGTCGGCCCGCCCTTTCGGCCAGCCCTTGCGCGCCCCCTTCCGGTCGATCGCATCGTTGATCATCGCCGCGATCGTGTCCGCCCCGGCATCTTCGAGATCGAGGAAATGCCGTACCCCCACAGCGCCGGACATCAGGCAGGCTCGGGCATCTTGTAGCTCGCCGCGCCGGCCGAGAGCTTGTCGAGGAATTCCTCCATCTCGGCCTCGCCGATCACCAGCGGCGGGATCACGCGGATGGTGTTGTCGCCCGCCGCCACGGTGAGCAGCTGGTGATGATCGCGCAGGTGGACGAAGAAGGGCCGGCTCTCGACCTTCATCTTCAGCCCCAGCATCAGCCCCGTGCCGCGGACGCATTCGAACAGTTCGGGATAATTGCCGATGAACTGTTCGAGCCGCGCGCGCAGCCGTTCGCCCTTGTCGCGGACCTGTTCGAGGAATTCCTCGTTCGCGACCGCCTCCATCACCGCCGTCGCCGCCGCCATGGCGAGCGGGTTGCCGCCATAGGTCGAACCGTGCGTCCCGAAGGTCATGCCGCGCGCGGCCCTTTCGGTGGCGAGGCAGGCGCCGATCGGAAAGCCGCCGCCCAGCCCCTTGGCGGTCGCCACGATATCCGGGGTGATCCCGTAGTGCTCGTAGGCGTAGAGCTTCCCGGTGCGCGCGACGCCGCATTGCACTTCGTCGAGCACCAGCATCAGGTCATGCTCGTCGGCAAGCGCGCGCAGGCCCTGCATGAATGCCTGCGAAGCCGGCCGGATACCGCCCTCCCCCTGGATCGGTTCGACCAGGAAACCCGCCGTGTTCGGCCCGATCAGCGCCCTTGCCGATTCGAGATCGTCGAATTCCGCATACTTGAAACCCTCGAGCATCGGCGCGAAGCCGTGGTGCATCTTGGTCTGGTTCGACGCGCTGATCGTCGCCATCGTCCGGCCGTGGAAGGCATTGGTGAAGGTGATCAGCTCGAAGCGCTTCGCATCGCCTAGGTCGCCCGCGTTCTGGTGATAGGCGCGCGCGCACTTGATCGAGGTCTCGACCGCTTCCGCGCCCGAATTGGTGAAGAACACCGTGTCGGCAAAGGTCTTGTCGACCAGCATCTGCGCGAGCTTTTCGCCCTGCGGGCTGCCGTAGAGGTTCGACACGTGCATCAGCGTCTCGGCCTGTTTCTGGATCGCGCCGATCAGGCCGGGATGCGAATGGCCGAGCAGGTTGACCGCGATCCCGCTCGCGAAATCGAGGTAGCGCGTCCCGTCCTCGTCGATCAGGTGGCAGTGCTCCCCGCGCACGGGACGCACGCCGCAGCGCGGATAGACGGGCATGAGTGGGGTGATCGGCATTGTCTTGACCTCGTTTCGCGAAAACCGCGGCCGGGCGCTTGCGCTGGCGGCGGGTCGCTCCAAAAGCAAACGGCGGCCCCGCATCGGAGACCGCCGCCTGTTCAATAATTTGGCCGCCGGGCCAGGTCAAACAAGACCCGCCGTCCGGCGGACGGTTCTCAGCCCTGGACGGGGACGAGGTTCACCGCGGAATACTTGCCGCGGCGATCGACCTCGAGGTCGAATTCGTAGCGCTCGCCCTCGTTGATCGCGGACAGGCCGGAACGTTCGACCGCGCTGATGTGGACGAAGGCATCCGGCTGGCCGTCATCACGCACGAGAAAGCCGAAGCCTTTCATCGTGTTGAAGAACTTGACCGTGCCGGTCGCCTTTTCGCCGGTCAGCTCGCGCTTGGGCGGACCGCTCTGGGCGGGGGCGATGACTTCGCCCACGACCTGGAGGTCCTGGGCGGAAATCTTGCCGCCGCGATCGACGAGGTTGAATTCGAGCTCCTGTCCTTCGGCAAGACCTTCCAGCCCGGCACGTTCGACCGCGCTGATATGGACGAAGACGTCTTCGCCCCCGCCTTCCTGCTGGATGAAGCCGAAGCCTTTCTGGCCGTTGAAGAACTTGACCGTGCCCTTGCCGGTGCCGACGACCTGGGCCGGCATGCCGCGAAACCCGCCGCCACCGCCAGCGCCAGCGCCGCCGCCGCCGCGCGGACCGCGGGGGCCACCACCGCCGCCGCCGCCAAAGCGATCGCCGCCGCGGTCGCCGCCATAACGGTCTCCGCCGCCGTAGCGATCACCTCCGCCGAAACGATCCCCTCCGCGATCATTTCCGAAATCGGAGGGAGGGGGGAACCCGTCCATGCCTCCGCCGAAGGGATCAAAACCGTCTTCGCCGATTCCGTCGCGCTTGTCCCGCCCGCGGCGACGTCCTCTATCGTAACCCATAATCCAGCACGTATCCTGTCACACTGCCCGCCCTCCGAAGCGCAAGCCGCGGGGACAGTGAGCCGCGTCCGGCGCTGGTGCCGGCCCCATGGTCCGGGGAATCTGCACCTGCTGCCACCACTCATAGCGCACAAACACCGTCTTTGCGAACGAATTAACCGGCTGCGCGAAGCCTCGATCGAAATAATGACATTTTTTAGCGAAGTAACTCGCCAAGGCGCTCGTCTTGCACCGCCGGTCCGGTTTGGGCATGACGGGGCAAGCGCTCAAGCACAAGCGACAAGGACACGACTGATGAACGATTTCCGCAAGCTGTCGGACAGGGTCTTCGCAAGCCCGCAGATCGCGCCGGAGGACATCGCGGCGGCGAAGGGGGCCGGGGTCACGCTCATAGTCAACAACCGCCCCGACGGCGAGGACCCGGGCGCGCCGCAGGGCGGAGAAATCGCCGCGACCGCGCATTCCGCCGGGCTCGATTACCGCGCGATCCCGATCGGCCATTCCGGCTTTTCCGAAGCCCAGGTCGCCGAGATGGTCGAGGCGCTCGACGGGGCCGGCGGGAAGGTGCTCGCCTATTGCCGTTCGGGCACGCGCTCGACCTTCCTCTGGGCGCTGGCGCAGGCGCGAACGGGCGCGGCGACTCCGGAGGAGATCGCCGCCGCCGCGCGCGAGGCGGGCTACGACGTCAGCCCGATCCGCCCGATGATCGACATGCTCGCCGCACGCTAGCCGCGGCCTACTTGCGATAATCGAGCGGCGGGTCGCGGTCGCCGAGCAGCGAGCGATACTGGTAGCCCTCTCCCCGCGCCGCTTCGAATTCGGCCCGGGCCGCCTTGCGGAGCTCTTCGTCGGTGAAGAGTTCGACCGCCATCAGCGCCATCGCCTTGGCCGCGACCTCGGCCCCCTTGAACCCGATCGAGTGGCCGCTCGCTGCGACCGCCTGCCAGCTGTGCGCGCTCGTTCCGGGCACCCAGGTCGCGGTGCGGACGCCGACCGTGGGCGTCGCCCAGGACACGTCCCCGACATCGGTCGAACCGTAGCCCAGGCTCTTGTCGTAGGGCTGGACTTCGGCCGCGCTTTCGAGCGGGAGCGCCGCCTCGCCCAGCGACTTGCGGATCTCCGCGGCCCATTCGCGCTCTTCGGCGGTGTAGGCGACGCCGCCGACCTCCCGCAGTTTCGCGTCCATCACCCGCGCCAGCGTCTCGTTGACGAGCAGCGGGTTGTTGCCGTGAATCACTTCCCATTCGACGCTGGTCCCGGTGCCCATCGCGCCCCCGCGCGCCGCGTCCTCGAGCCGCTCCCAGATCGCCTCGACCCCTTCCGGCTCGGGCGCGCGGACATAGTAGAACACCTCGGCGAAATCGGGCACGACATTGGGCGCATTGCCGCCGCTGGTGATGACGTAGTGCATCCGCGCATCCTGGTCGATGTGCTCGTGCATCATGTTCGCCATCATGTTCATCGCCTCCACCCCGTCGAGCGCCGAACGCCCGCGCTCCGGAGCGCCGGCGGCATGGGCCGAAAGCCCGGTGAAGCGGAACTTGGCCGAACGATTGGCGAGCGTGGTGCGGGCCGCGGCGCTGTTCTCGTCGTCGCCGTGCCAGTGGAGCGCGATGTCGACGTCGTCGAACAGCCCCGCGCGGGTCATGTAGACCTTGCCCGATCCGCCTTCCTCGGCCGGCGTGCCGTACAGCCGGATGCGCCCCGGAGTGCCGGTTTCCTCGAGCCATTTCTTGACCGCGATCGCCGCCGTCAGCGAGCCCGCGCCGAACAGGTTGTGCCCGCAGGCGTGGCCGGCGTGCTTGCCCTCGACGGGCTCGCGCACCGGGCTGGCCGACTGGTTGATGCCGGGCAGCGCGTCCATTTCGGCAAGGATCGCGATGACCGGCCCGCCTTCGCCCCATTCGCCGACGAAGGCGGTCGGGATGCCGGCGACCCCCGCCTCGATCCGGAAACCTTCGGCGGCGAGTTCGCCCTGCAGCAATTCGGTGGAGCGGGTTTCGAGATAGCCGACCTCGGCAAAGTCCCACAGGGCCTTCGCCACGCGGGCGGTGCGATCCTGCTCGGCGGCGACCAGGCGGGCCGGGTCGGGCGCGTCGGCGCCGGGCGCGGCATCGGCAGCGAGCGGGGTGTGGGACAGGACCAGCGCGGCGAGCGCGGTGGTGGCGAGGGTCTTGGCGGCAAACTTCATGACGTGTCTCCTTGCTGCGCTGCTTGCCGCAAAGCGTTGCGCGTGCCAATCGCCTTGGCAAGATTTGCGCCATGGATATTCCCCCGCTCCTCCTCCAGACGTTGGGTTCGCTCCTCGCCATCCTCGTGCTGGCGGGGCTGGCCGTGCTGCTGAAGCTGGGAGGCGCGCCGAGCCTCGCGTCCGGGGAGGACGTGCGCCGCGCCGCGGCGGAGGCGGTGGACGGCTTCGAGGCGATCGAATGCGCCGCATCGCGCGACGGCACGGCGGCGCTCGCGCGCGATGCGGAAGGGCGCATCATGCTGATCAAGCGCCACGGCAACCGTTTCGCCGGACGCATCCTCACCGGCCGGGCGCGCGCACGCCGGCATGGCGAAGCGCTCGAAATCGACTGCGGCGAAAGGCTCTACGGCACCGTGGTCCTGGTGCTCGACGATCCCGCTTCCTGGCAGGCGCGGATCGATGCTATGGGTTGACCCGACATGCCCGAATTCTCCCCCACCCAGTACGCCGTGCCGCTGTTCGTGATCGCGGTCCTCGCCGAAATGATCTGGGCGCGGCTGAAACGGCCCGAAGCCTACGAACCCAAGGACACGCTCGTCAGCCTCGCCTTCGGACTGGGTTCGACCGTGGCCGGCGCGCTTTTCGGCGGGTTCGCGCTCTATGTCTTCATCGAGGCCTACGAATACCGCGTGTTCGACTTCGGCGATGAATGGTGGGCCGTGTGGTGGGCGTGGCCGGTGTGCTTCGTGCTCGACGACCTCAAATACTACTGGGTCCACCGCGCCGGGCATCGCATCCGCTGGATGTGGGCGAGCCATGTCAACCACCATTCGAGCCAGCACTACAACCTGTCGACCGCATTGCGGCAAAGCTGGACCGGGGCCTTCACCTTCGGATTTCTTTTCGCGATCCCGCTCGTCCTGCTCGGCTTCCACCCCGCGATGATCGCGATATGCGGCGGGTTCAACCTCGTCTACCAGTTCTGGATCCACACCGAGGCGATAGGCCGGATGCCGCGCTGGTTCGAGGCGGTGATGAACACGCCCTCGCACCACCGGGTCCACCACGCGACCAATCCGCGCTATCTCGACCGCAATTACGCGGGCGTCTTCATCGTCTGGGACAAGCTGTTCGGCACGTTCGAGCCGGAACGCGACGACGAGCCGATCCGCTATGGCATCGTCAGGCAATTGGGCAGTTTCAACCTGCTGTGGGCCGTGTTCCACGAATGGATCGGCATGATCGGCGACATCGCCCGCGCGCCCTGGCGGCACAAGCTGTCCTACCTCCTGCGCGAGCCGGGCTGGAGCCACGACGGCAGCCGCGAAACCTCGGACATGATCCGCGAACGCTGGCGCGCGCGGACCGGTCAGGCCGGCCCGGCAGCCGGATCAGTGGCGAACGGAAACCCGATTGCGGAGCCGCGCGAAGCCGCCTAGTTTTCCCCGCAGAGGAGAGAACATGGAGACTTTCGATTACATCGTCATCGGCGGTGGCAGCGGCGGCAGCGCGGTTGCCGGACGCCTGGCCGTCGACGGCACCCGCCGGGTCTGCCTGCTGGAAGCGGGCGGGCGCAACGACAACATCCTGATCAAGACGCCGGGCTTCATGCCCTTCATCCGCAATTCCTCGAACTACAAGTACGACACGGTCCCGCAGAAAGGCCTGAACGGCCGGATCGGCTACCAGCCCCGCGGGAAGGGGCTGGGCGGATCCTCGGCGATCAATGCCATGGTCTATATCCGCGGCAACAAGTGGGACTACGACAACTGGGAGGACATGGGCTGCACCGGCTGGGCCTATGACGACGTGCTTCCCTATTTCAAGCGTTCCGAGGCGAACCAGCGCGGCGAGGACGCCTGGCACGGCGAGGGCGGACCTCTGTTCGTGTCGGACCAGTGTTCGCCCAATCCCTGTTCCGAAGCCTTCGTCGAAAGCGCCGCCGCCCTGCAACTGCGCCGCAACGACGATTTCAACGGCGCGCGGCAGGAAGGCTTCGGCCTCTACCAGACCACCCAGCGCAAGGGCGAACGCTGGTCGGCGGCGCGCGGCTATGTCGAGCCGATCCGCCACCAGGGCAATTTCACCGTCCGCACCAACACGCTGGTCGACCGGCTCGAAATCGAGGGCGGGCGCGTCACCGGCGTGCGCGTGCGGCGCGGCGACACGACCGAGCTGCTCTATGCCCGGCGCGGCGTGATCCTGTCGGCGGGCGCGTTCAACTCGCCGCAGATCCTGATGCTGTCGGGCATCGGCCCGGGCGATCACCTCAGGGAACACGGGATCAGGGTGGTGGTCGACCGCCCGGCGGTCGGTTCCAACCTGCAGGACCACATCGACTATGTCTCCGCCTGGGAGACGACAAGCGACGTGCCGATCGGCGGCAGCCTCAAGGGCACGCTCAAGATGATCGGCGCGATGATCGAACACCGGCGCAGCCGCACCGGCGCGATGACGACCTGCTATGCCGAGGCGGGCGGGTTCTGGACGGTCATGCCCGACAGCCCCGCGCCGGACGTGCAGTGGCATTTCGTGCCCGCCGTGCTCGAGGATCATGGCCGGGCGAAGGTCAAGGAACACGGCTTCTCGCTCCACGCCTGCGTGCTGCGCCCGGAAAGCCGCGGGACGGTGCGGCTGGGCTCGCGCGACTGCGCGGCGGCGCCCGTGATCGACCCCAATTTCCTCGACGACGAGCGCGACATCGCGGTCCTGCGCGCCGGAGTGCGCCTGTCGCACCGCATCGCCGAAGCCCCGCCGCTCACCGATTACGGGCCGAAGGACCGCCACCCGATCGACCTCGACGACGACGACGCGCTCGACGCGCTGATCCGCGAGCGGGCGGACACGGTCTATCACCCGGTCGGCACCTGCCGCATGGGCTCGGACGAGGATTCCGTCGTCGACCCGCAGCTGAAGGTCCGCGGGGTCGAGGGGCTGTGGATCGCCGATGCCAGCATCATGCCCAGGATCGTGAGCGGCAACACCAACGCGCCCTCGATCATGATCGGCGAGCGCTGCGCCGATTTCGTCAAGGCCGCCGAAGCCGCCTGATACCTCGGAACGCACAAGAAAAGAGGGCCGGAAGCGGTGCTCCGCTTCCGGCCCTTTTCAGTCGTTCGTTCGCAGGAGGAACGAGGCGAGGCGGGGGAGGGAGAGAGGAGAGAGACCTCCCCCGCCAAGCTGGTGGAGCGGCGCGCCTAGTTGTAGGCGCGCTCGCCGTGTTCGGTGATGTCGAGGCCGTCGACCTCGTTTTCTTCGGAAACCCTGAGGCCGATCGTCGCCTTGACCGCGAAGCCCGCGATGAGGGTTCCGATCCCGGCCCAGGCGATGGTGACGATGACGCTGTAGACCTGCACCCAGAGCTGCGTGGCCAGCGGGGTCGACCCGTCGCCCGGCCCGCCGAGGAAGGGCTGGTAGACGATCGCGGTGCCGATCGCGCCGACGATCCCGCCGACGCCGTGGATGCCGAAGGCGTCGAGCGCGTCGTCATAGCCGAGCCTGGCCTTCACGCTGGCGACGAAGACGTAGCACACGGCCGAGGACACGATGCCGAGCAGGATCGCCCCGAACGGACCGGAATTGCCCGCCGCCGGCGTCACCGCGACGAGGCCCGCGATCACGCCCGAGCAGAAGCCGAGCGCCGATCCCTTGTGCCCCGCGGCCCGCTCGATCACCATCCAGGCGAGCGCGCCCGCGGCGGTCGCGACGAAGGTGTTGATCATGGCGAGTCCAGCCGACCCGTCCGCCTCGAGTGCGGAGCCGGCGTTGAAGCCGAACCAGCCCACCCACAGGAGGCCCGTGCCGACCATGGTCAGCGTCAGGCTGTGCGGCGGCATCGGCTCGCCCGGCCAGCCGCGGCGCTTGCCGAGGAGATAGGCGAGCACGAGGCCGGAGACGCCCGCGTTGATGTGCACCACGGTTCCGCCCGCGAAATCGAGCGCGCCGTCCTCGAACAGCAGGCCGCCGGTCATCCAGACCATGTGCGCGATCGGGAAATAGACGATCGTCAGCCAGATCGGCACGAACAGCATCACCGCGGAAAACTTCATCCGTTCCGCCGTCGCACCCAGGATCAGGGCGGCGGTGATCGCGGCGAAGGTCATCTGGAAGCTGACGAAGACATACTTGCTGATGACCTCGTCGGTGAAGGTCGCCGCCGTGCTCGACGCGTCGGTCCCGGCGAGGAACCAGCTCCCCCCGCTGATGAACAGGCCGAGCGGCGCGTCGTAGACCGTGTCCCCGAACGCGAGGCTGTAACCCCACATCACCCAGATGATCATGGCGAGAGAAGCGGTCGCGCCGATCTGGGTCATGGTCGAAAGCATGTTCTTCTGCCGCGTCAGCCCGCCATAGAACAGCGCGAGGCCCGGCATGATCATGAGCAGCACCAGCAAGGTGGCGGTCATCATCCAGGCGTTGTTGCCCGGGTTCGGCACCGCCGGAGCGGCGGCCAAGGCCGGCTGGCCCGCCGCGAAGGCGAGCGCGGCGGCGGCGAAAAGAGTGGATATGCGCGTCATCGTCTGCCCCCTTGTCAAAGTGCCGTCTCTCCGGTTTCGCCGGTGCGGATCCGGGTCGCCGAGGCGAGGTCGAGGACGAAGATCTTCCCGTCCCCGATCGCGTCGGTGTTGGCGGTCTGCTGAATCGTGTCGACGACCTGCTGGGCGACTTCGTCGCTGGCGGCGATCTCGATCTTCACCTTGGGCAGCATGTTGGTGGAATATTCCGCCCCGCGGTAGACTTCGGTCTGGCCCTTCTGGCGGCCGAAGCCCTTCACTTCGGAAACGGTCATCCCTGCGACACCGATGGCCCCGAGCGCTTCGCGCACTTCGTCGAGCTTGAACGGTTTGATGACGGCAATGATGAATTTCATGCCCAACCCCTGTTGTTCTCCGGATTTTTCCGGTCACAAAGGATAGAGCAAAACCCGTGCCAGATCCGCCGCGTTACCGGAATCCCGGGATTCCGGCGCGTTCTGCTCGCAGGTGCAGCAACGCAGCTGCACAAATTTTAACCCGATGTTCGCTTTTTGGGCAGGCGGCGCACATTTCCTGCCCACGCCGCTCTCGGCCGGATGGGCGCCTGCGCGATCAATCGCCCGCGATGAAACGATCGGTCGGGCGCGTCGGGAGCCCGTCGATGCTGGTCGTGCGGCGCGCGGCCTTGGCGGTCCATTTCTCCGGGTCCGACTGGCGATGCGCTTTCCTGAGCGTGTCGCGCTCCCCTTCGAGCGTCATGAAGGGCACCCCCCAGCCGCAGCTCGTCTGCACGCCCTCGACCGCGATGTCGAAGATCTGGCGGGTGCCCGGCATGAGCGTGAAATGCGCCGCCAGTTCCTCCCAGCCGTCATCCTGCGGCAGGACCGGCACGCCGCGGCCATAGATCCGCAGGATCAGCGCGGGCCGTTCGAAATTGCAGAACATCACGGTGATGCGGCCATCGGCGGCCAGATGCGCGTGGGTTTCGTTCCCCGACCCGGCGAGATCGAGATAGGCGACTCGCGCGGGCGACAGCACGCGAAAGGCGTCATAACCCTTGGGGCTGAGGTTGATCCGCCCCTCCGCCGCCGCCGTGGCGACGAAGAAGACCGGCTGTTTCCCGATCATGGCGACGTGTTTCGGCTCGAGCGCGTCGAAGAAGTCGGCCATGATCGTCTCTCCTATTCCGCGAGGAATTCGCGGATGGTCGCGATGAAGCGGTCGAACTGGTCGTGGTGGAGCCAGTGCCCCGCCCGTTCGAACTCGATCACCCGCGCCGTGTTGAAATGGGCCAGCCGGCCGTCCTTCTCCGGGTTCGAGGCCCAGCTGTCGGCGCCATAGAGCAGCAGGGTCGGACAACGGATCGCCGCCCAGGTCTGTTCGAGGAATTCGTCGGCAAGATCCTCGATCGGCCAGACATTGAGATGCGGGTCGAACTTCCAGCTGTAGGTCCCGTCCTCGTTGCGGTTGACCCCGTGGATCGTGAGGTGCCGCGCCTGTTCCTCGGTGAGGTAGGAATTCTCCTCGATCATCCGGGCAAAGGCTGCCTCGATGCTTTCGTAGCGGCGCGGGATGCGGCCGGCGGCGGCGCGCTTCTTGCCGATCCATTCGGCGAGGCGTTCGGGATAGGGCGTCGAACGCTGCTTGTCGCGCCATTCCGGGGAGGGTCCGAGCCCTTCGATCGCGACCAGTTTCGTGACCATGTCGGGGAAGGTCCCGGCATAGCGCAGCGCGACGTTCCCGCCCATCGAATGCGCGACGATGGCGACCGGCCCGGTGCCGAGCTGGTGGATGAGCTGGGCAAGGTCGTAGACCATGTCGCCGGCGGAATAGTTTCCGTCCGACACCCAGTCGCTGTCGCCATGCCCGCGATGGTCCATCGCGACGACGCGGTATTCCTCGCGCAGCGCCTCGGCCGTCCAGTCCCAGCTGCGCGCATGGTCGCGCCCGCCATGGACGAGCACCAGCGTCGGCCTGTCGCCGCTGCCGCCGGACCCCCAGTCCTCGTAATTCAGGCGGAGGCGCTGCGAGATGAAGGTCTGCGAAGTGGGTCCCGATCCGTTCATGCGCCCGCCATGCCGCGAATGCGCCCGGCCCGCAACACGGGACCGCCGCCGTTACCGTTCCTTCGTTGCGGAAAAGGTCAGTTCCGGGTTCCTTTCGACCTGGTAGTTCACGTCCCACGGGCTCTTCGCCATGAAGACGAGGTCCCCGTCGCGGTCCCGCGCGAGGTTGGCGCGGTTGAAGCTCTCGAATTCGTCGAGGGCCTTCCGGTCCCCCTTGATCCAGCGCGCGGTGGCGAACGGCGCGGGCTCGAGCGCGGCCTCGACCTTGTATTCGACCGAGAGCCGATCGACGAAGACCTCGAGCTGGAGCTGGCCGACCACGCCGATGATGTGGTTCGCGCCGATCTCGGGATAGAACACCTGGATGACGCCCTCTTCGGAAAGATCGTCGAGCGCCTTTCTCAATTGCTTGGTCTTGGTCGGGTCCTTCAACTGGACGCGGCGCAGGATTTCGGGCGCGAAATTGGGCAGGCCGGTGAAGCGCACCTCGTTCCTTTCCGACAGGGTGTCGCCCACCCGCAGGGTGCCGTGGTTGGGGATGCCGATGATGTCGCCCGCCTCGGCGGTGTCGGCAAGTTCGCGGTCCTGTGCGAAGAACAGGATCGGCGAATGGACCGAGATCGGCTTGCCCAGCCCCGAGGGCGTGAGCTTCATGCCGCGCCTGAAGGTGCCTGAAACCTGCCGCATGAAGGCGATGCGGTCGCGGTGGTTGGGGTCCATGTTCGCCTGGACCTTGAAGATGAAGCCGGTCACCTCGTCCCGGTCCGGCGCGACATGGCCCTCGCCCGCGGGCTGCGGGCGCGGCGGCGGCGCATGGGCGGCGATCGCGTCGATCAGTTCGGCGATCCCGAAATTCTTGAGCGCGCTGCCGAAATAGACCGGGGTGAGATCGCCGCTGCGATAGGCCTCGGCGTCGAATTCGGGATAGCCGACCTGCGCGAGCTCCGCCTCCTCGGAGAAGTTTTCGGGAATGTCGGGGTTCTCCTCGCGCCGGCCGAGGAATTCCTTCGAGGGACCTTCGGGACGGGCCACCGCCCCGCTCGCGAAATCGAGGATGCCCTGGAACTGCCCGCCCATCCCGATCGGCCAGCTCTGCGGGCTCACGTCGAGCGCGAGCATGTCGGCGACTTCGTCGAGCGTCTCGAACGGGTCGCGGCCCTCGCGGTCGACCTTGTTGACGAAGGTGATGATCGGGACCGAGCGCAGGCGGCAGACCTCGAACAGCTTCCTCGTCTGCGGCTCGATCCCCTTGGCCGCATCGATCACCATGACGGCGGAATCGACCGCGGTGAGCGTGCGATAGGTATCTTCCGAGAAATCCTCGTGGCCGGGCGTGTCGAGCAGGTTGAAGGTGATCGTTTCGCCGTCATACGCCTTCTGGAAGGTCATGACCGAACTGGTGACCGAAATGCCGCGCTGCTGTTCGATCTTCATCCAGTCCGACCGCGCCCGCCGCGCCGCCCCGCGCGCCTTGACCTCGCCCGCAAGGTGGATCGCACCGCCCTGCAGCAGCAGTTTTTCGGTGAGCGTGGTCTTGCCCGCGTCGGGGTGCGAGATGATGGCGAAGGTGCGGCGCGAATTGGCGGTCATCCGCGCGCCGATAAGCTGCTATGGTCGCCGCGTCCACAGCCGAGCGGGATGGCGGCGCCCGCCGGGGAAACGGCGGGAAACGGGGGCGACGCGCGCGGGTGAGCCGCCGCGCCCTATCCCCTGAGTTCGGCCCCCAGCTTCGCGGCCGCCGCGACCACCCTGTCGGCAATGTCCTTGAGCTCGGCTTCCTTGTAGCTCCTGTCGGCGGGCTGGAGCGTCACCTCGATCGCGAGCGATTTCCTGCCGTCCGGCACGCCCTCCCCGGTGAAGAGGTCGAACACCCGCGCGGCGACGATATTCGCCTTGTCCGCCCCCTGCACCGCGCGCACGAGGTCGCCTGCGGGCACGTCCTCGGGAACGAGGAAGGCGAAATCGCGCGTCACCGCCTGCAGCGCGGGCGGGATGAAGCCTGGGCGCGCGAAACTGGCGGGGCCTTTCGGGGCCTTCTTCGCCGGGATCGCATCGAGGAAGAGCTCGACCGCGGCGATCGGACCATCGAGGTCGAAGGCCTTGAGCGTCGCGGGATGCAGCATCCCGAACCGGGCGAGCACGTTCTTCGGCCCGAGCCTGTAGGTCGCCGATTGCCCGGGATGAAACTGCGCGCCCGCCTCGCCCATGACCATGAGGTTGCCGGTGGGCGCCCCCGCCACGTCGAGCAGCGCCAGCGCGGCGGCCTTGGCGTCGAAGGCATCGAACGGCGCGGGCTTGCCCGTCGCCCAGCCGCGCGGCGCCTTTTCGCCCGCCAGCACGATGCCCAGTGTCGCCCGTTCGTCGCTGGTCCCGTCGCCTGCCCGGAAATAGCGCCGGCCGAGTTCGAACAGCCGCGTCGAGGCCGCGCCGCGATCGGCATTGCGCTTCGCCGCCATCAGCAGGCCGGGCAGGAGCGAGGGGCGCATCACCTTGAGGTCTTCGCTGATCGGGTTCTCGAGCGTCCAGGGCGTCTCGCCCTCGGGCGCGAAGCGGGTCGCCGCGGCTTCGGGGAGGAAGGACCACGTCACCGCCTCGTCGAGCCCGCTCGCCGCCGCCGCGCGGCGCAGGCGGCGTTCCATCACCTGCTGCGCCGTGGCGGTGGGACGGGCGACGCCTTCGCCGCGAGGGAGCGCGACGCTTTCCACCCTGTCGAGGCCGTGAATGCGGACGATCTCCTCGACGAGGTCGGCCGGCCCTTCGATGTCGTGGCGGCGCAGCGGGCAGGTCACGTTCCACTCGCCGTCGACCGAGAAATCGAGGCTTTCGAGAATGCGCCTCTGTTCGTCCCCGGACACGTCGATGCCGCCCAGCCGCTTCGTGAGGCCGGTATCGAAGGCGAGCACCTTCGGCTCGGCGGGAGGCGAACCGGCGCGCACGACCTCGCTCGCGGTCCCCCCTGCGAGTTCGACGATGAGCCCGGTCAAGAGGTCGAGCCCGGTGTCGAGGAAGGCCGGGTCCACGCCGCGCTCGAAACGGGTCCGCGCATCGCTTGCCAGGCCGAGCCTGCGCCCGGTCACGCCGATGCGGGCGGGATCGAAATAGGCGATCTCGAGCAGCACGTCGGTCGTATCCCCGCCAACGCCCGAATTCTCGCCGCCCATGATGCCGGCGATGTCGTGGACCTCGCGTTCGTCGGCGATCACCACCATGCTGTCGTCGAGCGTGTAGGTCTTCTCGTTCAGCGCGAGCACCTGTTCGCCCGGCTTCGCCCGCCGCGCATGGACCGCGCCATGCAGCTTCGCGCAGTCATAGGCGTGGGCGGGCCGGCCATAGGCGAGCATCAGGTAATTGGTGAGATCGACCAGCAGCGAGATCGGGCGCTGGCCCGCGCTCTTCAATCGCTGCTGCAGCCAGTCGGGCGAGGGGCCGTTCCTCACGCCCGTGACGACGCGGCCGTAAAAGGCCGGGCAGCCTTCGGGATCGTCGGTGCGGATTTCGACGGGGCACGCGCCCGACGCCTCGAATTCGGGGACCGCGATCGGCTTCAGCGTCCCCAGTCCCGCTGCGGCGAGATCGCGCGCGATCCCGTAAACGCCCATGCAATCGGGTCGGTTCGGGGTCACCGCGACCTCTATGACCGGCGAGGAGCCCTGGTAATCGGCGAAGGAATGCCCCGTGGTCGCATCCTCGGGCAGTTCGAGGATGCCCTCGTGCGAGTCGCCCATGTCGAGCTCGCGCACCGAGCACATCATGCCGGTCGATTCGACCCCGCGGATCGCGGCCTTTTTCAGCTCCATGCCGCTTGACGGTACCACCGCGCCCGGCAGTCCCAGCACGCCCTTCATGCCGGCCCGCGCATTGGGCGCGCCGCACACCACCTGCAGCGGCTCGCCGCCATTGACGTCGGGCCCCGCATCGACGGTGAGCACCTGCAGCTTGTCAGCATCGGGGTGCTTTTCTGCGGTCAGCACGTGCGCGACGCGAAACCCGGCGAGCTTGTGCGCCGGGTCCTCGACCCCCTCGACCTCAAGCCCGATCGCGTTCAGCGCGTCGGTGATTTCGGCAAGGGTCGCGTCGGTTTCGAGATGGTCCCTGAGCCAGGCGAGCGAGAACTTCATGGCCGCACCCCCACCCCGGCGGAAAGCGTCGGCTGATCGAACGGCGAGAAGCCGTAATGCTTCAGCCAGCGCGGGTCCCCGTCGAAAAAGGCGCGCAGGTCGTTCATGCCGTACTTGAGCATCGCGATCCGGTCGATCCCGAGCCCGAAGGCGAAGCCCTGCCATTGCCCGGGATCGATCCCCGCGAATTCGAGCACGCGCGGATTCACCATGCCGCTGCCGCCCAGCTCCATCCAGTCATGGCCTTCATCGTCGCCATGCCCGCCGACGACACGGCGACCGCCTTCGTTGGAATAGCCGACATCGACCTCGACGCTGGGTTCGGTGAAGGGGAAATAGGACGGGCGCAGGCGCAGCACGATGTCCTCGCGTTCGAAAAAGGCCTTGAAGAAGGTTTCGAGCGTCCATTTGAGGTGGCCGAGATGAATGTCGCGGTCGATCACCAGCCCTTCGACCTGATGGAACATCGGCGTGTGGGTCGCGTCGCTGTCCGAGCGGTAGACCCGCCCCGGCGCGATCAGGCGAAGCGGCGCGCCCTGTTCCAGCATCGAGCGGATCTGCACCGGGCTAGTGTGGGTGCGAAGCAGCATTCGGCCCGTCTGGCCTGCCGCTTCGCTGCTTGCGGCCGAATGCTTGCCGGCGGGCGCGGCATCGGGGAAATAGAACGTGTCGTGCATCGCGCGCGCGGGGTGGCTTTCGTCCATGTTGAGCGCGGTGAAATTGTGCCAGTCGTCCTCGATCTCCGGCCCGGTCGCGACCGCGAAGCCGAGGTCGGCGAAGATCTCCGCGAGTTCGTCCATCACCTGGCTGACCGGGTGGATGCTCCCCCTCGGGGTTTCGGGCGCGGGCAGGGTGAGATCCACCGTCTCGCCCGCAAGCTGCGCTTCGAGCGCCGCCGCCTCGAGCGCGTCCTTCTTGGCCGCGATCGCATCGGCGATTTCGGCCCGCACCGCCTGGATCGCGGGGGCCGCCGCCTGGCGTTCGTCCGGGCTCATGGCCCCGAGGCTCTTCAGCGCGAGGCTCACCCAGCCCTTCTTGCCGAGCGCGGCGACGCGCGCCGCGTCGAGCTCGGCGAGGGCGGTCGCGGCATCGATCTGGCGCAGCGCTTCGTCTTTGCGGGATGTGAGGTCGGTCATGGATTCGGCTTCGATCGGCGATGGTCGGTAAGGAAGCCGGTCCGCTAGCGGCAAATGGCGCGCCATGCAAAGCGCTTTGCCCGGACGCCGCCGGGCGCGCGCTCAGGAGCCGGATTCGGGCGCGTGGAGACCCTGCACCGCTTCGCCCGCGATCTCCATCCGCGCGCGCGCCGCCGCGACGAGGAAAGGCTTCTCGAGCTTCGCGTATTCGCTCGGGTTCATCCCCATGAACCGCTTGAAGTCGCGCACGAAATGGGCCTGGTCATGGTATTGCCCGTCGAGCGCGTCGAGCCATTTGAGCGAGGGATCGAGCATGAACTGCGCGAGGCTCCGCAGGAACCGCTGGCGGCGCAGCAGCAGCTTGGGCGGAAAGCCGAAGGCACGCCGGGTGAGCCGTTCGAGCGAGCGCACATTCATCCCGACCCGTTCGGCCAGCTCCGCGACCGTGGCGAGATCGGGATCGACCAGCGCCGTGCTGATCGCGCGGATCGGCCCGGCCAAACGGGCCCGGGACGCCCCGCTGCCCGCGAATACGCGCTCCATGTGCGCCTCGATGAGCGCGAGGCTCTCGGCGTAATCCTCGCTCGCGGCGAGCGCGCGGGCGAGCGGGTGGAAGGGGGCGAAGGCCCGGTCGGCAAGGCCGTCGACGAAGCGGTCGGCGTAATCTCCCGCCGGCGTGGCGATCAGCGCCGCCCAGCCGGCCGGCATCAGCCCGATCCCCCACATCCGCCCGGTGCCGAAGCGGAACCGCGCCGGGCGGCTGGTCGGCCCGGTCACGGCGAAAGCGGGCACGGCGGTGAGCACCTCCCCGCCGATGGCGCTTTCGCAGGTGCCCGCGGAGATGAAACGCAGGTTCGCCCATTCGGGATGAAGGTAGTCCTCGACCACCGGCTCGCGTTCGGAACAGCGCACCTCGACGTGGTAATAGGTGGTCACGAACGCCCGCAGCTCCGCGCGCGGCATGGCGAAGCGCAGGGTGATCGACGGCCCCATCCTCGATTGCGTCACCTCGGTCCCCCCTTCCCTGCAGCCATCGCCGCCTCCCTCGCCTAAGCGCCCGCCGGGGAGGATGAAGCGATCACTCCGGTCGGTCCCCGGTCAGCGCGCGGGTCTGTCGAGCGTCTGCGCCGCGCTGCCCCAGGCCCTGGCCCGAGCCCGGACGAAGGCGGACAGGATCGGGTGGTCGAGCGCGGCGTATTCGCGCGGGCTCATCGCCATGAACTCGCGGAATTCGCGGCTGAACTGGGCCTGGTCGTGGTAATGCCCGTCGATCGCCTCGCTCCAGCGCGAACCGTCCCGCAGCATGAAGGCGGCAAGGCTCCGCATGAAGCGCTGGCGGCGCATGAGGAGCTTGGGGGAGAAGCCGAAATAGCGGGTGCAGACCCGCTCGAGCGTGCGGATGCTCATGCCCCCCGCATCGGCGAGGTCGCCGACCGTCGCGCATTCGCCCGCGACCAGCGCCGCGTGGACGCGCATGATCCGCGGCTCGTCGCGATTGGGCCGCATCAGGCGGTCCATCGCTTCGAGGATCGCGGCGTGCTGGTCCTCGAGGCTCGCCTGCGGGTCGCACAGGATCTCGGCGAGCGGGGCGAAGCGGGCGAAGGCGGGATGGCGCTCGCCGTCGCACACCACGTTGGCGAGGTGCTGCGCCTCGGCCTCGATGAAGCGCGCCCAGCCGAGCGGCATGAACCCGACGCCCCACATCCGCGACGTGCCGAGGCGGAAGCGGCACGGGCGCGAGCTCGGCCCGGTGGCGGTGAAGCGGCAGGCCTCCACCCGCGATGCGCCGATTTCGGCGAAGGGCAGGGCGCCCGCGAAGAAGCGGATATTGCCCCATTCGGGCTGGAGCTGGTCCTCGACCGTGCCGCCCTCCCCGGCATCGAGATCGAGGTGGTAGAAGCTGGTGAAGCAGCCCTCGAACCGCGCGGGCGGGGGGAGAAAACGGCTGCGGACGAGCGGCGCCCTGCCCCCGATATGGGTGCCCCCGACACGGGCCGGATCGCGCACGCTCGCGCGGAACAGATCGACATCCCCCATGCGCGGAACTCTGCCGCAGATGAGGGGTCTCGACAAGAGGAGAACGGCGGGGCCCCGCCGCCCCGGCGGTTGCCGGGGCGGGCCGGGACCCTTTCGCAGCGCAGCCGCAGGGCGGCGCGTCAGGCGGGAAGCGCGTCCTTCGCCTGGGCGATGATCGCCTTGAAGGCGGCTTCCTCGTTCATGGCGAGGTCGGCCATCACCTTGCGGTCGAGCTCGATCCCGGCGAGCTTCACGCCGTGCATGAACTGCGAATAGGTGAGCCCTTCGGCGCGCACGGCGGCGTTGATGCGCTGGATCCACAGGGCGCGGAAATTGCGCTTCTTCACCTTGCGGTCGCGATAGGCGTACTGGCCGGCCTTCTCGACCGCCTGGCGGGCGATGCGGATGGTGTTCTTGCGGCGACCGCGATAGCCCTTGGCCTGGTCGAGAATCCGCTTGTGCTTGGCGCGCGTGGTAACGCCGCGCTTGATACGAGGCATGGTGGTATATCCTTCTCTTCGTTCAGGTGGCCGTCAGCCCCTGAAAATCAATCGAGCCCGTAGGGCGCCCATTTCTTGACCGTCTTGGTGTCGGCCTCGGAAAGGACGGTGGTCCCGCGGTTCTGGCGGATATACTTCGCATTGTGGCTGATCAGGCGGTGGCGCTTGCCCGCGACCCCGTGCTTGACCTTGCCCGTGGCGGTGATCTTGAAGCGTTTCTTCACACCGCTCTTGGTCTTCATCTTGGGCATTTTCATCTCCTCATGTCAGAGACACATCGGATCAGCCCTGGCAGCCCTTGTCGCCAGGCCGAACCTTCAATTCGTGTGTCAGGAAGGAGCGCCACATAGCGTTTTCGCGCCGCTTTGCAAGCGATTCGGCGGGGTTGGTTGAGCCGGTTCATTCGTCTCGCGCCCCGGCGCGCCGTTTTCGCAGCACTGCGCGCCGGCTTGGCCCGGGGCGGAACATGACGCGCCCGCCCCTTCGGGAAAGCCCCTATGCGCCGGCATAGGCGGAGCGCCGGGTCTCGGCCAGCCAGGCCGCGAAATCGCCGTGGGCGATGGCCTGCGCGCCCGCGGGCAGGTCGCCGGTCCAGACATAGGCCTGCGCCTCGCTCCCGCCCGCTGCCCAGCCATCGACCCGGACCGCCATGCGTTCGTATTGCGGCCCCTCGAACGCGTCGAGCACGGCGAGGTCGACCTCTCCCGCATCGTGCAGCGAGCCGACCACGTTGGTCGCGTGGCCTGCGCGCGTCAGCACCAGCGCGGGATACCAGCCCGCCGGATCGGGAATGGCGAACAGCGCGCCCTGCACGCTCGCCTGCGACCCGAGGCCCAGCCCCGCGAGGAAGGGCCAGTCCCCCACCCCTTCGCGCAGCACGCCGTAGAAGAACAGACGCATGGCAAGGCTACTCCTCGTAGATCATTTTTACGGTCATTCCGCCGTCGACGGTGAGATGCTGGCCCGTCACGAAGCCCGCGCCAAGCAGGTATTCCACCGCGCCCGCGATGTCCTGCGGTCTGCCGACCCGGCCCGCCGGGTGCTGCGCGCGGTCCTTCTCGCGGTGTTCGACCTCCTCCCGCTCGCTTTCCTTCTGCCAGTCGCGCGTCTCGATCCAGCCCGGGCGGACCGCGTTGACGCGCACCTGCGGCCCGAGCGAGACCGCCATCGCGTGGGTCAGCGCGTCGATCCCGCCCTTGGACGCGGCATAGGCGAAGCTTTCGGGCTCGCTCATCACGCTGCGGGTGGAGGAGATGTTGACGATGTTTGCCGCTTCGCCGGTCACGCGATGCGCCTCGCGCAGCAGCGGCAGGGCCGCGCGCGAACAGAGGAAGGCGGCGGTGAGGCTCGCATCGATCCACGCCTGCCAGTCGGCAAGGGCGAGATCCTCCAGCGGGCCGCAGAAGGGATCGGCGATCGCGGCGTTGTTGACCAGCGCCGCGAGCGGGGCCTTGCTGCTCCACGAGGCGATCGCTTCGAAGGCGATGGCGACCTCGCGCTCGGAGGAAACGTCGCCGGGAAGGCTCAGCAGCCGTTCGGGCGGCGCGCGCCCGGCCAGTTCGGCGAGCGCCTCGGCATCGATGTCGAGCGCGGCGACCCGCCAGCCCCGTTCGAGGAAATGGAGGGCAAGAGCGCGGCCAATGCCCTGCGCGGCCCCGGTGATGGCGATCATGCGGTCCATGCGGCCCCAACGGGCGAGGCGGCGCGGCGTGCCCGGCCACGCACACCGGACATCAGCCGGGCGGCGCCAGCCGGTAGCAAAGCCCTTCGGCCTCGAGGTCGATCTCTGCGACGAGGCCGAGCGTGCCGGGCACGATCCGTTCGAGCAGCATCGAGCCGAACCCGGTCCGCTGGTCCTGCGCCTCGCTCACCGGCGCGCCGCCACGCTCGCACCAGCGGAATTCGGACAGGAACCCGTCCGCGTCCGGGGCGAACCGGATCGCGATCCGCCCCCCGGCCCGCGCCAGCGCGCCGTATTTCGCCGCATTGGTGACGAGTTCGTGCATCCCCAGCGCCAGCATCGGTGCCTGCCGCGCGCTGACCAGGGTCGGCGGCCCCTCGATCTCGAACCGCTCCGCGCCCAGTTCCATGCAGGCGGCGAGCTCGTTCACGAGCAGGTCGCGCAGGTAGATGTCCGACCACTCGGTTCTCAGCAGGGTGTCGTTCGCCCGCGAAAGCGCGCGCATCCGGTGGTCGAAGCTTTCGAGAAACCCCGGAAGGTCCGCGCTCTGCGAGGCGATCAGGCGGCTCAGCGACTGGACGTTGGCGAAGATGTTCTTCACCCGGTGCTGCAGTTCGGCGAAATGGATCTCGCGCTGGCGTTCCGCCTTGCGCTGGGCCGACACGTCGACCCCGGAGGCGACGATCTCGATCACCGAGCCGTCCTGCGCCCTGAGCGGGGCGAGCTGGACGTCGATCTCCATCCGTCCGTCGTCGGGGATTCGCGCGATGCAGTCGCTGCGCTGGAATTCCCCTGCGAGCGCGGCCTCGGTGATGCGCCTGACATGCGCCTGCATCCCCTCGTCATGGGTCCACCACGGGCAGTCCCAGAACTTGCGCCCGGCGACATCCTTGCGCTTCACCCCGGTGACGCGCAGCGCCGGGGCGTTGACGTTGAGCAGCGTGCCTTCGCCATCGAGGTTCGCGAGGAAGAAGTTGAGGTTGTCGGCGACATCGCGGGTCCGCCTGCTTTCGCTCTCGATCGCGCGGACGAGGCCCTCGCTCCGCCCGGTCTCGTGGACGACACAGCCGACCATGCGCCCGCCGCAGCCGTCATCAAGGGGGAAGTAATCGACCTCGAACTGGCGCACGACCCCGGGATGGGCGGGGGTTTCGGCGCGGACCGTGTGGCCGAGGCTCGGCTCGCCGCGGTCGAGCACGCGCTGCTGGACGCGGCGGATGACCCCGTCGACATCGGGCACGATCTCGTCCTGGCGGCGTCCGATGTGGGCGTGGGCCGGATGGCCGTTGATCTCGGCCAGCGCGCGGTTGACCCGGACATAGCGAAGGTCGCCATCGAGCAGCGAGAATCCCACCGGGGAGTTGTCGAAGAAGGCTTCGAGCTCCGCGCGCTGCGGCTCGAGTGCGAGGTCCATGTCGGGCCGGCCTTTCCGGTTCGATGCGAACCCTGCGGCTAGCCCAAGGCGCGGTGGCGAACCTTAACAAATGTTTCCGCCTCCCTCGGGCCGGCGGATCAGCTCATCGCGTCGAGGATGTCGTCGAGCCGGGCCGGGTCGCCGAGCGCGATCACCCGGCCGTCCGAGCCCGCGTCGAGCGGGTTGCCCATCCAGTCGCTCATCATGCCGCCCGCGCCTTCGACAACGGGGACGAGCGCGGCGAAATCGTGAAGCTTGAGGCCCGCCTCGATCACGCAATCGATATGGCCCGAGGCGACGAGGCCGTAATTGTAGCAGTCCCCGCCATAGATGATCTTGCTCTCCGCCACGGCCCTGGCGACGCCCATGAAGGCATCGACATCGTCGCCCGCGAACTGGTGCGGGGTGGTCGTGCCGAGCACGGCGTCGGACAGGTCCTTCAGGGGGCGCGTCGCCGCGGGCCTGCCGTTGAAGGTCGTGCCTTCCCCGATCCGCCCGACCCAGCGTTCCTGCGCGATCGGCTGGTCGATCACGCCGAGCACCGGCCAGCCGTCCTGCACGAGCGCGATCAGCGTACCGAAGATCGCCCGCCCGGCGATGAAGCTGGTCGTGCCGTCGATCGGGTCGAGCACCCATTGGCGCCCGGCGCCCTCGTTCCGTGTCCCGTATTCCTCGCCGATGATGCCGTCGGCGGGGCGATGCGCCTCGATCAGGGCGCGCATCGCGGCTTCGGCGGCGCGGTCGGCCTCGGTGACGAAGCTGCGGTCGGCCTTGCGCTCCTCGGACCAGGCGCCGCGGAAGAAGGGCCGGATCGCGGCCCCCGCCGCATCGGCCAGGGCAAGGGCGAGCGCGTGGTCGTCTGCAGTCATGAAAAGCCGCCTTCCTTTCGCGGGCAGGATGAAGTCGCGTTCCCTTAGGCGATCGCACGCGGGGTGGTAATCCCCCGCCCAACGGCTTTCCCCGCACCCCGCACAATTACGGCGAGGCGCAAATAGTGAACCTTCACACTTGTGAAAGACACTGCCGCGGCACTATATTACTGTGCTGGGGTTTGGTGGGGGGTGATGCCGGGTAGTGGTCGCAGGATAGACGGTGTCGAGCCGCGCTCGGGCGCGACGGCGGACGGTATGCCGCTGTCGCTCAATCGCGCGCCCGCGCCCGATCTCGATCCGTGGGTGGGCCGGGTCGTGGTCACGCGCGTCGACGTGCCGCCCGATTTCGAGGTTTCCTGTTCGGTCTTCAACGACCTCGCCTACAGCCGGATCGTCCTCAAGGGCGACTGGCGGGCCACCACGCCCGACGGCAAGGTCTGCGTCGAGCGAGGACCGGTGCTGGTGGGCCCGCAGTCGCGACGCATGGACATGACCTGCCGCGGCAGTTTCGCGACCGTCAACATCGGTTTCCGTCCGGGCGCGCTCGCCTGCCTGATCGACACCCCGCTGGACGCGCTGGTCGACCGGGTCGAGCTTGACGACCCGCTCGGCCTTGCGGACGGGTACGCGCCCGATCTCGGCTACCCGGCGGACGCCTCGAGCGAGGAGCTCGCGCTGATGGTCGAGGACCGCGTGCGCGCCTTCATCCGCCGCAAGCGGCCGCGCCACCCGGACCCGATCAGCCGCGCCTTCGAGGCGGCGAGCTTCGTCGATCCGACCATCCGCCCCGGCGAATTCGCCGCCCGCCACGACATCAGCCTGCGCCAGGTCGAACGGATCGTGCGGCGCGATTTCGGGATGACCCCGCGCACCGCGCTGCGCCGCGCGCGGGCGATGGACCTTGCCTGCCACATGCTCGGCATTGCCGATCGCCAGGAAGAGCAGGAATTCCTGCTGCGCTTCTTCGACCAGTCGCACCTGATCCGCGAGTTCCAGTGCTTCTTCGGGGTCACGCCGCAGGCCTTCCGCGCGCGCCCGCGGGTCCTGCTGACCCTCAATCTCGAAGCGCGCGCGGCGCGGCGGCTGGAGGAACTCGTCCGCATCGCCCCCGGCGCGCGGCGCCCCCGGCACGAGCGCACGGAGGAGGAAGAGGAGGAGCAGGAGGAAGAGGCGGCGACCCGGGCGCAGAAGCGGCGGAACGAGTCCTGACGCAGCGCCCCCCGGCGCGGTCCGCAGAGATCGCGGCACGGCCGCAAGCCCGCCCTAGTCCGCCTGGCGCTCCTGCCAGTGTTCGAAGGCGAGCCGCGGGTGCAGCGCGACATAGGCCTTCGCCTCCGCCCCCTCCCAGTCGAGCGGCCATTCGCCCGGCATCTCCCCGGCGAGGTGCGAGCGCGAGACGAACCAGCCCTGCCCCGGCAGCCCGTCCGACTGCCGCACGACCAGCACGGCAAGCCCCGGCTCGCCCGCGCGGCGCCCCTCCTCGTCGATCCGGTCCATCGCCGCGCACAGCTGACGCATCAGCGGGCGGGTGAAGGAATGGCCCAGCGCAAACAGCGCCTGGCTGTAGGTGAGCGGCGTGCGGGCGCGGGCGGCGCCGATCAGGAGCTCGCGGATCTCGTCGCGCTGGAGTGCCATCGGCCGCAACCATAGCGCGCTTTGACGAAGGCGGCAGCCTCAGGCGTTGACGCGAAACGCCCGAGGTCCCGGCCTTCGCCGGGAATCGCGCTTTTTCAGTCGAACAGGCTCGACACGCTGCTTTCGTCGGCGATGCGGCGGATCGCCTCGCCGATCAGCGGGGCGATGGTGAGGATGCGGATCTTGCCCGATTGCTCGGTCGCCTCGGTCGGGCGGATCGAATCGGTGATCACCAGCTCCTTCAGCTTCGACCCGTCGATTCGCGCCACCGCGCCGCCCGACAGCACGCCGTGGGTGATGTAGGCCGCGACCGAACGCGCCCCGTTCGCAAGCAGCGCATCGGCCGCGTTGCACAGGGTCCCGCCCGAATCGATGATGTCGTCGATCAGCACGCAGTGGCGGTCCGCCACGTCGCCGATGATGTTCATGACCTCGCTCTCCCCCGGGCGGTCGCGGCGCTTGTCGACGATCGCGAGCGGGGCGTTGTCGAGCCGCTTGGCGAGCGCGCGGGCGCGCACCACGCCGCCGACATCGGGGGAGACCACCATCAAATCCTGGTCGCCATAGCGCGCCTGGATGTCCGCGGCCATGACCGGGGCGGCATAGAGATTGTCTGTCGGGATGTCGAAGAAGCCCTGGATCTGCCCCGCGTGGAGATCGACCGCGAGCACCCGGTCGGCCCCGGCCTCGGTGATGAGGTTCGCCACCAGCTTGGCCGAGATCGGCGTGCGCGGCCCGGGCTTGCGGTCCTGCCGGGCATAGCCGAAATAGGGCACGACCGCGGTGATCCGCTTGGCCGAGGCACGGCGCAGCGCGTCGATGCAGATCAGCAGTTCCATCAGGTTGTCGTTCGCCGGAAAGCTCGTCGGCTGGACGAGAAACACGTCCTCGCCGCGCACGTTCTCGTGAATTTCGACGAAGACCTCCTCGTCGGCGAAGCGGCGGACGCTCGCATCGGTCAGCGGCATTTCGAGATAGGCGGCGATCGCCCGGGCAAGGGGCAGGTTCGAATTGCCCGACATGATCTTCATGACTGCGAATCCCCGTGTGGCGCTGGACGCCCCCCGCCTAGCGGCGCGTCACGGAAACGCAACAGAGGACGCCCGGTTGTCGTCAGGCGGAACGGGCGATCCGGCCGAATGTCCCGGCGAAGATCGGCCCGCCTTCCGGGGCGCCCCGCCTCAATCGCGCGGGACGGTGCGGTGGTCCCTGATCCTGTGTTCGCCCCGGATCCAGCGCACCGTGCCGGACGAAGCGCGCATCACCACGCTCTGCGTGGTCATGATGGTCGCGCCGGTCGCCTTCTTGCGGGTCTTGACCCCGGCCAGCAGCGATCCGTCGGTGACGCCCGTCGCGGCGAAGATGCAGTCGCCCTTGGCGAGATCGCCGAGCTTGTAGATCCGGTCGAGATCGGTGATCCCCCACTTGTGCGCGCGGGCCTTCTCGTCCTCGTTCCTGAACACCAGCCGCCCGTTGAACTGCCCGCCGACGCAGCGCAGCGCCGCGGCGGCAAGCACGCCTTCGGGCGCGCCGCCCTGGCCCATGTATAGGTCGATCGTCGTGTCCTGGTCGGTTACCGCGATCACGCCCGCGACGTCCCCGTCCCCGATCAGCACGACGCCGCAGCCAAGGCCGCGCAATTCGGCGATCAGATCGGCATGGCGCGGGCGGTCAAGCACGCAGACGATGATCTCGGAAGGATCGACGCCCTTGGCTTCGGCGACCGCGCGCACGTTCTCGCTCGGGGTCTTCGCAAGGTCGATGATGCCTTCGGGATAGCCCGGGCCGACCGCGAGCTTGTCCATGTAGACGTCGGGCGCGTTGAGGAGGCAGCCTTCTTCCGCCGCCGCCAGCACGGCGAGGGCATTGGGTCCGGCCTTGGCGGTGATGGTCGTGCCTTCGAGCGGGTCGAGGGCAATGTCGATCCTGGGCCCCTTCCCCATGCCGACCTTCTCGCCGATGTAGAGCATCGGCGCCTCGTCGCGCTCGCCCTCGCCGATCACCACGGTCCCGTCTATGTAGAGATCGTCGAAGGCGCGGCGCATCGCCTCGACCGCGGCGGCATCGGCGGCCTTTTCGTCCCCGCGCCCGACCAGCTGCGCGGCGGCGACCGCGGCGGCTTCGGTCACGCGGACCATTTCGAGCACCAGCACGCGCTCCATCGCGGAATCGACATTCTCGGTTTTTGCCGCCAGCATGTCGGTGGTAGTCGGAGTGTTCATGCGAAATGTCTTCCCTGTCGATTGCATGGCGCGCCCGCGCGGGCTTTCGATGAGGCGCCTGCGCGGGCTTAGGCCGATCCGTGTCGCCTTGTCGAGCGAAGGCCTGCGGACCGGGACGATTCTGCCGGCCTTCGCGGCCGCGCTGGCGGCCGCTGCCCCGCTGGCCGCGCAGGATGACAGGGCCGTGACGCCGGAAGCGAGCGAACCCGCCGCGCAGCGCGGGGAAGCGCGCCGCCGCCCGGCCCCGCTCGACATCATGATCACCGTGCCCGGGGGCGAGGTCAACGAGGCCGAACTGCGCGAATGCGAGGACGAGGCCGAGGCGGGCACGATCAGCGGCGAGATCGTGGTGTGCCGCGCGCGCGGTTCCTCGGGCGAGGAGCGCTTTTCCGGCCGGGAGGAGGCGCAGCGGCGCTACGCGCGGGAAACCGCCTTCCGCGACGCGCCGCCGCCGCCCGACCTGTTCGGCATCCCCGACAACGGCAGGGGCATCGGGATCGGCGGGGTCCCGCCGGCCGCGCTGCTCATCGACGTCGAGGCGCTGCCGCAGGCCCCCGCCGGTTCCGATGCCGACCGCATCGCGCGCGGCCTCCCGCCGGTCGGGCGGGACGAGGAGCTTTCGGAAGAGGAAATCCGCAGGCGCCGCGAGGCGCTGGGCCTGCCGCCGCCGAAGTTCGAGCGCAGGAAGTAATCGGGCGGGGAGGTCTCAATCCCGCAGGATCGGCAGCACCAGCGGCGCATCGGTCAGGCTGTCGGACCCTTCGAGCAGTTCGAGGGCCTTCGTCACGCAGCGTTCCGGCCCCTCGTGCGTCACCATCGCCACCAGCACCTCGCCCCCCTCGCGCGAGCGGCCGTGCTGGATCAGGCTTTCGATCGAAACGTCGGCATCGCGCATCGCCGCGGTGATCTCGGCCAGCACGCCGGGCCGGTCGTTGACGGTGAAGCGGATATAGGTGCGCTCGGTCCGGTGGCCGGGTTCGGCCGGCGGCAGGGCGGCAAGGCGCGCGACGGGGATCGAAAAGGGCGCGGAAACCTCGCTGCGGGCGATGTCGATGAGGTCGGCGACCACGGCCGAAGCGGTCGGCCCGTCGCCCGCGCCCGCGCCCTGGAACAGCAGGCGGCCGGAGAAATTGCCCTCGGCCACCACCGCGTTGGTCGGCCCGTCGACGGGAGCGAGCGGGTGGTCCTTGTGGACGAGGCAGGGCCGCACGCGCTGGAGCAGGCAGGGGCCGTTCTCCCCTTCCTCGACGTCGGCTTCCCCGATCAGCCGGATGACGAAGCCCAGCGCATCGGCCTGCGCGATGTCGGCCGCGCGGATCGGGCGGATGCCGCTGACCCTGACCGAAGCGAAATCGACCCGCGCGCCGAACCCGATCGCGGACAGGATCGCGAGCTTGTGCGCCGCGTCCACCCCGTCGATGTCGAAGCTGGGATCGGCCTCGGCATAGCCCAGCCTTTGCGCCTCGGCGAGCGTCTCGGCGAAATCGGCGCCGGTTTCCTCCATTTCCGAGAGGATGTAATTGCAGGTCCCGTTGAGAATGCCGTAGACCTTGGTCAGCGCATTGGCGCTGGTCCCTTCGCGCAGGCCCTTCACCACCGGGATGCCGCCCGCGACCGCCGCCTCGAACTTGAGCGCGACCTTCGCCGCCTCCGCCGCCTCGGCGAGGGCGAGGCCGTGATGCGCGATCATCGCCTTGTTCGCGGTGACGAGACCCTTGCCGCCCTTCAGCGCCGCGCGCGACAGGGCGAGCGCCGGGCCGTCCGCCCCGCCGACCAGTTCGACCACCACGTCAACGTCCGCGCGCGCGGCGAGCGCGGTCATGTCGTCTTCCCACGCGAAGGGGGCGATATCGACGCCGCGGTCCTTCGTCCGGTCGCGCGCGCTCACCGCGGTCACTTCGATCGGGCGCCCGGCGCGCGCGGCGATCAGGTCGCGGTTCGTGTCGAGCAGCCGGATCACCCCCGCGCCGACCGTGCCGAGCCCGGCGATCGCGATCCTCAGGGGGGCGATGCGGAGCGGATCGGTCTGGCTGTCGGGCACGGGCAAGGTTCCTGCTGCGGCTGCGAGGGGTCTTGACGCGCACCTAGCCGCGCCGCGCCTGCCGTCAAGCGGTTGCTGGGCGGCGTCAGCGCGCCTCGGTGACCCTGCGCCCGCATTCGCCGAGCTCCGCCCGGACCAGCGCGTAGTCCTCCTCGGCCAGCGCGCGCGCCGCGGGATCGCGCGCGAGATTGGCGCTGCTCGGCAATTCCGCCGGCAGGGCGCAGGCGAGGCGGTACCATTGCAGCGTGTCCGGCTCGGGCCGGCGGGCGGCGGAATCGATGATCTCGCCCCAGGACACCCCCCACGCCGGCGGCTGCCCCGGCCGGCGCAGCACGCTGATCGAGGCGGGCGAATCGCCGGTCGTCTCGAGGAATATCTGCGTTTCGGATTCGCCCGCGAGATTGCCGCGCACCGACAGCGCATCGGCCACCCCCGTGACCCGCGGCGGGGCGTCGGCGGCGACGAGTTCGCGCAGCACGCCGCGCACGCGCTCCTCCAGCTGCCGGGTCCAGGCGAACTGGCCCGCCTCATCGACGAGCACGATCGTCCCCGGCCTGCCCGCGACCGACTCGGCGAACAGCAGGACCTCGGTTTTGGCGAGTTTCGGCGGCTTGCCCTTCGCATTGGGTTCCACGTCCGCCAGCCAGGCGAGCGATTCGCGCACCCCGCTCCCCCCGCCGAGCAGGGCCTGCGCCTCGCCTTCGAGGTAAAGCCGCACGAATCCGGGCGCGAGGCCGGGCGCGCGTTCGGGCGGGACCGTGACCTGGTCCCGAATCCGCGCGCGGATGATAAGCTCGCTCGCCTCGGCCAGGGTGACGAGATCGGCGTAGGTCGGACCCTCCTGCGCCGGCGCGGCCGCGGCCTGTCCCGCTGCGGCACGGTCCTGGGCCAGCGCCGCCCCGCCCGCCGCCGCCAGCGCCAGGCCCAGTGCGGCCGCGCCGCCGCGGAGCCCGCGCAAAAGCCTGTTTTCATTTGTTAATACGAGGTTAAAGCGCATCATGATGTGTCCTCTCGGCGGCTCGCACGGGGCCGCTCAACGGGCTCCCCCTTCACGGCATCCTTATCAGGATCGTGGCCGTGAATCCGCCCTGAACCGATAAAGCGTTTGATCCCCTAGGGACCAGTCGTTAAAGCCCGCAAGGCCTGCGCCGGGGTTGGGGACCAAAGCCGGGGCAGCAAACGTGTCGTGCACGAAAACCGCAGGCGGGAGTATCTGACGGTTCTTGCATGGCCAGCCGGGTCAGGTCTGACTTCGTCAGCGGGGCAAGCCGCTCCCGGCATGGGAGGACCTATATTTGGGATTTCGCGCCTCGGCCTGCTTTACCGGGGGGGCGAACGAGTGTGTCGGCAATCTGTCGGCAGTAGTGATGGAGAGAAAGCGACTGGATGGCTTACGCTGACCAACAGATGAGTGGAAACAAGGCTGTTTCCATTGTTATCGTCGCGCTTATCCATGTGGCGGTCGGTTACCTGCTGATCTCTGGTCTCGCCATTTCGGCGGCCAAGAAGATCATCGAGCGGGTCGATACGTTCAACGTGGAAGAGCCGCCGCCCCCGCCGGAGGAGCCGGACGAACCGCCGCCCGAGGAGCCGCAGCAGGAAACCGCGCCGCCTCCGCCGGTCGCGCCGCCGCCGCCGATCAACATCGCGCCGCAGCCGCCGCAGATCCGCACGCAGCGGGAAATTCCCCCGCCGTCGCCGCCGGCACTGACTCTGCCGCCGCCCGCACCCGCGGCGCCGCCGGCGCCGCCTTCGCAGGCTCGCGGCGTGCAGCCCCGCAACCAGAGCCGCTGGGTGCGCCGGATCATCGAGGACTATCCTTCGCGCGCCCTGCGCCAGGAGGAAGAAGGCACCGTCGGCGTTCGCGTCACGGTCGGCGCCAACGGGCGGGTCTCCGCCTGTTCGGTGACCGCCTCGAGCGGCTCGAGCATTCTCGACGATGCCGCCTGCCGTTCGCTCCAGCGCTATGCCCGGTTCGAACCGGCGCTGAACGATGCGGGCGATCCGACAACCGGCAGCTGGGCCACCCGGATCACCTATCAGATCAGGTAGTAACGCGTGAGGGGAGCGAGGGCCCGCCCGGCCCGAGCGACCATTCGGGACACTTTTTTCAAGAGGACTTTTCGCAATGAACCTTTACATTCTCGCGGCCGCAGCCGCCGAAGCGCCGAAAAACGAATTCGGCTTCATGAAAGCGATGGAAGAGGGCGGCCCCGTCGCCTGGTCGATCCTCGCGGTCATGGTCATCATGAGCGTCGGCTCGTTCTACATCCTGTTCACCAAGCTGTTCGAACAGAACCGGGTGATGAAGCAGTACAAGCAGGTGCAGAGCCAGTTCTGGCGTGCCTCCAGCCTCAAGGAAGGCGCCGCCAAGCTCGAGAAGAACAGCGCCTGGCGCCAGATCGCCGACGACGCGATCGTCGCGCAGGAGCGCCATTCCAAGATGACCGACAGCCTCGAGGCGCATGACTACATGCACGGCTCGCTGCAGCGTTCGGAAGACTCGATCAATTCGAGCCTCGCCGGCGGCCTGCCGTTCCTCGCCTCGGTCGGCGCGACCGCGCCGTTCGTCGGCCTGCTCGGCACCGTGATCGGGATCTACCGCGCGCTCATCAACATCGGCATCGCCGGGAGCGCCTCGATCGACAAGGTCGCCGGCCCGGTCGGCGAAGCGCTGATCATGACCGCGATCGGCCTGCTGGTCGCGGTGCCCGCGGTGCTCGCGTTCAACTGGCTGCAGTCGCGCAACCGCCGCATCGCCGAGCTGCTCAACAGCTTCTCGACCGACATCCTCGCCTACATCTCGTCGGACGGCGCGGTGAAGCCCGCCGTGACGGCGGCTCCGGCCAAGACCAGCGGCGCGAAGCCCGCTGCGAAGAACGCCGGCACCACCGCCACCACCGCGGGCGGCGTGAAGGCCGGCTCGAAGTAAGCGCCATTTACCGAAGCGGGCGGGGAGCGGCGCTCCCCGTCCGCCCGGTAAACCGGCCGGAGCGGGGGTTTTCCCCACCCCCGGCCAGACAGGTCAGGCCGAACGGCGCGAGAGGGCCGGGAAGCCATCAAGCGGCCCGTCGCAAGACCATTCTCAAGGGTAGGAATTCACAATGGCGATTTCGATGGGAGGCGGGGAAACCCCGATGTCCGACATCAACACCACGCCGCTGGTGGACGTGATGCTGGTGCTCCTGATCATCTTCCTCATCGCGGTCCCGGTGGCGATCCAGACGATCGAGAAGCTGGAGATCCCGATCTTCGAGGCGACCGAATCGAAGGACAAGGTGGAAAACCTGCTGCTCACCGTCAGCACCACCGACCAGGCCGGCCGCAGCGCGGGCGAGCCGGGCTTCGCAGGCGCATCGCGCACGGGCGATTGCCGGGTCTATTTCAACAACATCACCCCCGTCTCTTCGGAAGAGCTCTACGACCGGGCCTTCAACCGGCTGGACCGGATCGTCACCCGCGCGGGCGGTCCGGAAGCGGTCATGCAGGATCCCGACGCGATCCCGCAGGTCCACATCCGCGGCGACGTCAACGCCCCGTGGCGCTGCGTGGCGGGGACGATCTACAACGTGCAGGCGGCGGGCTACCCGACCGTGGGCTTCATCTCGAACCCGGTCGATCCGGCCGGCTGATCGCCGCCCGAACGCGCATCAAGGAGTAAACTGACATGGGTATGACCGGAGGCCAGCTCGACGGCGAACCGATGCTCGACATGAACATGACGCCGCTGATCGACGTGCTGCTCGTTCTGCTGATCATGTTCATCATCACCATCCCGATCGCCACGCACTCGGTCGACATCGACCTGCCGCAGGGCGATCCGCCGCCGAGCGAGCTCGACATCGACCCGGTGAAGAACAAGCTGGTGCTGAACCAGCAGGACCAGATCCTGTGGAACGGCACGCCGATCACCCAGGGCGAGCTGGTGACGACGCTGCAGGAGACGACCGGCATAGACCCCGAGCCCGAACTCCAGTTCGAGCCCGAGGCGCTGGCGAGCTACGAGATCTCGGCCCAGGTGCTGCGGATCATCAAGCAGTCGGGCGTGACCAAGTTCGGCTTCGTCGGCAACGAGAAGTACCGCAGCTTCGGCACCGGCGGCCCCGCCGCGGGCGGCCAGCAGTAACGTTGCGATCATAAGCGAAAGTCCAAGGGGGCGGCATCCGAGAGGGTGTCGCCCCTTTTCGTTGGGGCGTCACTCAACCTCCTCGCGCTCCGGCCCCTCGCGCCTGCCTTCCCCGGGCGCGATCCGCATCGCTTCGGCGACCAGCGCCTCGGCCTCGATCAGCAATTCGTCGTCGACCGCACCCTGCGGCACGGCCTCGCGCCCGATCATCGTCATTACCGGCACGGCGAGCGGGCTGACGCGGTCGAGTTCGACATGGACCAGTTCACGCTCCGACCGCTCCAGCAGGTCCGCCAATCGCCCCACGTCGGTCATCCGCGCCCGCGCATCGGCCCATGCCGCCTCCAGCAGCACGTGGTCCGGCTCGTATTTCCGCAGAACGTCGTAGATGAGATCGGTCGAAAAGGTCACCTGCTTGCCGGTCTTCTTACGCCCGGGATGCTGCCGCTCGACGAGGCCCGAGATCACCGCCACTTCGCGAAAGGCGCGGCGCAGCAGGTGGCTTTCGGTCACCCACTGGGTGAATTCGTGCGTGAGGATATCGGGCGAAAGAAGGGGCGCGGGATCCCTGACCGGCTTCAGCCCCCACACGGCGAGGCAGTAATCATTCGCGACGAAGCCCCCCGGCAACAGGCCCCGATCCTCCATCCGCCGCGTGATCAGCATCCCCAGGCTCTGGTTCGCGTTCCAGCCTTCGAAGGTGTAATAGGCGCTGTAATGCTTGCCCGCGTGGGGGAAGCTTTCGACCAGCAATTCGCCCGGCGCCGGAAGCCGGCTGCGATAATCCTGCATCTCGAGCCATTCGCGCACGTCGTCGGGAAAGCGGCTCCACCCCGCGCGGTCGGTCAGCATGGCCTGCACCCGCTCCGCCAGGTGGGTGGTGAGCGGCAGGCGCAGCCCGCCATAGGAGGGGATGGTGGCGCTCTTCTTCGCCGCGCGCACGATCACATCCATGTCCTTCACGCTTTCGACCTCGAGGCTCATCCCGGCGAAGAAGAAGGTGTCCCCGGCGGCAAGTTGCGCGGCAAAGCGTTCCTCGACCTTGCCGAGGCTGCGCCCGTTGCGGAAGCGCACGGTGAGCATCTCGGAATCGACGATGATCCCGGCGTTCATCCGGTGGCGCTGGGCCTGCTGCGCGTGGGCGAGCCGCCACGTGCCGTCCCTGCCGCGCACGATGCGCTTGAACCTGTCATAGGCCTTGAGCGCGTAGCCCCCGCTTTCGACGAAGGAGAGGACGCGCGCGAATTCCTCCCGGCCGAGCCAGGCATAGGCCAGCGAGGTGCGGATTTCGGCGAGCAATGCGTCCTCGTGGAACGGCCCCGCGCAGGCGCAGGCCATGACGTGCTGGGCGAGCACGTCGAGCCCGCCCGGGCGGAACTCCTCGCCGTCGCGCTGGCCTTCGTCCACGGCGTCCTTCGCCGCCATCGCCTCGAGGAATTCGAAGCGGTTGCCCGGCACCAGCACCGCCCGGCTCCGCGTGTCGAGCCGGTGGCCCGCCCGCCCGATCCGCTGGAGCAGGCGCGAGGAACCCTTGGGCGCGCCCATCTGCACCACGAGGTCGATATCGCCCCAGTCGACGCCGAGATCGAGGCTGGCCGTGCACACCAGCGCGCGCAATTCCCCCGCCGCCATCGCGTCCTCGACCCGGCGGCGCGCTTCCTTGGACAGGCTGCCGTGGTGGACGCCGATGGGCAGGTGATCCTCGTTCGCCTCCCACAGGCATTGAAAGATGAACTCGGCGAGGAAGCGCGTGTTGGTGAAGACGAGCGTGGTGCGGTTCGCCTTGATCGCCTCGTAGAGCTGGCCCACCGCCCAGCGCCCGGCATGGCCGCCCCAGGGCACGCGCTCCTCGATCGGCAGCAGGATCTCGACATCGGGCTCGGCGCCCTTTTCGCCCAGCACGAGATCGGCGGCGCGGATCTCGCCCGTCCCGTCGTCGGCCTGGGGCGCGAGCCATTCGCGAAAGGCGAGCGGGTTCGCCAGCGTCGCCGACAGCGCGGCGCGCCTCGCCCCGGGGGCGATCCCGTGGAGCCGCGCGAGGGCGAGCGCAAGCAGGTCGCCGCGCTTGCCGGTGGCGAAGGCGTGGATCTCGTCGATGACGATCCGCTGCAAGCCTTCGAACAGGTCGAGGCTTTCGGGGTAGGACAGCAGCAGCGACAGGCTCTCGGGCGTCGTCAGCAGGACGTGCGGCGGCGCTTGGCGCTGGCGCTTCTTGGCATCGGAGGAGGTGTCGCCCGAACGCGTCTCGACCCGCAAGGGCAGGCCCATTTCCTCGACCGGGATCAGAAGGTTGCGCTTCACGTCATGGGCCAGCGCCTTCAGCGGCGAGACATAGAGCGTGTGCAGGCCGCCGGGTGGCGCCTTGCCCGCGAGCGCGGAGGGGGCGAAATCGCACAGGGTCGGCAGGAACCCGGCGAGCGTCTTGCCCGCCCCCGTATCGGCAACGAGCAGCGCGTCGCGCCCCGCGCGGGCCTTTTCCAGCATTTCGAGCTGGTGGCGCCGGATGCGCCAGCCGCGGCCCGCGAACCAGTCCGCGATCTCGCCCGGCACGGCGGCGGGAACGGCGGGCTCGGCATTCATCGCGGCGCGCCTTCGCGAAAGGCCTCGCAAGGCCGGGCCGCGACGCGCGCGCCGGCGTCAAGCACGCGAATCCCGCCGCTGTCGCACGCAATGCACCGCCTGTCCCGATCACCATTTTCCAACATATGTTACCGTCTTTCGACTTTCGCCCAGCCGCGTCGCGAAAGCGCCGGATCGTGGACCTTGCCGCTGCCGCCGTGCGTTTTTCCAATGTCTTCGCGGCTCCGAATCCGCGAAGACGCACCCGGCGGGGATGCTGCCCGTCCGGCCGGGGGCTCCGCAAGGGCAGCCTTGGAGGAGATTCATCATGGCCGATCAATACAACGACCAGCCGCGCCATCGGCACCGCGACACGCAGCACGACCAGTTCGAAGCCCGCGACGACGGCCAGTATGGCGAAGGCAGCGACCACTACGGCTCGCGCGAGCGCGGCTATGGCCGCTTCGTGGATCCCTACGAAGGCGACCTCGGCCGCAGCCGCTACGACCGCGACGATGTTCGCAGCTATCCGCAGGACCGCGACCGGCTGCGGGCGCGCACCGACGACGATGCCCGCTGGGGCACGATGGAGGGCCGCGAATGGGGCGCTGAACGCCATAACCGCGTCGGCGGCGGCCGCTCGGGCCGTCGCAACCCGGACCCCGTCCCTCCGATGCAGGGCCGCGGGCGCGCGCGCGGCTACGACGATTACGGCGGCTCCGACTACCACGACGATTACGACCCGCGCGGCTACACCTGGCGCACCTACCATGATGATTACGACGATCGCGGCTACGGCGGGCGCGGCTATGGGGGCGGGCGCGGCTACGGCGGCGAACGCTACCGCGAGCGCGAGCGCGACCGCGGCTTCGTCGACAAGGCCGGCGACGAGGTGTCGAGCTGGTTCGGCGATGACGATGCCGAACGCCGCCGCCGGTGGGACAAGCGCGAGGACCATCGCGGGAGAGGCCCGGCCAATTACTCGCGCTCGAACGAGCGGCTGCTGGAGGATGCCTGCGAGCGTCTCACCCACGACCCGCGGATCGACGCGCGCCAGATCAGCGTCACCGCCAAGGACAACGAGATCACGCTCGACGGCCACGTCTGGAGCCGTTCGGAAAAGCGCGAGGCGGAGGACTGCGTCGGGGAAATCTCGGGCGTGAAGCACGTCCAGAACAATCTGCGCATCGCCGAGAGCGACGAGGACATGCAGAACGACAACCGCAACACCAGGACCGCGACCGACCGCAAGTAAGGCGGGCCGGCTATCCGGGAAGGGCTCCGTCCGCGCGGCGGGGCCCTTCCTGTATCGCGGCCCGGCCGGCTTGGGCGCGGTGGGTTTCGGCGGCGTCCGCTTGCGACGCGCGGACCGCTGCCTTCATCATCCGCGCCTTGGCCGCTCCCTCCAAGCTCAGTGCGCGACGCCTTCCCCGCGTTCGAGGCCCGAGAGCGCGAGCTGTTCGTCGATCTGCGCCATCAGCCGCGCGAGCCCTTCCTCGGTCTCGCTTTCGGCGCGCGCGACCAGCACGTCCTGCGTGTTCGAGGCGCGCAGCAACCACCAGCCGTCCCTCGTCGTCACCCGCACGCCATCGGTCGCGTTGACGTCCTCGACCTCCGGCCCGGGATCGGTCCTGAGCCGCTCCGATACCTCGGCAATGGCGGCGAACTTGCGGCTCTCGTCGACCTGGAAACGCATTTCCGGCGTGTTGAGCATGGCGGGCATGGCCGCGCGCAGCTCCGTCACCGATTTGCCGAGTCGGGCCGAGGCCGCGAGCAGGCGCACCCCGGCGTAGAGCGCGTCGTCGAACCCGTAATAGTCGTCGGCGAAGAAGACGTGCCCGCTCATCTCTCCCGCGAGCGGCGCACCCGTTTCCTTCATTTTGGACTTGATCAGCGAATGGCCGGTCTTCCACATCAGCGGCACCCCGCCGTGCCGTTCGACATGGTCGAACAGCGCGCGGCTCGCCTTCACGTCGGCGATGATCGTCGCGGGCGCCGCGCTGTCGGGGCGCCGGGCGAGCAGGTCCTCGGCGTAGATCATCAGCAGCTGGTCGCCCCAGATCACCCTACCCGTTCCGTCGATCGCGCCGATGCGGTCGCCGTCGCCGTCGAATGCCACTCCGAAATCGAGCGTGTTCTCCGCGACGAGCGCGCGCAGATCGGCCAGGTTCGCCTCCACGGTCGGATCGGGATGGTGGTTGGGAAAATGTCCATCGACTTGCGTGTAGAGAAGATGATGCTCTCCGGGCAGTTTCTCGACCAGCCTTTCGAGAGCTGGGCCGGCCGCGCCATTACCCGCGTCCCAGCCGACCTTGAGGCCGGCGAGTTTGTCGATCTCGATCCCGGAGAGGCCTTCGAGAAGGCGCTCGACATACTCGCCCATGACGTCGCGTTCGGACACTTCCCCCGCGCCGCTGGACCAGACCCCCTCTTCCGCGATTTTCCCGAGCTTCTGGATGTCGGCCCCGAAGAACGGGCGCCCCTGAAATACCATCTTGAAGCCGTTGTAATTGGGGGGATTGTGGCTGCCGGTTACCTGAATGCCGCCATCTATCTCCTCGCTTGAGGCTTCGGCGTAATAGAGCATCGGCGTCGGCCCCAGCCCGATCCGCACGGCATTGCACCCGCCCGAGGTCAGCCCTTCGCACAGCGCGTGCTCCAACATGGGCGAACTCACCCGCCCGTCATAGCCGACCGCGACAGTCCTGCCTCCCGCCTCGCGCAGCAGGGTCGCAAAGGAGCGCCCGATCGCCCGCGCGTCGTCGGGGCCGAGGGTTTCGCCGATGATTCCGCGAATGTCGTATTCGCGCAGCACGCTTGCATCGAATCTATGGGTCATGATCGGGTTCTTTTCCGCCCTCTTGCTGGCGGCCGCCGGGGGGGGCCGCGTTCGTCCGTCTCGCGCGGGGGAGAGATCCGCGCGCATCGCCCTTGTTCAAGCGATGAAAGCCCGCTTGTTTCCCCCCGTGCAGCGCCCCTGCGCGCGCGCTCCGTGCGGCCTTGGACGCGATTTGTGTCAATACCGCGATTGGCCGCGCGCGCAAAGCCGCCGGAGCGAGGCAGCCCCTCGCCTCGCCTCGCCTCGCTTGGCCGGGCCGGGCAGGTCCGGGCGGGCCGGTCCGATGCGATCAGCTGCGGTCGCCGCCCTTGCGGACCGCGCCGCTGCGGCCTTCGTCCGGCCCGTCCGAAAGATCCGCCAGCAGCAGGTCGCGCGCCTCGTTCGCCTCGTGCACCTCGGCCGAGGAGCCGCCGCGATCGGGATGGACCCGGGCGAGCAGCCGCTTGTGCGCGGCGACGATCTCTTCCCTGCGCGCCCGCCTGCTCACGCCGAGCAGGTGCCGCGCCCGCGCCAGTTCCCGCTCGCGCCCGGGCCGCGCGAACAGCGCCTCCCACGGCCAGCTCCCCAGCGCCCAGCGCCACACCACCACCGCCAGCAGGAGTATGATCGCCGCCTTGATCATCGCCTCAGGCGAGCTCCAGCCGGGGCGCGAGCGATTCGCGTTCGGGCAGGTTCAGCATCTTCACCAGCGCGCGCAGTTCCTGCCGCGCGACGAGGTGGCTCGTGCCGAGTTCGCCCAGCTGCCCCTTGTCGAGCAGGGTGAGCCCCGAGGGAAACAGCTCGCGGTAGATCACCCGTTCCGACAGGCCCCGCGTCACGCGGAAACCGACCCGGCGCGACATTTCCGCGAGCGCCTTCTCGATCCGGGCGCGGTTGCGCGCCTCGACATGGCCGGTGCGGTTCCTGACCACGATCCAGTCCATTTCGGGGCGCTGCTGTTCGATCGTCGCCCGGCTGCGGCGCATCCGCGCCTCCCACACGAGCTCGGCGAAGAAGGAGAGCTTCCTCACCTTGAAGGTTTCCCCGTCGACCTGTCCGATGAGGTCGAAATCGACGAAGCTGTCGTTGAGCGGCGTCACCAGCGTGTCGGCGTTCTCCACCGCGGCGCGCACGAACGGATCGTCGCGGCCCGGATTGTCGACGATCAGGTAATCGCAGTCCCGTTCGATCCGGGCGAAGGTCCTCAGCAGTTTCTCGACGCTGTCCCCGGTGAACACCCGGCAGGCCGGGGTCGGCAGGGTGAGACCGCGCAGCTCCATCGTGCGAACGCGGTTCTCCATGTAGCGAAAGGAGGTGCGCTGACGCGGATCGAGGTCGAGGATCGTCACCCGCGCACCGAGATAGGCGAGCGCGACCGCGACGTGGACCGCCGTGGTCGACTTGCCCGTGCCGCCCTTTTCGTTGGCGAAGACGATCCGATGCGCGGGCCTGTCGGCCGCGGCAGCGTTCCGGTCGGAGGTTTCGTCAGACATGGCGGCGGTGCTTCCCTTCGTGCGCCCTTCGCCCCTTTCCGCGCGGCCCGGCTTGTGAAGCGGGCCGGCGGGTGCTTAGGGGATCAAGGAACCAGTAACCATGCAAAGTCTACCGGCGGAGGGGAACGGGTGCAAATCGCAAGCACGCTCGATGTGTTGAGAAAGGCGCTCGCCGCGCTGCAAGAGGGCGGCGCCACCATCGGCTTCGTCCCGACCATGGGCGCGCTGCACGAAGGCCATCTCGCGCTGGTCCGCCGCGCGCGGGAATCGTGCGACCGCGTGGTCGTCTCGATCTTCGTCAACCCTGCCCAGTTCGGCCCCAACGAGGACCTTGCCGCCTATCCCCGCCAGCTCGCCGAAGACACCGCCATGCTCGAGGCGGAAGGGGTCGCCCTGCTCTGGGCGCCCGCGGTGGAGGTGATGTACCCCGCGGGCTTCGCGACGGTCATTTCGGTGAAGGGCGTGAGCGAGGGGCTGTGCGGCGCCGCCCGGCCCGGCCATTTCGACGGGGTCGCGACCGTGGTGGCCAAGCTCTTCCACCAGGTCCGGCCGGACATGGCCTTCTTCGGCGAGAAGGACTACCAGCAGCTCGCCGTCATCCGCACCATGGCGCGCGATCTCGACCTTGCCCGCCCGCACGCGGACGCCATCATCGGCGTGCCGACCGTGCGCGAGGCCGACGGGCTCGCGATGTCGAGCCGCAACCGCTATCTCTCCCCCGGCCAGCGCGCAGCCGCCGCGACCCTGCCCGCCGCCCTCGGCGAAGGCGTGGCCGCGATCGAGGCGGG